>Ga0315336_1000102_pt1 | contig 407657 bp, 368 predicted proteins | sample ASW5metaG_FD_204512 | JGI IMG/M metagenome (GOLD analysis project Ga0315336, IMG submission 204512) | Ammonia-oxidizing marine archaeal communities from Monterey Bay, California, United States - ASW #5 | ecosystem: Environmental > Aquatic > Marine > Intertidal zone | place: USA: California... | reverse complement strand
CGGTTGGATCACTGACCACTCGAAATCCGTCAAATCAAAACGTGCCATTTCAAAACTCCAATTGTTTGGAATCTTGAATCACATATCATGGCGTTTGGGAATCTAATTTATGGGTATGTGACCTAGACTACGGGCTAATATCAACCTGCGGTGATAGGGGCTTCTAACAGCACTGATTTCTAGGCAACTGGATAGAGGTGGTCTAAATTTGCATGTTATGTCGCGATCATTGACGCTCGGCGGATCCGGATCATCGTTACGAATTTTTCAGAGTCTTTGCGATAACAAGTAGTGATGATTGAAAATTATCATGGCGCCGACTCAAACGCCGCGGACGTAAGCGCCGAGGCCAACGCCTTGCTGCTTCGGGTAATGTTTGCGCGTGTCGACGTTGTCGCCATGGCCCCGGCCATGGGCGCGGTCTTTGCCGTCGGGCTGTTCCTGGCGACGGCGATATTGCTGCTCAAAGGCGCCCCGCCTGGCGTCCCCATAGGCGGCAACCTGTCGGCACTGAGAACTTTTTTGCCCGGGTATGAAATAAGCTGGTCGGGCGTCGTCGTTGGCAGTCTGTACGGTTTCGTGATCGGTTCAATCGCCGGATTCCTTTTGTCGGCACTTTGGAACTTCATGCATGTGATATTTATCGGCCTGGCGGTGTTGCGGGGGAATTGGCTGGATTAATGCCCGACCCTCTGTGCTCGGACAGGCGCCGGCCCGCAAGTACCATGGACGGAGACAGGCCCATGACCGACTTGATCGACCAGAACTTGCTGCGCCGCGGGATTCGGTTCAACACCATCGTGCTGGCCATAACCATGGGCCTGTTCGCCGGCCTTGGCCTGTTCTTGCTCACCCATCTGTCTCTTCTCATCACCGGCGAGAACGCCGGTCGTTACATGAACCTGCTCGGCGTCTTCTTTCCCGGATACAGCGCCACGCCGGGCGGGGCCTGGTTCGGTTTGATTTGGGGCTTCGTCGTCGGCGCGATCTCGGGCGGCTTCGTCTATTACACGTATGCCCGCACCATCGGCGCGCGCGCGGCAAACCTGATCATCCGGGCACAAGGATCGGGGCGACTGGTCGAGCAACCGGTGCTCCGCATGTCCGGGCACGCGCTTGGATTGGCGCTGGGCTGTGTTATGGCTATTCAGCTGGTCGGCGCCACGGCTTGGCTGGTGATCCGCGGCACCGCGGATCAGAGCCCGCACGCCGCCTTGCTCGTCCATTATTTGCCTGGCTACCGGGTCGACCTCAGCGGTGGACTGATCGGGGCATTGGACATTTTCGTGTTCACCTATGGCCTCGCCCTATTGTTGGCCTGGATTTACAACTGGATTGTTTCCTTGAGATTTCGTGAATAGCCAGAATGGTCGAAACCAGTAAAAGCGGTCCCGGGCGCGTCGTAATCCTGGGAGCGGGACCAGCCGGATTAGCGGTCGGCCACGAACTGAGCGTCAACGGGACCAAGGTTACGGTCTTGGAGCGCAACGACTATGTCGGCGGATTGTGCCGGACCATCGACGACGACGGCTACAAATTCGACCTTGGCGGCCATCGCTGGTTTACCAAGAACGAGGCGTTGAATCGCTGGTTCCGACGGCTGATGGACGGCGAGTACGTCATGGTCGACAGAGTAAGTAGGATCTATTCCGGCGGAAAGTTCTTCAACTACCCAATCAATTTCGGCGACATTGTCCGCAATACCAGCCTTTTGACCGTGCTCCATGCCGGGCTTTCCTTCCTCCGGGCGTCGTTCGGCCAGGTCATGCACCCCGACAAGCCGATCACCAACATGCGCGACGCCTATACCGCACAGTTCGGCGCCAAGCTCTATGACATGTTTTTTCGTGTCTACAGCGAAAAGGTTTGGGGCCAGCCATGCGAGGAGCTGTCCGCCGATTGGGTCGACCAACGTAGCAAGGGGCTGTCGATATGGAGCCTGGTCGGCAACGCGCTTTCGCAATCCAACACAAAAGCCGTATCCCTTGTCGACGAGTTCATGTATCCGCGCGACGGCTATGTACGCATCCCTGAGCGTATGGCCGAAGACATCGTCTCACACGGCAATGAGGTGCGGCTGGGCACGACGGTGAGCCGGATCCTCTTTCACGGACCCAGCGACTTCGAGGTGTTTTACCGAACTGGCGACCAGGAGGTCACCATCCGCACCGACGCCGTCGCCTCGACGATCCCGCTCGGCATCCTGGCGCGTATCATCGAGCCGGCCTGTGACGACACCGTCAGGGCCGCGGCCCAGGCCTTGCGGTTTCGCGACCTGATCACGGTGAACATCCGGCTCAAGCGCGACCAGGTCACGCCGGATACTTGGATCTACGTTCAAGACGAAGCCATCCTGTTCGGCCGCATGCACGAGCCGAAGAACTGGAGCCGGGCCATGGTCCCCGATGACGAGCACACCTCGCTCGTGCTCGAGTGCTTCTGCAGCCGCGGCGATCACATCTGGGAGATGTCGGACGAGGCCATCGTCGAGCGCTGTCTGCACGACCTCGTCGACAAGCTCGGCTTCTTCGAGGCGCACGAAGCCGTCGGCAGCTCTGTAGTACGCACGATCCAGGCCTATCCCGTCTACGACCTGCAATACAAAGCCAACATGGCCGTCGTCCAGGATTATCTGCAGCAGTTCACAGGCCTTCACAAGGTCGGGCGCGGCGGCGCCTTCCGCTACAACAACGCCGACCACTCGATCGAGATGGGGCTGTTGCTTGGCCGGCACTTGCTAGGCGATGAGATCGACCCCATGGCCGTCAATACGGAGAGCGAATATCACGAGGAAATCCGCTCGGCTGAGCCAAATCGGGATCATTATCTTGATGGTGAAGCGCCGAGCGAGGACACGGTTTCGTAGAGTAACCTGCGTTCATTCGAACGCAGATAAGTTGCTCTAACGCTTTGAAATAGAGCAAGTTCCGATCGTTTCGGAAATACTCTATGGTCTTTCGATGCATTTCGGAATGTTCATGGAATTCGGCTTTCGCAACGGCGGCTCCGCCCAGGCGGCCTTCCGCGAGGGCTTCGATCTTGTCGACGCCGCCGAAGCCTGGGGACTGGACAGCGCCTGGCTGTCCGAGTTTCACTTCACGCCCGACCGTTCGGTCCTGTCCTCGCCCATCGTTACCGCCGGCGCCATTGCCGCCCGGACGAAACGCATGCGCATCGGCATCGCCGTCTACGTGTTGCCGCTGACCAATCCGCTACGCGTCGCCGAAGAGGTCGCCACGGTCGATCAGATCAGCGGCGGCCGCTTCGAATTCGGCATCGGCCGCAGCGGTTTCGTCAATTCCTACAACAGCTACGCCATTCCCTACGGCGAAAGCGAGGGCCGCTTCGACGAAGCCCTGACGATCTTGCGTCACGCCTGGCAGGGCGACCGTTTCTCCTTCGAGGGCAGATATTACCAAGTCAACCAAGCGTTGGTCGTACCCCAGCCCATACAGCGCCCGCACCCGCCCATGCGCATGGCGGCGACTTCGGCGGCGACGTTTGAGAAGGTCGCCAGCGAAGGCCTGCCGCTGTTCGTCGGGTTGCGTGGCGACAGCCTATCGGTCCTGGCTGAAAGCATCGATCGCTACCGCGAGGCCTGGAACCGGGCCGGCCACAGTGGGGCCGCCAGCGTCTATCTTCGGGTCCCGGTGTTTTGCGCCGAAACCGAACAATCGGCGTATGACGAGCCGCGCCGGGGCATCACCTACTACTTCGAACGCCAGGCCCGCTTGCTGGCCCAGCAAGGCGCAAAGCGGGACGGCGGCAACGCGACGAACCAAAAAGTGGCCTCCGGTCTGTCGGCATTGACCTACGAGGACATCCTGGCGACGCGGGTCGCCTTCGGATCGCCGAGACAGATCATCGAGCGGATCACTGCCTGGCGCGAGCAACTGGGGATCAGTGGCATCATCATGGAGTTGAACGCCGGCGGCTGCCTCAGCGAAGCGCAAGTCTTGAACAGTTTGCACCTGGTGACAGCGCAAGTCATGCCGCGCTTCAAATAACACCGATCTTTTGGCCACCTACCCAAATAGACTCGCCAATTGCGCCATGCTAATTTCACATAGGGACCTGTGAGCATCGCGGTTATTCACTTCGGATATTTGATCCTTTGGGTCGGTATTTGGTTTAGATCGGAATCGGAAAGCGATGTCGGCAAAAGCAGAGGATGCAGCAGCGGGTTCCGTGGCAACGCCGAACGAGGATCGGCAAGGCCTTAAGGAAAAGCTGCAACATCTGCCGTTCTTCCAGGGGCTTGAGGCAGATGTACTCGCGGCGATCGACTTGGAGCTGGATTGGATCGGCTTGCCAGGCGGCTGGACTCTGTTCGACGAGGGCGAAGAGGCCAACGCACTCTATTTCGTGGCTTTCGGTAGGCTCGGGGTTTATATGCGAGACCCATCGGGCCAGGATCGGGAAATTGCACAAATCCACGCCGGTGAGGTCATCGGCGAGTTGGCCTTGATCTCAGGCGAGCCCCGAGCTGCAACGATCGTCGCTGTTCGCGACAGCGAATTGCTACGGCTGACTAGAACCGCTTTCGATCGACTGGTGGCCCGGCACCCGTCCCTCATGGCACGCGTGGCGCGACAGGTAGTGGAACGTCTCCGCAAGGCGAACATGCGGGCGGCTCCGGATAACGCGCCGAGAACCTTTTTGGTCTGGCCCCACGGTCCCGCGATCGATGGTATGACTTTTGCGAACGATTTGGTGGCTGCGTTCGCTGAGCAAGGCGAACGCGTCCGTTGTCTTACCTCGCATGTTGCCGACCAAAACATCGAGTGGTTTCATCGGGTTGAAGAATCCCATGACCGACTGGTTTATCTAGGCGATTTTGCGCACCGCGGGTGGACGCAGCGATGCATCCGCCAAGTCGACAAGGTGTTGCACGTCATCAATGCTCGGACTCCGCCGGCAAAAATCGAACCGCGAGCGCTGCCTACGATGGGCAAGCAGCTGCTGTCGCAAGAGCTGATTGTACTGCAGCCGTCCGACATCGATCTGCCGGCTGCAACGGCCGAGTGGCTGGACCGGCTTGACGTCGGGCATCATACACACGTGCGGGGCAATAATAAGGCGGACCTCCGCCGCCTGGCGCGCCTTTTGACAGGTCGGGCCGTTGGCGTCGTGTTCTCCGGCGGCGGCGCGCGCGGCATCGCCCATGTCGGCGTGATCCGGGCTTTGCGACAGGCTGGTATTCCGATCGATCTTGCCGGCGGCACGTCCATGGGTGCGATCGCCGCCGCCGGTGCGGCGCTCGAATGGAGTGACCAGCACCTCGAGGATATGATTAAGAGAACAGTCGGCGAGAAAAACCCTTTTACCGATATTACCGTACCGATGATCTCTTTAGTCCGCGGTCGCAAAGTCAATTTTATCCTGCGCTCGGCATTTGCCGACATCGACGTCGAGAACATGTGGCGCAGTTATTTCTGTATTTCGACCAACCTGACCACCGGCCAAAGTCACGACCATCGCCGGGGTCCCTTGTGGCGCGCGATCCGCGCCAGCATCGCGCTTCCAGGGCTGCTACCGCCGGTGATCGAAGACGGACAGATCCTGGTTGACGGCGGCATGATCGACAACCTTCCGGCCGACATCATGAAATCCCAGCGCCGTGGCCCGGTGATCGGTGTCGACGTCGGCCGCGATTTAGGCCTTACTGCTTCGGCTACGGAACTGGATGACCGGTCGCTTTGGTGGCTGCTCCGTCACAGCCGCAACCACGTTCCAAGTATCGGCAGCCTGCTCATTCGCGCCGCGACCGTCAGCGGCGACGCCCAATCCCTGGCGCAAAAATCCGAACTCGATCTGCTGTTGGTACCGGACTTGGACTCCTACGATTTTCTGAACTGGAAGGGCTACGATGACGCGTTCGAAAAAGGCTTCAGCTCAACAATGAAAGCGCTCGAACAGCTCGACGATTCCCTGCTTAAGACCCTGACCGGTTCGCGTTAGACCGACAGCGCCAAGCGGGGCGCCCGAGAAAAGCAGATGGAAACAATGCATAAAGAATACAACAGCAACCTTCAGTGAATGAATGGAACCGGATGGACGCACGGATTCCGCCGGATCAAATCTCCGTGGCCATTGGCGGCGTCGGAGGAAGCGGAACACGATTGATCGCGGACATGTTGATGAGATGCGAATACTATATAGGCGGATCTCTGAACCGTGCGCATGACAATCTGTGGTTTACTCTGCTGTTTAAGAGACCCGGCTGGTTTAAGCAGTTGCCTTCTGAAAAGGAGATTGCAAGCACCATAAATCTTTTTGTCCGGGCGATGACAACGGGGCTGTCGGAGAATACTTCAGAGAGCGAAACAAATTATATTTGGAAGATTGCGCGAGAGTTGGAAGACGTGGGGTTTCGGACAGGCGTGGATCGCACGACTGCAAAGCAACTCGTTAATTCAAGATCAGCCAATTTCAATTATTATGCCGGGTGGGGGTGGAAAGAACCCAACACGCACATTTTTCTTCCGCAAATCGCGGCAACAATTCCCACCATGAAATATGTTCACGTCATTAGGAACGGCTTGGATATGGCCGCCGGTAATAATCAACAACAGCTTCACAACTGGGGTAAATTTATTGGGGTTCCTGCTGAGAACAGCATGTCTTTAGCATCCAGATCCTTAGAATTCTGGATCGCAGCAAACCGCCGTGCGATCGATATATGTGAACGACAGTTTCACGAACGGTACCATATCATAAATTATGATGAGTTCTGTAAAAATCCCTATGAAGGCGTTGAGAGATTTGCTGAGTTTTTGGGTGTGACAATGCCCGACAAAAAAATGGAGGCCCTAGCTCAGCTGGTCTCCCCAAAGACTATCGGCCGGCGTCGGCGCCATACAACCGGCATGTTTTCCGAGACCCAGGTGGAAGCAGTCCGAGAATTCGGCTTTGTGATAGATGAATACTAGTCAATATAGCTTGAATTGCCGATGAAAGCTGTCAACGCATTTGGCCCTGCTTTAAAGTGGGCGGCGAGACCCGTTGTCCGAGCTGCGCTACGGTGCTTTGTATTTTATCCATCGCCAAAAGTTCTGGTCAACAGTCTGCCAAAGTCTGGAACACATCTGCTGGCAGATCTTATGGGAAGATTGCCAAGAATGATCAACGCCCATCTTCACTTCAATTCGTCGCACGTCATCGCCATGACACAGAGAGATTTTCCGGTGTGCGGCGATCTTCCTCCCGTCAATCGTGATCTCTTTCTGAAAAATTTCAGCCGCGCCCGCAATGGTCAATTTGTCACGGCGCATCTGCCAGTAATTCCCGGGTTATCGGATATATTGAAGACCAGTGGTTATCGCCATGTGCTGATACTGCGGGATCCTCGAGACGTCTTGGTTTCGCACGTGCATTTCATCATGAAAGAAAAGACCGCCGGCCAAATATACCGCTACTTCTCACAAGAACTGGATTCCTTCGACAGTAGGCTGATGGCTCTGATACGCGGCATATATGGTAATCCCGAATGCCCGAACATTTTGCCAATCTCGAAAAAAATGGATCACTTCGGGGCTTGGAGGGACCGCTCTGGCGTTCTTGAATGCCGATACGAACGCTTGATCGGGCCGAATGGGGGAGGCTCGGCAGAACAGCAGCTGGCTGAAATTCAGCGGATTGCCAGCTATGTCGACCGACCAATTTTGTTGGAAGACGCACAACGGATTGCAGCAAAGGTATGGTCAACAAAAAGTCGTACGTTCCGCAGCGGTGTAATTGGCGACTGGCGCGACGGCTTCTCGGTGGCGCATAAGGATGCCTTTAAGGACGTGGCGGGCGATCGTCTCATCACGTGGGGCTACGAAACAGATGATAATTGGTAGACGTTGGAAAAGGGGTTCTAAGGGTACGAGCAACTAAAGGGAACCGAGCCATTTTTTTTGGGCCGCCTGTGGTCCAATGAGCTTGCCCTGACATTGCTTCAGTCGAAAGATCCGACTCCACCCAACCACCAAATGCGTTATCACCCCCTATGATTGACGGCTAACCGCCCACAGCAATACAAACATCGTCAGACAACCAGGCTTGGTGAAGTGTTCTTATCGCGCACTTTTATTCCACCACATACGGATCATATCTAATCATTATGTGCGTCATAGATATATGATACCCGCATATAGCGAAACGCCACTACTATAATTCGCACTAGCGCCATTTGACACTCGGTAATATAATACTGGCAAAAGCCTATGTCGAAATCAGGCCGCACCGGAAACGGGTTTCGCACCGATCCCGGTGCAAATCGAACAGGCGGCATAACAAAACCAATATGCACCTTAGAAAGCCGCCAAATTGTGTCGGGAGTGGGGTTCAGTGCCCTCTCACCTGACGACTAAATTGCCAATTGGAGGAGAACACTGAGATGAAACAGACATTTAAAACCAAGATCTGTTCAATAGCCCTCGGAACCATGACGGCGTTTTCGGTCATGGTGGACAAACCAGCGGCTGCGGGACCTGATCCTTACATTGGTGACGTCATGCTTTTTGGAGCTCAGTGGTGCCCGGTGAACTGGAAAGAAGCCAACGGCGAATTGCTGAGTGTCGCTACCTATAATCCCCTGTTTACCCTTTATGGCACGATGTACGGCGGCGACGGCCGAACCACATTCGGCCTACCGGATTTGCGTGGTCGGGTCCCGATCCATGTCGGTCAAGGTCCAGGGCTGAAAAACTACCAGCAAGGCCAAAAAGGTGGCGCGGAATCATTGACCTTCCAAACCAACAACATTCCAAGCCACAGCCACAACGTTAATGCCGTGAATGATACCGCAAACCAAGACAACCCGAAGAACGCTTACCTGGCTGAACACGCTACCAATTTCGATTTGTACTACACCGGTACGCCACAGGTCAGGATTATGGATCCAGCGATGATTAAAAGTAATACCGGCGGTAGTCAGGCGATCACAAAACGAAGCCCCTATCAGGCGATTCGGTGGTGTGTCTCCCTATTGGGTCGATACCCGTCAAAAAACTAGGGTTTGCTTACCCCAGATTGGGGTCAGGCGCCCTCTCAATTGACCCCTAAATTGCCGATTGATGGAGCACACTGAGATGAAGCACACATTTAAAACCAAGATCTGTTCAATAACCCTCGGATCAATGATGGCGTTTTCGGTCATGGCGGACAAGCCAGCGGCCGCGGATGTTGTTCCCTTCATTGGTGAACTTATGCTTATTGGAGCTAACTTTTGCCCGAGGGGCTGGGTAGATGCTAACGGCGAAAAGCTGTCAATCCAGGATTATACTCCCCTGTTTTCCCTTTTTGGCACGATCTACGGCGGCGACGGCCGAACCACATTCGCCGTACCGGATTTACGCGGTCGAGAGGCGATCGGTGCCGGTCACGGTTCGGGGCTGATTAACTATAAGCAAGGCCAAAAAGGTGGCGCGGATACATTTACCGTCCAAACCAACAACATGCCGGGCCACAACCACGAAGTTTTGGCGACGAATCTACAAGCAAACAAAAGCACCCCCGGCGGCACTATTCTGGGGATAAACATGCCGTTCGGCAATTTTGATATGTATCACGAAGGCCCGGCAGACATAACCATGGCTCCGGGCATGATTGCCAACACTGGCAATAGCGAGGCGGTCACAAAACGAAGCCCGTATCAGGCAATTCGATGGTGCGTTGCAACAGACGGTACATACCCGTCAAGACCCTAGGGTCTGCTTACGCCTGATTGGGTTCAAGTACTCTCTCAACTGAACCCCAAATTGCTGTTTGATGGAGAACATTGAGATGAAACACACATTTAATACCAAGATCTGTTCAATAACCCTCGGATCACTGATGGCGTTTTCGGTCATGGCGGACAAGCCAGCGGTTGCGGGAGGCGATCCCTTCCTTGGTGAACTTATGCTGGTTGGCTATAGCTTTTGCCCGAAGGGCTGGACAGAAGCCGACGGCAATTTTCTGGCAATCAATAGTTATCAATCTCTGTATTCCCTTTATACCACGATGTACGGCGGTGACGGCCGAACCACATTCGGCATACCCGGTTTGCGCGGTCGAGCCCCGATCAGTGCTGGTGAAGGTCCGAATCTGCCAAACTATCAGCAAGGCCAGAAAGGTGGCGCGGAAGATGTTGTCCTCCAATCCACCAATATGCCAAGCCACAACCATGAAGTTGGAGCCGTTGTTGAAGTCGGAGATAAAGAGGGCCCGGGGACCGATTTCCTGGCTACGCACCTTCTCGAATTTGATATATATTACGCAGGTTCGCCAGATACGACTATGGATTCGGCGATGATTATCAACAGTGGCGCTGGTCAGGTGGTCACAAAACGAAGCCCGTATCAGGTGCTGCGATGGTGTGTCGCGTTAAAAGGTCTTTTCCCGTCAAGACCTTAGTTCGCCGTGAAGAAAAGTCCTTCGCTACGCTCAGTGTACTTTTCTTCAATTCCAATAATGTGTTAGCGCATCTTGAGGCAGCTCAGCGATGCGCTAACAGGTTTTTTGTCTGCAACAGTAGGGAGCTAAAATAGGAACATTTTTCGATGGACTAATACCCGTGTGTTGCGAGACGCGTCGCATGGTCGTCGGCGAACGCACGGAGCTTTGAATCTTGTTTATAGGCGAAGGCGCGGTCTGGTTCGATGGTCTTTACGACCGCGTTTATCTCCGGGGACCGGTCGATCGTGCCGCAGAATCGAGCGAGTGTTTCGACCGCGGCGTTTGGATCCCGTAAGATCTCTTCATAGCGAAGCTCGCAGACCCGGTCATCCAGTGCAGAAACTTGGGCATCGGCTTCGCTCATGTACTGCTCCCAAAGAGACAGACCGCCCTCCAGCGTGGCGCAGCGGGGAGATAGCGAAAAGCGGCGGCGTTTCGGCCAGACGACATGCGCCCGGCGCCATCGCCGATAGCGCTGCTTTTCCTGCTGAAGCAACAGGTCGCAACGCATCCGGAGACTGTTTGCGACGTCGACACCGTGGCGGCAGATATGGATGACCTTGGCGTCAGGAAACAGCTCGAGCCACAGCGGTAACGTGAAGGTGTTGCGCGGGTCCTTCCACGCCCAGGGCATTTGAAGGGCCGTGAACGAGCGCGAGGCAAGGTAATTCCGCGGGCCGAGATACGAGATTTTTCGCGGGCACTGCAGTTGATCACGGAGGTAGTCCACCACCTGGCAATACGCGTCTCGGTCGGCGAACAACGTCTGGAAGGATGCCGGGTTATCCCAAGCGCCGCCGGTCTGACGGAGCAGCCACTCGTTGAGAAATTGGAAGAACAAAGCCTCGCCAAACGGATCCTTTCGCCAGCCGGTAAATAGGCCCAAGGCCGACAGCAGGTGAACAAGCAACGTGGTCCCCGAACGATGCATTCCGATGACGATAATAGGTGGATTTGACCTTGCGCGCACCCGTCATACCCCTCGCGAAAGGGCACGCTTTAGGATTCTCGGGATGTCGATGCAAAGCATCACATACCCTGCCAGCGTTGCCATGACTTCGGACACAGAGCGGTGGGTGATATGCCAGACAAGCCGGGCGACAGGCTCAATCAAAATTGTTGCTAGCAACAAGCCCGTGCCGGCCAAGAATCCGAAATGTTTATAGCCATAAAGTATCCGGCTGCGCAGGATATAGAAGAGGCGTTTCGCTTTCACTTGCTCGGAGGACCCGGCACCTTTGTGAAATGCCTGCGCCTCGCAAAGATATACCGACCGCCAGCCCTCTTTCCTCGCGCGAAACGAAAATTCCACGTCCTCAAAATACACAAAGAACCTCTCATCGAACCCGTCGAAGGCCTCGAACACCTTACGTCGAACCAGAAAGAATGCCCCCATCACCTGGTCCACGTCTCGATTTGAGCCGTGATCCCATTCCTTCATGAAATGACTGGGAAACCAGCGGGGCAGCAAAATATCGAGTCCAAGCATGAACGATATTATTATCGTGGGCGTGGGGAACCGCGCGCAGTTGCGGGACACTCTGCCTTGGTCATCAACCAATTGAATTCCGCAAATACCGACCCGTTGGTTTTCCGCCTTCTCCATGAACGTAACGGGCACGCTGAGGGAATTTTGAAACAGTCTGGTGTCCGGGTTCAGAAACAACAGATAATCCGCGCTGCTCCCCGCCGCGCCTTGATTGCACGCGGCAGCAAAGCCGGAATTCTCCGGATTTCGAATAGCCGTAACCGGTAGCGGTATGTCGTCTAGCTCATCGGCGGAACCATCCGAAGAGGCGTTATCGACAACGACAATACGTCCGAGATGTAAACCGTCCGTCCCCGCCGCGCAAATCGAGTCCAAGCAGTCACGAAGCTGTTGGCCCGTGTTCCAGTTGACGATGATGATGTCCAAAGAGGTGGTGGCTTCGGCAATGTCTCGCCCTCCGCTTGTCTTTGCCGATTGCTTTTTGCCTCCGGATGGCATCGATATCCCTCAGAATGTTGGTGTTTGGCCGACGCCATTGGGCTTAAGAAACATCCACCTTGCGCCCTAGAGGAAACGGCCGATAATAGTTTAATCCATGCACTCGGATCACTCCATTGAAATTCTGAACGTCGCCGTCGGGCTAGAATTTCTCGTTAGTTATGGCCGTCCAGTATATAAAATTTTCTAAGAATAGCCAATTTTTGGAACAGTATAGAGACGGCAAGATGCACGGTATGAAGGCGAGGTATTCGAAGTTTTCGCGACAAAACGCCGGATCTCAGGCTTCGTCTCGTATCGGCTTGATGCCGAATAACAGGGAATATAGGACGGGCACGACGCCCAAGGTCAGGACCGTGCCGACGCCGAGGCCGAATGCTATCACCACCGCTAAACCGTAGAACAGCGGATCGACCCAGACGATCAGCGGCAGCAATCCTAGAATAGTGGTCAAGGTGGTCATCAGGATCGGCCGGAGCCGCGCCAGAGCGGAATCGACCACCGCACGATACGGCTGCTTGCCACCGGCGCGCTCCAGATCGATCCGGTCGATCAGGACAATGCCGTTGTTGATGATGATCCCGGCCAAGCTCAACAAACCCAATATCGCCATGAAGCCCAAAGTGGCGCGCATCACGATGAGGCCGACCACCACCCCGATCAAAGTCAAGGGAATGGTCATCAGGATGATCGCCGGCCGGCGGATGGAATTGAACTGCCAGACCAGAAGGACCACGATCAAAGCCAGGCAGGCCGGCATGTATTTGAACAGGCGGCGCTGTGCCTTGGCCGAGTTTTCCAACTCGCCGCCCATCTCCCAGCGATAGCCCGGCGGAAGATCGAGCGCCGCGATCGCCGGCCGGAGCATGGCGATCAACTGTCCGGCCTTGAGGTGCTGATGCTTGGCGCTCACCGTAATCGTACGCACCTGGTTGTGCCGCTTGATGCGGCTATGTTCCCAAACCGGGATGAACGTCGCGATCTGAGACAGCGGAACATTGGCCTCACTTGCAGCGGAATAGACGCTGATCGAACGCAGATTGTAAATGTTGGTGCGTTCTTCCTCGACGCCGCGCAGGATTACCGGAATCTCTTTGTCGCCTTCGCGAAAATTGGTGACCGTGGTGCCGTCTATGAACGCGTTCAGCGACTGCGCCACGCCGGACGAGCTCACGCCGGCGCGGCGCGCCCGCGCCTGGTCGACGTTGACGATCACTTTGAGAATTCGGTTATCCCAATCCTGTAGGATATCCACGGTGCCGGGTATTTCCCGCAAATGCGACAACAGGCGCTCGGCGCGTTCCTTGAGCACCGCCGCGTCCGGCCCGCTGATCCGGATCTGCACCAGACCGTTTTCCGACGCCCCGAACCACATCGCCTTGACCCGTCCGCGCACGCGCGGGAAGTGATCGAGCAGATGCGAGCGGGTCCGGGCAATCATCTCGGGCACTTGAAGATTGCTTTCGACGTTTACCACCATGAACGCAAGATGCGGATTGGGATCGAACGGCGCGAGGGAGAAGAAAAAGCGCGGTCCGCCGCTGCCGACATAAGCGACGGTACTGACGACTTCTGGATTGACATTGCGATCCCGAAACCAAGCACTGAGGTTCTCCACCGCCTTCGCCGAGTTGTCGATACGGGTACCGGCGGGGAGATCGAGATAGACCAGAAACTGATTGCGGTCGCTTGCCGGAAAGAATTCTTGAACCACGAAACGAAAAGCATACAGCGACACCGCTAGACCGGCGACGACCACAATCAGAAAGACGATGCGGAAGCGCAGGATTGTTTCCAGAAAACCGCGATAGAGGCGGTACATTCCGCGCGCATAGGGATCGGGCGGGGTGGCGTCCGTGACTTCGCGTTTCGGTGCGTCCTTCATGAACCAGAAGCACATGACCGGGGTCATGTACATGGCCAAAAACCACGAGCCGAGCAAAACGATGGTAATCACCTGTCCGAGCGAGCGCGTATATTCGCCGGTTGAGCCGACGGCAAGCATCATTGGCATGAAAGCGAGGACCGTGGTGAGCGATGACGTCAACAGCGGCACCGAAAGCGTGGCGCCGGTGGCGATCACGGCTTGCCGTCGGTCTTCTCCCGCATCCAGCCGGGCGCGGATGTCTTCGGCAACGACAATGCCGTTGTCGACCAACAGGCCAAGCGCAATGATCATCGTGGCGATTGACATTCGTTGCATTTCGATGCCTGCCAACGCCATGACCACGATACCGAGCAGCATCGCCATCGGCACGAAAGAGCCGACGATGAGACCGGTTCGCAGCCCGAGGAAGACCATCACCACCACGAGCACGATCGCCAGCGCCTGATATACGTTGCTCATCGCACCGTTCACGGCACGCTCGACCAAGGGCGGCTGAAACGTGGCGTATTCGAGCACATAGCCGATCGGGAACGAGGCCTCGATCTCGGCCAGCTCGCGGGTCAGGCGCTCACCGAACTCGACCGAGTTGGTGCCGTCGATGATCGAAATGCCGAGGACGATCGCCGGGCGGCCATTGAAATAGACTGGGTCGTCGGGCGGGTCGACGTAGCCGCGCGAGATTTCGACCAGTTCGCGCAGCGGTGCCACTTGCCGGGAACCGGGAATGTCGACGATAACGGATTCAATCTCACCGACGTCGTTGAAATTGCCTGACGGCTCAATGATCAGGTTCTGGCCGCTGACCGAGACCTTGCCGCCGGGAAGGATAACGTTCTGGTTTTCGAGCGTGTCCAGGATGAGGCCGGGATTGATGCCGAACTGGGCCAGCTTGGAATTGGCCAGATCGAGGAAGACCCGTTCCTCTTGAACGCCGAAGAGTTCGATCTTTTTGATGCCCTCTAGCGCATAGAGCCTGTCCCGCGTGGTGCGCGCGACCTCGCGCATCTCGGCAAGCGAAAAGCCGTCGGCCCAAAGCGCCACGGTAGCGACCGCGGTTAAGCCGAATTCGTCGTTGACGACCGGTCCAAGGGTTCCATCAGGCAAATCCGGCCTGACGTCGCCCATTTTGTTGCGCAAATCCTGCCAGATCGGATCCAGATCGGTGTAGCGATCATGCAGCCGAACGTGGATGACGGAGCGCCCGGTCGAGGAATCCGACTTGATCTCGTCGACCTCAGGCATCTCACGAATGGATTCCTCCAGTTTCCGGGTGATGAGATTTTCCACGCGCTCGGCCGACATGCCGGCGAAGGATGCGGATACAACGGCCTCCCGAACCACGATCGAGGGGTCTTCGCGCTTGGGGTAGTCGAGAAACGCTAACAGGCCGACCAGCACGATCGCGACCAGAACCGTGATGGTCAGGCGCGATCTGTCGAGCGAAAAGGTGGTGATAACGGACATGGTCGGTCTCGGAGTCCCTCCAAATCTGAACCGTAAATCAGGCCGGCACGCCGCGGCGGCTACGGTGACATCAGTTTCACTTTTTGCCCGTCCTTGAGAAAGCTGACGCCGGCGACCGCGATGACGTCACCGGCCTTAATGCCCGCCATGACGCCAACCATATTGTTTGTCGCGGTGGTCAGCCGGACTGCCGTCTTGCGCACCGTGGAGGTCTCCGAATTGTAGACGAACACGAACCCCTCTGGCGGATTTCCTTCCGGAACCAAGGCGGCAATCGGCATCAGATAAGCGGTTTCCCCCTTGTCCCCCTCAAGCACAATCGTGACTTCCGCGGTCATTCCCGGCAGGACCGTGGCCGGTGGTTGGAGCAGGGCCGCCTTGACCGGAAAAGCGTTGGCGTCGCCGGCGCTGGTTCCGATCTTGGTCACCCTGGCATCGCAGACGCAGGTATTCTCCGCCGCAAACACGATCGTCGCCGGCATGCCCAGGGTGATTCTGGAAATGCTGGTCTCCGGCACATCGAAGGCCAGTTCCAAGGCGCCTTCGGCGTTAATCTCGAACACCTTCCGGCCGGCGCCGACCTCGACAAAGGCGTCGACCGCGCGCTCCGAGATCACCCCATCGAAGGGCGCCACCAGTTTGGTGTTGGCGTGGTCCCTTTGGGCCAGGTTGAGCTGCGAGATCGCAAAATCGACCTGGCTCTGGCCTGACCTGAGGCCGACTTGCGCCTGCTCCAATGCCGCCTTGGTGACCCAGCCTTTGCCGAACAGGGTCTTCCGGCGATTGAATTCCTGCTGCTTTTCAGCCAACACGGCGCGCGCCTTGCTGAGCTCCGCCTCGGCCGCTTGAATATTGAGCTCATAGGGCTTGGTGTCTATCGTCGCCAGCACCTGGCCTTCGGTCACGCGGTCGCCGAGTTGCACCGCAACCGATTGTACGCGACCGGAGACCTGAAAGCTCAGTGTCGAAGAGACGGTGGCCTCGATAACGCCGGAATATTTGCGAACCTGACCCGACGCCACCTCGGTCAGCGTCATGGTCTTTATCGCGCGGATCCGCTCGACGACGTCTGGGATCTCCTCCTCGCATCCGCCGAGGCCGATCGCTACCAGAAGCCAGAGCCCGATCCATGAAGTGAAAAGACGCATGCAAGAAGTCTCCGCCCGGTCTCACGTCTTAATCCACAAAGCCTAGCCCGTGGCGATTGATTAGACCAGTTGCAAGTAGCGATCCGCCCGGACCGGCGTAGCGGCACCTATCCCGTGGGATCTTCAACCAAGACCGTCACCTATACTTCCGCGCTATCTTCAAGCAAAACCGATCTGGCAGCGCCGTCGTGGCTCTTGGCGATCTTCAGGGCGATATGTTCACCTGCCGTGATCGGCGGATAAGTCGCCGTCTCATCCGGCGCGAGGCAGCTTGGTATGCAAGCGATTTCCGCGTCGTAGTTCGGATGCAGAAAATAGGCGATCGACTGACGGTGCACGTCGACAAGGCCAGTATAGGCTGGGTTGACGACCCGATGCAGGGTCGAGCGCCAACGATCATTGGTCCAGCGCGCCATCATGTCGCCGAGATTAACGATCAGCTGGCCGGGACGCGGGCGGATCGGCAGCCAGGTTCCGTCCGCTAATTGGACCTCAAGTCCCCCGGGAGCGTCGTTGACGGCGAGGAGCGTTACAGCGCCAAAGTCCGTGTGGGCGCCGGCGCGCAATTGACCGGGCAATGGGGCTCTCGGCTGCGGCGGGTAGTGATGGCAGCCCAAAATATTGAAGTGCCGGTCGATCTTGTCGGCGAAATGGCTCTCCGGTAGATCGAGTGATAAGGCAAACAACTCCAGCAACCGTGCCGAGGTGCGCTCGAAACGACGATAGAGTTCAACCAAGGTCTGGTCGATTCCGCCGGGCCGATCAGGCAGGATATTGGGCGCATAGATCCCCGCGGCCTCGGGAATATGGGCGAAATGGTCGCGATGATCATCGACCGGACCAAGGAACAAGGTTTCACGGAGATCTGGCGGGGCCTTTTCACCGGTCGTCGAGGCGAGGTTTCGGGATTCGTAGGCTTGGTACCCCCGTTGAAGGCCCGGCGTTGTCGGCTGAAAGCGGTCTTTCTCCCAGCGTGGTAGATCAAAGAAGGCCCGCGTTTCGGTAAAGGCGCGGTCAATTAGGGCGCCTGGCAGGTCGTGGCCTTCGATCACCAGGAAGCCGATTGTCTCGCAGGCTTGCGATATTTTGGCGGCGACGGCACGACGGGCGCCCGGGTCGCCAGCAAAGGCAGAACCAATATCAATTGCGACGAAGTCTGCGGTCATCGATCACCCCTCCTTATTCAGGATCACTCGAAGACAGAGCCCGGTCGACGACATGCTCGTAGGGCACATCATAACTGATGAGCCCGCCCGAAAGCAGTGCACATTTTAGCCTTACGAAGGCGTCGGCTGGTAACTCGGGACTGGTTGCCCAGAGCTCGGATGCGCGGAAATTTTCGATGATACAGGCGAGCGAGGCTTCGGGCCGATCCGGAAAAAACGGCGCGACGGCGTGCGCGATGTCGTTGGCCGGCTTTTGGTGGAGTGCCGTCAACGCCGCCGCAATGCCGTGCACCAGGCGGATGCAGGTCTCGCGCCCTTCCGCGGCGAAGCGCCGTGAGGTGTAAAAGCTGGTGAAGGCGACATCGCCGCGCTCCGAGGCGCGATGCCAGACGTGACCGTGACCGGGCGCTGCCAAGTCGTCGGCATAGGGCTCGAACACTTGCACAACGTCGATGTCACCGGCCCGGAGGAGCGCGCTGTTCTCGGCCATCGAGCGGTCGGCGGTACGGTTGAGCGTCGCCGGGTCAATCCCGGCGCGACGAAGATCCTCCTGTAGCAACATCCAAGGCGTGGGGACTTCTGACGTAATTGCAACCTTTGGCCCAACCAAATCGCGAAAACGGAAATTGCGGTTAGGATCACGCCCGATCAAGATAAACGGGTCACGCGAGACCACCTGGGCGAAGCAGACCAGCGGACAGTTGCGGTCCTGGTCGTGATGCATCATCACCCGCATCGGGCCGCCCCAGGAAACAGCCACCCGGCCGTCGAGCAAAGCCGCGGCCGTCTGGCTTGGATCCGGCGCCGTCCAAAGTGTCACGTCGAGCCCGGCATCGCGCCAATAGCCACCGGCGTGGGCCAGGTAGAATGGAATATAGCTCGCCGTTCTCAGGTTCTCGCAGAGCGTCACCGCGATCCGGTCTTCGGCCATGATCCTGCTGTCCCTCCTTATTATGGCGTTTGCGATTGACACGTCTGGATCGAATAATCTTCGCCTCGGTTCATCGGTTATGGCCTAAGGTGTGGGTACAATTGCGGCTTGATTCAATTGTCGCACACAATTCGACCGGCTCCGCCCTACAAAAGGGATCAAGCCATGAGTGACGAACTACTCGACCGCTTCGGCTTCAGCGAACGACATCGCCAGATGATGGCTCGCGATCACGAGCATGTGCTGGGCTGGCGCTTTTTCCCCCGCATAGTCTTCGATCGCGGTGAGGGTGTGCGTGTCATTGACGTCGACGGCAACGCTTATTACGACCTGAGTTCGGGCATGATGTCGATGGTGCTCGGTCACGCCCATCCTGAGCTGGTCGATTGCATTCAGAGCCAAGCGCACCGGCTTGGCCATCAGGCTTCCTGGTACAGCAATCCCTGGAGTCTGGAGTATGCCGAACTGGTGGCGAGCACCCTGCCCGGTGACCTAAAGGTTACCAACTTCGCCGTCACCGGCTCGGAGGCGAACGAAATTGCCATGCGGATGGCGATCGGAGCGACCGGCCGGTTCGAGCTGGTATCGCTGATCAAGGGCCTGCACGGCGGCACGCTGGGAGTCGAATCGCTGACCACGGTCGGCGGCGCCCGACGGCAGAATCTCTCGCCCCTGATGATCCCGGCAGCGCGCAACGCGATCTTTTCGCCGAGCTGCTATCGCTGTCCGATCAACCTGAAATACCCGGAATGCGACGTCGCCTGCATTACCGCAAGCGAAGCTCAGCTAGAGCACGTGACCGCCAAGGAGATCGCCGCCATCATAGCTGAAACCGTGCAGGTGCCGGGCGGCATGAACGTACCGCCGCCCGAATATCTGCCGCGTTTGAAACGGCTGGCGGAAAAATATGATGCGCTGCTGGTCCTGGACGAGGCCCAACTGGCGCCGGCCCGGACCGGCAAGATGTGGGCCTTCGAACATTACGATGTCACGCCCGACATCGTCACCTACGGCAAGGGGATGAGCGCCGGCATGGCGATCACCGGCGCGACGACCACGCCCGAGATCGCCGAGAGAGCCCGCGGCAAAGCCGGTGTACCCTGGGCCGGGACCTATTCCAGCGATCCACTGCCGGCGGCGGTGGCGTTGAAGCAGTTGCAGATCGTGCTGCGCGACGACCTGGCGGCCCGGGCCGAGCGCATGGGCCGGCTGTTACGCGCGCGCCTGCAAGGATTGCAGCAACGCTTCGAGTTTATCGGCGACGTCCGCGGCCTCGGCATGTACCAATATCTCGACATTGTCACCGACCGCCGCTCGAAGACGCCCGACTTCGACATGGCGGAGCGGATCCGCTTCAACGCCGTCGGCGAGGGTCTCCTGCTCCTGACCTCGCAGCACTGCATCCGCATCGTGCCGCCGCTGACCATCACCGAGGACGAGTTAGACGACGTGCTCGGCCGTCTGGAAGCAGCCCTGGGGAAGGCCGAGGCGGGCGAGCCGAAAGGTGTCGACCTGATGGCTAACTACGATGCTTCCAGCAGTCTGGCCTACGGCAAGGCTTCGCGCACCCAAGCAGCGACAACTGCGGATTGCTGACTGACGTCGTTACGGTGACAATGCCGACCCGGCGAACCTTGCTTTGGGTATCGCCCTTAACTTGACAAAGCCTTGGGGAGACGTGACGTGATCAACAGTCAGGACTTGGAGTTCACCGGCCGGCGCGTGCTGGTAACCGGGGCCGCGGGTGGCATTGGCTCCGCCATGGCCGCCGCTTTTGCCGCTCATGGCGGTGACTTGATCTTGGCGGATGTCGACGGCGAGGCCGTAGAGAAGCAGGCCAAAGAACTCGGCCGCGGCGCCACGTTCCAGCAATACGATCAGGGTGACGCGGCTTCGATCATGGCGTTGGCCGCCGCCGTGGGTCCGATAGACGTGCTCTGCAACAACGCCGGTATGAATCAAGCTGGGCCATTTCTGGAGCAGTCGCCGGAAATAATCCAGCGGATCATTGCGATCGATTTGACCGGACCGTTGTTGATCGCGCGGCAGGTCGGCGAGGGCATGGTCGCGCGCGGTCGTGGCGTCATCGTCAACACCGCTTCGCAGCTGGCCTTCCACGGTTCGGCGACGCGCGCCGCTTACGCCGCCGCCAAGGCCGGACTGGTGCAGTTTACCAAGAGCGCCGCCGCCGAATGGGCGCCGCATGGCGTGCGCGTCGTAGCGCTGGCTCCCGGACGCACGCTGACGCCGATGACCGCGCCCTTGCTAAGCACCGAGGAGCAACGCCGGGAGGGCCTTAAAGCTATCCCAGCCGGTCGCTATGGCAGCGCTGAGGAAATGGCCAAGCTGGCGTTGTTCCTAGCCTCGGACGCGGCATCGTACGTGGTCGGCGAAACGCTGATCGCCGATGGCGGATACGTGCTGCTCTAAGTCGTCCCTCGTTAAGAAAAGTCTTTTGTTTGAACGCTTTGTGTACTTTTCTTCAATTCTAATAAAGCGATAACGCATCTTGAGGCGGCTCGGCGCCGCGCTCATTTGAGCGAGGGTTTGGTTTCTGCGCAAAGTTAGATCGAAATTTCATCGTTGACAATTCATCTGGGGGATCTCGGTTTACAGAAACAAATGAATTATGTTGAACAATTATGAGCCGCCGATCAACTTTGGCTTCGCAGTCGCGAAGGATCGTCATCAAGCCGCGCGACGACATCAATTGAATCGCAAGCACGCATTGGGGAATTGGCGTCGAATGAGTAAGAATTGCTTCAACGCGCCACGGTTCACATCCGGCTTGTGGTGGATCGCGGTTATTGGCCTGTTGTTCATAGTCGTTGGATGCAGCGCCTTAACCGGTGGGCAAAAACGCTACGCTGCCAAAATATGTGACGGGACCCACGACAAAAATTCCTTCAAAGCGGCAGCACCCGACGCCAATAATTCGGCGGCAAGCCACCATCAAGCGGGCAAATCCAAGCCGGCGTTGGGCGTACAAGATACGAAACTTGACGCGGTCCTAAAGGCTGAACTTGATCGGCGGCATATACTGGGTGGAGCCATTGCGATCGTTCGCAAAGGAAAGATTCATTTCGCCAAGGCGTACGGTCCCACCAATATGGAGACAACGGATCCGATCACACTGAATACCCGGTTTTGGATCGGCTCTATTACAAAGCAATTCACGGCCATGGCAGTCATGATGTTGGTCGAGCAAGGGCGCGTTGCCCTAGATGATAAAGCATCAAAGTATCTGCCTGAGCTGCCGCCGTCCTATGACGCTATCAAGGTACGCCATCTACTGACCCATACCTCGGGTATCAAACGGGACTTCAGACGGAAGAGTTGTCCGCCCTTTGCAAGTGAATCCATGACTGGCAGTGCGCTATTCGAAGCGCTTAAGGACGCGAAGTTGGAATATGTGCCGGGTACCAAGCGTAAATATACCAATGCGGGATACGTTCTGCTGGGCATGTTGATCCAACAAGTCAGTGGAAAACGATATCCGGATTTTCTGAAAACGCACATTTTCGATCCGCTAGGGATGACTGAAACCCGATCGGTCGGGCCAGAGGACGTGGCGCTCGAACGGCTAGCGGTTGGGCATGAATGGCAGGACAAAGAGAGGCGCCATCGGTCGATGGCGCCCATTCTCGGTTTCAGCGAAGGGTCAATCATTTCAACAATTGTGGACATGGCCAAATGGGATGCCGCACTCTATACGGACGCGCTCGTCTCTCTGGCGACGTTGAGGCAAATATGGACACCCCATATCCTAAAAAACGGAAAAACCGCTTCGTTCGGCATCGACGATCAAGGCATTCACTACAAGATCGGCTTTGGGTGGTTCGTGAATGACGAACCGGGAAATCTCATTGTGCATCATGGCGGCAATCTGGACGGCAACGCCGCCCATATCGACCGCTACGTCGACGAAGAATTGACGATCATCGTCCTTATCAACACAGAACCATCTGCGATCGCCCGAGGCATAGCCAGAATCGTGGCCTTCTACCACGACCACCATATGAAATCGAAACACTTGAAATAGTTCACCGTGAAGAAAAATCCTTCGCTACGATCAGTGTACTTTTCTTCAGTTTTGATAATGCTTTAGCGCATCTTGAGGCGGCTCGGCGATGCGCTAACAAGTTTTTGTTTGCAACAAATAGCGCCTTTCAGGCGCATTTTGTTGTGGTCTCTGATCATGACCTTTGGTCATGATCAGTAACAGATATGATCAAATCAGACCGCCGGGCCACCCCAAGGCCTGATTTGGCATTATTTCACCGGCAAAAAGTACACTGAGGCAAAGCCGAAGGACTTTTTAACGAACAACGAAATAGCCAATCACCCTAAAGCCCAAGCACGGCCTTGGCGATGATGTTGCGTTGCACCTCCGATGAGCTGTCGCGGATTAGGTCACCGGCGGGCGCGATATGCGCTCCACGTCGAAGCCATAGAGCCGCGCCGTGTTGTGGCAAACAATCTTGGCGCGCTCCTCTTCCGGCACGCCCTGCAGGATCTCGTCCAGCACCGCGCGCGAGCGCGGGAAGGTGGATTCGCTGTGCGGATAATCCGAACCCCACATCATGCGATCGACGCCGATGCGGTCGCGCAGGCGGATGCCGACGGCGTCCTCCTGAAAGCTCAAATAGACGTTCCGGGCGAAGAAGTCGCTAGGCAGCGTGTCGCCCTTGAAGCGGTAAAGCGCCTCTTCATTCCGTTCGCGGTACGTGTAGTCCATGTTCGTCAGTACGTACGGAGCCCAGGACAGCTCGAATTCGACGATGGCAAGGCGCAAGCCGGGATGGCGCTCGAACACACCGGAGAAAATCATGTCGCACATCGAAATCGCCGGCAGGAATACCTTGGTGGCGCGCCGGCTGGCGTCATGTACGGTGCGCTCGCCCAGGGCGGAATTGCTGCGCACGCGTCGGGTCGCGGTGTGCAGGCTGAGCGACATGTTGAGCGCCGCCGCCGCCGCCCACAACGGTTCGTAGTCGCGTTGATCGTAGCGCCGCTCCTCCAATGGGTATTCGGCGATCATGGCGCCGACAAATCCGAGCTTGGCAGTGCGCTCCAATTCGCCGACGGCGTCGGCCACGTCGTCGACGTTGATCATCGCGATGCCTTTGAGGCGGTCGGGATCGGCGCTGCAGAATTCGGCGAGCCAATCGTTGTAGGCCCGACAGATCGCCGAGAACAACTGTGGATCAGCGACCTTGTAATAGAACAGGCCCTGCGAGGGGTAGAGTACCTCACCATAGACCCCGTCGATCACCATGTCCTTCAGATGCTGTGCCGGGTCCCAGCCGCCAACATGTACATCTTCGAAGCGGGCATGGTCAGAAATTGTCTCCGGCGCTTCATAGCGCGCGCCGGCATTCGAAATCAGCCCGATGCCGGCGATCATCTGGCCGTCCTCGACCACCAGATGGTCGACATCGCCAACCCGTTGCATGCGCGGCGCGCGGCTCCTGAACGCTTTGTCGATTCGTTGCGTCCACAGGTCCGGCGGCTCAAAGACGTGCGAGTCGGAGGAGAGGATCAGCCTGTCTGGCACCAGCGGCTCCTTAACTGCACCAAAAATTCCCAGATGAACGGTGTTTCCTAGCGCCAGCGTAGCCATTTACGCTTCCGTCGGCAACGATGCCACGCTCAAACAGTAGATCTTCGACCTGCCGCGGCGAAAGCGGATTACCTGGGGCGAACTGTCGAAATAACGATAAGGGATTGGGCATCGCCGCAAGCTGCAGAACGCCCTTTCAAGTCTCAAGTCGATCTAGTCGGACAATGCCAACTCAATAGCTGCGTGGTAAACCCAGTCGCTCGCCCAGGAAGTTCTTCACCATCTCATTCGAGATGGGGCTGAACGGCCCCAGGCGCGTGTCACGGAATAGGCGCTCCAACGGCGATTCCTCAACCAGACCGTAGCCCCCCAGGACACGCATGCAGCGGTCGGTGGCGCGTATTGCCGTTTCTGTGGCGGCAAGTTTGGCCATGGCGGCAGCGTTGGAACAGTCGCGGTCCCGCGATTGCAGCCAGGCCGCCTTCATGGTGATAAGGCGGATCTGTTCAAGTTCCGTCGCCACCTCGGCCAGTGGGTGTTGCACGGCTTGGAAGGCGCCGATCGGCCGGCCGTAGGCGGTACGGTCTTTGGCATATTGCAGGGCGATGTCCAGCGCCGAGGCGGTAATGCCGACATAAATCGCGGCCGCGAGAATGCGTTCCTCGTCGAGCGAGGACAACAGATGGTACCAGCCACGGCCGCGCTCACCGACAATCGCATCGGCGGGCGCGGCCGCGTCGTCGAGAAACACCTCGCATGTGCATCCTGCCCGCATGCCCATAAGCTCCAGCCGACGCACTTGGACCGCCGGTTGCTGCCGCGGCGTGAGGATTAGCGAAAGCCCGCGCGCTCGTTTGTCATCCGCGACAGGATCGGTCCGACATAGCACGAGGATCGCGTCGGCATCATCGGCGAAGGAAGTGAAAAGTTTTTGCCCACGCACCGACCATTCGTTGCCGGCCATCGCCGCTCGAGTGGTCAAGCTGAGGATGTCCGTGCCGCCGCTCGGCTCGGTCATGCCAAAGGCCATAATGAAATCGCCTTGTGCCAGGCGTGGCAAATACTCGGCTTTTTGCTCGTCGGAGCCGTGTTCACGGAAAGTGCGGGCGGTCATGGACAACAGCAGCCAATCCATCGCCAGCGACGGGAACTGGCGTGCAAGTTCTTCACAAAATATGGCGGCCGTGACGACGTCAGCGGCACTGCCGCCATATTCCTCGGGGACCGACAGGCCCAACCAGCCAAGTTCGGCGAAGCGATGCCAAAGGTCGCGCGGTATGCGCCGGGCGCGGTCCATCTCCCGGATGCGCGGTTCCGGTAGCTCACGGGCAAAGAAATGCCGTACGCTGTCGCGTACGATGGCGTGTTCCTCTGGCGCGTCGAAATTCATGCAAGCCTTCCTTCCGGATCATCTCGCTCGGCATCGATTACGGCATCGCCCAAGTAGACCTGCTGCACCTGCGGATCATTGCGCACCGCCTCAGGCGTGCCCTCGGCCAACAGATGGCCCTGATGCAGCACGCTTATGCGCGTCGCCACCTCGAACACAACGGCCATATCGTGTTCGGTAAATACCACCGTCAATCCTAACTCGCCGGCAATGCGGTGCACCAGGCGGATCGATTCCAATCGTTCCCCGGCGGTCATGCCGGCGGTCGGCTCATCGAGCAACAGCAGGCGTGGGCGGCCGGCAAGTGCAATTGCCAATTCCAGCCGCTTCTGGTCGCCATGGGCCAGGGTGCCGGCCAGCAAATCCGCCGCCTCTGCAAGGCCAACGAGATGCAATAGCTGGTTTGACCGCTCGACGCCGATCGTACGCGCCGAGCGCCAGGGATTCCACGTGGCGCCACGATAGCCGAGCAGGGCGACTTGCAGGTTCTGCAACGCCGTCAGGTCGGAAAACACGCTGGTAATCTGGAAAGTCCGAGCTATGCCGAGGCGGGCCAGTGTGTCCGGCGACTGGCGCGTAATATCGCGGCCTTCGAACAACGTGCGTCCGCTATCGGCGCGGATCAATCCGGTCAACGTGTTGAAGAACGTGCTCTTGCCGGCACCGTTCGGGCCGATGATGGCGCGGAACTCTCCCTTCTCCACCTCAAGATCCACGCCGCCCAACGCCTGAACGCCGCCGAAATTTTTGTGCAGATTCTCCACGCGCAGGACCGGTCCGCTGCTTACCATCTAGCGTCCTCCCGATCCGCCAAACGGACGCAAACGCGCTTGCAGCGAACGCCAGCCCGTCAACCCTTCGGGCAGGACCAGCACAAGGACCAGAATGATGCAACCCATCGCCAGCGGCCAGTATTCGGTGTGCCCGCTGATGACGACTTCTAAGATGACGTAGACAGCAGCGCCGAGCATCGGTCCGACGAAGCTATGGAGCCCGCCGAGAACTGCCATGACTACTGGCGTGGCGCTTGCCGTCCAGTTAAGCCAACTGGGGAAGATACTTCCGATCGACAAGGCAAAGAGACCACCGGCCAGCCCGGCGAGGCCACCGGCGATGACGAAGGTCACCCATTGATGCGCCCGCACGGGCACGCCGACATAGCGCAGTCGGCCTGGGTTGGTACGCAGCGCGCGCAGGGCGTATCCGAAAGGCGAGTTCACTAGCCGCCACATGAGGTAGAGTGCCATGCCGACCAGAAAAAGCGTAAAATAGTAGTACGCTATGGAATTGCTTAGAATGCCGGTCGGTCGGATGCCGGTGATGCCGTCGTCGCCACCGGTTAGTCCGCTGGCCTTGAGCGCGATGGTGTAAAGCAACATTTGGCAGGCGAAGGTCAACATGGCAAAGTAGATGCCGCTTCGACGGACGCAGAAATAGCCGATAACGGTCGCGACAGCGGCCGCGGCCAGCGGCGCGCCGACCAGTGCCAACCCAACCGATAGGCCGCCCTTCTTGACCAACAAAGCCGTCGCGTAGCCGCCGACGCCGAAGAATGCGGCGTGACCAAAGGACAGCATCCCGCCATAGCCGAGCAGCAGATTGAAACTGCTGGCATAAAGCGCGAACACCAGCACCTCGATGGCGATGAAGGTCCAGAATTCAGAAACGACGAGCGGCACGGCGATGCCGCAAACCATCAACAGAGCCGCTAAAGGCAACCTCATTCCTGCGACCCGAACAGGCCCCAGGGCCTGACGATCAGGATCACGGCCATGAGTGCGAAAGTAAGGACCACGGCTAGGCTGGGGAACGCCAACAACCCGAAGGCGTTGACAATGCCGACGAGCAGCGAGCCCACAAGCGCCCCGAAAACGCTGCCCATGCCGCCGATTACCACAACGACGAAAGCATCAATGATTACCTGGACGTGCAATCCAGGTCCGACCGCGACGATCGGAGCCGCCAATGCCCCGCCAAGTCCGGCCAATCCGGCGCCGACGGCGAACACGCCTGTAAACAAGCGATGCGTATTGACGCCAAGGGCGCTGAGCATTTGCCGATCCATCGTCGCCGCGCGCACGAATATGCCCCAACGCGTGCGTTGCAGCAGATACCAAAGTACCGCCGCAACCAATAGGCCAAAGACTATTAGAAACAACCGATAGGTTGGGAAGGTCAGCCCTAGCCCGCGGGTGGCCCCGGTGAGCAAGGACGGCACGGCCATGGAATGATCTTCGCGTCCCCACAATAGTTTCACGACGTCGCCGAATATAAACACGAGAGCGAACGTCAGAAGCAGTTGAAACTCATGCGGTGCATGATAGATGCGGCGTAACAGGCCGGTTTCGATGAGCGCGCCGACGACGAACAGTCCCGCGGTCCCGCCGATCAACGCGGCCAGATAGGCGGTCATTGTTCCCGGTCCCAGCAGAGCGATCGTGACTGCCAAGTAAGCGCCAAGCATGAATAACACGCCGTGCGCGAAGTTGAGGATGCGCGACACGCCGAAGATGAGCGATAGCCCGGCCGAGATCAGAAACAGCAGCATGCCGTTTGATATCGCTGCCAGGAGTTGCCGAGCTATTACCAGGGGATATTGCAGCCAGCCGAAGTGTTGAACGAAAAACGATGTTAGTTCTTCCATTGGACGGGCGGGCGCATTCCACGGAAAGGGCAGGCAGTATCAACATTCCCATGGATGCTGGATTGACAGCAAGAGAATATTTCCGACACTCTAATGATGAACAATCCACATGCCCCGGAGACCGGCAACAAAGAGGTTCATGCTATGGCTCGCTCTATTCGCGCGTTTTTCATTTCGATCGTAGCAGTATTGGCAGTCGCGGCGCCAGTCGCGGCGCAAAGTAGCGATCCGATAAAACTTGGTATTATTGACATTTATTCCGGTGGTTTCGCTTTTATTTCGAACACCATTCGGACAGGTTTCGAAATCGCGCTCGACGAAGCCAATGCGTCCGGTGGATTGAATGGCCGCAAGTTCGAGTTGGTTACCGCCGACATGGGTCGCGACGTGGCAAAGGCGGTCACTGAAGCCCGCCGCATGATTCTCGAGGAGAAAATCAATTTTATCACTGTCGGCATTCATAGTGGTGCCGCGGTCGCCGTGAGTGAGATCGGCAAAGAGCGCAAAGCCCTGGTCCTTGGTGGATTTGCGACAACCAGACGTCTGACCGGCGAGGCCGGACATGACTATGTCGGCCGCGCCAATCTCTCGACCGTGGAGATCGGTCGGGTCATGGCGGCCTATCTGAAAGACAAGACCGAAATCAAGCGAATCGCGACAATTGCGCCGGACTATGAATACGGTCAGCAATTCACGGGCGATTTTATCGCCGCCTTAAAGGAAACGCGACCGGATATCACTGTCGTTCGTCAGGAATGGCCGAAATTCGGCACGGCCGATTTCGCCGCCCACGTTACCGCGCTGCAGGCACAACCGGTCGATATGGTGGTCAACGGCACCTTCGGCGGCGACCTCATTAATTTCCTCAAGGCGTCGCGTGATTTTGGGCTGTTTGACGGCGACACACAATTCTTCACCCACGGCCTGGATCTGATAAAGCCGAGCGTGATGAAAGACGTGCTTCCGGAAAACGCCATCGCGACGATGTGGTATCCCTTCTACGCGGTGGATAGCGCCAAGTCGAAGGCATTTGCCGCGGAAATTGAAAAACGCATGGGTGGCTATGCGACAGGGTCCGCGCCGGTCGGTTATGTTGCCGGCCGCATGGTCGTTGAAGCCATCCGCAAGGCCGGCACCGCCGACGACATCGACAAAGTCGTGGCAGCATTGGGCGGCGTCTCCTTCGAGGGACCGACCGGCATGGTCAAGGTTCGTGAATGCGATCACATGGCGCTCTACAATTTTTATGTCGGTCGCGTTGCGCGGGCCGCCGGTCTGCCTGACGGCATTGGCCTGGCCGACGTGCAAGCCTTCCACACCGAGACGTTGGCAAGGTCTTGCGAAGACATCGCGAAAGCGCGCGCCGCCGCGAAATAACAAGATCGCACGCGACCGATTGATGGCGGAAGGTCAAACAGTCGAAGGCGCCACACCGTTGCTGGATGTTCAGCAACTCGACACCGCCTATGGCAACAGCCAGGTTTTGTTTGGCCTATCGCTGCATGTGAATGAAGGCGAGGTGGTGGCATTGCTCGGCCGCAACGGCGCAGGCAAGACCACGACGCTCTCGTCGATCATGGGGTTGGCGGCTCCGCGTGGCGGTGACATCCGGTTCCGGGGTCTGCAGCTTGCCGGTTGCGAGCCCTACGAAGCGTGCCGAGCCGGGCTCGGCTTCGTTCCCGAGGATTGTCGTTTGTTCGGCGGACTAACGGTTGCGGAGAATCTGGAAGCGGCGCGGCAGCCGGCGCGCTCAGATGTCGACCGCTGGGACTTGGCGCGGGTTCAGGAACTGTTTCCGGACCTCAAGCAGTTCCTGTCTCGTCGCGCCGATGCGCTCTCCGGTGGCCAACAGCGCATGGTGGCGATCGCCCGCACGTTGATGGGCAACCCCGACCTATTGCTGCTGGACGAGCCGTCCGAAGGGCTGGCGCCTTTAGTGGTGAACTCGCTGCTGCGGCAGTTGAAAAGATTGAAGGAGGCCGGCACGACGGTATTGCTGTCAGAGCAGAATCTGCGGTTCGCGACAGAACTTGCCGACCGGATCTATATCATCGAAAAGGGTGAGATCCGTTATCATGGCACGCCGGCAGGTCTTGCCGACCAGCCCGAAGTGCGGCGCCAATATCTAATGGTTTAGCAAAGGTGGCCGGTTCTATGACCATGACGTCTTGTGATTCTGACGGGAGCCAGAGTTGATGAATTTGGGACTAACGCTGACGCAGTCCACGCTGAAATGGCCGGACCGGACGGCCTTGGTTTTCGAGGGCCGGCAGTGGAGCTATCGGCAATGGAACAACGACGTCAATCGAGCCGCAAACGCCTTTGCTGCCCATGGTATCAACCGCGGCGACCGTGTGGCGATGTTGACTTGGAATTTGCCTGAGCAGGTCACCGCCTTCTACGGCCTGTTGAAAATCGGCGGTATACCGGTGCCGATCAACTACAGACTGGCGCCGAACGAGGTGAGTTACATCATCAATGATTGTGGCGCTCGAATACTCCTGTTCGAAGAAGAACTGCGCCACTGCGTAATGCCGATCAAGGAGCAACTCACCACAGTCGATCGTTTGATATATGTCGGCGATAAACCCGAAGGTGACGAGATTACTTTTGAACGCTTTGTCGAACCGGCGTCGGATCGTGAACCTGAGGTCGGCGCGGCTCTCGATGACACGGCCTTCATTATGTACACATCCGGCACTACGGGTCTGCCCAAGGGTGTTGTGCGTACGCATTTGGCGGAATTGTTCGGTTCGATGACAATGGCGCTCGAATGCGGCTTTCGGCACGACGACAGCATTCTTAACAACAAACCGCTGTTTCATATCGCGCAGTTGCAGCTTCAATTCCTGCCGTTCGTGCATCTGGGCGGCACCAACGTAATGACCCGTGGCTTCGACGTCGATGAAACGCTGTCGCTGACCGAGAGCGAGCGCGTGACCTGTTTGCACGGTGTACCGACGCAGATGGTGATGATGGTGCAGGCGGATCTCTCGAAATACGACTTGTCCAGTTTGCGTTGCGGCTTCTACGGTGGCCAGACTCTGGCCGATGATGTGACGCGCAAGTGCATGGCGCTGTTCCCTGACTCGTTCCTCAATGTGTACGGCTTCACGGAAGGCCTAGTTATCAACGCCTGCGACTACCGGCGACACCCGGACAAACTCGGAAGTGTCGGTCAAGCCGCCGTCAACACGGAAGTGCGGATCGTCCGCGCCGGCGCGACGGATCCCGACGACATCGCGGCGCCGGATGAAATCGGTGAATTGATTGCCCGCGGCCCCAGCATCATGAAGGAGTACTTTCGCCAGCCTGAGCGAACGGCAGCAGCCCTGCGCAATGGTTGGTACTTCTCCGGTGACGCGGCGTTCGCTGATGAGGCAGGCTTCGTTACCGTTATGGGACGCATCGATCACACCATTAAGACCGGCGGTGAGAACGTGCACCCCTCCGAGATTGAGAACGTGCTGTTTGACCACCCGGGCATTGCAGATGCTGCCGTCGTCGGCATGCCAAGCGCCAAATGGGGACAGGCGGTTTGTGCGGCCGTGGTTTGCAAGGATCAGAATTTGACGGCGGATTCGCTCGATCGGTTCTGCCGCGAGAGCCCCGACCTCGCCAACTTCAAACGGCCGCGCCACTATTTCTTCGTCGACGTCATTCCAGCAAACTCCACCGGCAAAGTCGAACGCGGCCGCCTAAAAGAAAAGCTTTCAGAAATGCTGGATGCGCCACTTGACTGAACAGAGGTTCACGGAATTTTGCCATGCGTCTGTCTTACGTGACCCCATTTAGCCGCTCTGTCCACCGCCGCCATGCGCCGGATTATGCGCGCTTGGCGGAAGCCGCCGGCTTTGACGGCGTTTGGGTGCCCGAAGCCTTCGGCTCTGACGCTTTCACCCTGCTCGGACTGCTCGCCGCTGTGACCGGCCGGCTAAAACTCGCCACCGGTATCGTCAACGTGTTCTCACGCTCGCCAACGCTGTTGGCGCAGAGCTTTGCGACATTGGACGAGATATCCGATGGTCGCGCCATCATCGGGCTGGGCACCAGCGGGCCCGTCGTGGTTGAGCAGTGGCACGGCATGAAGTTTGAAAAGCCGCTGACGCGAACCCGGGAGGCGGTGGATATCATCCGCATGGCGCTAGCCGGCGAGCAGATCGACTATCACGGGAACTGCTTCGATCTTGAACATTTTCGAATGCTGGTTCGCCCGGTGCAAGACCGCGTGCCTGTCTACCTCGCCACCTTCAAACCCAAAGCCGTGCGGCAAACAGGCGCCATTGCCGATGGTTGGTTGCCGACCCATGTGTCCGTGCGGAACTTGGAAGCGTTCCGCCGTCCGCTGACGGAAGGCGCGGAATCAGCCGGTCGCGACCCCGATGAAATCGACATGGCCGCGATGACCCTTGTCGCCTGCAGCGAAGACGGGGAGACCGCGCGTGCTTTGTGCCGCGAGCACCTCGCCTACTATGTCGGTGGCATGGGCACGTTCTACCATGAACTCATGCAACGTTATGGTTATGGGGACGTCGCCGACGCCATCCAGGCCGCTTGGAAGGACGGTCGTCGTGCCGCCGCCGCCGATTGCATCCCGCGAGAGATACTGGACGACTTGGTCGTCGCCGGAAACCGCGGCGAATGCCTGGACGCCATCGAAGTTCGGCGTCGTGCCGGTTTCCAACACATCGTTTGTTTTCCGCCGCACAGTGCCAGTCCGGAACAGGTAACGACAACCTTGCAATCGGTTGCGACAGCCATCGGTTAGTCGCCGTCGGTCGTGCCAATTAGGAAACGGGTTAGTGCGGTAGGCGTATTTCTGTCGTTGCTTCAGAGATTAACCGATCGCCGTTCATTAGCCATTGTGTCAAGACGATTACGTCGGCATCCGCTGCGGTCCTAATGTCTCTAATCTCGCCCTCGGTGCGCAACGTGTCGCCGGCAAATGCCATCGCGCGCATGCGAAAGCCGAGGCGCTGCACGAATGCGCGCGGACCAAGCCAGTCGACCGCCTGCTTGGCGAACAACGCACCGTAGACTTGACCGTCGATTATCGGTGCTGGCAGATTCATTTCCTGAGCGAACGTGGTATCGTAATGGAGCCGGTGCCAGTCCCAGGTGGCGCCGCCGTACATCACCAGATCGATCGCCGAAAAGGTTTTTTCAGCCGCCGGCACCTGTTCCCCGACGCGTAAATCACCAGCATTCTTTGTCGGTGCAGTCATGGCGCGCCGCGCAGTGGTTGGTAGACAAGGGTTTCCTGGTTGATAGCCAAGAGTTCATCAGCATCGTCGTAGTACCGCGCCACCGACAAGACAAAGAGTTGCGTGCCGCCGCGCGACGATGGGCGCTCCGTGATATCCTCCAGCGTCCAGGTGACCGAAACGCGATCTTCGGGCACTACCGGTCTAAAGAACTCGTAGTCATTGCCGGCACGGATCATTCGGCAGCCTTCTACGGGCAGATGCCAAGTGTGACCGATATAGCCGTGTTCGTCCGGTTGCCGGTGGGCGTACTGGCAGGTCTCGACAACGAAGGTTGGCGGCGCGATGACCGAGGGATAGCCGGCCTGACGGGCATAGCCGTCGTCGCGATAAAGTGGGTTATCGTCACCAATAGACAGGGCGAAATAGCGGATAGAGGCTCGGCCCAGTTCTTCTTGCGCGGTGTAAGTTACTTCGCGGCCGATCCAATCCTTGAGTTCTTCGGACAACAAGGGCATGGCGCGGCTCAGTCAAGTACGGCGAACGGATCGACCTCGATCTGCATTTCCGGGCGCAACAGCGCTTCGCAGATCAAGCCCGTGGAAGCGGGATAAGGTTCGCGCAAAAGCTTGGCACGGACGCCTGCAACGTCGCGATAGCGCTCAAGTGCTGCCGGCGTCACGTACTCGATGGTTTTGACCAGGTTTTCGGCTCGTCCGCCGGCGGCCTCAACGACCTTCAGGATGTTGGCATAGGTGTATTCGGACTGCGCCACTACGTCGCCATCGTGCACGATGCGTTCGGTCTCCGGATCAAGCGATCCCTGGCCGGAAAGAAACAGCAGCTTTCCGGCCTTCACGCCGGGGCTGTAGGTCAACTTTTGATACCGATCCCATCCTGGGTTTATAGCCTCCGTCTCGTCTCGACTGGCAATGAAGTCATACTGTATCAATGCATCGGGATGCAGCAGACGGGGCATCAATATTCCAGCCGCGCCTGGGTAGACGGGTCCTAGGAATTGCTTACGGATCCGGCCGGTTTTACGATAATTTGCGAGAGCTGCCGGCGTGATGTAGTCAAGTGTCTTGACGACTCGATCAAACCCTAGGCCGAGCGCTGACAACATCTTCTGGGCTTTCTCGAAAATCGCTTGGGTCTGAGCCACCACATCGCCGGCGCCAATGATGTCGCCGGCTTCGTCGACCGCTTGCACCGTCGGCAAAAAGACCACGCCGGCCGATTCTCGCGCTACCGGCAAACCGGTGCCGACAGCGGTATGCGCACCGGCCGGTCCTGCCGTGACTTCGAGCTCGATAAAAGCGTCAGGCCGCAACAGCGCTTTCACCGGTACGGTATTGACCGCCGGCCGGTGTGTGCCGAACACGTCCTCACGAACGGCGGCCGCCTCAGCGTAACGTTCAATGCCTTCCGGGCGAACGTACTCGACCACGCGAACAACATCGGCGTAAGACAAGCCGGCACCCTCGAGGATTGCACCAACTTTGGCGTAGGCTGTATGCACCTGGTCGGCCATGCCGCCCCTGACCACCATGCGCCGTTTTTCGCTGTCATATTCCGAAGCGGTATGGCCCGACAGGTAAACACCCTGGCCGGCAGAAACGCCCAACGAGAACGAGTAGCGGGAATAGTCGAACCAAGGAAATTTCTTCGGCTGCACCGCTACCGTTGGCATGTTGGTTCCCCTTTTCGCTGATTGCTACCGGCCACGATATCTTTGGCCCCGCGGCGCCGTCAAGCCGACCTCAGCGCTGGCGTAGGACTCAAGCCTTAAGACCTTGCCGTTGGCATCACCAGCATCGGCCGGTTGACGCTCAATGTGCTGCTGTCCTTTGCCCGGTGCTGTCATGTATGGACGCCTGTGGGTCCCGAAAATTCATGCTGCTTTCCGGAGGTAGTAATGATGTAGTCCATCGACCGCCGGAAACGCGATGATGTCGCCTAGAACAGGCGCGTGAACAGGCCGGCCGTCGGGTGAATCCATGTCCAAGATTCGGTGCAGACGCCATTGGTGGTAGTAGGTGAATTATTACGGAGAAGCCGTTTGAGATGACGCTCGCTAAAGACAACAGCGTGATCCAAACACTCCCTGCGGATGCTACCGATGACGCGTTCAACATAAGGATTCTGCCAAGGGCCTCGCGGCGCGGTGGGGCATTCTTTCATTGCCAGACATCGCAAGCATTTTCGAAAGTGATCTCCTTATGTGGTATCGCGATCACGCAGCAGATGCTTCGGCTGCGGCTGCCATGGAAAGGCCTCAACAAGTTTCTGTGCCGTCCGTTCGGCGATCGGAGGCTCCGTTGCAGTGAAGAAACCAACAAGACGGCGATCGTAAGCAACGACGACGAGCACGAACAGCGCGCAACAGCACCGTGGGAACGGTGACGAAGTCGATGGCTACGGTGTCTCGCATGTGCTGCTTTAGGAAAGTGTGCCACGAAGGTGAAGGTGGCTTGCGCAACTTCGGTCGTTATTATTCCACCGTCGACTTGGCGACAACAATCCCGAGCTTCTTGAGTTCACCGACAGCCCAAAGTTTGATTGGCCCGCCACATACGCCGTATGAGGCGTCGCAATTGCCGTGCGATCGCTGTGCGCTCGGGGCTGTCACCCAACGCTGAGCCCGCGCCAGTAGTCACGGAAGCGGTTTCGTTGCCACAGGATCACTGTCCGGGGTTGAACGAAGAACAATGCCTCGCGCCAGCCGGGCCACAGGCGCGCGAGGAGAGACCAAAGCAATCGATCACTTGACGCGATAGCAGGCCGCCGATGCACCCGTTGGTACAGAGAAAGCTGTTGGCGGAGCGCAGCGATTTCGAGCTGTAGCGAAAGCTGAAACCGAAACGCGCCCACCATAAAAATAATTGCGACGGACAGAACACAGTTCATGGGGCAAGAGCATGCGCCCATGGCCGAATTTCTTCAACATAATCAAACGACACGCTTTCCCGAGACCCACACCTATCACCGCAGGTTGGTATGACGCTTCAAAGCCCGGATGTGAATTTTCTACAATCCTTGATTTTGTGAATTCTACCGGCCTGTTGCTTGGCAAGAGAAGCAAGACCCAGGCGGTCATGCAGGATATGGATTCGATCTATACGAAGCTTGCAAGTTCGTTCGTCCAACGTACCGAAGGCCTCTATTTTGACCGTATAGTCGAAAAGATTGAAGCCGCCGCCGATGACTAGACGCTGAAAATGAAGATTTCGCAAGTTGGCCTTGACGCGGACAGCTAGAGAATTCTCGGAAATTCTTTCTAGAAAAACGCGCTTTAATGTGCCTTTGCGTCGGTTTCCCTGACAATAGCTCAAACAAGCGCGTTGCAATTGCTCGTTATAGTCAGTTTGCTCAGAGATTAGGCGGGTTATGTCCTTGGCGTCGACCGGTACGACGATGGCTACCACGAGGAAAAACACGGACACACAGCTTGCAACTATTTTCATCAAGCCCTCCTACAGGATTGAGAATCGCCGAATACCCCGTTGTGCTCTTCATAATGCAGATTGCCTGCAAATTAACGCCAATCGTATCAAATTTCCACCATCATTGGAAATGTTTTCCCTCCGTAGCCGTCCGCCATAGGCACCCGACAGCCCAATCTTTATGAGTGGAACACCGCCATGCCGCTAAAATTCCCCCATCGTGGCCATAACGCCGGCCCGTTTTCCTTACTAGTCCCACCTTTTGAAAATCAGCGACGTGTTAATGCCGCCGAACGCAAAGTTGTTGGACATGAGATACTCGACTTCCAACGGTCGAACGCTGTCTCGGACGTAGTCAAGCTCTGCACACCTGTCATCGATGGTGTCGAGATTGGCGGTGGCGGCGACCCAGTTTTCGCGCATCATTTCGATCCCCAGCCAAGCTTCGGTCGCGCCGCAGGCGCCCAAGGTATGGCCGAAGTAGCTTTTCAGTGAATGAATAGGCATGGCGGCGCCGAAAATCGCCGCAGTGGCGTGGGATTCTGCGATATCCCCGTCATCGGTCGCCGTCGCATGGGCGTTGACAAAACCGATCGCCTCCGGCGGCAACGCGGCACTATTCAGCGCATCCCGCAGGGCGATTTCCATCGTTGACGCATCTGGTTGCGTTACATGGCTGCCGTCGCTGTTGGTCGCAAAGCCCACGACTTCGGCATATATAGGTGCTCCTCGCCCCTTGGCATGATTCAGCTCTTCAAGAATCAGCGTGCCTGCTCCCTCACCGATGACCAGTCCGTCGCGGTCTTTGTCAAATGGCCGCGGAGACGTCTCGGGTTCCTTGTTTCTCAAGCTGGTGGCAAACAAAGTATCGAACGTGGCGGCATGGGTCGGGCAAAGCTCATCGGCGCCGCCTCCGATCATCACGTCCTGCAAGCCAAATTTCACCGCTTCATAAGCATAGCCGATGCCTTGGCTTCCGGACGTACAGGCGCTCGAGGTCGGGATGATGCGACCGGTAAGACGGAAAAACAGGCCGATGTTTACCGCCGCGGTATGGCTCATCATCTTGATGTAACTGGTCCCGCTGAGCTTCTTCAGCGTGCCGTCGATGATCAGAGAAGCAAAGGACAGCACCGGTCTCGTGCTGCCGAACGAAGACCCATATGCAACGCCAATCCGCCCAGACCGCAATATCGGATCACCGATTAGACCGGCGTCCTGTAGGGCACACTCGGTCGCGTATACAGCCATTTCCGCGACCGGCCCCATGGTTCGCATTTGCTTTCGGCTATAGCGCTGGGCGACGGAAAAGTCAGTCGCAGGACCGGCCAAGCGGGTGCCGAGGTCGGAATATTGGTCCCAATCATCCATGTAGCGGATACCGGTCTCACCGGACTTTAGCTTGGTCTTGATCGTATCCCAATCATTGCCAAGCGACGTCACGCCGCCCATACCGGTTACGACGACACGGCGCATTAGAACATTCCTCCGTTGACGGATAGAACCTGCCGAGTGATATAAGCCGCATCACTCGAACAAAAGAACGCAACAGCGCCGGCCACCTCTTCGGGTGTACCGAAGCGGCGCATGGGAATGTTCTTTCTAATCTCATCGCGCGGCAAATCGTCCAACATGGCCGATTCGATGAGGGCAGGTGCCACGCAGTTCACGGTAATTTTTCGTTTCGCCAGCTCCACGGCAAGGGCCTTCGCAGCGCCGATCAGACCGGCCTTGGTGGCGCTATAATTGACCTGGCCGCGATTGCCGATCAGTCCGGAAGCGGAAGACATGACAACGATGCGACCGCCCTTGCGCGCGCTGACCATGGGCATGACGACCGGGTGCAATACGTTGTAAAAACTGTCTAGGTTGGTTCCGAGGACTTGATCCCACTCCTCATCCATCATTGCCGGAAAGGCCGTGTCCCGTATGATTCCGGCATTGAGCACAATTCCGTAGTAAATGCCATTGGTTTCGACATCCTGATCGAGTGCTCGGCGGCAGACATCGCGATCGGCGACATCGAAACAAATCAGTCGCGCATTTTGTCCTTGCTGTCGCACCTGCGCGGCGGTTTCGTTGGCAGCCTCTGCATTGCTGCCGTAGTGAACCACGATATCGTTTCCGTCGCGTGCAAGTCGGACTGCAATCGCGCGGCCAAGCACGCCGCTGGCACCGGTTACCAAGATCTCTCTAACTGACATTGACAGTCGCGCCATCATTCTGGGCCAGGAATTGCTCTGGCGATTCCGGTTGATAGACGCTCAACTGCGCCTCTGCAAGCCGCTCCCCGTTTCTTGTGACCGTACATTCAAACGCGGCAAGCTCGCCGCCGTTGAAATTGATCTCAGCATCAACAATCAAATCGTCGCCTAGCTGGAAAGCCTCTGCCAGCAATATCAATCGCCTGGTTCCCAAGAGAAATCCAATTTTCGCTTGTCCCCCGTTTTCAATCTGTTGCAATCCGCTGTAGGCAGCGATTGTTTGCGCCATATATTCAAGTGCAACATAGGCGGGTATGGAGCCATTATCTAAGAAAGGACTGTCCTCGCGAACACCTACAACAGCTTTCACTCGACCGTCTTCGTAACTCTCGACACGATCCAGCAGAATCATCGGCCGAGCCTGGCCTAGGAGTTTCTCAATCGGATATGGGCAGGATTTCATCTCAGGGAATTCCCGTCAGCAATACGCTAATGTTGTTTCCGCCGAAGGCGAAGGAATTGCACAAAGCAGAACACGCCGCTCCCCGAGACGCTTGGTTCCCTATTGAAACCAATGTGATAGGCGCCAATTCGGGATCTCGTTCACCGTCCCAAAGGTGAGGCGGCAGCCGGCCGTCGGCATAGTCTGGTTGCAGCGTCAACCAGGCGAAAGCCAACTCGTTGGCGCCGGCGGCGCCCAACATGTGGCCGGTCATCGGCTTGGTGGAGCTGCAACAAATGGTGTCGCCGAGCACCGTCGATACGGCTTTCGCCTCCATCGCGTCATTCAACGCCGTGCCGGTGCCATGCAATTTGACATAGGCAACATCGGCCGCGGATCGATTGGCTTGGTCAAGAGCCTGGGACATTGCCGCAATGGCGCCGGCACCGTCGGGGTCAGGGGCGCTTATGTGATAGGCGTCAGAGGTTTCGCCAACGCCGTCGATGGCGACCGGACCCGGTTCGGCGCTGAGCAGAAACACCGCCGCGCCTTCACCGATATTGACGCCAGCCCGATTGCGGCTGAACGGGTTGCAAATACCGGGTGACAACGAGTCCAAGGCATCGAACCCATTCAATGTCAGACCGCAAAGGCTGTCTGCGCCGCCGGCGATTGCCGCGTCACACAATCCAAGTTGGATGAGACGGCGGGCTGAAGCTATTGCCTTGGCGCTGGACGTGCACGCGGTGGAAATAGTGTAGGCCGGTCCGGTCAAGCCAAAATATTCGGCAGCGAACGTCGACACACTGCCCAGCTCCTGTTGAGCATAATCAAAAGAGTCCGGCAATGTTTTGGTTTCACGCAACGCAGCGATGGCAGCCTCGCCTTCGGCGATTCCCGATGTACTTGTGCCCATGATCACGGCGATACGATCCCTCCCGTACCGCGTGATCCGCTCCATAACGTCATCTTCGATTTGGATCAACGCCGCCAGCAAGAGTCGGTTATTGCGGCTTTCAAGATGAGCAAGGCGCGATGGAACAGGTGGCAACGCTGTCGTTACCGTACCGGCATGAACGACTTTGTCAGAAATTAGCCTGACCTGTCTGGCCATCCCCTCTTGGTCGCCATCGAAGAGGTTGTGACCGACCGTGTCCTTGCCTGCGCCTAGCGGATTTACGATGCCAAGGGAATTGAGAAAAACGCGATCCGTTGTCATTCGATTTCCCTAGAATCGATTGTCAGCCTAAAGCCAAATGAAACATTTAGGAGATCGATTCGCTCGTTCCAGGCATGCCTGCGATCTGTCTCATATGAGACCTGAAGGACAGTTTCGCCGCCTCTGATCAGTCGCCTCTGCTCCGGACCTTCATCCAGGTCGAGTGACTGTCCATTGATTGCCGATCTTATGACATGGCTCGGCCAGTAGCAAAACACGATGCTGGCAACGATGATCGTCGGGTCGACACTTTCGGGTAGCCAACCTTGTCGGGACAACGTAATTCCATCAGCATTCCATACGATGGTGAATAGGCGATTGCCCAGCGGATCGAGTCCGACCATGAGCAGACGATGCTCATTCACGCTGATTTGCGCTTGCATAAACAGTGTGTCGTCCTGAAATCGGCTGGTGATCCGTTGCAGCGCTTCGATCGGCCGCTCCGGCGGCGCCCAAGCCGGGATATGAAATTGTGCGTCGTGGCCTAATGACGCCGTCGATTTCGCAGGCTGGTCAGTGGCACAGGCGACCAAACTCAATGCGAGAAATACGGCTGAAATTAGCCGCATAACGCCGCGGTCGCTTTAAGGTATCGTCGACTGTCCTTCACAAACGGGTTGTCGTGATCCCAGGCGTAGCCTGCCAATACAGACACGATCATGCGGCGAATCGTGTTGTCACCCGACGGTGGGTTCAAAACGATGTGCTGTAGGCTGCCGTCATACCAGGCTTCGACAAAAGCCCGGAATGTGTCGATGCCGACTTGCAGCGGTTCGGCGAAATCCCGATGCCAATCGACTGATTGCCCATCGAGCTGCCGGATCAAGGGATCGACGACCAAGTCGGCTGATTTCAACGCGATGGTGACGCCGGAAGAAAATATCGGATCCAAGAATTCACCGGCATTTCCAAGCAATGCGAATTGTGTCGATGCGAGTTTGGAGACCCCTGATGAGTAGCCTTTCATCACATCGGTCGACCGTATGTCGGTGGCGTTCGCCAATAGATCGTGTAGTTCCGGCACTTGGCCTATAAGGTCCCAAAGAATAGCCCTTGGCTCACCAGGCGGCACCCCGTCATGTTCGGGCCTCGTGACCGCACCGATCGACGCTGTTCCGTCGGAAAACGGAATCAACCAATACCAAATGCCGGGATTGCTCGGGTGTATCGTAATAAGGATCTTGTTGCGGTCGAATGCGGACGCCGAAATATTGTCGGAGACGTGTGTGAAATACGCGTGCCGCACGGGAAACGTCGACGGTCGGTCCAGGTTCAAGAGACGCGGCAATACCCGACCATAGCCGCTCGAATCAACAACGAAACGACAACTTACGTCCTCGCGACGTCCTTGATCGGTCTCAATGCTCAGTGTCGTTTGACCGCTGTCAAATGAAGCGGCACGAACCGCACGTCCATATTTTAATATGGCGCCAGCTTTGCTGGCCTCGCCGGCCAGCACCGTGTCAAATCGCGCCCGTTGGACTTGGAACGTGCTTGCCCAGCCCGGAGCGAATTTATCGCAAAACTCGATGCTGCTGCTGTTCAGGCCCCGTGAAATTATCGCGCCATTCTTCAGTTGAAACCCTTCATTTTGAACTGCTGCAAGGAGATTGGCGCGTTCCAAAAACGCCATGCATTGCGGCAACAGGCTTTCACCAATGACGAAGCGAGGAAAATGTTGTTTTTCCAAAATGATCACGCGGACGCCGCACTGAGCTAAGCGCGCGGCCGCCAGCGCGCCCGCCGGGCCCGCACCGATAACAACGACATCGAACTGGTTGGCACGGCCGCGCGGGGTAGTCAATTAGGTCGTCTCCCTGATTGGTTTCAAAGTCAAAGGGGTGAACAAATACGCCACCACAATGCCAACAAGGACTGTAACACCAAAAGCGTGTACGGCATAAAGATCGCTAAACGCCAGTAAACCGAACACGAGAATGGTCGATATTGCCGAAATTCCGATCGATAGTGCGGTGGTTCTCATATGGGAAGTTTTAGCCTCCGCGGAAAAAATTGCGTAGTCCAAGCCCACCGCAAGAACGAGAATGAGCGCCATAGCGTTGAACAAGGAAAACACTTCACCGAACAAGGCCAATATCAAAGGAGTGGATGCAACGGCGATGGTTGGTGCAACAATCACCCGCAACCCCGACTTGACACCGAACCGAAAACAAAGCGCAGTCAATATGAGAAGCCCGGCTACGACGAGCATCGCCAACACCCGATTGCGATAGGCCTCAAGGACAACAGCGATTTCTCGGCCTTGATCCAAAAGACGCACGTCGGGCCATTCGGCGATCAGTTCTTCAATTCGAGTGGAATCTCGTATGCCGGAAAGGATAATATAGTTCAACGATATGTCACCGTCACCGCGGTCCGAACGGAATATTCGAAGCACCTCCGGTATGACGTCCTCAAGTTGACCAAGCGTCAATGGCGGTTGATCTGTCGTCAGTTTGGCAACGGTCGATGTTAATCCAATGCGATCCAGATACGATGCCAAATACAGATCAAGTAAAGCGCTATTGACCAGTTCAATGTTTTTTCGTTGGCGTTTAGCCGATGGTACAATTCGTGAAACGGCGGAATAGTTACTCAGCAGGCCTTGCTCTATTAGCGGAGCAATTCGGTCAATGACCTGCTCTTCCCGTTGAAGGGCTTTCTCAGAGTTTTCTCCGTAGACAGCAATCGCTAGAGTCGAACCGCTTTCTCCCAGCAAGCGCTGGATTTCCCTTTCTTGCGCCTTTAGGTGTGCCGACAGCGGTTGGAGACGTCGCAAGTCATCGTCGATTTGAAACCGCAGTAGACCGGCTGCCGCCACGAGCCCAAGCAAGATGATTGCGCCCCACTGCCATATCCGCCAATCACCTCGCCGCCAAAACAATTGGCTCCAGTTTGAGAACCGGACAATGTCAGCTCCGTGACGATAGGGCGGCCCGTCATCCATTCTCGGAAATAATATGACAACCGTACAGTAGGATGCGCAGAGACCTATCGCGGAAAACACGGCGATCTGCCGCAGACCGGGAAACGGCACCAGTGCAAAAGTTAGGAATCCGATCACGGAACTGACGAGCCCCAGGTTTAGACCCGGTAAGACGTTGCTCAATCGATCGGCGGCAGTGATTTGCGTGGGGTCGAAACGACTGCAGCAAAAATGGAACGCGTAATCGACCGAAACACCAATCAAGCTGGCACCAAATACCAGCGCAACGAGATGGATGGTGTCGAAAACCATCAAACATATCGCCAAGCCGCAGAGTATACCTGACGACACCGCCACCAACACCAAAAACACCGGCCGCATGCTGCGAAACACCAATATCGTGAGCAGCAGCACGCCGGCCGCCGAGATCGAGCTGATGACGGACGCTTCCATCTGACCGTCGCGAGCGCTTTCTGCAGCGTAAAAAATCGCGCCGGTTCGCAGTACGCGTAGTTCCGTGTCGACCAAACGGTCGGTATCCAGCCATCTTTGGATCGTCGATTCCATGCGTTCCTGAAACACCATCGAATACGGATCGCCGGATAGGCTGAGGTTCAACAAAACATATGATATAGCGTTGTCGCTGACGCTCGGGATGCCGGCATTTTCGGAAACGCGAGCGTTGGACGGGCGCATGCCGGCAAAGTAAGACGAAAACAGTAGAAACGGATCTCTTTCAATGACGTCGGCATCGACGATACCGATCGGGGAATACAGCTCGGCAAGGGCCCGCGTCATGATATCGCCGCCGCGGCCTGCCAAAAGCAACTGCCGGTCTTGGCGAGACAACAAACCGCCACGATAAGGAAACAGCCGCGTTCCGAGAGCATTGAGGGCGGCCGGCTCTTTGCTTGCGACTTTCGGTTCTACGAGTCCGGCTCGCACAAGGCTGTCTCTCAATTTTCCCGACGCCTGTGTCGCCACGGCCAGGTCACGATGGCCCACCAGGAACAAGATACGGCGCGATATCAAGGCTGTTGTGTGGTTCCGGGCTTGGTCGACCCAGGTCTCATCGACCGCGTGCGGGAGTAGCGTCAGAATATTGGTATCAATAGGTAAGCCGACCGAGGTCTTGTAGGCGACCGTGAGCGCAGCAATGGTCATCGCTGCCAGCCACAGCACAGGGGAGAATCTGGTCATTACTCCGAGGTGCGGGGTTCACCGGGCGAACCGACTTCATCGACCGGGCGTGTTGCCTGGCCGTCGAAGACGATCGTCTCGCGGTCCCCGTTTTTTCTGGCGATTTCAATTCGATCGACGAATTTCGATCCTATTACCAAAAAAGTCTTTACCGGAATCACTTCGCTCTTGTCGGTCAAGTCCACGACGAACTGCCAAGCTTCGGAGGTGCCGCTGGGGGTGATACCGAATTCATTTTTAAGTCCATCCCAGTCGCCCGCAAGGGATGCCGTCAGCACCCGACGCAGCTGTAGCACGACGGGCATTTGCGACAGCGGCAGCCGCGTCATTTCTTTGCCCGACACCGTCGCCACGACCCGGTCTTCGGTCATCGTCAGTTTCATTGAAAATGGTGACGTAACCTCCCAGATCAAACTCTTGCCTGGGATGAAAGAAAAGCGTCCTTCAGACTTAATTGGTCGTGTGAATCCGTGCAGCAACTTTTCTTGGACAAAGCGACCTTCCAAGACTTCGCCTGGCTGCAAACGCCGATCGGCCGCCGCTGCAAAAGCAGGGATTGCCATCGCACAAATGATTAGCCAGGCGATCAAGCGGAGTCGCATAGTGCCTGTGCGACCTTATCAAAAAGGATTTGCGGAGATTCAAAACACATTTCACCGGACTGTCCATCGACAGCGACTTGCACGCTAAAACCTTCCGTCAATTTTTCGCCAGAGTCGTGATCGGTGATTAAATATTTGATTTTGATCCGGTTTTCATATTCGGCGAGAGTAGCTGTCGCGACAATCTCCTGTTTGAATATTGCCGGCCGGACGAATTTAATACGCAATTCGACGACTGGCCAAACGTAGCCGGATTCTTTCATTTGCAGGTAATTGTAATCGATTCGGTCAAGCAGGGCACAACGAGCCTGTTCGAAATACCGCACGTAATTCCCATGCCAAACCACGTTCATGGGGTCAAGGTCATAAAATTGTGGCGCTATTCTAACGCTAGCTGACACTATATCGGTCATGCATTTGGTGCGAACATGAAACCTATTCCAGTATGCGAACCAAGGCGGCGATTTCCCACCAAGCCGGACATAGCAAAGTGACTGATTCATCTGCGCCGATCAAGAACCGGCCCGCCAAAAATCGAAGAAGTTATACCATTGCAACGGATACCGAGCACATGTTTTTTCCAGCACGCAGACATAGTCGCGAAGGTGTCTTTCCAACACCGTGTTTCGATTGCCGTGAGAAAAGGCAACGCTATCGGCAAGTTTATGAAAGATGATCCTAAAGCCGTCCGCCTCTTTCATGCAGAACATGTAATAAACCGGGCACTTGAGCAAACGGGCCAATATATAAGGGCCGAGCGGGAACGTCGCTGGTGCTCCTAGAAAGTCGACAATTGCGACGCGGCCGCTATCGGTGACGGGCGTTCGATCACCCGCGACCACGATCCAGCCACCATCGTCCACCCGATCTTTTAGGTCGGCCGCGATTTCCATTCCCAAGTCGCTGACCTGCACCACATCGATTGCGACCGACTTGTTGTGTGCCGCTAGCAGACGGTTGAATTTTACGGCGTTCTTGGTATGGGAGAGCGCGGTCACCCGTATGTTGTGTCGATACTTTGATAAAGCGCGACTGACTTCGACGTTGCCGAGATGAGATACGATAACCAAAGCACCATGACCGGCTTCTGCCGTTTCATCCAATTCGCATTCTGCGGGAATGATTAGGTTCTCGACACCGATGCCGCCGTTCCAGGCCGCTAGTTTGTCGGCCGCCATGTTGGAAAAGCTCATGAAGTGTCTGAACACGCTAAACCGAGGGACCGTTCGGCAAACGCCGGAATGGCTGGCCAGCCGCTGCAAGAAATCCCGAGAGGCATGTCGCCGCTCGCGATGAACCAAGTAAGAATAGGCGACGACGGGCAAAAGGGCAAAAGTCAACAAGCGCGTTCCGGACAGTCGGTAAATGACAGCAAGAACATACAGCCCCCAACCGGCACCGATCTCACTCAGGCTGGCCCAATGCTTGGAGGAACTCCTGCGGTGGCGATTTCGCAGGATGGTTGGGAACTGGCTCAGCATTGTGAACATCAGACGCGTATGCATCTTGGTGATGAGCCAGTTGTCTTGCAGCAACCGGAAGTTGGACAAGTTGCCTTTGGGATAGCGAATTTTAACGGGTGTCATGATAATGGGCGTACCGCACCAGCTAAGCCGAACGATGATCTCCGAATCAAAATCCATTCTGCGACCAGCGAAACCCTGGTCTATGAGGTGCAGACAGGGGGCCAAGGGATAGGCTCGATATCCACACATTCCGTCGGTTATCTGAAAGGAAAGCGTTTCAAGATGCACCCAGTAGTTGGAGAACCAGCGACTGAGCTTTCGCGACAGCGGCATCGAGTCGTCGAAATGCGGGTGCCCGCAAATAACCGCTGTTGGATTGGCCTCGGCAAGCGCAAGCAGCGCACCAAGATGCTCAAGGTCATGTTGCCCATCGGCATCAATTTGTATGGCATGTGAAAAATCGTTATCGGACGCCAGGCGGAATCCAACCATAACCGCCGCGCCTTTGCCTTGATTTTCCATCAAGCGGTGTACACGAACACCAGCATCCGGATCATGCAGTACCGCCAAGGCCGATTTGGCAGGGTCCGTACTACCGTCGTCGATGATGAATGTCGGCACATCATGCTGCCCTATTCGTCGGATGGTCGCCTCGACCGCCACATGATGATTGTGTGTCGGGATGATGGCGCAGGGTTTGAAGGTCATGGAGCCCGGAACCGAATGAGGCCTGTCGAGAAACGGCTCTCTTCGTCGAAATATCGAAAAGCAAGATCATCCGTGCCGGCCTTGTAGGTAATGCCAAGGCAAAGTTTACTGTTCGGGCGCACCACTTTGTGGAATTTCAGCTTGACCACGCTTGCGACCGGCCGCTCGATCTCAAAATGCTGCCGACCGAACTTGACCGCCCAATCGAGTTGAGCGATGCCGGGCAGTATTGGAGCATTTGGAAAATGCCCCTGGAACTGAAACAGACGAGCGGATAGATGTAGGTGGAGAACGACCTCACCGGGTTGGCAATTCCGATCAATGACCTCCGGCCAAATTGCACCCGTTTTCCACGGTTGATGATGCTGAGCAGGCATGTCTAGCCTATCAATTTTCGAACAGCGCTTGGAGACCGTGATACTCCCGCTTTCCCTGTGAATTGACCGGGATGCGATCGACGAACCGCCATCGCTTCGGTAACCCCGCGGGTTCCAGGTCTCTGGCAAGATCGCGACGCAAGCGGCGGCTAATTCGGAACGCGCCTTCCGCTTCCAATTGCCTACGGCCCTCGTCGGTCAACACGGCTACCGCGCAGAGCGTTGTCTGTACATCTTCGATCGACAGAGCGGTGGCCTCGGCGACCAAGGTATGGGCGGCAAGCAGAGTTTCGAGTTGCGGCAGAGACACCCGCTTGCCCTCAATCTTCGCGATGCGATCGGCGCGCCCTTCGATCGAGAAGGTGCCGTTGGCATTGAACTTCACCAAGTCCGCAAGCCGGTACCATTTATCGGCTCCGAGATAGGGTGACCTGACTTCGAGTTCGCCGCTGCCGGCTTGTCGGACCGTGACGACATCGAATGGCACCCATGGCGTGTCTTCAGCTTCCTGCTTTCGAAACGCAACGCCACCCGTTTCCGTGCTGCCGAAAATTTCGACCGGCAGACTGCCGAGAATCATCTGGCATTGCTGGGCAGCTTCCAAGGCTAGCGGCCCGCCGGAGGAAAATGTTAACTTCGGCAAGTTGTCTGCCGCTGGCCGTGCACTGCCGGGAAAGCGGCTGAGATGCGCCGGGCTGGAAACTACGAAGCTGGATTGGGTCATTACCTCGAATAATTCTTCCCAGGTTGCAAAGGGCCGCGCGAAGAAACACCGTCCGGATGAAAGCGGCCAAAATACGGTCATGAGAAGCCCATATATGTGTTGGTGAGAAACCGTCGACAGTACATGAGTCCCGTCAAGGATCGTGTCCCAGTATCTATGCAGAACCTCTATTTCGTTTTCGATCTGGAAAAGTTTTTTTGAAATACATTTTGGTTCTCCCGTCGATCCGGAAGTATAGAAGTCGATCTCACAAAATTCGGCTGAAAGATCGTCGAAAGTGTGGACTGCGTCGTGACCGGTGACCATTCGTAGCACGTTGGCAATCGGCTGATCCGGCAAATCCGTCAACAGCGTACAACCTTGCGTGCTGATTTGTTGCAGCGTCCCGGCCTGCGCATTAGGTGGCAAGATAATCTTGCAGCCGGTATGCAGCAATGCCATGAATCCTACCGCAAATTGATAACCGTCCGCTGTCACCAAAACGGCCTCGGTCACGTTGTGATTGGACAAATTTGTGATATTCGCCGCGACATCGGCACGAAATTGCTGAAAAGAAACCGCCTGACCGTTGGTTTGCGCCACAATCTGCTCACGCGGCCGGCCGACGCGCAGCAACGTTGAAAGCGGACAGAACATCAAGAATTGACCGTACGACGCCGTCGCACGATTTGCCTGACAGCGAATTCGACGGAAAACAATCCCCCAATTAACAGATATGCGATGAAGCCGTTATAAAGCGTCCAAACTTCGATCGATGCAGCAAGAGCACTCCAGGCGGAAATACTGCCATTGACAACAAAAAAAACGACCCAGACTTTGGTTACGTTTCTCGTATAGCGAATGCCGTGTTCGTCAAGTTCCGGTTCACTTAATCGGGCTATCCGTTCAATAACCGTCGGTGGACGGATCAGCGACACGCCGAAAGCCATGGCCAAGCCGCAATTGATGGCGACCGGATAAGCCTTGATCGCCAACAGGCTGTCGTGACCGACAAACAGTCCAGCCATCACGGTGATCGTGAGGACCAACGCGGCTGCATCCAAGCTTGCGCCGGTTCTGCCCAGCCTGAAAGCCAGACGAACGGCCAACAGCGCGATTAAGCAACCCACAATCAAAGTCGGTTGGGCTACCGGCAATATTGCATAAATAAGAACTGGGTAGGCCACGCCTAACGCTAAAAAGAGGACGTTGATTGCCGTCGGCTTATTCCCGAACCAAGGCATGTACTTTTTCTACGACGTCGCCGACGGTACGCAAGGATACAAAGTCCGATTTTTGAAATTTTTTGCCTGTAATATCTTGAAGTTTAATAACCAACTCCACCGCGTCGATGCTATCCAGGTCCAGCTCCTCGTAGAGGAGGGCATCCATGGTTATGGCTTCCGCGGATAACTCGAACATATCCTCTAAATATGCGGCCAGCATCTCGTAGATTTCGTCACGGTTCGTCATGGTCGCGCGGTCTTTTGCCTATCTTCGACGAACATTGCAAGGCTGCGAACCGTTGCAAAGTGTTTTGGCAAATCATCCTCGTCGGAACTGATTCGAACGCCGTATCGTTTTTGAATGGCCATGCCGAGTTCCAACGCGTCGATAGAATCGAGTCCCAATCCTTCGTCAAACAACGCTTCCTCGCTAGAAATTTCTTTTGGATTAATATCTTCAAGGTTGAGTGATTCGACAATCAAGGCCTTGAGATCATTTTCAAGCATGGTCAAGTTTTCCGGTAAAATACCGTTCAAGGTCACGGGTTAGCCTCCGCACCACAATTGATCGTTCCACTCCCACCAAATAATCACGTGAATCCACCAATTTATCAACTGAAATATCGAACTGCGCACGGCTCACGGGGATCTCATACCACCGACTTTTACTCGTAAGCGTGATCGGTGAACAGGTAATCGTCACGAGTTGGATCCTGCTCTTTGCCAACGTCGCGATATGAGCGAATCCACGCTTGAACTGAATTGGCTGGCCCGGGTCGGACCGTGTTCCCTCAGGAAAAATGATCAGGTTGTTGCCGTCGCGCAGTGACGCAACGCATCTTTGAACCAACACTTCCGGATCTTCATAGTTTGGAATGTAACCGGCGGCCCGGACAATTTTGCCGAAGAATCGATTGTCCAAGAGCCCGCGTTTTACAACACATTGCGCTTTGGGCAGAATCGATACAAGGATCACGATATCCAGCAACGTTGGATGGTTGGCCACGACAAGCGTGCCCTGTTCGCTCTGCAATCTTTTCGTGTTAAAGAAGCGCAGTTCTAGGACCCGCGACAGACGAAGAAACCCAAGGAAGACGCGAAAGGCCAATTGAATGAGTTTCTGATGAAAAGCCGTCTGCCTTTGGACGTTCCGTCCCACAAACATACCGATTGGAAATGAGATAATCGTCAACACCAGGCCTCCGGCACTAAACAAGATAAATGCAAATCCAGTCGCGGCCAGCCGCCATGCGAAATCAATTTTTCGCGCCAACACGATCGCACCTCCAAGACGACCGCATCCCCTGCCAGCGCCAATGCGCCACCTGGCCAAGAAAAAATCGCAGAAAAGTGATTGCCGCGCCGTCGATGTGGTTCGGCGAGAACGACAGGTCCGGAGCACCGTATTGCAGGATCAATGAACCGCTGCTTTCCTGAATTGGGGATAACAGCAATGCCAGTGCGATCGGTATAACGGGGTCTCGACCGGCGGCGCCGTAGAGCAACGGTCGTGGCTCATCGCAATAGATCAGTAATACCGGCTGCCCGCAATCGGACTGCGATAGAGCGGCCGCCTCAACCAATCCGGCACAGAAACTATCCTCGCCCGCCGCTATGGCCGTGTGTGGCTGGCGATTTTTTGTGGCAATCGACAACAATCCGGCTAAGCCATTATGGACGGACAAACTGAACGCGGTCGGCGACAACAATTCCGATGCCGCAAGATTGCCGAGCAATCCGAGAGTTTGAGCAAGATCGCCATGACGGGAACAAAACACCACGCGTACGCGATCCAAATGCTCTGTATCATAGGCAACATGCATGGCCATGCGCCCGAGGCCACTCAAACGGCGTCTTAGTTTCATCGGCAAGTGGCTGACATTGGGCCTGAGACCCACATCGCTATTGGGTCCGCCCGAACTTACGACGTCCCTGCGCTGGATCGCGTTCGCCCAAGCTTCTTCGTTTTCTAGGCCCGGTGCCCAGGCCGCCCAACCGGCTATGTCAAGTTCTACTTGCAATTGGCCGCCTAGATTTTGACCGCGTGACGCCGTTATCTCTATTTATTGCCTGCTAGGATATCAAAGTCCGACATGACAACTCGGCTGTTGTCATATGTTTGCGTCTGGTCATGGCAATATTAGCACGATGCCGTCCAGCCTTCGGCGAATTGGTGCAAGAGACATCGCAGGCCAACGCGGCAACCGGTGATAATCGCCAGCGACGCCTAGACCGTAGATGCATTCGGAGGTCTGTTTTCTAGCGGCTACTTGGCCAATTTAACGATGGTGCCACGAAACGTCACACCAGCCATTACCGCCCCTGCGCCGCATTCGTATTGATCCAGACTACTTACCTTGTGTTTCTTATAATAGCTGTAGATATTGACTACCGCGTTGGCGCCACGCGCCAATGCAGTTTCCTGAAACGACAGCATGGCGCTCAGGAACGCCCACTCACACGCCTCTTTATCGGATTTCAAGAACGCGTTCGTTTTCTTGTTGCTTTGGACTTCTTCGAATTTCTGTTCGACTTTCGCGTTTGGTTGTTTGCCAAAGTAGAATTTTACACTCTTGTCGAGCTTCTCGACGGCAGCGCTTGTCGTCAACGCCTCTTCGATTGAAAACATGTGCTTGGTGTCTCTGGCCAAAGCATTGCCTGCAATGAACAAGCACGTGAAACCGAGCAATACGCTCCAAATTCTCATTCCCAATTCACCTCGTCCGTTTCTAAATCCGGAATGCCAGGGATCGCGCCCCTTGGCGGCAATATTCGTGCCGCGACGCTATTGTGACGTCCGGCCGGTTAAGCTCTGATCTTCAAAATGCCTGCGTTGGCGATTTGAATGGTTCATCATGGCTCATGGAGAAGATTAATTCCAGTGTCACGTGTCGTGCTTGCCAGGCAGCCGGGACGGCGAGTGCCTCGGGACCCGCTCAGTCGAAGAAGCGGCGTTCGAGCAGCAGGTTGAGCCGCGCCACCATTTCGGGGCTATGCAGGATGTCGACGTGCCCGTAGTCGAATGCGCGGATGGTCCGCGCCTCTTCCTGCACCTGAAGCCGCGCCTGGCTCGCGACGGTGACGGTCCCGTCGGCGGCCACGTCGTTCGACCCGCTCATGCGAAAGCCGAAGATCATGTGGTACTCGACTTCATCGGGCAAGTGCCTCTCTGTCTCGCGGTCCTCGTCTTCGTAGAACACTGATCCGATGTAGTCGCCCTCAGGATTCATGTCCCGAAATGAGAGCGGCAGCTCGAAGGGCGCGCCGCCCGCGCGCGCCGCCTTGACGTCACCGCCCCAGGGTGTCGAGATGCTGATGAAAAGACCGATGTCGTCGCGCCGCGTTTCTTCCTGGTACTTGAAGATGGCACCCCGCGATACGAGCCCGCCCATGCTGTGCGCGACGATCGCCATCTCACTGAAGCCGTGCTTGACATGCAAGCGCTCGAGGATCGTCGCGAGGTGGCGCGAAATACCTTCGAGGCCGAAGCCGGACGGGTAATAGTAGAACCAAGGCTGGAAGCGCTCGCGGTCGAGTTCGTCGAAGAGCGTCGAGAACTGCTGCGGGTAACCGCTGATCCCGTGCACAAACAACACCGGTATGCGGTGCGGGTCGTACGGTTCGAGGAAATAGACCCCCGCGATCCCGGCACTCAAAAAGTCCATCATCTCCCAGAGTCCTCGCAACCCGGTATTGGGGCCGAACTTGTCGTCGTCGAGGTTCTCACAGATCTCGCCCTGCACGGACAACGCCCACAGGCTGAACTGCTGCTGTTCGCGGGGCGTCCGCTCGACGAGTCCCAAGATATCGACCGGTTTCGTCAGATTTACGGCGCGCCCGTCGAGCGGGATGGTTAGGTCGTGGCGGATAACGTCACGCCCCTTTACGTCGAGGATCTGGCGGTTTCTGAGGCGGAGAACAGGTTCGTCAGGGTCAAGCAGGCCGTTCCGGTTTTGGTCGAGATAGGCGCCGAGTTGGTAGCGGCCAGGCGACACTGCGAAGGCGAAGTTGCCGGGCTCGACGCGGACGAACGTGTCGACCCCGGTTGGGCCTTCTTCGGCGCTTTTTGCCGGTCGCGCCAGAAGCACGACGAGCGTGCCGTCGGCCGGTCCCGACGTCTCGATCCGGCCCTCGATGCGCCCCGTTGCGCGCGCCTCCTCGAGCTGCTTCTCGACTCCGATCACACGCTTCACCTGCGTACAACCAGAGACGAGAATAGCTGCCATGCAGACCGGCACCAGCGTGCCCAAAATCCTGCGGGTCCCGATCATACCGTCTCCTTCGGCTCGTTGAAGTGGTTCCACAACAGCCCAACCGTTGGTGTGCAGCTTATCCGACAATCGGGCCGAATACGAACGCAGTACAAAATAGAGTTCATTGCTAAATGACACATTCACCGATGCTGCACCGTGCAATTTTGCCGTGGTTTCTCATTCATCTCTTATTCCAACGACCATGTTGCGCAAATGACGGTTGGAACGCAACGGCTTGCGACCGGCACGTCGGGCGCTGTCAATCTAATGCCAACCAGTCTCCAAATCACCCGAGGTTGTGACGTTCAGACAGACAGTTGGCGCCATTCGGCCATTGCAGCTGAACGGTTTTGCTTGAACATATCGCGGCGGTTGAGGTGTCGGTCGTGACTAAAATGACTGTGGATCGGGGCGTGAACGGAGGCGAATATTTGTAGGATTTTGACGTCCCTGAATTTCGCCATCGCGCTTTCTCGTCGTCGAAACGGTTGGTGTGAGTTTTCGGCTCGATTGTTGAGCCAACGCCCACATTCCTGACGATCCACGTTCCCAATCACCTTCATCGCGGCACCGTAAGACCGGAGCCGGTCCGTCACGATAGCCCAAGGCCGGCCGTCGCGCTTCATCGTCCGCTCAATAAACTTCAGCGCAGCCTTACGATCCCGACGTTTTGTCGCAAAAACTTCGAGCATTTCACCTTCGTAATCCACCGCGCGCCAGAGGTAATGCGTCTCGCCGTTGATCCGCACGAACAATAGATCTTCGACCTGCCGCAACGACAGCGGATGACGTCGGGCGAACTGTTGAGATAGCGAAGCGGATTGGACATCGCCCGAGGCTCCGGAAACGCGACCGGACACTCAAGAGAATTTGCTCTGACAACGCTCAACTCCCGCCCTACTCAGAATTGACCACAGTAGACTGGCCGGCATACGATGGGGACAAATCATTCTGAGCGATCTCATGGACTCGACGAACCGAAATCAAGAATCCAAGCGTTTTCTAAACGACAACGACCGGGCTCAGCTGTTGTTTTCTCGGCGTGAATTGCACACAAACGAGGAGCCCTACTACTCGGGTTTCATCGATCGCTACTTGCCAGAGCCCATTTACCAGCAGTTGGCACAAAACTTTCCCGCTGAACTCACAACGATCAACTACGATGTACGCAGTCAGCTCGAGACCCCAGAAGTCAATCGCGATTCGTTGGCAAACATGCCGGTACTGAAGGAACTGTTCACTTTCTTCACTACCGATCAGTTCTTACTAAATCTCCGCGAATGGATCGCTCCAGCAATGGAAAGGCATCGGCAAGATTTTGACCGAAGGGAGTGGATCTATGAACACAAGTGGCTCTCGACTAAACGGAACGAGAAATATAGATCCATAGATGTGACTTTCAAGTTTGTCACAATGACGACTGAAGAATCGTTGTGTCCCCATACTGATGAGAGCAGAAAAATACTGTCGCTGGTTCTGTACTTCACCGATCCGGCGTGGAAGGAGGATTACGGAGGGGGGACCGACGTATACGAACCGAAATATCAGATACTCAAAAACAATTGGCATGATATTTATGCCCCTGTTGAGTTGATGAATCGGCTGCATACTTACCAGTTTGTTGGCAATCGTTTAGTGTTTGTGTTGAAAAGCGCCAACTCCTGGCACGGTGTTTCTCCCATTCGTTGCCCTGGGGGAATGCTTCGCAAGTCGTTATTGGTCACATTTCACGACAACAATGCCCGCAGACAGCCGAAGTATTGGGGGTTGATCCGCCGGGGCATCACTCGAAGTCTTTCTCTTATAGAGAAACAGCGGGTTAATCTCGCGTCCGTCAATGGCCACAACCATTCGGTGATGGTTGTCTGCACCAGGAAAGTAGACACAAAGTGAGAGTGCTGTATTGGTCAGAACTTTTCTGGCCTTACGTGGGCGGCCCGGAGATCTTCGCGAAGAAGATGCTACCGGCGCTACGGGAGCGAGGCCATGAAGTGATTGTGGTTACTTCCCATGACCACCTCGACTTACCTGATCGCTCCCTACTCGGTGACATTCCGATCTACCGGCTCCCGCTGCGGCCCGCCTTGGCAAGTGGCAACGCCGAGAAACTCCCGGAGAATCTCCGCCGCGTCAAACAGCTCAAGCGGGACTTCGCTCCCGACCTTGTTCATCTCAGTGGCGTCGGGCCGACCGCCTTTTTTCATCTTGTAACCGAGGCATCGCATCCCGCGCCTCTCCTTGTTTCGATGCGCACCGAGGTACTGGCTTCCCAGAAAAGTGACCGGGGCTCACTTCTTGGTCAGTCACTGCGGCGGGCGGATTGGGTGACGGCTGTGTCATCGGCCGCGCTACAGCAAACGCGACAGTTGGTACCGGAAATTGTCAGCCGGTCCTCGATCGTCTACAATTTTGTCGATGTTCCCGTCCAAGTACCGACACCTTTATCGTTTGAGCAACCAAGAATTCTTTGTTTGGGCAGACTCATTACCGCGAAGGGCTTCGATCTGGCTATTAAGGCGTTCGCTTCTGTCTGTGCTGGACACCCAGGAGTGCAACTCGTCATTGCCGGTGACGGCCCAGAGAAACGCAAACTGCAACAGCTTGCACATCACCTTGGGGTGGAACAGTCTGTGCAGTTTGTCGGCTTCGTTCGTCCGACCGACGTTCCTGACTTGCTCAATTCCGCCACGATCGTGATGCTGCCATCGCGCCGCGAAGGTCTACCAATGGTGGCGATAGAGGCCGCGATGATGGCGCGGCCAATCGTGGCAGCGAGGACCGGCGGCCTGCCGGAGATCATCATCGATGGTCAAACCGGCTTGTTGGTGGAACAGGAAAATGCTCAGGCGCTAGGCGAGGCATTGGGCTTCCTACTGCGTCGAACGGATCAGGCAACCGAGTTGGGTCGCAATGCACGGATCAGAGCACAAACTATGTTCGTTCGCGAACGATGTCTGGACGAGCATGAGGGACTCTATCGCCAACTCACCGAGAATCGTGTCAAGGCGTATCACGTGGAGCGACAGACCACCTAGTTAGTTGACCGGTAATCTTTTGTAGTTTTCATTGAGCAACGCGAGGAGACATATCAGTGGAACGAAATCAGCGTCTAAGTCCCATTGAAACGCAGGTCGCCGCCAAGGTGATTGACGGCGAAGCCATCATCATCCGACTTTCCGACGGATTTTATTTTTCTATGAGCCACGTCGGCGCCTTGGTTTGGTCGCTGATCGAGCAAAGAATGACCGTCAACGAAATTGTCTCCGAGGTTTTGGGACGCTATGACGCTAGCGAGGCGCAGGTTCTCAGTGATGTCATGGACTTAGCGAATGAGTTGCTACGCAAAGAATTGGTCCAAACGGTTACGAATGGCCCGGACTTGAGCAAGGGAAAGGAAGGTCCGCCTGCCGAGACGAAAGAAGTATACGAATCGCCGCGACTTCAGCAGTATCAAGACATGGCTGATCTTCTCGCGCTCGATCCGCCGGCCCCTGGCCTGACGAACGTCGCCTGGAACGATCCCGGCGAGGAATGATCAGACGCTGTCACAACCGTAGTGGCGTCTGAGCGTTTGCCAATAGCATTTGCGAACAAGCGGATCGGCCGATGATCGAACGAACAACAAATGATTTTCCCCTATTCGAGCGACTGCAGATCGAGTCACAGTCTCACTGCAATCGGGATTGCTGGTTCTGTTCACGAACCTACGACCGCAGCGGGAGCTACCTCGATCAAAAGGGAAAATCTGTCATTAACCAAATGCCTACCGAGACTATACTCGATCTGCTCGACCAGGCCGGCGCGCTGGGCTTCCGGGGGCGAGTCGGTTTCCATCACTATTCGGAACCACTGCTCGACAAGCGTAACATCGAGCTGGCGGCGGCAGCAGCGCACCGGGGCATGATGCCTTACCTGCACACGAACGGCGATCTACTCAAGCGGAGCGCCCGACTTTGTCGCGAAGTCAGCGAAGTCTACGGATTGGTCGTTGTCGGAATCTACGACTACGACACCAATGACCAGCTCGAGGCAGAAAAGCAGTACTGGAATGATCGGCTACCCGATGCCAATCTGGTGTTCAGTTGCATCGGAAATCAGGGTGCCGGCAAGGCCTATAGCCTTGGAATTCCGAAAGCGTTGGTGCCAACCGATTCTCGAATGGCCACGCCCGATTTGAGCTACGCCAACGCACCGTGTCATCGTCCGTTGATTCGCATGATCATCCGGCACGACGGTGGGGTGAGCAACTGCTGTGAGGACACGTTCGGCGCCTTCAATCTCGGCAACATCCACGAAGCATCGTTGGAGCGCTTGTGGTTTTCGGAGCGGCACCGGAGAGTTGTCGGTGACCTCATCGCCGGCCGTCGTGAGGATTACCGGCTTTGCAGGACATGTCCGCTTCCGCCCAGTGCTCGACGTCCGGACGGCCAACCGATCCGGATGGCTCGTAGGCAATACGACGGATCCGACGCGCAACGCGAGCCCGCGAACGAACTGTCATGAGCCTTCCCCTGATCAGCTGTATTGTTCCTGTCTACAATGGCGAGCGATACCTCCGCGAGGCACTCGACAGTATCGCGGCGCAAACCTACCAACCATTGGAAATCATCGTCGTGGACGATGGCTCGACAGACAATAGCGCCAAGGTAGCCGCAGCATTCCCGGCGCCGATCCAACTTTGCTCTCAATCAAACGCCGGCCCGGCCGCTGCTCGAAACCTCGGCGTCCGTCGCGCTAAAGGAGACTTTCTGGCCTTCCTAGACGCGGACGACCTATGGCATCCGGAGAAGCTCGCGCGTCAGATGGCGTGTTTCCAACTGCACCCGAATATCGGTTTCTGCGTGACCCAAATACAAAACTTTTGGGTGGCGGAACTCAAGGCAGAGGAAGAAAAGCTCCGGAATTCGAAATTTTCACGGCCGGTACCAGGCTACACCGCTCCAACCCTGGTGGTGCGTTCCGACACGTTCGCATCCGTGGGAGAGTTCGATGCATCCATGCCGCACACATCGGAGCCGCAGTGGTTCCTGCATGCGGAGGAGAAGGGTGTCCGCGGTGAGCTCTTAACCGACGTCCTCGTCAGACGGCGTTTGCACACAGAAAATCGCAGCCGATTGAAGGGTGCGAAGAGCACGGACGACTATCTCCAATTTATCAAGGCCAGGCTCGACAGAAAACGTCAACAGACGGAGGAGCAACGCGATGAAGAGTCCAGCCGCTGATTGTTATCAGTGGCTCCCGACGCCCACGCAGACGCTTTTGCTGCAAGCGGCCTTGCTATCAGGAGAATCCACGCGTGCGGCGTGGGACGAATGGAATCGCCGTGTTGGCGACCTCCCAAGGGCCCTACAAGGCCCAACAAGACTCTGGACTAAGAGGCTTCTGCCGCTTCTGTACTCGTCGGCACAGCGAAACGGTCTAACAGCCGATGCGGAGCTCATAACACTTCTCAAGCTGGCATGCGCCGGCGAGGCAACGCGAGACGAGTTCTGCCGCCGAATTGGACGAGAGGTGCTACAGCATCTTACGCGGGAGAAGCTACAACCGATCGTTATCCGGGGGTTTGCGCTGGCCGAGACGGTTTACCCCGCGCCACATCTCCGCCACTGCCATGACATCGATATTATCTTGGCAAGCGGCCGGACGGAGCGGGCTAGCACTATCCTTGCTCGTTTAGGATTCTCTGCACACGGTGATATGGAAGACGATCAATTGCGATTCGTACACCGCTCGGGACTGGAACTGATACTCCATCGCCGCCTTTTCCCGGTGGACTCGGACACACCAACGCTCGAAGAAATGTTCACCCGTTGTCAAGACCGAGAAATTGCGGGAGTATTGTCAAAGTCGCTGGCGCCGCCTGATTCTTTACTGCATGTGTGTGCGCATGCATGGAGCGGCGAGCGCTGCCATTCTCCGCTTTGGATTTGTGACGTCTGGTTTCTTGTTCAGTGGCTGCGCGCGTCCGACTGGACGATTCTTCGCGACAACGCCCACCGTGCCGGATTTCAGAAGCTACTGAATAGGACGCTCGATTACCTTGTTCTGGAGCTCGCAATCGACCCCGATCAATACCATCATTTGCGGACTAACGGGCTACCCCAGGAATACTAAATGCAGCTTGCCTCCGATCTCTATGGTTTGTTTCGGCTTGCCACCGGCTTACGAACGTTTGCGCGCAATCCGATTTCCCTCGAAGAGTCACGGGCACTTATCCGGCGCGGAATGCAGCTGCGTGAGGAGTCGTTCGTTCGAAAGGTAGAACTTGCCATCTTCGGCAACGCTAAGAGTCCGTACCTCAGATTGTTCCGAGGGGCCGGTTGCGAGCTGGGTGATGTCAAGCGACTTGCCAAATCGGAAGGCGTCGAAGGTGCGTTACAAATTCTGCGCGATTCGGGAATTTACGTCACCTTTAACGAGTTCAAAGGTCGCGAGCCGATCCGTCGCGGCAGCGACACCTTTTCCGTACACGATCGTGACTTCGATAATAAACTGATCACGTCACATTTTCGCGGCGCCTCCGGTGGATCGAGTGGAAAGCCTTCGCGGATTGTTGTTGATTTGGAACATATCGCCCAGACCGCACCGCATCACCGAATCTGGTTCGAGGATCACGGCTTGATGGACCGTCCCCTGCTGCTCTGGTCGTCGGGCGTAACAAGCGTCGCCAATCGACATCTCCTGTGCACGCGGTATGGCATGCGTTTCGACAAGTGGTTTTGTTCGACGAAACCGAGCAGCGTTAAGGATCGGCTGGCGGCCGCTTGCGTGCATACTCTGGTCCGAATCGCCGCCGGCATACCGCGATACGACATGGTCCCTGTCGATGAGCCGTGGAGAATAAGTCAGTATCTCGTTCAAATACGCGGCGAGGGACAGCGTCCCTGCCTCATCACCACGCCGAGTCAAGCCATCCAGATTTGCCTTGCCGCGTCGGACAAAGGGCACACTTTGGAAGACGTTACCTTTCTGCTGGGCGCCGAACCTTTGACCACCACAAGACGCGCGACGATCGAAGAGAGCGGTGCCAGAGCCGTGCCTACGTACGGATTTGCCGAAGGCGGCAACGTCGGCAGCCAGTGCCGCAACGCGCCCGTTGCCGATGACATCCACGTATCATTGGATGCCTATGCGGTGATTCAACGCCCGCGCAGCATCGCGGGCAGCGAGAAAGTTGACGCCCTGCTGTTGACAGCGCTGCGACCGGCGTCTCCCAAGGTGCTGTTCAATACGGAGATTGGCGATTACGCCGTCATGGCTTCGCACAAGTGCGGCTGTTTGTTCGACGAGTTCGATTACCACGTGCATCTACACACCATCCGTAGTTTTGACAAATTGACCGGTATGGGAATGACGTTTATCGGAGCCGACCTGTTTCAAATCATGGAAGAAACTCTGCCGCTGAATTTCGGTGGTTCAGCGATGGATTACCAATTGGTCGAGCTCCAAGACGATCGGGGCCTGCCTTGCTATCAACTGCGTGTCAGCCCAGAAGTAGGTCAGATCGATGAACGCCTGCTACTGGAAACGTTCCTAAACGAGCTTGGCAAGCAATGGAGCGTTTATCGATGGATGATCAAGATTTGGCGTGACACCGACGTGCTGCAGGTACAGCGCGAGCGACCGGCAACCACGCCTCAGGGCAAGGTGTTTCCATTCAGAACCTTGCGCGAATAGCTGGTCGTCTTTGAAGAAAACGGTGCCATATCTGCCATGAAACAGTGTGGTTTTGCTGGAAGTCTTTGCCTCGAAGCATCGGGATCGCCAGGCCGCGCTTAAGTTCCTGAAGCGTGCCATGAAACGCTTCAGCCGTCATAGCTGAATGGCGGCAGTTGGCGGCCTAATGCCCGCAATTTCAGGGATTATGGAGACCGGGTCGGCATTGACCCTTCTCCTGATTGCTGTCAAAGGTCGGGCGCTTCGGCGGCCAGGTCGGTCGACGCGGTCGATTGATCCGGTCGACGCAAGGGGCTCTGAATATTGATCCTCTCCCGTTCTATGACGGATGGACCGCCGCGCACCTGTGCGTGGACAGAAGTTACATATTCGCCAAGGATCCCGGTGAAAATAAGTTGGACGCTGGAAAGGAACAGGACGGAGACAATAATGGTCATGGTGCCGCGCGGTGCCAAGTCCGGGTCGAGAATGTAGGTGATCACCGAAATCAGCGCGAATAATATGCAGGCAATCGCGAGCAAGAAACCGGTAAGCGCGCAGAGACGCATCGGGGTATTGGTAAATGAAAATATTCCATTCAACGCTTGGTCCGTCAGGTTGAGCAAATTGAGTTTGGAGTGGCCGCGCTCGCGGGCGCGCCAGGTGTAGGGAATGATCAGCCGCTTGAAACCGCACGACGCGATAATCCCGCGAATATAGGGATAATGATCCCGATGCATCAGCACCGCGTCGAGAACCTTGCGGTCGATCAGCTGGAACTCACCGACATCCGGCGGGATCTCGAACTCCGATAGCATGTTGACGACACGATAAAAGGCATGGCGCACCCTGCGCAGCACAGAGGATTCCTCGCGGCTATTGCGGGCGCCGGCAACGACTTCGATGCCTTGCTCCCAATGCCGCACAAATTCAGGGATAAGCTCAGGCGGATCTTGCAGATCGACCGGCAGCATCACTAAAACGGCGTCCCCCGTCGCATATCTGAGCCCGTTGAATGTCGAGCGAAAGGGACCGAAATTCCGTGCGTTGATGACGATCTTCACATTTCGGTCGCGATCGGCGATGCCGCGCAAGATCTCTATCGTGCGGTCCGTCGATGCGTTGTCGACGAAAATGTGCTCCACTGCATAATCCGAAAGCACGCCCTCGAAGAGGGACTTCACGGCCCGGTAACAGGCCTCGACGTTCGCTTCCTCGTTGAAACAAGGCGAAACGATTGAGATCGTTTTCATCTGATCCTCCCAGCCAAGCGGTGAACAATACCGACGGGCACCTTAAGCGCCATGATGGCGATACCATTCGACGGTATCGACCATACCAGTCTCCGGTTCATACCGGGGGCGAAAACCGATCGCACGGTTGAGATGGTTGACATCGGCGACCAGGCGGACCGGTTCCCCTGTGGGCACCGGTTTGGCACCGAAACGCACCAGGTCGGCGCGGCCGATCAGGTTTGCTGCAATACCGACCAAATCCCGCAGCCGCATGCCGGTGCCGCTCGCGATATTGACGCTTCCGTCGAAATCGGAATCGACCAGATCGGCAAATGCGCAGCCGACATCAGCCACGTGCATGTAATCGCGGATCTGATGCCCGGCGGTACAATCAACTGGGCGCCCGGCGAGCAGGCCGGTGACGACGTCGCTGATCAGCCGTCCGGCGGGCTCACCCGGGCCATAGCAGAAAAAAACACGACCCCAAACAAGCGACAGCGCCAATTGCGGCGCGGCAAACCGAAGCAGTTCGTTGGCGCTGGCCTTGGCGGCGCCATAGAGCGTCGCCGGCTTGAGCGGCGTTTGCCCTTCGATCAAGGTCTCAAAGCCCCAGTCATATTCTGCACAGCTGCCGGCGACCACCATGCGGCGACCGCCGGCCGCCGCCAATGCCGTTGCCAAATGCAATGTGGCCGCCGTCCATTGCAGATTTTCCGGCGACGAAAATCGGGTTGCGGGGTCGGCGGCCCAAGCGAAATGAGCCAGGTGCGACGGTCGGATTTTGTGTATCAGCCGGTCGGCCGCCCGGACATCCAGCAGGTCAACCTCATGGACCTGGCAGCGTTCGTGCACCGCCCGAGGCAAAACCTGCAAACCAGCGGCATGCCGCGTCACCAAGTGGATTTCGTATCCATAAGCCAGAAGCGGGCATACCGATTGCCGGCCGATAAAGCCGCTTGCTCCCGTAATGAGAATGCGTTTTTTCAACCCCTAGTTCTCGACAATTTCAAGGCACGGAATAGCCGTCACGAAACGACAGCCCTTGTCGCCGAGCCATGCAAATTTGGCGATGATCTCGTCCCGCAGATTCCATGGCAGAATCAGAATATCGTCGACCGGGTCATCGGTTAGTCTCTCTACGGCATAGACCGGAATGCGGCTGCCCGGCAGCAAAGTATTTTGCTTCACCGGATTGCGGTCCACGGCGTAACAGATGAGATCGGGTCCGATCGAACAATAATTCAGGATCGTATTGCCTTTTGCTGCAGCACCATAAGCGGCAACGCGCCGGCCCTCGGCTTTGGCCCGGTTGAGATAGGCCAACAATTCATTACCCACTTGGCGGACCCGATCACCGAACCCGGCATAGCCCTCGGGTCGGTCGAGGCCGGCCCGATGCTCTTTGTCGCGTATGGAACGGACGCCCGCATGGGCCGGCCAAGCCGCCTTGGCACGACAAACGAAAAGCCGCAACGAACCGCCATGGGTCGAAAACTCCTGCGCATCGAAGACCCGCAAACCATGACGGACAAATATCGGCTCGACCGCAAGCAGCGACAGATAGGTGAAATGTTCGTGGTAGATCGTGTCGAATTGCACCTGCTCGATCAGCGACAACAAATGTGGAAATTCAACGGTATAGACCGCATCGCCCTGAAGCAGCCGTGACACCCCGGCAACGAAATCATTGATATCGGGAACATGCGCCAGCACGTTCTTTGACGCGATCAAATCGGGCAGCCGACCCTCCCCCGCCAGTACTTCCGCAAGCGCACGCCCAAAGAACGCAACGCGTGTCGGCACGCCATTTAGGCGCGCTACCGCCGCAACGTTTGCCGCTGGATCAATGCCGAGACAGGGAATGCCGCGGCGCACGAAATTCCGCAGCAAGTAGCCGTCGTTGCTGGCGATTTCCATGACGTAACTCGATTGATCCAGTTCAAACCGTCCGATGACCATCTCGGCATAGGCCTCAGCATGGGCCAGCCAGGAATCCGTGTAGGAAGAAAAATAGGCATAGTCGCCAAAGATTTCCGCCGGCGGCACCACGCTTTCAACTTGCACCAGAAAACAATGATCGCAGACCCGCGCATGCAACGGGTAGGCCTTATCCGGGGCTCCAGTGCCCAAGGGCAGCGACACGAACGCGTTGGCCAGGGCTGAGAGCCCCAAATCAACGAAGGTCCGGGTCAACGGCGACTGACAACTTTGGCAATGATGGATCACCCTATTCATAATTCCATTGGCAGTTCATGGCGACACCGACACCAAGCGATCTGAATAGTCGAAAATTTGCGTCGCCGTGATCGCGCGCATGTCGTCCGCTGCCGCCCAGGCGAGATACCAAGCCGCCGTCAGCGCGATGGTTTCCTGATAAGTCAAAATCGGCCGCCAACCGAGCTTGTCCCGCGCCTTGCTGCAGTCAAGCCGCAATATCTCGGTTTCATGCCGCAGGTTCGCGTCACCATCAACAATGACCGTTCCGCGCTTCAACGCCGCCACCATCGACCGGGCGATATCTTGCACCGTGCGCTCCAGGTCCGTGCCGGGGCCGAAGTTCCATGCCGCGTCCATACCATCGGGTTCGCTCACAAGCCGCTCGGCAATTTCGATATAGCCGCGGAGTGGTTCCAATACGTGCTGCCAGGGCCGAATAGCATGCGGATAGCGAAGTCGCACCACAGCGTCGGACCCAAGGCAGCCGCGCACGATGTCCGGCACCAACCGGTCCGCCGACCAGTCTCCACCGCCGATAACATTGCCGGCCCGAACCGTGGCAATGCGTGCCGGATGACCGCCGGCGGCATAGGGCGCGAAAAAACTCTGTTGCATCGACCGGGCGGCAATCTCCGCGCAGCCCTTGCTGGCACTATAAGGGTCCCCGCCACCAAGTCGGTCCTCTTCCCGATAGCCGTGGGCCGAGGCATCAATTTCGTAACATTTGTCGCTTGTCACCACGACCACCGCCTTGACCGAAGCGGCCTTGCGAACGGCATCGAGTAGCGAGATCGTGCCGAGCACATTCGTCTCAAACGTTGCCGCCGGGTTGTCGTAGGACGGGCGTACCAGTGACTGCGCCGCCAAGTGAAAGACAACTTCGGGCGCAAATTGATCCAGCAGGTCAGAAACCCGGCCGCCCTCGTTGATGTCGAAATAATGGGAGACTTCGGTGGCCAAGGGTTCGATCAGTTGATACATGCCGGGCGATGAATGGGGCGGCAACGCAAAGCCACATATCTCGGCGCCGAGCCTGTCGAGCCAGGCGCATAACCATGTGCCTTTGAAGCCGGTATGGCCGGACACAAGTACCCTGCGGCCTTGCCAGAAGGCTGGTCTCATGACCAAACTTTCCACGGCGCCGCCCCGCCGGCCCATTGTGTCTCGAGTAGGTTCTTGTCACGCATAGTATCCATTGGCTGCCAAAACCCGAGATGCTGATAGGCATGCAGCAGTCCGTCTTCGGACAGTTTTTCGAGCGGGCCGTGTTCCCAAATGGTGGTGTCATCGTCCAAATATCGGGCAATCTTCGGCGATGCCACGAAAAACCCACCATTGATCCAACCGCCCTCAGGATCGAGTTTTTCTTTGAACTGCGTGACCTTGGTGTTCTCAATCGATAACTGGCCAAAGCGTTTCGGCGGGGGCACGGCGGCCACAGTTGCCAGGCCGCCATGGTGCTTATGGAAAGCAATCAGTTTTTCGAGGTCGATATCGGCGACGCCGTCGCCATAGGTCAGACAGAAGGCCTCATCGTTTTCAACCAGGGGCATGACGCGTTTGATCCGCCCGCCGGTCATCGTATCAAGGCCGGTATCGATAAGTGTGACACGCCATGGCTCGGTCCGGTCTTGAATGAAGTCGGTGGTTCCGGCGTCCAGATCAACTGTGACATCGCTCATATGAAGTAAATAATTGGCGAAGTATTCCTTGATCACGTAGCCTTTATAGCCGAGGCAGATGATGAATTCATTGACGCCCCAATGGCTGTAAATCTTCATGATGTGCCACAATATCGGCCGTCCGCCGATTTCGACCATCGGCTTCGGCAAGCCGCCTGTTTCCTCACCCAACCTCGTTCCCATACCACCGGCGAGCAGAACGCACTTCATCGATCAAGACCTCAGGCTACCAGTTGCCGAAAAACAACGACCATCACTGTATCCCATTGACGTTGATACACCAATAATCCGGCTAATACGGTTTCGACAAATCATAGATCACATATGCCGGCGTCGCGGCGACGACGGCAAAATCGAGCCAGTGCTGACTTTCGGTGATGAAATAGCGGTAGGGCCGATACTTTTCCCTAAGCTTCAATGCTTTGGCGGTGTCGATGGCGAGATAGGCATCGCGCATTGCCGTAAACATCAGACCGGAATGTTTGCTCGGCATTTCTTCGTACGTCATCCCGATCAAGTCGACCATGCGGTCGTTCCAAAATTTCATGAAGGCCGGCGAGACCATCATCAAATTGCCGTCTGGATGTTCTTGGAAAAAGATCGCATGGCGCACCAACGCGTCCCGGACATAGCGCAAATGGGGTGGAATAAAGAGTCCCTCACCCGCCGGGATTTTCTGACGAACAGTTTCGACCAGCATGATGAATGCGGTTAATGTGCGGGCTTTTTCATAGTTCTCATCGACGACAGGGGCCGACATCACACGCTCCCGCCGCAGAATCGTGAATATGTTTCGCTCGCCCGGATGGGTCACGAATGGGTCTGACGCTGCGAAGGCATCGTATTGCCAATAATAACTGCCACCGGCACGCTGGGTGGCCAAGAAATAGGCATCTAAACCTGGAACGGCTTCCGCCCGTAGCGCCCACGTCGCATAGGCGACGGAGACACCGAGCGCGCCTGTCGCAGCGCCCAGGGTCAAGAATCCAACCCATACGGTGGCGATCACCCCGCAGACGGCGATCGCGGGTGCCGGTCCCGCTAATTTTTCAAACGCACGATGGATCACTACCGCCGCCACACGGACACAAACAACAATGACCGGCGCAAATGCATAGCTCAACAGGCGGTAGCCGATCGTCAAAGCCGATATCGGATAAACCAGGAAGGTCGGATAAAGCACGGCGAACACATACTCTATGAGCGCCGCCAATAAGAATATCCCCGGCACCGCCAAGGTCGCCCAAAAACTGAAATGACGCCAGAACCCCGGGATCAACCAGGCGTAAAGCCCGAGCGCGCTGCCGAGAATGGCGAAGATCATCGCCACCACTCCGGTCCGCCGGGCGAACTGGTAAAGCACCGAGAAATCGTCTGCTTCATCCTTGATCAATTGCGAATACCAATCGCCGTAAGACAAGGTGCCGGTCAGCTCCGGCGGCAGGTCCATAATATAATATTTTATCAGGTTCGGTGTGACCGCGATCATAGCGGCAAGGATCCAAACCGCGATCAGCCGGCGATCCCAGTGTTGGCTCAACCACCAAATCAAGCTGAGCGATAGTAGCGCGAAGCCAACGACACCGGCACTTGGGTGAATGGAACAACTGACCGCCATGACCAGGATGGCAGCGCCAAAACGCCGCTCCACCGCCAAGATGTAGCTCACAACGGCAAGGATCCAGAAGAACGAGCGAAAGGAAAAGGTGTGGTAGGTGTCATGCGGCACCAGCGTCGTACCGTGCCCAGTCACCGCCAAGATCTTGGCCAACGGAAACACCAACACGACGGTGATGAGCGAAACCATCCAAGGCGCGAACGGTGCCGCCGTCGGACCCGCGCGCTTAAGGCCCCGAAAGGCCAAGACAAAGACCGCAAGATTGAACAGCCCATGGGCGGCCAATCCAACCAAGCCAAACGCTGCCGGGTAAAGATAGAGCCAGCCAAGCAACGCGTAGATTGGCGATCGCAGGAAGAAATAAATGAAATCGGACGGGTCGGTAATCTCCGCCAGCGCTGGCAGATAACTAACCTGGACAAACGTGATTTGCGGTACTTCCGGCCCAAGCGCCAGCCAATGCACGATCGGTGAGCAAAAGCAGACGAAAATGGTTGCGAGGATGGCTTTGGCCGACATGTGTGGGCGCCCTATTGGATGACCCGTAGACACGCGGTCTGCTGCTTCCCGGCTTCGGTCGCGCCATGATCCAATGTACAGGCGAAGCGCGGTAATAGCGGCAGCGCCTGGCAAGCGCTGGCACCGGTTATGGGATCGATACGCAAATTGTGGGTCGGGCAAACAATCTCGCCGTTGTCGACCCAGCCATCGGCGAGATCGGCAGCCATATGCGGGCATCTGCGGCCAATCGCGACAAATCGATCCTGATCCAGCCGAGCCACGCATATGCTGCGTGATACGGGACGTATGGCGCCGACCGGCACTTGAGAAAGTGCAATCGACAAATCGTCGGGTTCCGTACCTGCAGGCATCGCCGCGGGGGCTGTAGCGGAGGCGGCGCGCTGATTTCCGAACAAGCCGACCAGCTTCTGCCTTAACCGGCGGCCGCAAGACGCAACATAACTCGCCTGCAAGAGTGCCGGTAGCGTGGCAAAGCTGCTGAGTGCGCCGGCAGCCATTCTTGAATCGGCATAAACATGATAGTGCCCGTTCGGAAAATGCGGCTTGTCGAAGCTAAAGCGAAAGCTGATGACGTGTCGTGTTGCATCGGTCCTGTTGAGCTCGGACGCATGGATGTGGTTGCCGTGGAACAACAGCATATCGCCTGGTTCCATGTCGAAATTCACGGGTGGCCGCAGGCGCTGACCATCGACGATATAGCTGTTCCGGAAAACCAGATCGGTCGAATAATCGTCGGCAAAGATGGACAGGCCGTTGCCGCGCCGCACCGGGCCGACGGCGACCCACACATTGATGGCGTTGTCCGGGCAATCAACCCAGCAATCCCGATGCGGGCCGTGTGCGGAAATCTTACCCTGGCCTTTACGAGCGGCAAATTTGCTGAACGCATAGCGCGCTTTCGCCGCAAGATCATAGGGGATATGGAAACGAACATTGGGGTTACATTCGAAATAGTACCGATCGGTCCCGGGAAACAGGCCCAACAGCATCTTGTTTAATAATGCATAGGCCCGTGGCCTGACCGCGGCCAGGACAGCGTCCGTTACGGTTGCGATAGAGGTCGGCTCGACCCATTCATGAATCCGGTCGAAACCGTATTGTTCGACCAATTCGCGGATCTTTGGACCGACGGCGTTCTGAATGCCGTCAAGGCTCGCCGCGACCGTGGTTTCGAACAACCCCAGTTGCTGAAGTCCGCCGCGCAACAAAAATATCTGGCCCTCCCGCAGTTTCCTGGCGAGTCCATGCACCTGATCCAGGCTTTGCAGAATGACAGGATTGTTGCTCATCAATCCGAAGACCCGACGGAAATGTTATTGTCTCCGACGGCCGATACTCGGGCGGAGAACGCCAACAACCGTCCGACCATCCAATCGACGTCAAATGACTCCATGCGGCAAACATCGCCATGGCGCTCTAAGTCGTGGAACATTTGCTCGACCTTGCAGCCCTGCCCCGGCCGGTAATCAATCCCCAATACGGGAGTGCCGCGCGACAATGCGAAAATTGCGGCGTGGAAGCGCATCGTCACCGCCATGTGTGTCTGTTCCAACAAATACAAAACCGCCGCCATGTCGGGATCGGCTTCCCAAACACGGAAATCCACCTTGCCCCCTACAAGGCGGTGCAGTCGGTAGGCTGAGGCCAAATCGGAATCGCCAAATTGTATTGGGTTAAGCGGAAAAAAGACGTAAGTGACGGGTCGTGGCGCCTCTGCCGCAAAACGGATCAGCCCTTCGGCCATGCGCTCATAGAGCCGGTCTTCGATCATCCTCGCGTATCCCGGCCCGCCATGACTCCAGTTATGTGATATGGGCCGCAGATTGATAGCGACACGCAGCCGGCCATCGGTGTCTTTAAGCATCTCTTCGATCGAAGCGCGATCGGATGATGGCAACCGGCCGGGCCGTCTGCGTTCAGCTAAGAAATCGAATGCCGGATCGCGGCCAACCTCTGCGTCGATACCCGCCAACACCGGATGCTTGGCCGCCATCGATGTCCGAACCGAGATTTGATCGGCATGGCGGGCGATGCGGCGGACGGCCCATTGGCTGGCGCGGAGGCGAAAGGGGCCGATGCCGACACGCTCGATGATAAACGGTCGGTTCCGCTTCTGCGCGGCGCATACTGATGCCAGATGTTTCACCAGCACACGCGGCAAATCCATCATCGGACCGCCGGCCAGGACCAACGCGTCCGCGTTGTCTAACAAGTGATCGACTTGGCCTATTTCATAGGCGTGAACCGTGACTTCAACCGGCGTCTCCAGTCCGGTCACCAAACGGCGGGTATGATCAGGACGGTGGCTGCATATGAAGGCCTTATGGAGCCCGTACTTGTTGTGTAAATGTTGCAGGACCCCGCCAAGGATCGCCATGTCACCGACATGTTCACCACCATAGGCGCCAATCAGCACGGCGCTGGAGATTTTGTCATTCACCATCGGCACGGCGGCTGGCGCATACAGCACTACGCGCGCGAGCGCGGACACACAATCGTTCAGTGTTGCGCCATCAATCCGCAGTCGTTGTCCTATTTTATGCTTTGAAGCCAGGCGATCGGGCAGGCAGCGGCCACGAAAATCATCAAGAAATGCCGTCTCACGATCGTTCAAACCGGTCGCCGGTCCCAGGTTAAAGGCGATATTCTCATCCCTCGCCAGTCGGAACAGGCTCTCAAGGCGATAAACCGTTGCCGGTGTAACCGGAACCAGCCATTCGCTGGTATCGGCGCCGTTGCCCGAGCGGGCTTCCATCAGCCCTTCGCTAAGTACTGTATTCTCGCCGGCAATTGTCCTATGGGCCTGACGAGCGACATCTTCAGTGAGGTTGAACCGGCGCATTCCCAGACTTCCAAGCCATTCACACTACAAACAAGTTCCGACCCTGTAGATTGGCCAAAAAACGGTAGCATGTTGGGCTATCAAATACGAATCACGCCTCGTATGGTGGACAGGATCGTGCCATTGGTCATTGCGGCTAAAGCCATGGATGGCGCCGACTAAGGGTGAATGAGTGAACCGCTTTCTTCGATTTTGCATGGTTACGACATTCTACCCGCCGTTTAACTTCGGGGGGGACGGGATATTTGTCCACCGGCTCGCCAACGCGTTGGCACGGCGCGGGCACCATGTCGATGTCATCCATTGCCGCGACGCCTACCAACTCAGCGCCGGCACGGAAGTGACGACGGGCTATGACAATCATCCCAACATCACCGTCCATGGACTGAAAAGTAATTGGGGATTCCTGTCGCCGCTGGCGACCCAGCAGACCGGGCACCCGGTGTTCAAATCCACTCAATTGAATACGCTCATTCAACGCCAATTCGATGTCATTCATTTTCACAACATCTCGCTTGTTGGTGGGCCCGCGGTCATGGCGCGTGGCGCGGGAATTAAACTTTATACGTTGCACGATTACTGGCTTATTTGCCCTACCCATGTAATGTTCAAATTCAACCGTTCGGCTTGCACCAAGCGGCGCTGCTACGCCTGTGGCTTGGCCCATAAGCGACCACCGCAATGGTGGCGACACTCTACCTTGCTGGAGAAGGCGGCACGCAATATCGATGCCTTTATCACGCCGAGTAGATTTGCCGGAGACCTGCATCGCCAATTCGGGTTCGACGTACCGTTCGTGCATTTACCGAATTTCGTCCCCGCCATCGCAGGCGTGCCGCCACCACCCAACACCCGCGATGAAGGATCGAAGAAGCCCTATTTCCTGTTTGTCGGCAGGCTGGAGCGTTTGAAGGGATTGCAGACAATCATCCCGCTGTTTCGCGACTACGACAAGGCGCAACTCTGGATTGCCGGCACCGGTAAAGACGAGCGAAAGATGCGGCGCCTAGCGGCAGGCAGCAGCAATATCCGCTTTTTGGGATATGTATCCGGCACGGAAGAACTTCAAGCGCTGTATCGACAAACGCGCGCGGTCATCGTCCCATCGCTCTGCTACGAAGTATTTCCGCTGGTCCTGCTCGAAGCCTTTCAACAACAAACACCGGTCATTACAAGAAACATCGGCGCAATGCCGGACGTTGTCGCTGAGAGCGGCGGCGGCCTCACCTACGACACACCGCACGATTTGATCGCAGCAATGGATCTTTTGCTCGACGATCAATCCCGCCGAGACGAATTCGGCAAACGCGGACACGACACGTACCGCCAACGCTGGACCACCGAAGCCCATTTGCAGCGTTATCTCGGACTGATACAGGAACGTATGCGCGCCCGACCATTGTTCGATCATCCGCATGATGCCAATGGGTAAGTTGTCTCTCTATTTACCTCATCCGTACAGCCAACGGTTTCTTCACCGCTGCTGGCGGCCCTTGTTTCACCGGGTCGGTTGTAAGGTGGCTCCCGAAACGGCGGTTGGATTTGTCTTGTCCCTTCCATTTATTGCTGCGGGTCCCCCAACGACGACTCGGCTCTTCGCCACGGACATCAAATTTGGCCAGCGAGTTTTGAAATCGACCACTGGCACGCAACATATTGCAAGTCCCGCCGGATCTTGTAGCCGTATACTATGCTAGAGCAAATGGATGCTGGCAGTGTTGGCGTCACCGCAAAGAGGGGTGCTGTCAGTCTAATGCGAACCAGTCTCCAAATCATCCGAGGTTGCGACGCTCAGGCCGCCAGTTGACGCCATTCGGCCAAGGCAGCTTAACGGTTTTGCTTGAGAATGTCGCGGCAATTGAGGTGACGGTCGTGGTTGAAAAGGCTGTGGATTGAGGTGTGAACGGAAGCGAATTTTTGCAGCGTCTTGATGTCCCTGAACCTGGCCATCGCGCCTTCTCGTCGTCGAAACGGTTGGTGGGAGTTTTCGGCTCGATTGTTGGGCCAACGTCCACATTCCTGATGATCCACGTTTCCAATCACTTTCATCGAGGTACCGTATGACCGCAGCCGGTCCGTCACGACGGCCCAAGGCCGGCCGTAGCGCTTCATCGTCCGCTTAATAAACTTCTGCGCGGCCTTGCGATCCCGGCGCTTTGTCGCAAAAACTTCGAGCACCTCGCCTTCATGATCCGCAGCGCGCCAGAGGTAATGCGTCTCACCACTGATCCGCACGAAAATCTCGTCAAGATGCCATCTCCAATGCGAATATGACCGATGATGGATGCGCCGCTTCCGGATCTCCGCGGCAAACATCGGACCGAACCGATTCCACCAGAACCTCACTGTTTCGTGGCAGATATCGATGCTACGTTCGAACAGCAGGTCTTCGACCTGCCGCAGCGAAAGCGGATAACGGATGTACATCATCACCGTGAGGCGGATTACCTCGGGCGAACTGTTGAAATAACGGAAGGGAATGGGCATCGCCGGAAGCTAAGGAAACTCGCCCGGACACTCAAGACAATTTGCTCTGACACCGCCCTCTACGGACATAGCCACGGAAGATCATTCGATTGTCGGGCACGTGGAACTTCCGACCCAAAATCTTCAGTTCGGTGGTGCGGTTCGCTAGTCAGTATGAGGATGACGACGCCATCTTGACCCTTACGGCGAGGATATCGTTGGTTGGACTGTGCGCTCCGACGCAAAGCGATTTGAAAATTCTTAGCCCGGTAGGGTCGATCAGGAGCGGATCTGGCGCTGGGCGAAACGGAGCACGCGAGCCGCAATTCTCAGAGGCGCAGTTAGCAGAGGGATAATCACATTCCGAGTGTGCATCGCCCACTTCCGGATGGGCCCGTAACTGCCAATGTTCAAACGTGTGAAGGCGGTGGTCATATTGAATAGCTTGTGAGGATAGAAGTTGCTTTCTAACGCAAAGTCGGAGTGCGTCGCATCCGGATTGAACCAGAGAGCGTACTCCCCTACGGCGGCAGCGCCTTTCAAGATGTGATCGCAACGCGAAAGAAGCAATATGTCGATCAGTACGTCCTCGCCCCGTTTGTAGGGGTTCACTTCCTTCATCTTGAACGGAGCTGTTTCGTCACTGGAGCGGGCAGCGCCGTAAATTACAGCGCGATGACCAAATTCGGTGCAGAAGCGCTCAGCATACTGCTCCTGATCCGTCGCCACGAAGACACGATAGTCTGTCAAGGATCGCCTGGCTGCGATACTTCGAATCTCTTGAATGTATTTCTCAGGCTCGGTAGGTGTCGCATAGGCGAAATCGGTGCCGCGAATATGCACTCCAAAGTTAGTGGTTTTGCTAAGGTGTGCACGGTAGAAGCCGTCGACCAGGGCATGAATGTGCGGTTTGACGCGAATGAACATCGACACGTACCGGCGCCCCAGTGCGCGCTTCTTGGCAGTCCAATCAGCCGGCTTCTCGGGAACATCCTTGGCCCAGAATGTCGCGATGCGATCAGGATCTGAATTATGCCATCTGATGAACTCGCTCCCCTCATAATGATGGAGGTCGTTTGGGTTCAGCTCTCCTTTCGCCAGAGCTTGTTCTACCTGTGCCCAGCTTAGACCCATGACAGGTTCAAAGAAGTACTCCCAGACGTTCTCGCCTCGGGTCGGATCGTAAAAGTAGCGAGTAGTCTGACTGTCAAAGCGGACGACTGGTAGCCAGTCGTTTTCGAGGGCCTTTCGCACACCGTTGAGCGCGTACGTGATCAAAGCGCAGAACCCCGCATGTCGGTCGACATGTTCGACGACGTGGATTTTCTTGAAACGATGGTCCTCGAACTCGAGCAGCGAACTCATTCCAATGCCTCTGTCATTTTCTTCCTCGAAGCGAATCTCGTGGCGCTGTGTTACCACCTTTGTTTGGTCATGCTATTTGAAGTCGCCTTCATGGAATATCTGAACTGGATGGCAGAAACGCGCGAGGATCTCGTTCTGGAGTTTTGGACGAATAGACGGTGGACAGATGGATAAGCGTTTACCCCGCAAGTCATCCTGAGATTCCCTGTTTCTCGGCGTCCGTCCCGGTACTTCGAAAAACGCGCTACTTTTCAATCCGGTCTCCTTCGAACAAACCACGAATACAGCGCGCAAGGGAGATGCCCGACAGCCGTGCCCAATCTTTAGCCACATCTCTAGCGAAATGCTCAACGCCATTTGGACTTCCATCATGGACTTCGAGAGCCTGAGAACTCGGGACAACGCACCGTATTTCAAGTGACTGTTCAGCAAGGCCCCAGCCCGGGCCATTTGGCGCGAATAACTTGGGGTATCGGCGTTCGTTCTTGCGGCGCCTCGTCACTGTCAGGCTAATAGGCGTATGGTCGAGGTGATAGAAATCGCAACCGATCTCCCGCTCAAGATCCACGACGCGTCCTTGCATCTGAATGCGCAGGCCGAGGTCAGTTTCCATAAACCCCCAATACACAAGTCGTTCATCATATCCTCGGCATGCTTTCCAAAGATCGCGATCGAGGATCACAATTCCCACGGGAGCGTCAAACCATGGCCGATAATGGGCGCCGGCCTTCGGAAGGAATTGGCTATAAGTGCCAATGAACCTGTTCACGACCTTCATGTTGAAGGAACGCCTGGAGAATACCAGCGGGACGTGGCGACGCCCAATGAAGAACATACTGGTGCTGGCCGAATTACCGGCGTTTCCACTACTGTCCCGAACCATGCGTAAGAACCGATCGAGGAAACGTCGCCCAACCAGCGTGTCCTGGTCGATGCGCCCAATGTAGCGGCCACGCGCCCGGCGGATGGCCGTATTGTTTGCGATCACCTCGGCAAAAGGACTTTCCATCTGATGCTCTTCAGCCAAGGCGCGAGGAACCTCGACTATGCGCGTGACCGCCAAGGCTTCCGGGCATAGCACAAGGGCATCCGCCAGCGGCACTGAGCTTCCCCAGTCGCAGACGACCGCCTCTACACTCGACTGCAATGACGCCGTGGCCGCCTGTAGGCCCAAGTAGTTGAGCGCGGTCTGCAGGCGCCATAACGAGTTGCCATCATAGCCATCGTTGCGTGAGCAAATAATGAAGCTCAGCAAAAGCTCGGGATTTCTACCGAAGTTGGATCGATCGGCAGTCATTTACGCTCCTTGCCAGCGAACATACGCCGCGCAAGTCCAAAGTGGCAAGCGACCGCCGCCCGAGCCCGTCCGTCACGACGGTCCATGACCTGCTGCAGCGAAAGCCGACAACGGATGTCCATAATCACCGTCAGGAGGATTACCTCGGGTGACCTGTTGAAATCGCCGAAGGGATTGGGCATCGCCGGAGGCTGAGGAAACTCGCCGGCGCACTCAAGAAGATTTACCCTGACACTGCCCTCTATTGCCAAAGCATTTTTCGAATGCGATCACGAACGACACCGGGGAGTGCCCTTCTTACAAACCACAAAACCGGCTTAAGGGCGGCAACCATGCCGAAGGCGTATAGGACTAAGCGGTACCTGTCTTGTTGGATGGTCTCGGTTTGTTTGAGCGTCTCCACGCAAGGAAAATAGTCTTTAGCTTCTGCGCCCAATGCCTGGCAGACGTATTGGCGCCAGGCATTTACAAAATGACCCTTCACCGGGCCTACGTCGTTCGCCTCGAGCCAAGGTTTGCCATATACGAAATGGACAATGAAAACGTTCGTAAAGTCTCCTGTTCCAACTTGGTTACGGAGCCGCACATCGTAGCGCATAGAATCTGCGAAGAACGCGAAATTATGACCATCAAACAACTCGAAAATCGGGATGGACTGAGAAGCCGCAGTATAAGAAATCAAATCCTGATCCCCTTCGAAACTGCCCTGGCCCTGCTCAAATATCGTCCTTGCTTTCTCAAGAAAGTCAATTTCCTGCATCTTATTGTTGTTCCAGAACACGACGCCGGTATTAACTTCTAAGGCTGTCATAAGAGTTTTCCTGTCAAGGCCAAAAGCCTGAAGCACGGAACTGCGTGAGAAGTCAAAAGGTTCCCATCCCCGTGAAAAATAGTCTGCGCGCAGGCTCTCGAGTGTTCTGACTGGCCGGGCGGCGACACCATCCACATTAGGGAGAATAGCGCTAAAATCCACGGGTTGACTACAGAATACGTCGCCGTCGACATACAACGAATACTCGAAATTGAGATTACTGAAAAGCTCTGGGCAATAGAGTATGTAAAGCACTTCGATCGGATAGTTGTCTTTACAAGGCCCGGTACGGATGAACGGCTCGCCCTCATCTACATGAATGAACTCGATTCCAAATTGGCGCATGAGTTCCAGGGATTTCAGGCTCATCTTGACGCGATTGCCAAGTAAGAAATAGCCGAATTCCGGGTGCCATCGGCGAAAAGAGTTCAACGCCATCACTGCGTTCGGGACATAATTATCGTTTGCCGAAGTAACGATCGCGAGCGATTTCGTCGAAACTCCTTCTCCCACCAATTCCGGCATTGGTGAACCTTAAATATAATTGCTAAGCACCCGTCAAATCTACTTTATTCGGCCCTGATGGTAAAGGCGCGAAGCTGTGTCTTCCTTCAACTTTTCTTCCCAGGTAAATCATCTGCAGATGAGGTGCAGTTGGGATTTTGACTCGGTGAGGTCGATCAAGTCATACTTGTTTTTGCGTACGTAGTAGATGCTGTGATCACTTATGGTCATGGGCGTTGAGAGCGAGATAGGCTTTGTGCGATATGTGTCTCACGACCGACCAATCCGAACAGCTTTGGAATCGTTTATCGGCGAATTTTGAACCACTCCGAAACTGGCAAGGTTTTTAAATTCGGAGGTTTCTTGCTATTCCGAATGCCAAAGTCGAGGCATTTTGGTCTTCATGAGTTATCACTCTGAAGAAACTTTATTGGGAGCAGCAACATTGAGCGCAAAAGTTTTCGTGTTTGGCATTGATACCATGGAACCTCGGCTCCTCTCCGAATGGATGAGCGATGGAACGCTTCCGACGTTCGCGTCACTTCGCGAGAGCGCTACGTGGGGTGATGTGATCAACCCGCCGCGTCGTTTCAGCGGCGCCTCTTGGCCAAACTTTTATACCGGTTTTGGGCCGGGTCGCCATGGGCAATACGCGCGGGTTATGTTTGACGAACGAAACTATCAACTTGGCGGCTATCGCCCCGATCATGACAATGTTCCGGCGTTTTGGCTCCGAGAGTCGTGGTCGGAAAAGCAAATTGCCGTCATCAACATGCCTTATGCTCCTTTGCATGAGGGACTGTCGGGGCTCCAACTGGTGGATTGGGGCGTACACGATAATCACGATCGCGCCATACAAGCTTGGCCGAACGCGATGCTGCATGAGGTTCTATCGCGTTTTGGCGGTGACCCGGTCGGCAATTGTGAGATCGCGGACCGTTCGTTTTTGGAGTTCGGCGAGTTTCGAGACCGACTGATTCGACGCGTCCGGGCCAAGAGCGAGATGATTTGTCACTACCTCGAAAGCCGCCAATGGGACCTGTTCATTTCCGTCTTGGACGAAACACACTGCGTAGGCCACCAAACTTGGCATATCTTTGACCCGACACATCCGTTTTATGATCGTGAGGTCGCGAACACATTGGGGAATCCAATCAAGGACGTGTACGTTGCCATCGACGATGCTTTGGCCTCGGTAATGAAATTTATCGGCGACAATGGAACGCTGGTGGTTATTTCGAGCCATGGCATGGGACCGGCGCCCGCGGGAGAGCAGGTTTTCGATAACATCCTTCGACGCATTGAAGGCGTCGCGGCCATCAGAGGCATGGGAGCCATAACTGCGGTTAGCCGTGTTTTGCGAGCAACTCCTGATTGGGCGCAGAAATTGCTGAAGCCGGCTCGAGAAGGCTTCTCAGCCAGAGTCACGGAAAAATTTCTCGAAGGCGACCGCGCCGAGCGACATTATTTCGCGATCCCAACGGGAGATCTGAATAGCGGGGTCCGGATCAACCTGGCTGGACGGGAGTCCCAGGGCCGCGTGCATCCAGGCGAGCACCATGATGCTGTGGCCTCTCATTTGATAGAAGAACTCCACCAGCTTCGGGACGGCGGCACCGGCAAACCGCTGGTTGCTCGTGTAGTTCCCTCTGAAGAGATCGACTTTACCGGCTATGCAGGCTCAACCCCAGATTTCATTGTAGAATGGGCGGAAAAGTCGCCGAAATGGATCGAATCTCCGACCGTGGGCCGAATTGAACCGGTTTACATAAGGGGCAGAACCGGAGACCACCGGATGGACGGGATTTTTTTTTGCTGTGGCCCTGCCACCGATCCCGGCGAACTCGAGACCCCCGTTCACCTGGAGGACTTTGCCCCCACCATCGCCCGGATGATGAGTTTACCAATTGGCGAAACAGACGGGACTCCAATCGACGCGATCCTTTGATGCGCCTCGGTAACTCGAAGATAAACACCATTGCCACTGGTGCTGTCAGTTTAATGTGAGCCAGTCTCCGAATCGCCCGAGTTTACGACGGTCAGGCAGACAGTTGGCGCCATTCGGCCAAGACAGCTGAACGGTTTTGCTTGAAGATGTTGCGGCAGTGTGGTCACGCATCCGGCCACGCTGCGCAATTTGACTTGGAAAAAGCATTGCAGCGGCCTTTTCGAACTCCCGGTCGCCGCGTGAATACCAATTCGCCACGGACAGCCTTGGCTATACGGCGGTTTACCGAAGACGGAGACGGTCTCCGCCGGCGGGTACCTCGGCAAAGGCCCGGGAATTCCGGGGTTTTCAGGGAATTGTTTGGGAAGACAGCGAAAGCCGAGACTAGTTGGCGGTGGGGGTGGGATTCGAACCCACGGTACGCGCAAGCGTACAACGGTTTTCGAGACCGCCCCGTTCGACCACTCCGGCACCCCACCGCATGATTGGTTCAAGTCTCGACGGGCTAGGGTAATAGCGTATCGGAGGGCGGCCTCGCAAGCGCTATCGCCGGTGCTTCGTGCCAGCTGCCGAGCCGATGCCGGCGACGATTCCTGGCTTGACACCGGCGCGCCGGCGACTATGAAGCAATGCTTGATTTTCGGCCGCGACAATGGGCGCGGCTTAAGTTTCGTTTGCGCACAAGGATAAGGTTTCGATGTACGCAGTCATCAAGACGGGCGGCAAGCAATATCGGGTCGCGGCCGGCGACGTCATCACGGTCGAAAAGCTTGCCGGCGATGTCGGCGAAGCCGTGACTTTCGATCATGTGCTGGCCGTCGGCGACGATAGCGACCTGACGGTCGGCACGCCGACGGTCGACGGCGCCACGGTTTCCGCCGAGGTGCTGGAACAGGGCCGCGGCGACAAGATCCTGGTATTCAAGAAGCAACGCCGCAAGAATTACCGCCGTTTGCACGGCCATCGCCAGTATCAAACGGTGCTGCGGGTCACGGATATCGCCGGTGGCGGCAAAACAAAGCCCAAGGCAAAGGCGGCCGAACCCGCCGAGCCCGCCGCGGAAGCGGCCGCCGAGACGGAGGCGTAAAGCATGGCACATAAAAAAGCAGGCGGCTCTTCACGCAACGGCCGCGATTCCGCCGGACGCCGACTGGGCGTCAAAAAGTATGGCGGCGAGCGCGTCATTCCCGGCAACATCATCATTCGCCAACGCGGCACCAAATGGCACCCGGGCACCAATGTCGGCATCGGCAAGGACCATACGATCTTCGCGCTGATCGAAGGCAAGGTGGCCTACAGCAAAGGCAAAGGCGACCGCACGTTCGTGTCGGTGGAACCGCCGGCCTGAACAGCCCTTGAGCCCATTCAGCTTTCACCGGGGGATGGGTAACCATTCCCCTTTTTATTTGGATTTCCGACGAAAACTGCGTTAGTGCCATGAAATTCCTCGATCAAGCGAAAGTCCACGTCAACAGCAGCGACGGCGGCCGCAGCGGCGGTATTCGCGTGGCCCGCGTCTTACTCCCCGCCTTGCCAAGAGTAGGTGACGAAGAGGCCGGCGATGTACTGGTTTTCGTTGCCGACTTTGGTTACCGGGCTGTCCTCGGCATCGTTCATCAGCCGCTTCCAGCCGGCAAGGCCGCCAGCAGTCCAATTTTCGGTGAAGCTGTAGGTCACGGCCAAGTTGACGCCGACGTCCTTGATGCCACCCGAGGCATTAAAAGTGGAAAGGCCGCTGCGTGTGGAATCGGCCGAGGAGATGGAGAAGTAGGTCTCCATGTAGTCGCCCGAGGCGTAGGTCAGCGAGGTCGCCAGGTTGAGGTTCCAGGTCTCGCTCAACTCGCTCCGATAACTGATCTCCGGGGTCAGGAGCCAGCCGTCGTTGCCGTCGATCACGTCGTGGACCCACTCGACCTCGAAGCTCAAGCCGCCATTTTGAAGCTCCAGATCGTAGCCAACCAGGCCGCCCAGCATGAGGGCCGCGTCGATTGTCCGCAGGCGGTCGACTTGGTTGTTTTCGACGTCGTCACGCTCGGGCAGGAAGTCGGCAACCAGGCCGGCCCGGAAATTGGGGTGCGAGAGAAGGTTCGAGGTCAGCTTTAGCCCGAATAGCTGGCCATACTGATAGCCCTTCTGCACCCGGGCGACGGGCATCGGGGCGGCCTCGTAGTTCTCGGAACCCTCGTAGTCGGGCACCGCCACGGCACCCAGCCCTAGGCTGTAGCTCCAGCCCTCAGACGGCCCCTCGCTCGGCGCGCCCACGGACTCCGGCGCATTGCCGCCGTCGATCCGGACCTGCGCGCCAGCCGGCGCGGCGTAGAGGCCGGCGGCGAGAGCCACCAATTGGCAAATCCTGGCCGCCCGCTGCAACACGCTCGTGCTCGATTCGCAAGTCATGGATTCCACTCCTATAAAGTGTTGAGATATTAGGTCGCAAATTTCCGGGCGGCTCCCGCCGGCGTTGGCGAAGGCCGCCCGCATTTTCGACCCTCAAAGTCGAAGTCATCTGGTTCAGTTCGCAATCACCGCCGCCCCGCCGCGCACCACGGGGGAGGGGGTGCCGGGCTCGAGGTCCGTCGTCTGCAGCGCCTCGCCCGTCAGCAGCCCGACACGCTCTTTCACGGTCCAGCCCAGTGCCTCAAGCTCGTCGCGGGCCCTCTGTGACACGCTGCCTTCGAACCAAAACTCCCCAGCGTCGATCTCGTCTGACTGCGCGACGTGCTCGCTGACGGACACGGCGATGGCCGAGGCATCTGCACTCCAGGACAGATAGTCGATGGGGAAGACACTGATCAGCCGCCCGTCGCGGGTCTTCTGAACCGCCAGTTCGAAGATCTCCACGACGTCCGTCTCGGCAACACGGGTATGATAATTGGCCATCATCACAGCCGACTGTTGGAAGTAGCGCGCGACGACCTCGTCCGGTACCGCCGCGGCTTGCGTCAGGAAGGTCTCGCGGCCCTCCGCCCCGGACATTCGGTCGAGCGCATCGACCAGCAGTAGCTTCTCCTTGGGCGTATAGTTGTAGTTGCGCAGAAAGGCTTCGATGATTTCATTGTCGATCCCCATTTCCTCCAGTTTGCCCTTATTGATCTTGGTGAGTGAGGCTGGCGGGTTGTCGGCTAGCATATGGTTCATGTCGTTGGTCGTGCTGAGCAGCATGACCGGCATTTCCAGCTGGGTTCCCTCCGTTGCCATGCCCATCGCGACTCCGACGGCCATGCCGCCGGCAAAGGCGGCCCGGCCCACCGATGTCAGCGCCTGCTGCAGGGGCTCCCAGTCGGTGTAGGGATCGACGCCGAGCTCTACCGCAAAGGCCCGCTTGGTCCCCGCCCAGCCAACCGCGGCGGATATCGCGCCTTCCTGATAGGGGTCGCTGGACGTGACCGAACGCGCGACGTTGCCGAACCAGCGTCCGATGCCCTTGATCGCTCCGGTGGTGGTCTCGATCGGCGCCTTGATCAGGGCCACGGCGCCCTCGAATGGCGACAGGACGCCAGCCTTCAGCGCGTCGCCGAAGACCCCGGCCCGACTCATCGAATCCAGCAGTAACAGCGCCTCGGCCTCCTGGATACGGGCGCGCAGGCGGTAGTCGCTGATTGCCTGCACCTTGCCCCAATCCGTGATCAGCGTGTAGGTGTTGGAGTAGCCGTCGTTGACGACCAGCGGGTCGATCCTGTAGCTCTCGCCGACGATCAAATTATCCGGCACAATCAGCGCCGCGTTCAGCTCCAGCGGGGGCTCCTCAAAGGCCCCATCGGCGATCGCGCCGACGGGTGACAGGAGCAATGCAGCCAGTGTAAGAACTGCAAAGTGCTTAGACATTTGACTCTTCATTGTTTCTCTCCTCGAATTTGGCTGTGGAGCGCACAGCCTTCACAAAGCAATGCGACCACGGATGCCGAACACCGCCATGGCATTCTTGTCGGGGTTGCGGGCGGGGTTCAAAATCATTTGGACGCTTGGGGTAATCGCCACGTTCGGCAGGACCTGAACGCGGTAAAACAACTCGCTGGCGTATTGGTCGTCGAGGCCCTTGGCAGAGGGCCGGCCCCAGCTGAGGCCGATCCCGAGCACGTCGTGGTCCTCGCCAAACACGTTCGGCACGCCGACGCCGCCCGCCACCATGTGCTCGAGCAGGGCCGCGCCGCCGTCGGAATAGCCGTAGCGTAGAAAGGGTAGGGTGCCGCTGATCTGCTGTTCGCCGAACAGGGTCAGGCCCCAGCCGTCGGGACGCCCGGTGTCCGTACGCTCATCCACATGCCAGGCGGTGACGTGGTAACTGCCCTTACCCACGTTGAATGTCGGGTCCCAACCGATCTCGCCGATCGTGAAGTACTCCTTCTCATTGAAGAAGCTGTCGAAGCCGTTGCTTTCGGGCTTGCCGTCGGCATCGTGAATGCCAGCCAGCAGGTAGACCTCATCGGTCGGCCAGATCGAGATGGTGGCGCCTAGCCCGAACTGGGGAAAGGCGATCGTCGGGTTCAAGGTAAAGGTCGCGTCGGTAAAGCCGGTCTTTGGGCTCTTGAGCGCGAAGTAATCGTATATCGCGAAGGGCAGCTGCTTGCCGATCCGAAAGGAAATCCGATCCTTGATGAGATCCTGCTGCCACCACAGTTCTGCGAGGGTGAAGTCGAACTCGCTGTAACCGACCGCGGTCGGCCACGCGGACCCGCTCATCGGACCCAGGTCCTGCGGGGTCGTGTCCGTGCCGATCCGATGGCGATCCTCGAGACGGAAGCCGATGATCGCCGGGTTCCCGCTCTCGCGGCCAATCTGAGACCAAGTTCCCGCCACCTCGAAGATTCCGCCGGCGGCCTGGTCGTCGCCCGGACTCGAGGTCACCCTTTGATAGAGGGACGTCCAGGCGACGGCGAACTGAAGGGCTATCTCGTCGTTCAGATAACCCTTGAGCCCGTACCACTTCTCGAGCAAATCGTCGATGACCGGGATGCTGGTGGCGCTGTCCTTTTGCTTGTCGATTACTTCGATTTCAGTCGTGATGTCATCCGGACCACGGCCCAGACCGGCGTTGTTCTCGTAGCCGGCCTTGCTCTCGGGGTCCGGTGCCTGGGCCATTACGGGCTGCGTGAGGGCGAGCACCGCAAGGCCCAGGAGAAGGAGCGGGAGAAGCTGGCTTGACAAAGTAGACATTTGGCTCTCCTACCCATCTTGCCTCGGCCCCAGCGGCTAGACCCGGTCCCGGAAATCGGGAAAGCGGCCGTCGGCGAAGAGCGGCGGTGCGGCTTGGGCATAGGCGGCGGCAACACGCATGGCACTCAGATCGTCGTAGGTGGGAGTCGCGATCTGCATGCTGGTCGGAACCTGGTTCGCGCCTAAACCGGTCGGCACGGCGACCACGGGGTTCCAGTTCAAGAGGTTCCAAAGGGCCGTCAAGACCCAACCCACATGGGGGTCCACCTCCTCATTGTTGATCACGACGCTTTCGGTGGTCGGGTCGTAGTCGGCCGCGATCTTGTTGGTGGCTAGAGTGGGAGAGATCAATGCTTGATAGCCCTTGAGGAAGACCTCGTCCTGGATTCGTGCGTAGAGCGCATTAATGGCATTGGCGGCTTCCAGGGCCTGTTGCGGCCCCATTTCCTCCGCAGCGGCGCGGGCGAAAAAGCGGCCGTAGCTGGTCAGTTGATCCTCGTAGGCAAGCAGACCGGCCAATTCCGCCCCGAACGCGCCACTGAGAAGCGCCTTGACCAGGGCCGCGCGGATATCTGAGCCGGACATGCCCAGCTTCAGGTCGACCTCCTCGACGATCGCGCCTTGGTCCGCTAGAACCTTCAGCGCCGCCTCGGTGTTGCGCACGGTGTCCGGGTCGATTTGCGCCCAGCTCTGGTCCATGTCGTAGGCGATCCTCAAGCCCTTGATGCCTTCGTAGGTGAGCGGCAGCTCCAAGGCCGGGCGTAGGGACGTCGGCGTATAAGGGGCGGGTCCCACCATGACGTTCTGCAAGCGCACCATGTCGCCGAAGTTGCGCGCCATGGGTCCTTCGGTCGCCGGCAGCAGGAAGGTCGAACTCGGCGGCGGGGCATTGCGGCCATAGGGCGGTTTGTAGCCGTAGAGGCCGTTGAATGCGCAGGGAATGCGGGTCGAGCCACCCATGTCTGAACCGGTTGCCACGGTGGTCATTCCCGCTGCCAAGGCCGCACCGGAGCCGCCGGACGAGCCGCCGACGGCGTAGTGCAAGTTCCAAGGATTGCGGGTGACACCCCAGAGGTCGGTCCAAGTCACCGCGGCGAAATACATCTCCGGCACCGTGGTTTGAGCATGAATGACAGCACCGGCTTTGAGCAGCTTGTCGACCGCCGGATGATTCTTCGTCGCCACGTTGTCCTTCAGGAGCTTGGAGCCTGCCGTAGTGATCCAGCCGACCTTGTCGTATTCATCCTTGATGGCCACCGTGATGCCCTCGAGCGCACGGGGCGAGCCTGTCATGTAGCGGGCCTCGCTCTCCTTGGCGGCCGCCATGGCTTCGTCGTAGTGGCTGTATGTGAAGGCGTTGACCTTGTCCTCGACCGCTTCGGCCCGCTGGATCTGGGCCTTTAGAACCTCCACGGGAGACAACTTCTTCGCCTTGAACAGCGCCAGTTGCTCGCCGGCCGGCATGTAGATCATTTCTTGCTCCGTTGCGGCGTAGGTGGGTGCGAATGGCGCGGCCAGGGACGCCACGCCGAGGGCGCCGGCAATGCCGGTGCTTGCCTTGAGAAAGGCCCGCCTGCTGTAGCCGCTCGCGAGGGGTGACATATCGTGATTGGGCGTTCCGGGCGCATGGTGACTATGGTCCATTTTGGCCTCCATTCGATGTGCTCGGCGTTGCCGTCGCGAGAACGGCAAAGCGCTGGAATTAAGTCTTCAGTGGTTTATCGGAGGCCGCGAAGGCTGTGCAGTGAAACGCTCGCCATTACCGTAAAAGTGAGTAAAATGGCCGCATGGGAATGACTTGGAGAACTGGTCAATCCGTTGATTTCATGACGAAAGTCTATAGGAACAAAGACAGCACAATGGTCAGAGAAGACAGGCCGTGACCGAGACCGGCCCCTCCAAGATCGCGCGCATCCCCAGCGAGCAGGACGCCGTCCGGCGCCAGCTCGAGCGGATTCTGGCCAGCTCCATCTTTCGCGCCTCCAGGCAGCTTGGCCGCTTTCTTGAGTTCGTCGTGGCGGAGAGCCTGGCCGGGCGCGGCGAGGCGCTGAAGCAATACACGATCGCGACCAGCGCGCTGGGTCGGGGCGAGGATTTCGATCCCGAGGCCGATCCCGTGGTGCGCATCGAAGCCCGGCGTTTACGCCAGACCCTGGCGCACTACTACGCCGGGGATGGCAAGCAGGATCCGATTGTCATCGCGGTGCCCAAGGGCCACTATGCCGCGACCTTCGAGCAAAATCCCGATATCACGCCGCGGCACTCGGCCGAGCCGGTGCCGATGAGACCGACCGCGGACAAAGAAGTGGTCCCGGGCGCCCAGGGGCCGACCATCGTCCAATTGGCGTTCAGCAATTTGTCGCGCGACCCGCTCCTCGACGATTTCGCGGATGAGCTGACGGAGGAAGTAGCCTCGGTCTTGAGCCGGTTTGACCGTGTTCGACTGGTCGGCCCTTTTGACAGTCCGGTGAGATTCCTCGACGCCCAGGCGATCCAAGAGATCGGCCGGCGCCATGGCGCAAATTTCATTCTGAGCACGAGCCTTCAGGGCAGCGCGAAATCTGTACGTGTGCTTCCGCGGCTGCTGAGTTGCTACTCAGCGCGATCGATCTGGTCCGGGAACTTTAGTCTATCCGGGGATGAGCTCGCCGACATGCGTGTCCGGGAGCACAAGATCACGCACTTTGTCTCGGTCGTCGCCGACTTCTACGGCGTGGCAACGACCCATTGGGCCAACCAGGCCTTGCGGGACCCCAAGAGCATCCCGGCGCACCAGGAGGCCCTTGCCTTGTATCGTCTGATGTGCAGCGCCGGTGATCCGGAGATCCGTGAGAATGCGGTTCAAGCCTGCAATCGGGCTCTCGCGCGCTGGCCGGAAGACCCCATAGCCAACATGCTCCTGACCGATCTCTATCTCACGGCCTATGCCAATGATGCCGCGGAAGGTACCGACACGCTGGCGCGCGCCGAAGCCTGCGCTCGCCGGGCCGTGGCATCTGAGCCTGCCTTGGCAACGCCGCACTTTGTCATGGCTTCGGTACATTTCTTCAAGCGAGAGCAAAGACTCAGTTTGATGGAGTTCGAGGAGGCGCACAGGCTCAACCCCTATGGCCTCGACCTCGCTGCTTGGATCGGACAATACTACTGTTGTCTTGGCGAGTGGGAGCGTGGCATTGCCTTGTTGCGGAAGTCATTGGAGCGGGGCCTCGAGAATCCCTTGCCGCTCGCGGCCCTTGCTTTGGACTGCTATCGCAGGGGCGACTACGAAGGCGCCTGGGTTGAAGCCGGTCGCATCCATCATTCCTTTCAAATCTGGGGGCACGTATTGCGCGCCGCCAGCCTCGGCCAACTTGGCCGTCTGGACGACGCGCGCAGGGAACTGACACAGTTGCAGCGGATTTGTCCGGATATCCACGGCCAAGGCCGGGAGCTCTTGCGCCGCTCGATCAATTCGGACGAGCTTGTGGATCATGTGATCGAAGGCCTCGACAAGGCCGCCCGCGACACGTGATTGGCCTCACCGGGCCAAGGGTCGATGAGGCCACCACTCCTTCAGCGTTAAGGTCATGCGGCCGCCGGCCATCACGGCAATGGACTTGCCTTCGAAGAAGCGGACTGACCCGCGACGAAACAGTCATTTCCGGTCCTCTGGATCCCGCTTCCCCTCGAAATCGATGTCGATCTCAGTGACGCTCTCGTCGACGAGATTGGAATCTCCCCAGCCGTAGAGCACATCGTGCCACACTTTGCCGTCCATCATGGTGAGCAAGACTTGGGTCTTGTGGATCTCTTTCGGGTTGATGTCGAAAAGATTCTGATCGAGGACGATCAGATCGGCGCGCTTGCCGGTCTCGATCGATCCGACCTTATCCTCCATGCGTACAATGTGGGCCCCATTGATGGTGTAGGCAGCGATCGCCTCTTTCAAATCGAGCCGCTCGCGGGCGGGCGGCAGAATGCCGGGATAGCGTTTCGCAGTCGAGCCGACGTAGGCCCGGGTCATGGAAGTCTCCAGGTGCGCGAAGGGATCGATGACCGGCCAGGCCGGGAAGTCACTCGAATTGGCGAACAGGACACCCTGATCGATCAGCGACTTGAAGCGAAACTGCTTCTCATAGCGTTCCTTGCCCAGCACCTCTATGTCCGGCGGGTGAGGCACGAACCACATACCCGTCGAATTTACGATCACATCGAGCTCCTTGAAGCGGGGCATGTCTTCGTCACGCGCACCCTGTACGTGACTGAGGGTTATCCGCATGTTATGGAAACCTGCCTCGCGTGCCGCTTGGGCCGTGTCGAGGCCCTGGGTGACCGCCCGGTCCCCGAGGGTGTGCATGAAAAGGTCGAGGCCCGCTTCGCCCATTGCCAGCGCCAGCCGCGTGGTCTCCTCGAGCGACATGTTGAGATACCCCTTGCTGGGAACATCGAGGTAATCGTCATAGTAGGCGGCCTTGCGGTTTTCGACGACGCCATCGACCACGATCTTCAGAGAATTGACGGCAAGATACTTCCCTTTGAAGCGTTCATGCAGCGCCAGCGTACGGTCGGCCGCCCTTGCCGCCATGGCCGCGGCATTGATCAAGTGGGAAGCGAAGAATCGCACCGGTAACGTGCCCTTCCGATCGCGCGCCATCAGGTATTCGAGGCCCGCATCTTCCGCCATCGGATTGCCGGCATCGAAGACGGTCGTGATGCCCTGTTCGGAGGCGGCTTCCAAAAGGTCATCGGTTGGAGGTGCGAGTGTCTCGGGCGTCACCGTGCCGTTTACATGGGCCACCATGTAGAGGCCCGCAGGACCCCCGTTCAGGTAGCCGGTGGGGTTTCCGTCGGCATCGCGCTGGAATTCTCCGGCGCCCGGAGCTGGGTCGGGAGTGTTCTTGTCGACACCTGCCGCCTCCAGCGCCTTGGTATTCGCCCAGCCGGAGTGCGCGTCCCCCCGTATGATGATCGCCGGGCGATCCGGGACCGCCCGATCGAGGAGGTCTTTGGTTGGGCCTTCGACCCCGAACAGCGCGGCGGCCCAACCCCAACCGAAGATCACCTTGCGATCCGGATTGACTGTCGCGTATTCGCGAATTTGATCCAGCACCGCTTCGACGCTCGAGTTGTCGGTGATGAAGACGCCACTTGTCGCGACGCCTCCCAATAAGACGTGAAAGTGCGACTCGACGATCCCCGGCATGAGCATCCGGCCCCCAAGATCACCGACCTTGGTTCCTTCGCCGATGTAAGCCTCGGCCGCCTTCGAGGAGCCCACGAAGACGATCTCGTTGTCCTTGACCGCCACGGCCTCGGCCCAAGGTTGAGCCGTGTTGACGGTGTAGACCTTGCCGTTGGTGAAGAGATAATCCGCGGGCTCGGCCGCGAATGCCGAAGGTGAAGCGAGAAGGGTGAGGAACACGCCGAGCAAGGATATGCACTTGCCAAGAGCTAGGTGCCGACGGTTTTCCATTTGAGCCTCCGTTTAATCTGCGTCTCGGCCCCAAAGCGGGACCGGCAAAGCAGTGAAATTAGTCTCAACAGACCTATCGGAGGCCGCGACGGCTGTGCAGTGAATTTCTCGCGATTACGGTTATATCGGGCAATATGACCATCCAAGGTCGGCTCGGAAACGTCGTCAAATCATTGGCCGCTGGAAGACGCGCGCAGGGAACTGACGCAGATGCAGTCGATTTATCCGGAGATCCACGGCGAGGGTCGTGAGGTCATGTGATCACATTGTCCTTCTCATTCGTTTTGCTGGTACTCCCCGCCAAGTTGGCGGAGAGACGGCCCGACTGCCGCCTCTCCGCTACGCGTTGATCCCAATCTATCTCATTGGCCCAGATGCCCACCGCGTCCCTGGAGTCCTTCCCAATCGAGCTGGATGTTCACGGGCGGTTGGTCTTCCGAATCGCCCCATCCGAACAGGAAATCGTGCCAAACCGTACCATCCATCATCGTCAACAGCACCTGGGTCTTATGTATCTGGTTTGGATCGACCTCTGCGATGTTCTGGTCAAGTACAATGAGGTCCGCTAGCTTTCCTGCTTCGATGCTGCCGATTTGATCGCTCATCCTGAACAATTTCGCACCGTTGATCGTGTAGGCGACGATCGCTTCGTCGACAGTCAACGCACTGAGGGGGTTCTTTGGGCTTGCCGTCGTTGGCGCGCCCGGAAGGCGTCGGGTAATGGACACCTCGAGGTGTGTAAAGGGGTCGATGTAGGGTGTTGCCGGGAAGTCGCTGGAGTTCACGAACACAACGCCATCGTCAATCATGGGCCGGAGCGGGTATTCCCATTCGGCCCGTTCGCCCAGCACCGCCTCCTCGCCTGGATGCCGGTGCATCCAACCACCGCTGGAATTGATGAATACACCGGTCTTCTTAAAGCGGGCGTAGTCATCGGTGTGAACCAACTGGGCGTGGCTGAGCGTTACGTTCGTCTCGTTGAAGCCGGCCTCTCGTACGGCTGCCGCGATGTCGAGACCGACTCGGACGCCTCTGTCGCCCAACGCGTGCATGTAGACGTCATAGCCGGCAGAGGCCGTGTTCACCGCGAGTTTGGCCATGGTGTCTTCGGAAAAGTTCAGGGCACCCGATCCAGTCCCGTCGAGGTAAGGCGACAATAGGGCCGCTTTACGGTTCTCCGTGACCCCATCTACGACGATCTTTAGTGTATTGACGGCGAAGTGAGGGCTTTCATACTTGGCGTCGAGTTGTTGCAAGCGTTCGAGCGCATTCGGCGCATGGCTCGGGCTGTTGATGAGGTGTGAGGCGAAGTATCGCACCGGAAGCTGCCCCTGCCGGTCCAGGTTCACCAGAAACTGAAACGCCGCGTCGGTCGCAAACGGTGCGCCGGCATCGAACAGTGTCGTGATTCCGAGTTCGGTGATGTGTTCAAGGAGCGGATCCGCCGCAGCTCTCAATGAGTCCTGCGTAACGGCGCCAGGCAGCCGATCTACTGTCCAGAGGTTTGCTGGTCCACCGTTGATCGCACCTGTCGGATTTCCGTTTTCGTCGCGCCCAAAGACTCCTCCCGGAGGTGACGGGTCGGGAGTATTCTTGTCAATACCAGCAAGTTCGAGCGCTTTGCTATTGACCCACCCGGAGTGCCCATCCTCTCGAATGATAAAGGCCGGCCTGTCGCTCACTGCCTGCTCCAGCAGGTCTTTTGATGGGCCCTCCGGGCCAAACAATGTGGAGCCGTAACCCCAGCCAAAAATGAAATCCAGCTCGGGATTGGAATCCGCATATTCCTTTATGGTGCGCACGACTTCGTCCACGCTATCGATGTCTGCGACCCATACGCCACTCGTGGCGGCCGCCCCCATCATGACGTGTAAATGCGAATCGATCAGGCCCGGCATGAGCATCCGGCCCCCGAGGTCGCCCACCTTGGTCCCCTTGCCGATGTAGGCCTCAGCCGCCTCCGAGGAGCCGACGAAGACGATCTCGTTGTCCTTGACCGCCACGGCCTCGGCCCAAGGTTGAGCCTTGTTGACGGTGTAAATCTTGCCGTTAGTGAAAAGATAGTCGGCGGGCGCGGCCGCGAATGCAGACGGTGATGCGAGAAGGGTGAGGAACACGCCGAGCAAGGATACGCATTTGCCCAGAGTAAGAGCAGTTCTCGACCATACGGAATCGTTTGATGGGAGCAAATCGGCTTTTTCGGATAGGTGCGGTGCGCAGTGCGATGTGGAACATCGGACAAGAATCGCAACGCACCCGAAAAGCCGATTTGCCCCACCAAAGGCCGGGTTCTTTTGCGCAGTGGCCACTTCGCGCGTCTTATGAGATGTCCCACATCGCATGGCGACACGCTCATTGCCACAGCGAAAAATAATCCCGGTCAAACATTTCCGTATGATCGAGAACTGCTCTAGGTGCCGACGGTTTTCCATTTGAACCTCCGTTTAATCCGCGTCGCGCCCCCAAAAACGGGGACGGCAAAGCAATGGAATCGGTCTCAAAGGGTCTATCGGAGGCCGCGAAGGCTGTGCAGTGAAATGCTCGCGATTACCGTTAAATCGGGTAAAATGGCCGTGTGAGAGCAGCTCGGAAATGTGGCCAAATGGCGCGGTCAGTCTATTGCGAATTGGTCTCCAAGGTGCGAGACGGCAATGCTAACAGGCTGCAATTTGAAGCCACTCGGCCATGGCAGCTAAGCGGATTTGGTTTAGGTGCCGCCGGCGATTCCCGGCTTGACACCGGCGCGCCGGCGACTATAAAGCAATGCTTGATTTTCGGCCGCGACAATGGGCGCGGCTTAAGTTTCGTTTGCGCACAAGGATAAGGTTTCGATGTACGCAGTCATCAAGACGGGCGGCAAGCAATATCGGGTCGCGGCCGGCGACGTCATCACGGTCGAAAAGCTTGCCGGCGATGTCGGCGAAGCCGTGACTTTCGATCATGTGCTGGCCGTCGGCGACGATAGCGACCTGACGGTCGGCACGCCGACGGTCGACGGCGCCACGGTTTCCGCCGAGGTGCTGGAACAGGGCCGCGGCGACAAGATCCTGGTATTCAAGAAGCAACGCCGCAAGAATTACCGCCGTTTGCACGGCCATCGCCAGTATCAAACGGTGCTGCGGGTCACGGATATCGCCGGTGGCGGCAAAACAAAGCCCAAGGCAAAGGCGGCCGAACCCGCCGAGCCCGCCGCGGAAGCGGCCGCCGAGACGGAGGCGTAAAGCATGGCACATAAAAAAGCAGGCGGCTCTTCACGCAACGGCCGCGATTCCGCCGGACGCCGACTGGGCGTCAAAAAGTATGGCGGCGAGCGCGTCATTCCCGGCAACATCATCATTCGCCAACGCGGCACCAAATGGCACCCGGGCACCAATGTCGGCATCGGCAAGGACCATACGATCTTCGCGCTGATCGAAGGCAAGGTGGCCTACAGCAAAGGCAAAGGCGACCGCACGTTCGTGTCGGTGGAACCGCCGGCCTGAACAGCCCTTGAGCCCATTCAGCTTTCACCGGGGGATGGGTAACCATTCCCCTTTTTATTTGGATTTCCGCCGAAAACTGCGTTAGTGCCATGAAATTCCTCGATCAAGCGAAAGTCCACGTCAACAGCGGCAAAGGCGGCGGCGGCTGCGTCAGCTTCCGGCGCGAAAAGTTCATCGAATTCGGCGGCCCGAACGGCGGCGACGGCGGCCGCGGCGGCGATATTCGCGTGGCCTGCGTCGACGGCCTCAACACGCTGATCGATTTTCGCTATCAACAGCATTTTCGGGCCAAGAACGGCCGCCCCGGCGAAGGCAGCAACCGCACCGGCGCCGGCGGCGAGGACATGACTTTGAAGGTGCCTGTCGGCACGCAGATTTTCGAGGAAGACAACGAAACCCTGATTGCCGACATGACCGAAGTCGGTCAAATGGAAGTTCTTGCCCGCGGCGGCGACGGCGGATTCGGCAATGCCCACTATAAATCCGCCACCAATCGCGCACCGCGGCGCAGCGACACCGGCTACCCGGCCGAGGACAAATGGATCTGGCTGCGGCTCAAGTTGATCGCCGACGCCGGCTTGATAGGTCTGCCCAATGCCGGCAAATCGACGTTTCTGGCGGCGACCAGCCGTGCCCGGCCGAAGATCGCCGATTACCCGTTCACCACCTTGCATCCCAATCTCGGCGTGGTTCGGGTCGGCAACGAGGAATTCGTGCTGGCCGACATCCCCGGCCTGATCGAAGGTGCCCACACCGGCGCCGGGCTCGGCGATCGGTTTCTCGGTCATGTGGAACGCTGCGGCGTGCTGCTGCATCTGATCGACGCCACCGATGCCGATCCGATTGCCGCCTACCACACGGTGCGCGGCGAACTCACCGCCTACGGCGCCGGGCTCGACGAAAAATTGGAAATCGTCGCGTTGAACAAATGCGACGCGGTCGCCAAGGCCGACGCACGCAACATCGCCGATACGCTCGCCGCCGAAATTGGGGCACCCGTCAAATGCATTTCCGGGGTCAGCGGCGACGGTGTCCACGACATGCTGTTTACCCTGCTGGCAATCATCAACCGCGGTCGCGAACCCGCCGCCGAAGCCGAGCCGGCAGCGTGGCAGCCATGAAAAAGCAGCTTCAAAATGCCCGCCGCGTCGTCATCAAAATCGGCTCGGCGCTGCTGGTCGACGACATCACGGGACGGCTCCGCCGGGCTTGGCTCGAAGCCTTGGCCGCCGACGTCGCCGGCTTCCGCGAGCGCGGCAAGGACGTCCTGGTGGTATCGTCGGGCTCGATCGCGCTCGGCCGCCGCCATCTTGGCCTCGATCGCGGCGACCTCAGGCTCGAAGAAAAACAAGCCGCCGCCGCGGTCGGACAAGTTCGCCTGGCCCATGCTTACCAGGACTGTCTGGCGCGTCATGATCTGAGCGCAGCGCAAGTCCTCCTGACCATTGCCGATACCGAACAGCGCCGTCAGTATTTGAACGCCCGCTCGACCATCAGCGCCTTGCTGAAATTGGGCGCGATCCCCGTCATCAACGAGAACGACACCGTTGCCACGGAAGAAATCCGCTTCGGCGACAATGACCGCTTGGCGGCACGGGTCGCGCAAATGATCAGCGCCGAATGTTTGGTCATCTTGTCCGACGTCGACGGCCTCTACACCGCCGATCCCAGCTCTGACCCGAACGCCACCCGCATCGAAGAAGTAGAGGAACTAACACCGGCGATCCACGCCATGGCCGGCAGCCCGCGCAAACGTGACGGCTCCGGCGGCATGATCACCAAACTGCAGGCCGCCGACATCGCCGTCCGCGCCGGCTGTCACACGCTGATTGCCTCCGGCCGCGTCGATCATCCCCTGGCCGCCATTGCCGAACAGGGCGGCGGTACCTGGTTTCGGCCGCATGCGACGCCGCGCACAGCGCGCAAGCTCTGGATTGCCGGATCGCTGAAACCGGCCGGCCGCCTGACCGTCGATGGCGGCGCCGCGACGGCGCTGGCCGCCGGCAAGAGCCTGTTGCCGGCCGGAATCGTGTCGGTGGCCGGCGGTTTCGAACGCGGTGATTCGGTGATTATCCTGGACAGCGACGGCGCCGAGCTTGGCCGCGGCCTCTGCGCGTATTCCGGCGCCGACGCGCGCCGCATTCGTGGCCATAAAAGCAGTGAAATAGAAGCCATCTTGGGCTACCGTGGTCGCGATGAAATGATCCATCGCGACGATTTGGTCCTGACGTGAGCACCGGGGTGAAACGCCGAAGACCGCGGCGCATGGAAGGAAGAGCGACAATGAGCGGATCGGGACAGGCACTCACGGCGGCGGCCAACGACGACGTTGCCGCCACCATGGAAGGCCTCGGTCGCGCGGCCAAGGCCGCGGCGGCGTACTTGGCGACGGTCGACGAAGCCACCAAGATTAATGCCCTTACCGCCGCAGCCGCGGCAATCCGCGCCGGCCAAACCGGACTCCTCGAAGCCAACGCCAAGGATATGGCGGCGGCCCGCGACAAGGGTCTGACAGCGGCGATGTTGGATCGCCTCGAACTCACGCCGGAGCGGGTCGAAGCGATGGCCGTCGGACTGGAGGATATTGTCGCCTTGGCCGATCCGGTCGGCGCGGTGATGGATGAATGGACGCGGCCGAACGGCCTTCACATCCAACGGGTGCGCACGCCGCTCGGCGTCATCGGCGTGATCTATGAATCGCGACCCAACGTGACCGCCGATGCCGGCGGGCTCTGCCTGAAAGCGGGCAATGCCGTGATATTGCGCGGCGGCTCGGAAAGTTTTCACTCCTCGAGCGCCATCGCCGCCGCGCTGCGCCAAGGCCTTGCCGCCGCCGGCCTGCCCTTAGGCGCCATTCAACTGGTGCCAACGGCGGACCGGTCCGCCGTTGGTGCGTTGCTGACTATGAACCAGTTCGTCGACGTGATCGTGCCGCGGGGCGGAAAATCCTTGATCGAGCGCGTGCAATCGGAAAGCCGAATTCCGGTATTCGCCCATCTCGAGGGGCTCTGCCATGTTTATATCCATAGCGCCGCCGACCTCGACATGGCCCGCGCCATCACCGTCAATGCCAAAATGCGGCGCACCGGTATCTGCGGCGCCGCCGAGACCTTGCTGGTCGACCACGCCGTTGCCGGCTCGCACCTACCGCCCATTCTCGACGATTTGATCGCCGCCGGCTGCGAGGTGCGCGGCGACGCCGCCGTGCAGGCCCTGGACGACCGCGCGGCCCCGGCCACGCCGGAGGATTGGGACACCGAATATCTCGATGCCATCCTGTCGGTGAAGGTGGTCGACGGCTTGGATCAAGCGATCGACCACATCGCGCACCACGGATCGAACCACACCGAAACCATCGTGACCGCCGATGAGGCGGCCGCGAAGGCGTTTCTCAGCCGCTTGGACAGCGCCATCTTGCTGCATAATGCCTCGACCCAGTACGCCGATGGCGGCGAATTCGGCATGGGCGCCGAGATCGGCATTTCCACCGGCAAAATGCACGCGCGCGGCCCCGTTGGTGTCGAACAATTAACCAGTTTCAAATATGTCGTTCACGGCAACGGTCAGATTCGACCGTAGGCCTAGAGCAGTTTCGGAGAATGGAGCGGCTGCCAATCGTGTGGGCATTCTGACTTGAGAATCGGGCTTCTCGGCGGGTCTTTTAACCCAGCCCATGGCGGTCACCGCCATATCAGCCTGGCCGCCCTCAAACGCTTGGGCCTTGACCGGGTCTGGTGGCTGGTCGCACCGCAAAATCCGCTCAAATCGACCGTCGGCATGGCACCCCTCGACGAACGGCTAAAAACTGCGAAAAAAGCCGCCAGCGACCGACGCATCGTCGTCACCGACATCGAGCGGTCGCTTGGCACGCGCTATACAATCGACACGCTCAACGGGCTTCGCCGCCGCTACGGCGAGCATCGGTTCGTCTGGCTGATGGGCGCCGACAATCTTATTCAGATTTCCGCTTGGCACCGCTGGCCGGAGATCTTCCGAACCGTGCCCGTTGCGGTGTTCGACCGGCCGAACTATGGTTATAAGGCGTTGGCGGGAGAGGCCGCTTGGCGCTTTAGGCGCCAGCGGCTGCCAAACGCAAAGGCCCGTTTGCTCGCCGATCGACAGGCACCGGCATGGACCTTTTTGTGGATCCCGCTCAGCACAACCTCGGCCACCGAAATCCGACGAAAACGGGCCGAGGGCAACAGCCGTGAGACGAAAAACTGTGGGATTAGAAACAAGGAGTAACGAACATAAGTAGCGAGCCTCTCAGTTCGAACAACGTCGCTCAATTATTGGACGTTGTCCGGCAATCTCTGGAAGACGATAAGGCTGAAGAGATTGTCGTCATCGACCTCCTCGGAAAAAGCTCGATCGCCGATCATATGATCGTAGCCAACGGCCGCTCCCAACGACAGGTGGGTGCGATCGCCGACCATCTCGGCCGCCGCATTAAAGAAAATGGATTTGGCGCCGCCCGTATCGAAGGCCTGCCGGCCTGCGATTGGGTGCTGGTCGACGCCGGCGACGTGATCATTCACGTCTTTCGGCCGGAAGTGAGGAAATTCTACAACCTCGAGAAGATGTGGGCGGCGGAACTGCCGCCGGCGGAACAGGCGGCGTCATGACCGACACCGGTGATTAGAGCAGTTCTCGACCATACGGAATCGTTTGATGGGTGCAAATCGGCTTTTCGGGTGCGTTGCGATGCTTGTCCAATGTGCCGCATTGCGCTGCGCTGCGCGCCTACCCAAAAAGCCGATTTGCACCCATCAAACGATTCCGTATGGTCGAGAACTGCTCTAAGCGATCGCCATGCGAATCATGATCTTGGCCGTTGGTCGCCTAAGACGCGGACCGGAGCAGGATCTGTTCGAGACCTACAAAGGACGCTTGCCCTGGTCTATGGACTGTAAGGAAATCGACGAACGCCGGATCCGTGACGACGCCAAGCGCCGGCGCCAAGAAGCGGTAAAATTGACGGCCGCCATACCGCCTGGCGCGGTTACCGTGGCCCTCGACGAGCACGGAACCGCACTTTCAAGCCAAAAGTTCGCGGCGACGATGGATGAATGGCGTTCGGCCGGCCGCCAGACCGTTGCGTTCCTAATCGGCGGCGCCGACGGCTTGGATCGCCAACTCACCGAACGGGCCGACTTGGTGATGGCACTGGGTCCGATGACCTGGCCGCACCAGATGGTCCGCGCCATGCTCGCGGAGCAAATTTACCGGGCATACACTATATTAACTGGACATCCCTATCACAGAGCCTGAAGTTGGTTTCGACCCATTACGGGTTCGATTTTGATCGCCGATTCAGTTATAAGACGCCTTGATGAGCCTAGTGAAACCAGACTTTGCCAATTCGCGCGCGCGACCCGTGGTGCTCTGCATCCTCGACGGTTGGGGCGCGCGAAGCCCGGCTGCCGACAACGCCATTTCCGTCGCCGAGACACCGGCGTGGGATCGGCTGCTTGCCCATTGCCCCCACGCCCTGCTGCAGACTTCGGGTAAAGCGGTCGGCTTGCCGGCCGGGCAGATGGGCAATTCGGAAGTCGGACACGCCAACATCGGCGCCGGCCGTATCGTAATGCAGGACTTGCCGCGCATAAACCAAGCGATCCACGACGGCGAACTCGACGATCATCCGGCCCTGCGTACGCTAATCGAGTGCCTCGGCGCCAGCGGCGGCAGCTGTCATTTGATGGGATTGATTTCGCCCGGCGGCGTGCATGCCCACCAAGATCACATTGTCGTTATTGCCCGCCTTCTGGCCACAGCCGGCATTCCGGTCCGCATTCACGCTTTCCTCGACGGCCGCGACACGCCGCCGAACAGCGCCCGCGATTTTTTGCAGGCGTTCGTCGAGGATTTGCCGACCGGCGTCGCTGTCGCCACGGTTATCGGCCGTTACTACGCCATGGACCGGGACAATCGCTGGGAACGGGTTGTCGAGGCCTACGATGCCATGACCCTGGCCACCGGCGCCGCCGCCGCCGATCCGATCGGTGCCATCGATTTGGCTTATGCGCGCGGCGAAAGCGATGAATTCGTCCGCCCGACGGTGGTCGGCGATTATGCCGGCATGGCAGATGGCGACGCGCTGATCATGGCCAATTTCAGGGCCGACCGGGCGCGCGAAATACTGACCGCACTGGTCGATCCGGCTTTCGACGCGATGGTCCGGCGCAAAACCGTCTCCTTTGCAGCCGCCGTCGGCATGACCGAGTATTCGGAGGCCTTGAACGACCATTTGACGACCCTGTTTCCGTCGCTGCCGCTGGCCAACGTCCTTGGTCAAGTGGTTGCCGATGCCGGCTTGTCGCAATTGCGCATTGCCGAGACCGAGAAATACGCCCATGTGACGTTCTTTTTGAACGGCGGCCAAGAACGGGCCTTCGACGGCGAGGATCGCATTCTCGTGGCGTCGCCAAAAGTCGCGACCTACGACTTGCAACCGGAAATGTCGGCGCCGGAGGTCACGGATCGTCTGTGCCTTGCCATCCGCTCCGCCGCCTATGATTTCATCGTGGTCAACTACGCCAACCCCGATATGGTCGGCCACACCGGCAAGCTGGATGCGGCGATACAAGCCGTGGAATGCATCGATCGATGCCTCGATCGATTGGCGACGGCGGTTGATGCTACTGGCGGCGTCATGCTCGTCACCGCCGACCATGGCAATATCGAGCAAATGCGTGACCCCGACAGCGACGGGAAACATACCGCGCATACGACCAACGATGTGCCGATCGTAGTGATCGGCGAAGCTGCAGCGGAAGCCTTGTCGATCGACAAGCTAAACAATGGGCGGCTGTGCGATTTAGCCCCGACCTTACTGACGTTTCTCGGCTTGCCGCAACCGATCGAAATGACCGGCCAGTCGTTGCTGGCATCATCCGATCAATCCGGAATTGAGGGCCATGTCGCCCGCGCGTGATCGAACCCACGAAACACGACGCGTGTTGGCCATGGCCGGCGCGGGCCTGGTGGTTTTGATCGCGGTCATGGCTCTGCCACACCCGACCGACGCCAGCGACCAAGGCGCCAACCGGCTGGCAAAGCTGCAACAGGCGATCAAAAACAGCCAACAAACCCAAAAAAATCTAAGCAAGAAGGCGCGTCATCTCAAAAACGAATTGGCGGAGCTGCGTGCCGAGGCCATCGACGCTGCCGCCGAAGTGCAGCGTCAAGAAGACCGCCTTACCGAACTCGAAGTGCAGTATAGCGCCTTGCAGCGACGCCGCCGGCAGCAACGACAGGCCTTTCGGGTCAACCGGGATGGATTGACGTCCACGCTCGGTGCGCTGTCGCGATTGGCCCGGCGGCCACCGCAGCTGTTGTTGTTCGATCAGTCGCAAGCCGAACAAACATGGCGATTGACGGCCCTGCTGGGCAAAGCCCTGCCGGTCATGCGGCAACGGGCACGCGCCGTCGGCGACCGCATTGCCGTGCTACGCATTCTTGCCGATGACATCGCCGCCGAAAAAACCACCTTGATCGTCGCCCGCCGCTCTTTGATGGGTCGACGCAAGGAGCTCGACCGCCTCATCGCCGCGACGGCGAAGGCACAGGGATTGGCTGCGGCGGACCGCAAGAGGCAGCAACAGCGTGGTCGGAAACTGGCGCGCGAAGCGAAAGATCTGTCGGGACTGGTTGATCGTCTGGCCCGCGCCGACCTTTCATCGCCGCCTGTAAGCGGTGCCAATACGCCGGCGGAAGATAGGCAACAGAGCGCCAAGCCCGACGCCGGTCCGGTTGCGACGGCCGTTCTGGTGCCGCCGCCCACACCGGATCGTGGAGCGCGGGACATCGGCGAGTTGCCGCTGCCGGCGCGCGGTCGCCTGACCCGTCGTTTTGGCGCCGCCGATGACCAGGGCCAACCGTCAAAGGGTCTGACCTTGCAGACCCGTCATGGCGCCGCCGTGATCGCGCCATCCGATGGCAAAGTCATGTTTGCCGGCCCGTTTCGGGGCTATGGTCAACTCTTGATTATCGCCTTCGGCAAGGGATATCATGTGCTGCTTGCGGGACTTTCCCGCATAGACGTTACAGTCGGTCAGTGGCTTTTGGCGGGAGAGCCTGTAGGCTCTATGTCCCCGCAATCGAAAGAAGTTGCGAATGACCGGCGCCCTCAACTCTATTTGGAACTTCGTCGCAACGGGAATCCCATCAACCCGCTACCATGGATCGCGGCGGGTAAAAGGAAGGCTAGTGGATGATGCGCAAAATATTCGTTTCCGGCATCGCTGTCATTTTCGGATTTGCAGTAGTCGTTTGGTTCGTCAACCCTGAACCGGGCGAAGCGGCAAGTTCGGAGACCTACCGGCAGCTCAACTTGTTCGGCGATGTGTTCGAACGTGTACGCGCGGATTATGTCGAGGAAGTCAATGATTCGGAACTGATCGAATCGGCAATCCAAGGCATGTTGACCTCCTTGGATCCTCATTCAAGCTATCTCAATGCGAAGAACTACAAGGACATGCAGGTCCAGACGCGCGGCGAGTTCGGCGGCCTCGGCATCGAGGTGACCATGGAGAATGGGCTCGTAAAAGTGGTCGCACCGATCGACGATACCCCGGCGCAAAAGGCCGGCATCAAATCCGGCGACCTGGTCACCCATTTGGACGACGAACCGATCCTCGGCCTTACATTGCCGCAGGCGGTCGAAAAAATGCGCGGCCGCGTCGATACGGAAATCAAACTGACCGTGAGCCGCAAAGGCGCCGATAAAGCCATCGACATCGTTATCAAGCGCGCCGTGATCAAGGTACAGTCCGTGCGCGCGCGCACGGAAGGCAAGGTCGCCTATCTGCGTATCACCTCCTTCAATGAACAAACCTCCTCCGGTGTCGAGCGGTCGATGAAGAAAATTCGCGATGAAATCGGACCGGAGTTCGCCGGTGTCGTGCTTGATCTGCGCAACAATCCGGGCGGCCTGCTGGATCAGGCGATCGCAGTTTCGGACGCCTTCTTGGATCGTGGCGAGATCGTCTCGACGCGCGGGCGCACCCGTGACGACACCCAACGCTACAACGCCCGCAAAGGCGATTTGGCCGAAGGAGCGCCGGTCATCGTCCTGGTCAACGGCGGCTCAGCAAGCGCTTCCGAAATTGTCGCCGGTGCCTTACAGGATCACCATAGAGCGATCATTTTAGGCACCCGCAGCTTCGGCAAGGGGTCTGTTCAGACCATCATTCCGATGCAAAGCAGCGGTGCTTTGCGTTTGACTACGGCGCGGTACTACACGCCGGCTGGCCGCTCGATTCAAGCCCTCGGCATCGAGCCGGACATTTTGGTCGAGCCCGCCAGTATCGAGGCAGTCGATACCGGCAAACGGCGCTCGGAAGCGGATTTGCGCAATCATTTGACGGAAGAAACCGACGACAAAAATCCGGTGAAAGGCGAAGTCAAGAAGCCTGATGCCGAAATCAAGGACTATCAACTCGCCCGAGCCCTCGACTTGCTTCGAGGCCTCGCCTTCTTTGAACCCCGGCGTGAAGGCTGACGACACCACGTCGTCCGCCACCGCCGTAGAGGACGGCGACCCCAGGCAATGGCTATAAGAGATCGCGGCAAACCGCAACGTGCGCAGAACGGCGCATCCCAAGGCCGGAGGTTTCCATTCCTGACCGTCGCCTGGTCGGTTTTGGTCTTTCTGGTCGCCGGAATTGTCGGCTGGCTTTGGTGGGAAGGCCGCGATCTCGGGCAGCAGGAAGCAAGCGTGTCGGCCACCAAGCAGGCCGACGCGCCACGCGCCGGGGATGATAAATTGTCCGGTTCGCCGAAACCGGTCGATCCCAACGCGGCCGGCACCGGCAAGGACGACACGGCCGGCGCCAAACCTGACGCGCCTGACCATGACGCCACGGCACCCGACGTTCACAAGAAAATGGCCGCGATCGGCAGCCAATCCGCCAAAACGCTGTCGGACGCGTCCGCAGCCTCGACACTGGCCGACCCAACGACGGCGCTACGCCCGGTGCCTGATCCGATGTTGGTCGCTGAAACGGCGGTCGGACCGTTGCCGGTCATCGGCCCCGACGGACGCCAGGCTTGGCGCGTTTATGCGCGACCTTTCGAAGCGCCGCCGACCGAGCCGCGCATCGCCATCCTGATCGGTGACATGGGGTTGAGCGGCGCCCGCACAGAAGCGACCATTCAACAACTGCCCGGCGCCGTCACTCTCGGCTTCGCACCCCACGCCAGTGACCTGCAACACTGGATCGCCATGGCTCGGGCCGCCGGCCACGAAGTCATGCTGCAACTTCCCATGGAGCCCTATGACTATCCGGCGAACGATCCCGGCCCGCATGCGCTGCTCACGACACTGAGCCCGGCGGCCAATCGCGAACGGCTGGAATGGCTGCTTTCACGGTTCGTCGGCTACACCGGGGTGACCAACTACATGGGCGCCAAATTCACGACGCAAGACAAAAACATGCGCCCGGTTTTGTCGGTGCTCAAGGAACGCGGATTGCTGTTCTTGGACGCACGAACGTCGAATCGCAGTGTCGCCGGTCGCATCGCCGAGAATTTGCAGGTGCCGCTGGCGTTGAGCGACGGGCTGATCGATTCCGAAGCCGCGGGCGAAGCGATCGATGAACAACTGCGCAAGCTCGAACGCATCGCCCGTGCCTCATCGACTGCCGTCGGCATCGGCTTCGGTTATCCCGTGACATTGCAACGGCTAAAAATTTGGCTGCCGACGTTGCGCGAGAAAAACATCCACCTCGCGCCGATCTCCGCCGTTGTCAATCGCCAACCGGCGCAATGACCAGAGACTTGGAAACCGCATCCCTGCCATATCGGCCGTGCGCCGGCATCATGTTGCTCAATAAGCACAACGCAATCTTTGTCGGCGAGCGCCTGGACGGCCAAGCCAGCGGCATCTGGCAAATGCCCCAGGGCGGCATCGACCCGGGCGAAGAGCCGGCCAGTGCGGCGATGCGCGAGATGGAAGAAGAGATCGGAACACGCAACGCCGAAATTATCGCCGAAACACCGGATTGGCTCACCTACGACCTGCCGGCCGATTTGCGCGGCAAGGTTTGGCGCGGCCGTTACCGCGGACAGAAACAGAAGTGGTTTCTTCTGCGGTTCCTCGGGACCGATGCACAGATCAATCTGCAAACCGAACATCCCGAATTCTCGGCGTGGAAATGGACCGACACCGACGCCCTGGTCGCCGAGGTCATCGACTTCAAGCGCGACATATACCGGCAGGTCCGCAGCGCTTTCGCCGCCCACCTCGTTTAATTTATTTGCTTAGGCAGCCAAGTTGCAACTTCAGGGACGGCGATCAGCAGGATCAGCACCGCAAGTTCGATAACTATGAACGGCAAAGCGGAACGCACCACCTGGCCCAAGGTCACATCGAACGGCGCCACGCCCTTCATGACATACAGCAGCAGCCCGAAGGGCGGGGTCAGCAGACTGATCTCCATGGTGATCAGCATCAGCACCATTAGCCAGATGACGTCGATGTTGAACACGGCTTGCAGCGACTGCGAACCCAAGATGAAGAACGGCAGGGTCAGCAGCAGCATGCTGACCTGATCCATGAAGGCGCCGAGGAATAACAATACGACCATCATGATGATGACCACCGTCAATGGCGTCAGCGCCAGCGACGTGATCTGCTGCAGAAGCCCGTCGGTGGCACCCGAGTTCGACAAAGCCTGGCTGAATACCAACGAGCCGGTGATGATGAACAGGATCATGACGTTGATCTTGGCGGTCTCAAGCAGCGACTTGGCGATGGCGCGCCAGGTGAAATCGGCGCCGTCTATGCCGGAAATCGTAATCATGTTCTTGAATATGCGGAAAAAATAACACGCCCCGAGCGATGCCAGGCAGCCGAGCGCCGCCGCCTCGGTGGGCGCTGCGATCTTAAAAAAGATACTGCCGACGACGACGACGAAAATAATAAATAGCGGCAAGATGTAAAGCAGGGAGGGCAGCACCCGGTTGATACGGCGGCATTGGGATCCGTCGTAGGTCGCGGTCCAGCGGGTGCGGCCGCTGAGGTTCAGGGCCACCGTGATCGGCAGCTCGAGCGCGCTCTCGTCCGGGGTATAGGTCGGCGCAAGGGCCGGATTCAAGGCACAGCGCCCGACCACATAGGCAAAAAACAGCACTGCCATCAATATTCCCGGCACAATTCCGGCAATCAGCAACTGCGCAACCGACTGTTCCGCCAAGCTCGCCAGCAAGACCGCCAGCGCCGATGGCGGGATCAGCATGGCGATGCCGCCGACCGCCATGATCGGCCCCATGGCGATGGCCGGCTGATAGCCGCGTTTGAGCATGTCCGGCAACAGCACCGAGCCGAGGATCGCCGTATTGGCGATGGTCGACCCCGAAAGCGAGGAAAAGACCGTGCCGCCGACAATCGAGACCACGGAAAGCCGGCCGGGCACGCGGCTGATCAAGCGGTCGATGGCACCGATCGCCTTGAAAGCGACACCGGTCTGCAACAGGATCTCGCCCATCAGCAGAAACAGCGGGATCGGCGCCAAGGTGAATTTGATGGCGTTGTGAAATTCCATCGGCATCATGACGAGGCCGATATCGCCGCTGATGAACATCGCGGTCCCGAGCACGTTGGCGGCAAAAAAGGCGAAGGCGACCGGCAGGCCCAGGAACATGGCAACACACACGGAGCCGAGCAGCAAGGTCAGCGCGAGATACCACTCCATCGTTCAGAAGCCCTCTTTGACGGATGCGGCATCTTCCTCGACGACAAGGCGCGCACGGCGCAAACGCAGCAGAAACTCGATCGCCAGCAAGGCGAACGAGACTGCAAAGACAGTCATCATGTAACCGGTCTGGATCCTCAGGTCTTTGTCCGGGTAAATGCCGTCCTGGAACTCGGAAATGGCCGCGCGCATACCGTAAATACACAGAAAGGCGCAAAGCGCCGCGCCCGCCAGGTCGACCGCCTGTTCGAGCCGCGCCGCATTGTCGCTGCCAAGCACCGACGTGACCACGTCAACCCGAACATGCGCGCCCTGCTGCAAGACCCAAGGCGCGCCTATGAAAACGCCGAAATAGAGCGCGTACTCGACCGCTTCGTAAAGCCACCACAAACTGCCCAATTGGGTCTTAACAAGAAAAAGGTTGAGCGGTATGAGCACGGCGAAAAGTCCGATCGAGGCCGCCACACACCACGCCAAAACGAGGATGAGTCGATTGAATCCGGCCTCGAACAGGTCCAGTTGTTTGCGCATGACGTTGAATCGCCTGATGGGATCACGCAAGCGGAGCGGCGCCGCCGGCAGGCCGGCCGACACCGTCCGCACGCGCGACGGAAGCCGTTTACTTGCTAAACAGCTTCATGAGCTTGGGCCCATGAGTTGGGCTGCGTTTGAGAATTTCGTCCCAACCCGCTTTGTTGGCGGCACTCAGCCATTTCTCGCGATCGGCATTTTCGAACGTGATGGTCTCCATGCCTTCGCTTGCCATCCAGCCCTTTTGCTTCTTTAGCAGAGCTTGGAATCCGGCGTCGGTGGTTTCGGATTTGGCTTCAAATTCCAACCCAATTTTGCTGATCAGATCCTGTTGCGCCTTGGTCAACGATTTCCATTTGTCCAAGTTGACGAGCGTGTGCAGCGTTGCGTGGTAGAAACCCGGTTCGACGCGGTATTTGGTCACCTTGACCCAGGATGGCACCCAGCCGAGAGCCGGCCAACCAAACCCCTGAACCGTTCCATTTTCCATATAGGTGTATACCTGCGCGATGTTTGATCGCTGCGTCGTGGCGCCAAGCGCGGTAAAGAATGCCGTATAGACCGGCGAGACACGGAGATGCAGCCCGGTGAGATCCGGCTTGGTGATCGGCTTGCTCAGCCACAGATGGAAGGGTCCGAAATCATGGTGTCGGGCGACGAAGTGGATGTTTTTTTCCGCCAGCAGGCCGGCCGCATAGTCGAGGCCGCCGTTTTTGCGGAGTTCGGCATAAGTATAATCCGAAATTCTGAACACAGGCGCTTCCGGCAACACATTGCCGAAATAGGCCTCCGTGCAACCAACCATATCGTAGGCACCCTTGGCCATCTTCTGGGTCAGCGTAAACGGGCTGCCGATCGCTGGGGCGCCACCCTTCAGATCGATTTGCACGACGCCTTTACCGCGTTCGTTGATGGCATTAACCACGGCCTCGAATGGTTTGGAAGGCGGGCTGCCGATCGGGAAACAGCTGGCGCCGCTCAAGGTGACTTCCTGAGAATTCGCCGGCAAGGCCATGAACCCGGTGGCGGCGATCGCGGCCGCAGCGGTGAGAGCCAATCTCTTCAGTGCCATGTCTTCGGTACCTCCTTGTTCCGTTTTTTCATAATTTGCCCCTCGCACAGGGCCATTCTTTCGCTCGTTTAAGACGGATCATATCGGTTCGGCTGAAAAAAGCGAGATGCCGCGGCAATCCGGCCAATAATCGCCATTTGCGATAAATTTACGACATATTCATTTAACGGCTTTTTAGGACTGTTTGGCCATTGTCGGACAATGCAGGAGACCCGTATGCAACGGTCGGTCGGATTGTGAGCAAAAATTGGCCGTAGAACTATTCAATCGCCTGAAACGCATGCTTGCGATCGAACAACGGCCCTTACCGACATCCGTTTGCGAGGACGCCGAGAGCCTCGATCCGAATGCGCCGCCACCGATCTTAGATCATGTGTTGCTCTATTTTACCGATCCGGTCATGGAGCGGCGGTTCACTGACGAGAATCTACAGCGCTCGCTGCTCATCATTCGTTTGTTTCTGCTGTTCGGTGCGATGCTTTACGGGACCTTCGGCATCCTCGACTACATCTTGTTCGAGGACGCCCTCACGGTGATTTGGACGATCCGATTTGGTATCGTTTGTCCAATCCTGTCCGGCGTGTTTTTCTTCACCTTCAGCCCCTACTTCTTCCGCCACGCCCAAATCGCCCTCTCGGCCGCCATGTTATCGTCAGGCCTTGGCATCATTGCCATGACGGCGATCGGCGAAGCGCCGGGCAATTATGTTTATTACTGTGGCCTGATCATGGTGGTGATCTACTGCGCCAGTCTGATCCGGCTACGCTTCGTTTACGCCGCGGTCATTTCGATCAGCCTGTTTATCGCCTATCAAATCGTCGCCACCCTAATCAACCCGATTCCGTCCTGGGTCCTGATCAACAACGATTTCTTTCTGGCGATGGCCGTCGCCGTCGGTATTTTTTCAAGTTATGCGCAAGAGATTTATATTCGCCGCGCCTTCATCGGCAGCGAAATGCTGGCGCGTGAAATGCACCGGTCCTCGGGCTTGTTGGATGAAGCCCGTGCCGCCAGCCACGCCAAAAGCGAATTCCTCGCCATCATGAGTCATGAGCTCAGAACGCCGCTCAACGCCATTATCGGCTTCTCCGAGATCATGAAACAGAAAATGTTCGGCGCGCTGGGCAACGACAAATATGACGGCTACGTGGATGATATCTACCAAAGCGGTAGCCACCTGCTTGGCATCATCAACGGCATCCTGGATCTGTCAAAGGCGGAAGCCGGCAAATTGATTCTGGAAGACGCTACCGTCGACGTCGCGCACGTCTTGCAGCAGTGTCACCGCATGTTCAAGGAAAAAGCGTTGCAAAAAGGCTTGGACTTGGACCTGACGCTCGCCGAGGACATGCCGCGCCTGCAGGCCGATCCGCGCTTGATCCGCCAGTCTGTCATCAACTTGCTGTCGAACGCGACGAAATTCACGGCCGATGGCGGCCATGTTCAATCGTCGGTGTCGGTCAACGCCCAGGGCGAGTTCGCCATTTCAGTGACCGACACCGGTATTGGCATCGCCGCGGACGATCTTCCAAAAGTGGTGCAGCCGTTTGTGCAAGTCGAAAGCGCGATGAGCCGGGAATATGACGGCACCGGCCTTGGCCTGCCCTTGGTCAAAAAATTCACCGAGCTGCACAATGGCAGGTTTCATATCGAAAGCGAACTCGGCAAAGGCACGACCGTCACGCTGATATTTCCGACGGAACGTGTCCGCAAAGCCGAAAAACCGCTCGCAGAACTGGAGGCCAAGCGTTTTCGCGCTTGATGCGGCCTTGAACTAACGCGCCTTTTCAAGGGAAAGCATATAGACCCGGCCGGTCGGATCCGCTTCCAGCCAGGTCTTGGCCGGTTGGATTCGATCCGCCATTGCGAGCATTTCCGACTGGCTGCGGTAGTGCAAACTCCAATCGGTCAGAAACTCCATCGGCCAAAGATTGCCGATCCGCGTGTCGCGCATATTGCCGATGACGAGCCGCCCACCCGGCGCCAGCTTGCCGAAAAGCGCCGCCGCCAGCGCCTGGGCGCGATGGTCGGTCAGGTAGTCGATCAGCCCAACCGAATAGATTAAATCCTGCGGCGGGATATCCCGGAATATCGATCCGGGCTTCAAAATCTGCGTAAATGATGCGTGCAGCGCGCGCACGTCGACCATGCCGTTGGTCGACAATTGATGGGGATAAAGGTCGCGGTGCGCTTGCGACAACGCGTCGCCGTCCTGATCGATGAGCGTTGCGGCAAGCGGCCGCGGCGGCCGCCCTGCCTCTAGATAATCTCTGAGTTCACGCGCCGGACCGCAGCCCAAGCTCACCATCCGTACCGGTTCGCCGCCATCGGATTCGGAGACCATTTGTGCGATGGTATCGGTCATCATGTTTTTGCGCGTGGCGATGCATTCCGCCGCTTCTAGGCCTAAGCGATGAAGCAGACGGCCATAGGCACTGTCGCCCTCGGGTTCGAAGTCGTAGGCATATTGCATGATCTTGTAATCGCCGGGATAACCGAGCGGTTTCTCATAGCTTCGCCGCCATATAGGGCCATCCATGAGTTCCGGCGTAAGCACCCGCTCGGTGAATTCCTTGGTCGCCGCCAAGCGCCGCGGGTCGTCAATCACCGGCCGCAGCAGATCATTCGACCGGAACCAAAATTCCCGCCATTTTTCCAACAAACGCTTTTCGCAGTCGGCGGCGAAACTGGCCATCGCTTCGGGCTGCTCGGCGGCACGCTGTTCAAAACTTTCCAGTGCCGCACGGTAAGTCCGCAACGTCTCGACAATATCAGCGCACATTTGCCGATAGAGCGGGTCGACCAGCTTTCTGTTCTCTTCCCAATCGTTGAACAGCCGTTGCCGCAGGGCCAAATCGTCATGCCGCGATCGCAGGACAGCAAGGTCCAACGCGCCGCTTTCGAAGCGCAATCCGACCTTCGTGCCGAACGCCGTCTTTTCATGCCATCGCACTTCGCCGCAGCCCTCATAGAGCACCGAATCGGCGAGCATCAGGCGGATCGGGACCACGCTTCCCGCATCCTTTGACCATTCCGTTTCACGATCGGTTAGCGCCGCCAGGCCGCTCAGACTGACGTTTTCCAAGCCAAGAACCTCGGCGCCGACTTCTAAGTTCGGCCGAAGTTTCGGAAACAGCGACCGCGCCTTAACCCGCTCCGCGCGAAAATTTATCGCTCGGCCGTCTTGGCCCGGCAGCTCTTCGTAATGACGAAATTCGTTGACACTCTGCATAACACGCCCTGTTTCTTTCACATCGCCGTCCTATCCAGTAGCGGACGGCATGGTTAACAGGTTTACAGAATGCTCGTATCGACACGGCACTGACTACTATCACATATGATAGGGCGGCCGGCTGGAATCGGCCGAAAACCGGTCGAGAACGGCGCTAAAGCGCAGTCAGAATGTCGCGTAGGTGATCGACGCGTTCCTGATGGCGGTCGCGCTCTTCGTCGCTGTTGGCGTCGGCGGCATCTTCTTCCGCATCTTGAATGCGCTGTTCCAGAACCGAGCGGTCCAGTTCCGCCAACGGTATCGCTTCTTCGGCCAAGATCGTCAGCCGGTCGGCGGCGACTTCGGCAAACCCACCCGCCACGAAGTAACGGTCCTTGGGCTGGTCACCCTCATAGACTTCCAACGCCCCGGGCCGCAACGTGGAGACCATCGGCGCATGCCCCGGCAATACCGCGAAATCGCCTTCCGTGCCCGGTACAACGACCATGTCAACATCTTCGGACGCCAACAGCCGTTCCGGCGCTACCAGATCGAAACTGACCTTGTCGGCCATGACCCGTTCTCCATTCGCTAGATCAAACTATCTGCGTTCGAATGAACGCAGGTTGCCCTAGCCGATTACGCGGCTTCCGCTGCCATTTGCTTGGCCCGTTCAATGACTGCGTCGATGGTGCTGGTCATATAGAAGGCCGGCTCCGGAATGTCGTCATGCTTGCCATCGCAGATTTCCTTGAAGCCTTTGATCGTGTCTTCGAGGCTGACCAAGACGCCCGGCGATCCGGTAAAGACCTCGGCGACATGGAACGGTTGACTAAGGAAACGCTGGATCTTACGCGCCCGCGCCACCACCAACTTATCCTCTTCGGACAATTCGTCCATGCCGAGGATCGCGATGATGTCTTGCAGTGACTTATAGGTCTGTAGAATACGCTGGACTTCACGCGCCACTTGGTAATGTTCCTCGCCGACCACCAAAGGATCGAGGATACGCGACGTCGAATCCAATGGATCGACAGCCGGGTACAAACCGAGTGCGGCGATGTCCCGCGACAACACCGTGGTCGCATCGAGATGCGAAAACGACGTCGCCGGTGCCGGGTCGGTCAAGTCGTCAGCGGGCACGTAAATTGCCTGCACCGACGTGATCGACCCCTTGTTGGTCGAGGTAATACGCTCCTGCATGGTGCCCATATCGGTCGCCAATGTCGGCTGATAGCCGACGGCGCTCGGCATGCGGCCAAGCAGTGCCGACACTTCCGAACCGGCCTGGGTGAAGCGGAAGATGTTGTCGACGAAAAACAACACGTCCTGACCTTCAGCGTCGCGGAAATGCTCTGCCACGGTCAAACCGGACAGCGCGACCCGCGCACGGGCGCCCGGCGGCTCGTTCATTTGACCAAACACCAGTGACACCTTGGAGCCTTCGCCGTCCAAGTTGATAACACCGGACTCGATCATCTCGTGATAAAGGTCATTGCCCTCGCGGGTCCGTTCGCCGACCCCGGCGAACACGGAATAACCGCCATGCGCCTTGGCAACATTGTTGATTAGCTCCTGAATCAAGACCGTCTTGCCGACGCCGGCACCGCCGAATAGCCCGACTTTGCCGCCCTTGGAATAAGGCGCCAGAAGATCGACCACCTTGATGCCGGTCACCAGGATTTCCGATTCCACGGACTGGTCGACGAAAGGCGGCGCGTCCTGGTGGATGGCCCGCGTATGCTTGGCGTTAAGCGGGCCGCGCTCGTCGATCGGCTCGCCCACCACATTGATGATGCGACCCAGTGTTTCGGGTCCGACCGGCACTGAAATCGGTTCGCCGGAATCGGTCACCTCTTGGCCGCGCACCATTCCTTCGGTGGAATCCATTGCGATTGTGCGCACTGTGCTTTCGCCGAGATGCTGCGCCACCTCCAATACCAGCCGCGAGCCGGCATTCTCCGTATGTAGGGCATTCAGGATCGCCGGCAAATGGTCGCCGAATTGCACATCGACAACGGCGCCGATGATCTGAGTTACTTTTCCGACAACATTGGTAGCCATTTTGTTGCTTCCTTGGCGGTTTTTCTTGTTTCAGCCTGTGCTCATTCCCTAGAGCGCTTCCGCGCCGGAAATGATTTCGATGAGTTCTGTCGTGATCGCCGATTGTCGCGCCCGATTATAGACGAGCGACAACCGATCGATCATATCCCCGGCATTGCGGGTAGCGTTATCCATGGCTGTCATGCGCGCGCCTTGCTCCGACGCCGAATTCTCCAGCAAGGCGCGAAAGAGTTGGATCGTCACGTTACGCGGCAACAGATCGGCCAGGATGGCCGTCTCGTCCGGCTCGTAATCGTAGACCGCTCCGGCCAAGTCAACGGCATCTTCGCTGGCGTCGCCACTGACCGGCGTCGGAATGACCTGTTGGCCGGTCACCTCTTGAACCAAGACCGAGCGGAAATGGGCATAAAACACGGTGCAAACGTCGAACGCCTCTTCTTCGAACATATCCAAGACGCGTTGACCAACCTGTTGCGCCTCGGTAAATCCGACTTGGCGCACCCCGCGCATATCGATCAAATCGACAATGCGCTCGCCATGTTGGCGCCGAAGCATGGTCTCGCCCTTGCGGCCGACGCACAGAATTTTGACTGTTTTACCTTGTAGTACGAGCTCTGCGATCCTGGCCCGCGCGGCGCGGACAATACCGCTATTGAAACCGCCGCAAAGGCCGCGATCGGCCGTCGCCACTACAATCAAATGGGTGTCGTCACGACCGGTACCCGCCAACAGCTGCGGTGCGTCGTCCTGATCGGCAACGGAGACCGCCAATGCATTGATCATCCGCTCCATGCGCTCGGCGTATGGCCGCGCCTGTTCCGCCGCTTCCTGTGCCCGACGCAATTTTGACGCCGCGACCATTTGCATGGCCTTGGTGATTTTTTGCGTCGCCTTGACACTGTTTATTCGAATGCGAAGCGCTTTGAGGTTCGCCATTCGGCACGCCCTCCCCTGTCAGCCTTAAGTCCGTCCGTCAGGCGAAGTTCTTGGCGAATTCATCAAGGACCGCAACCAGGGCTTTTTCGGTGTCCTCGGACAACGCCCCACTGTCGCGAATATCACTGAGAATGCCGGCATGGGCCTCTCGAACATGGCGCAACAGGGCTTCTTCGAACCGATTGATGTCGCCGGTATCGATACCATCCAAATAGCCGCGCACGCCTGAAAAGATGGCAACCACCTGCTCTTCGACCGGATTCGGTGAATATTGCGGCTGCTTGAGAAGCTCAGTCAGCCGTTCACCGCGTTTTAGCAATCGCTGTGTCGCCGGATCAAGGTCCGAACCGAACTGCGCGAAGGCCGCCATTTCCCGGTATTGGGCGAGTTCCAGCTTGATCGACCCGGCAACTTGACGCATGGCCTTAACCTGAGCCGCCGAGCCAACCCGGCTGACCGACAAGCCGACATTGATCGCCGGACGTATGCCTTGATAAAAAAGTTCGGTCTCCAGAAAGATTTGACCGTCCGTAATCGAGATCACGTTGGTCGGAATATAGGCGGAAACGTCACCGGCTTGCGTCTCGATGATCGGCAACGCCGTCAGCGAGCCGGAACCGTTGTCGGCGTTCATTTTAGCGGCCCGCTCGAGCAGCCGGCTGTGTAGGTAGAAGACGTCGCCCGGATAGGCCTCACGGCCCGGCGGCCGACGCAACAACAGCGACATCTGACGGTAGGAGACCGCCTGTTTGGACAAATCGTCGTAGATGATGACGGCGTGCATGCCATTGTCGCGGAAATATTCGCCCATGGCACAGCCGGTGTAGGGTGCCATGAATTGCAGTGGCGCCGGTTCCGACGCGGTCGCCGCGACCACGATCGTATAGTCCAAGGCGCCGTAATCTTCGAGTGTTTTCACGACCTGGGCCACGGTCGACCGTTTTTGACCAATCGCGACATAGATGCAGTAAAGCTTTTTCGATTCGTCGTCGCCTTGATTGATCGGCCGCTGATTGATGATGGTATCGACGGCAACCGCAGTCTTGCCGGTCTGCCGGTCGCCGATGATGAGTTCGCGCTGGCCGCGCCCGATCGGCACCAAAGCATCAAGCGCCTTCAGCCCGGTCTGCACCGGCTCGTTCACGGATTGCCGCGGAATGATGCCCGGCGCCTTCAACTCCGCCCGGCGCCGCTCAGCGCCCTCGACCGGTCCTTTGCCGTCAATCGGATTGCCTAGGCCGTCAACCACGCGGCCAAGCAAGCCGCGACCGACCGGCACGTCAACGATCGTACCCAGGCGCCTGACCGTATCACCTTCTTTAATGCCGCGGTCGTCACCGAAGATCACCACGCCGACATTGTCGATCTCCAGGTTCAGGGCCATGCCCTTGACGTTGCCCGGAAACTCGACCATTTCGCCGGCCTGGACCTGGTCCAAGCCATAGACCCGGGCGATGCCGTCGCCCACCGACAGCACAGTGCCGACTTCCGATACGTCGGCCTCGGCACCGAAATCGGCGATTTGCTGCTTTAGAATGCCCGAAATTTCTGCCGCACGAATGTCCATTTACCCCATCCCCTTCATCGCGAACCGAAGGTTTTCCAACTTCGTTCGTATCGAAGAATCGACCATGCGCGATCCCAGACGCACGACCAATCCGCCAATCAAGTCAGCGTCGACTTTCGCCGTCAAATTGACGTCGCTGCCGAATGCCTGACTGAGTGCTTCTTTAATGCCGTTCATTTGATTTTCGGTCAATTCAGTGGCCGAAGTGACGTCGGCGGCGACTTCGCCACGGTGTCGGGCGAGCAATGTGAAAAACGCCTTGATCACATCGGGCAGCGCAAACAACCGGCGGTTCTGCGCAATCACCCCGACAAACCGCTGGATCAAGTCGCTGGCGCCGCCCTGTTCCAAGACCGCGGCTATAGCCCGCGCTTGGTCGTCGCGTTTGATCATCGGGCTGCGCACGAGACGCAGCAGGTCGTCGCTATCGTCGATCAAGTCGGCCAGAGACTGCAGATCCTGAGCGACCTCGTCCAGCACGTGCCGCTCGGCCGCCAATTCGAACAACGCGGTCGCATAGCGACCGGCGATACCCGACACAATTGTTCCTTCGGCAGTCAAATCCAAGTCCCCGAGATAATCGGCGAAGTCTCGTTAAACGCTTGAAAAGTCGATGATTTTCTTCTCACACAGAACGCCAACGGCGACCGCTTGTCGCTAAGGCAGGGGGTTTCTAGCACAGCGCCCATGCCTGCGCAACAGGGGACGACGCCCTGCAAAGCCGCTATTTTCTACGCCAAATTTGGCCCATGGCTCGCGCGTTCCAGAGCAAATTTCGACCACACGGAATCGTTTGATCGAAATTTGCTCTAGAGAAAAGAATACGGATCGACGTCGAGGCGCAGATCGACCCCTTTGACCGGCCCCGCGCGGCTCAGCCATTGGCGAAGAAGCCGTTGGATGTTCGTGTTCTTGCCCGTCCTAAGCAACAGGCGATGGCGATGGCGTCCGCGCACCATGGCAAGCGGTGCGACAACCGGGCCCCAAACGTCGACACCCGGACCGCGCGGCGCCACGCGGGCGAGGCCGGTTGCCGCGGCCGTCACCTTGGCGGCGTCCGTGCCAGACACGATAAGCGCCGCCAAGCGCGCGAACGGCGGCATGCCGGCGGCCTGCCGTTCGGCCAACTCGGCATCGATGAACGGCTCGACTTGGCCGTTGGCCAATGCCGTCATGACCGCTTCTGCCGGACGATAGGTTTGCAGCAACGCACGCCCCGGCCGGTCGGCCCGCCCGGCTCGGCCGGCCACTTGGCTCAACAGCTGGAACGTGCGTTCGGCCGCCCGCAGGTCGCCGCCCGCCAAACCGAGATCGGCATCAACCACGCCGACCAGCGTGAGCGCTGGAAAATGATGCCCTTTTGCGACAATTTGGGTGCCGATCAACAGGTCGATGTCGCCGACCGTCATCGCTTCGATCATGCGCGAGGCTGCCTCCGGGCCGCGGATCGTGTCACTGGTCATCAACGCCAAGCGCGCACCGGGAAAGGTTTCGGCGACTTCCTCGGCCAAGCGCTCGACGCCCGGACCGCAGGCCTTGAGACTGTCTTCCTCGCGGCATTCCGGGCAGGCTTTTGGCCGTCGTGTCTGGTAGCCGCAATGATGACACTGCAAGCGGTTATGAAAGCGATGCTCGACCAGCCACGTCGAGCAATTGGGGCATTTCAATCGAAAGCCGCAGGCACCACAAAGCGTCAACGGCGCATAGCCTCGCCGATTAAGGAACAGCATCGCCTGTTCGCCGCGGCCCAGGGTGTCCGACAAGGCGGTGTTCAGTCGCGACGACAGCCAAGAACCGCGCGCCGGCGGGTCGTGGCGCATGTCGACAAGGGCGATGTCCGGCAGACGGGCACCGCCATGGCGCTCAGGCAAACTGACCTGCGCGTAGCGCCCGGCGCGCACGTTGCTGATGGTCTCGAGCGACGGCGTCGCCGAGGCCAAAACGATCGGAAAATCGCCGATCGATGCCCGGACAACCGCCATGTCCCGGGCATTGTAGCAGACGCCGTCCTCCTGCTTGAACGAGCCTTCGTGTTCCTCGTCAACGACGATCAGACCAAGATCCACGAACGGCAGGAACAAGGCCGAGCGCGCGCCGACCACGACCTGGACATCGCCCAACGCGACGCCGCGCCACACGCGGCGGCGATCCTTCGGCCGCAAATCGGAATGCCAAACCGCTGGCGCGACGCCGAAACGGGCCTCAAAGCGATCGAGCCAGGGCGCGGTCAAGGCGATTTCGGGCAACAAGACCAGAACCTGACGGCCCGCCTCGCAGGCCGCGGCGACGGCTTCGAAATAGACTTCGGTCTTGCCCGATCCCGTGACCCCTTGCAGAAGCGTGGTCGAAAATTCGGCGTCCGAGAGCCGCGCGAGCAGGCCGTCGGCGGCCTGGCGTTGCGCCGCCGACAACGCCGGCCCGTCGATGGATAGCGGCCGCGGAAAGGCCGGCCATGCTGGCAGGTCGACGGTTTCGAGCGATCCGGCCTCGACCAGACCTTTGATCACGCTGGTGCCGACGCCGGCGGCTTCGGCCAAATCGGCACGGCTTCGGGCCAGGCCGTCGGCGGCAACGTCCAAAACCCGGCGGCGCGCCGGCGTCAGCCGGTCGGGCGGCGGCCCGGCGAGCCGGAACGCGCTGATCGGGGCCGGCGGCACCAGCGCCGTTGGGTCGCGCATGGCCATGCGCAGCACCGAGCCCGGTGCGGCCAAATTATAGTGGGCCACCCACTCGATAAAACGCCGCAACGGCGCGCCGAAAGGCGGCGTGTCAAGCCGCTCTAAGATATCGCGGAGCCGGGATTCGTCGACGTCTTCGGCACCGTCCAGCGCATCCCAAACAACGCCGACGCGTTCGCGCGGCCCAAGCGGCACCCGGACAAAGTCACCGACCTCGAGATCGAAATCATCGGGCACGCGGTAATCATAGGCGTCCAGCGGCAACGGCAATTGAACCCGAACCCGCCGGCAGCCGTCCCGCGTGGCGCTAGTAGACGTGACCTGCATGAGGTAGATTCTAATGCAGCGATTCGGTGAATGCCAATTGTTGTCCGAGTTCGGGCGAACCGGGAAATGCTTGACGCCAGCGGGTGCGAGACGATATCAAGCGCATCTTCGCTGGAGCAGGAGACGATGGGTGAAATTCTTCGTCGACACCGCCGATATTGATGCCATCAAGGATCTCGCCGACGCCGGTTTGGTGGACGGTGTCACCACCAATCCGTCCCTGGTCGCCAAAACCGGTCGTGAATTCGAACAGGTCTTAAGGGAAATTTGCGATATTGTCGCCGGCCCGATCAGTGCCGAAGTGACTGCCACCAGCCATGCGGCGATGGTCGAAGAGGGCCTGAAGCTCGCCCGCATCGCCGACAATATCGCCATCAAGGTGCCGCTGACCATCGACGGCCTGAAGGCTTGCCGGCAGCTCACCGATGCCGGCCACATGGTCAACGTGACATTGTGCTTTTCCGCCGCCCAAGCGATCTTGGCGGCCAAGGCCGGGGCGACATTCGTGTCCCCGTTCGTCGGTCGGTTGGATGACATTGGCCAAGACGGTATGGCGCTGATCGCGTCGATCGTCGATATTTACGGCAATTACCCGGATCTCAAAACCGAAGTCTTGGTGGCGTCAGTCCGCCATCCCATGCATGTGATCCAGGCGGCCGAAATCGGCGCCGACGTCTGCACCGTACCGCCGGATATCCTGAAAAAGCTGGTTTCCCATCCGCTGACCGACAAGGGCCTCGCCGCCTTTCTGGCGGACTGGGAAAAAACCGGCCAGCAAATTTTGTGAGCGTATTCCTTGTCTGAAACCTCCGACACCAAGAAAAAGCGGCGCGCAGCCACTCGGGCGGCTGCGCCTGCGACCGCCGAACAAGTCGCGGCGTTTTTGGAAGCCAACCAGGACTTCCTGCTGAACCATCCGAATTTGATCGCCAAACTGACACCACCGGCACGCTATGACGGTGACGACGTTGTCGACATGCAGCGGTTCATGGTCGACCGCCTGCAGGCGGAAGTCGAAAAACTGAATTCCCACCAGACCGAGCTGATCGCGACGACGCGGTCGAACATGTCGAGCCAGGCGCAAATCCACGCCGCCGTGCTGGCCATCTTGGATGCCCAAGATCGTGAACATCTGGTTCACGCGGTGACCCAAACGGTGGCGCAAATTCTCGACATCGACGTCACCAGCATTTGTATGGAGCAGCCGTCCGAACCGGACGCGGTGATCGGTTACGGCGTCTATGTCGTCGAACCCGGCGCCATCAACGGATTGCTCGGCCAGGGCCGCGATATCTTGCTGCGCGAAGCGACACCGGAGCAGGACATCATCTTCGGACCGGCCGCCGCCCTGGTAAAATCCGACGCCTTGGTTCGATTGAACATTGAGCCGGTCGCTTCGGCCGCCCTGCTGGCGCTCGGATCGCGCGAAGTCAGCCGCTTTCATCCGGGCCAAGGCACGGAACTGCTCAGTTTTCTCGCCCAAGCACTGGAACGGTGCATCGCCATATGTTGGAGCGGCAACCCGACTTGACGGCGCCGGTCGACCGCAGCCTGTCGACGGCGCGACAGGAATGGCTCGACTATTTGACCTTCGAGCGCGCCCGCGCCGAGGCCACGGTATGCAATTACACGATCGACCTGGACGGCTTCCTCGACTTTGTCGCCAAACACCGGGGCGCCGTCGCTGATCTCGAAACCTTACAGTCCCTTGGCACGACCGATTTCCGGGCCTGGCTCGCCCACCGGCAACGGCAGGGCTACGCGCCTTCTTCGACCGGCCGCGCGTTGGCCGCGGTGCGCGGCTTTTTCGGCCGTCTCGAGCGTCGCGGCCTAATTCACAATCCGGCGCTGAAGACCATTCGCGCGCCGCGCCAGCGCCCGCGCCTGCCGCGCCCGTTGGCGCCGCAAGACGCCAAGGCCAGCATCGCCGAGGCGGCCACCGGCGAGAACAATGCGACGAAGGCCTGGGCCGGCCTGCGCGACGCCGCCGTATTCACCTTGCTCTATGGCTGCGGCCTCAGAATAGCCGAAGCGCTTGGGTTGAACCGAAAAGACGTGCCCGACGGCGATACCATGGTGATCGCCGGCAAGGGCGGCCGCCAACGCCTGGTGCCGGTGCTGCCCATCGTCAGAGAAGCCATTGGTGCCTATCTCGCGGCCTGCCCGCATATCCTGGGCGACGACGACCCGCTGTTTGTCGGCGTCCGCGGCGGCCGGTTGCGTCCGGAAGTCATCCAACGCCGCATGCGTTCCTTGCGCGCCGCCTTGGGACTGCCGGCGACGGCGACGCCGCATGCGCTGCGCCATTCCTTCGCCAGCCACTTGTTGGCCGGCGGCGGCGATCTTCGTACCATCCAAGAATTGTTGGGCCATGCCTCGCTCAGCACGACGCAACGCTATACCGCAGTCGAAACCGACCGCCTGCTCGCCATCTACGACAAGGCCCATCCCCGGGCCTAGAACAGTTTCCACGGTCACGGCGTGTCGGTTCAATGGCGGGAACATTTGAACTCGTCGTGCCAGGACTTCCCTACATAGTGGTGTATGTCGTTGAGCCAGAAATGGTCGTTTTCGTAGCGTGCCAAAACCCTGTTCAAAACCTAGGTCGATTCACCCCGTTCAAATCGCCGCTATTCTCGTGTCGCAGGTGATAGAATGTCGGCTAGGACCCTGGCAACGGAAACTTGGCGCCAATTCGAGATCTGTAGCGATGTGCCAATAGCTGCCAAATGGGTCAGTCCGATCACAGTGTAAAGCGAGCTATTCTGCTGCAGTGCGTGGGTGCACTGATACCATGTAAGCGTGATTTTCGAGCTGCAACACCTCCGCCGGATCTTCCTTCGTTCTCCGGTAGAACCACCTGTCCACTGTCCGCGAGAGAATGGCGTCACCGCTAAGGAATAGGCGTCCTTCTTCCATTTCGCGGGCGATGGTTGTCCGACTGAGAACGATGGATGACAAGGACATGCAGTTAGTCTCAATGAAAAGGTCGACCTCATAGTCCGGAATCGAGGTGCAGATCTCGATGGGGAAACCGGGTCGGATTAGCGACCAGTACTTGCTGTAATCCAGATCGGGATCGGTGAAGCGAAACTGAAACACCAACTGACGATTGGGGAGGTGTTCGGGGTCGATATAGTTCCGCATCTGCCACATCAGATTCGATACCGTCAGATTCTCCAGAGCCTCGTTTGCCTTGATATTGCACTGAGCCCATTTCCCAAGCGCATCCAGTGCCGGTTCAAGATCAATTGCGCGCTGTGTTCTGAGGTAGTCGACCTGGCCGGTCGCCGAGTCTTCGATCCTCTCGACCAGTCCCTGAGAAACGAGTTCCTTCAGTCGCCGCGACAGAAGGGCCGTCGAGATGTTGCCAACCCCGCGACGGATATCGTTGAACCGGGTCGAGCCACCCCACATCTCGGTCAGGATCGGAATCGTCCAGCGTGGCTCCAGCACTTCGCAGGCGTGTGTGATCGGGCAAATCAATCCATAGGGCTTGTTGGGCATCCGGTGTCCTCCACTTTGATCAATCTAGCGCGATATCGGCTGCTTAACCACTTCACTATGTGAAGCGGAAGTGCTTCAGGATATGAACTTTCCGGAAAAGCGGTCTACGAGGCAAGGTCAGTGCATCAATCAACAGAGGAGAACACCATGCCCAAGTTCATCGTCGAGCGAAACATTCCCGGGGCCGACAAGCTGACCCGAGAAGAACTCCGCGACATATCCGGCAAGTCTAACGCCGTGGTCGACGGTCTTGGTGTGCCATACACATGGCATCATACCTATGCTGCCGGAGACAAGCTGTACTGCGTCCACGAGGCGGACAGCGCCGAAGCAATCTATCGCCACGCGAAAGAGGGCGGTTTCCCGGCCGACCTCGTTGCCGAAATCAAGAATACATTCGGACCAGAAACGGCAAGTAGCTAATCCTTGCTTGGGGACGAGAGCCGGCATCCGACCGGCTCCCACTCAAGAACACGCACCGCGTTCTTGGCTGCTTTGGGTCATCTGCTGTCGAACTCAGCTCGACCCAAGGCTTCCTTCCACCCCAGATATCTGCCGGTTATGACCGCCAGCTGTATCTACGATCGCTCTTGGGGGTATCGCTTCCGCGGGCGCTCGGTGCGTTTTCGACGGTAGCGTGCCAGACTCGGACATTCGGCACAGCTGGATTTACCTCGCTCAACCCCTGAATTCGACCGAATCACCGCTCGCGAGGCCGGGATTACCCGACCATCTCAGCCGCAAGAATCGCGGCAGGCCTGCGTTGTTCACCCTGATCGGCCACATCCCTCACCTGGCCCGACCCATTGGTTGTCGTCCGTCGAACCCGATCGCCGTTATCCAAGACAACCAAATGCACAAAGCGGAACGGCTTCAAATCCCAAAGCTACCCACTTCAACACTATAGAGCGACGAGCTAGCGGTCATAAACAATTGGCTCATGTTCTCGCCACCGAAGCAAACGTTGGAACATACTTCCGGCAACCATATGAAACCGATGAGTGTGCCGTCGGGAGCAAAAACCTGAACGCCATTGTTTGACGCCCCCCGCCAGCCGGAGCTGGCCCATACGTTACCCTTACTGTCGCATGCCAAGCCGTCCACCAAGCCGACAAGCCGTTCGCCGAATTGCCGGGATCGCCTTAGCAGGCGCCCATCAATCACATCATAAACGAATATCTTGAATGGGCGGGCGCTGTCGCTGATGTATAGTTTGGCATAGTCGGGGGCGAAACAGATTCCGTTTGGCTTTACGGCATCGTCCGCCACGACCGACAAGGAACCGCTGTCCGGATCGAGCCGGTAGGCCTGCAACGGCAACTCCGCCAGCCGGCCGCCGCTACGGCTGGACTTTAGGCCATAGTCAGGATCTGTGAACCAAATGCTGCCGTCCCTATGGATGGCCAGATCATTGGGCGAGTTGAAGCGCTTGCCTTCAAACCGGTCGGCCAAAATCGTCGTCGATCCGTCCACTTCGACACGGTTCACCCGGCGCCCCGCATGTTCACAAATCACCAGCCGGCCTCGGCTGTCGCGGGCCAATCCGTTGGCGTAGTTCGAAGGGGCGCGAAACAATAACGTCCGTCCGCTCACCACATCGTGGCGCCAGATTTTGTCGTCCCCGACATCGCTGAACATCAGACCACCGCTACCAGCGAACCAGCACGGCCCCTCGGTGAACTTCATGCCGGTGGCCAAACGGTGGACGCGCGCCGTAGGCCGGGGGCCAATGTGGCGAAATCGGTCATCGAAATAAAGCGTCTCGCTGCTGGTGTCAGCAGCTGTCGCGCTCGTGGCGCCAAGCGCAAACGGAATGGCCGCTGATCCGGCCAGCGCCAGAAAATTGCGCCGATCTAACTTTCTCATATGCGATCTCGACAGGTTGAGGCAAGCTCAAGTCAAGGTGATACGAGCCTGTCTCAAAGGTTGCCTACTATGCCTACCTCGGATCAATAGTTGACCGTGAAGAAAAGTCCTTCGCTACGCTCAGTGTACTTTTCTTCAGTTGTAACAATGCGTTAGCGCATCTTGAGGCGGCTCGGCGATGCGCTAACAGCCTTTTTTGTTTGCAACAGAAGGGAGCTAAAATGGGGACAGGCACCATTTTTGGTACAGAAAAAATGGTGCCTGTCCCCATTTTAGCTCCCTTCTGTTGCGGCCTCTGATCATGACCGAAGGTCATGATCAGTTAGAGAAATGATCAAATCAGACCGCCGGGCCGCCCCAGGGCCTGATTTGGCTCTATTTCACCGGTAATAAAGTACACTGAGGCGGAGCCGAAGGACTTTTTTACGATGAACTCAATAGCCTAGCAGAAGAACGGCCGGGCCGCATGGCCATACTGGCATTGGGCGAATCTCTCAGGTGACCCGATCCGTGGGCCGACTGGCTGGGTGCGTTATTCGATCAATGCCCTTTCCAACCTGGTGAGCGGAAACGTGTTCCCGCGCATCCTTGGGTACGCTGTTCTTTTGCCGACAACAGCCGTGGCTCTGACAGAGCCTCTGACTAAGGGGCGACGCGCCCGGTGGCGTTGCCCATGACAACCACGTCACCTTTTTGGTTCGTCGTGGTTAGTTTCAGATCGACCAAGATCTCGCCGCCTTCCTCACGAATTTCCTCGACCACGGCCTGACCGTTCAAATCGTCGCCAGGCCACACCTGATTTGTAAAACGCACGCCGTACTTTTTGACATTGTCGTGACCAAACAGGTTCGTCACCAGGCGGCCGGTCATGCCCATGGTCAACATGCCGTGGGCGAACACGCCGGGATAGCCAGCCGCGTCGCGACAATAAATGTCATCCGTATGCAGCGGGTTGTAGTCCCCGGATGTACCGGAATACATCACCAATTGGGTGCGTTTTAAATCTTCCACCAGGACCTCGTCGAAGGTATCGCCGACAGAAATTTCGCTTGCTTTAACTACCATGATCCAACTCCTTAACCCCGGTCCACCGGACGTTCCGTCTTTACACCAACGCTGCGCGCAGTGCAGACCAGTTCGCCGTTTTCGTCGCGATATTCGGTGATGCGTTCGGAGAACATCAGTTTGCCGGCTCGTTTGCTTTCCTTTTCCCAGGTTTTGCCTTGTTTCTGGGCGGCATACAGCACATCGCCGGGGCGGATCGGCCGCTCGAACTCAAAATGCTGTTCGGCGTGCAGGCCGCCTGAGGAGGCCGGTTTGCCTTCCACACCGCTGGGATTCTTGCCGGAGCCGAACCATGGTTTATCGATCCGGGGGCGGAGAAAATAGTCGGGATCGAACTGCGCCACCGCCTGCGGGAAAGTAGGTGGCGCCGCCATCTCGGCGAAATCCTGATCTTCGTAGGAATAATCGCCGACAGAGCGCCCGAACATCATGATGTGCGTCGCTTCGACGGGGAATTTGGTCGTCTTTTCATCTGCCATTGTCTCGTGCCACTGCCTGTCATTGGATTCGTTGATGGAAATTTGTGGCACCCAGGGTTCCACATTTACCCTGGTATTCGCAAGCTGTCAGGTGGTTATGATCACGCCCCTCCAAAAGCCGCAAAAATCCGGCAACGTCTGCCACTAGAGCACGATCGAGAAGAGCCTGTTGGGCCGCTATGGGTCAACTTCCGCCCATCCGCTAGATTTTATCTTCACGCTCACATGTTAATAGTGCGCTTGTCGACGGCGAGGGCGGCTTCCTTGACTGCCTCGTTCAGGGTCGGATGGGCGTGACAGGTGCGGGCGATGTCCTCGGCGCTGGCACCGAACTCCATTGCCGTGACCGCCTCGTGGATCAGCGTGCCGGCGTCGGGGCCGATGATGTGGACACCGAGCACCCGGTCATTCGCGGCATCGGCCAGAATCTTGACGAATCCATCCATGTCGCCGGCGGCGCGGGCGCGGGAATTGGCGCTGAACGGAAACTTGCCGGTGCGATAGGCGACACCGTCCGTCTTTAGCTCCTCTTCCGTGCGGCCGACGGAGGCGGCTTCCGGCCAGGTGTAGACCACGCCGGGGATGACGCCGTAGTTCACATGCGGCCGCTGACCGGCCAGATATTCGACGCAGGCGACGCCTTCTTCCTCGGCCTTATGCGCCAGCATCGGCCCCGGCGTGACGTCGCCGATGGCGTAGATGTTTGGCGCGGTGGTTTGGAAATTCGCACCGACATCGAGGAAGCCGCGCGCATTGGGGGTGATGCCGACGTTTTCCAGGCCGAGACCGGCAACGTAAGGGCGCCGGCCGATCGATACCAGCACCGCATCGGCTTTCATTTTTTCGGCCTTGCCGCCGGCGACCGGTTCGACGGTCAGGGTTGCTGAGCGCCGGGTTTTCTCGGCACCGGTGACCTTCGCCCCAAGCTTGAACTTCAGACCCTGGCGCTTCAAGGTGCGCTGCATCTGCTTGGCGACGTCCAAGTCCATTCCCGGCAGGATGCGATCGAGAAACTCGACGACGGTGACGTCGGCGCCGAGACGGCGCCAAACCGTGCCAAGTTCCAAGCCGATATAGCCGGCGCCGATGACGATCATCGTCTTCGGTACCTTGCCGAGCGCCAACGCCCCGGTCGACGACACGATGACTTTCTCGTCGATATCGACGCCGTTGAGCGGCGCGACTTCGGACCCTGTCGCGATCAGTATCGAATCGGCTGTCAACGTCGTGCCCTTGTCCGGGCCGTCGCTGACACTAACGGTCTCGTTATCGACGATCTGACCGGTGCCCTGAAAATAGGCGACCTTGTTTTTCTTGAACAAAAACGCGATGCCCTGGGTCAGGTCGCCGACGACTTTGTCCTTGCGGCCCATCATGGCCTTGAAATCGACGCCGACCTTGTCGACAAGGATACCGTGGGCCGCCATGCCGTGCTGCGCCTCTTCCAACAGATGCGACGATTCCAGCAAAGCCTTGGACGGAATACAGCCGACATTGAGGCAGGTGCCGCCAAGCGCGCCGCGCTTTTCGATGACCGCCGTCGCCAGGCCCAATTGCGCTGCCCGTATCGCCGCCACATAGCCGCCAGGGCCGCCGCCGATTACGACCAAGTCGAAACTTTTATTGTCGCTCATCACTGCCCCCACGCGGTCAAATATCCAGCATCATGCGCTGCGGATCTTCCAGACTGTCCTTCAACCGAACCAGGAAGGTCACCGCCTCGCGGCCGTCGATCACGCGATGGTCATAGGACAAGGCGAGATACATCATCGGCCGCATTTCGATCGCCCCGCCAACCGCCATAGGCCGTTGCTGGATCTTATGCATCCCTAAGATGCCGGATTGCGGCGGGTTAAGGATCGGCGTCGACATCAGCGAGCCGTAGACGCCACCGTTCGAGATGGTGAAAGTGCCGCCCTGCAGGTCGTTCAACCCAAGTTTGCCGTCGCGCGCCCGGCGCCCGAGATCGCCGATGGTAATCTCGATATCGGCAAAAGACAGCGTATCGGCATCGCGCAACACCGGCACCACCAACCCGTTCGGCGTGCCGACGGCGACACCAACGTGGTAGTAGTTCTTGTATATAAGGTCATCGCCGTCGATTTCGGCGTTGACCGCCGGCAATTCCTTAAGCGCTGCAATGCTCGCTTTGACGAAAAATGACATGAAGCCGAGGCGGGCACCGTGCTTGGCCTCGAAAGCGTCGCGATGCTGATTGCGCAATGCCATCAACGCCGTCAGGTCGACCTCGTTGAAGGTGGTCAACATCGCCGCCGTGTTTTGCGCTTCTTTCAAGCGCGCGGCAATGGTTCGCCTGAGTCTGGTCATGCGGACACGCTCTTCACGGGCGGCCTCAGGCCGCTCGGACGCGCCGGCCCGGGTTGCCATGACCGGCGGCGCCGCTTTTGCCGACGTCGTCGCCTTGTCCAATACGGCTAAAATATCGGCTTTGGTGACCCGGCCGTCCTTGCCGGTGCCGGCAATGCGCGTCAGGTCGACGGCCTTCTCCTCGGCCAGTTTGCGCGCCGATGGCATGACGTTCACGTCGGCCGCCGATGCTACAGCTGGTGCAGACGGTGGTGGCGCTACAGCGACAGCGGGTGCCGGTGCCGGCGCTGCCGGTGCGGCCTCAGGAGCCGGTGCGGCCGGCGCTGCGGCGACGGGTTTCGCCCCGGCAGCACCTTCCTTGATCCGCGCCAACAGCGCGCCGACTTCAACGGTGGTGCCGGCGACGGCAATGATTTCTTCCAATGCACCGGCCGCCGTGGCATTGATTTCCAACGTCACCTTGTCGGTTTCGAGTTCGCAAATGGTTTCGTCTAGGGAAACGGCATCGCCGGGCCCCTTGAACCATTGCCCAACGGTTGCTTCGCTTACCGACTCGCCCATGACCGGTACGCGGATTTCGATCGACATATTCGTCTGCTCCTCCGGCGCCTAGTGCGGCGCCCGCCACGAATTCAAGGGATCGGTTGAAAGCGGTGTTCAGCCGACCAATGCTTCTTCCAACAACTGCGCTTGTTCGGCCTGATGTTTGCGCAGCAGGCCGGTTGCCGTCGATGCCGATGCCTTACGGCCGGCGTAACGGGCACGCGAGACTTTCTTCATGCGCACATCGCCGAAGACTTCTTCCAGCCAAGGCTCGACAAAGAACCATGCGCCCATGTTCTTCGGCTCTTCCTGACACCAGACGATGCTGTCGACATGGCGGAACGCCTTCAGCTCCACCGACAAGGCCTCAGTCGGGTATGGATAGAGTTGTTCGACACGCATGACATGGACATCGTCCACACCGCGCCGTTCGCGCTCTTCGACCAGGTCGTAAAACACCTTGCCGGTGCACAAGACCAGCCGCTTGATCTTTTTCGCCGGCGCCGGCGGGTTGTCTTCATAAAGCACCCGGTGGAACGTCCAACCCGTGCCGAAACTTTCCAAATCCGAGACGCACTTCTTATGGCGCAACAGAGACTTCGGCGACATAACGATCAAGGGTTTGCGGAATTGCCGGCTGACCTGCCGCCGCAACGCATGAAAATAATTGGCCGGCGTCGTGATGTTGACGACCTGCATGTTGTCCTCGGCGCAGAGCTGTAGATAGCGTTCCAGGCGGGCCGAGGAGTGTTCCGGGCCTTGGCCTTCGTAGCCATGCGGCAGCAGCAGCACCAATCCGCTCATGCGTAGCCATTTCGATTCGCCCGAGGAAATGAACTGGTCGATAATGACCTGGGCGCCATTGGCAAAATCGCCGAACTGCGCTTCCCAAAGAACAAGCGCCTTCGGTTCCGCCATGCTGTAGCCATATTCGAAACCGAGCACGGCCATTTCCGAAAGCATGCTGTCGATGACTTCGAAGGACGCTTGTGTGTCCGACAGGTTGGCGAGCGGAATGAAACGCTCTTCGGTCTCTTGGTCGACCAGCACCGAATGCCGATGGGAGAATGTGCCGCGGCCGGAATCCTGGCCCGATAGACGCACGGGGTAGCCATCTTCCAACAGAGACGCGAATGCCAGCGCCTCGCCGGTCGCCCAATCCACGCCTTCGCCGGTTTCGATCATGCGCTTCTTGGCATCCAACTGGCGCTGGATCGTGCGGTGGACGACATGGTTTTCGGGGACGTCGGTGAGCTTCATGCCCAACCGCTTCAAGGTCTTGAGGTCGACCGCGGTTTCGCCGCGGCGGGCGCCGGTCGGTGCCGTCTGCATGCCGGTCCAGCGGCCATCCAGCCAGTCCGCCTGATTGGGCTTGAAGCCGGACGCCGCCTCGAACTCCTGGTCCAGGAGGGCGCGGTAGGATTGCTCCATCTCCTGGTACTCTGCGTCGGTGATCGTGCCTTCCGTGACCAACTTCTCGGCGTAGATCTGCCGCGTGGTCGGATGCTGGCGGATGGTCTTGTACATCAGCGGCTGGGTGAAGGACGGTTCATCGCCTTCGTTGTGGCCGTGGCGGCGATAGCAAAACATGTCGACGACGACATCGACTTCAAACAGCTGGCGGAATTCGATGGCGATCTTGGCGCCGTGCACCACGGCCTCAGGATCGTCGCCGTTGACGTGGAAGATCGGTGCCATGACCATCTTCGCAGAATCCGACGGATAGGGCGACGACCGCGAGAAATGCGGTGCCGTGGTGAAGCCGATCTGATTGTTGTGAACGAAGTGCACGGTGCCGCCGGTGCGATAGCCTTTGAGCTCCGACAAGCCGAAGCACTCGGCAACGACGCCTTGGCCGGCGAAAGCGGCATCGCCGTGCAGTAGCATCGACAGAACCTTGCCGGCGCCTTCCTGCAGCGAGCCCAACTGATGAATTTTGGCTCGCGCCTTGCCCAAGACCACCGGATTGACCGCCTCCAAATGCGACGGGTTGGCGGTCAGCGACAGATGCACGCGATTGTCATCGAATTCGCGGTCCGCAGACGAGCCGAGATGGTATTTGACGTCGCCCGAGCCTTGAACGTCTTCCGGATTGGCCGGCGTGCCTTGGAACTCTGAAAACACCGCGCGATAAGGCTTGCCCATCACGTTGCACAACATGTTGAGCCGGCCGCGGTGGGCCATACCGATGACGATCTCTTTCACGCCGAGCTGGCCGCCGCGCTTGATGACCGCTTCGATCGCCGGAATGATGGCCTCGCCGCCGTCCAGGCCAAAGCGCTTGGTCCCGGTATATTTGACGTTCAGGTAGTTCTCGAAGCCCTCGGTCTCGATGATCTTGTTGAGAATCGCCTTCTTGCCCATCAGGGAAAAGGTGATTTCCTTGTCCGGCCCTTCGATGCGCTGCTGAATCCAAGCCTTCTGCTCGGGGCTTTGGATGTGCATGTATTCGACGGCCAGAGTGCCGCAATAGGTGCGCTGCACGACCTCCATTATCTGGCGCATGGTCGCTTCTTCCATGCCCAGTACGTTATCCAAGAAGATCGGGCGATCCATGTCGGATTCGCCGAATCCGTAGGTCGTCGGGTCGAGTTCGGGATGCTCTTTCGGCGGCTCTTGCTTGAGCGGGTCCAAATCGGCCTTGAGATGGCCGCGCACCCGATAGGACCGGATCAGCATCAAGGCGCGGATGGTGTCCAAAGTGGCGAGGCGCACGTCTTCGACACCAACCTGCTGGGCACGGCTGGAGGCGCGGTCCGCGGCAATGCCGAAATCGAAGCCGTCATCCAGCAGGTAATGGCCATTGCCGCCGGCCGGCTGCCAACTGGCGCCGCGCGCTTCGGCCATGACACTTTCCAGGTCGTCGCCGATATCGTTGAAAAATTGCTGCCAACTGTCGTCGACAGATCCCGGGTTAGCCAAGAACCGTGAATAGAGATTCTCGATAAAGTCGGAATTGGCCCCACTCAGAAATGATGACTCGACAGGCGCTGTTCCCATGTCATTCGACACGGCCCTCGCCGTGCCCCTTCTTTTTCATCGGCAAGCGTGACGAGTGTGGCGTGTTAGCCTTACAAAATCTTTACCATAGTTGTGCCGAGCGCGGCCGGAGAATCGGCAACTTCGATTCCGGCACTCCGCATCGATTCGATTTTATCGCCCGCACCGCCCTTGCCGCCGGAAATGATGGCACCGGCATGCCCCATGCGCCGACCCGGTGGCGCCGTGACACCGGCAATGAAGCCGACCACCGGCTTTTTGATCTTCGATGATTTCAAGAAATCGGCCGCCTCTTCTTCGGCGCTGCCGCCGATTTCGCCGATCATGACAATCGCCTCTGTCTCTTTGTCGCCCAGGAACATTTCCAGGCAATCGATGAAGTTGGTGCCGTTGACCGGATCGCCGCCAATACCGATACAGGTCGATTGTCCAAGGCCAACGGCCGTGGTCTGCGCCACCGCTTCGTAGGTCAGGGTTCCCGACCGGGAAACGATACCGACCTTGCCGCGGGCATGGATATGGCCCGGCATGATGCCGATCTTGCATTCATCGGGCGTGATCACGCCGGGGCAGTTGGGTCCGACCAGCCGGGTTTTTGAGCGCCGCAGCACCCGCATCACCCGCACCATGTCGAGCACGGGAATACCTTCGGTGATGCAAACGACCAACGCGATTTCAGCGTCAGCGGCTTCCAATATGGCATCCGCGGCAAACGGCGGCGGCACGTAGATGACGCTGGCATTGGCGCCGGTCGACGCGACCGCGTCGGCCACCGTATCGAATACCGGCATGCCGAGATGGGTGGTGCCGCCCTTACCTGGCGTGCAGCCGCCGACCATCTGCGTGCCGTAGGCGACGGCCTGCTCGGAATGAAAGGTGCCTTGGGCGCCGGTGAAGCCTTGGCAGATGACCTTGGTATCGGCGTTGACGAGGACGGCCATTCAAGCGGCTCCCTTCACTTCTTTGACGATTTTTCCCGCCGCGTCACCGAGGTCGTCGGCCGACACGATCGGCAAGCCGGAATCCGCCAGAATCTGTTTGCCGAGATCGACATTGGTACCTTCCAAGCGCACCACCAAGGGCACGTTGAGCTCGACCTCCTTGGCCGCGGCGACGACGCCTTCGGCGATCACGTCGCAGCGCATGATGCCGCCGAATATATTGACCAGAATGCCTTGCACGTTCGGATCGGACAGGATGATCTTGAACGCCGTGGTTACCCGTTCCTTGGTGGCGCCGCCGCCGACGTCGAGGAAATTGGCCGGCTCGCCGCCGTAGAGCTTGATGATGTCCATGGTCGCCATGGCCAGGCCGGCGCCGTTGACCATGCAACCGATGGAGCCGTCGAGCTTGATGTAGTTGAGGTCATGGCGCGCCGCTTCGAGCTCGGCGGCATCCTCTTCATCGGGATCGCGCAAGTCCTCGACATCCTTGTGGCGGAACAGCGCGTTGTCGTCGAAATTCATTTTGGCGTCCAGCGCCAGGACGTCACCGGCGCCGGTCACCACCAGCGGATTGATTTCCAGCAGGCTCGCATCGAGATCGACGAATGCGTTGTAGACGGCGGTAATGAACTTCACCGCCGAGGACACCTGTTTGCCTTCGAGGCCCAAACCAAACGCCAGCCGGCGCGCCATGTACGGCATGATGCCAACGGCTGGGTCGACACTGACCATGAGGATTTTCTCCGGCGACTTGGCCGCCACTACCTCGATCTCCATGCCGCCTTCCGTCGACGCCATCAAGGTGACCGTTTGGCTCGAGCGGTCGACCACCGCGCCGAGATAGAGCTCGCGCGCAATATCGCAGCCATCCTCGATATAGATGCGTTTGACTTGCTTGCCGCCGGCGCCGGTCTGATGGGTCACCAGGTTCATGCCGAGGATGGCTCGGCTGTTGGCGTCGACCTCGTCCAGGGACTTGGAGACTTTCACGCCGCCGCCTTTGCCCCGCCCGCCGGCATGAATTTGCGCCTTGACCACCCATATCGGGCCGCCCAGATCGCGCGCCACGTTCATTGCCTCGTCCGGCGTGAACGCGACGCCGCCGCGGGGCACAGCAACACCGTATTTGGCGAGCAGCCCCTTCGCCTGATATTCGTGAATATTCATGATTTTCCGATGCTCGATAGCAGAAACGCGTCAACGGCGACTGTATTTGGCAATTGGTTTTCAAAACTTAAACAGCCGCGGCCAGCCACGCAAGATCTATTCATGCGCCGGAATATCCGCCGCTACTTAAGGCTTTTATCGATCTTTTTGCAGGCATCGACCAGTCCCTTCACCGCACCGACCGACTTATCGAACAGCTTCTTCTCGCCGGCGTTCAGGCTGATCTCCACGACCCGTTCGACACCCTTGGCACCGATCACCACGGGCACGCCGACATAGAGATTGCGGACGCCGTATTCGCCTTTCAGATGGGCCGCGCAAGGCAGCACCCGCTTCTCGTCATTGAGATAGGCCTTGGCCATCTGAATGGCCGAACTCGCCGGGGCATAAAAGGCCGAGCCGGTTTTCAGCAGACCGACGATCTCGGCACCGCCATCACGGGTTCGCTGGATAATCGCGTCGAGTTCTTTTTTGGAGATCCAGCCCATCTTGACCAGGTCCGGCAGCGGCACGCCGGCGACGGTCGAATAGCGCGCCAAGGGGACCATGGTGTCGCCATGGCCGCCGAGCACGAATGTCGACACATCCTCGACCGAGACATTCATGGCCTCGGCAAGGAACGAACGAAAGCGCGCCGAGTCCAATATGCCTGCCATACCAACAACCTTCGATGTCGGCAAGCCCGTGGCTTTCTGCAGCACCCAAACCATGGCGTCGAGCGGGTTGGTGATGCAGATGACGAACGCCTTGGGGGCGTATTTGCGGATGCCCTCGCCGACTTGCTTCATGACCTTGACGTTGATGCCAAGTAGATCGTCACGGCTCATGCCCGGCTTGCGCGCCACACCGGCGGTGACAATGACCACGTCGGCGCCCTTGATATTGCGATAGTGGCCGGTACCCGAAAGTCCGGAATTGAAACCTTCAACCGGTCCCGACTGCGCCAGATCCAGGGTCTTGCCTTGCGGCAACCCGTCGACGATATCGAACATGACGACGTCGCCCAGTTCCTTGAGCGCCGCCAAATGCGCCAATGTCCCGCCGATATTGCCGCCGCCGATCAACGCAATCTTGTTGCGTGCCATGTTCGCCTCCTCATTGGAAAATCCCGCGATCGCCGCCTCGAACGGGTCACTTTTCGGTTCCTTTTGCACCCCGCTTCCTATAGCGAATCGAAGCCCATCGCAAGCACCCTCGGTCGGTGCCGCGGGACGCCAATCGCCGCTTGCCATCGCCGAGCGAGCACGGCTACTTTGCCGAATGGGTCAACCGGGTTCTGGGCTCGGGATCCGGCCCAGTCGAATGAGCGCATTAAAGGACCAACGCGCCCAAGGCGCCGGTCAGGGAGCTTGGATTATGACAAGACAGATCGACCATTATATCGGCGGCAAAAGCGTTTCCGGCACGTCGGAGCGCACGGCCGACGTCTACAATCCATCGACCGGTGATGTCAGCGGCACGGTCGCGCTGGCGTCGAAAGCCGACGTCGAAGCCTGCATCGCTGATGCCGGCACGGCGTTTCCCGACTGGGCGGCGGCCTCGCCGTTGGTCCGCGCCCGGGTCATGTTCAAATTCAAGGCGCTGGTCGAAGCCAACATGGATGAGCTGGCCGCCCTGTTGTCGAGCGAACACGGCAAGGTCATCGACGATTCCAAGGGCAGCATCATCCGCGGTCTCGAGGTGGTTGAGTTCGCCTGCGGTATTCCGCACCTGTTGAAAGGCGAATATTCCGACAATGTCTCGTCGGGCATCGACATGTATTCCATGCGCCAGCCGCTTGGCGTGGTTGCCGGCATTACGCCGTTCAATTTCCCGGCCATGGTGCCGATGTGGATGTTTGCCGTGGCCATTGCCTGCGGCAATTGCTTCATCTTGAAGCCTTCGGAAAAGGATCCGAGCCTGCCGGTGCGATTAGGCGAGTTGATGGTCGAGGCCGGGGCGCCACCTGGCGTCCTCAACGTCCTTCACGGCGACAAGGAAGCGGTCGACACGTTGTTGACCGATCCGCGGGTGAAAGCCGTGAGCTTCGTCGGCTCGACGCCGATCGCGCAGTATGTCTATGCCACCGCCGCCGCCCACGGCAAACGGGTGCAGGCCATGGGCGGGGCCAAGAACCACATGATCGTGATGCCGGACGCCGATATGGACCAGGCCGCCGACGCGCTGATCGGCGCCGGCTACGGTTCGGCCGGCGAACGCTGCATGGCGGTGTCGGTCGCGGTACCGGTAGGCGATGACGCCGCCGAGGCGCTGCTTGATCGCTTGCGGCCCCGGGTTGAAAGCCTGCGCGTCGGGCCGTCGACGGATCCGGAAGCCGATTTCGGGCCCCTGGTCACCCGCGAACATCGCGACAAAGTGAAAGGCTATGTGGACATCGGTGTCGAGGAAGGCGCCGACTTGCTTGTCGATGGCCGCGAATTCAGCCTGCAGGGTTATGAGAACGGTTTCTTCATGGGCGGTTGCCTGTTCGACCGGGTCGCGCCAGACATGCGGATCTACAAGGAAGAAATCTTCGGACCGGTCCTGTCGGTGGTCCGGGCGCCCGACTTCGACGAGGCGTTGCGCCTGCCCAACGAGCATGCCTTCGGCAACGGTGTGGCGATTTATACCCGCGATGGTGACTCGGCGCGGGAATTTGCCGCCAAGGCGCAAATCGGCATGGTCGGCATCAACGTGCCGATCCCGGTTCCGCTGGCCTTCCACTCCTTCGGCGGCTGGAAGTCTTCGGCCTATGGCGATCACAACCAGCATGGCCCGGACGGCGTGCATTTCTACACCAAGGTCAAAACCGTAACCTCGCGCTGGCCGACCGGCATTCGATCCGGCGCGGATTTCATCATCCCGACCATGAAGTAGCATCCTCTCGGGACCATGAGTGACTCGCGCGCCGACGGACCGCTCGCCGCCTATCGGGCGTTGCGCCGGTCCGGCGACCTGGCGCCGGACCCGGCCCAGCTGTTGGCGGCGGAAAAACTCCAGGCGTTGCACCACCGGCTGAAATATTACGAACCGGCCGGCGACGACGGCGGCTGGAAACGGTTTTTCGGCCTCGACAGCCGCAGCCGCGAGGCGCCGCCCCAGGGCATCTATATCTACGGCGACGTCGGCCGCGGCAAATCCATGCTGATGGATATGTTCTTCGAGCTGGCGGCGGTGGCTCCGAAGCGCCGCGTTCACTTCCATTCCTTCATGCTCGACGTCCATGTCGCTGCCCACGCCTTTCGCCAAACACCTAAAGACCAGCGCGACGGCGACGATCCGATTCCGCCGATCGCCGCCGATATCGCCGCCGGCGCCACATTGTTGTGTTTCGACGAGTTCCAAGTAACCGACGTCGCCGACGCCATGATCCTAAGCCGGCTATTTACTGCGCTGTTCGAACGCGGCGTCGTCGTGGTCGCGACCAGCAACCGGCCACCCGACGACCTCTATCAGGGCGGCCTGAACCGCGAGCTGTTCTTGCCGTTCATCGCGCTTTTCAAGGCAGAGCTCGATCTGTTGCATCTGCAGAGTCCGACCGATTACCGCTTGGCCAAGCTGAGCGGCGCGACGGTATTCGTGAGCCCGCTCGGGACCGCCCAAGCAGAAGCGATCGACCGGCTGTTCGCCGAGCTTACCGGCGGCAAAGAACCGGCACCGGTGGAAATCCATGTCCAAGGCCGGACAGTCACCTTACCGCTTGCTGCCGCCGGCGTGGCCCGGGCCGGCTTCGACGATCTCTGTGCCAAGCCGCTCGGCGCCGCCGATTACCTGGAACTGGCGGCGTCTTTCCATACACTGGTACTGACCGAGATTCCAAAAATGGGCCCGAACAGCCGCAACGAGGCGCGCCGGTTCGTCATTCTGATCGACGCGCTATACGAGCATCATGTCAATTTGGTGTGCAGTGCCGACGGCACGCCGGATCAACTGTATCCACAGGGTGACGGCACCTTCGAATTCGCCCGTACGGTGTCGCGATTGATCGAAATGCAAAGCAGCGACTATATCGAGATGCCCCATGGCCTGAGAGGCGGCAGCCGATAACGGGCATCGGCCCGGGCCCCTCATTTCCGCAATCGCCAATTTTGCCCTACGATGATCCTTGGCTTGGCAATGCATAAGCCGGCCACAATCATGGATGGAACGGCCATGAGTAAATCAGTCAAAGGCCCGATCGCGGGCGCCGGCGGACCGGCATTCCGAACCTTGCTCAGACACTGGCGAACACGGCGCAGCCTCAGCCAGATCGCCCTGGCCGAGGAGACCGGTATATCGATCCGCCATCTGTCGTTTCTGGAAACCGGCCGCTCGCTTCCCAGTCGAGAAATGGTTCAGCGACTGGCGGAAAGCCTCGATCTGTCGCCTGCCGATCGAAACGCCTTGCTGCTGTCGGCCGGTTACGCGCCAACCTATCATTTCGACGATATTGCGACCGAGGAATTCGACGCTCTGGAACGAATGTTTGAGGTCATACTGTCTCAGCAGAAATCATTCCCAACTTTGGTCATTGACGAGGCTTGGAATATCCGGATGAGAAATGCGGCCGCCACCAGTGTCTTTGGCGCGTTTCGTCAATCCTATCAGTTGCCGGACAGCATTGCCGACAATGCGTTGCACATATTGTGTCATCCGGATGGGCTTCGTCAGTTCATGCCGAATTGGGCCGAATATGTCGAACCGTTTGTGAGGGAGATCAACCGTGAAGCGTCAATGGCACTCGGTTCGGCTGCAGAGCGACTGCGCGATGCTTTGCATTCCTACCCTGGAATTCCTGATGCCACCGACTTGTCGGAACGGCGCGCCGGCGCCATGCAACCGCTAACGACCATGCGGCTTCAGAGAAAGAATACGTCGCTTTCCTTCCATACTGCATTCACGACGTTCAACTTGCCGTTCGCACTGAAGCCGCAATACATCAAGATTGAATGTCTCTACCCAGCCGATCCCGCAACAGCGAGGATCGTTGAAAGACTTGCAGGTTCGCCAACCTGACAGACGCGTAGCGTTCAGACGGAACCGCGCCTCCCAAAGCACGGCCAATAAACATTTGGCATCGTTTACCTCTGACGTAATTGCTTTTTCACGCTGAACTAGACAGATTATTCTTTGCGAGAGCTCCACCTTGGACGTGGTGCGATCTGCGCCGCTGGTCCGGCCAAAAAAGGTGCAAAGCAGGCAATTCTCTCTCATCCAGTTAAGAGGAGACATGCATGCGCCGATCCGAAATTCTTTGTTACCGTTGTGTGTATCCCTATGCCCTGGATTATTGCCGCACTCGGATCCCTCCGCCATCATACATACGAGGAGCCGTGGCTAATCGAAGCATACGCTGCACCCGATGCGGTGAAGACATTCCGAGCGGTCGTGGCCATGTCACGATACGCGGCGACGATAGGGCTGAATGCCAGGATCCGGCGCCAGCGAAATTGTCCGGCAACGCTGGTTCGCGCATACGTCGCTGAGCGGTCACTGGCAAAGTATGGCCAGTGAACGGCTGGTATCATTTACCTCTGACGTAATTGCTTTATCGCTCCGAACTAGACACAATTTTCTTTGCGAGAGATCCAGCTGGGACGTGGCGGAATTCGCGCCGCTGACCCTGCAGAAAAGCGGAAAGTTAGGAAAGTCATGAGCAGCGATTCCTTGAGCATGTTGCGGGCCCTTAACGCGCGTTTCATTGAAAACTTCGTCACCAACGACGTTGAAGCGCACGATAAAATCATTCATCAACGATTCATTTGCGTCATGCCCAACGGCGCGCTTCTCGGCCGCGAAGCCTATCTCGAGCGGTGGGCCACGGCATTCGATCCCGACGAATTTGTCTATTGGGACCATCGCGATGAATCGATTTCTATCTTCGGCAACGTCGCCCTGGTGCGGTCGGCCAACAAATTTGTCCGCCGGCTGAACGGCACCGAACAGGTTGGCATGACCGTCTACACGGACATCTACTTGCAGGAGCGCGGCGAATGGCAATGCATTCAAGCGCAACTGACACCGGTGTCCCCTGAACACTATCCCGGTGACGATACAATCATACGCGCCTGGGTCAATGGTCGTCTAAAAGCGGCTTAGGGTCAGAGCGCGCGGATGCCTCCTTTTGATCCATTCGATGCAACGCCGCCGGAAATGGCGTTTCTCCTACGGCTCGAGGCGACGTTTGCGCCGCCACAGGAGCTCGGCGAAACCCCAGCCGGCAACCGGCGTATTCTGGTGGTCGAGAAAGGACAATTTGACGGACCGCGCCTACGCGGTGTCGTTCGAACCGGCGGCGGCGATTGGGTGCTGGTTCGGCGAGACGGCGTCGCCGAACTGGATATCAGGCTGACCTTAGTGACCGAGGACCAAGCGCTCATATACGCCCGAGGCAACGGTGTTTTTGATATGGCCCCCGAAATCAGGCAGGCCCTGTTGGCAGGAGAACAGATCGATCGCGGTCTCTACTACTTTCGTACGACATGGACGTTCGAGACCGGTGCATCCCGGCATGCGTCTCTCAATCGGCTGATCGCCGTGGGTGTCGGCGAGCGCACCGCGGCCGGCATGATTACGGACATTTTCGCCGTTCAATAGGGAGACAGCCGAACAAACGGGCCGGAAATTCTATGATCATACAGCAAGTCGCAACGACTCTTTTCGGCATTGTTTTGGCACTGACACCGCTCGCACTGTGGGTGGCCTGGTCGATACCGGTAATGCTCTTGGTCATCGCGAGCGGCATTGTCGCAACAATCGCGCTGTTGCTGTGTTTGCCGTCGACCCATACCGAGCGGTCGTCACCGACCGGCCGCCCAACACTGAGCGATGAGTTCCTTTCCGAGCTTTCCAGCATGGGACCCTTTATCTATCACCATCAGCCCACAGGGGGTCATTGGTTCAGAATGAAGATGGAGCGTTTGCGGAAACTGCTCCAGTTGGACTAGGTCAATTTGCTATTGATGTGGATCGCTCTAGAACGTTCCACTGTCGAAAGGGTAGCCAATGATCTGACAGGCCTTCGACACGTTGCCGAGCTCTTCCGCCAAATTCAGCAGACCGACTTTGTGTTTGATGATCTTTTCATTACTCTGAAGCAAGAGGGTTACCTTTCTTTGTGTTTCGATGGCTGGGTTTGCACCTCCATCAAAACCGGTAACCCTCGTCCGTTTCAAGGGACGGTGTCAGATCAAGTCGGAACTAATTCAGATGATGCAATAGGCTCGCCGCTCACCCCATGGCATCTTCACATGTGTGGGCGTTTATCCAATCTTGCGAGGCAACATCATTCATCGCTACGATTCAGTTTGTAAAATGCATCGTTCAGTGACTGGCATACGCTATCTACCTGCTCACGCCACCGTGGCCCGCCTTCTTCTTTATCTAAGATAATATGCGGGTTCGTGTTGATCTCGAAGATTATTAGTCCTCGAGAATCCACCGCATAGTCAATTCGCCCATACTCAATCCCCGCAAGCTCAAATATCGCCATCAACTGTCGGGCATGCGGGTTGTGCTTTATATAGTCGAGGTTATCGGAAACTAGGCGGTCGACATCAATGCCGTCATGGCTGTCCTGAAGCTTCACACTCCAATTGTGGTTGCGTTCAACATGGGCCGCAACCATGCGATCAGCGATCCGGTAGGCGGCGTATTTGTGGAAAAGTCCATCTTCATCTGAAACGTCGACATACTCTGCAATCAGCATGTTACCTTCGGATCGTCTTATAACCCGTGGCCTAAGCAGAGCCAAAATTACTGCCCAGCGCGTGTTCAGCAGTTCCGTCAGCGGACCAGTGTGGATGCGTGCGGCGCGGACAAACACGGGAAATTTCTTGATGGCCGCGAGTTCCCATGGACGGTAGACATTGAACACGTTGATGCCTCGCCTGTGTAGGGCACGTAGCATCTCCAACCGGTTCAAATAACGATCGGGTTGATTGACCACTGTGTATCTGGAAGGAATAGACGATAGCTGGCAGGCAATATTTGCGGCGTGTTTATGTTGCAGCCGCGTTAGTCTCTCAAGGTCACTAAAAATATAGGTTCCAGACTGATGCTTCTTCCGCCTGAGAAAAATGTTATAGGGTAGTGGTTCAAAAAACGGTGCAATCTCTTTGCCCCAGGTATTGAGATATGTCGTGACCGTAAACTGATGTTTTCTATCGCAAAGATAATAAATCATGGCCGCGAGAGTACGACTACTCGGATGCGATGTCTATTCGAGGTGCAATTGACAACAGATGAGGCCGATGGTTAAGTCCATTTCGATACATCCAAGTTAGCCGAGCCTCTCCTATGCAAGCATCCGCCAATGTCCTTGAAATTGACACGCCCGTGTTCCTTCTCAACGTTCCGTTTTCCTTGGCGGCCGACGTTCCAAACAACATTTGGATGGAAGAAATGGACGCCCACAGCCGCACAATTGACCGGAACCGGGCAATTTCACAATTTTTCGACCTCTACAGGACAATTTCTTGCCAGGCAATAGTTTATTTATTGCCCAGCAAATCGGGATTGCAGGACCAAGTTTATGTATCGAATTTGGGGATTGTGCTGCCGCATCTAGCACATCCGACGTTCATCGTATCCCGGTTTCGATCTCCGCCGCGTATCCGCGAGTCCGCAGTCGGCATCGACTTTTTCCAACTTATGAATTTCACTGTCATTGAGCCCCCTGACCAAGGTGACAAAGGTGGCGAAGCGCTATTCTTCGAAGGCGAGGCAGACCTAAAGCGCCTGCGTGACAATATCTACGTTGGCGGTCACGGCCTTCGTTCGTCGCTGTCAGCGCACAAATGGTTTGAACGTGAATTTGCCATGAAGGTGATTCCGTTCCACATGACGCATGACCGGCTGTACCATCTGGATTGTTGCGTCATGCCGCTGTCTCATGAAGCTGCCATGGTCTGCGTGGCGGCAACGGATAAGAAAACCGCCAGTGCCATCGGAAAGTATTGCGAAGTCGTGGATATTTCCTTTGACGCAGCTGTCTACGGGGCAACCAATAACTTGATAGTCAAAAACCAATTGATATTTTCTTCCAACATAGACGAGCTAACCAAATTCGACCAGAACTATGACGGCGAAAAGCGTCGGATTTCGGAATTGGAGAAGGTCGCGACAAGATTCAAGCTGGAGACGGTACGGATCAACTTGTCAGAGTATATGAAATCCGGTGCATTGTTGTCGTGTATGGTGATGAATCTGAATTACAGAAACTATCTCGAATAAGAAGCAATGAGGTTGTGAGTTACTCCTGGGAAATCGAACATTGACGTAAAGTATTAGTTCCGGTCTGCTGGTCTTCGACTCAGAAGAGATCAGAGATGTCGAAGCGCAATAAAATTAATTCCGAGTTCGAAACTAAAGTGGCACTTGAGGCACTGAAGGGCGAACAGACGATTGCCGAGCTGGCGACCCGGTTCGGCGTTCACCCAACGATGATCCATCAACGGAAGCGCGCCGAGTTCCGAGCTGAACACCTCCGTCCATTCATCGAACGGCAGGCTGGAGGTTACCAGCGTGGAACCGCGCTCGTAACGCCGGCTGAACACTTCGAACAAAAGTTTGGCGCCGGTTGTTGTCGATCAAACCTACTGACGCCCATGCAGCGTCTGCCATTCATAATCCAAAGACGAATCATTGGGAAACTCGGGCTGATCGCCACGAAATCACACAGTGGGCTGCTGCTGGGTAATGCAGTGTATTCCGCCTCCGCCGATGGCGACGTCCCCGATCGGCACCTGCACAACGCGCCTTTCCGGAAACAGCGTCTCAAAGACGGCACGCGCGCGCTCATCCTCCGGCGTGCCATAGCACGGAATGATCACGCCACCGTTGGCAATATAACCGTTGACATAGGAGCGGCAGAACCGGCCGCCGTCGGTATCGGCACTTTGGGCTTGTTCGATGAAGACCAATTCAATGGGCCGGCCTTTGGCATCCGTCGCGCCTTCAAGGGCCTTGACGTTCTCTTCCATGATATCGGCGCCAGGCGCGGAGGGATCAGGTGAACGTTCAATCAGCACGACGCCCGGGCGAACGAATACACCAATACCGTCAACGTGGCCGTCGGTTTCCGTTTCCTCGACATTGCCGGGCAACCATATCGCCTTTTCCACGCCCAGCATCTGTTCGAGCTCCTGTTCGACGTCTCTTTTGGTCCAGCCGGGATTGCGGTTCGTATTGAGAAAGCATGATTCCGTTGTGATTAGGGTGCCTTCGCCATCGACGGAAAGCCCACCACCCTCTGCTGTCAATTGCGACGAAAACCGCGGAACGCCGATATGATCGAGGATGCGACGCGCCATAAGCGCATCCTGGTCATGCGGCTGGTATTTGTTGCCCCAAGCATTAAACCTTAGGTCGACGCCAGCAAGCTTGCCCTTACCGTTGATGACGAAGCAAGGACCAGAGTCCCGCGTCCAGGAATCGTCGATGGACATTTTGAGGATGTCGATGTCCGACCCCAGCATTTGCCGCGCTTCAATCGCATCTTTTGGCCGGACGAGCATGGTCACGGGTTCGAACTGCCTGATGACATTAGCGACAGCGGCGTAGCCCTGCTTGGTACCTTCCAACCGGTCGCCCCACACTTCGGTGCGGCACGGCCAAGCCATCCAACACCGTTCATGAGACTGCCACTCGGCGGGCATGTGGAACCCCAGGTCGGCCGGACTGTATCCTGTCATGGGCGTATTCAGGGCAGCCTCAACCATTTTCACTCCTTTTTTGATGCTCGTTGTCCATCAACAATCTTCATTGATTCCACAACACAATGGATCGGCAGTTGCAAAAAATTCACTATAGTCTTGGCGAATGGCGAAGAAAAACGCGAATTCTTCACCGATTTGATCAAATTGGCTCATGGATAAACATTTCGGACGAATCCCACCATTGAGTGCCATGCGCGGGTTTGAGGCTGCTGCGCGTCTGGGCAGTTTTTCACGCGCCGCGGAAGAGCAGAACATGACGCAATCCGCCATCAGCCATCAGGTCAAATCGCTTGAGGACTTCTTTGGTCAGCCGCTGTTCAAGCGGATTGGCCGGACTGTCGAGTTGACCGACGCCGGCAGGGATTTTCTGGAAACGGCGAGCCGATCCCTGGAGTTCCTAGCGCGGGGTACGCGGCGCCATGATTCCTACCTGAAGCCAGGCCAGGTGATCATCACGACAACGCCTGCCTTTGCCAACAAGTGGCTGATACCCAGATTCTCCCAACTGCAGACCGATCATCCCGATCTGCAGCCCTGGCTCTATACGACAGACGAACATGCCGATCTCGAGCACGCCGAGCTTGATATTGCGATCTGGAGGGGCCTTGGCAAATGGCCGGGGCTTAAGCTCATAAAGCTGATCGACGACTGGATCACACCTGTTTGCGCACCTGGCCTTGTATCAACGCAGGCATTTCAATCGGCGCCGGCGGATTTGCTGGGCTTTATTTTGCTGCATGACGAGCGGCGGGAAGACTGGCACGATTGGTTCAGGGAAGCCGGGGTCGAAAGGCAGGACATCAGCGCGGGCCCTAATTTCAGCGATTCGGGTTTATTGCTCGATAGCGCCGCCGCCGGACAGGGCTTTGCTTTGGGAAGTCTTGTGCTGGCAGACCGCCAATTCAGAGACGGATCCCTCATTCGGTCGTTTCCACGCTCGATGACAACCGAAGATGCTTATTACGCCGCGTGCGTCGAAATGCACCTGCGTCGCCCTGCCGTAAGGAAGATGTGGGACTGGCTTATCGAGCAGGGAATTGCGTTCAACGACCGTCTTCATGCCGACGTCGCAATGACGACAGACATCGGCGAAAATGTGCATGATCAAATCACCGACGTGGCGAGAGTCCGTTCTTGATGGTTCGCAAGCACAAGGACGCTTGCGCTCCAGTTGGACTAGGTCAATTTGCGTTTGATGTGAATCGTTCTAGAACGTTCCACTGTCGAAAGGGTAGCCAATGATCGCGAGCGTGGTTCAGGGTCGTGCTGCATTGTCTCCGAGTTTGCGCAGTAGTTGTTCGATCGCGGCGTTGTGGTCGCGAATATCGGTTTTGAACCGTTCGATTGTTTGCCTGGCGCGGCTGGCTTGCTTTTCGAAGTCGACGCGCATTGCTCCAAGCTCGCGCATCTGGTCTTCGCGGCTGCCGCCGTGGATGTCGTATGGTACGCTCGGGAGCGCTTGGCCGAGCGTCAGCTGATCGATCGAGAACTCAATTCGTGAAATGTTTCGTTGCAGGTTCTGGACGCCCCATTCGAATCCGCGAATGTGTTCGCGCAGTGCGGCAACCTCACGTCTACGCCCTTGAAATTCTCGGCGTAGGGCGTCCAGATCGGCCGGCCGGTCGCTAGGCATCGCGTGGTCGGGTTTCACCGTGCGCGCGATGCCTTGATCTCTGGTTTCCAGTTTGTTCAAGTGGCCGTAAAGAAGTCCGGCGCCGATGGCTATAATCGCAAAGCTGGCCGCCACAAGCGGCACGAGTTCGGATCTGTTCCTTGCGAACCAATCACGGCCATCGCGTGCGATCATGACCTCGAATTCCCAATCTCGCTGGCGCACATTTACCAACCTGCGGTGACAGGAAGTCTGGCCTCATCCGGCAGATTATTGAACGCCGATTGGTCTCAAAACTTGCGCTCCACCATCATCTTCTTCAGCTCGCCGATGGCCTGGGCCGGGTTGAGCCCCTTGGGGCAGGTTTGCGTGCAGTTCATGATGGTGTGGCAGCGATAGAGCTTGAACGGGTCTTCCAGGGAATCAAGCCGCTCCCCGGTATGCTCGTCGCGGCTGTCGATCACCCATCGATAGGCTTGCAGCAGCACCGCGGGACCGAGATAGCGTTCCTCGTTCCACCAATAACTCGGGCAGGAAGTCGAGCAGCAGGCGCAGAGAATACATTCATAGAGCCCGTCGATCTTGACTCGGTCATCGCGCGACTGCAGACGCTCGCGATCGGACGGCGTCGGCGTTTCGGTCTGCATCCATGGCTCGATCGACGCGTACTGGGCATAGAAATTCGTCAAGTCCGGCACCAGGTCCTTGATCACCGGCAAATGCGGCAGCGGGAAAACCTTGATGTCGCCGGCGACCTCGTCGATGCCTTTGGTGCAGGCCAGGGTGTTGCCGCCATCGATGTTCATGGCGCAGGAGCCGCAGACGCCCTCACGGCAGGACCGGCGGAAGGTCAAGGTCGGATCGGTCTCGTTCTTGATCTTGATCAGCGCATCCAGCACCATCGGACCGCAATCGTCGAGATCGACCTGATAGGAATCCATTTGCGGGTTCTTGCCGTCGTCGGCATTCCAGCGATAGACCTTGAAAGTCTTCAACCGCTTGGCGCCGGCTTCGGCCGACCAGGTCTTGCCGTTCTGGTTGATCTTCGAATTCGCCGGCAGCGAAAACTCCACCATCGCTCTTATCCTTTAGTAGACCCGCGCCTTGGGCTCTATGTATTGCATCTCATTGGTCAGGGTGTAGGTATGGACCGGCCGGTCGCCGAGCCGTACCGTGCCGTCGTCGCTGATCCAAGACAACGTGTGCTTCATCCAGTTCTCGTCATCGCGGTCGGGAAAATCTTCCCGCGCATGGGCACCGCGGCTTTCTTCACGGTTGGCGGCGGAGCTCATTGTGACCATCGCCTGGCGCATCAGATTGTCGAGCTCAAAGGTTTCAACCAGATCGCTATTCCAAATCAGCGACCGATCGGTGACCTTGACTTTGGGTAATTGCGCCCAAACCTCGGACATTTTGTCGACACCTTCGCGTAGGACCTCGCCGGTCCTGAACACCGCGCAATTCTCCTGCATGGTTCGTTGCATATCATCACGAATGGCGGCCGTCGGCTGTTCACCATTGGCGTTGCGTATGTGATCGAAGTGGCTTAGAGCCGCATCGATGGCAGCCTTCGGAGAATCGCTATGCGGCGTCCCCGGCGCCACCACCTCTAGACAGCGTTTTGATGCGGCCCGGCCGAACACCACAAGATCGATCAAACTGTTCGATCCCAATCGATTGGCGCCATGCACCGACACGCAAGCGGCTTCACCGACCGCCATCAATCCCGGCACCACCGCTTCCGGGTCACCGTCGCGCGGCGCGATCACCTCGGCCTGATAGTTGGTCGGAATGCCGCCCATGTTGTAATGCACCGTCGGCAGCACCGGGACCGGTTCCTTGGTGACGTCGACACCGGCGAATATCCGAGCCGATTCCGAAATCCCCGGCAGGCGCTCCGCGACCACGTCGGCATCCAGATGATCGAGATGCAAAAAGATATGATCCTTGCGCGCGCCGACGCCGCGGCCCTCACGAATTTCGATGGTCATCGACCGGCTAACCACGTCCCGGCTGGCCAGGTCTTTGGCGCTCGGCGCATAGCGCTCCATGAAGCGCTCACCTTCGGCGTTCACCAGATAGCCGCCTTCGCCGCGCACGCCTTCGGTAATCAGGCAACCCGCGCCATAGATACCGGTCGGATGAAACTGCACGAACTCCATGTCCTGCATCGGCAAACCGGCGCGCAAGACCATGCCGCCGCCGTCGCCGGTACAGGTGTGCGCTGAGGTGCAGGAGAAATAGGTTCGCCCGTAGCCGCCGGTCGCCAATATGGTCATATGCGCCTTGAACATATGCATGGTGCCGTCGACCAGATTCCACGCCATGACGCCGCGGCAGGTGCCGTCGTCGTCCATCAGCAAGTCGGTCGCGAAGTACTCGATATAGAAATCGACGTCATGCTTGAGAGATTGTCCATAGAGTGTATGGAGCATGGCATGGCCGGTGCGGTCGGCCGCCGCGCAGGTCCGTTGCGCCGTGCCCTCACCGTAATTGGTGGTCATGCCGCCGAAGGCGCGCTGATAGATCTTGCCCTCGTCGGTGCGGCTGAATGGCACGCCGAAATGCTCGAGCTCAAGCACCGCGTCGACCGCGTCGCGGCACATAAATTCGATGGCGTCCTGATCGCCGAGCCAGTCCGATCCCTTAACGGTGTCGTACATGTGCCAGCGCCAACTATCCACGCCCATATTGCCAAGCGCGGCCGAAATGCCGCCCTGCGCCGCAACGGTGTGGGAGCGTGTCGGGAAAACCTTCGAGACGCAGGCCGTCTTCAAGCCGCCCATGGCCGCGCCCATGGCCGAACGCAGGCCTGAGCCGCCGGCGCCGATGACCAGAACATCGTAGTTGTGTTCCGTATAAGGATATGCCTCGGCCACCTCATTATCCTCCGAATGCCAGCATTAATACGGCCATGATGCAGACCAATCCGAGCGCCACACAGCCGAACGTGTTGGCCAACAACAGCGTCAGTTTAGCCCCCGGGCCATGAACGTAGTCTTCGATCACCACTTGCAGTCCAAGCCGGAAATGATAGAACGCGGTGAAAATGAACAGGATCGCGATGCCGGCACCGAACGGATGCCCCAATGTCGCGACCGCGTCTTCATGATCGGCGCCGGTCACTTTGATCAAGACAATGACAAAGGCGATCGACAACGGCACCAAAGCGAGGGCACTGATGCGCTGCAGCCACCAGTGATGCGTCCCTTCTTTTGCCGATCCATGACCACGCACGCGGCCGAGCGGTGTCCGCAAATTCATGACGCTCTCCGTCTAACTAGCATAGGCGGCGACCCAGGCCACCAGGGTCAAGACCACCGAAGCGCCAATCACAGCCCAAGCCGACCGGGTTGCCGTGACCACGTCGTAGCCCATACCGATGTCCCAGAACAAATGCCGAATGCCGTTGCACAGATGAAAAAACAAGGCCCATGTGAACGCCAACAACACGATTCGGCCGATAATGCTGGTCAGCAAGCCGGACACCATTTCGTAATAATCGGCGCCGCTAGCGGCCGCGATCAGCCACCAGGCCAGAACCAGCATACCGCCGCCAAGCCCGACACCGGTCGCCCGATGCAGGATCGACGACGCCATCGTCACCTGCCATTTATAAATGTCGAGATGCGGCGACAACGGCCGTTGCGCGTCTGACATGTCATGGACCCCTAGATTTGTCAGCCTTCACCGGCGAAGACCTGCCCTTTTAGTGATTCGCTTAGATACTAGAGCAGTTCTCGACGGTACGGAAACCTTTGACCGGGATTATTATTCGCTGTGGCAATGAGCGCTTCGCCATGCGATGTGGAACATCGGATAAGACGCGCGAAGCGGCCACAGCGAAAAAGAACCCGGCCTTTGGTGGGGCAACTCGGCTTTTCGGGTGCGTTGTGCCGCTTGCCCGATGCCCCACATCGCGCTGCACAGCGCGCCTGCCCGAAAAGCCGATTTGCACCCATCAAAGGTTCCCGTACCGTCGAGAACTGCTCTGCTGACCACCGATCAAGTCAACGGCGCGGCATGACCGCCCAATAGTCAATATCCAGCACCACATCCGGATCACGCTTGCCGTCCTCGGTTAGATCGGGGAAGTCGCTGCAGGGGCGGTTCTTGGCGGCAACGGTGCGAAGCCGCAACAAGCCGATATCGGCGCGTCCTTCTGCCTCGACCGCCTCCTGAACTTCCGACCAGGCATAGATCGTGTCGCCGGCGAAGGTCGGCGCCGCGTGACTGCCACCGTTCAGCGCGACGACGAACTGCGCGTTGGCGAGACCGTTGTAAGACAGTGCCCGGGCCAGGCTGATGATATGGCCGCCATAGATCAGGCGCCGGCCGAAGCGGCCGCCGGATTCGCTGTGCTGATTGAAATGCACCTTTGCGGTATTTTGGTAAAGCCGGGTGGCGATCATGTGTTCGGCTTCTTCGATGGTGACGCCGTCGACGTGATCGATGCGCTCGCCGACCGCATAATCGTCAAAGAAATGCGGCGAACCGGACGCGGCCCCGTCGAAGCCGGCGAAATTACTGCCAACCGGCGGCATTATCGTTTCCGGCGCCACCCGGTCGGCCAGCTCGGGCACCACCGCCGTCGGCGCCGGATGGGACGGATCGCGCTTTCGCACCATTACCCAGCGAACGTAGTCGAGCACGACCTCTCCGCGTTGGTCAGTTCCGGTTGATTGCACGTAGACGACGCCGGTCTTGCCGTTTGAATTTTCCTTCACGCCGATCACCTTGGACCGGGTGGCAAGGGTGTCGCCGGGATAGACCAGGCCGGTAAAACGCCCCTCTGCATAGCCGAGATTGGCGACAGCGTTCAACGAAACGTCGGGCACCGACTTGCCGAACACCAAATGGAACACCAGCCAGTCGTCGACAGGACTGCGGGCAAGACCGATCGACCGGGCGATCTCCGATGACGAGGTGACGGCAAAGCGCGACCCGAACAGGCCGAGATAGAGCGCCAGATCGCCCTCGGTCACCGTGCGCGGCGTCGCGTGGCGCAATTCCTGGCCGACCGTGAAATCTTCGAAATAGTTGCCCTCGGCGGTTTTGGATTGCGTCATGTCCGCCCCCTAGCTCGCTTCGGCCTGGTCGGCGATGGCTTCGGCCATGGCCAGTAACCGCCGGCCTTGCTCGACATGCAGGTTTTCGATCATGCGGCCGTCGACCACCACCACTGCCTTGCCGGCGGCTTCGGCCTCGGCAAAGGCATCGGCGATTTTGCGGGCAAAAGCGACCTGCTCTTCGGACGGCGAAAAAACCGCGTTACATGGTGATACTTGACCGGGATGGATCAGGGTCTTGCCGTCGAAGCCCATCTCCAGGCCTTGCCGGCAGGCCGCGGTGAAGCCGTCGATATCCTTGAATTCGTTATAGACGCCGTCGAGGATGGCTATGTCATGGGCGCGCGCCGCCAACATGCAGAGGCCGAGTGCCGTGATCATCGGCAAACGCATCGGCGTGTGCTGCGCCCGCATGTCCTTGACCAGGTCGTTCGTTCCCATCACGAAACAGGCGATCCGATCGGACGCAGCGGCGATTTCATCGGCGCGCAGGACTGCTTGCGGCGTTTCCATCATACACCAGAGCGCCATCGCCGACGGCGCGCCGGCACCGTCCATATGGCCGAGGGCGGAATGGATATCGGCGGCGGCTTCGACCTTAGGCAATAAAATGCCGTCAGCGCCCGAGCCCGCCGCGGCCATGATATCATCCTTGCCCCACGCCGTACCAAGTCCATTGACGCGAATAATCAGTTCGCGCTTGCCGTAGCCACCGGCGTGCACCGCCGACACGACATGGGCCCGCGCGGTTGCCTTGGCGTCGGGCGCGACCGCGTCTTCAAGATCCAAGATCAGCGTGTCCGCGGCCAGCGTCTTGGCCTTTTCCAATGCCCGTTCATTGGAACCCGGCATATAAAGTACGCTGCGCCGGGGCCTCACGGAGAGAACCATCACCTACTCCTTAGGTATTTAAGCCGCGGTGACTATAGTGAAATCGGTGTCCCGCACAAGACGGTGTCACGCGTTTCGGATTGAGGCGGCCATGACGGATTACGTGTTATCGATGCAAAGCCAGGTAAGCTACGGCCATGTCGGCAATTCAGCCGCCATGTTCGCCCTCCAGCGCCTCGGCTACGAGGTGTTGGCGCTGCCGACGGCGATGCTGTCGAACCATCCGGGCTATGGCCAAACCGCCGGTCGGCAAACCGATGCCGATGAGATCCGGCAGCTTTGGCAGGGTTTGTCCAGCCTTGACCCGGCACCGGAGATCCGTGCGTTGCTGTCGGGATATCTGGGGCGGCCGGAGAACGGAACGGTTCTCCTGGATATTGCGTCGGCACTGGGCACCGGCGATAGCGAACCGATCTGGCTCTGTGACCCGGTCATTGGCGATACTCATACCGGGACCTATGTGGCCGACGGGTTGCCGGAATTTTTCCGCGACCGGGCCTTGCTCCGGGCCGATGTCGTGACGCCCAACCAGTTCGAGCTCGCCACTCTCACCGGCCGAACCATCCATTCCGAAGCCGAGCTGTTGTCAGCGGCCCGGGAGGTCTTGCAGCGCGGCCCAAAGATCGTGGTCTGTACGTCCGTGACCGCCGGCCTCGCCGACGACCGCATCGGTAGTTTGGCGGTCACCGCCGATGCCGCCTGGCTCGCCACCACGCCGCGCCTCGAGAAGGCGCCGCACGGCGGCGGCGATTTGTTTGCCGCATTGTTTCTCGGTCACTTGCTTAGGTCGGAGGCGACCGACACAGCGCTCGCCAATGCCATGGCCAGTACGTTCGCGCTCATGGCCGCCAGCAACCGGCAGAACCTGACGGAACTGCCGCTGATCGCCGAGCAGGAGTCACTCATCGCAGCCGATGTTGGCCCTGTCGCGGTATCCGTTCTCTGATCACGCCGCCTTGCGCAGGTGGCGGCGGCCTAAAATCTCGGCGATTTGCACGGCGTTCAGCGCCGCGCCTTTGCGTAGATTGTCGGACACCACCCAGATGTTGAGGCCGTTATCAATCGTCGGGTCGTCGCGGATCCGGCTCACGAACGTGGCGTATTCGCCGACGCAATCGATCGGCGTCACGTAAGCATTCTCTTCCGGATTATCGACCACCATGATGCCCGGCGCCTCGCGTAGGATCGACCGTGCCTGGTCCGCCGAAAGCGGCCGTTCGAGCTCCAAATTAATCGATTCCGCATGGCCGACGAAGGTCGGCACGCGCACGCAGGTCGCCGTCACCTTGATCCGCGGATCGAGGATCTTCTTGGTTTCTACGACCATCTTCCATTCTTCCTTGCTCGAACCGTCCTCCATGAAGTCGTCGATATGCGGAATGACGTTGAACGCGATCTGCTTGGTGAAGATGTCCGGAGTCGGATCGTCGTTGACGAATATGCCCTTGGTTTGCTGGAACAGTTCATCCATCGCCTGGTGGCCGGCGCCGGATGTCGACTGATAGGTCGACACGACGACCCGCTTGATCCCGGCGGCGTCATGCAACGGCTTCAAGGCGACGACCATCTGCGCCGTCGAACAGTTGGGATTGGCGATGATGTTGCGCCGCTTGTAGCCATCGACGGCGTCGGCGTTGCATTCCGGCACGATCAGGGGCACGTCCTCGACCATGCGGAAGTAGGAACTGTTGTCGATGACGACGGCGCCGGCCGCCGCCGCAACCGGGCCGAATTCCGCCGAAACCGACCCGCCGGCAGCAAACAAGGCGATGTCGGTGCCGGCGAAATCGAAATCGTCGAGCACCTTCGCCTTCAGGGTTTTCTCGCCGAACATCACCTCTTTGCCGAGCGACCGGCGCGACGCCACGGCGATCACTTCGTCGGCGGGAAATTCCCGTTCCGCCAGAATGTTGCACATCTCCCGACCGACATTTCCGGTCGCACCAACGACTGCTATTCGATATCCCATGGTCTATTCCATATTTGCCTGGAGCCGCGGCGTCGGTCTCAAAAACGAGAGGCCGCGAAAGCGGCCCCCAAAAAATTTCCTCGTTCGTCCACGCTTTGGTTGCCTGCTTCTGTTATGGCAGATCCTTCGTTTTCATTTTCTTTTTCATAAACTTCATAGCCGTGGACGGCCCCCATGTCGTTACCCAGCCTGTGTCTCCCTAGACGTGGGCGGCGCCACCTTAGCGATTCATCCTCGATAAGGCAATCACGATGTTGGCCGTGGTTCAGCCATTGGCAGCAACTTTGTCCATTTCCCGCAGCAGGGATTCGCCCATGGTATCGGTCGACACTTCGGCCATGCCGGCCTGCATGATATCGCCGGTTCTGAGACCGCCGGCCAGGACATTGGAGACCGACGCATCAATCAAATCGGCCTGTTCGGGCAGATCGAAGGTGTAGCGCAGCGCCATGCCGAAGCTGAGCAGCGTCGCCAGCGGATTGGCCTTGCCGCGGCCGGCAATGTCCGGCGCCGAGCCATGCACCGGCTCGTAGAGCGCGCGGCGCCGGCCGTCGGCATCGACGGCACCAAGCGAGGCCGACGGCAGCATGCCCAGCGAACCGGTCAGCATCGCCGCCTCGTCGGACAGCATGTCGCCGAACAAATTGTCGGTGACGATGACGTCGAATTGCTTGGGATTGCGGACCAACTGCATGGCGCAATTGTCGGCGTACATGTGGGTCAGCTCGATACCCGGAAATTCCTCGTCGTGAAGCTTCTGCACTTCCTCGCGCCAAAGCACGCCGGATTCCATGACATTGGATTTTTCCGACGAACAGACTCGACCCTGGCGCTTGGCCGCCAATTCGAAGGCGACCCGCGCCACGCGTTGAATTTCCGGCGTGGTGTAGGATTGTGTGTTGAAGCCGCGGCGTATACCGCCGCCCAGATCCTCGATGCCGCGGGGCTCGCCGAAATAAATCCCGCCGGTCAGCTCGCGGACGATCATGATGTCGAGATCCTGCACCACTTCCGGTTTCAGGGTCGACGCGGAGACCAAAGGCTCGAAACACACCGCCGGGCGCAAATTGGCGAACAGCTCCATGTCCTTGCGCAGCCTGAGAAGGCCGCGCTCGGGCTTCAGCGAGAAATCGAGGTCGTCCCATTTCGGCCCGCCGACCGCGCCGAGCAACACCGCGTCGGCCGCCATCGCCTTGAGAACCGTGGCGTCGGTGACCGGCACGCCGTGCGCGTCGATGGCGGCGCCGCCGACCAGGTCCTCTTCGACCTCGAAGCTCAGGTCCTGGCGTTTTTCAAACCACCGCATGATCTTGAAGACCACGCGCATGACTTCCGGCCCGATGCCGTCGCCCGCCAATACCAGCATTTTTCTATTGGAAGCCATTCAGCGTCCTCTCAGTGTTCCGTCCACACCCATGCGCCGCAGGCGCGCCGTATCTATTCGGCGCCAGCTCGGTCGTAAAGCCACGGTTGTTGCAGCTCTTGGCGCTGTTCAAACGTCGAAATTTCCTCGCCTTGCTCCATGGTCAGGCCGATTTCATCGAGACCGTCCAGCAAACACTGCTTACGGAACGGATCGATTTCGAAATCGAATACCTTACCGTTGCTGGCCAGGACTTGCTGGCTCTCCAAATCGACTGTCAGGTCAAGGCCTTCTTCGGCATCATGCATCAGATAATCGATCGCCTCGCGCGGCAAGGTCACCGGCAAAATGCCGTTCTTGAAGCAATTGTTGTAGAAGATGTCGGCGAAGCTGGTCGAAATCACACAGCGCACGCCGAAGTCGAGTAGGGCCCAGGGGGCATGTTCCCGGCTCGAACCGCAGCCGAAATTGTCGCCGGCCACCAGCACGCTGGAGTCCCGATAGTGTTCCCGGTTGAGCACGAAATCCGACTGCTCGCCGCCATCGGTCTCATAGCGCATCTCGGCGAAAAGGTGCTTGCCGAGGCCGGTCCGCTTGATGGTTTTCAAATACTGCTTCGGGATGATCATGTCAGTGTCGATGTTGGCGAACTTCATGGCCGCCGCGACCCCGGTATGCTTGGTGAACTTTTCCATTGCAGCCTCCGCTTTAGAGGAAATCGCGGACATCGGCCAATCGGCCGTTGACCGCCGCCGCCGCTGCCATCGCCGGACTGAGCAAATGCGTCCGGCCGCCGCGTCCCTGCCGGCCTTCGAAATTCCGGTTCGACGTCGACGCGCAGCGCTCACCCGGTTCCAGCTTGTCGGCATTCATGGCCAGGCACATGGAACAGCCCGGTTCGCGCCATTGAAAACCGGCCTCCAACAGGATCTTGTCCAGGCCTTCCTCTTCGGCCTGATACTTGACCAGTCCGGATCCCGGCACCACCCAAGCCTCGACGCTGTCGGCGACCTTGCGGCCCTCGACTACCGCCGCCGCGGCGCGGACGTCTTCGATCCGGCCGTTGGTGCAGGAGCCGATGAAGACCCGGTCGATGGCGACATCGGTTAGCGGCGTGCCGGCGGTCAGACCCATATAGGCCAGCGAGCGCTCCAACGAGCTGCGCCGGATCGGATCCTCCTCGTCGGCCGGGTCCGGCACCCGTCCGGTGATCGGCAACACGTCCTGCGGGCTGGTGCCCCAGGTAACGTGTGGTGAAATATCGGCCGCGTCCAAGGTTACTTCGGTGTCGTAGCGGGCGCCGGGATCGGACACGAACTCTTGCCAATAGGCAACCGCCTGTTCCCACTGCCCGGCCTTCGGCGCCATCGGCCGGCCTTTGACGTAATCGAAGGTGGTTTGATCCGGCGCGATCAGGCCGGCCCGGGCGCCGGCCTCGATGGTCATGTTGCAGACCGTCATACGGCCTTCCATGGAAAGGTTCTGGATCGCCGGGCCGGCATATTCGATGACATGGCCGGTACCGCCGGCGGTGCCGATCTTGCCGATGATGGCGAGCACCAAGTCCTTTGCGGTAACGCCGGCCAGGGTGTCTCCGGTCACCGTGATCCGCATGTTCTGGGCGCGCTGCTGCACCAATGTCTGGGTCGCCAGCACATGCTCGACCTCCGACGTGCCGATGCCGAAGGCGAGCGCGCCAAAGGCGCCGTGGGTCGCGGTGTGGCTGTCGCCGCAGACCAATACGATGCCCGGTTGGGTCAGGCCCTGCTCCGGCCCGACGATATGGACAATGCCTTGGCGAACGTCGTCAACCGGCAGATAGGGCACGCCAAATTCGGCGCAGTTCTTGATCAGGGTCTCGACCTGGATGCGGCTTTCTTCATCGGCGATGCCGGCCGAGCGATCCGTGGTCGGGATGTTGTGATCGGCCATGGCAAGGGCCGCCTGCGGACGGCGCACCGGACGGCCGGCGTCGCGCAGGCCCTCGAAAGCTTGCGGGCTGGTCACTTCGTGGACCAAATGGCGATCGACATAGATCAGCGCCGAGCCGTCGTCCCGGGTTTCGATCAGATGCCGGTCCCATATCTTGTCGTACAGCGTCTTTGGTGCCGCCATGGATAGCCTCTCCCGCGTTGTGCCGTCTGCCGCGCTTTTTTAAGCGTTCTTGGCTTGCGCTTCCTTCTTGGGACCGCGCCGATCGTCGCGCCGCTCCTTGATGCGCGCCGATTTGCCGCGGCGACCGCGCAAATAATAAAGCTTGGCCCGGCGCACCATACCGCGGCGTACCACCTGGATCGATTCGATCACCGGCGAGTACAGCGGAAAGATGCGTTCGACGCCTTCGCCGTTGGAAATCTTGCGCACGGTAAAGGACGAATTGAGCGCCCGGCTTTTACGGGCGATGCAGACGCCTTCGAACGCCTGGACCCGCTCGCGGCTGCCTTCCGTTACTTTCACGTTGACGCGCACGGTATCGCCGGGATCGAAGACGGGTATCTCCGCCCCGCCCGCCAAGCGCTCGATTTCTTCGCGTTCCAATTGCTCGATTACATTCATGACGTCACCTTCGTCTTTTCTCGTTGCTCGCCATACCGGCGCCACAAATCCGGCCGCCGCTCGCGCGTTAGGCGCTCGGCTTGTTCACGCCGCCACGCCGCGATGCGGTCGTGGTGGCCGCTTAAAAGGACTGTCGGCACCGCCCGGCCATCCCAGACCCGCGGGCGGGTATAATGCGGGTATTCCAACAATCCCCGTTCGAAACTCTCTTCCGCCAGCGATGCCGCGTTGCCGGCCACCCCCGGCAGCAATCGCACCACCGCGTCGAGCAAGGCATAAGCGGCGATTTCCCCGCCCGACAAAATCACATCACCGATGCTGACTTCGATTACGCTCCGAGCCGCCAGCACCCGTTCGTCCACACCCTCGTAGCGGCCGCAAATCAGGGTGATACCCCCGGCCGCCGCAAGCTCATTCACATAAGCCTGGTCCAGGACCCGGCCTCGCGGGCTCAAATAAACCAGGGGCCGGCCGCCATCGGATGCCCGCGCCTCTGTCGCGTCTATGGCCGCGGCCAAAACGTCCGCACGCATCACCATGCCGGCACCCCCGCCGAAGGGGGTGTCGTCCACGGTGCGGTGTTTATCGCGCGCGAAGTCGCGAATGTCTACTGTTTCTAGCGACCAAATCCCCCGTTCCAGCGCTTTTCCCGCCAAGCTTGTCGCCAGCGGCCCGGGAAACAACTCGGGCATCAGGGTCAATATTGTCGCATCAAAGGCCGAACCGGCATTGGCACCGCCCATTATTCCGCCTCCTGCTTGCCGCCACCGTCATCGACAGCCGCTGCCAATGCCGCAGGATCGATCACCATTTGCCCGCTTTTCAACAGGATTTCGGGCACGGTCTCGCGGGAAAACGGCAACAGCACTGTTTTTCCACTCCCGTCCAGCCGGATTTCCAGCAAATCGCCGGCGCCAAAGTCCAACACCGCCTTGACTGCCCCCAAAGTCCGCCCTTGGTCGTCGATCACGGCGAGACCGATGAGATCGGCGTGATAGAACTCGTCCGGATCGGCAATCGCCGGCAGCGTCGACCGATCGACGAACAATCCGGTGCCGCGCAAAGCCTCGGCCGCGTCGCGGTCATCGACGCCGGCGATGCGGCAGATCAAGACGCCTTTGGCGGTGCCGACGACAGCCACCTCGAAAGACCGCGTCGACATTTCATCGAACAGCGGGCCGTAGGCGGCGAGATCGCCGGGCTCGGCGGTGAACGACTTGATCCGGACCTGCCCTTTGACGCCGTGTGGCGCGGCGATCACGCCGAGCTGCATCGGCGCGCGGCTGCCGGCGACCATAAACCGAGCCCGGACGGGTTACGCTTCGGCCGCCGCGGCAGCGTCATCACCATCGCCTTCCGCCGGCGTTTCGGCCGGCGCTTCGGCCGGGGCTTCGGCCGCCGCCGCGGCTTCCTCGGCCGCCTTCAGACGCTCTTGCGCCTTGGCTTTGGGCTTGCCTTTGTTCGGATTGTTGCGCTGCTGGGGCATGGCGATAATTTCAGCCTGGCCCAAGAAACGCGCCACCCGATCGGTTGGCTGGGCGCCTTCGCCGAGCCAATATTTCGCCCGGTCCAGATCGAGCGTCACGCGATCCTCAGCGTCTTTCGGTTTGAGCGGGTCGTAGGTGCCGATCCGTTCGATGAAGCGGCCGTCCCGCGGACTGCGGGAATCGGCGACGACGATGCGATAGAACGGCCGTTTTTTTGCGCCCGCCCGGGCCAATCGAAGTTTCAATGCCATGTGTTTGCTCTGCTTCTTTCCTGGTTTGTGCGGTCCGATCCAATCGGGCCAATTCCTACATACGCGGCAGGATGCCGGGCAGGCCCGCCCGCATCATGCCTTTCTTGCCCATTTTCTTGACCTTCTTCATCATCACCGCCATCTGCTTCCACTGCTTCAACACCCGATTGACTTCCGGCACGGTGCTGCCGGAACCCAGGGCGATGCGCCGTTTACGCGAGGCGTTGATCAATTTCGGGCGGCGCCGTTCGTCCGGCGTCATGGAGCAGATGATGGCTTCCTGGCGGATCAAGACGCGTTCGTCCACATTGGCCTCGGCCATCTGCTTTTTCACGTTCTTGACGCCGGGCAACAGCCCCATCATGCCTTCCAGGCCGCCCATTTTGCGCATTTGCCGCAGTTGGTCGCGCAGATCTTCCAGGTCGAAGCGGCCTTTCTCGAGTTTCTTGGCGAGCCTTTCGGCGTCTTCCTCTTCGATCGTCTCCTGGGCCTTTTCGACCAGCGACACGACGTCGCCCATGCCGAGAATGCGCGAAGCAATGCGATCCGGGTGGAAGGCCTCCAAGGCGTCGAGACCCTCGCCGGTACCGAGCAGCTTGATCGGGCAGCCGGTTACCGAGCGCATGGAGAGCGCCGCGCCGCCACGGCCGTCGCCGTCGATCCGGGTCAGGACGATGCCGGTCAGCGCGATCCGCTCGTTGAACTGACGGGCGACGTTGACCGCGTCCTGGCCGGTCAGCGCGTCGGCGACGAGCAAGACTTCCGTCGGCGTGGTCGCGCCGTGGATGTCGGCCATCTCCGCCATCAGGGCCTCGTCCACATGCAGGCGGCCGGCGGTATCCAACAACACCACGTCGACGCCTTGCAGGCGGCCGGCCTGCATGGCGCGACGGGCGATCTCGACCGGCATCTGGCCCTCGACGACCGGCAGGGTTGCGACACCAGCCTGTTCGCCCAGCACCTTGAGCTGTTCCTGGGCTGCCGGCCGGCGCACGTCGAGTGAGGCCATCAGCACCTTTTTCTTGTCGCGTTCCTGCAGCCGGCGGGCGATTTTGGCCGTCGTCGTGGTCTTACCCGAGCCCTGCAGGCCGACCATCATGACCGGCACTGGCGGCACGGCGTTGAGCGTCAGCTCCGAGGCCTCCGAACCGAGCATTTCGACCAGATGGTCGTGCACGATCTTGATGATCATCTGGCCCGGCGTCACCGAGCGTAGCGCTTCGCCGCCGATCGCCTTGTCGCGCACCTGCTCGACGAAATCCTTGACCACGGGCAGCGCGACGTCGGCTTCCAGCAGCGCCACCCGTACTTCCCGCATGACTTCGGCGACATCGGACTCGGTGATCGCGCCACGCCGCGTCAGGCGATCGAAAACCTCACTCAGCCGTCCGCTTAAAGAGTCAAACATCGATCTCGGTCCTCGATCGGGGCGACAACGACAAAAGCGCCAGTGCGCGAACACTCGCGGACTGACGGTCACCCCCACATTAGAAGGCGGCGAAATTTTCCCCGCTTCGGATTAGTAGCGGGGTTTAAGCCATAGGTGGTGGGAATTTGTCAAGGTTGGCGTGGCACCATCACGGCAGCAAAGTTTCGGATCGACGTGCAATCGAAAAATGGTACCGTCCGGCGATGTTTACGAATCCCGATTACGACAACCATGAACATGTGGTGTTCCACCGCGATCCCGAGACCGGCCTGACGGCGATCATTGCCCTGCATTCGACGGTGCTGGGGCCGGCGTTCGGCGGCTGTCGCATGTACCCATATGACGACGAGGATCAGGCCCTGACCGACGCGCTCCGGCTGTCGCGCGGCATGACCTACAAGGCGGCGATCTGCGGCCTGCCCTATGGCGGCGGCAAATCGGTGATCATCGGCGATTCCAAATCCGACAAGACGCCGAGCCTGTTGCGCGCCATGGGCCGGCTGGTGGAGGCTTTGGGCGGCCGTTACATCATCGCCGACGATGTCGGCACCAGCCTGGACGACCTCGCCGTGATGCGCCAGGAAACCAGCCACACCGCCGCCGCCACCGCGGCGGCGCAGGAACCGTTGGCGGTCACCGCCCATGGCGTGCTGATGGCGATCGAGGCGGCGGTCGTGGCGCAGCTCCAGCGCACCGATTTCGCCGGCCTGACGGTCGCCGTGCAAGGCCTCGGTAGTGTCGGCATGCCGCTTTGCCAGGCGTTGCAGACGCGCGGCGCCGCGCTGATCGTGACCGACATGGATGCGAAAAAGATGGCGGCCGCGAGCCAAGACTACGGCGCCACCGCGGTCGCGCCCGACGACATCTATGATCAGGCGGTCGATCTGTTCGCGCCTTGTGCGCTCGGCGCCGTGCTCAACGACCAGACCATCCCGCGGCTCAAGGCCCGGATCGTCTGCGGCGGCGCCAACAATCAGTTGCTGGAGAGCCGTCACGACCAAGCGCTCGCCGGCCGCGGCATCACCTACGTGCCGGACTATTTGGCAAACGCCGGCGGGGTTATCGATTTCTATCAGGAATTCATCGACGACAGTCCGACGGCGATCCTGGCGTCGGTCGAGCGGATCCGCGGCATCACTGAAAGCGTTTTGGCCAGTGCCGAGGCGTCGGGCAAGACCGCCCTCGAAGTGGCCGACGCCATGGTCCGGGAACGGCTAAAGGAAGCAGCATCATGACCGATAAGACGCCGCCGGTTGGACCGGCCGTCACCACTTTGCCCGACGGCCGGGCGCCGGAGAAGACCGTCTTGCAAGGTCGCTGGACGCGCCTGGAGCCGATCGATCCGGCGCGCCACGCCGACGCGTTATATGAAGCCATCGCCGACGCGCCCGACGACCTCTGGACCTACATGAGCTTCAGCCCGTTTGCCGATTCCAGCGCCTTTCGCGCCTGGCTCGAACCGCAGCCGGCCGTTGCCGATCCCTTGGCCTTCGCCATTATCGACACCGAGCAGGGCGCCGCCCGGGGCATGGCCTGCTACATGCGGATTGCGCCGCATTGGGCGACCTGCGAGGTCGGCTCGATCTGGTACGCGCCGGCCTTGAAACGGACCCGGCAGGCGACCGAGGCCATGTATCTGATGGCAGGCCACGTATTCGAAGATCTCGGCTATCGCCGTTATGAATGGAAATGCGATGCCCTGAACGCCGCTTCGCGCAGCGCCGCGCTCCGGCTCGGCTTCGTATACGAGGGCCTGTTTCGCCAGCACGTGGTCTATAAAGGGCGCAATCGCGACACCACCTGGTATGCCATGATCGACCGCGACTGGCCGCGCATCAAAGCCGGCTTCGAGGCCTGGCTCGATCCCGGCAATTTCGATGCCGCGGGCATTCAAAAAGTCGGGCTTGCGGAATTACGTGGCGACTAGGACAGCCCTGGACCAGGGCCGCCAAAACGCCTATATCCCGCAGCATGAGCGCGCAGCCCTTCATAAAGATGCATGGCCTCGGCAATGATTTCGTGGTCCTCGATGCCCGGCGCGGCATGGCGCCGCTCGATTCCGAGCAGGTGCGCCTGGTGTCGGACCGCAAATTCGGCGTCGGCTGCGATCAACTGATCACCATCGAACCGAGCACCAGCGCCGATGCCTTCATGCGCATCCACAACGCCGACGGCGACGAGGTCGAGGCCTGCGGCAACGCCACGCGCTGCGTCGCCAGCTTGCTGATGGCCGAGACCGGGCGCGACGCCGTGGTCGTCGATACCGTGGTCGGGCCGCTGCCATCCACTGCTGCGGGCACCGACCGGGTCCGGGTCGACATGGGGCTACCGCGCACCGATTGGGCCGAGATCCCGTTGAGCCGGGAAATGGACAGCCTGCATCTCGATTTCGCCCTCGACGAAGCCGGTGCCGAGGTCCTGACCGACCCGGCCGCCGCCAACATCGGCAATCCCCACGTGGCGTTTTTCGTGGCCGACGCCGAGGCCGTCAATCTGCCCCGTTTCGGGCCGCTGATCGAGCGTCACCCGCTGTTTCCCGACCGGGTCAACGTCAGCATCGCCACAGTTACAGGCAGCGACATCCGGCTCCGGGTCTGGGAGCGCGGTGTCGGCATCACCCGCGCCTGCGGCACCGCCGCCTGCGCCACGTTGGTATCGGCAAGCCGGCGCGGCCTGATCGGTCGCGAGGCGACCATTCACTTGGACGGCGGTGCGCTCGACCTCGAATGGGATGCCGACGGCCATGTGCAGATGACCGGCCCGGTCGCCACCAGCTTTCACGGCACGCTCGACGCGAGCCTGCTTGCGTCCCGCGGCTGAAGGGCGGCGACCGCGATGGCCTCGCCAGAAATCATCACCTTCGGCTGCCGCCTCAACGCCTATGAATCGGAAGTCATGCGCGCCAACGCCGCCGGCATCGACGACCCGGACTTGGTCATCGTCAATACCTGCGCGGTAACTGCGGAATCCGAACGCCAGGCGCGCCAGGCGATCCGCCGGGCGCGAAGGCGCCGGCCCTCTGCCACCTTGGTCGTGACCGGCTGCGCCGCACAGATCAATCCCGACCAGTTCGCCGACATGGCGGAGGTCGACCGGGTCATCGGCAACACCGAAAAACTCGAACCCCAGGCGTTCGCAGACGGGCCAAGGGTGGCCGTCAACGACATCCTATCGGTCAAGGAAACCGCCGGCCATTTGATCGACGGCTTCGAAGGCCGCGCCCGTGCCTTTCTGCAGGTGCAAACGGGGTGCGATCACCGCTGCACCTTCTGCATCATCCCGTTCGGCCGCGGCAACAGCCGCTCGGTGCCGATCGGCGCCATCGTCGACCAGGCCCGCCGCCTGGTCGAAGGCGGCTACCGCGAACTGGTGCTGACCGGCGTCGACATCACCGATTATGGCAAAGACCTGCCGAGCCGGCCGAGCCTTGGGCAGATGATCCGGCGCCTGCTCGCCGCTTTGCCCGAGCTGCCGCGGCTTCGGCTGTCGTCGATCGACCCGGTCGAGGTTGATGAAGAGCTCTGGCGCCTGATCGCCGCAGAACAGCGGCTGATGCCGCATCTGCATCTCTCGCTCCAGGCCGGCAGCGACATGATCCTGAAGCGCATGAAGCGGCGCCACAGCCGCGCCGACGCCTTGGCGTTTTGCGACCGGGCGCGGCGCCTAAGGCCCGACATCGCTTTCGGCGCCGATCTGATCGCCGGCTTCCCGACCGAGACCGAGGCGATGTTTGCCGAGAGCCTCGACCTGGTCGGCGAGTGCGGCCTCGCCTGGCTGCATGTTTTTCCTTACTCGCCGCGGCCGGGTACCCCGGCGGCCCGTATGCCGCAGGTGCCCAAAGCCGACCGTAAGGCCCGCGCGGCCGCCCTACGGGCGGTTGGCGAGGCAGAACGCGATCGCCATCTGGCGGCCCAGGTCGGCCGCCGCCTCGACGTGTTGATCGAGGACGACACCACCGGCCGAGCCGAAGATTTCTCTCCCGTTATATTGGACCGGCCAAGCCGGTCGGGTCGGATCCAGGCGGTGTCCGTCCACGGCGCGGCCGACGGCCGCCTGATGGGATCGGCGGCGGCGTGAGCGCCGAGGCGCAAGAGGGCCGCCGCGGCTGGTTCGGCCGGCTGAAAGACGGGCTCAAGCGCTCGACCAGCAGCCTGACCGACGGCATCACCGGCATCTTCACCAAGCGACGCCTGGACGACGCGGCAATCGAGGATCTGGAAGAGCTGCTGATCAAGGCCGATCTCGGGGTCGCGACCGCGGCCCGGATCGCCGGCAACATCGCGGCGACGCGTTACGACAAGACCGTCTCGCCCGAGGAAATCCGCACCGCGCTGGCCGCCGAGGTGACCGCCATCCTCGAGCCGGTGGCTGTGCCCCTGGCACTCGATGCCGCCAAGCGGCCGCACGTGGTCTTGGTGGTCGGCGTCAACGGCACCGGCAAGACCACCACCATCGGCAAGCTCGCCCAGCAGTTCACGGCCGCGGGCCGCTCAGTTTCTTTGTGTGCCGGCGACACATTTCGTGCCGCCGCCATCGAGCAATTGGCGATTTGGGGTGAGCGCACCGGCGTGCCGGTGACCGCCGGCAAACAAGGCGCCGACGCCGCCGCCCTGGCCTTCGAGGCGCTGCAGGGCGCCCAGGCCCGCGGCGACGATCTGTTGCTGATCGATACCGCCGGCCGGCTGCAGAACAAAGGCCACCTGATGGCCGAGCTCGAAAAGATCGCCCGCGTCGTCGGCAAACTCGACGACAGCGCGCCGCATTCGGTGCTGTTGGTGCTCGACGCCACGACCGGCCAGAACGCCATCAACCAGGTCGACGTCTTCCGCGAGGTCTGCCACGTCACCGGCCTGATCATGACCAAGCTGGACGGCACCGCCCGCGGCGGCGTGCTGGTCGCCGTTGCCGACAAATTCGGCCTGCCGGTCCACGCCATCGGCGTCGGCGAGAGCGCCGAGGATTTACGGCCGTTCGATGCCGGCGAGTTTGCCCGCGCCCTTTGTGGCCTTTAGACTGGAGTCCCCATGACCGTCGACAGCCCCAAAGACCCGGCCAAGCCGCGCCTCCACCCGCTGGTCAAGCTCGCCATCGAGATCGGCCCGTTGGGAATCTTTTTCTTCGCCAACGCGAAGTTCGGCATTTTCGCCGCCACCGGCGCCTTCATGGTGGCGATCAGCGTCTCGCTGGCGATAAATTACATGCTGCTCCGGCGCTTAGCGATGCTGCCGCTGGTCACCGGCATTTTCGTGCTGGTCTTCGGCGGCCTGACGCTGTGGCTGCAGGACGAGCTGTTCATCAAGCTCAAACCCACCATCGTCAACGGCCTGTTTGCCGCCATCCTGTTCGGCGGCCTGGCCTTCGGCAAATCATTCCTGAAAAGCGTGCTCGATACGGTCTTCAAGCTGACCGAAGAGGGTTGGCGCATCATGACCTGGCGCTGGGCCATCTTCTTCGTCTGTCTGGCGGTGCTGAACGAAGTCGTCCACCGCAGCGTCTCCACCGACATGTGGGTCAATTTCAAGGTCTTCGGCATCATGCCGCTCACGCTGCTGTTCAGCCTGACGCAAGTCCCGCTGTTGCAGCGCCACGGCATCGACACCGACGATGCCGAGCCGTGAGCGCCCCCTACTTCCCGATCGAAAGCGGCCCGCACCGGCTGACGATGGGCCTCGCCCAACTGCGCGAAGACCCTTGGTTTGAAGTGGATTTGGCCCTACGGGCCGATCTGACCGAGAAAGACCGTTTGCTCGCAACCCACCACGAAAAAGTTGTCGCGACCGTGCCAAGCTCGCTAGACGGCCAGCACGAGGTCTTGGACCTCATCGCCGGCCATGTGACCGAGCACCATCCGGACCTTTACCGCCGCGAAGGCGATCAAATCCGCATCACCGGCGTCGCCGATCCGCGCGCGCTCAGCGACCCGGATCGGCCGCCACTCGAAACCGCCGCGCGCCTTGTCCAGGAAGACCTCTGCCTGATGGAGCCCAACGGCGGCCAATACATCCTGACGGCGGCCGTCGTCTGCTTCCCGACCCGCTGGAGCCTCACGGAAAAAATCGGCCGCCCGCTCGGTCCCATCCACGCCCCGGTGCCGGGCTACGAAGCCGAACTCGACCATTCCATGGAAGCCTATTTCCAACGCATCCGCCCCGGCAAACCAACCTGGCGCATCAACTGGAGCCTGGTCGAAGACCCCGCCCTCTACCTGCCCCGCCGCCGCCAGCCGATCGAAGAACCGATCACCGCCGACACCGCCGGCCAACGCCTCTGGCTCCGCTGCGAACGCCAAACCCTGGCCCGCATGCCCAAAACCGGCGGCATCCTCTTCACCATCCGCATCCACCGCACCCCGCTACGCGAGGCCATTACGCCGGCGGGCCACGCGCAACGGATGCTGGATGCCATCGAGGCGATGCCGGAGCCGATGCGGCGGTATAAGGGGATCGACCGGCATTACGCCGCGTTGGCGGAATTTCTTGGGCGGCTGGTGGAGGGGGATGGATGATTCACAAACTGGTTCCCGTCACGTAGTGGGGCTTCAATTCCCGCGACCCGCACCAATGACCATGGGGAAGAAATTTCCGTCGTCGTCATTCAGACGCCGTTTCTCTGTTGCGGCATAGTTTTTGTCCGCTTCGAAAATCTGCGAGTCGTCGACTAACATTTGTTTGATCAGGGGCAAAAAAACCAACGATGTAACGAAATGACGCCTATTTCGAATCGCATTAGAGGTCGTTATAGTATGGCAAGCGTCCGAACGGACGCGGTGAGAGTAAAGGATTGACCAAATGGGATCGATGATACACCTTGCCGTAGGCCGGCTTGAAATTGACTGGGGCAAGAACAGCGGCTTCACTGATCACAGCCCATTATTTCAGACCAATGATCTTTCCCAGGTTCCTTATTATTATGTCAAAGAAGAGGAAGAGACATACATCGATTCGGCAGGCGAAACACGCTACAAGCTCTTCGCAAAATTCCAGGACGGAATGTCGAAGTCATTAGGGCAGGTAGTTGACCGCATCGCTCTGCTCGGACACACGCTCGCCCACTGTGAGAAGGAGTTTGAATACCTTGCCGGTTTCAACAACTTCGACACCGAGCAGTTTCAGTTCGAAGAGCTAAAAAAAGCCCTCGTCGCAATCGACGTTAACGCTATTTCTGCTGACTACGGTGAAATGGGAGAAGACTTTGGAAGGTTCTTTCGTCGTCAGCTTTTCGATCGGCTGAAGTTGCAAGAGATTGCGGCAAATCCGAAATACGCACGGCACGACGTTGGCGAAGCAATGGAGAACCTCAGCGCGTACTCAGTCCTGCAACTACTTGCTCTCAATCCAAAAGCACGCGGCCTTCCGGTAACTTGGCAATTCGTGGACGTCGAAGTCGCTGGGTATGCCAATCGGGACGATTTTGTACGAGAACTCGACCAAAGTAGCCGCTTCTTAATAGTTACGGAGGGTAGCTCTGATGCGAAAATTATCCGGCACGCCTTTAAACTATTGAAACCGCATATTGCGGATTTCTTTGACTTTGTTGACATGGAAGAGGGTTATCCATTCGCAGGCACAGGCAATTTATTCAGGTTTTTGCAAGGTCTAATAAGCATCTCGATCCAGAACAATGTCATCATTGTCTACGACAACGACGCTGAAGGGGTCGCGAACTTCCAACGCTCTTGTGCGCTCAAAATACCTGACAACATGAAAATTCTTAGATTGCCCGATTGTCCTTATTTCACTGACATCGAGACAATCGGTCCAAACGGCCAGCATCGCGCTGATATCAATGGACGGGCCGCAGCGATTGAATGCTATCTCGATGTCGGCAATCAGTCGCTGGTCAGGTGGAGCAACTACAATTCGAAAACTGAAACCTACCAAGGCGAGCTGATTGACAAGACGAGCTACATGAAGACGTTCCTTGAACAAAGGACGTGCATTGATGGCTACGAATACGGCCGAATTAGGTCTATTCTCGATATGATTATCGAGAATTGCGTCAAGATGCGTGAGACTGTCGCCGATAAGAGCTTGGAAAAGAACTGATTATTTATCCACTTAGGGTTACGGTGACAGGGTTAGGGTGGCAGTCCACTTAACCTTTCTGCTACGTATTGCGGCAACAGTGCAGACTTTGAGATCACAAAGACAAGTGGACTGTCACCGCAACCCGATGCCGGACCCGATGCGGCGGTATAAAGGGATTGACCGCCATCATGCGGCGTTGGCGCGCTATCTAGGGCGGCGTGTGGTGGGGGATCGGTGATTTTCCGCCAGTGCCCGTAGTAAGCGTTGGCATCGGGTTCCCTCTACCCGCATCCAAGAAAAGCAAGGTAAGAAAGCCTTGAGAAATTTGTGTTTTCGCGAAACGGACACATCATTGCGTTTCAATTTTATAGCCTTATTGTTACGCTGACACAAATTTTTGAGTACATTCAAGCCCTCTACGATATAGAAAGGGTATTTTATAACTTCTTTTGCTTTTCTTTGTAGCTCTCTCAATTATACCTAGGGATATCAAATCCTCTATTGTCTGTTCATGTTTTTTGCCAAATAGGCGTATCAGTGCCTTTTCACTATATTCTGTACCGCCGCCTATAAGTTTTCTGATTTCCTTCCATTTGTCTGGGAACTCCGCTTCAAGGTAGGTTGACCGTTTTTGTTGAGAAAGTTCTTCCAGTCCGTAGTTGACCGCGACCCCATGTATTAAACGATCCGTTTCTCCTTGTAGATCTCGCCTATAAATGTCTATCTGTTTTTGTCTCGCTCGATCTAACAGGTGGATTACATCGCGGGGCGTTACAACGCCACGGCCGTCTTTTGTATGATTATAAATCCATCGAAGCGTAGTGCTTTGATTGGGTGGTCTATAAACTGTTTTTGTGAATATGTTATAAAATAGCTGTTTTTGATATTCTATACTAGTATTGTAAAGGCGCTCGTCGACTTGTACCCACGTGCTTAAAGGTTCGTTGGAAAAAATTCGACGTACGACCAGAGTCAGAATCTGCTCCTCGGACCACCGTAGCGTATCCGAACTTCTGGCGGTTATGTGAGATAAGGCAGTGAATCCCCGGCCGGCGACGATTTGCTCCAATATGTCATCTCGAAGAAATATTTTCACGCGTATATTTTCTGATTTAAACAGTCGAACTGCCTTGAGTAGTCCACGCAACGCCTTTTGTTCTGTTTTTGACCGCCTCTCAAATAACTCATCCAATTGATCGACCATTAGCCAAAGAGATAACCCGGCCTTTACTAAAATATCCTCAAGACTTGTTGATAGTTCTGTTATTTTCGGTGGCAATACAGCGCTTACGGTTTTGATTTTTCCTTCTTGTTGTGGAGAACCGTCGCCTAAGGAAAATTCAAACTGTCCTACATCGCCTTGTGGGGTCCATGTGACTGATGGTTTTAGACGTTTAACGGCCTCCAATGTCCACCCAATGATCTCTTTCAGCGATTTTTTTCTTTCAAATTCCGGAATGCTTGCTTCGCGATACTGTCGCCGGAACGCTGCGATCTCAGAAGAACAGTCAAGCAACAAATCCTTGTAGTCCTTGGATCGAACAAATTGTTCATAAGCAAGAGAAATTAGGTACACGCACCAAAAATCAGTGAAATCATCTTCGCTAAGCCTGTCGAATTGCTTCTTATAGGCGAGAAAAACGGAATCCTGACGTTGCCGGACTCCGTGCGCAATAACTACTCGGTGACTTTTAAGAAGTAAGTCCGGAAGAAAATCCACAAAGATGCGATACAGTGCAGTCTTACCTGATCCCTTGGTGCCTAAGATCAAATCGACTCGATCGGCCAAAAGGTCGTCAAATACCGAAGTCTCTACCCTCGCTGATTCTAGAAGGTTGTCTGTTTCTGCAACAACGGAACCGAGGTCTAAGTTGGACAGCAGCTTTGCGGCGTCTTCATTTCGCATATGGGTTTCCGCATCGATCGAGGAGTGGCAAAAAAAACACACTACCTGAAATTGATCAGTTCGTCAAAAATACGCACGACATGTTTGATTAAGGTTGCGGTGAAAGTCCACTTATCTTTAATATGCCAAGGCGCGCACTGTTGTCATAATACGTAACAAAAACAAACAAATGGGCTGCCGCCGAAACCCCACGGTAACCCCACTTTCGATCGTTCCGCGGATAACCGCCTTATTCGGCCGCCACGGCACTGCTGGCGGTGCCAAGCCTGTCGATCATTTCGTCCACTGGAATGACGTTGGCGAAAGCCAGGCCCAAAGTGGTGTTGACCGCGCGCTTGATCTCTTCGGTGCTCAGATTGCCGATGGGGAAGGTTTCCGTGCCGTCTTCCATAAAGAACACATGATAGTCCCGCATGCCCGCCTCGCGCGCCGTGGTCTCGCAGCAGATGTTTGTGCAGATGCCGGAAATGATCACCGTGTCGATGCCGTTGGACCGCAGCACCAAATCCAAGTCGGTGCCGGTGAACGACCCATAACGCGGCTTTTTCAGGATGATGTCATTTGGACCGATGTCGACGGCGGGATGCATCTCGGATGTCGGTCTGCCATCCATGATGTAGCCTTCGCGCACAGCCTCGAACAGCTCACCCATGGTGCCGAGATTGCTGCCGTCGGGCCGGGTGACATGGCGGGTGTGGATCACCATGACACCCGCATCACGGCAGGCGGCCGCTAGTTTGTTGACAACGGGCACAAGCTTTAATCCATCGGGCGCTGACAACGGCGTACCTTCTACAAAGGCTACCTGCATATCGATGTTGATCAACGCCATACGCTTGGGATGTACCGGCCATTTCGGTATTGTCATGATCCAATGCCTTTCGGTCTATTGCTGTGGCGCAACCCCACATTCTGCTCGTGATGAGAGTGCGTATCGTAATCCATGGTAGGATTGCCGACAACCAAGCGGGGTCACCGTAATTTGAGCGTAGCGAAGCAATCCATCGAGTGGTCGTCGCTGGATTGCCGCGGCGGCTACGCCGCCTCGCAATGACGGCCGGCTATTTCTTCACATCCTCGAACCCGGACGCGATGCCGTTGTGAATGCGAAACGGCTGGCGCGCATTCCGGACTTCATTGAATGCCGTGAAACTGTTTCCTGCCAAGTCGAAATCGCGGAGACAAAACTGCCGGCCTCGTTGAATTTTCCCGAATTGTTGGCAGAGCTTGCCGTCCCGTATTTCCCACCGGCCCTCGTCGAAAAACCCGTTTTCGCCATTGACGACAATGCGGCCGCCCTCGCGCAAAAATACCTTGGTTCGAACGCCCCTTTTGTTCGTCTCGAACACGGTATTTCCGACCGCGGCGTCAACGATTGTCTCTGCCGTGACTTTTTCCGCCGCTGCTTTCGTCGCATTGCCCGATACCACCGCACAAGCGATCGCCACTCCGGCGCCAATGACGACGGAGAATGAAATAAATTTCTTCATTTCGATGTCCTTATCGTTTGTATCGCCAATCGATTGGCGAAGCGATCATGGCGTCGTCACTATGAACTGAACCTGAACCGGCTATGGCGGGTTCCCGCGGGGGCCGCGGCGACAGCCCACTGTTTTCTATGATGCCGCTCGGACGCCATCCACACCATCACCGTAACGCCGCATGTGTACGATGGTCGGCTTTCAAGCAGGCTGAATCAGTTCGATTGGATTGCCGGACGGGTCTTCGCAAAGGATTTGGCTGCCGCCGGGCCCGGCCAATATCTCATTGCGAAACGTGACGCCATTTTCCTGAAGCTTCTGGACGAATTCGGCCAAGTTCTCGACCGGGATGACGAACCTGTTCCAGCCGCCGGGTACGGGCTTGGCGCCGTCGGGCATGGGCTTTGACGCGGACGCCAGGGGGCCGGCGGCCAGAAGTCTGATGTCTTCACGGTGTAAGATTGCCAAGGCCGGCCCAAACTGCTGTTCGAGGCGAAAACCAAGATGGGTCGTGTAGAAGGCTACCGCCTCATCCACGTCGGTGACGATGTAGCGAAAAGTGGCCATGGTCAAACCTTATCCGGTTGCGGTGACACTGTTCCGGTAACAGGGCACCAGTCGCCCTATCTCACCTAGCCCCGCATACAGGGCGGCAACGCCACACGCCGCCCTTCGGTTTCGACGAGCCCGACCGGTGGTTAGATATCGACCGTCCGGATGATCGTCCTCGAGACCAAGGTCCCCTTGGCGTTCGCGAGCATGGCTTGGTATTCGGGGCTGGCGGTCATGGCGTCGTTCATTTTGCCGAACGCTTCCATGTTGTCGAACCACGACGTCACCAGCCAGTTGCCGGTATATTGTCCGGTCTGGACTTGACCGACACGCAAGTCGTTTGCGCCCATGGACATCACCATTTCTTTGGCGCCGGCGATTTGCTGCAGGGCTTCTTCGACGTCTTCTTGCGCAATCTCGAACATCAGCATCGATACGATGGCCATTATTTTGCTCCCAACATTGTCCGCCACGGAAGTGCGGCGGTTTCTTATTCGAGAAAGACTACGACCATCATTCGCGTATGGCGAGGGTTTTGTCTGCCCCCTCAGCCGCGGTCGCGGTCCTTCTTGAACCAGGCGTCCTCGTCGCCGAAGCGCGCGGCGTTCCAGCTTAAGGCCGCCTTCAGGCCGTCTTTCTCCCTGATCCGGTCGAATTCTTCGATCTCGGGCGCGGAGTCCGTGCTCGCCAGCGCGATCGCTTCGAGTTCCATGGAACGGTCGATGACCTGGCGGATGCCCATCAATTCGTAGGACATGTTGATCAGCTTCTTGTTGTATTCGACCGTGGCGGCGGGGAGTTTGGCGATGGTCTGGGCCTGGCGCTCGACCGCTTCGTCGAGTTCGTCGGCCGGCACCACGTCGTTTACCAGGTCGAGCCGTTTGGCCTCGGCCGCGTCGATCAGGTTGCCGGTGTAGAGCAGTTCGCGGGCCTTGGTCATGCCGACCGCCCACGGCCATACGGCCGGGATATAGGGGCCGCCGGTGCGGATCTCGGGCGCGCCGAACTTGGCGTCTTCGGAACAGATCCTGAGGTCGCAGAAGGTAGCGGTGGCCAAGCCACCGGCGATGCAGAAACCGTGGATCTGGGCGATGATCGGCTTCGGGTTGTTCCAGAACACATCCCACCAGGCCGAGGCACTGAAGGTCTTGCCCTTGAGGTACCGGGCGCGCCGCTCCGCCGCGTTCACACGCCGCGTCGTGGTGATGTCGAAGCCGGCGCTGAAGGCGCGCCCGGCGGCTTTCAGCACGATCACCCGGATATCGTCATCGGCCCAGCCGGCGTCCTCTAGGGCGTGCCGCACTTCGAGCTGCAAATCCTCCGACAAGGCGTTCAGCTTGTCCGGCCGGTTCAGCGTGACAGTGGCGATCGGCCCGTGCTTCTCGTAGATGATGGTCTCGTAATTCATGCTTGCTCTCCCGGACTTGGCTCAAACCAATCCGAGCGTACGGAGTTTCCGAGCGTATGATCAAGCGCCGTTATGTTGGACGCGGTTCTCGGCCAGCTGCCGACGGAGATGACGCCAGACGCCTATCTGGCTAATATCGGTCGGTGTTCATCGTGCGGAGGTAAGGTACGCCATGGAAATCCCGTTGACCCCAATGGAGTTCGCCCGGCGGGCGCGCCGGCTCTATGGCGACCGGGAGGCGGTCGTTGATGGTGATCGTCGCTTCACTTACGCCGAGTTTTTGGCGCGTTGCGACCGCTGGTCGTCGGCGCTGCAGGCGCTTGGCGTGGCTAAGGGCGATCGGGTCGCCTATATCGCGCCGAACACCCATGCGCATCTGGAGTCGTTTTACGCGGTGCCGCAGATCGGCGCGGTGCTGGTGCCGATCAATTACCGGCTGCTGCCCGAGGATTTCGACTACATCATCAACCATTGCGGCGCCAAGGTCGTCTGCGCCGACACCGACTACCTGGACGCGGTCGAAGGCATTCGCGACCGGCTGCCCGGTGTCGAGCATTTCGTGGCGCTGGAGGGTGCCAAGGAGAATTGGCTGGATTACGAGGCGACGCTCTCGGCGCACGGGCCAGACTTCGACCCGGTCGACATCGCCGAGCGCGATCTCATGACCATCAACTACACCAGCGGCACCACGGCCCGGCCCAAGGGCGTGATGATCACCCACCGCAATGCCTACCTGAATATCGTCGGCAGCCTGGTCCATCATCATCTCGACCCGAGCGACCGCTATCTCTGGACCCTGCCGATGTTTCACGCCAACGGCTGGACCTTCCCCTGGATCAACACCGCCCGCGGCATGGCCAATATTTGCCTGCGCAAGGTCGACCCGGCCGAAATCTTCCGGCTGATCAGGGAAGAGAACATCACCATGTTCTGCGCCGCGCCGACGGTGCTGATCTCGATCGCCAGCGCGCCCGAGGAGCTGCGCGCCGGCGCGCCCAGGGGTGTGCGTCTGTTTACCGCCGGGGCACCGCCGGCGCCGGCCACCATCGAGCTGGTCGAGCGCGATCTCGGCTGGGACCTGACCCACGTCTATGGACTGACTGAGACGGCGCCGCTGATCACCTTCTGCGAGCCCCTGCCCGAGCACCGCAACCTGCCGGTCGAGGAACTGGCCAAGCTCAAATCGCGCCAGGGTGTCGAGCTGGTCAGTTCCGGCGAACTTCGAGTGGTCGACGATACCGGCCAAGAAGTGCCCCGGGACGGTGACACCTTGGGCGAGATCACCGTGCGCGGCAACGTGGTCATGGAAGGCTACTACGACGACCAGCAAGCAACCGACGCGGCGATCAAGGACGGCTGGTTCCATTCCGGCGACGCCGCGGTCGTGCATCCGGACGGCTATGTCGAAATCCGCGACCGCTTCAAGGACGTCATCATTTCGGGCGGCGAGAATATCTCTTCGGTCGAGCTCGAAGGCTGTCTGTTGCGCCACCCGGCGGTGCAGGAAGTCGCCGTCGTCGGCATGCGCCACGAGAAATGGGGCGAGGCGCCCCACGCCTTCGTCATTCTAGCGGACGGCGCCGCGGCTACCGAGGACGAGCTCAAGCTTCACGTGCGCAACAGCCTGGCCCACTTCAAGACGCCGCAATGGGTGAGCTTCGTCGACGACCTGCCCAAGACGGCAACCGGCAAGGTACAGAAATACGTCCTGCGCGGCGGCACTTCGGGCATTGCTCGGCAATAGACATCAAACACCGTCTTTGCGACATGTTTGTGGGCGACGCGCAATATGGTAGGATTTCCGCATGACATCGCGACTTATGGAAAGCGCCGCAGAAGCGTCCTCAGTGTTATCGGAAGAGCTTCAGAACGATCTAGCCGATTTGGTTGAGGCCGTCGTGGCGACACACAGCGGCGATCCCGAGGCGTTGCTTGGTACCGCGGAATGGGCGGAGATCGACCGGCGTCTCGCCCGGCCGCTTACCCCGGCAGACCCAGAAGCGGTTGCCGCATTCTTTACGAAATATGGCGTATAATGTCACGTTTACCGAATTACCGCCCCGGCTGAAAGGTTGGGCGTCCGATTGATTTACCGGCGCGGCGCCGAATTCGGCATGGTCATGTCGGCGGGGGCGGAGAACGGCGCGAAGGCGGCTTGGCCGACGACTTGCTGGTGGTGGTCGAGCCCCCAATGCACGGTCGGGAACGCGAGGTCGCCCCAGGGAATATCGTCCCAGTCGAACAGCGCCACCTCTTCGGATTCCGGGCCGGCGGCGAAGCTCGGTTCGGGCAACGTCGCGCGATAGATGATATGCACCTGGCTGATGCGCGGGATGTTGTAGATGCCGATCAGCGCGTCGATTTGGATGTCGGCGCAGGCCTCTTCCTCGGCCTCGCGGCGGGCGCCGTCCTCGGTCGATTCGTGCTGTTCCATGAACCCTGCCGGCATGGTCCAATAGCCGCGGCGCGGTTCGATCGCCCGGCGGCAGAGCAGGAATTGCTTGCCCCAGGTGACGATGGCGCCGACCACGATCTTGGGATTGTCGTAGTGGACCCAGCCGCAGGAATCGCAAACCAGGCGCTCGAAGTTGTCGCCGTCGGGAACGCGTTTTGAAAACCGATCGAAGCCGGGTGGAGCTGCCATAACGGCGCCAGATTGGCATGCACCGCCGCCCGGGTCCAGAGCCTCGGGCTCCTATTCGTTGGCCGATTTCAGCAAATCCTCGATGCGGCGCTTGATCTCATCATATTGCGGCGCGTCCGACGGGATGCGCGCCAGCAAGGCCTGCCATTTTTTCGCCGCCGCGATGCGATCGCCAGCTTGGGCGTCGGCGACGCCGGAAAACCAAAGCGCCTGCGGATTGTCGGGATCGAGGCTTAGGATGCGGCGATAGAGGGCGGCCACGTTGGCCGGTAATTCGGCGCCGCCGCCGCTGGCCTCGACGCTGGCGGCGGCCAACGCCAACAGCGTTTCGATGTCGTCGGGCGCCAGGGCCGCGGCCCGGCCATAGGCTTCCGCCGCCTTCTGCTTTTCGCCAAGCACGCCATAGGATTTGCCGAGCCTGAGCCAGCCGGCGTGATCGTCGGGCTCTTGCGCCAGGCGCTCGGCGAGCCGGTCGACCATACCGCGGATCATCGCCGTGCGGTCGCCCGGCGACATCTGGCCGGCGGCAGCGACGTCCTGGTCTGTCGGTCCCGGTGCCGGTTGTGCGGCGCCGCCCTCCGGCAAGGCGGTCGCCAGATCGACGCCCAATTCATCGGCCGCGGCCCGCAGTCGCTGTATCAGGTTGTCGCGCCACGGCGCGTCGGCCGGCGAGGTCCGTGCCAGATCAAGCCAGCCATCGAAAGCGGCCTTGAGATCGCCGGCCTGGGCCAAGGCTTCGGCTAAATAATAGCGCGCGCCCGGGTCGTCCGGATCGACGCCCAAGGCCTTTTCGAAGTTGGCCTTGGCCTCCGGCGTGACATTGCCCTCGGCGCCGAAAACCAACGCCTCCGCCAAACCGGAATACGGCGTGGAATCGTTTTCCGCCTCCGGCAACTGGGTCGCCCGGCGATAGGCTCGGGCCGCCTCGTCATGCCGGTTCAAGACAATCAGCGAGCGGCCGAGCAGCAGCCAGCCGTTGTAATCATCGGGCTCGGCGGCCAATCGATCCATCAGGCCCTGAACCATGCGGCCGACATCCGGTTGCCGTGCTTCCGGGGCCTGTGCCAGCGCGGCCGGCGCCGCGGCAACGCGCTCGGCCGCCGGCTGAGCCGGCAGATCCGGGCGGCCGAGCAGGTTATAGAGCAGGGCGGCAAGCACCGGCGCGGCAACGGCGACGATGAAGGCCGGCGCATAGCGCTTCGCGCCGCCCTGGTTGGCCGCCGTCGAGCGCGGCCGGTCCGAGGCCCGCAACAGGCGGCGCTTGACCTCGAGCCGGGCATCATCGGCTTGCTCTGAGCTCAGTATCCCGGCGTCGAGATCGCCGGTTATCTCCTGCAATTGCTGGCGGTAGACCGCCAATTCGCTGTCCGCTTCATCGCCCTGCGACCGACGCCGCCAAAGCACCGGAGCCAAAACCGCGAGCACGCTGGTCATGGTCAAGACGAAGAACACCGACCACAGAAGCACAGCCGCTCACTCCGTCTCGTCAAGAAGAGCAGCCAACCGGGCCTGTTCCTGTGCGCTCAAGGGCGCCGGGGCCGGGGCCGGCTGCTGCCGCCGGCGCCGCAAAATCACCACCACGCCCAACCCGGCCAACCCCAACAACACGAACGGCCCGATCCAGAGCCCGAGCGTCGTGAGCTTGAACGGCGGATCGAGCAGGACCCAATCGCCATAGCGGTTGACGATATAGGCCATGGCCTGTTCATCGCTATCGCCGGCACCGATGCGCTCGCGCACGATGACCCTGAGGTCGCGCGCCAAAGACGCGTTGGAATCACGGATCGACTGATTCTGGCACACCAGGCAGCGCAGGTCCTGCATCAGCCGCTGAGCCCGGGCCTCGGCGGCCGGGTCGCCGAGCGGCGTGTCGATGAACACCGCCCAGGCCGGCGCGATCGCCACCATCAGCGCCAGCAGGCAGCCCAAGCCGAACCTTTTCATCGATTGAGTTCCGCGATCAAGGGCAGCAGCTTTTCTTTGAGAATGGTCTCGTTGATCGGGCCGATGATTTTTTCGACGATGGTGCCGTTTTTATCGATGATAAACGTCTCCGGCACGCCGTAAACGCCGAAGTCGATGCCAACCCGGCCATCGCGGTCGGCGCCGACGCGCGCATAAGGGTCGCCATGACGGCCGAGCCATTCCAGGGCGTCGCCGGGCCGATCCTTGTAATTCAGCCCATGCAAGGCGACCACGCCGCGCCGCTTCAGATCCATCAACAACGGATGCTCTGCACGGCAGGCAACGCACCAAGACGCGAACACATTGACCAAGGCGACGTCGCCCTTGAGATCACCGGCGGCCAGGCCAGGCGGCCGGTCTGGCAAGGCGGCGAGCTTGAAATTCGGCACCGGCTTGTCGATCAGCGCCGACGGAATGTTGCGCGGGTCGAGCGACAGGCCGCGAAAGAGAAAGATGCCGACGACAATAGCGGCGGCGAGCGGCAGCAACGAGAAGAAAAGCCGGCGCGACCGGCCGGCACCGGCCGCCGCGGTCGATTCTGTCTCGGCCGGGTGTTCGGTCTCCGTCATCTCTCACTCCGCCGGTTGCATGGGAGCGCGGCGTCGGACCGGCACGCCGACGCGCAGACGCCGATCGCTCAGCGACAAGGCGCCGCCGAGCGCCATGATCAGGGCGCCGAGCCAAATCCAGCCGATCATCGGCTTTACGTATAGCCGAACCGCATACCCGCCCTTGCCATCGGCCTCGCCGATCACGGCATAGAGGTCGCGGGCAAAGGTAGCGTGGATGGCGGCCTCGGTCGTCTCCATCGGCGGATGGCTGTATTGGCGCTTCTCCGGCTGCATAACCGTCACCGGTGCGCCGTCGCGGGTTACCGTGAAAGTACCGATCAGGGCGGAGAAATTGGCACCTTGGGCATCGCGGGCATCGACAAAGGTAAAGGCCCGGCCACTGATCTCCACCCGGTCGCCGGGAACCATGATGCTTTGGTGCTCCTGTTGCCAGGCCTCCGACACGGTGATGCCGAGAATGGTCAGGGCCACGCCGAGATGCGCCAGGAACGTGCCATACGCCGAGCGCGGCAGACCGCGGGCCCGGGCTAGGCTGGCGGCCGGCGGTGAGCGGAACAGCTTGATGCGGCCGGCCAGATCCGTGACCGCGCCGGCGCCGAGCCAGGCGCTTAAGGCCACGCCCAATAGCGCCAGCACCGGGCCGTCCGCCAGCCACCACCAAGCCAGTCCGGTAACGACAACCGCGAAGGCCAGCGCCGCCTTGAGCCGGCCGAGTGCCGCGCCGAGATCGGCGCGTTTCCACGGCAGCAGCGGCCCGATCGCGACGGCAATCACCAACGGCGTCATTAGCGGCACGAACGTGGCGTTGAAATAAGGCGGGCCGACGGAGACCTTTTGGCCGGTCAAGGCATCGAGGATGAGCGGATAGAGCGTGCCGAGCAAGACCGTGCCGCAGGCCGTGGTCAGCAACAGATTGTTCAGGATCAAGCCGCCTTCGCGGCTGATCGGGGCGAACAGCCCACCGCCTTTCAAGACCGGCGCGCGGAAGGCATAGAGCGACAACGAGCCGCCGACCACGATCGCCAGGAACAGCAGCACAAAAACCCCGCGCGTCGGATCCGAGGCAAAGGCATGCACCGAATTGAGGACACCGGAGCGCACCAGGAAGGTGCCGAGCAAGGACAGCGAAAACGCCAAGATCGCCAACAACACGGTCCAGCTTTTCAAGGCGTCGCGTTTTTCGGCAACCGCCGCGCAATGCAACAGCGCCGTCGCCGCCAGCCACGGCATGAAGGAGGCGTTCTCGACCGGGTCCCAAAACCACCAGCCGCCCCAGCCGAGCTCGTAGTAGGCCCAGTAGGAGCCGAGCGCGATGCCAAGGGTCAGGAACGCCCAGGCAGCCAGGGTCCAAGGCCTAACCCAGCGCGCCCAGGCGGCGTCGACCCGGCCTTCGATCAGGGCGGCGACGGCGAAAGAAAACGACACCGAGAGCCCGACATAGCCGAGATAGAGGATCGGCGGATGAAAGGCGAGGCCGAGATCCTGCAACAACGGATTGAGGCCGTTGCCGTCCGCCGGCGCCGGGTCGAGGCGGCTGAAGGGATTGGAGGTAAAGATGATGAAGCTCAAGAAACCGGCGCCGATAAACGCCTGGACCGACAGCACCCGGGCCTTAAGGCTGGCCGGCAGGTTTATGCCGAAGGCCGCGACCATAGCGCCGAAGGCCGCCAAAATCAGGGTCCACAACAACAACGATCCTTCGTGGTTGCCCCAGACGCCGGAGATTTTATAGACCAGCGGTTTGGCGCTGTGGGAATTGGCGGCAACCACCTCGAGCGAGAAGTCGGACGCCACAAAGGCCTGCATCAACGCGGCAAAAGCAACGGCGACCAACAGGAACTGCGCGTAGGCCGCGGGCATGGCGGCGGCCATCCAGGCTTGGTCCCGAGACCACGCGCCCCATTGTGGCAGCACTGCCTGAGCCAAGGCGACGACCAACGCCAATATCAAGGCAAAATGACCGATCTCAGCTATCATGTCATTCTTTCCCTTTCCATTGGCCGGCCGCCTTGAGCGCGTCGGCAACCTCGGGCGGCATATAGTTCTCGTCATGCTTGGCGAGCACTTCCGTCGCCACGAAAGTCCTATTCTGGTTCAGCGAGCCTTGGCTGACCACGCCTTGGCCTTCACGAAACAGATCCGGCAGCATGCCTTTATAGACGACCTGGACGGTGCGCGCCGTATCGGTGATGCGAAACCGCGTGGTCAAGCCGTCGCGCTCTACGCTGCCCTCTTCGACCAGGCCGCCGAGGCGGAAGCGTTTGTTCACCGCCAGGTCCTTTTCGACGACGTCGGTGGGCGTGTGAAAGAAGACGAGATTGTCCTGAAAGGCAAACAAAACCAAGCCGACCGCCACGCCGATCACGGCCAGCCCGGCCAAAACGAAGGTCATACGCCGTTGTTTACGCGTCATGATTGGAACCCTTTTGGCGCGGCCGCCGGCGGCGCGGCGCGATATCCTGCTCGAGCGCGTCAAGCGCCGCCTGATTGCTCCGCAATCCGCGCAGGCTGGTCATCAACAAAGTGACCATCACCAGCGCAGCAATACCGAAGGCGGGCCAAACGAAGGCGGCGTAACCACCCATGGAAAAGAACGCCGCCACCGCCGCTAGCGCCCGGTATCGGCCGCTGCGTAGGCCAGCCTGAGGCCGCGTATCCGGCGCGCGGCCAATTCCGAGCGCATGCGGATCATCAGCACCGAAATGAAATAGGCCTTGAAGCCGATCGCCATGAACAACAGCGGCCACAACAGTGAGGCATGGATTTTCGGCCCCGCGAGCGTCAACACGCTGGCCGGCTGATGCAAGGTGTTCCACCAATCGACGGAAAACTTGATGATCGGCAAGTTGATCGTTCCCACCAATGCCAAAATCGCCGCAGCCCGCGCCGCTTTTTGCGGATCGTCGAAGGCCTGCCACAGCGCCATATAGCCGATATAGAGGAACAACAATATCAACATTGACGTGAGCCGGGCATCCCAGACCCACCAGGTACCCCACATCGGCTGGCCCCAGAGCGAGCCGGTCACCAGGCATATGACGGTAAAGGCGGCACCGATCGGGGCGCTCGCCTTGGCCGCGAGATCGGCCACGGCATGGCGCCAGATCAGGCCGACGGCGCTGGCCACGGCCATGATTCCATAGATAAACAACGCCATCCATGCGGCCGGCACATGCACGAACATGATGCGTACGGTATCGCCTTGTTGGTAATCCACCGGCGCGTAAACAAGGCCCCAAACCAGGCCGGCGACGATGGCAACCAAAGCGACGGCCATGCTCCAAGGCTGGATGACCCGAGCCAGGCGCAAGAACCGGGTCGGATTGGCAAACCGGTGCATGACGTTCATGGACGCATGCCTTCATTCATCTCTCGTTCCTACTCCAGCGCCAGCCGGATGGCCGCGGCCCCGGCGATCGGTGCGATCACGCTCGAGACCAAAGTCACCGCCGCCAACAATAACAGGTGCGGCCGCGCCGCCAAGCCGCCAATCGATGCATCGACCGCCGCCACGGCAAAAATCAATACAGGGATATAAAGGGGTAAAACCAGCAAAGACAATAACACGCCGCCGCGGCGTATCCCCGCAGTCAAAGCCGCGCCAATACCGCCGAGCAGGCTCAGCGCCGGCGTCCCCAGCAGCATCGAGGCGAGCAGAACCGGTAGGCCCTCGATCGGCATTTGCATCAAAATTGCCAAAACCGGTGCGGCAACGATCAGCGGCAGCCCGGTGGTAATCCAGTGGGCGGCACATTTCGCCAGCACGACCGCCGCCATCGGCACCGGCGACATGGCCAATAAATCCAGGCTGCCGTCTTCGAGATCCGCCTGAAACATGCGATCGAGCGACAGCAAAGCCGCCAGCAAGGCCGCGGTCCAAACCACACCGGCACTGATCCTGGCGAGAATCTCGGATTCGGGGCCGACGCCGAGCGGAAACAGCGTCACCACGACCACGAAAAACGCCACCGCCAACAGCGCCGCGCCGCCTTGGCGATAGGCCAGCCCGACGTCGTGGCCGAGCACGGTGAGGAAGCCGTTCACGGCGTACCGCCGGCCGCGCCGGCGTCCAAGACCAGGGTCTGATGGCCGGGCGCGTCGACATCGATATGGGTTGCCACCATGACCGCGCCGCCGCCGCCACGATGCTCCGCGATGGCGGCCACCAGGGCGGCAATCGAGGCGGTGTCCAATCCCGTCGTCGGCTCGTCCAGCAGCCAGAGCGGCGCCGGCGCGACAAACAGGCGCGCCAGCGTGACCCGCCGACGCTGGCCGGCGGACAGATAGCGCGCCGGAATGGTCGCGAGATCGCTTAAGCCGAAGCGCGCCAGCGCGGCGTCGATGGTCCCCTGGCGGCCATACAGGCGCCACCAGAAATCAAGATTTTCGGCAATCGACAAGACCGATTTCAGCGGGTCCAAATGGCCGACGTAGGCTACGGCATCGCGAAACCGATCCGGATCGGCCGCCCGATCGACCGCGTCTAAAGAGAGGCTGCCCGCGGCCGGTTCCAACAGGCCGGCGACGATGCGCAACAGGCTCGATTTTCCGCTGCCGTTCCGGCCACGCAGGACCAAGGCATCTCCAGAGTGAAGTGAGAACGAAAGGTCCGCGAAAACCAAGCGGTCACCGCGAATGCAGGTGACGTCCTTGGCCGCGAAATGCATTGCTTAAGCCCCCTAGAGCATGATCGACCTACTCGGGGTCATTTGACCGGGATTATTTTGCGCTGTAGCAATGAGCGCGTCGCCATGCGATGTGGGACATCGGATAAGACGCGCGAAGCGGCCACAGCGCAAAACAACCCGGCCTTTGGTGGGGCAAATCGGCTTTTCGGGTGCGTTGCGATGCTTGCCCGATGTCCCACATCGCGCTGCGCACCGCGCCTGCCCGAAAAGCCGATTTGCTCCCATCAAATGATTCCGAGTAGGTCGATCATGCTCTGGTCCTTCCGGGCCGGCGGGCGCGTCAATCGTAGGTGCGCTGATCGTCGATCAACAGGCCGTCCGTCGGCAGGCTGCCGGCGGCGATGATTTCGACCTCGCCGCGCAATTTCATGACGGTTTGGATGCTGCCCGCGACGGCGTCGGCCAGACCCTCCGCGGCGCCGTCCACTTCGCAATGCAACACCATGGTGTCGCGGTTTTCCGGATTGGTCAGCACCAGCCGAGCCTTGGCGATTTCCGGATGGCGGGACGCCACGTCGGCGACCAGCTTCGGGTGCACGAACATGGCACGGACCTTGGTCGATTGATCGGCACGGCCGAGCCAACCGCGAATCCGCGTGTTGGTGCGCCCGCACGGACTGCCACCCGGCATGATCGCCGACAGATCGCCGGTCGCGAACCGGAACAACGGATAGACCGGATTGAAGGTGGTCACGGTGATCTCGCCGACTTCACCGTCCTCGACCGGGACGCCGGATTCCGGGTCAACGATCTCCACAATGACGCCTTCGTCGAGGATCATACCGTCCATGGCCTCGGATTCGTAAGAAACCAGCCCCAAATCGGCGGTGCCATAGCTTTGCGTGGTGAAAACGCCGCGTTCGATGAATTCCTTGCGCAGGCTCGGCGGCAACGGTTCCGCGCCGACAGAAGCTTTGGTGAGGCTGGAGATGTCCGCATCCATGTCCGCCGCCTTGTCGAGCAGGATCTTCAGAAACGACGGGGTTCCGCCATAGGCATTGGGACGAATATGCGCCATGGCCTGGACCTGAAGCTCGGTGTTACCGACGCCGGCCGGAAACACTGGACAGCCAATTGCCCGCGCGGCGCTTTCGACCAGCATGCCCGCCGGCGTCAAATGATAAGAAAAGGTATTGTGGACGATATCGCCTTTGCGCACACCGGCAGCGAACAACGCGCGTCCGAAACGCCAATGATCGGCATTGGCGGAATCCGGTTCGAAGATGTTGCCGGGCGACATGAAAATGTGGGCCATGTCGCTAACCGGGACCGCGTTCAGGCCGCCGAGCGGCGGTGCCGCCTTTTGGTGGTCGGCGAGATCGGTCTTGCGAATGCGCGGCAGCGCCGCCAAAGCATCGAGACCGCCGAAATCCGCGCTATTCATGTCGGTCAGGCGCTCTGCCCAAACCGGCGAATTTTGTTTGGCGTTGTCGATCTGCGCCACGAGAGCGGCCAATTGCTCGCGCCGGCGTTGATCGGGATCGCGGGTTTCGAGGGTGTCGTAGAAGTCATTCGCGGCCATTGGGAATGCCTTTCTGTCATCCGAATTTGCGCCCGTAGAAGCCTATAGGCGAAGGGGTCGGCTTAGGCGAGCCAGCGCTTACGGCGACGATAATGCTTGGAATCCCGAAAGCTCGCTTTGTCGCCTTGACTGATGCCGAGATAAAATTCCTTGATGTCTTCATTGTCCGACAACGCCTTGGCGTCGCCGTCCATGACGACGCGGCCGTTTTCCAGGACATAGCCGTATTGCGCATACTTCAGCGCAATGTTGGCGTTCTGCTCGGCCAATAGAATGCTGACATTCTGTTCCCGGTTCAGTTTGGCGACAATTTCAAATATTTCTTCGACCAATTGCGGCGCCAGGCCCATGGAGGGTTCATCCAGCAGCATCAGTTTTGGCCGTGCCATCAAGGCCCGTCCGATCGCGGTCATTTGTTGTTCGCCACCGGAAATATAGCCGGCAAGCGAGCCGCGCCGTTCCTTCAGCCGTGGGAAATAGTCATAGACCATTTCGAGGTCTCGGTTGATGCCGCGCCGGTCGTTACCGCGGGTGTAGGCGCCGGTCAGCAAATTTTCGTCAACCGTCAAATGTTCGAAACAATGGCGGCCTTCCATGACCTGGATTACGCCGCGCTTGACCAACTCGTTGGGGCTTCTGGCTTCAACGGGATCACCTTGGTAGAGGATCGACCCCTTGGTCACTTCGCCGCGTTCGGCACCCAGCAGGTTGGATATCGACTTCAACGTCGTGGTCTTGCCGGCGCCATTGGCGCCGAGAATGGCAACCACACCGCCTTCCGGGACCGCCAATGAGACACCGCGCAGCACCAGGATAACGTGGTCGTAGATGACCTCGATATTATTGACTTCCAGCAGGGGGCTATCGTCACTCACGGCATATTTCTTTCGCTGGTCGACCCATCAATTCCAAATATTTGATGGTCCGGATCGGCGCGGCATCCAATCGCCGGCCGACCCGGACCATCATTTAGCGTTTCACCACACTCGCTTAGCTACATTTGCGCGGCGTGATTTTGTTTTCTTTGGCAAACTTCGTGGCGTCCGCTTCGATCATCGGGCGGGTCACGTCGCTCATGACTTGCAGCAGGCCGCCTTGAATCTTCCACTGCTTGGCGGTCGCATCCCACTGCTGCACTTGCACCGGATGGGCGCCTTCATGATCGGCACACGTAACTTTGATCGCGCCGGTAAAGTTCGGCAGCCCCAACTCGGTCCAGCGCTTTTCGTCGATGGACAGGTTCTCGAATCCCCAGCGAACTTGCTCGCCGGTCACTTTGCCGACGCCGAATTTCGCCTGGGCGCCGCGGATGGCTTCCGACACAAACAAGCTCCACAGGAGGCCGCGGTTATAAAGTACTTCACCGATGCGGCCTTCTTCGCCCGCGCCCTTGCCCTTGGCGTAGACATTTTTGCGGATTGCGTCATGCAGCGGGTAATTGTTGCCCGGCGCGTGGAAAGTCGTCGCCTTGTAGCCGTTTGCGCCTGCACCCGCCGGCAAAACGTCGCCTTCGGTGCCCGACCACCAATTGCCGATGAAACGGTCCATCTTGAAGCCGATGGTGGCCGCTTCCTTGACCGCCACTTGGTTCATCACGCCCCAACCGGACATGAAAATCCAATCCGGCCGCAATTTACGAATCTGCAGCCAGGTGGCGCGCTGCTCCTGACCTGGATGGTCGACGGCCAACAAAGTCAGCTTGAAGCCAAACTTTTTGGCCAGGACTTCCAAGGTCGGGTTGGCTTCCTTGCCATAGGCGCTGTTGTGATAGATATGGGCGATCTTCTTGCCCTTGAGGCTACCCAGCCCGCCTTCTTGCTGGCCGATGTACCGGACAACGGCCGTCGCTTGGTTCCAATAGGTGGTCGGGAAATTAAAGATCCACGGGAACACACGGCCATCAGCGGCGGAGGTACGTCCATAGCCCATGGAGAACACCGGAATCTTGTCGATCGGCGCCTTCGGGATGAGCTGGTAGGTGATGCCGGTTGAATTCGGCGGAATCACCACCGGATTCTTGGACTTCAGCTTCTCGTAGCATTCCACACCGACTTTGGTGTTGTAGCCGGTCTCGCATTCTTCATAATCGATTTTGACGCCGCCGATACCGCCGTCACGCTCGTTTATCAAGGTCCAAAAATCTGCCATGCCGTTGGCGAACGGAATGCCGTTCGGCGCGTAGGGACCGGTCCGATAGCTTAGGTTCGGCACCAGAATGCCGTCGCCGGCACTGGCCATGTTGGCCGCGCCGAGCGACGCCGCCATGACGGCAGCCGCCAATCCTACAGATAAATGTCGTACTTTCATGTAATCCTCCCAGGTGAAGTCGTGCCCGTTAGATTTGTCAAGCACAACAATCGCTTAACACTAGCAAACAGGCACATGGATCGCAATTCGAATTGCCCGGCCGGCGCCCCCTCAACACTAATGGGGAAACGGCCAAAGCCGCAGTTTTTCCTTCGCAATTTGCCACAAACGCGCCAAGCCAAGCGGCTCGACAATGAGAAAGAAGATGATCAAGGCGCCGAACACGATGATTTCCATGTGCTTGGCGGTGACCGCCAGCATGCCCATACCGTCGACCATAATGTTTTTCAGCAGGATCGGCACGTTGGCGATGAAGATGGCGCCCATAAACGAACCGAGAATGCTGCCGAGGCCGCCGATGATGACCATGAACAGCACCAAAAACGACAAGTTGATGTCGAAGGCTTCGCTTTCGGCGCTGCCGAGCCACAACGCGAACATCATGGCGCCGGCGACGCCGACATAAAACGAGCTTACGCAAAACGCCGACAGTTTCGTGGCCATCGGCCGAATGCCGATAATCTCGGCGGCGATGTCCTGATCGCGGATCGCCATCCAGGATCGGCCGAGCGGACCGCGCACCAAGTTCTTGGCGATCATCGCCAGGATGGCGACGACAATGAGGGCAAAGTAATAGCGCGCCATCGGCGATGCATGCGGTCCCGTCACCAGGATGCCAAACAGCTCCCTCGGCGGCATCGCGATCGAGCCGGACGGGCTGTAATTGACGAACCACGGCACCTTGTTGAACAGCCACACCAAGAAGAATTGTGCCGCCAAGGTCGCAACAGCGAGATAAAAACCCTTAATCCGCAAGCTTGGGATGCCAAAGATGAGCCCGACCGCGGCGGCGAAACCGCCGGACAGCAAAAACACGATGAGCAGGTTCATCTCAGGAAAACTGGTGGTCAGCTTGTAGCAGGCGTAGGCACCGACGGCCATGAATCCACCGGTGCCGAGCGACAGCTGACCGCAATAGCCGAGCAGAATGTTCAGTCCCAATGCCGCCAGGCAATAGACCAGGGTCGGGATCAGGATCGACTGATACCAATATTCACTGGCGATAAAGGGAACGACGACGAAAAACAATACGACGATCGCGCCGATGAACCAGCGATCTTGGAAGATCGGCCAGATTGCCTGATCGGCAGAGTAGCTGGTCTTGAACTGACCGGTTTCACGGTAAATCATCGGCTCATACTCTCTCGATAATCTTTTCGCCGAACAAGCCCTGCGGCCGGAACAGCAGGAAAATCAGCGCCACGATATAGGCGAACCAATTCTCGATGGCGCCATTGACCAACGGCCCCCAATAGACTTCGGCGACTTTCTCGCCAATACCGATGATAAGGCCGCCGACAATGGCGCCCGGCACCGAGGTAAAGCCGCCCAAAATGAGCACCGGCAAGGCCTTCAATGCAATTAGCGACAAGCTGAACTGGACTCCGCTTTTAGAGCCCCACATGACGCCGGCCACCAAGGCGACGATGCCGGCGACCGACCAGACAATGACCCAGATCGTTTTCAGCGGAATGCCGACGGAAAGTGCCGCCTGATGGTCATCGGCGACCGCGCGCAACGCCCGGCCGACGCGGGTATATTGGAAAAACAGCGCCAACACCGCGACCAACAGGGCGGCGATGCCGGCGGCGACAATTTCAAATTCCTGGAACTGTATGCCCTGCCATTCGAACATGCCCGACGGAATGCCGACGTCCAGCGCTTTGACTTCACTGCCCCAGATGATGTCACCGACGCCTTCCAGGACAAAGGCCAGACCGATCGTCGACATGAACATGATGATCGGGTCCTGGTTGACCAGCGGCCGCAGCACCACGAATTCGATGAGGTAGGCGAGGCCGACCATCACCGCGATGGTACCGATGATGGCGATCCAAACCGGTAAGGCCAGCAGCGGTACTTGCGCGTGGGTTACCGGAATCGTCCCTGTCATCAAGCCCACTAAGGTCAACGCCGCGAACAACGCCAGGACGCCCTGCGCGAAGTTGAATACGCCCGACGCCTTGAAGATCAGGACAAATCCCAACGCCACCAGAGAATACATGACACCCGTCATGAATCCGCCGATCACGACCTCGGCAAAGAAAATCGGGAAATCGATGATCTCCATGATCGGACCGATCAAGACAAACTGAATGATTTCCATTGTCAGCTATTCCTGGCCTTCGTATTGCGTGGACCGGAGCGTCAATCAATCGTGACTGACGCCGAGATAGGCATCGATTACATCTTGGTTGGCGCGGACTTCGTCCGGCGTCCCGTCGGCGATCTTTTCGCCATGGTCGAGCACCACGACGCGGTCGGAGATATCCATGACAACGCCCATATCATGCTCAATCAAGGCGATGGTCGTGCCGAACTCGTCGTTCACATCGAGCACGAAGCGGCACATATCCTGTTTTTCTTCCAGGTTCATGCCGGCCATCGGCTCGTCCAACAGCAACAGCTCCGGCTCCGCGGCCAGCGCCCGGCCCAATTCCACGCGCTTCTGCAAGCCATAGGGCAAACGTCCCACCGGGACCTTACGGATGGCTTCGATTTCAAGGAAACCGATAATATGCTCGACGAAATCGCGATGCCGGTTTTCTTCCCTTTGGGTCCAGCCGTAATACAACAGCGACGCCAGGAAATTGCTTTTAATCTTCAGGTTTCGGCCGGTCATGATGTTGTCGAGCGTGGTCATGCCGCGAAACAGGGCGACGTTCTGGAACGTCCGGGAAATGCCTTGTGCCGCCGCATCGTGGGGCTTCATTTGGCTGCGCACGTTGTTTTTGAAGGTGATGGTGCCTTCCTGCGGGTGATAGACGCCGTTGATCACGTTCAACATCGATGTCTTGCCGGCGCCATTTGGGCCAATGATGGCCCGAACCTCGCCCTTCAGGATATCGAAACTGACATTGGTGATGGCTTTCACCGCGCCGAACGACAGGCTGATGTTGTCGATCTTCAGCAACACTTCACCGCTCACCCGACCGTTCTCGCCCATCGCGTCAGCCGCCTTCAAGCCTGTTTGCTGATTCAATTTTCGTCACCCACCTATGCCGCCGCCGTGAGGGCCGGCTTGCCGTCTTGCCCGCCAAACACGGTGACGTCGCGCAGTTTCAGGTCGGCCTTGATGACGCCTTTTCTACCGTCTTCGAACGTCATCTCGGCCTCGACCGAGACATTCTCGCGATCGGAGAACAAGGCGTCGATCAGCTCCCCGTAACGGTCGGCGATAATCCGACGCCGCAATTTGCGGGTCCGGGTGAGTTCGCCGTCGTCGGCATCCAGCTCTTTGTGCAAGATCAAGAACCGCCTGATTTGTGAATTCTCCAACGCCGAGTCAGACGCCAACCCTTGATTGACTTCTTCGATGCAGCCGCCGATTAGGCCATAGATGTCGTCATGATTGGCAAGATCTGAGTAGCTGGTATAGGAAATGCCATTCCGCTCAGCCCAGTTGCCGACCGCTTCTAAGTCAATGTTGATGAAGGCCGTGACATAGTCCTTGTCCGCGCCATGGGCGACCGCCTCACGGATGAAGGGGAAGAATTTCAGCTTGTTCTCGATATATTGCGGCGCGAACAACGTACCGTCAGTCAAGGTGCCGACGTCCTTGGCCCGGTCGATAACCTTGAGATGGCCGCCATCGTCGATAATGCCGGCATCGCCGGTATGCACCCAACCATCATCATCCAGGGTTTCCTTGGTCGCTTCTTCATTCTTGAAATAGCCGACGAAGGTACCCGGACTCTTGTAGATGATCTCGCCGCCGTCGGTGATCTTGACCTCGCAACCGGGGCACGGCGGGCCCACGGTATCGGACTTCACGTCACCATCGCGTTGAATACAGCAATAGGCCGTGGATTCGGTTTGCCCGTAGAGCTGTTTCAAGTTGAGCCCGACGGAACGATAGAAATTGAACACCTCGTCGCCGAGCGGCGCGCCGCCGGTATAGGCGAAACGCATCCGGCTCAGGCCGAGAATGTTTTTCAACGGTGCGTACATTAGAAAATCGCCGAGGCGATAGCGCACCCGGTCGATGAACGAGACCGACCGTCCCTCCAATTTGTCGATGCCGACCCGACCCGCCAAGGCGATGGCCCAATCGTACATTTTGCGCTTCATGGCGCCGGCGTCGTCCATACGAATTTTGATCTGCGTCAAAAAGCTCTCGAAGATAGCCGGCGGCGCGATAAAGATCGTGGGCCCGATGTCGCGAAGGTCGAGCATCACCGTATCCGAGCTTTCCGGACAATTGACCCGGCAGCCGACGACGCGCTGGGCGGCAACCGACATGAAGTGATCGCCGACCCAAGCCAGCGGTAAGTAGGCCAAGATCTCATCATCCGGCGTCAGTTTCTCCAGGTCGGCAAACAATTCCGCGGATTTGATGAGATTGTCGAAATTCAGGATGACGCCCTTCGGATTACCGGTTGTCCCCGACGTATAGGCGATGATGGCAACGTCGCTGCCGTTTGATTTGCCGAGCTCATCGGCAAAGAAATCCGGATTCTTGGTGTCAAACTGTCGTCCTTCATCCTGCACGCTTGCGAAAGAGAAAAGAAAGTTTTCGGTATATTTGCGCATGCCGCGATCGTCTTCGTAGACCATGAGGCGCAGGCTTGGCAGATCGTCCTTGATCGACAGGACCTTGTCGATCTGCTCCTGATCTTCGCAAATCGCCGCCATCACCTCGGCGTGGTCGAGTACGAATTTCATCTCTTCGGCGACGGAATCGGCATAAAGCGGCACGGGGATAGCGCCAATCGACTGCAGCGCGTCGAAGCTCCAATAAAGCTGTGGGCGGTTGGCGCCGATGATCGCCACCTTGTCGCCACGGCCAATGCCATGCGTCGATAGGCCGCAGGCGAAAGCCCGAACTTCGGCGGCGGTTTCCCGCCAACTCCAGCTTTGCCAGATGCCGAGATCCTTTTCCCGATAGGCCGGCCGATCGGCCATCGTCTCGGCATTGCGCATCAATAGTTTCGGTGACGTATCATAGCGAGCGGGATCACTCATCGGTCATTCCCGCCGTCATCCTATGGCCCGGTGCCAGCGAATGCTGACCAAAGAATTGTTTAGAGAACAAAGCGATCCTCCGAAATGCCCCGTGACGCATGCACGACCCGTCCACCGGCGAGACCGCATTGTTTTTGTTTTCGCGGCCGCCAACAAGCGGGCAAGGGTTCATAATGCATCGATCGGAAATAGGTCAAGACGCTTCGTACCATGAAATAGCCACCGCCCGGCTCGAAATTCGCCGAACCAACGAGTCAAAGTCACTTGTAACGACGCCGCATTTGCGGCAGAACTTGGCTCGGTGCCTCGTCGGGTTGTGTTTTCGTGTCCCTTGGTGCGGCGCCATCCCATCACGATTGTGCGCGAGGAGTAGACCGTGGGCCTAGATAGTCTGAATACGCGCCGTACCCTGAAGGTCGGCAAAAAATCGTTCGATTACTATAGTCTCAAGGCCGCCGAACGCGAATTGGGGGATTTGTCGCGCCTGCCGTTCTCCTTGAAGGTGATCTTGGAAAACCTGCTGCGCCACGAAGACGGCCGCGCCGTCAAGATTGCCGACATCAAAGCGGTCGGACGCTGGCTCAAGAGCAGGCGCTCGACCAAGGAAATCGCCTACCGGCCAGCGCGCGTGCTGATGCAGGATTTCACCGGCGTCCCTGCCGTCGTCGATTTGGCTTCGATGCGCGACGCGGTCGCCAAGTTGGGCGGCGATCCCAAGAAGATCAATCCGCTGGCGGCGGTCGATTTGGTCATCGATCATTCGGTCATGGTCGACAATTTCGGCCGCAAAAGTGCCTTTCGCGATAATGTGAAACAAGAATATGCCCGCAACGGCGAACGCTATGAGTTCCTGCGCTGGGGCCAGGATGCATTCGATAATTTCCGCGTCGTGCCGCCAGGCACCGGTATCTGCCATCAGGTCAACGTCGAATACCTGGCCAGTGTCGTTTGGACTGCGCGCGAGGGCAAACGCACCGTCGCCTATCCTGATACTGTGGTCGGCACCGACAGCCACACCACCATGGTCAACGGTCTTGCCGTGCTCGGTTGGGGCGTCGGCGGTATCGAGGCCGAGGCGGCCATGCTGGGTCAGCCGATATCGATGCTGTTGCCCGAAGTCGTCGGTATGAAGCTGACCGGTCGTCTCAAGGAAGGCGCGACCGCAACAGATTTGGTGCTGACGGTGACGGAAATGCTGCGCGCCAAGGGTGTCGTCGGCAAATTCGTAGAATTCTATGGGCCGGGGCTGTCGGAATTGTCGCTCACCGACCGGGCGACGATCGCCAATATGGCACCGGAATATGGCGCAACCTGCGGGTTTTTCCCGATTGACGCCGAAACCATCGCCTATTTGAAGAAGACCGCGCGGAAACCGCAGCAGGTGGCGCTTGTCGAAGCCTATGCCCGCAAGCAAGGCATGTGGCGTACCGCGCGGACCCCGGATCCAGTGTTCACCGATACCCTCGCGCTGGATGTTGGCCAGGTCGAACCCTGCATCGCCGGACCGAAGCGCCCGCAAGACCGCATCGCGCTGTCAAATGCGGCGAGCGCCTTCGCCGACGCCCAGAAACAGGTATTCGCGGTCCCGCCGAAGAATGCCGACAAGCGGATCAAGGCCCGTGGTGCCAAATACGACGTCGGCCATGGCGACGTCGTGATCGCCGCCATTACCTCCTGCACCAACACGTCCAACCCTTCGGTCATGCTCGGCGCCGGCCTGATCGCCCGCAACGCCAATCGCCTAGGGCTCAAGGTCAAGCCGTGGGTCAAGACCTCGCTGGCGCCGGGCTCGCAGGTTGTCAGCGCCTATCTGGCGGAATCCGACCTGCAAAAGGAACTCGACAAGCTCGGCTTCAACTTGGTCGGCTATGGCTGCACCACCTGCATCGGCAATTCCGGCCCGCTGCCGGAACCGGTGGCGGACGCCGTCACCAAAGGCGAATTGGTCGCCTGTTCGGTGCTTTCGGGCAACCGCAATTTCGAAGGCCGGGTCAATCCGCTGGTGCAGGCCAACTACCTGGCCTCGCCGATGCTGGTCGTCGCTTACGCCTTGGCCGGTTCCATGAAGGTCGACCTGTACCGCGATCCGCTCGGTACCGACCGTCAGGGCAAGCCGGTCTATCTCAAGGACCTGTGGCCGAGCAACCAAGAGGTTCGCTCAACCGTCGACAGTTTCGTAAAGCCGAAGATGTTCCGCGAACGCTATGCCGACGTGTTCAGCGGCGACGCCGGTTGGAAACGCATCAAATCGACAGGTGGCCTGACCTATGATTGGAGCGCTAAGTCGACCTATGTGAAGAACCCGCCATACTTTGATGGCTTGAGCCAAACGCCGGGCACGCTCAGTGATGTCAGCGGCGCACGTTGCCTCGCTTTGCTGGGCGATTCGATCACCACAGACCATATTTCTCCGGCCGGCTCGATCGCCAAGGACGGCCCTGCCGGAAATTACTTGTCCGGCCGCAAGGTCGGCTTGGCTGATTTCAATTCCTACGGCGCCCGTCGCGGTAACCACGAAGTGATGATGCGCGGCACGTTCGCCAATATTCGCATCCGCAACGAAATGGTGCCGGGTGTCGTCGGCGGGGTCACAATTCATGTGCCGTCCGGCAAACAGATGTCGGTCTACGACGCGGCCCAACAATATGCCAAGACCGGCACGCCGTTGGTCGTCGTCGGCGGCAAGGAATACGGCACCGGGTCATCACGGGATTGGGCCGCCAAAGGCACGGTTTTGCTCGGGGTCAAGGCGGTCGTCACCGAAAGCTTTGAGCGCATCCATCGGTCCAATTTGATCGGCATGGGGGTGTTGCCGCTGCAGTTCCAGGGCAATGTTTCGCGCAAAACGCTGAAGCTCGATGGCAGCGAAACCTTTGATATCTCCGGCGTCGCGGCGGGCCTAAAACCGCGTCAGGAACTGGATTGCACGATTACCTACAAGAACGCCAAGAAAAAGCGCATCAAGCTGCTTTGCCGCATCGACACCTTGGACGAAGTCGAGTATTTTCGCCATGGTGGTATTCTACATTATGTACTTCGTAATATCATGGCGGGCGCCAAAGCGGCCTGACCGTTGGCTCTCAGCAAATGGATCCGGGCCAAGGGATCCTCGCAAAGATGTGATGGTACGCGAGCGCTGCCGTTAGCGCGGTATTTACCGATGTGCTGCCTGATGTGGCGGTTGGAGCGAACAGCTTCACTGACAAGTGATTCGCTCTTCCCGCAACCGCTCACTAGGTTTTCGCCATGATGCTACAAAAAACGGCACATAGGGTGGTACTGGGCTTGCTCTCGGGCTTGTTCGTCATCGGATTGACTATTGGCACCGGATTTGCCCAATCCAATCACCCTGTAGTTGTTGAACTGTTTACCAGCCAGGGCTGCAGTTCCTGTCCGCCCGCCGATACTTATCTCGGTGAGTTGGCCGAACGCGACGACATCATCGCGCTCTCCTATCATGTCGATTACTGGGATTATATCGGCTGGAAAGACACCTTTGCCTCGGCTGATACGACCAGCCGGCAGAAGGCCTATGGCCAAGTTTTGGGCCAACGCTATGTCTATACGCCGCAGATGGTGATCGGCGGACGCTTGCAGGAAGTCGGCTCCGACCGCCGGGGCGTCCAGAAGGCCATAAAATATGTCGCCATGCATGAGCCGGAAGTCGCCCTAACGACCAGCAGCGGCCCGAACGCCGGTACCGTTACCGTCCACCTGCCGAAGACCAAGCTCGACGATACTGCCTGGGTTTGGCTGGTCCGGTTTGACGAGCGCAACGAGGTCGACATCCAAAACGGTGAAAACAGTGGCCGCAAGATCGCCTATCACAACGTGGTTCGCGACATTCAACGGCTCGAGGTCTGGGACGGCAGCGCCCGCGACCTGTCCATCGACCTGTCCGCCATGCGCGCCCAAGGCGGCGACGGCTGCGCGGTTTTCGTCCAGAAAATGGGTTACGGCCCGATCCTAGGCGCCGTCCGTATTGCCTTTCCGTCGGGATCCTAAAACAGAATCTTTCGCTCCGGGCGATTGACATTACCTCGGCTTCACGGTGAATTCGGGCTCCGCAGCCCAATCGACCGCCCCGAAGGAATTATTGATGACTTCCAAACCTCCCGCCGTCGCCCGGCCGGCCAGTACCGTCATGATGATTCGCGACGGTGATGACGGCTTGGAGGTTTTCATGGTCAAACGCCACCATGCGATCGATTTCGCCTCCGGCGCCTTGGTCTTTCCCGGCGGTAAGGTCAACGACCATGATCACAAGCCGGCCTTGCGCGACCATGCCGACGACGCGGCGGAAATGAGCGATTACGCCTTGGCGCTGCGTATTGCCGCCATCCGGGAGGCCTTCGAAGAGACCGGCGTTCTGCTGGCGCACCGGCGCAACAGCGACGAGGCGCTGGTCGGGTCGGCGTTGGCGGATCTACTGGCGCGCTATCGAAAACCGCTGGAAGACGAAGATGTCGGCATGGTTGATTTGGCCGTGGCCGAGGATGTGGTTTTCAGTTGCGATCAGATGGTGCCGTTCGCGCATTGGATCACGCCGGAAATGATGCCGAAACGCTTCGACACCTATTTCTACCTGTGCCCGGCCTCGGAGGACGTGGCCCGCGAGGCGGCGCACGACGGGTCGGAAGCCGTCGATTCGGTCTGGATTCGCCCGCAGGATGCCTTGGACGCTCATGATCAAGGCACGGTCACCCTGGTTTTCGCGACCCAGATGAATCTGAAAAAACTGGCCCGGTCCGCCACCATCGCGGCGGCGCTCAAGGCCGCGCGCGCCGACACCATCGTCACCGTCATGCCGGCCGTGACCAAAACCGAGACCGGCCGCGTGCTGCGCATCCCCGCGGAAGCCGGCTACGGCGTCTCCGAAGTGGAAATTCCTAGTACTTAGGTCGTCGTCAGGCCTTTGGTCATGAATTCGGCCATGCGCTTGGAGAACGCCGCCGGATCGGGCAACGGCTCGCCTTCGATAATCCTGGCCTGATCGAGCAACAACCACGCCGCCTCTTCGACGTCGCGGTAAATGCCCTTGTCCTTGACCCGGGCGCCGAGCGAACGGATCAGTGGGTGGCCGGCATTGATTTCGAGAATCCGCTGAGCCGAGGTTTCGACTTGCTTGTGGGCACGCAACAGCCGTTCCATATGCAAATCCAAATCATGATCGTCGGCAACCAGGCAGACCGGGCTGTCGGTCAGCCGTTCGCTCTTGCGGACATCCTTAACCGTGCCCTCCAGGGTTTGCTTGAAAGCAGCGATCAATAGGCTGACGTCGCTGTCTTCCGTTTCCGCTTCGTCGGGTTTTTCGTCGGTGTCGTCCGTCTTCATGTTGGACAAGTCGATGCCGCCTTGGGTCACCGACTTGAACGGCTTTTCGTCGAACTCGTTGACCACGCCGAGCCAAAAATCGTCGACCGGGTCGGACAACAACAACACATCGATGCTCTTGGCGACGAAGCCTTCCAACTGCGGGCTGCGTGCCAACGCCTCTGGATCGCTACCGGTAATGTAATAAATGGAATCCTGTCCTTCCGGCATTTTCGCGATGTAGTCGGCCAGCGACAGCGGGCCATCGCCGGCGACGGACTGAAAGCGCGCCAGCTTCAATAGCCGTTCCCGCTGTTCGCTATCCTCGTAAATGCCTTCTTTCAGGACGGCGCCGAAATTCTCCCAGAACTGAAAATATTCCTGGGGCTTCTTCGAGGCCTTGCGTTCGAGTTCGGACAGAACGCGCTTCACCAGGGCTTTGCGGATGCGCCCAAGCACCGGATTGTTCTGCAGCAGCTCGCGGGAAATGTTGAGCGGCAGATCTTGCGAATCCACCACGCCGCGCAAGAACCGCAAATAAGACGGCACCAAGCCTTCACATTCGTCCGTGATGAAAACACGCTTTACGTATAGCTTTAGACGATGCTTGCGCTCAGGTTCGAACAAGTCGAACGGTTTGGTCGACGGCACGAACAGCAACATCGAATACTCGATCCGGCCTTCCGCCTTGGCATGAATGGTCAGCCAAGGCTCGTCATAAAGATTGCCGACGTGACGATAGAACTCCGTGTATTGCTCGTCGCTGATTTCCGACTTCGGCCGAGACCAAAGCGCCGAGGCCTTATTGACCGGATCTGCCGACGTTTCACCTTCCTCGGCGCCAACCGTTTCAATGATGATCGGCAACGCGATGTGGTCGGAATAGGTTTTGACGATGTTGGTCAGGCGATTGCCGTCGAGGAATTCCTTTTCGCCTTTACGCATGCTAAGCGTGATCGTCGTACCGCGAGCCTCGCGTTCGGCCGGTTCGATGGTGAAGTCGCCGCCGCCTGTCGACAGCCAGCGCCACGCCTCTTCGTCGCCGGCCTTGCGGCTCACCACCTCGACGGTGTCGGCGACCATGAAGGAGGAATAGAAACCGACGCCGAACTGACCGATCAGTTTGATGTCCTTTTCCGCGTCGCCCGTCAGTTGATCGCTGAAGGCCGCCGAGCCGGATCGGGCGATCGTACCGAGATTGGCGACGAGGTCGTCGCGGTTCATGCCTTCGCCATTGTCGATGACGGTCAGCGTCCGTTTTTTCGCATCGACGATGACGCGAACCCCAAAATCGGGATCGTCGATGGTCAAGTCGGGATCGGAGATCGCCTGGTAGCGCAGCCGGTCGCAGGCGTCGGAGGCGTTGGAAATCAATTCCCGAAGAAAGATCTCTTTTTCGCTGTAAAGCGAATGCGTGACGATATGCAGCAACTTGCTGACTTCCGCTTCGAAGGCAAGAGTTTCGGTCGCCATGTCTGAAGGTTCCTTATTCTTTCTCGGATGCCGATCCGGCTTTGTCGTTCTCGGCGGTCTTTTCGGCTTCGACCAGGTCGGTCATGCGGCGATAGAAGTTCTGACCCCGGTATTCCGGCAATTTGTACACCCAGCCGCCGACACGGGCGTTGATGTCTTTAACCTCTTGGCGGATCTGGTCCGGGCTCTTCGTCGCGGCCTTGGTATCCGACTTGGCCGCGTCGTCAGTCACGATCAAGCTTTCATCATACGCAGCCGACACCGTTGCCCAATAATAATCGTTCTCGGCAATGGCCCGCAGGGTGACCCGCAGCCCATCGCGCGTCTCGATGTCTGTGGTCGCGACGCCGTCGGTCAGCGGCTTTTTCGCCGCCGGCAGCACATCTTCGTAGTTGAAATATTCCAGCGCCGCGGACATCGCGCCGGTGCGTTGCTGTGACACCAGCTTGAACCCGTCGGCGATGTTTTGAAGCGTGAACTGGTCGATTTTCGGATCCTCGCGCAGCACGGTCACGGTTTCGCCGTCGTCGTGGCGCGTGACCACCCGTTGCACCCGTGTCTTTGCGACCTTTACGGTCGCCAGATCGAGCCAGCTCATGGCCTCGGCCTTGACGTCCAAGCGCGCCGAAACCAGCCAGGCTCTCGCCTCCTCCGGTCGGCGCACATAGATTTTGCCAGGCTTCGCCGCCGCCTCGAAGGATCGGGTTCGGCCAACGAGCAACCGCGCCATGGACCGGCCCGTCTTGTCTTCTAGTTCAAGCAATATCGATTCCGCGTCCTTCGCATCGACGTCTTCAACGCCGATTTTAGAATAGAGCGCCGGTTTCGCGGTCTTCGCCTCGATCACGCGCATGTCGGCCATGGCGACCACGGCTTTTTTCACTTTCGACGCCGACGCACGGTAATTGTCCTTTTCTTTCAAGGCCCAGGCACCGGCCGCGTCACGAACCACATGCAATGTCACGTTGCCTTTGCGTATCCGAACCAACGCAACATCGTTGATTTCCGCCATCAACTTTGGAAATAGCGTTTCCTCAGCCGTTTGTTCCGAGGTCGCCTGATCCTGCTTCGACACGACATAGACGGCGCCGGCAATGACCAAAATCGTGACCGCGGCCAAGGCCAACCAGCTTTTCGTACGCATGCTTCACGCGTCCCTTTCTCGTTGCTCACGCATGTCGGCGGGTCATCGACGCCCGCCGTCTTTGATGGCGTATCAAGGCCAAAATGATGGCGACCAGAAACACCACCAGCGGCACCAAACCGATGTTGGCGAACTTCACCACCGATTGGAGGTTCTCGATATCCTTGCGCAGATCGTGTTGAACGTTGCGGAGCTGCCGCCGGGTATCCAGCATTTGCCGGCGAAAACCATCGATCGCCTGGGTTTCCTCAGCGCTTAAGATGGCATCACCCTTGCCCGACGATTTGCTCTGAAGATCAGCGATTTTTTGCTCGGTCTCTTGCAGCGATTTCCGCAATTCCTTTTCCTTGGCGAGGAATTTGCCTTCCGCCTCGCGACGCAAGGATTCGATCACCAGGAACGGCCGGTCTGAGCGGCCGCGGCTGCGCAGCGAAATCAAGTCGTTGCTGCCGACCAAGTTGTCCAGGCCGTTGATCAGGAAGTCGGCGTTCGCCGAGGTCGGCACCACGAAGCTTTGGCCGAGCATGTTTTGACGCCTGAGCCAGAACCGGTCATCGAGCATATCGGCGTCGCCGACCACGATGACGTTGATCGGTTCTGCCGAGGCCGGAATATGTTCGGCGGGTTTAATCTCCTTGGCAGCCTTATCGTCGGTCTCGGCCTTGGGCTTTTCCGGCAGCGGCGGTGGCCCGTCAAACGCCGACTTGACGACGCCGTTCAACCGTGCCGCCAACACATACCGCGCCTCATCGGGTTTGAAATCGACCAACAGCCCCTCGACGTCCGGCCGCATGCGCACCGCCGACGTGTCGATCTGCATGCTGTTGGCGCTGCTTTGAATGAGCGGCTCCATCGTCACCGGCGCCGTTTCCGTGCGCGTGATATGGCCGGCAGAGGCCATCATCACGGTGGTCAGCTGCGACGTCGTCACGTCTTCGCCGTTCATGGCTTCGCCTTTGAGCGACAGCCAAGATACATAATCCAAAATCTGGCGCCGGCCGAGCCGGCCGGCATTGACCTTGGTGGCATAGGTCCGGTCGCCGACGATCTTAGCCGTGTCGAAACCGATGCCCCAGGCATCGAACAATATTTTCACGCTGCTGCTATGGGTCGCGCCTGGATCCGGCTGTCGGCCCGGCGCCGGCGGGATCTGCGCCGCGGTCTCGGAATAGGGATCGACGAAAATCATCGCCCGGCCGCCACCGAGCACGAACTGGTCGACCGCATAGAGCGTCTGTTCGGGCATGTCCGTGGCGTGCGCCAACAGCAGGATATCCACATCCGCCTCGATCGCGGCGGTGTCTTTTTTCAACACGCGCACGTCGAAGAACTGCCGCATGGCCTCCAGGATTCCGTAAGGATTGGACTGGCCTCGCATGGCCATCTGCAGGCCGCCGGGCCCAAATTCCAGCGGATAGCTGCTGATGACGCCGACCACCGGTTTCTTCGGATTGCTCAGGCCGTACACCAGTTTCGTCAGGTCGTATTCGAGAAACTCCTCGTTCTCTGCCTGAAAGAACGGAATGATTGCCGTATCGTCAGTCGAGTTCGACCCGGCCAGGCCGAAATAGAACACTTCGCCCGACTGATTGATCGGGATGCCGCTCAGGCCAAGGCCGACGGCCCGGTCCTCGGCGTCGGAAAATGGCTCCGGATCGATGATTTCCAGGCGAATCTTGCCGTTGGCGTCGTTGACATACTCCTGCAGCAGATCGCGCACGCGATTGCCGTAGGTCCTGAGTTGCGGCGCCTGGTTGGTCAATTTCGCGGAAAAGAAAAACCGCAGCACGATCGGTTCATCAAGCGCCGCCAAGATCCGCGAGGTGCCCTCGGACACAGTGAAAAGACGGTTCTCAGTCAGATCGAGGCGGGCGCCGCGCAGGCTCGACTGGCTCAGGATGTTGACCGCGACAAACAAGATTACCGCGATGATCAGACCGGAGATTGAGAGGGTTCGTTTGTTCACGTCTCTGCTCCCTTCAACCGGCGGCTTTTTTGAGGTCGACGATAACCGCGTTGGCGAATAGCCAAAACGCGATGAGTGAGGCGAAATAGATGAAGTCGCGGACGTCGATCACACCGTCGATGATCGACGAGAAATGGGTGATGAAGCTGAACGAGGAAACCACGGCCAATATGGTCTCCGGCGCCCAACCGGCGAAGAAATCAAGCACCAGCGGCGCGCCCGACACCGTGAAGGCAAAGCAAATCACCACGGCGACGACGAAGGCAATCACCTGGTTCTTGGTGATCGCCGAGATGCAGCTGGTGATGGCGAGATAGCCGCCGGCCATGAGCAGGCTGCCGATATAGCCGGCGACAACCACGCCGTTGTCCGGCTGGCCGAGCACGCCGACGGTAATCCACATCGGAAAGGTCAACGCCAAGGCGATCGCCGTGAAGGCCCAGGCGGCAAGGAATTTCCCGAGTACCGCGCCGCCGAGCGAAATCGGCAGGCTCAACAGCAACTCGATGGTGCCGGTTTTTCGTTCTTCCGCCCAAAGCCTCATGCCGATGGCCGGGATCAAAAACAAATAGAGCCACGGCTGGAAGTTGAAAAATGCCTGCAGATCGGCCTGGCCCCGCTCAAAGAAGCCGCCCAGGTAAAACGTGAAGACGCCAGACATGACCAAGAAAATCACGATGAACACATACGCAACCGGGGTCGCAAAGTAGCCGGCGAGCTCGCGGCGAAATATAACGGCCGTGCCGCTCATGCCCGCTCCTCCTTATCGGTGGTAATTTCTCGAAACACATCGTCGAGCCGGCCCGGCCGAACATGCAGCTCGGCGATGGGCCAGCCGGCCTCGCGCGCTGTCCGCCCGACCTGGTCGACGATCGGCTCGGCCCCGGACGGCACCACGATGTAGGCACCGTCGCCCGCCGTTTCCACCCGGTCAATGCCGGCCATGGCTTCAAGCGCCGGGCGGACATCGTTGGCGGCGCCGGCCGCGAGCCGCAGGGTTACCGAATTGTGGTAGGCCGAGCGCGCTTCCAATTCCTGCGGCGTGCCGTCGGCGACGATGCGGCCATTGGCGATGATGATGGCGCGCGTGCAAACCGCTTCGACCTCCTCCAGTATATGGGTCGAAATGACGATCGCCTTTTCCGCCGCCATGTCGGAAATCAGGCCACGAACCTCGTGTTTTTGATTGGGGTCCAAGCCGTCCGTCGGTTCGTCAAGGATCAGCACGTCCGGGTCATGCAACAGCGCCTGGGCCAAGCCGACCCGGCGCTTGTAGCCTTTCGACAAGGTCTCGATCGATTGTTGCATGACCCCGTCCAGGCCGATGCGGGCGATCACGTAGTCGAGGCGTTCGCTGCGCCGCGACCCGGTCAAGCCACGAATGTCGGCGATGAAGTTGAGGTAGGCATGGGGCGTCATATCCGGGTAGGCCGGGGCGCCTTCCGGTAGATAGCCGATGCAGCGTTTGGCGGCCAGCGCGTCTTGCAAGACGTCATGGCCGCAGACCCGCATGGATCCGTTGTTCGGGCTCAGGAACCCCGTCACCATTTTCATGGTGGTCGATTTGCCGGCGCCGTTCGGCCCAAGGAAACCCAACACCTCGCCGCGATCGACGTCGAAACTGACATCGTCTACGGCCATGACCGGGCCGAACCTCTTGCTGAGATTCTTGATTTCCAACATGGCCGCCATAGACACCTCTCGTCAGCACTTGCCGATCGCTCGGGCGAGCGACACGGTTTGATTGATTTTCGAGCTGGTAAGTAAGCCAGGACCGGCAATTCATCAAGAGGGGGCCGGCCCAATGTTTGCCGTCGGAGCGGCGGCGCCGCTCGCAACCCGATTAGAAGCTGGCGGCTGCCTCGATTTTGGCCAGTCCTCCGGCCAGTTTCGCGGCGCCGGCCGCCGGTGCCCCGTTCTTCACAACCAGGCGGTGATTGGCTTGATCGGCCACCTGTTTAATGTCCTGGGCCGGATTGCCCTCGACAACCAGGAAATCGGCGGCCAGGCCGACCGCGATCCTACCGTTGTCGGCAAGTTCGCAAAGATCTGCGGCAATCCGCGTCGACGATCGTAGCGCGTCGACCGGCTTCATGCCGTTTTCCACCATGTAACGAAGTTCCTGCGCATTTTCGCCATGGCGATTGAACGGCGTGCCGGCATCGGTGCCCATGGCGATGCGGCCGCCGGCTTGGTGATAGGCCTTAAACGATTCCTTGTGGCGTTCCAGGACCCGTTCTGCTTTTTCCACGGCCCAGGACGGGATGCCTTTGTCCCGATGCTCGATGATGTTGGCGACGGCCGACAATGTCGGCACCAGATAAGTGCCCGCCGCCAACATTTCCTCCAAACAGCGTTCGTCCATGAAAATGCCGTGCTCAATCGAGGTCACGCCGCCGCGCACCGCGTTCAGAATGCCTTCGGCGCCTTGGGCATGACTGGCCGTGGAGCGGCTGAAGCGCTGCGCCTCGGCAATGCCGGCTGCCATTTCATCGGCACTGTAGTGGGCATCTTCGGGATTGACACCGGGCGTCATGACGCCGCCGGTTGCCATGATCTTGATCACGTCGGCGCCGGCGTGGATGTTTTCACGGACCGCCTTGACCACATCGTCGACGCCGTCGGCGACCCGCCCCATACGGGCGCCATGACCGCCGGTCATGCAAATTACCCGGCCGGACGCCTTAACGGTGGGCCCGGTGAAACTGCCGGCGCCGATGGCATCGCGGACTTCCAACTCGATGAAGTCACGACCGCCGCAATCGCGGACGCCGATGACGCCGCCGCGCAGGGTGGCTTGCGCCCGCTCCAGCGCCTTCAGGCCGGTGCCGGCGGCCGATAGTTTGTCCGCCGCGGTGCCAGGATCAGCCTCGCCGCCCAGGCAAAAATGGACATGGCAGTCGATCAGGCCCGGCAGCAAGGTGGCGCCGGCGGTATCAACCTCGGTGCCGGCAAAGCCGTCAAATTCCGCGCGTGGCGCGACTTCGGTGATGCGACCGGATTCCACCAACACGCCCTGGCCGTCGATTGGTGCCTGCTCGCCATCGAACAACAAACCACCGGAAAATAACGTCGTCATCTTAGAACTCCTTACTGCCGGGCCGGCGTCGCACGCCCAAGACCGTCAAAAAGATCGAGCATGCGCTCTCGCCACGCATGCACCGGATCGTCCGCATCAAGCAGGTCCAGTGTAGCGGTCACCCGACACCATTGAAACGCCCCGAACACAACATAATCGCCATAGGCCGGCGTCGAGCCACAAAGATAGTCGGCATCCTTCAATGCCCGGCGAAACGGCGCCAGGGCGGCCTTGAGAGCCGGCAGGTGGCCGTCGCGCCCATGGGTGAAAGCCTCCAACGTGGCCCCGAACTTCGCTTCCCGGTCGCTCCTAAAATAGGCTTGATCCACCGGCCCCAAGAGATCGTGAATATCGAGGGCCGCCACCTTGATCATTAGCGGATGCAGCGTGCCTTCGGTCCAATGACTGACGAACCGGGCCTCGGCCCGGCCGATTGCGGCGCCGAAAAGCGACGGCCGATCCGCGTAAGCCTCTTCCAGAAAATCGGCGATGTCCCAGGAATCACCGACGATGGTGTCGCCGTCGACGATGACCGGCACGGTCTTGCTGCCGGAGAACGCCAGCCGGTCGGTTTCGGTAAACCGCCAGGGCACGGTTTCGACGTCGAGCCCCTTATGCGCCAACGCCATCCGGGTGCGCCAGCAATAGGGGCTGAAGCGGTGCGCGTCGTCGGCGCCGCAAAGGTCGTACATCTTGATCGCCATGCGGCAACTCCTCGATTTCAGTGCGGGGCCAGTGTCGCCGAATGCGCCAAGAAAAGAAACCGCCGCCTGGCGGAAGGGGTAACCGGCCAGGCGGCGGCAAGTTAGGGCTTTGTACAAGGCCAAGCCGGTACGCGCCTATATCGTCACCCCGGGGCATCAGAGAGGAGAAATCGATACGCTTAGGGGCCAGACAATCCGAACCCGGGCCAACCTTTTTGCCAATCGGTCGGAGGGGATCTATCCGACTGGCTGGGCCGGCCCGGCCAGGGCCTTATGCTGTCAAAATAGAAAACCAATCGGGCGCGATGCGGGCGAAATTTGGGCTTTTTCTAGGCCAAGCGTCGGTCGCTACTTTTCAGGTCAATTCCGGTTCGATCAACCGGCCTGGATAGTCCGGCTGTTGTGGCGGTGAGGCTGCGATGAAAGCAGGCTGATCGACACAGGCCTCGAATACACCCTTAATGAGGGGATATTGGGTCATATCCACATTGAAGCGCGTCAGACCTTTGCGCACCTGCGGCACCAGATGCAAATCGGCCCAACCGGGACTGTCGCCGAAGCAATAGGGCCAGGGCCTTTCCCGCCGGCCTAAGAGCTCTTCCAACGCCACGAAACCCTTAGCGAACCAATGGCGCTGCCAATGGTCGATACCGTTTTGGTCGACTTGCAGCTCATTATGGAGAAAACGCCGGACCCGGATCACGTCAATGGCATGCATTTCGCTGACGATATGTTGGGCGAAACCGCGCGCCCGGGCGCGCAGAACCGGATCGCTTGGCAACAAGCTTGGTTCCGGAAACGTCTCTTCCAGATATTCCAGAATTGCCGTTGCCTGAGGCACGATCCACTCGCCAATCTTCAACGCCGGCATCAGCCGTTGCGGATTGATTTCCTCATAAGCCGCCCAGCCGATGTCGCCGACCGAGACATAATCGTAGTCGACGCCCTTCAATGCCAAGGCGATCCGCACCCGCTCTCCGGCGGAATTGACGTAATTGGAATAGAGCGTGAGCGTCATGGAAGATCCCAACAAGCAGCGGAAGGTGACTCCAAATTGGTGAAATCGGTCTCAGCTATTGGCGGAAGCGCGCTCAGCGTCCATTGCCGCGACCGAAGTCGTCCCCCGTCGGTCCCAGCGCCTGCGACAGACCTCGGCGATGAGAATGCCAAGCGGCGCGGAGAACCAGATGCAAATCAGCAGGGCGGCGCTTTCCCAGTTTCGAAGCAACGGCCCCAACACGAACAACATGACCCGGAAAAGCCAAAATGCACCCCACATCGAGCCGACGAAACGGATCATCCAGATGCGGTGCGCATCGGTATCGCCTTTACGAATCGCCGTAATGCCCATGACGGCGCATCCGTATACGCACAACGACATGAACCAGAATCCGACCATCGAAAGGTTGCCACCATACTCGCTGACGGGTCCGTGCTCGGCGGCAAGCCAAATCGCGCAAATCGTTCCGACTGTCAGTGATGCAAAAGAGACACGGCCGATCGCCCGATGCCTGGCCGGGTTGCTGCCGTTGCCCGGCAGCAAGAGCTGGACATGCATCAATACAAACACCACGGAGTTGAAGATAAGATGTCCGTAGAGAAGATTCGTGCGCAGCTGCGTGCCGTTCAAGAACCGGTCATGGAACGCGACACCCCAGGACGGATGATTCAGATAGCGGTCTCCCCAGACCGTGCAAGCATTGTCCGGGCATCTCGCAAGGGCTGCGGCCCCTTCGGAGTCGGCCACGCCAAGATTATCGAGAACGTCGTAAATGCCGATGAAAAACGCGATCGAGTCGGCTGCGCCGTCTATCAAGTAGCGCACGTTCAGCACAAGCAACAGCACGACACCGAATCCCAGAAACAGACCGAACGCGCGTCGCTTGATGCCAACGATGAGCAGGGCCGACCAAACAGCCAAGGCACCGTAGATGGCGAGAACGCCGAAAGGAAGGTCCATAGCAAAGCTCCGTTTTGGCGCCGCACCAAGGAGAAGCCGGCTCTGTCCGCAACTATGAACACAGCCGCAGATACCGTCAATGTCGCGGCGGCCGCCATCCGAGAGATACCACAGCAAAGAGTCCGGCGTCGGACCATTTCAACGGTGTTTGCGTGACGCCATCGAAGCGCCTATTTTCAGCGTTTGATTGGAGGGCCGAGCGTGGACGACCACAAAAGCCGGTATTTGGCGAAACCGCTGCACGACTACATCCTCGAGACCGGAGTGCGCGAACCGGCGATCCTGGCGGCCTTGCGGGAAGAAACCCGTACCATGGCGTTCTCGATGATGCAGATCACCGCCGACCAAGGCGCTTTCATGGCCCTGCTGGTCAGACTGCTCGATATGCGGCGCATTCTGGAGATCGGCGTCTTTACCGGCTACTCGTCGCTCGCAATGGCGCTGGCATTGCCCGACGACGGCCGCATCACGGCACTTGATACGTCGGAAGAATGGACCGCCGTCGCCCGGCGCTATTGGCGCAAGGCCGGCGTCGCCGACAAGATCGAGCTCCGCCTGGCACCGGCGGCCGATAGCCTGCAGGCGCTACGCGCGGCGGCAGCCGAGGGCACTTACGACTTCGCCTTCATCGACGCCGACAAGGAGAATTATCCGGCCTACTACGAGCACGCCTTGGCGCTGATCCGACCCGGCGGTCTGATCGCCCTCGACAACGCCTTCAACATGGGCCGCGTGGTGGCGCTCGACGATCCGGAGACCGGCCCCAATGCCGCCATCATCGACGGGCTCAACCGACAGATCCGCGATGACGACCGGGTTGATGTCAGTCTAATCGGCGTCGGCGACGGCCTCTATCTCTGCCGCAAGCGGCTATGAACATGCAGCACGGGCATGAGGTGGGCCGTTGAGCGTATTTCTCGCCAAACGGCTGATCATTTTCTTTGCCACCTTGTTGGTTGCGTCGCTGTTGGTGTTTCTTGCCCTGGAAGTCCTACCCGGCGATCCGGCGCACGTCATTCTCGGCATGGAAGCGCCGGAAAGCGCGATCATCGCGCTGCGCAAAGAACTTGGCCTCGACCACCCGGCATGGCAGCGATATTTGGTTTGGATCACCGATTTAGCCCAAGGCAAGTTCGCCAACAGCTATACCTACGGCGTCTCGATCTGGGAACTGGTGCGCGAACGCTTGGTGATCACCGTGCCGCTCGCCATGATGTCCATGGTGATTGCAACGGCCATCGCCTTAGGCCTTGGGGTATACGCTGCCGCCAACCACAACCGCGGCGGCGACGTTGGCGTGATGAGCATCAGCCAACTGGGCATCGCGGTGCCGAATTTCTGGCTGGCGCTAATGCTGATCCTGTTGTTCGCGGTGGAGCTCGGCTGGTTCAAGTCCGGCGGCTTCCCGGGCTGGGAGGCCGGGTTGTGGCCGGCCTTCAAGGCGCTGATTCTGCCGTCCATCGCGCTGGCCACGGTGCTGGCGGCGATCCTGGCGCGCTTCACCCGCTCCTCGGTGCTCGAGGTCATGCGCGAAGATTTCGTTCGCACTGCCCGAGCCAAGGGCCTGAGCCGCCGCGCCACGCTTTGGCGCCATGTCATGCGCAATGCGCTGATCCCAGTGATCACCATCATGGGTCTGCAGTTCGCCAATTTGCTGGCCGGCACCATCGTGGTCGAAAGCGTGTTTGCCATTCCCGGCATCGGCCGGTTGGTCTTCCAGGCCATCGGCAACCGAGACATCGTCGTGGTCCGCGACGTCGTGCTGTTGCTGGCGGCGATCGTCATCACCGTCAATTTCATCGTCGACATGCTCTATGCCGTGATCGACCCGCGGCTGAAGGTGCACGACCTATGAGCGCCGCCAACGGCTTCTGGTCGCGCGCCCGGCGCCATCGCTCCTTCGTTGCCGGCGGCGCCTTGACCAGCCTGTTGATCGCTACCGCCTTGCTGTCCTTGATATGGACGCCTTACGGCCCAACCAAAATGAGCCTGCGGTACCGCCTCAAGCTACCGAGCCCGGAGCATTGGCTCGGCACCGATCAATATGGCCGCGACATTCTTTCGATCATCATGGCAGGCGCCCAGAATTCGATCAGCGTCGGCGTCGTGTCGGTCAGCATCGGCCTGGTGATCGGCGTCGGCATGGGATTGCTGGCGGCGGCGCGGCGCGGCTGGATCGAAGAAGTGACCATGCGGGCCAGCGATTTCGCCTTCGCCTTTCCCGCCATCCTGCTCGCCATCATGCTGGTCGCGGCGATCGGCCCGGGCTCGGTCAATGCCATCATCGCCATCGGCGTCTTCAATATTCCGATTTTCGCCCGCCTGACCCGCGGCGCCGCAGCCGCCGTCTGGACGCGGGAATTCGTCCTCGCGGCCCGCGCTGCCGGCAAAGGTCTGACGCGCATTTCCGTCGAACATGTGTTGCCCAACATCACCGCGGTCATCGTCGTGCAAGGCACCGTACAATTCGCCATCGCCATCCTCGCGGAAGCCGCTCTGAGCTACCTCGGCCTCGGCGCCCAACCGCCGGCGCCGTCTTGGGGCCGCATGCTGAGCGAGGCGCAAACCATGATTTACATAAACCCGATGCTGGCGGTCTATCCCGGTATTGCTATTGCGATTTCCGTATTGGGCCTCAATCTTTTGGGCGACGGCTTGCGCGACCTGATCGATCCACGATTGGCGCGACAGCGATGACGGCGCTACTGGCAGTCGACAATCTCGAGGTCGCGCTCGACACCGCGCATGGCCCGGCGCGCGCCGTGCGCGGCGTCTCGTTCAGCCTCGAGCGCGGCGACACCCTCGGCATCGTCGGTGAATCCGGCTGCGGCAAGTCGATGACGGCACTCGCCATCATGGGCCTGTTGCCGGAGGCGGCCCGGGCGCGGGGCACGGTATCGCTGGAAGGCCGAGACCTGGTCACGCTCGACGAGGACGCGCTCTGCGGCATCCGCGGCAACCGCATCGCCATGATCTTCCAGGAGCCGATGACCTCGCTCAACCCGGTCCATCCGATCGGCCGGCAGATTGCCGAACCGATGCGCCTGCATCGTGGCATGAGCAGGGCCGCGGCCCTGGCTGAAACCGTGCGTTTGTTGGATCGCGTCGGCCTGCCCAACCCGGAGTCCCGTGTCGGCAACTATCCGCATCAATTGTCGGGCGGCCAGCGTCAACGCGTGATGATCGCCATGGCGCTGAGCTGTACGCCGGATATTCTGATCGCCGATGAACCGACGACCGCATTGGACGTCACCATCCAGGAACAGATCCTGGACCTGATCCATGATCTGGTCGACGAACTCGGCATGGCGCTGATCCTGATCAGCCACGACCTTGGCGTCATCGCGCAAACCGTCGACCGGCTGCTGGTCATGTATGGCGGCGCGATCATCGAACAGGGATCAACGCAGGCGGTCTTCGACAGATTGGCGCATCCCTATAGCCAGGGCTTGTTCGCGGCGGTGCCAAAGCTCGGCCAAGGCGCCACGCGCCGCCTCGCCACGATTCCGGGAACCGTGCCCGACGTCAGTCAAATGCCGCCGGGCTGTGCCTTCGCCGAACGCTGTCCGCGGGTGCTTGGCATCTGCCGCGAGAAAATGCCGGAGATGACCGTGTTGCGACCGGACCATGCCGCCGCCTGTTTCGCGCTCGGGCAGACCGGAGCCGACCGCCGATGAACGCGCCGTCGGAAACCGTGGTCGCGGCCGAGGCCTTGCACAAACGCTACGTGCTGCCGCGCGAAAGCTTATTTCAACCGCCAGCGGAAGTCTTCGCGCTGAACGGTGTCGACCTGGAGATCCGGCGCGGCCGCAGTTTCGGCGTGGTCGGCGAATCCGGCTGCGGCAAATCGACGCTGGCGCGCGTCATCATGGGGCTGGAAAGACCAAGCAGCGGCAGCGTGCGCATCCTCGGCCAGTCGGTCTACGACCTGGGCGCGGAAGACTTGCGCGGCCTGCGCCGCCACTTCCAGATGGTCTTCCAAGACCCTTACGGCTCCCTCGATCCGCGCCACAAGGTCGGCCGCATCGTCGCCGAGCCGCTCGACGCGTTGGAAAAAATCGAACCGGACGTGCGCCGAGACCGCATTGTCGGCGCGCTCGAATCGGTCGGCTTGAAAGCCGGCGACACCGATAAATACCCGCATGAATTTTCCGGCGGCCAGCGCCAGCGCATCGCCATCGCCCGCGCCTTGATCACCCGGCCGGCGATCATCATCGCCGACGAGCCGGTTTCGGCGCTCGACGTGTCGGTGCAGGCGCAGGTCTTGAATTTGCTGCAGGATCTGCAGGCCGAATTGGGCGTCACCTACATGCTGATCTCCCACGACCTGGCGGTGGTCGATTATGTCTGCGACGACGTCGCCGTCATGTATCTCGGCCAGATCGTCGAACAGGCACCGGTCAGCCAAGTCTTTTCAACGCCCCGTCACCCTTACACCAAGGCGCTGCTGGCGGCGGTTCCGCGGCCGGTCGCCAGCCGGCGACGGCGCCGGTCCCAGCTGCAGGGCGGCGTGATCAGCCAGATGGCGCTCGCCGTCGGCTGCCCGTTCGCAGACCGCTGTCCGGAAGCGCAGCCGCGCTGTCAGAGCGAAAGCCCGGCGCTGCGCTCGATTGCGGAAAATCATCGCGTATCGTGCCACTTCGCCTAAAACAGGATTCGCCGTTTGGGGGGCTTTGCAGAGCCCGCGGGCTGTGCCATGGTTTCAGGGAATTGTCATTTTCGCGGAGAACGCACATGGGGGAAATCCTGAGCCTAGACGACTACAGCCCCGCCGCCCGACCGGCAAAGGCAAACCGGTCGGGCCGCAATCGTCACGTCTTCTTCAACCGCCTCGAACTCAATCAAATTCTCAATCTGTACGGCTATATGGTCGCCAAGGGCGAGTGGCGCGACTACGCCATCAGCCATGACCAAGAGGCCTGCACGTTCGCGATCTTTCGCCGATCCGCGGATGGTGCGCTGTTCCGCATCGTCAAGCGACCGAAATTGTCGAACCGTCAAGGCGCCTACGCCGTCGTTTCTTTTGGCGGCCAGGTTCTGAAACGCGGCCGATCTTTGCAAAATGTCCTCGAGATATTCGATACCCGCCGCTTACGCGCCGTCGAGTAGCCAGAGCTAGAGCAAATTTCGGCCATACGAAACTTGCTCAAATTTCACGACGGTTTGATTGCCGTTGATTTGTGCCGCAGTCGGCGTTGCCGCATGATGCGCTTTCGGCAAAGGTCCGGGAGACAGTATATGGCAAGCGCGGCGGCGAGGATTACGCAAACCGTGGTCGTCGGCGTCACCCTGTCGTTCGTCACGCAGAGCCCATCGGCGGCACCGGTTCCCAAAATCGTCGAACTGACCCAGGTCGCCTGCCAGTTCGTCGAGGCCGAAAACGGTATTGATCACAACTTCGAAGCCATGAAGCCGTCGGATTGCGAAACCATCAATCGAGAATCCGAGGCCACGCGCTTGGCCGATGCGACGGTCTTGACTTTGACGCCAGGCAAGTACGTGTTCCGCGTTACCAATCAAGACGTACCCTACGAGCTGGGGTTCTGGCTGCGCGAAGAAGAATACAATTGGCGCAATCCGATTCACAAATTGACCAAAGTCAGCGTCTCCGGCGGCGGCCTGTATGCCGGTCAGTCCCACGACTACGTGGTCGAGCTGCAACCCGGTTCCTACCTTTACTCCTGTCCGCTCAACCCAACCCCGGACTATAAGCTGGTGGTTAAGGAATAACCGCGTCGGTCGTGCCCTCAACGCTCGTTGATAAGGTCGATCGGGTAGACCGGCCGCCGGACATTGGCATAGTCGAGCAATTGGTTGTTGGAGGTGGTCACGCCGACGCCGTCCAAGGTCAGCGTATGGCGGGCGATCGGTGCGAAGCCGGCGCGATAATGAATACGTGATTTGAGCAGCAGATACCGCTTGTGTTCCGGTTGAATACCGACCGAGGTGAAGATTCCGGTATCCCATGGCTCGTGATGATTGGAAACGACAACAATCTCGACCTTGCCGGTATCGAGCACCGCGGTCGGCCCCATCATCACCCGCACGCCGGTATACATGGGCCCGCGCACGATCCATTCGCCGTCGGTCAGGGTCTTGACCTTGCCGGTCACCTCCAACGGTTGGCCGGCCGTGTCGATTGACGGCATGTCGGTCTTGCCGCCGAGCTTGAGGGTCACCACCGCGCCGATGCCGGCGGCCTGCATCTCGCGCACCGCGGCCGGATCCCAGACCGCGCCGACGGCGACGTCATCGAGCCCCTGCGCAATCACCTCGGCGATCACTGCCATTACGTCCTGGGTACCGCCGGAGCCGCAATTGTCAGCGTGATCGAGCAGCACCACCGGCCCGTCGGTGATCGCCTTGGCGGCGGCGACGCTGTCGGTGAGCGGCCGGTGGCGATAGACGAAAGCCGCGCGCTGATCCCAGGCCTGGGCCAGCAACCGGTCGCGGCAATCGCGCGCCAAGTCGGCATCGCCGTCGGTAACGATAATCGCGGAATTGCCGGACTCGGGCATATCGGCCAACGCGAAGCCGCCGAACACGGTCGCCGCCAACACACCGGCTTGCGCCTCGCTGTCCCGGCAGGCGGCAATCAGACCTTTCATCGGCTCATCATCGGTGCCTTGGCAGAGCGTTTGCGACAGCAGCGGCACATTGCCCCAGGCCATGGTCGGCGTGACGCGGCCGGCGATCGAATCGAACACCACCTGACCGATTTGTTTGCCGACCGCATACATGTCGGTGTGTGGGTAAGTCTTGTAGCCGATCAGCGCCGTGCAATTGGTGACCATCTTTTCGGTGAGATTGCAGTGCAGGTCGAGGGTCACGGCGATTGGCAGGTCCGGATCGATGGCGCGCATGCGCTCCAGCAAGCTGCCTTCGCCGTCCATGGTGTGCTCGGCGACCATGGCGCCGTGCAGGTCGAGCAAGGCGACGTCGCAGCCGTCGAGCACCGCGTCACAGATTGCCTCGGCCAAGCGTTCGTAGGCGTCAACGGCCACCGGGCCGGACGGCATGGCCTCCGCGGCGACCGGCGTGACGATGTCGGCACCCGCGGCTTCCGCCAGTTCCATATAGGCACCCATCGGCATGGCCGTGCCGGCATAGGCACGCCGCGCCGCGTCGCCGAAATGCAGCCCCCAAGCCTCGAAACGCGTCAAATCGGTCACGATCGGCGAGAACGTGTTGGTTTCGTGCTTCATCATGGCGATCAATGCGCGCATGCCCATCCTCCCGCGGTGCCCGTGACCTGATTATATAAAGGTTGGCCTGCGGGCAAAATAAAACGCCCGGCGGGCCAAGCCGCCGGGCGCCCGATTAGGCTCTAGCGTTAAGCGTTACTCGCGATTGCCGAACAGCGCCAACAACAGATAGAACAGGTTCAGGAAGTTGAGGTAGAGCGACACCGCGCCCATGACCGCCGACTTGGTCGCTATCCCGCCTTCCATGCGATAGGTGACGAATTCCGACTTGATGCGTTGCGTGTCGTAGGCGGTGAGGCCGGTGAACACCAACACGCCGATGACCGAAATCACGAAATGCATCATCGTCGACTGCATAAAGATGTTGACGATACTAGCAACGATAATGCCGATCAGGCCCATGAACAGGAACGAGCCCCAGCCGGACAAATCCCGTTTGGTGGTGTAGCCCCAAAGGCTCATGGCACCGAAGGTGATCGCCGTGATGAAGAAGACCCGGGTGATGTCGCCCATGCCGTAGCGGAAGAATACCGACGACAAGGAAACGCCCATCAGCGCCGTGAACACCCAGTAGAGCCCCTGCATGGCCGTCGCGCTAAGCCGTTTGGAGGCAAAGCTCATCAGTAGCAGGATTCCGATCGGTGCGAACGCCGCGATCATATACAGGCCTGATGAGTAAAATGCGACGATCTCTTCGCGCGGCGAAGTGCCGATCCACTGCGCAAAGGCGACCGCGACAATGCCACTCAACAACAGGCCGGAGCCCATGTAATTGAAGACGCGCAGCATGTAGGAGCGCAGACCTTGATCGATCGCCGCTTGGTCAACGGGGCGCGCCGTTGCCGACGCCGCCATATTCCGGAAATCTATTGCCATCTCTCGATTTTTCCCGTCATCGTGAAATTCCACACTTGCGTAGATAATTGGGTATCCCGGCGTCCCAAATCAAGGGAAATCGAAACAATCTGAAGCGAAAAGAATGTTGGATATCAGGCAATTATTGCAAAAATTCAAAGCGATTTAGGTAATTATTCGACTCGCAGCAGCGGCGCCGCCGGCTCTGACAAGGCGCGCCAGGTCCCGAACAGCCCGAGAACGACCGTGGCGGTGACGGCGACGGCCACCGTGATCAGCCCAGCGGCCGGCATGAACAGCCATTCGCCGTTCAAAACCTCGGTCATGACGATCCAATGGGTGATGGTGCCGATGATCAACGCGATGATCGCGGTCAGGATGCCAAGCAAGGCATATTCGGCAACATACGCCTTGATGATATCGGCTCGGGTCGCGCCCAAAACCTTCAAAATCACCGAATCGTGGGTGCGGTTGGCCTGGCCCGTGGCCATGGCGCCGGCCAGCACGAAGACGCCCGCCAACAACGTGATTACCGTCGAGCCGCGGATCGCGTAGCCGATTTTGCGCAGCAGGTCATTGACGATCGCCAGCGCCTCTTTCATGCGCACGGCGGTGACATTGGTGAATTGCGCGGTCACCTTGTCGAACAATTCGGCCTCCGCCTCGGCGCTTGCCTTGGCCGTCGCCAAATGGGTGTGCGGCGCCGGCGCCAAGGTTGACGGATCGAAGATCAAGACGAAATTCATCGCCATGGTCGACCAATCGACTTGCCGGAGGTTTTCGATTCGGGCGGTGAAGGCGCGGCCCAGCACGTTGACGCTGATGCTGTCGCCGACGGCCAGGCCGAGCGCGGTCGCCGCACCAGCTTCCATCGACACCAACGGCGGGCCGCGATAATCCGCCGGCCACCAAGTGCCGGCGACGATGGTATTATGGTCCGGCGGCTCAGCGGCATAGGTCAAGGCGCGATCGCCGCGCACCACCCAGCGCACCTCTGACGGCGGGTCGAGATTCTCGACAGGCACGCCGGCGACCTTGGTGATGCGCCCGCGCAGCGAGGGCACGTGGCGCACATCCCGGACCCCGGCGATGGCCTCGGAGGTCGCCAGAAAGGCCGGCAACTGATGCTTTTGAATATCGATGAAAAAGAACGCCGGCGCTTCGTCCGGCAGGCGGTCGCTGATCTGGCGCACCATGTTGCCTTCGATAGAAATGATCGCGACCAGCAAGGTCAAACCGATGCCGAGCGACAGCACCACCGGTGTCGTCGCCGCGCCGGGCCGCGCCAAATTGACCAAGGCCAGCCGCAACGCCGGCGAGCGCGGACGCCTGACGCGCCGGGCGAGCGTCGTGACACCCGCCGCGGCGAGCCGGAGCAGCAAGAAGCACACCGCCGAGCCGACCACGAACCAGGCGGCGAAGCCCTTGTTTTCGGCGGTAACGATCGCCAGCGCCGCCAAGGCGACGACGGTGGCGGCCGTAGCCATTATGATGCCGATCCGCGGCCGGCCGCCGGTCACCGCGACCGCTTGCCGGAACAGGCTGGCGGGAGAGACTTCACGGGCCTTGCCGATCGGCCAAAGCGCGAAGGTCAGGGTCGTCAACAGCCCATAGAGCGCCGCCAAGGCGATCGCCGAGCCATGCAGGCCCGGACTTGCCGGTATCGGCAACAGGTCACCGACTGCCGCGACGATACCGATGGGTAGGACCGCGCCGGCAATGAGCCCCAAGACTATCGCGAGCGCGGCGACGATCATGACCTGCGCCAAATAAACCGCGAGTATCAATGGCCCTGATGCGCCGATGCATTTCAGGGTGGCAATCGTCGCGATCTTGCCGTCCAAGTGATTGCGCACGCCGTTGGCGACGCCAACACCGCCGACCAGCAACGCGGTCAAGCCGACCAGGGTCAGAAACAGATCGAGCCGTTCGATGAAGCGGCGCAGGCTCGGCGCGCCGTTTCGCCGGTCGCGAATGCGCCAGCCGGCATCGGGCAAGGCCTGGTTGAGGTCGGCGACGAATTGATCCGGGCTTTCGCCGGCCGGCAATTTCAGCAGATAGTGATAACGGACCAAGCTACCGACCTGGACCAGGCCGGTCGCGGCCAAGCTTTCGGCCGCCACCATGACTCGCGGGCCGAGCACGATGCCCGACGCCACCCGGTCCGGCTCCGCGGCAATGGTGGCGCGGATGACATATTCGGTGTCGCCGACGGCGATGGGATCGCCAATTTTCAGGTTTAGACGGCGCAGCAATGTCGCTTCGACCAGGGCGCCCCAGCGGCCGTCTTTAAAGGCGAGAGCGGCGGAAGGCGGCGCCGGCGGGGCGGTTTCGAATTGCCCGTATAGGGGATAGCGGCCGTCGACCGCTTTCAGTTCGACCAAGACGCGGCCGCTGCCGCCGCGCGCCATGGTCCGCATTTCCACCGTTCCGGACACCGTCGCGCGGCCTTCGAGCCAGGCCAATTCTTGGCTTAAGGCCGGGCGATGGGTCAGCCTGAGTGCCACGTCGCCACCCAGAATCGCGCGGCCGTTTTCGGTCAAGCCGCGATAGATCGCCCCGGAGAGCGAGCCGACCCCGGCAATTGCCGTAACGCCAAGCGCCAAACACAGAATAAAGATGCGAAAGCCCTTTAGCCCGCCCCGCAAATCTCTGAACGCAAGGCGGACGGCAAAGCTTAGCATGCGCGCATTCACGCGCTTATACCTCGGGTGACTGCCGGTTGAGGTGCTTCGATCCGCCCGTCGGCGATGGTGATGATGCGGTCGCAGCGGTCGGCCAGCGCCGGATCATGGGTGATCAACAGCAACGTGGTGTCGCGTTCGGCATGCTGGGCAAATACGAGGTCGACAATCGACCGACCGGTTTCACCATCCAGATTGCCGGTCGGTTCGTCGGCCAGCATGATCTTGGGCGCCACCACCAGCGCCCGGGCGAGCGCCACGCGCTGTTGCTCGCCGCCGGACAGTTGTGCCGGATAGTGGCTGATGCGATCGTGCAGCCCGACCGCGTCCATTTCGGCCATGGCCCGTTCCTCGGCATCCCGCCGGCCGGCCAATTCCAGCGGCATGGCGACATTTTCAAGCGCGTTCAAAGTCGGGATCAGGTGAAAGGACTGAAACACGATGCCGACATTGTCGCGCCGAAACAACGCCAACCCGTCTTCGTTCAGCTGGCTCAAATCTTGCCCGGCCACGGTCATGCGGCCGCGGCTCGCCCGCTCCAACCCGGCGATCACCGCCAGCAAGGTCGACTTGCCGGAGCCCGACGGGCCGACCACGCCGACCGCTTCGCCGCGGTCGACCTCAAGCGAAATGCCTTTCAAAATATTGACTGGACCTGCCGGACTTTCCAAAGTCAGATGCACATCCTCTAGCATCACCATTGCGTCGTCCGGCACAGTCACCTCATGAAGCAAACGTCAAAAACAAAACCCGCGGATTTCTTCCCATATGGCCGATTGCGCCGGGCTTTCAAGCAAACCCGGCGATTCGCAGCGGTGACCTTGGCCGTGCTGCTGCTTCCCGGCACCGTGCTGGCCGGCGAAACCACCGTGATCGTCATGTTGGGCGACAGCCTGACCGCGGGCTACGGCCTGGCCCAACAAAACAGCCTGCCGGCCAAATTACAAACCCACTTGCGAGCCCAGGACCTGGATGTCCGCATCATCAATGCCGGGGTTTCCGGCGATACCACCAGCGGCGGTTTGGCGCGGCTCGATTGGGCGCTCGCCGATCCGCCAAGCCATGTCATCGTCGCGCTCGGCGCCAATGACGGGCTCAGGGCTATCGACCCGGCGCTCACCGCCGACAATCTCGATCGCATCATCACCGAGCTCAAGTCCCGCGGCATCATCGTCTTGCTGGCCGGCATGCGGGCGCCGCCCAATCTCGGCCGAGACTACGCCACGGAATTCGACCAGATCTACCCGAGACTGGCCGAGAAACACAGTGTCGCGCTCTATCCGTTCCTGCTCGACGGCGTCGCGGCCACGGCCGACCTTAATCAATCCGACGGCATGCACCCAAACGCCGCCGGTGTCGACGTCATCGTCGAACGTTTGGGGCCATATGTCATCAAACTGCTGAATAAGAACTGAGTTCAAACGAGGAGCCATCAATGCGCGTCACCATCTACCACAATCCACGTTGCAGCAAATCGCGCCAAACCCTAGCGCTGTTGGCGGAGCATGACATCAAGCCCGAAGTGATCGAGTATCTGCAGACGCCGCCAAGTGCCGAAGAGCTGAAGGTGATCCTGGCCAAGCTCGGGCTTGCGCCACGCGATCTGATGCGGCTCAAGGAATCCGAATACACCGAAAACGGCCTCGACAATCAAAGTCTCGACGATGACGCCTTGATTGCCGCCATGATCGACCACCCGAAACTGATCGAACGGCCGATCGTGCTGGCCAACGGTAAAGCCGCCGTCGGCCGGCCGCCGGAAAACGTGCTTAAGATCCTGTGAGTGCGGAATGCGCCTGTTCGTCGGCATTCCCCTGCCCGAAGACATCCGCGAGGCGCTCACCCGGCTCGCCGCCGGGGTGCCGGGCGCGCGCTGGATCCGGCCGGAAAACTATCATCTGACCCTGCGTTTCATCGGCGAGGTGGACGGCCCGGAAATCGACGACGTCGCCGAGGCGCTCGCCGCCGTCACCGCGCCGCCGCTTGATTTGCAGCTGGATGGCGTCGGCTATTTCGGCGACCGCCGCCGGCCAAAGGTGTTGTGGGCCGGCGTCGTCGCCAACCCCGACCTCGACCGTTTGCAGAAACGTGTGGAACGCCGCGTCTGCGAGGCCGGCGTGGCGCCGGAGACGCGCAAATACCACCCCCATGTCACCCTGGCACGGCTGCGCGGTGCGCCGTTCAAGCGGGTCGGTGGATTTTTAGAAATGAACGGCGCGTTTCAGACCCGGTCTTTTGCGGCCGACAGATTCGTGCTGTTCGAAAGCCGGCTTGGGAATCAGGGTTCGGCCTATATACCGCAGGTCGACTATTCGCTGACAACACCAATGGGAGCGCTTTGATGGCAAGAAAACTGACCCGTGATGAACGCAGAGCGGCGTTGGCCGATCTGAGTGGTTGGCACGACGTAGCCGACCGTGACGCTATCGCCAAGTCTTACAGCTTTGCCAATTTCAATGCCGCCTTCGGCTTCATGACTCGTGTCGCCCTGTTGGCGGAGCGCATGGATCACCATCCCGAATGGTTCAATGTCTACAGCAAGGTCGACATTACGCTCACCACCCACGATGCCGGCGGCATCACCGGCCGCGACACCGCGCTGGCGACGGCCATCGACGCCGTCGCTTGAGCTAGAGCAAATTTCGATCATACGGAACCGTTTGACCGGGATTATTTTGCGCCGTGGCAAGGCGCACATCGCGCTGCGCACCGCGCCTGCCCGAAAAGCCGATTTGCACCCATCAAACGATTTCGTATGGTCGAAACTTGCTCTAATTCAAGTTAGCGCGGCGCCAGGCGAACGGCGCCGTCGAGGCGGATGGTCTCGCCATTCAGCATGACGTTTTCGCAGATATGGCGGGCGAGGCTGGCATATTCCTCCGACGTGCCGAGGCGCGAGGGGAACGGCACGCTGGCGCCGAGGGATTTTTTGAGCTCATCCGGCAGGCTCGCCATCAACGGCGTATCGAACAGGCCGGGCGCGATGGTGTTGAAACGAATGCCGACGGACGCCAGATCGCGCGCGATCGGCAAGGTCATGCCGACAATGCCGCCTTTGGAGGCGGAATAGGCGGCCTGGCCGATTTGACCGTCATAGGCCGCGACCGAAGCCGTCGAAACGATAACGCCACGCTCTGCATCCTCGAGCGGGTCGAGTTCCGCCATGTCGGTCGATGCCAGGCGCGTGCAGTTGAAGGTGCCGATCAGATTGATGTTGATGACGCGGGCAAATTGATCGAGGGGATGCGGCTTGCCGCGCGAGGTCGTCTTGGCGCCGAGGCCGATGCCGGCGCAATTGATCAAGATGCGGGGCGCGCCGTTGGCTTTCTTGGAGGCGGCGAAGGCTGCGGTGGCGCTGTCTTCGCTCGACACATCGCATTTGTAGAATTTTCCACCGAGTTCCTTGGCAACGGCTTCGCCGGCCTCCTCGTTGACGTCGAAAATTGCCACCGTGGCGCCGGCCGCGGCGAGTTCGCGCGCCGTTGCCGCACCGAGGCCGGATGCGCCGCCGGTCACGACGACGAATTTACCCGAAATATCCATGTGCTTTATCCCCGTTTCGATTGATTCTGTCCGGTCTTTAGCAGATCATCGCGTCGATGGCGATAGTCCCGCCATAGTCGTTATAAGCGGCGGAGCCGCTCGGTGAACAGGCCGAAGAAGCCGTCGGCATCGACGCCGTTGATCACCCTGGCATTGGCTTGGTAACGGTTGGCCCCCCACCAATCGACGATGGTCGCGCCCATGGTCAGTTCGCTGTCGGTTTCCACGGCGACGTGACAGTCCCGGCCCTGGAACAAGTCGGGGCGCAGCAAATAGGCAATGACGCACGGGTCGTGCAGCGGCGCGCCGGGCATGCCATAGCGCTCCCGATCGAACCGGTTGAAGAAATCGAGCAGGCCGACGACGGCGTCACTGACGGCTGAGCCGATGCCATTGATGGTCTCCATCCGGGCCGGCGTCGCCAGCGCTTGGTGGGTGACGTCGAGCCCGAGCATGGTCAGCTTGACGCCGGCCTCGAACACGACGCGCGCGGCATGGGGATCGACGTAGATATTGAACTCCGCTGCCGGCGTGACATTGCCTTCAGCCATGCCGCCGCCCATCAGGATGATTTCATCGATGCGCTCGATGATCGCGGGCTGTTTGATCATGGCCAAGGCAACGTTGGTGAGCGGCCCGATCGGACAGAGGGTAACGCTGCCGGCCGGCCGCTCCATTAACGTGTCGACGATGAAGTCGACAGCATGGCCCTGTTGCAGCGCCATGGTCGGTTCGGCCAGGTCGGCGCCGTCGAGCCCGGTCTTGCCATGGACATATTCCGCGGTCACCAGTTTTCGCAAAATCGGCCGGGAGCAGCCGGCAAAGACCGGCATGTCGGTGCGGCCAGCCAGCTCACAGACTTTGCGGGCGTTGAGTTGCGTCAACGGCAGCGGCACGTTGCCGGCCACTGTAGTGATGCCGATCAGGTCGATCTCCTCGCCCGATGCCAGGGCCAGCAGGATCGCCATGGCGTCGTCCTGGCCCGGATCGCAATCGAGGATGATTTGTCGTGCGGCCATGCTTGCCCCCATCTGTTATGCAGGCGCCGGCCGGCGCAGCGGTCACTGCCGGTTGGCCAGCGCCCCTTGGTCCAGAACCGGCGGCTGCCGGCGTTTCCCGAGGCTCGCCTCGCGTTGAGCGATATAGAGCGTCGATCCCATAATCACGGCGGCACCGACGACGGTCCAGAGGTCGGGTACCTCGAAGAAAAAGATGAAACCAAGGGCGACGGCAAAGATCAACCGCACATAATCAAACGGCGCGACGGCGGTCGCCTCGCCGACGGCAAAGCCGCGGATCATGCAATGCTGGGCAAACGCCCCGACCGCGCCGACGGCGGCCATCATAGCCAGTTCAACCCAAGTCGGCGTGATCCAAACGAAGGCCGCCGGCACCGCGGCGACGGCGGTCGCGAACACGCCAAAATAAAACAGGATGGTGGTCGGCCGGTCGGTCGCCGACAATTGCTTGATCAGGACCGTCACCACAGCGACCAGCAAAGCGCCGCCCAAGGCGATCAGGGCTGCCGGTTCCATCTCGCCGCCCGGGCGCAGCATGATCACGGCGCCGACGAAGCCGATCGCCGTTGCCGTCCAGCGCCGGGCGCGGACTTTCTCACTGAGGAACAACACTGCGAGCGGAATGAGAAACAGCGGTTTGGTGAAACTGAACGCCACCGAATCGGCCAAGGTCAGATGGGTAATCGCATAAAAGCCGCAAAACATGGCGATGACGCCGATCAAGGCCCGCACGAAATGCTTGACCGGATAGCGGGTCTTGAGTTCGGCAAGGCCGCCCTGCCAGACAAACGGCAACACCGCCAGCAAGCCGAACAGGGCGCGGAAGAAGGCGATTTCGAAACTGTCCAGCCGGGCGCCGAGGGTCTTGATCAACACGCTCATGATTGAGAAGAACAAACCGGCCGCCAACACCCAAAGCGCGCCTTGTGTATTGGCGGCAAGCCCCGCCCCTGTCACCCGCCCCTGGACGGCCGCTAAACCCGGTATGGTCATATTACGCAGTACCTGTCACGTCGCTCGATCACGCAAAACCCGCGTCCATTGGCCGGCGGCCAGCGGATTTTCGTGCGTCGTTGGCTGAAGGAATCTGTCCCATCATATGCCCCCACGACGACAAAACCACAACACTCAGCGACGCATCGCAGCCGTGCAAAGGTGGGGGTACGGCCTAGGATACGGACAACATCTGAACATTGCGTTGATCAGGAGCTCAGCCGAAGCAGCATCAGGTTCAAACCGTTGAGCGGCCGATATGTAGCGCCGAAGAGGTCGGAAAAGTCCGCGGATGCCATGCCGAGGTTTTGTTGAATGACACCGAGGTCGCGCTTGCCGTCGCAGAGCGCGACCAGGTCCGCAGCTCGGTCTGGAAAGCGCAGCGTTAGCCGCTGCCCATCGAAATCGGCACTGAGTGTTGCGTCCTTGGCGATAGCCTTGGACAACAGGGCCGGATCCTGCTCGCGCACGACCGGCACCGCGCCCGCCCCAACCTCTACCACCGCCTGATCGGCGCGCGCCGACCGGGTCAAGTAGAAGACGTGGGTCTTCAGCGCCCCGCTCAAGTTTTCCGCCAGGGCGGCGCGCTTGAGCCAGGGCAAGTGTGCCACCCGTTGCCGCAGCACAGGGTCATCGAGGTAGCTGTCCGGATCATAGCGCACAGGTTCGATGAACGCGGTCGGCGTCAGGCCGGCCGTCGCCGCCAGCGCGACGATTTCCGGCACGCGGTAAGCGCGGTCCTGGGAATGCAGCAGCAGATCATAGAGGGCCGCGTCGTCGCCGGTGTCATGATCACCGAGATAGGGGTTCCGGCGGAACCAGTTCTGGCGCGGCAGGTCAGCCAGCACGCGGCGGGTGAGGTCCAGGCGCTCAGCGCCTTCGAGATCCGTGCCGGCCAACGCGCGCAAAGCGTCCTGCAGCGGATAGACGCCGGTTCGGCCGAGGCTGCCATAGAGCATCATGCCCATGCCACCGTCCGCCGCCAAGACGCCGGTGAGCCGGTGCAATCCCGCCACCGGGTCGGGCAGATGGTGCAACACGCCGCAACAATCGATGTAGTCGAACGGTCCGTCACGCGCTGGGTCCAAGTCCAGCAGCGAACCGATCCGGAAGCGAATGGTATTGAGGCCGCGGATGTCGGCCCGCGCCCGCGCGACGCCCAAGGAGGGTTCCGACAGATCCAAATAGACGATGTCCGCGGCGAAGCCACGATCTTTTAGCTGCTGCGCCAACATGATCACGGCATCGCCGGTGCCGCCGCCGGCGACCAGCGCGCGGAACGGCTGTTCGGGCTTGAGCCGGCCGGCCCACAGATAGTGATTGATTTCGTCCAAGTGGCTGGGCGAGCCGACCACCAGCCGGTTTTTCTCATCGGCCGGGTCGCGCGGCGGATAGGGGTAGTCTTCGTAGTGCGCGCGAAGGGTTTCGCCGGCGCCGGTCATCGTCGATTACTGTTCGTCGCGCACGTCGACGATGACTTTGCCCGTGGCCCGCCGCGAAATCAGCGCCTTCAGGGCTTCGCCGCCCTGGGCCAGCGGAAACCGCATGGAAACATGGGGCTTGAGCTTGCCCTCGGCACACCAGCCCAGCAGGGTGTCGAAATTGCCGCGGCTCGCTTCCGGCTCGCGTTCGGAGAAGGAGCCCCAAAACACGCCGACCACCTCACAGCCTTTGAGCAGCGCCAGATTGGCCTTGAGCTCGGGAATCCGCCCGGAGGCGAAACCGATGACCAAAAGCCGGCCGGCCCAGTTGATGCAGCGCATGGATTGATCGAAGGCATCGCCGCCCACGGGATCGTAGATCACGTCGGCACCCTTGCCGTCGGTCAGTTCCTTGACCCGGTCGCGGATGCTTTCGGTCGAATAATTGATGACATGGTCGGCACCGTATTGGCGGACAATGTCCATCTTGGCATCGGAGCCGACGGTGCCGATGACCGTGGCGCCGAGCATCTTGCCCATGTCGACGGCGCTGAGGCCGACGCCGCCGGCGGCGCCATGCACCAACAGCACCTCGCCTGCCTGCATCCGGCCGCGATCGATCAGGCCATGATAAGTGGTGCCGTAGACCACCGGGAAACCGGCCGCGGTGACGAAATCGACCGCGTCGGGCAAGGCAAAGACCGAGCGTTCGGCGACCGCTACTTCTTCGGCGAAGCCGCCATGACCGCAACAGGCCATGACCCGGTCGCCGGGCTTAAAGCGCGTCACATCGGCGCCGACCGCGAGCACGCGGCCGGCCACTTCCAGCCCTGGCGCGAACGGCAAGGGCGGGCGGAATTGGTATTTGTTTTCGATCAACAAGATGTCGGGAAAATTGACCCCGGCGGCGTGAATAGCGATATGCACCTCGCCCGGCGCCGGCGCCGGCGAATCGGTTTCTTCCAAGACCAGGTCATCCGGACCGCCATAGGCCTTACAAAGCAACGCCTTCATCCAAGTCTCTCCTTCTTGTTGATCGCCTGTATAAACTGGTTTCTCGGCGCCTTGGCAATGGAGCATTGAAATCCCGCCAGAATCAACGAATATGCCGAGCCATGAGGGGATATTTTGGCATTGGCGTCGAAGGTCTGAGCAAACCGATGAACGCGGGCAATTTGTTTCGCACCGCCCATGCGTTCGGCGCCAGCTTCGTGTTCACCATCAACGCGACCTATTCGGTCAAAGCGGCACGATCGGACACCAGCATTGCCCCGCGCAATATTCCTTGGTACGACCACGCCGACCTGGACGCGTTCACGTTGCCGGAAGGCTGTCAGTTGGTGGGCATCGAATTGCTGGACGAAGCGATAGAATTACCGAGTTTCCGGCATCCGCTGAATGCCGCCTACGTGCTTGGCGCCGAACGCGCCGATCTGAGCCCGAAACTTTTGGCGCGTTGCCATCATGTCGTCCGGATTCCGACACAATTCTGCGTGAACGTCGCGACGGCCGGCGCCATCGTGATGTATGACAGGGCGCTCAATCTGGGGCGGTTCGCCGAACGCCCGATCGGCAGCCTTGGCCAAGCCACGCCAACGCCGGCGCATATCCACGGCAAGCCGTTCCGCCGAAATAAGAAGCCGGATTAGCCGTAGAATTGGAGACCGACTGCTGATATGAAAGCGCTTTCAAATTTGAAGTTTGTTGATTTGGCAAATGCCAATCTTCGCCACTATGGTACGCGCATGATGACATCACGATGGTTGATTTTTGGGTTGCTGGCGGCTTTTTGCCTAACCGCGGTATCCGCGCAAGCGCAGACCCAACCGAAGCAAATCGGCTCCTACAAGTCGTGGGAAGCCTATGTGTTTTCCGACAAGGGCAAGCAATCCTGCTTTATTTCCGCGACGCCGGCCGCCTCGAATCCGAAAAAACTGAAGCGCGGCGATATTTATTTCATGGTTGCCCATCGGCCCGCGGAATCGGTCAAGAACGAAGTCAGCCTCTATATCGGCTATCCGTTCAAGCCGGGCAGCGAAGCGCGCCTGAAAATCGGCAGCAAGGCGTTCAAAATGGTGACGAACGGCGAGAATGCCTGGCCCGATCCGAAGTCGGATACTCGCATCGTCAATCTGATGATCCGCGGCAGCGACATGACTGTTGAAGGCCTATCGAAGCGCGGCAACAAGACCAAGGACCGCTATTCCCTGCTTGGCTTCACGGCGGCGCATCGCGCCATCACCAAAGCCTGCAAAATGTAATGGGCGCTGCCCGATCATGACTTTGCTGCCCGACTATCGTGCGGTCGATCGGCCGCTGGCTGCGGCGCCGGACAATTTGATCGGCCTCGATCGCCAGGACCTTGCGGTGGCCTTAGGCGCAATCGGCGAGCCCGAGGCCAAGCTGAAGATGCGGGCCAATCAGCTATTCCATTGGATCTATCATCGTGGCGCCACCCGTTTCGCCGACATGACCTCGATCGCCAAGGAATTGCGTGAACGGCTGGACGCCCACTACCGGCTCGAGCGGCCGACGGTCACGACCGCCGAGCGCTCGGCCGACGGCACTCGCAAATGGCTGGTTCGGTTCATTGACGGCAATGAAGTCGAATCCGTTTACATACCGGAGACCGATCGCGGCGCGCTTTGCATGTCGAGCCAGGTCGGCTGCGCCCTGACCTGCAGCTTTTGCCACACCGGCACCCAGCGCCTGGTGCGCAATCTGACGGCCGCGGAAATCGTCGCGCAAATGATGCTGGCGCGTGACGACATCGGCGAATGGCCGACGCCCTCGGACGGCCGCTGGATCTCCAACATCGTCATGATGGGCATGGGCGAGCCGCTGTTGAATTACGACAATGTCGCCAAGGCGCTGACCATCATGATGGACAGCCACGGCATTGCCATATCGAAGCGGCGGATCACGCTGTCGACGGCGGGCATCGTGCCGATGATGGCGCGCTGCGGTGCCGAGCTCGGGGTCAATCTCGCGGTGTCGCTGCATGCGGTGTGCGACGATCTCCGCGACATCCTGGTGCCGATCAACAAAAAGCACCCGATCGCGGAGCTGCTGGCCGCCTGCCGGGCCTATCCCGGCAGCAACAATGCGCGGCGCATCACTTTCGAATACGTCATGCTGAAAGGCATCAACGACAGCGCCTCCGACGCCCGGGAACTGGTCCGCCTGCTTAGTGGCCTGCCGGCCAAGGTCAACCTCATCCCGTTCAACCCGTGGCCGGGCGCCGAATACGACTGCGCCAGCCCGCGCGCCATGAACCGCTTCGCCCAGATCGTCAACGATTCCGGCTATTCGGCGCCGATCCGGGTACCGCGCGGCCGCGACATCATGGCGGCCTGCGGCCAGCTCAAATCGGCCAGCGAAATCCGACGGCGCGGCCATTCCGCGGCGGCGCAGCCGGACTTGCGGGCCGACCGTTAAGCCCTATACTGCGCGCCGCATTTCGTACCCAATCGTTTTGTTGAAAGGAGCCGTGACAATGTCCGGCGACGTCAAAAAAGTCGTGCTCGCCTATTCCGGCGGCCTCGACACCTCGGTCATCCTGAAGTGGCTGCAAACCGCCTACAATTGCGAGGTGGTTACTTTCACCGCCGACCTCGGCCAAGGCGAGGAAGTCGAACCGGCCCGCGCCAAGGCCGAGATGCTGGGCGTCAAGGAAATCTACGTCGAGGATGTGCGCGAAGAATTCGTGCGCGATTACGTGTTTCCGATGTTCCGCGCCAACGCGCTCTATGAAGGCGTCTATCTGCTCGGCACCTCGATCGCGCGGCCGTTGATCGCCAAGCGCCAGATCGAGATCGCCCGCCAGACCGGCGCCGACGCCGTCGCCCACGGCGCCACCGGCAAAGGCAACGACCAGGTACGGTTCGAGCTCGCCTACTACGCCTTGAACCCGGACATCCGGGTGATCTCGCCGTGGCGCGAGTGGGACCTGGCCTCCCGCACCAAACTGATCGAGTTCGCCGAAGAGCATCAGATTCCGATCGCCAAGGACAAACGCGGCGAGGCGCCGTTCTCCGTCGACGCCAACCTTCTGCATATTTCCGCCGAAGGCAAGGCGCTGGAGGATCCCTGGCACGAGGCCGGCGAGTACATCTACTCCCGCTCGGTGGCACCCGAAGCTGCCCCCGACACGCCGACCTACGTGGAGATCGCCTTCGCCGAGGGCGACGCCGTCGCCATCGATGGCGTGGCGTTGAGCCCGGCGGCGCTGCTGACGCGGCTCAACGAATTGGGCGGCGCCAACGGCATCGGCCGCCTCGACCTTGTGGAAAACCGTTTCGTCGGCATGAAGTCCCGCGGCATCTATGAGACCCCCGGCGGCACCGTGTTACTCGCCGCCCATCGTGCCATGGAGAGCCTGACCCTGGACCGCGGCGCCGCCCATCTCAAAGACGAGATCATGCCGCGCTACGCCGAGCTGATCTACAACGGCTTCTGGTTCAGCCCCGAGCGCGAGATGCTGCAGGCCCTGATCGACAAAAGCCAGGAACACGTCAACGGCACGGTGCGCCTGAAGCTCTACAAAGGCGGCGTCCACGTGGTCGGCCGCGAGAGCCCGGATTCGCTCTACAGCCTGGAACACGTCACCTTCGAGGAAGACACCGTCTACGACCAGCGCGACGCCCAGGGCTTTATTAAGTTGAACGCTTTGCGCCTACGCCTGCTCGGCCGCCGCGGCAACTAGAGCGGCTCTTCAATTCCGGCCTGACGGCAGGCGGCGGTGACGGTGTTGGCAAGTAAAAAAGCTATAGTCATGGGCCCGACGCCGCCCGGCACCGGGGTGATGGCGCCGGCCACCTCAAGCGCTTCGTCGAAGGCGACGTCGCCGACCAGTTTGGTCTTGCCCTCGTCGGTCTCGATGCGGTTGACGCCAACGTCGATGACGATGGCGCCGGGCTTGATCCAGTCGCCGCGAATCATCCGAGGCCGGCCGACGGCGGCGACCAGAATATCGGCGCGCCGGCATTCGCCGGCCAAATCGACGGTGCGGCTGTGGGCGATGGTGACCGTGCAATGTTCCTGCAGCAGCAACAACGCCATCGGCTTGCCGACGATGTTGGAACGACCGACGACGATGGCGTGTTTGCCCTTCAGGTCGCCGAAGCGCTCCTTCAGCAGGCTGATGCAGCCGGTCGGCGTGCACGGCGCCATGGACGGCTGGCCGACGAATAGCCGGCCGCTGTTGATGACGTGAAAGCCGTCGACGTCCTTGGCCGGATCGATGCAGTCGATGACCGCATAGTCATCGATCTGGTCGGGCAGCGGCAACTGCACCAGGATGCCGTGGATCGAGGGATCGTCGTTCAGGCGTTGCACTACGCTCAAGACTTCGTCTTCGGCCGCCGTCGCCGGCAATTGGACTTCTTCTGATTTCATGCCGGCCAGCAGGGTCTGTTTGCCTTTGTTGCGGACATAGACCTGGCTCGCCGGGTCTTCGCCGACCAGCACCACCGCTAGGCCCGGCGTCAGGCCATGCTCGGCCTTGAGCTTAGTGACCTTTTTGGCGACCCGGCCGCAGACATCGGCCGCGTAAGCCTTGCCGTCGAGAATTGTCGCTGTCGTCATGAGGCAACCCCTTCTTCAAACCGATGCCGCCAGGCGGCAAGCCGCCCCGACAGTGCCGCGGGCTCGCCCGCGACCAAGATGACTTTTTCCCGGTTGCTTTGTCCCGACACCAGAGACAGTTCCCGAACCGGCAGCGACCAGGCCTTGGCCAAGGCTTTCAGCAAGGCGGCATTGGCCTTGCCCTTTTCCGGCGCCGCGGTGACATGAACTTTGAGCCGCGCCCGGCCGGCGGCATCCGCCTCGATCCCGCGAATGTCGACACGCGCCGCTTTCGGCGTCAGACGCACGCGGACTCTGAGACCGGCGGGACACTTTTCGAAAGGCACGGAACCTCGGATTTAGCGGTAGGCATATTCGAACATCAGCCCACGCAGCAGAATGAGCAAAAGAATGAGCACCACGGGCGAGATATCGAGGCCGCCCAGGCTGGGCAAATAGCGCCGGATTGGCCGCAACACCGGCTCGGTAATACGAAAGAGGAAATCGCCGATCATATAGACGAAACGATTCTGCGTATTGACGACGTTGAACGCCACCAGCCAGCTCAGAATGGCCGATCCGATCAGACACCAGATGTAGATGTCGATGACCAGCGAGACGACTTCGATTATCGAGCGCATTGTTCCGCCTTGATTCTTCGCTTTCGCAAGATGTAATGCCCACCGGCGCCAGGCGCAAGCGAACATTTGCCCAGGGCCCGTAGTGACCATACGGCCAGCCAATGAACCAATCCTTGACAGCCCAACCGCCCTTGCCTATATCGGCGCGGCCAACCGGTGGGTTCCAAGGGGTCGTAGCTCAGTTGGGAGAGCGCGACGTTCGCAACGTCGAGGTCAGGGGTTCGATTCCCCTCGGCTCCACCAGCCGGTTGTCGGTAGTTAGAGGGCTTATCCATATTAAGTGATTAGTCTTGGCGCGGCATTTTGCCGATGCTCACGATTCCATCGCCACGATGCAAACTTTGCTATAAATTATAAGGTCGTTGTTTGGCCCAACCTGCAGGGTCTGCTCAGGCGGTGTCAGAGCAAATCTTCGATCCTGTCGGGCAGACCCGTCGGGCGGCCGGTTGCGGCGAAGATCCGGTCCAGTGCGGTTCGACCCGATGGTTCCGCCGTTGCCAGATGTAGCAGGTCGAGCCCGGTCAGATAGGCATGGCCGGCGGCAGCGAGGCGTGCCGCCATCGCGTCGTCGACGATAGCCTGCTGCGGCGGCAGACCGCGAGAATGAATAACCGCGCCCTTGGCATCGCTGAAAAAGGTGTTGCGGAACCGGTCAAGACGATTCTCTAGGCGCTGCACCGCGTCCGCCTCTGCCGTGCCGTCAATCGCCACGACGACGAGAAACCGCGCGTCATCCTCAATCGCGACACTATCGTCGCTTAGCGGGCCGGACAGGACCACCGCGCCGAAAGCCTGAAAGATGGTGGTGATCGCGGCCAGAAAAGCAGCACCGCGGCCGGCGAACACCGCCTTCAACTGCAGCATATCTCGTATCTGGCGGCGGCCTTCTTCGAGCCGCTGGGAAAGCGTCTCCTGCTCCGTCAGGAGAGTGCGCAGGCGGTCGCGCGCCGCCCGCTCGCCGGGCACCGGATAGTCGGCCGACCAGTCCGGTAGATCGAGGCTGAAGCCGGCGCCGTCGATGCGGGCAATCAGCGCCAGCAGGGCGTCGTCCACCGCCCTGCCGGCCGCTTCCGGCAGCGGCAGGAACAGGAGATGCCCGGGATGCTGATAGACGTAGCCGCCGACAACGGCCTGCTCCCGGCCGGCGAAGAACAGCGGCGCGCCCGGAAACCGATCGAAGGCCGCCCGCGCCCGCGTTCGCGCCGGCACCCGCTCTGCAAAGGCGCGGAACGGCTGCCCGCCGCGGAAGGCGACCGCGGCGTCGGGCGGCGGTGCGGACAGCCGCAGGCGTTGCGGCAGCGCTTCCATGGCGTTGAAATCGATGACGTCTTCGATGATGTGCACACGCAACGGGACCGGCCGCGGCGGTTCGACGATTATGATGCGCCCCCGGCCCAGAAATCGGGCAATTTCCTGCCGCCGGCGCCGGACGTCTTGCAGCAATCGGGATGACGCGGCGACCGAGAGCAGCGGCGCCGCGCCGTCTTCGCCCACGTTCGTGTAGGCATCGCGATATTCGGTTTCGAGGCCGGCCGGGCTCCAGATCACGGCATCGTAGTCGAGGATTGATTGGTCGGACGCGAAGGCAACCGGATCGATCGACCGGTGAACGCTGGCATATCCAATGGCGGCGACGCGCATGACGGCTATCCGGTTCTCCAACGCCCATCGCGGGCCCTTGCGGCACCGCGCGGCCACGACGATACCGTGCCTCCGGGCCGTTGACAAAATCATCAACCGGCCCTATTGTATATTTAACTATACAATTATACAATTGGTGTCGAGACGCGACCGATGAGCAAAGCCACCGTGGCCGAACAGACGGCGAACAGCGCCGACGCGCCGCGCGCGGTGGCGGGTGGCGGTGCCGCCCAACTGCTGCAAAATGTTCGCCGCTCCGGATGGCTTGCGGTCGGCGAGGATGGGCCCCATCCCCTCGACCGGCAGTCTTCGGTGCCGTTGTATGTCCAGATACGGCGCCGCGTCCTCGGCCTGATCGCCGGCTGGCCCGATCCCGAGAAACGCTTCTACACCGATGAGGAATTGTGCCGGCGCTTCGGTGTCGCCCGCATGACCGTCCGCGCCGCGATCCGGGAATTCGTCGACGAAGGGCTGCTTATACGGCTGCGCGGCGCCGGCACGTTCGTCGCTTTCGAGAAGATCGATGAACGCTTCTCGCCGCGGATGGACTTCATCGATCAGTGGGCAACACGCGGCCGCCCCTTGAGTTTTGACATCCGATGTCTGGAATCGCGCCCGGGCCCGGCGCCCTTTACGACCGCGTTGCGCATTGCGGAGGGCGCCCCCGTCTTGTTTGTTGAACGCCTGCGTTCAGCTGGTCCGGTTCCCGTATCGATCGACTATCGCTACATCCTGCCCGACGCGGCGACGCACATTTCCGAATCAGCAGCGCGTAAACGCTCGCTGCTCGAACTGCTGGCCGGCGCCGTTGAACTGGATCACGCGGACATGACCATCGAAGCCGACGTCGCCGAGGGCGCGACAGCCGACACACTCGAACTCATGCCCGGCGACCCGGTCCTGGTGCGCGGGCTTGTCTATGCCGACACGACCGGCCGCCCGGTCATGGCCGGCATATCGTTTTACCGCTCTGACCAGACCGCCTACTCGATGCACGTCCCGCTGGCCGGCCTTTCGGCGCCGGCGGTCGATCGCAGCGGGCTGGAAGGAGACGGCGCGGCCGGCAGTGAATGGGGCCGGCTGGTCCACATCCGTCAGGAGATCAGGGGAGCCTGAACGGCCGCAAACACAACGGAGAACACTATTATGTCCGCTCAACCCGCAGTCCTGCTCGAACCGACGATCCTCGATCACGGCGAAAATCGATTCCCGCTTGATCTGGGGGTTCGGATTCCGCGCATCCGGAACCTGTTTCATTCGGCGACCAAGAACCAGTGGGACCCAAAGACGGACATCGATTGGCATCTGTTGGATCTCTCCAAATACACCGACGAACAGCTGATGAGCGCGCGCGAATACTGGTCGCGCCGGGCTTGGGCGGAATATGGCGCAATCTCTGAAAGCCCGGCCCTACAGATCCGTTTCTGCCAGGAGCGGCTGGAGCCCGATCTGCAACTGTTCTTCGCCATCCGCTCCCAGGAAGAAGCCCGTCATGCCGAGGCCTGTTATTTGATGGCGGAGCATCTCGGCGGTTTCGTCGAGCAGCCCTTCGTCGTCGACTATCAAGCCTCCGTCGCAACCCATGGCATCCGCAGGATGGCGCTGGATCCGAATTTTTCCCTTGAGGCCATTATCGTCGCGCTGGTCTGCGGCGCCGAAGAGATTGCCTTCGACGTGTTTCGCCATTTGACCGAGATCACCACGGATCCAGTAGCCCTGCAGGTCGTCAAGGCGGTCATGCGCGACGAAGTTCGCCATTGCGCCTTCGGCTGGTACTTCATGGCACATCGCATCAAGTCGCTGACCCCCGACGAGATCAAGGTGATCGAAAATGCGCTCATCATCATGATCGAGAAGGTCGAAATGAACGGCTATCACAGCGCCTGGCTGGCACCGGACAACCCGGCATCGAACGCCGAGGTCAATGCCGACCGGCTGACCTGGGAAGCCGGTCTGGGAGCGACCGTCGAGGAACTGGAAAAGCCCGTGTTTGTCGCCACCGTCCAGCGTATTCGCCGCCAAGTTGAGCCTTGGGGCGTCGTGTTGCCGGTCTTCGAGCATGCCAAGATCGGAGCGTTTTAAGATGGCCGCCACAAGTCAAGACGCCGCGCCTCAGCCGACGCCGATCCTGATCGAGAAACGCTTCCCGCTGGAGCTTTCCCAGACGATCATGACGATCCGGGATCTCTACGACGCCAGCAAGCAGGCGCGCTGGGATCCCAACGCGGACATTCCGTGGAGCGACTTGGACGTGTCCGGTCTGTCGGCAGAGGTGCGCCGGGCGGCCGCGCTGACTTGGAGCCGCCGGTCATGGGTGGAGTACACGGGACTGCCGGAAACGCCGGCGCTTTTGATCCGTTTTTGTCTTGAGATCAGGCGCGAGGCAGATCCGAAATATTTCCTCGCCGTACGCAATACGGAAGAAGCTTGGCACGTTGAAGTTTGCCACTCTATCGCGGAGGCTTTCGGCGGCTATGTCGACGCGCCGTCGAACGACAGCTATGCGGCGCTTTTCAATCAGGCTTATTCGAAACAGGCGCTCGGCGCAGATACCTTTCTCGACGGCTATGTCGCGGCGCACTGCGCGCTTGAGGACGGACTGGAGTTGGAGCTTTGGCGTGGCTATCTCGACAACGCGACCGACCCGGTCGTCAAACGCGCCTTACAGCTCTGCGTCGAGGACAAGGAACGCCATGCCGCCTTCGGCTGGTTCTATGTCGAAAAGCGTGCCGCCCAATGGTCTGAATCAGATCGGGCGACCGTAGCCGGCGCCCTTGCCCGGCATCTCGGCGAGGTCGAGTTCAAAGGCTATCACTGCGCCTGGATGGCACCGGACAATGCCGCCGCCGAAATCGTCGCCGCGGAAAAAATAACGACGGCGGCCGGGCTGGGCGCCCTGACACCCGAGGCTGAAGCCACGATCGTCACCAATTATCTCACCCTGGCGCGGATTAAGTTTGCCGCCCTCGGTGTCGATATGCCGGACGTTCCGGTTCCCGCCGCCTAAGACCGCTCATGACAGATCGCGCGCGCCCACACGGTGCAGGAGGCTAGTCTTGGCGGATAGCGACACGGCTCCCGCAAGCGGCATCTATCTCGGTTACGATCGCGACGGCCTGGAAGCACAATACAACCTGCGCGCCAGCCACCCGGATCGCGATGCCGTCTACGAGGCGTTTCGCCGCCGAAGCGAACGCTTCCGGGCCGCGGCGGACGGGCGCTACGACATCGCCTACGGTCCGGCAAATCGCCAGCGTTTGGACATTTTTCCAAACCCGTCTCCGACGGCGCCGATCTTCTTATTCTTCCATGGCGGTTACTGGCGGGCGTTGGATAAGTCGCTCTTTTCCTTTGTGGCCGAGCCGTTTCATCGTGCCGGCTGGACAGCGGCGCTTGCCAACTACACGCTGGCGCCTGCAACGACGATCGACGTCATCGTCGACCAAGCGTTTCAGGCGGTCACCTGGGTAAGAAGCAACTTCCCGGTGGCCGAGCGCATCGTGATCTCAGGGCATTCCGCCGGCGGCCAGTTGACCCTGATGAACATTCTGACGGACCAGGCGTCCCACGGCGCCGGCACCCCACCGATCGCGGCGGGTATTCCAATCAGCGGCGTTTTCGATCTCGAGCCGCTGCGCCACACGACAATCAACGACCTTGTCCGTCTCGATGAACCAAGTGTCGCGCGCAACAGCCCGATCCGGCTGATCCGGCCCTGCCCTATCCCGCTTCTGGTCGCGACGGGGGCAGACGAGACTGCAGAGTTCCGCGGCCAGTCGGCACGATTCGTAGACAAATGGCGCGCCGCCGGCAATCGGGCGGAGTTGTTTCTTGCTGACGCTACCAACCATTTCACGGTGCTGCGCGCCTTCGCGGATCCGGCCGGCTGTTTCCAAAAACAGGTTTGGTCGTTTCTTGGCGCGCTCTGACGCCGACGGGGCTCCACCACCACACCGTCGACATTTGGCCTCGTCCGCACGCTCCGCTAAGCTCTCGCCGAACGCTTCATGTTTGGAGGCATTACCCCATGCCCATCGACGACCTCGTCAGCCACCATTACGCCGATGTCGGCGACGTCATGCTGCATTACGTGACCGCGGGCAGCGGGCCGCCGGTGGTGTTGCTGCATGGCTGGCCGCAGACCTGGTGGGAGTGGCGCCATGTCATTCCGGCCCTCGCGCCCCATTACACCGTGATCGCGCCCGATATGCGCGGCCTTGGCGACAGTTCGCGGCCGCTCGCCGGTTATGACAAGAAAACCGTGGCGGCGGACATTTGGCGGCTGGTCCATGACGAGCTTGGTCATGACGGATTTTTCCTGGTCGGCCATGATTGGGGCGGGCCGGTCGCCTATGCCTTGGCCGCGGCGCATCCGCAGGCGGTGATCAAACTGGCGATACTGGATGTGGTGGTGCCCGGCTCGGGCGGCGATTTCTCCGAAGGCGGGCGGCGCTGGCATCATCAGTTCCATCTCACTCCGGATTTGCCCGAGGCGCTGACCCAGGGCCGGGAGGCGCAGTATTTGGGTTGGTTTTACCGCACTTTTGCCTACCGCCCGGACGCCATCGGCGCCGCCGACCTCGCCGAATATGTCCGGACCTATGCCCAGCCCGGCGCCATGCGCGCCGGCTTCGCCTACTACCGCGCGATCCCGCAAGACGTCGCCGACAACCGGGCAATCATCGAGCGTTTCAAACTGCCGATGCCGGTCCTGGCGATAGGTGGTGCGGTTTCCTACCCGCACGGCCGCGGTCGGGGTGGCGACGCGGAAGAGTCCTTGCGCCGGGTCGCCGACGACGTCCGCGGCGTGATCGTCGCCGATTGCGGCCACTTCATTCCCGAAGAAGCCCCCGAAGTGCTCAACGCCGAATTGCTGTCGTTTTTCAAGGCGTAAGCGGCCCGCTTGATTTGGGATCATCGACAAAATGGCCTAATGTGGGTCCGATTGCGGTATTGTGCCGACCGAGAACTGCGCTAACCGGCCGTTGGACATTGAAGGATGCCCTTGCGCTTGCAAATCACCATCGTCGCCGTCCTGGCTGCCGCACTGGCGGCCGGCGGGGTCTGGCTGTTCGATGTTGGCGCCGAGAAGACGGCCAAGGCGAAACGGCCGGCTCGCGCCGCCACGACGTTGGTGTTGGTCGATGAAGTCGATCTCACCGAATTGCGGCTGGCGATGCACGCCATCGGCACCGGTGAAGCCGCCAAATCCGCGGCCATCCATCCGTCGGTCGCCGGCGAGGTCGTCGAGGTGGCGTTCACAGCCGAACAGCGGGTCGAAGCCGGCGCCCTGCTGATCCGGCTCGACGACAAGCACCAGCGTCTGGCCGTTCGACTGGCCAAGGTCACCGTGACCAAGGCCGAACGCCAGTACCGGCGGATCCTGCAGCTGGCGCCGAGCGGCGCCGCCTCCCGAGCCCGCCTGGAGGTGACGGAAGCCGATCTCGAGGCGGCAAAAGTCGTCTTAAGCCAGGCCGAGGCCGATCTCGGCGACCGCTCCATCCGGGCGCCGTTCGCCGGTGTGGTCAGCCTATCCAACATCGACCGCGGCGATCGGGTGACGCCCGATACGGTGATCGCGACCCTAGACGATCGCTCGACCATCCTGGTCGATTTCAACGCGCCCGAAGATTACGCCGGCCGCATCAAGCCCGGCGATGCCATCAGCCTGCGGCCTTGGACCATGCCCGACGTCACCCTGCAAGGCACGGTGTTCGCCACCGGCAGCCGCATCGACCCGAAGTCGCGCTCGCTCCGGGTCCGCGTCCAGATTCCCAACACCGACGACAGCATTCGCCCGGGCACCTCGTTCGAAGTGCGCAAGGAGTTCGTCGGCGACCGCTACCCGAGCGTCCGGGAAGTCGCCGTGCTGTGGAGCCGCGACGGCGCCTATCTTTGGCGCGTCTCAGACGGTTTGGCGGAGAAGGTGTTCGTGAAAATGGTGCGCCGCGACCAGGGACGGGTCCTGGTCAAGGGGCCGCTCAGCGCCGGCGACCTGATCGTCGTCGAAGGCGTGCAGGGGCTGCGCGCCGGTCAAAAGGTCAATGTCCAGCCATTTGAGACCCAAGGCACGCCGGCACCGGCCGTGCCGAAGGACCGGACATAATGGCCCGGATCAGCGACCTGCCGACGATCTCGGTCAGACGGCCGACCCTGGTCGTGGTGCTGAACCTGCTGATCGTCATCGCCGGCCTCGGCGCCGTGCTCGGCATCGAGGTTCGCGAACTGCCCGACGTCGATCGCCCGGTGGTCATGGTCCGGGCTTTTTTCGACGGCGCCTCGCCGGCCACCATGGATGCCGAGGTCACCAGCGTCATCGAAGGCGCGGTCGCCCGGGTCGCCGGCGTGAAAACGATCAACGCCGCCAGCGAAGAGAACAACGCCCGCGTCCGCGCCGAGTTCTCGCCGGGTGTCGATCTCGACGTTGCCGCCAACGACATCCGCGAAGCCGTCGCCCGGATCGAGCGGCGGCTGCCGGACGGCGTTGAGGAAGTCACCGTGCTCAAGGCCGACGCCGACGCCTCGCCGATCATTCGGCTCGCCTTGATCAGCAACAGCCTGTCGCAGGAGGCGCTCACCCGGCTCGCCGAAGACGACGTCAGCGCCGAGCTCTCGGCCATTCCCGGCGTCGCCACGGTGCTGCTTTTCGGCGGCCGCGAAGAAGTCTTGCGCATCGTCATCGATCCGATGCGGCTGGCGAGCTATGGCTTGTCGGTGGAGGATATTGCCAAGGTCTTGCGGACCACCGATCTCGACGTGCCCGCCGGCAGCTTCAAGTCCGACGACCAGCTGTTGCTGGTCCGCGCCAATGCCACGGTCTGGCGGCCGGCCGAAATCGAGAACCTGGCGATCCGCGACAAGATCCGCCTCGGTGATTTCGCGCAAGCCTTCTATGGCCCCGGCGAGTCCGAAAGCTACTCGCTGTTGAACGGCCGGCGCGTCCTCGGCCTCGGCATCATCCGCCGGGCACAATCGAACACGGTCGCCATTTCCAATGGCGTCGGCGAAGCGATCGAGCGTCTGAACCGACGCCTCGACGACGTCGAAATCGTCAAGATCTCCGACGACGCTCGTTTCATCCGCGGTTCCGTGCGCGAGGTGATGGTCAGCCTGTCGATCGCCGTCGCCGTCGTCATCGCCGTGATCTATCTGTTCATGGGTGCGCTCAGGCCGACCTTGATCCCGGCCGCCGCCATTCCAATCGCCTTGATCGGCACCATCGCCGCGATCTGGCTGTTGGGCTTTTCGGTCAACATATTGACCCTGCTCGCCCTGGTGCTGGCGACCGGCATGATCGTCGACGACGCCATCGTCGTGGTCGAGAACATCCAACGCCACCGGGCGCAAGGCATGAAGCCGCTCGCCGCCTCGGTGATCGGCGCTCGGCAGGTGTTCTTCGCCGTACTGGCCACCACAGCGACCTTGATATCGGTATTCCTGCCGATCGCCTTCCTGCCGAGCACGGCCGGAGCCCTGTTCCGTGAATTCGGCTTCGTGCTTGCCATCGCCGTCGGGATTTCCTCTTTCGTCGCGCTCTCGCTCTGTCCGATGCTGGCGTCACGCATGGCCAACAGCGCCGCCGCGAAGCCGGCAAGCGGCCCGCTGCCGGCCTTCGGCCGCCGACTGGTCGGCTGGTACGGCCGGCTCTTGGATTTCACTCTATCGGCCCGGTTTTTGGTGTTGGGTGCGGCGGCACTTGCCGCCTTGGCGGCGCTGCTGCTGTTTCCGTCGATCGACGAGGAATTGCTGCCGAAGGAGGACCGCGGCTACATCCTGGTCTCGATGCAGGGCCCGGACGGCGTCGGCCTCGATTACATGGATCGTCAGTCGGCGCGCGCCGAGGCGATCCTGGAGCCGCTGCTGCAAAGCGGCGAGATCACCAACATCCTGTCGATCGTCGGCCGCTGGGACCTTAACCGCAACTGGATCATTGCGCCGCTCGCCGATTGGTCGGAGCGGAGCCGCTCCCAGGCGGAGATCGCCCGCTCGCTGCGCGGCCCCTTGAAGGCGATCCCGGGTGCCACGGCGCGCATTCGCACGCCGAACAGCCTCAATCTGCGGCGCGCCGGCGGCCGCATCGAATTCGCCTTGACCGGCGCCAATTACGCCGACATCGCCGCCGCCGCCGATCAGTTCCTGGCGGCGATGCACGAACGCCTGCCGCAGTACGAAGATCCGGAGATCGAATACCAGCAGACCCAGCCGCAATTGTCGGTGCGCGTGGAACGGCGCCGGGCCGAAGACCTCGGCGTCAGCGTCGACGATCTGGCAAGCGCGTTGCGGGCCATGGTCGACGGCTTCGAGGTCGCCGAGCTCAATGTCAACGATCGCTCGATACCGGTAATGCTGGAATCGGCGGCCGGTGCCATCAACGACCCGACCGACTTGAACAGCCTGTTCGTCACCGCCAGCGCCGGCGAATTGGTGCCGCTATCGGCCTTCGTAGCGATCGAGGAAACCGGCGTCGCCGCCGAACTCGACCGAACCGGGCAAAAACGCGCGATCGAGATCGATGCGCCCTTGCCCGACGGCTACGCCATGAAGCAGGCGATCGCCGACATCGAAGCCTTGGCCCAAGACACTTTGCCGCCGGGCATCGGCCTGCGCTTGATCAATGAGGCCGCGACCCTGCAGGACACCTCGCGCGAAGTGGCACTCACCTTCGCCATCGCCGTGCTCGTCGTCCTGTTGGTCCTGGCCGCCCAGTTCGAGAGCTTCCTGAGCGCCGCCGTCATTGTGCTGACCGTGCCGTTCGGCCTCGCCGCCGCGGTGTTCGCGCTGTTGCTGACCGGCATTACGCTAAACATATATAGTCAAATCGGCTTGGTCATGCTGGTCGGCCTGATGGCCAAGAACGGCATCCTGGTGGTCGAGTTCGCCGACCAGCTGCGCGATCGCGGCCATTCCGTTCACGATGCGATCCGCGAGGCCGCCATCACCCGGCTTCGGCCGGTGGTCATGACCATGCTGTCGACCGTGCTCGGCGCCTTGCCGTTGATCATCTCCAGCGGCGCCGGCGCCGAGGCGCGCGCCGCCATCGGCTGGGTGGTGTTCGGCGGTCTCGGTATTTCGACCGTGTTCACCCTGATCCTGATCCCGGTGATCTACAGCCTGCTCGCCCCTCTGGCCAAGCCGCGCGCCCATGCCGGCATCCGCCTCGACCGGGAACTCCGCGATTCGGCGGCCGCCGTCGAACTGGTCTACGACAAAGCCGCGGAATAATACAACTACCCTACAACCATGGACGCAACCAATCGAGGGATTCCTCGGTCCGCGCTGTCGGTTCATACTCGGCACCGACCCAGCCGCCAAAACCGATCGCGTCGATTGCCTCGAATATAATCGGAAACGGGATGTCGCCGGTGCCCGGCTCGTGGCGGCCCGGCGCGTCGGCGAACTGGATGTGGCTGATCACCGCGCGGTGGTCACTGAGTGTTTCGACCAAATCGCCTTCCATGATCTGCATGTGATAGAGGTCGTGCTGGATGCCGAGATTTCCATGACCGGCGAGCCGGACCGCCGCCACGGCCTCCTCGGTGCGGCTCAGGAAATAGCCCGGCCGGTCGCGGGTGTTGACCGCCTCGGTCACCACGCCGACGCCAAGCGGCTCGAAGGCTTCCGCCGCCGCCCGGAGATTGTCGGCCAGGGTGTCCAGACATTCCATGCGCGGCAGGTCGGCCGGCGGCATGCCGGCCAGCACATTGACGTTGCGCGGCCTGAGCACCGCCGCGTAGGCCTTGGCCTGTATGATCGCTTCGGCGAATGCATCTTCGCGCCCGGGCACGGCGGCGAGGCCGGGGCCGCCGCTCAACATGTCGCCGACCGGTAGGTTGAGGACCGCGACGGCCATCCCTGCGTCACCAATGGCCTTGGCCCACGCCTCTACCGAATGCTCGTAGGGAAATTGGATCTCAATCGCGCCGAAACCCGCATCGGCCGCCGCTTTCGGGCGGTCGAGCCAGTCGTGCTCGGTGAACAACATGGAGATGTTGGCGGAAAAGCGTGGCATCACGTGATCTCCCGATTGTTGTAGAGCCGCGTCAGCACGGTGATGTCCTGATCATCCAAGCCTTTGTTGGATAGAATACGCATCAGCTCCAGACACTGCGCGGTCATCGGGATCGGCGCGTTGGCAGCGCGAGCCACGTCCCAGATCGTGTCGAGGTCCTTGATCAAGGTCTCAATCGCGCCGAGCTTCGGCTCGTAGGTTTCGGCGACGAAGCGCGGGCCGAAGAGTTGCATCGGAATCGAATCGGCAAAGCCGCCGGCGAGCGCCTCGGGAATGCGGCCGGCATCAACGCCGGCTTTTTCGGCAAACGACAAACACTCGGCCACCACCATCATGGTACAAGCGGAAACGATCTGGTTGGCGAGCTTAGTGGTCTGGCCGGCGCCGTTCGGACCCATCAGGGTGAAGCGGCTGGCGAGGTGGGCGACCACGGGGGCGGCCCGGGCGAAGTCCTGCTCTTCCCCACCGGCCATGATGGCCAGCGTGCCGGCGACTGCCCCCGGCACGCCGCCCGACACCGGCGCGTCGATCCAGCCCATGCCGGATTTCTCGCGCAGCTCGGCCGCCCACTCCCGGGTCAGGTCCGGGCGCATGCTGGAGAAATCGACCAGGATCTTGGTCGCATCGGCCGCCTTGATCAACCCGTCTTCGCCGAATGTCACGGCGCGGACCGCCGGCGCCGCGGTCAGGCACATCATGGTGATGTCGGCGACCTCGGCGACTGCTTTGGGGTTGGCCGCCGCGACCGCGCCCTTGTCGATTAGCGGCGCCATTTTGTCGGCGCTTCGGTTCCAGATCGTGACGTCGTAGCCGGCATCCAACAGCCGCGCCGTCATCGGCGCGCCCATCAGGCCGGTGCCGATATAACCGAGCCTTGGTTTTTGTTCGCTCATGTCAGTCCTCGACCTCCCACTGAACATTGCCGGAATGCGTGACCGCGCCACGGTTAGCGGGCCCGACCAGTTTGGCGTATTTCTCGAGCGCACCACCGGTTGCCGTGTTCGCCGGCGGCGTCCAGGCAGCGCGCCGCGCCGCCAGCTCCGCGTCCGACAAGTCAACCGTGATGGCCCGCTTGGCGGCATCGATTTCGATGATGTCGCCGGTCTTGATCAATGCCAACGGGCCGCCGACGGCGGCCTCCGGCGCCGCGTAGCCGATGCACATGCCCCGCGTCGCACCGGAAAACCGCCCGTCGGTCAACAGCGCCACTTTTTCGCCCATGCCCTGACCATAGATCAAGGCCGTGGTGCCGAGCATTTCGCGCATACCCGGTCCGCCCTTCGGCCCTTCGTTGCGAATGACGATGACCGACCCGGCCGGATAGCTTTGCGCCTGGACCACGCGATTGCAGTCCTCTTCGTTTTCGAACACCAAGGCCGGGCCCTTGAAGCTCAGGGATTGCAGGCCCGCCACCTTCAGTAGCGCGCCGTCGGGGCAAAGGTTGCCTTTTAACACGACGACACCGCCGTCCGGCGCGATCGGATCGTCCGGCCGCCGGATGACCGCGCCGTCGGCGTCCGGGAACGGCGCCAGCGCCTCGGCCATGGTGGCGCCGGTATGGGTCAGTGCCGAGCCGTCGAACGCGCCGATATCCATCAGTTGCTTGAACACCACCGGTGCACCGCCGATCTCGTTGACGTCCTTGGCCAGATACTGTCCGCCGGGCTGCAGATCGGCGATCAGCGGCGTTCGATCGAGCACTTCGGCCACATCGTCCATGGTGAAGGCAATGCCGGCCTCGTGGGCGATTGCCGGCAGGTGCAGGACCGCGTTGGTCGATCCGGCGGTCGCCGCGACCACGGCGGCGGCGTTCTCCAGGCTGGTCCGCGTCACCAGGTCGCGCGGCAACGGCCCGTCGTTCTCCAGCGCTTGCATCAACGACCGGCCGGCGCGGCGCGCCACGCCCTTACGGGCCTCGAATACCGCCGGAATCATCGACGACCCGAGCGGCGCCAGGCCCAAGGCCTCCGAAACCATACCCATGGTGTTGGCGGTGAACTGGCCGGGACAAGCGCCGATCGTCGGCGCGCAGACATTTTCCAGTTGGTATAGCTCGGCCTCGTCCATGGTCCCGGCGAGCACGGCGCCGATGCCTTCGTAAGTCGTGAGCACCGTCACGTCCTTGCCGCGCCAGGTGCCCGGCAGCTTCGAACCGCCATAGACGAATAGCGACGGAATGTTGAGCCGCACCATTGCCATCATCAGCCCCGGCAGAGTTTTGTCGCAGCCGCCGAAGCCGATGAGCGCGTCATAGACATGGCCGCGCACCACCGCCTCGACGGAATCTGCGATAATCTCGCGACTCAGCAAGGAGAACTTCATGCCCTGGTGCTGCATGGAAATGCCGTCGGAGACCGAAATCGTGGTGAATTCACGCGCCGTACCACCGGCTTCGGCGATGCCCTGCTTGGCAAACGCCGCCTGGGCGCGCAGCCCCATGTTGCAGGGCGTCATCTCACCGTCGGTGGTAACCACGCCAACCATCGGCCGCTCGATGGCGTCATCGTCCAGGCCCATGGCACGCATGAAGGCGCGATGCGGCGCGCGATCCATGCCATCGGTGGTGATCCGAGAACGCAAGCGTCTGTTGGGTCGCTTGTCGTCGTTTCCCGCCATCAGATCCTCCTCGCTGGACAGTGAAAGATTGCCGGAACCGCTAATTCATGGCATGGAATTCCTGGCGATCACAAGACGTCGGAACGGAGCGTGAAGCAACCATGGCGATGACCAAGGCCGAGCGGGCATTGCGCCAGGAAATTATCGATCAATGCCGCTGGATGAACGCCAGCGGCCTTAATCAAGGCACCTCCGGCAACCTCAGCGCCCGGCACAAGGACGCCATGTTGATCACGCCGAGCGGCCAGCCTTATGACGACCTGGCAGTGGCCGAGATCGCCGCGATGTCGATCGACGGCGCCGACGACACCTGGATGGGTCCGCTGGCGCCGTCCAGCGAATGGCGGTTTCATCGCGACATCCTGAGGACCCGGCCGGACATCAACGCCGTGGTCCACACCCACTCGACCTATGCAACGGCCTTGGCCATCGCCCGCAAGCCGATACCGGCGTGCCATTACATGATTGCCGCGGCCGGCGGCAATTCCGTGCCTTGCGCCCAATACGCGACCTTCGGCAGCGCCGCGCTGTCGGCCAACGTATTGGCCACGCTGGAAGGCCGAACCGGCTGCTTGATCGAAAACCACGGCGTGATTGCCACCGGCGATAGTTTGAAAAAAGCGATGTGGCTGGCGGTCGAGATCGAGACCCTCGCCAAGCAATATTATCTCACATTGGCAATCGGCGGACCGGTCTTGCTGGAAGACCGGGAAATCGACCGGGTCAAGGAGAAGTTCAAGACCTATGGTCTTCGATCAGCCACCCGCGGGAAAAGATCTTGACTATTCCGGTGGCGACCCGAGATATCCTCAAAGGATCGATCATTTCGGTCAGGGAGCCAAATCAGGGAGACGTTTGATAAATGGACACCTCGACGATCACGGGCTACCACGCGCATGTCTATTATCCGGATGCGGAAAGCCGCGAGCAGGCAGCGGCGCTGCGCCAGGCGCTGGAAACCAAATTTGACGTGCGCATGGGCCGCTGGCGCGACGAGCCGGTCGGGCCGCATCCCTTACCGATGTATCAAGTCGCGTTCGATGCCGCGCTGTTTGCGGAAATCGTGCCTTGGTTGATGCTGAACCGGAACGGCCTGATCATCTTCGTTCACCCGGAAACCGGTGACGACGTGCCCGACCATCGCGACTTCCCGCTCTGGCTTGGTCAGAAGCTCGACCTCAACATGGGCTTTCTCGAAGCCGGCAACCGATCGGCGTAGATACGCCTTAAGCCGCCTCGTCTTTATGACGGTAGGCGGACTGGCAATGCGCCGAGCAATAAGGCTTGCCGCCGATCGCTACGTCACCGCAGAAATGGAAATCCCGCTCTCCGGGATGGCCGATCGGCCACTGACAGCGCCGATGCCATGGCAGGTCTTCCGCGTTCACATCGGGCCGCGGACGCGGCGCCGGGATCGGCGGCGGTGGTGGTGCCAGCTTCCTCGGGCGCGGAATCATCGGTTGATGTAACGGGCGCGGTGCCGGTTTCTTGCTGGTCGACAGGCCGAGCCGATGGGCTTTGCCGATGACCGCGTTGCGGCTGACGGTGCCGATTTCTTCGGCAATCTGGGCGGCGGTCATGCCGTTACCCCACAATTGCTTCAGTTTCTCCACCCTTTCGTCTGTCCAAGACATTGTCGCTAGCCCCACATTTCGTATGCATCGTGGGATTTTCTACAATATCCTGTGGCATATGCGCAACCATAAAGAACAAATTGCGGCCTCGAAATCGACCGGCGGGACCTCATCGGATCGCTAGGACTTGCCAACTCGCTACTTGGCCATTATTGGGTCGTTCGGTAATAAAGATGCCAAATCAGACTGCCGAGCCGCCTCAAGATGCGCTAACGCATTATTGGAACTGAAGAAAAGTACACCGAGCTTCGCGAAGGAAATTTCTTCACAATGAATTATTGGGCATAGGTCATGACCAAGACCGTGTTGCTTGTTGTCCATCAGCTTCGTTCCGACCCAGGACGCGTGGCATTGCGCCTCAGAACAATGGGCTACCAGCTGGAGATTTGCCGTCCCGCTTGCGGCGATTGCCTGCCGCAATCGATGGACGGCTACGCGGCGGCGCTGGTTTTCGGCGGCCCAATGAGCGCCAACGACGACCATGAGGACTTCATTCGCGCCGAACTCGATTGGATTCCGCGGGTCATCGACAGCGGCAAGCCTTTCCTCGGGATTTGCCTGGGCGCCCAGCTCTTGTCACGCTGCCTCGGCGGCCGGGTCGCGCCGCATCCGGAAGGCATCCAGGAAATCGGCTATTTTCCGGTCCATCCGACGCCTGCCGGCCGGGCGTTTTTCCCGGACACGATGCAGGTCTTCCAATGGCATAAGGAAGGCTTCGACCTGCCGACCGGCGCCGAATTGCTGGCAGAGGGCGATGTCTACGCCCACCAGGCCTTCCGCTTTGGCGGCAATGCCTATGGGTTGCAATTTCATCCCGAAGTCACCGAAGCCATCAACCGGCTATGGATCAACGGTGGCGCCCATCGCCTGCTCCAACCCGGCGCCCAACCCGTCGACCAACAATTCGCCAATCGCCAGCGCTTCGATCCCATCGTCGATCGCTGGCTCGATGATTTTCTCGCCAAAGTGCTGGCTCCCGGCAACGACAGCCCAGGGGCCGTCGCTTCCGAGCGCGACCCGGTTGCCATCGAAGCATAATCAAAACTACCCGAACGGATGCCAAAGACTGCTCTAGAAGGAAGCCAAGCAATGACGGAATCGGCACGGAGCGACGGTCAGTTGGAAGCGGTATTGCGGCGCGGCCAGTTCGCCGTCACCGCGGAGACGTCGCCGACCGCGACCACCGATGCCGACGCCGCGGTCCGACGGGCCGCTCCGCTGAAAGGCTTGGCCGATGCCGTCAACGTCACCGACGGCGCCGGTGCCAGGGCGCAATTGTCGCCGTTGGTCGCCGCCGGATGTTTGGCCCAGGCCGGAATCGAGCCGGTTCTGCAGCTCACCGGCCGCGATCGCAACCGCCTGGCCTTGCAAGGCGATTTGCTCGGCGCAGCCGCACTCGGCATACCGAACCTGTTGTGCTTGACCGGTGACGCCGCCGATAGCGGCGATGAGCCGGAAACCAAAGGCGTGTTCGATTTGGACGGCACCGGATTGGTCCGCCGGGCCGCCGAGATGCGCGATGCCGGCACCTTGGGCTCGGGCCGCAAAATCGATGGGCCGCCGCGATTTCTGATCGGCGCGGCCGACTTGCCGATCGACCCGCCGGCGGACTGGCAACCGACATCATTGCAGAAGAAAATCGATGCCGGTGCCGACTTCATTCAGACGCAGTATTGCTACGATATGGACCTCTGCCGCCGCTATCTCGCGCGGCTCGGCGATTTCGGCATCCCCGAGCGGCTGCATATCCTGATCGGCATCGGGCCCTTGAAATCCGCCCGGCAAGCCCGCTGGATGCGCGACAACCTGTTCGGCGTCGACATTTCCGACACCATCGTCGACAGGCTCGAAGGGGCCGCCGACGCCGAAGCGGAAGGCCGTCGCGTCTGCGTCGAAATTATTGAGCAACTGCAAGACATCGCCGGCGTCGCCGGCGTGCATTTGATGGCGCCCCACGGCGAGGCCGCCGCCGCCGCCGTGATCGAGGAATCCGGTATTTTGCGGCGCCGCGCGTAACACCGCGCACGCTAATCATCGCCCCATCCTTTGCTTCAAATCAGAATTGTTATAATATAACAGTCTTTACGATCCCGCGATCAACGCGGCGGAGCAAACATGTCGGCTGGAGTTATCGCGGCCTTTCGTTCCCGCGAGCATGACCATCAGGTCTGTATCGCCGAAGCGCTGACGGCGGCCGAAGACATCTGCCGGCGCCGCGGCGCCCGGTTGACCACCTTGCGGCGGCTCATTCTTGAACTGGTATGGTCCCATCACCAGCCCGTCGGCGCCTACGATCTGTTGGACGCGCTACGCCGCGATCGCCGGCGGGCAGCGCCACCGACGGTCTACCGGGCCTTAGATTTTCTGATCGACAACGGCTTGATCCATCGCATCGAATCCTTGAACGCCTATGTCGGCTGCGGCGGCCCGTCGATGGCCCACAGCGGCCAGTTCCTGATCTGCCGCGATTGCCGATCCGTCGCCGAACTCGACGACCCGGCAATCGAAACCGCCATCGGCGCGCGGGCCACGGCCCTCGGCTTTCAGGTTCTCGACCAAACCGTGGAAGTCCTCGGGCTCTGCCCCGAGTGCCTGACCGAGCAGCCGGTGAAATCATGACCGACTTGGGCGCCACGGACACCCTGATTGAGGCGCGATCGCTGTCGATCCGCCGCCGCGGCCAGCAGATTTTGTCCAACGTCGATGTCAGCGTCCGGCGCGGCGAGATCGTCACCTTGATCGGCCCCAACGGCGCCGGCAAGACGACCTTGGTCCGGGCCCTGCTCGGCTTGGCCATCGCGGATCAAGGCGTCACCGCCCGGCAATCGGGCATCCGCATCGGCTATGTCCCGCAAAACCTGAACATCGATCGCACCCTGCCGTTGACCGTGCGGCGATTCCTCTGTCTGACCGGCCGCCGCCCGGCAAAGGAACTGGCCGGCGTGCTCGACCGTGTTGGCGCCGAACACTTGATCGATACGCCGTTCCAGGCGCTTTCCGGCGGCGAGGCCAAGCGGGTCATGCTGGCGCGTGCTTTGCTCAATCAACCGGATTTGCTGGTGCTCGACGAACCGGCCGCCAACATCGACGTCGGCGGGCAAGCGGCGTTCTACGACCTGATCCAGACCATTCGCGACCAGACCGGCTGCGGCATTTTGATCGTTTCCCACGATTTGCATTTGGTGATGGCCGCGACCGACCGGGTGGTTTGCCTGAACGGCCATGTCTGTTGTTCCGGCAAGCCGGATAGCGTGAGCCGCGATCCGGAATACTTGGCGCTGTTCGGCGACGGCATGGCCGGGCGGCTTGCCGTCTATCCCCACCACCACGACCACGATCACGATTTGGCCGGCTCGACCGTGCACACGCACGATGGATGATTTCCTGGCTCGCGCGCTCTTCGCCGGCCTCGGCATCGCCGTCACCATGGGACCGCTCGGCACCTTCATTGTCTGGCGGCGCATGGCCTATTTTGGCGACACATTGGCGCATTCCGCCTTGCTTGGCGTCGCCCTTGGCCTGTTGATCGGGATCGACCCGACCATCGGCATCGTCGCGGTCTGCATCGTGCTGGCTTTGGCGCTGGTGGCCTTGCGGCGCCGGCAGCGCTTGGCCGACGATACTCTGCTTGGCATTTTGTCCCATGGTTCGCTGTCCTTCGGCTTGATCGCCATCGCCGCCCTGCCCGATGTCCGGGTCGATCTGATGTCTTATCTGTTCGGCGACATCTTGGCGGTTCGCTTAGACGAGCTTTATTGGATAGTCGGCGGTGGGATCATTGTCCTGGGCATCCTCGCCTGGCTCTGGCGGCCGTTGTTGCTGATCGCGGTTCATGAGGAAATGGCGCGAGTCGAAGGGGTCGCCGTCGAACGCACGCAAATCCTATTCATGCTGCTGGTCGCCGGTGTCATTGCCCTGGCCATGAAGTTGGTCGGCATCTTGCTGGTCACGGCGCTGCTCATTATCCCGGCCGCGGCGGCGCGGAATTTGGCGAAAACACCGGAGCAGATGGCCGCCCTCGCGGCGCTCGCCGGCGCCCTGGCCGTGGTCGGCGGCCTCGCCGGGTCGGTTGCGTGGGATTTGCCGACCGGACCGGCGGTGGTTGCGGCGGCAACCGTCCTGTTTGCCTTGGTTGTGGCAATTACGAGGCGATGGACGGATTGAGGGGGGCCCGGCCTGCGGCGTTAAGATTCAGGCAACGAACGCGACCATAGAATGACCGACATCCACCATTCACCAAATCCAGGGTGCCTGTCATGTCTCAGACGCTACCGGCCACCATTGATCAAGACCATGCGGAGAGCGAAAACGCGCCGCCTTCGGGGTCGTTGTCGGCGCCGATCAAGGGAACCTTGTCGGCCGTGCGCAAAGTCGCGGCCGCCGCGATGAGCGCCGCGGCGCCGGCGGACGCCGCCGATGCCATGCGGCCGACCCCGCCGACGCGCTACCGCGGCAAGCCGGTCGTCGGCCGCGAATTTTCGACCGCCCGGCTCGACGACATTCACCCGGGCAGTTTGCAGACGCGGCGCATCTTCACCGAAGAGAACCTGCGGGCGCTGACCCAGTCGATCGTTGAAAAGGGTATCGCGCAACCGCTGATCGTTCGCCGGCAGACGAACTCCGGCAACGGCTACGACCTGATCGCCGGCTATCGGCGCTGGCGTGCGGCACGGCTCGCCGGCCTCGAGCAGGCGCCGGTCGTCATCCTCGATATCGTCGAGGACGACGAGGCCTTGGAATTCGCCCTCATCGAAAACCTGCAGCGCCGCGACCTGACCTTGCTCGAAGAAGCGCAAGCCTTGCAGCTTCTGATCGACCGCCACGACCGCACCCATAGCCAGATCGCTATTTTGACCGGGCGCAGCCGGTCTCACGTCACCAACATGCTGCGTCTGCTGACATTGCCGCCGGAAATCAAGGACATGCTGGACGCCGGCGAAATCGGCTTCGGCCACGCCCGCGCCCTGCTGACGGCACAGGATCCGGTAAAACTCGCCAAGCGAGTCGCCCGCAGCGACCTTCGGGTGCGCGACGTCGAGCGCATTATCGCCAAAGAGCAGGGCCGCGACCGACCGAGCCGGCCGAGCCGCGCGCCGGCAGCGACGCCGGCCAAATCGACCGCGTTGATCCAAACCAACGGCGAACTGACCCCGCAACGCCGTGCCTTGGAGAACGAGCTGTCGGATTTGCTGGCCGTGGACGTGGAAATTTCCCTGACCTCGGCGCGGCCATCGGTGGTGCTGCAAGCCGACAGCATCGGCCAGATCTTTGAAGCCATCCGCCTGATCAAGGACGGCGTCAAGACCCAGCGCCAGCAGCGCGTGATGGACAAAACCCTGGACGGCGACAGCATCATTTAGCCCTGGTTCGATAAAATCGAACCAGGGCTGCTTTGTAGCGCTCACGCTTATGCGCCTGTGGCGCAAAGCTCCGCGGGGGCGGCGCCAATCGCGCCGGGGCCGCAGTCGCGGCCCTGGCCGCTTATTTCATTGTCGAACGCGGTTTATTTGTTGCGCTCACGCCGACACGCATGCGGCGCATGGCTCCGCAGGGGCGGCGCTAATCGCGCCGGGGCCGCAGTCGCGGCCCTGGCCACGAATTTCATTGTCGAACGCGGTATATTTGTTGTGCTCACGCCAACGCGCCTGTGGCGCGAGGCTCCGCGGGGGCGGCGCCAATCGCGCCGGGGCCGCAGTCGCGGCCCTGGCCGCGGATTTCAGAGTTAAGCGCGGTCTATAGCCGCTCAAATCACCTTGGCGACGACGCAGTCCAGGCCCGCCGATTGCAGTTCCTGGCAGAGCTGGTGCGCGGCCTTCTTATCCGGCTGGCTTACGGTGTTGAGCATATAGAGCGGCCGGCCGCCGATCCAGGAATGGCGAACCATCATGCCCTGGTCGCCGAGCAGCGTCGGCACGCTTTGCTTAAACCGTTGCCATTCCGTCAGCAAATTCGATTCTTGCCGATAAGCGCCGAGTTGGACGGCGTAACTCGGCTCTGATGATTGTGCCGGCGGCGCGGTGTCGACCTGTTCCGAGTGTCGCACGGGCGCCGGTTGCGTCACCGTCGCAGACACCGTGACGAAACAGGTCAGGCCGCGGGCCCGCAGGGCCGAACACAGTGTGTTTGCGCCAGTGCGGTCGTCGACGCCCTGCATGGTTACGCGATACCAAAGGCCTTTCTTGGATCCCAAATCGGCTTCGGAAACCACCAATGCCATGCCGTCTTCGATCAGGTCGGCGATCAATGCCCGCTGCCGGGACAATTCGGCGTCGGCCGTGGCGCGCCGGCGAAACGAGCCGAGGTGAAGCCGGTAGCGCCCGGCGACCTGGCGCGGCGTGCGCTGGTCTTTCGCACCGCCGGCCTGTGATAGGGCCGGCACGTCGAGATCGGCGGGCGGCATCTGCACGGCGCCGGCGGCGGTCGTTTGGTCTTTCGTCCGGCTGGCCTGTGATAGAGCAGGCACATCGAGATCAGCGGGCGTCGTCTGCACGGCGCCGCCGGCGGTGGTTTGGTCGAGCGTCATGGCCGGCGCAACGACCGGCGGCAGGCCGAGCGACTTGGCGATCGACGCGACCAGGACGGCATCCGATGACGGGTTGCCGCCAGGCGCCGTGCCGGAAGCGATGGCGCTGTCGTCGGCGACGCGGCCATCGACCGGCCGCTCGGCGGCCATGACGGCTTTCGTTGTGCGCGGGAAGGACGCGCTCACGACCACCGGTGGAACCGTGAGATCGGCGGCGACCGCCGGCTGGTCCGGTGTCATGGCGTCCGGATGGGCGTCGACCGGCGGCAGGCCGAGCGATTTGACCATCGACGCGGCCAGGACGGCGTCCGGTGACAGGCGGCCTTCGGGTGTGACGCCGGTGGCAATATCAGTGTCGTCGGCCTCACCGCGATCGATCGGCCGCTTGGCGGCCACGGCGGATTTGGCCGCGTTGGGGTGTGACGGGCTGAGCGCGACCGGCGGTACCGCGGGTTTAGCGACAACCGGCGGCGCTTTGCGCGACGCGGCCAACACCATCCGTGACGACAGACCACCGCCCGGCGCCGTGCCCGAGGCGATGACACTGTCATCGGGCACGTGGCGCTTGATCGGCAGTTTGGCGGCGACGGCGGGTTTGGCTTTGCGCGACGGCGTCGGACGGGCCGCGGCGATCTTCGCTTTACGCGTCGGCGCCGGACGGGCCGCGACCGGCCGAGACGGGGTCTTAGCCGCCGGCACGGACCCGGTTTGCTTCGGGCGTGCGGCCGCCGGCGGCGCCGGTTCCGGGCGCCGCTTGGCTTGAAGCGCTGAATAATACTGCAGATTTTTGGCCACCGCCGCGTCGCCGAGATCCATCCGCGCGACCCGTTCCGCGGTCGGCATATCACCGGCCATACCGTAGGCCAAAGCCAAATTCTGCCGGTTGGTCGCGTCGGACTGATAGTCGTTGGTCAAATCGCCAAGGATGGCGATGGCCTGGCGGTGACGGCCGGTCAGACTATAGGAGAGCCCAAGATTGCTGCGCAGCGAGGCGTTGCCCGGCGCGAGACGGAGGCCGGTCTGATAGAAGGATTGGGCGGTGTCGTGCTCGCCACGCAAATCATGCAGCACGCCGAGGCCGTTATAGCCCCGGTAGTCGGTCTCTTGGCGGCGCACGGCAAGCTGAAACTGGCGTTCGGCCTGGTCGAACTGCTTAAGCGCGAGATGCGCCTTGCCGAGCCCGATTAGCGCCTCGATGCTGCGCTCGTCGAGCACCAAGGCATTGCGATAGGCGACAACGGCGTCCTGCGGCTTGCCGAGCTCGAGCATGATCGCGCCGAGCGCGATCAAGGCACGCGGGTCGTCCGGCGCCAGATGATAGGCGCGCCGGCACAAACCGGCGGCAACAGCGAGATCGCCGGATTTGTGCATGCGCTCGCAGAACGTCAGAAGCCGGTTGACCTTATCGGCGGAGGCCTCGGCCGCGGCGCTTTGGGTGATCGGTGTTTCGGTCTGTGTCCCACAACCGGACGCAAGCGCGATCAGGCCCATGGACACACCGAACAACAGTCGACGACAAATAAACTTGGACAATTTACAATACCCACTGCTGTTGCAAGGGTAAATAATGAGACAAATTTTTTAACAAGGGATTAATCGTATAGAAATAGACCCGCAGATTCAAATAAACGACAAATAAACAACGTCCTTTATTCAAATTGATCGACAATTTCACTAAAATTTTCGATATATTTGCGCCAAATCAGGGCAGCGGTTTATCCTTGATATAGGCCCATGCGTCGTTGCCGGTCTCAGAGGCCCGGGCGTCAATTTCAATGAGCAACCGTGCCGCTTCATCGCGGCCGACGCCAATGACGCCGGAAAGCGTTTCCATCGTCCGCCACCCTGTGGGACCTGGATTGTCCAGGAACTGCTTTAGCATCGACTTGCGTTTTTGATCGCGCTTGCGCAATTCCGACGTTTGCCAACGATGTCGAAGCCATTGGCCAATAACGGTCGTCGCACTGCCCACGACAACGCCAATAATACCTGACCAAAACGATTCCATTGCGCTGCCTTTCAATTAATGTGCAGAGGGTTCCGTCACCGTAACCCAACTGGATCTTTGCAATTCCACAAATTTTCGGCCACGCGCCACGCTCAAGCCGTGCATTCAAGATCTCACGATCATTCGGGGTTAGGCGGGCATTCTTAACGGAGGTTCATTCGGTCCTGGTCCAGAAGCTTTTGTCTATGCAAACTTCAGCTTCTCAGAGCGGGATAGAGTGAACAACTTGCTGAAACGCCAGAGCCAGTGCACTGGCCAGTGAGTGGCCTAATCAATCCTATCGGCTAATCAGAGGCCGGATTCCGCGACAGTACTGGCCTCTCGAACAAACCTACTGTATTGAGCGCCGCCCATTGCGAGCAAATCCCGATCTCTTTTTAGTCGATCGGTAAAAAGTCCTTCGGCTCCGCCTCAGTGTACTTTTGACCGGTAGAACAATGCCAAATCAGGCCTTGGGGCGGCCCGGCGGTCTGATTTCGACCCTATCTGTTGCTGATCATGACCTTCGGTCATGATCAGCGCCCGCAACACATTGCGCCTTTCAGGCGCAATGTGTTGCAAACAAAAAAGCTGTTAGCGCATCGCCGTGCCGCCTCAAGAGGCGCTAACACATTATTACTACTGACGAAAAGTACACTGAGCGTAGCGAAGGACTTTTCTTCACGGTGAATTTTGTAAGGCTTATTCAATTGCTTGAAGGCGTGGTCGGCGACACACTCATCATTTGCTCTTTTCGCCATAGTAAAATCCCGTTACCGCCCCGACCAGTGCGACGAGAGGCGCCAGTACGACTTCCAGGACCTTCATGAGAGCATCACGATTTTCGGTGTTCATGACGATCCAGCTGGAGACGACCGCGAAGACAAGCACGCCAACCAGGGCCAAGACCAGAATAAGGGCGATTGTTCCGCGGATTTTTTCCCGATCCTCGGTAGGGTCATAGGCCGCCAGGACCGGTGACGGAAAGTCCTCGATGGTTCCGTCTTCGTTGTTGTCACCGCCATTATCACCGCCACCGCCACCGCCACCGCCACCGCCCTGGGGCGTGTCAGGATCCGCTAGGCGTGGGGCCGGTATGTCCTCGATTATTTCGTCACCGCCACCGGCAGTATCGGCGGGCGCCGGGGGCGTTTTCAGTGAGTCTTCGCCCGTCCGGCGATCGTCATCGCCGGTACCGCCGACGTCGGCCTGGGCAGGGTCGTGAGGCTCCGGAGTGTCTTCGCCCGTCCGGCGGCTGTCTTTTCCCTTGGGATCAGACACCGCGTGTTACCGCACCACGATCTGCTGAACCTTGCCGTTGGCATCCTCAAGCAAGATCTTCTGGTTCTTATTTTGAGCGTCCGTAAGGAATTTCTCCATGCCAATGGCTTTTCGCACCACTTCAGTCATCGAAATGCCGGCCTCATCGGCCATCGCCTCCAAATCCTTGTAAGCTTTCTCGGACAAATTCACCGAAAGGCGCTTCGAGGTTGTCATGTTCGGGTTCTCCTTTCTTGGTTGCGCTTTGATCGCGTAATTTATGCGCTAATCGTGCACAAAACCTACGACTCATATGTGTCAAAGTCAAGTGTTACCGTATTTCCTCTTGGATGTTTCTGTCTTCACGCCGGGACGAGCGCTCAGGCTTGGTCGAGCGAGCCCTTCCGGTCCTTGATCCCCAACAAGCGGCAACGCCAAGACACCATGGAGCCTGATCGGGTGTCGCTCAAGGCATTGACGGCTTTCCATCACCAACCGCCCTACACCACCGGCCGCCCCTCAATCGGATAGGCGGGGTTGTTGAGCACCCAGGCGACGGCGAATTGGCCGGGCGTCACGCCTTTGGCGCGGGCATGCTCGGCGATGGTCTGGGCGATGACCAGAGTCTCTTTGCGCCATTCGGCTTGCATCATACGGGCCGAGCCTCGCCAACATTTGCCAGCGGTAAGATGGCGAGGGCTGAGGATCAAGTGGAGTCACCAAAAAACCGTGCGGCGGTTAACGAAACGCAGTCATGAATAGCTCCCCTATCGACGCCTTGCGTGTCCGTAAAAACATCAGACGCTTCCTTCAGTCCCAAAGGAGTGGGTTTTGGCAAAAAGACATAGTGTCCGGCTCCGGATCCGATAACATCGATTTCGCTACCTGGTACACGCTCGTGCAGCCAATGGGAGCATTCAGCCGCCGGTGCCGCCCGATCACCATCCCCCACAATTATCCGTATTGGTCTGTAAATCTGAGATAGGCTTTCCGGGGAATAGCCTCGAACAGAACGTCCTGGAGCCAGAGCTAGGGCTGCACGGAACCTATCATCCGCATAATTTGCCGAACGGCGTTCCCACGAAGCCCGAAACACAGCACTGCGATCCAAAAGCCTCGGGATCTCGTCAGCCAAACTGGGAAATTCCCGCGGCCCACGGACGGGGCTCCGTTCGGGATTGCCTGCCTCAAACGGGGAATGCGCAACCCGTGCGCCCATCAACAACATGGCGGCATAAGCACCCGCGGAGAAGCCTGCGACACAGGCGTGCGTGGCGAACTCCCCGTCAAATTTGCTTCGCCAACTTACATCGTCAAGCAACGCACTCAGATCGCATGCGCGCTCCCAAAGGCAGAGGAACCCCTCCGCTCGGTAGGGTTCAGATCCAGTATTTCCATGGTGGTCAACCGCCAAGACAACGAGGCCAGCTTGCGCCAATCGTCGGCCCAGCCACTCAAGACCATTGGCCACGCCGCCTGTCCCGTGAGATAGCAGTGTTAATTGGTATGGCCGTGTTACACGACGAAGGGGCGCATCGCGGGCAACTGGCCCTAATTGGAACCACGACGGCCTGCTTGACAGCTGCTCTTGTGCAGAGTCGATCGCCGGATACCAAGCGCACCACTTAAGCGGACGGGGCCCATCGCCGGTCCAATTCAGCCGCCGTTCATCAAATGTGAGCCCATCGGTGAATCCTACCGGCATCGCCACCTCTCTCGGCACGATTGTCTTCTACCGCATCCATGGAATAGTGGCCATGAACGTCCGCTATGGAAGCCGCAATGATCTCGCCGCGTCGCGCACTGCCGCTCCACTTTTGATACCGGACTTTGACCGGCGCTCCCGCATCAAACGGGCCGCCCCTCGATCGGATAGGCCGGGTCATTATAGCCCGGTGTCGACGGATGACCGGTCGGCACGTGGCTGTCGATCAGCGCCTCGTCTTCGGCGGTGAAGGTGACGTCGAGCGCGCCGAGATAATCCTGCCATTGCGCTTCCGTGCGCGGACCGGTGATGGCCGCCGTGACGAGCGGGTTGTTGAGCACCCAGGCGACGGCGAATTGGCCCGGGGTTACGCCTTTGGCGCGGGCGTGCTCGGTAATGGCCTGTGCGATGACCAGAGACTCTTTGCGCCATTCGGTTTGCATCATGCGGCGGTCGTCGTGGCCGGCGCGGCTGTCGGCGGGCGGCGGCGCGTCCGGGTCGTATTTGCCGCTCAAGACGCCGCGGGCCAAGGGGCTGTAAGGCACCACGCCGAGGCCGTAATGGGCGCACGCCGGCAGGTGTTCGACTTCGGGCATGCGGTTCATGGCGTTGTAATAGGGCTGGCTCACCACCGGCCGGTCGACGTTTTGGGTGTCGCAGACGCGGACGATTTCCGCCAGCCGCCAGGCGCGGAAGTTGCTGAGGCCGAAATAGCGAATTTTGCCTTGGGCGATCAGGTCGCCGAGGGCGCTGACGGTCTCCGCCAGCGGCGTGTCCAAGTCTTCCTTATGCAAATAGTAGATGTCGATATAGTCGGTGCCGAGGCGGCCAAGGCTCTTGTCGACCGCCTCGAACAGCCATTTGCGCGATGCGCCGCGCCGGTTCGGACCGGCGCCCATGGAATTGTAGACCTTGGTCGCCAAGACCCACCAATCGCGGTCGCCGGCGATGGCGCGGCCGGTGATTTCTTCCGAGCGGCCGCCGGCATAGGCATCGGCGGTGTCGATAAAATTGACACCTTGGTCGGCGGTGCTGGCGATGATGCGGGCGGACGTCGCCTCGTCGGTCCTGGCGCCGAACATCATCGTGCCCAGGCAAAGCGGCGATACTTTGAGGCCGCTCGCCCCCAATCTGCGGTAATCCATGGTGTGTCCTCCCAAAAACTGTCGACCCAGCCGATCATAGAACCGGCTTCTGCTCAATCAATGCCGCCGCCGGCTTTTGCGCCGTCGCCTGTGCCGCTAACATAGCCGCACCACTCCTCAAGCATACGGGAAGCCAATGTCCGATACACCGACCGAAACCTGGGAAGTCCGCAAGCCCGCCGTCGACGGCGATCGTGGATTGGTCGCCAGCCAGCACTACTTGGCCTCGGAGGTCGGTGCCAAGGTGCTGTCGGACGGCGGCAATGCGGTCGACGCCGCGGTCGCCGCGGGGCTCGCGATCGGCACCGTCGAGCCGTGGATGAGCGGCCTCGGCGGCGGCGGCTTCATGCTGATCTATTCCGCCGCCACGGGCAAAGTCGAGGCCGTCGATTTCGGCATGAAGGCACCGGCAGCACTCGATCCGGCGGACTATCCGCTGTCCGGCAACCAAGGCGGCGACCTGTTCGCCTGGCCGGCCGTGATCGACAACCGCAATGTCTTCGGGCCGCATTCGATCGCCGTGCCGGGCTACGTCGCCGGCATGTCCTTGGCCTTGGAGACCTTCGGGACGCGGAGCTGGCAGGCCAGCCTGGCGCCGGCGATCGCGCTTGCCGAAAGCGGCATGGCCGTCGATTGGTACGCCGCCATCAAGATCTTGGCCGGTGCCCAGACCTTGGCGGGTTTCGAAGAAAGCCGGCGCACTTATATGCCGAACGGCTTACCGCCGATGGGCGAGTGGGGCGGGCCGATCCCGACCATCAAGCTCGGCAATTTGGCGCGCACGCTAAAGCGGCTCAGCGACGCCGGTGCCGGTGATTTCTATGACGGCGAGATCGCCCGGACCGTTGCCGCCGATGCCCAGGCCGCCGGCAGCCGCCTGACCGCGGCCGATCTTGCTGGCTATTCCGCCCGCGTGGTGCCGGCGGTGAGCGCCGGTTATCGCGGCGCCCAAGTCCATGCGGCGCCGGGCCTGACCGCCGGCCCGACCCTGCACCATGCGTTGTCGCTGGTTGAGCAGGCCGTGGACCCGACCGGCACCGCACCCGACGCCGAGGCCTACGGCGCCTACGCCGCGGCCCTGCTTAGCGCATACGAAACCCGCCTTGCCACCATGGGCGACGCCGACGAACAGACAGCACCGTCATGCACCACCCACCTCACGGTCATTGACGGCGACGGCAACATGGTGGCGCTGACCCAGACCTTGCTGTCGCTGTTCGGGTCCAAGGTGATGCTGCCGGAGACCGGCATCATGATGAACAACGGCATCATGTGGTTCGATCCGCGCCCAGGCCGGCCCAATTCCATGGCCGGCGGCAAGCGGCCGCTTTCCAACATGTGCCCGACCATCGTCGAAGCCGCCGACGGCTCCAAATTCGCCTTGGGCGCGTCGGGCGGCCGCCGCATCATGCCGGCGGTGCTTCAGCTGTTGTCGTTCATGACCGACTACGGCATGGATTTGGACACCGCATTTCATTGCCCGCGCATCGACGTGAGCGGCACGGACGTGGTCCGTACGGATCGTCGGTTGCCGGACGCCATCGCGACGGCCTTGGCCGGCCGGTTTGAGACCTCACCGGCCGACAATGCGGTGTTTCCGGCGCTTTATGCCTGTCCGAACGGGGTCGCTTTGGCGGCCGACGGGCAGGCCAAAACCGGGGCAGCCTATGTCATGTCACCGTGGGCGAAGGCGGTCGCCGCCGCTTAGATTTCGCCTTCGATGACGTAGCGCAGGATGCGCACCACCTGTTCCGGTGTTTCGGCGACCGCGGCGGCTGCGGCATCGACCTCTTTGAGTGCGTGATTGAGCCCGGCATCGTGCAGGGTCACGATCGGAATGCCGTTGGCGGCGGCCAGGCCGGCATCGAAGGCGGCGTTCCATTGGCGGTATTTGTCGCCGAACCGCACGACCACGACGTCCGCCGATTCCAGCAGAGTACGGGTGCGGATGCTGTTCAGCCTGGCGCCTTTGTTGTCATGCCAAAAAGTCTCCGCTTCGGTGCCGAGAATGGCGACGCCGCAATCGTCGCTGGTCCCGTGATCGGTCACCGGGCCGACGAAGTCGACGGGCAACGCCGCCGCCGCCGCACCTTCTTCGACGCGCATCCGCCAATCAGAATGAATTTCACCCGACAGATAGACGGTCCAAATTCGATCAGACACGATAATTCTCCTTGTTCGGCGGGCCGGTACCGGCATTGCTTCAGCCCCTAAAATCGCTACAAAAGGGAGCAGAATCAACCGGCGGGGCAGGAGATCGTCCATGGACCTGGCACTCAGCAGCGAAGAATCGGCCTTTCAAGAGGAAGTCCGCCAATTTCTCGACGACACGATGACCGACGCCATCCGCGAATGCGGGCGGTTGACCGGCGGCGTGTTTTCGGATTTCACCCAGTCGCGGCGCTGGCATGAAGTCCTGGCGGACAAAGGCTGGATCGCGCCGGCCTGGCCGAAGGAATATGGCGGCCCCGGCTGGTCGGTCATGCAGCGCTACATCTACGACACCGAGTGCAGCCGGGCCGGCACGCCGAGCCTGTTTTCCATGGGCATCCGCATGGTCGGACCGGTGATCATGCGGTTCGGCCGGCAGGATCAGAAAGACCATTACCTGCCGCGCATTCTGTCCGGCACGGATGTCTGGTGTCAGGGCTATTCCGAGCCGGGCTCGGGCTCCGACCTGGCGTCCCTGCAATGCCGGGCGGTGCGCGACGGCAACGACTATGTCATCAACGGCACTAAAATCTGGACGACCGGCGCACAATACGCCAACGCCATGTTCTGCCTGGTGCGCACGTCGACCGAAGGCAAGCAACAGCAAGGCATTAGCTTCGTGCTCATCGACATGGCGACACCAGGCATCAAGATCGAGCCGATTATCACCATGGCCGGCGATCACGAAGTCAATCAGGTGTTCTTCGACGACGTCCGCGTGCCCGTCAGCAACCGCGTCGGCGAGGAAAATCAGGGCTGGACCGTTGCCAAGTATCTGTTGGAGTTCGAGCGCGGCGGCGCCGGCTATGCCCCGCGGCTGCAGGCGGCGCTGGCCAGACTGCGGCAAATCGCCGAAATCGAACCCTGCTCCGAGGGCGGCACGCTGATCGAGGAACCGCAGTTCCGCCACCGCCTGGCGGCGGCTGAAGCCGAAGCCACGGCGTTGGAAATCACCGAAAAGCGCGTCAATTCAGCGCTCAACAGCGGCCAGAACCCGGGTGCTGCCTCGTCCATGTTCAAGCTCAAGGGATCAGAAACGCTGCAGCAAATCTCAGAGCTGGCGGTCGAGGCGCTGGGCTACTATGCGGCGCCGTTTCAGCCCGAGGCCCGTGTCCCCGGCAAAAACATCGCGCCGATCGGCCCGGACCATGGCGTGACCCTGGTGCCGAAAATGCTCAACAACCGGGCCGCCACGATCTATGCCGGCTCCAGCGAAGTTCAGCGCAACATCATCGCCAAGCTGGTTCTCGGGCTGTAGGCTTTGTTGCGCTCACGCCAATGCGCCTGTGGCGCATGGCTCCGCGGGGGCGGCGCTAAACACGCCGGGGCCGCAGTCGCGGCCGTGAACGTGTATTTCAAAGTTGACCACGGCTTAGCCATGCAGGCGTTTGACGACGGCGCTGCAATTCAACAAAACGTGATCGCCGCTGGTGATTTGCGCCCGCAGGAAGGCCAGCGACCCGGTCCGCCGGACGACGTCGGCGCGGGCTTCGACAAAGGCACCTTCGCGGGCAGCGGCGACGAAATCCGAATTCAACGAAACCGTGACGATGCTCTCGCCCGCTTGGCCGCGGACAGCTTCGGTATAGATGGCGAGATCGGCCATGGTCACCAGCAGCCCGCCATGCAGGATGCCCGACGCATTGCAATGGCCGGGTCCGGCCAACAAAACGATCCGCGGATCGCCGTCGTCGTCGATCGGCATGAAAAACGGACCGCATCCCATTTCGTAAGGATCGGTCGGATCAGCAATTCGGTATTTCTCGGGGAAGTCTTGTGGCGTCTCTTGCATGTCAACGGGCGGCCCTCGGCTGGCGGAAGCGTCGATTCTACCAGAGCCGGCTGATTGCTGACAGGCGTCATGTCAACGACGATGACGGTGGCAGCCGGCCCGCCATTGGCGCCCGACTTTGGCCAAGCACGCCCCGTTAGATCAACAGCCCCATCGACACGGCGACAACAATTGTCATCGCCAGCCACCACCAGGCCCACCACGGCAAGCCGAGCACGCCGGCGCGGCTCTGGCCCGTGTCACTGGCATGCGCGCCGACATGGCGGCGGCCATTCTTCGCTTCATCACGCTTCAATCGCCGGCGCAGTTTGCGTTGTTCGGATCTCAGGGATTGGTCGCGTTCCTCGCGCTCCCACAGAATTTCCCGCGCAATTCTCGCATTTTCTTCGGACAACCGATCACGGACCAACGCGCTGACCAGCTCTCCACTGGCCATTTTTTCGTATCGCTGACGGATCCTGGCAAGGTCTTGGTTCATTGATACGCGCTGCACGTTCATCCCAGGCCGACGCCGGAGTGTCGCGCCCTTTATGCAATCGGGTCCCGGATTTGCCGTCTATCACGGCCTGGGACTAGACCTCAAGTGCACGGCGTCACTGACGTCGGGCCGAGCATAGTGAACTGCGGCAGCAAATCAAAGATCGTAGTATGTCCGTAGCATAGTCACGTCTTCGGGCATGACCTTGTAAAGGTCGGCAATCTGACAGTCGGTCTTGCCGCCGACCACAAGATGTTGCATGAGCACCTCATTGATGGGCCAGCAACGGGAATCGACAGGCTGACGCGGGATGGATTCTTGCAGCTTGCGGCTTGGAGCAATCGAGATCATGACAACACCTCTATTTCTGAACCGGAGAGTGACGCTAGCAAGAACCGTGCAACATTCTTCGATCCATACAAAAGCCGCCATTTTCGGCAACCGAATCACGGCTTAGGACCACTTCTGTAAACCGTACCGACAGACATCTCCAAATTCAACACCGAAAATGGTTATCAAATGCGTAGGCCGGTGTTGGCCTATACAACGACCTGTCGACGCCACGGATCGAGCCGATTTGATCAACATACAATGCGCCGGCGGTTCTGGATCGCCCGATCTGGTATGCGACAAAATAGTCACCACACAATGTTGATTAAGGTCTTGATAACTGGTATAGAATTTTGCGTTGGCTTCCTATGCCCGAAGGAAGCTGGCAATTCGCATAGTCAACAGGGAAACGTGCGAATTTGAGGCCCTTCAGCTGCCCGGCTGGAGGGCCTCTTTTTCGTTCCCAACCTATCCGAAAGTATAGGATTAGCATACTAGAGCGTTTTCGAACCTTACCAATTGGTAAGGTCCGAAAACGCTCTAGGCATGGCTGCCACGCAGCCGGCGCACGGCAATGTCGACGCCGCGATGCAGGCCCGACGGCAACAGGCTGCCGAGGGCGGCAACTGTCATGACCCAGGCGCGCTTGTCGCGCGCCATAGGCAAGGCCGCCTTTTGCCAGGCCTGGACCATGAGCCGACGCGCGGCCGCAAAGTCGCCGGCCTCGTAGGCAAGATAGGCGATATAGCGATCATGGCGCGCTTCCGACTGGCCCAACAAGGCGGCCGGCAGGCCGGCGTCCGTTTGTCGAAACCGCGCCATGACTTCGCGCCAACCGTGGTCCATGCGCGACCAGTTTTTCGTCAGCTGCGCCTCGCGCACGCGGCGGTCGACCAACGGTTCGATCACGCAGGCCATATTCGCCGAGCCGGACCGGGCGATGCGGAGCCAGAGATCGTAGTCTTCACAGTAACTCAACGAGTCCTCGAAACCACCGGTCGATGTGAGTGAGCGGCGCCGCACAATGACGTTCGAGGTCGTGCCGATAATGTTGTCGAGCACGAGATCCCGTAGCGAAATCCGCGTCGACGGCGGGCCGCCCCGGCGTCCAGTATCCTGCCCCGATTCATCGATAACGCGCCACCATGAACAGGTCAGATCGAGGGCATCGTCTTCGTCCATCAGCGCGACCTGCCGGGCAATTTTCGTCGGATGCCAGCGATCATCGGCATCCAAAAAACCCACATAAGCGCCGCGCGCGGCGGCAATGCCGCGGTTGCGGGCCGACGACGGGCCGCCGTTGGCCTGGCGGATCAGCTGCAAATGGCCGGCCAGCGGCGCGGCGGCGGCCATGCGTTCGACCTGATCGGCGGTGTCGTCGGTGGAGCCGTCGTCAACAACAACGATTTCAAAGTTCCGAAACGTTTGATTGCTCAAGGACTCCAGGGTCTCGCCGATGAATGCCCCGGCATTGTATGCGGGAACGACGATGCTGACTCGAACGGTGTCTTCGGCCATGACTTCTCGGTTCAAATCCCTAATTCGGCCCGGTTGATCTGGTGGCGCGTGGGCCGTCGCCGACCACAATCCATGGCAGCACTTAAGCGACTGTAAAGGCGGCGCGTCGGGATTTCACCAAAATTCATGGATTGCCGGCGGCGACCCGATACGCCGGGCCCGGCACGGCTGTCGACAAATTTTACAGTTCGCCCATCCGATCGTCTTGGTGAATTTTCAGCCTACTGAATTCATTGACCCATTTGTAGTTGGCGTGAATCTTGCGTGGACCGACTATCGCGGCACAACGAGACGCAGATCCGAGCCGCCCGTGGCCTGCCACGAATTCGACCGCCAAGCGGCAACACAAACTCGACCGCCGCGGCAATTAGGGTTAATATCGGGGATGGCATGAAAAATGCCGAATGATAGAAAGAACACAGGGACGGCTAACGGCATCGTAATCCGTCGGCGGGTGGCGTGGAGCTCGCCGCGGGAATATCGATGAATTCCCTTTGGTACCGGCCGTTGATCACGCAAGGATCGCGTAGCCCGATTTTCGGGCCGATTCGTGCACGTAAGAGTAATGGCTATGGATAGCTGGGCAGTCACAAAAAACGTTTCGGTCCCGTCGACAGCACCGGTATCGCCGGCTTTTGTTGGCGGATTGTTGCGAACTTTTGACCTCGCTGTCATCGGTATGGTGGCGATCGCCGGCTATTTTATCCGCGTCCACCCGGACCGCGTCGATCTGGACTACCGCTACGTTGCCGCCGTGTTGCTAGCGATGATGATCTGCAGCGTATTTGTCAAATGGTTCGGCGCCTATAGCGGCGATTATGTTTTGTCCAAGCAGCTCCGGGTCGACCGCGTCATGATGGCCTGGATATCGACGGCCTGCGTGCTCCTGGCGCTCGCCTACACCCTCAAGATCTCTGAGCTTTATTCCCGCGGCTGGGCGATCTCGTGGTTTGCGGTAACCGCGGGAATACTGGTGGTCGGGCGCTTGGCGTTGCGTGCCATCATTCGGCAATGGGCCGCCCAAGGCCGGTTCGCCGTCCGCACCATCATCGTCGGTGCCGGTGAGCAAGGACAGCGCCTGGCGCAACACCTGACCCAACTGCAGGACATTCGCCTGCATGTCCTCGGGTTCATCGACGACCGCACGACCCGCATCCCGTCGTCGACGACGGGCTACGACGTCCTCGGCGATATTGACCATTTGATCCATCTGGTTCGGCAAAACAAAGTCGATCAAATCATCATTGCCTTGCCGTGGAGCGCCGAGCAGCGCCTGCGCGAATTGGTCGGAAAATTATCGATGATGCCGGTCAACATCCGATTGGCGCCCGATCTCGCCGGGTTCGAGTTTCCGGACCTTGAAATCAGCCAAATTGGCCAGTTGCCGATGTTGTGCCTGATGGACCGGCCGATTTCCGGTTGGTCACATGTGTCCAAGACCATTGAAGATCGCGTCTTGGCAAGCCTATTCCTCGCGCTGACGGCGCCGTTGTTCTTGCTTATAGCGATCGCCATCAAACTGGATTCGCGCGGCCCGGTATTTTTCAAGCAGCGCCGCTACGGCTTCAACAATACGCCGTTCGAGGTCTGGAAATTTCGGTCGATGTATGCCGACAGCATGCCCGAAACCGCCGCCGGCCAATTGCAGCAAACCGCCCGCGCCGACGCCCGCGTCACCCGCATCGGCCGCTTCCTGCGCAAAAGCAGCCTGGACGAATTGCCTCAGCTGTTCAATGTATTGACGGGCAACATGTCGATCGTCGGGCCACGGCCGCATGCCATGGCGCATCGCATGAAAGGCCGTCTGTTCGACGATATCGTCAACGGCTATCCGGCCCGCCATCGGGTGAAACCGGGCATGACGGGATGGGCCCAGGTCAACGGCTGGCGCGGCGAAACCGACACCTTGGAAAAGATCGAAAAACGCGTCGAATACGACCTTTATTACATCGACAATTGGTCGGTCCGGTTCGATTTGATGATCATCTTGAAAACCATCTTCGTCGTGTTCAAAGACGACAGCGCCTACTGATCGAGAACGGCTCTAGAGCCGTTCTCGATCATACGGAAACATTTGACTGGAATTATTTTGCGCTGTGGCAATGAGCGCGTCGCCATGCGATGTGGGGCATCGGATAAGACGCGCGAAGCGGCCACAGCGCAAAAGAACCCGGCATTTGGTGGGGCAAATCGGCTTTTTGGGTGCGTTGCGATCTTACCCGCAAAAACAAGGGATATCCCTTGTTTTTGCACATCGCGCGGCGCACCGCGCCTACCCGAAAGGCCGATTTGCGCCCATCAAACGATTCCGTATGGTCGAGAACGGCTCTAGTTAGCGGTAATTTAAGGAGACCGGCGGTCTAATGAGTGCCGTCAGCCCATCCGCCGCTACAGAGAAATTCCCTGATGCCACGGCGCTCCTTTTGCTTTCTTGCATTCGCTGCGACGTTGATGACCGGAACCCTCGGGTATGCCGGCTCGTCATCGCCTAACGGCTGCATTTCGGTCCTGGATTATGATGCGCGCGGCACCGTCATCGGCCGCCGTTTGATCAACTGCGATAGCCGCGGAAGTCAGCAGCCTGGCGTGCGATCGCCGCGTCCGGCCGAGGCCGGATCGCGCGATCGGTCGGCGGGCATTCGAGCGGCTAGGCCGCAAACCGAGCGCCCGGACATCGAGCCGGGCGAGCTGGTCGTCGCCGACCCGCCACGGCGCTTCCTCGCCGCTGTCCGTCGCGACGGCTACCGCCTGCTCGAAGGACAACGATTGCCAGCCTTGTCGATGGCCGTGTACCGATTGCGGACACCAGCCTCGATCACCGTCGACCAGGCCGCCGCGCGGCTTCGCCGGCACTATCCCGGCTTGGTCGTCGACGCCAATCAACGCTACGAAACGGCGGCGAGAGTTTCCAGAAACGGCAGCAGGGCTCGCGCAGCAATCGGTTGGCCGCCGCCGAGCGAACGCTGCGGCAAGGGCATTCGCGTCGGCATGATCGACGCGGCGGTCGATCTCACGCACCCGGCGCTTGTCGGGCGCGACATCGAATACCGCTCATTCCATGGCGCGGGACGCACGCCCGGCCCGGCAGAACATGGCACGGCCATCGCCGCCTTGATTGCCGGCAACCCAGCCGATCGCGGTTGGGGCGGGTTGCTGCCGAATGTCGAAATTAAGGCCGCGAACATGTTCGAAAAAAACAGCCGCGGCAAAGTCGTCGGCAATGCCATGGGTTTGTTCAAGGCGATGAACTGGATTCTGTCAAAGCGGGTCCATGTGCTCAACCTGAGCATCGCCGGTTCCGATAACAAAGTCGCGCGCCTGGTCTTCGACAAAGCCAACACCGCCGGTCTTGTCATGGTCGCGGCGGCCGGCAATTGGGGGCGAGCCGACCGGCCGGCGTTCCCGGCAGCCTATTCGCACGTCTTGGCGATCACCGCCGTCGGCTCGGGTCACGACATCTACGACTACGCCAATAGTGGCGGTTATATCGACTTTGCGGCACCGGGGGTGCGGCTTTGGACTGCCGTGCCGGGCGGCGGCCGCTATCAAAGCGGCACGTCGTTCGCGGCGCCCTATGTAAGCGTTTTGACGGCCGTCGAGGTGTTTCGCGGCGCCAAACCAACGGCCGTGGATATTCGAAAAATCCTGCGCCAAAACGTGCTGGATCTCGGCGCGCCGGGACGCGACGACGTCTTTGGCTGGGGTTTGATCAACAAACGACCGGCGTGCGACGCGTAAACCGCGGAAGCGCTGCTGCAGCGTCGCACGGTACTGCGGTTTGACGTCGCCGGTGCGCAATAATCCGGATTCACTTACGAAATCTTAGGCCGCTTGATGCTATGCGGTAGTACTGGGGACAGATCCCATTGTCGGGCGCCGAATCATGGTCGTGATCTCAGGTTCCAACGTTCGCCGCTATGCTCAAGCCTCGGTTTATCGCCGTTCGGGCCGCGCCATTGCGGCAATCACCGCCGCCCTATTAACCCTATCCGTCGCCTGGTCGGCGCGCGCCGATTACCCGATTGTTGCCGCACCGCCGGCGCCGGCAACCGTCGAGACAGATGCAGCCGGCGGGCCGCTCAGCGCGGCCGACGCGGCCCGTTACCGGCTGATATTCGACCACCAAGAGGCCGGAAGAATGGCCGCCGCCGACGCTATCATCGCGACGCTGGACGATAATGTGCTGATGGGACAGGTTCTGGCCCAGCGCTACCTGCATCCGACGGCCTACCGCTCCCGGTACCGGGAACTCAAGGCGTGGCTCAAAGCCTACCGCACGCTGCCGCCGGCCAAGCGGATATGGCGGCTGGCCATAAAACGCAAGCCCAAAGGCGTACGGCGTCCGGCACGCTATCAGCGCAAGCCGGAAAGCTTAGGCGCACCCTTGCCGCCGAGGAAAGGCTACCGGTCGAGCAAGCGATTGTCGCGCAGCCAAGACAAGCGCCGCCGGCGCCTGATCCGCAAAATTCGCCGCAACCTGCGACGAACGTACCTGACGCCAACAGCACGGTTGCTAGCGAGCCGCGATGCCGTTCGGCTGTTGGACAGGCGTGAGACCGACGCCGCCCGCGCCGATCTTGGCGCGGCCTGGTATTATTACGGCCGCAACAAAACCGCATTGCAATGGGCCGTGCCGGCCGCCGAACGATCGGGGGCGCATCTACCGATCGCCCATTGGACGGTCGGTCTTGCGGCCTGGCGGCTGCAAGATTTTGCCTTGGCCAAGGACCATTTCGAAGCCCTGGCACGCTCGACTGCGGCATCGCCATGGAATCTGGCCGCCGGCGCGTTCTGGGCAGCCCGCGCCCATTCCGAACTCGGTCAAGCGGCCGAGGTCCGGCGCTGGCTGCAACAGGGCGCGGCATACGCGCAAACCTTTTACGGCATCCTGAGCCAACATGTGCTCGGCATTCCCATGGACCTGGCCTTCGAGCCTGAGACATTGACCGGCAACCATCTTGCCGAATTGCTAAAATTTGACGAAGGCCGGCGCGCCCTCGCCCTGCTCCAGATCGGTCAATACCGCCTAGCGGAACAGGAACTGCTGCATTTCGAGCACTGGAAGAGCAATGGAACGACGCGCGCCATGCTCGCCGTCGCCAATTATGCCAGTCTGGCCGGCCTGTCGCATCGTCTGGCCGAACGCCATATTGCCTCCAGTTCGGGTGGGATTGACCCGGCCTTGATTAATGCAGCGTTCTTTCCAATTCCGCCGTGGCGGCCGACGCGGGGTTATCGCGTTGACCGGGCTTTCTTATTCGCCCTCATGCGCCAGGAATCATCGTTCGATCCGGAAGCAAAAAGCCACGAGGGCGCGCGCGGGCTGATGCAATTGATGCCACGAACGGCGCGCTCGCTGACGCGAAAACACAACTTTCGCGGCCGCCGCAACCGGCAACTATATGATCCTGGTCTGAATCTCGACCTGGGCCAGCGCTACGTCCTTCGCCTGATGAACAACCGGCACGTGAAGAATGACATTTTCCGTTTGGCGGTCGCCTACAACGGCGGGCCTGGAAACCTCAAGAAATGGCAGCGTCGCATCAAGAACAAAAATGACCCACTGTTGTTCATCGAAAGCCTGCCGACGCGCGAAACCCGGATCTTTATTGAGCGCGTATTAACCAACCTGTGGATCTACCGACATAGGCTTGGCCAAGATCAACCCTCCCTGACCGCCGTGGCCAACGGCGGCTGGCCGATTTACCGACACCAAGATCCGGGCGGCACGCCGATTTCGGTGCGGAAGGCGATTGCGAACGGTCGACGAAAATAACGCCGACTGGTTGCGGCCGATTTTGTTCGCTATCTCATAATTCTAATCTGAATTATCAATACATATGGGTATGGCCTTGAAAAAGCGCATTTTTTTGTTGACGCACGATTCGGCCTCCAGTATGGTTACCAGCATAAGGTTTCCGTCGAGGGGTTAGGAGATGTCGGGTTTGGCGGGTTTGTTGCCCTTTCGGTCAGCCAAACCGACACGCGAAAAATCGCCGGAGAAAAATGGCTCCGGAGCCGTCCGTTCCTCGGGCACAGGTAGCGTCATTACGCGGGAACAGAGGGTCGTGTATGACACTTTGCGAGGCAAAACCGAAAGTAGTTATGGGGATGTCTTCGCAACAGGCGCTGAGATCGCAAACCGATGCGGTCTGCCGGAACAAACGGTGTTGTTGCATCTGGCGTGCCTGATCGAGAACGGTTTCGTACGCGTCGCGCGTGAGGCCCAAGGGACCAAACGGTTCATGACCGCGCGGGACCCGGCGACGACCCTGGTAATAGATTAGTTTTTAGATTTCTAGAATGCCTCCCTGTTGACTCGGCCCGCTTCGGCGGGCCGCTTTTTTTTTGAGTCCTTCGGCTTCGCCTCAGTGTACTTTTTACCGGTATAATAATGCCAAATCAGACCTCCGGGCCGCCTCAAGATGCGCTAACGCATTATAACTACTGAAGAAAAGTACACTGAGCGTAGGGAAGGACTTTGCTTCACGGTCAACCGCTCAACTTCGCGAGTAACGGAAAATACCGACGACCCCGCTCAAACCGGCGCCGACCACGGCGCCGGTTGCGTTCGCCACCATGTCAAGACCACTGAACATACGCCCAGGGACAAATAGCTGAATGCACTCCATGACGAAGCCAAACGCGATGATCGCCAGGACTACGGCAAGCGGTCGCTTTATGCCGGAAAAGCCGAGGACGCCCGCCGTGCCCAATGCGAGGTAGGCCAGGAAATGACCAATTTTGTCGGATACACCCATTGACGGCGCCGCTGCGATCGGAATGACCGACAACGCCGTAACCGCAAGCAAACCGATGTAAAACGCATACCGGGCAAACCGGTGGAACCACGCATACCCTGTCTCGATCGCGAACAAAGTATTCTCCCAGACAGACGACCACGCCTTACGGTGATCACATGTTACCGTACGGCGATCACCTTTAAGAAATCGTCAGGGCGAATTTGTCCATTCCGTCCGGTATGATCGAAACTTGCTCTAGGGATGTTCGGCGCGCACAGGCGGCTTCTTCACATGCCGGTCTTTTAACCGGCGCTGCTTGTGGCGATCCATCAGGAATTTGTGCTTGTTGTCCGCGTACGAGCCGCGGCAAGCGTTGACGGTTCGGCGACAGTAGGTCTTGTAACGCGGTTCCAAGCCGGCCGGCGGCCGGGACCGTGTATAGGCGCCTTTCCGGCGGAATTTTGGTAAACTTCGACGGGATTTCAGCAACTCGGCCGCGCTCGCCATTCGTGATGTCGTAACCGCGGCAAGCATCGCTGCTGTCATCAGCAAAAGGTTCCGCCTGTCCGTGTGAGGCAACGACCGGCCCTCCCTTCACCTTGTGTTCAGCGCCTGAATTCCCTATCCGCCCACGGCTTGGCCACACGCGGCTCTCAGCCTAACATGGGGCGCTCGGCGGACTTATACAAACCCGTCGTAATCAATCAAATGAGAGACCGTCCATGACTTCACTGGTGACACGCGACGACGCCGATGGCGTTGCCCGGCTAACGTTCAACCGCCCCGATGCCTTGAATGCGCTTAATCCGGCATTGTTCGTGACCTTGCGGGCGCATCTTGACGCCATCGCCGACGCCACCGACACGGTCGGTTGCGTCGTTCTCACCGGTGCCGGCCGCTCGTTTTCCGCCGGCAACGACCTGAAGGCGATCAAAGCCGGAGAGACGGCGCCAACGCCGGAATTCCAAGCCGAAACGATCGAAGCCTTGGAGGCGCTGCCGCAACCGACGATCGCGGCGGTTCGCGGTCACTGTTATACCGGCGCCTTGGAGCTGGCGCTGGCCTGTGACCTGTTGGTGGCGGGTCAATCCGCAAAATTTGCCGATACCCACGGTAAATGGGCGATGACGCCCCGGTGGGGCATGAGTCAGCGGCTGCCGCGCCGCGTTGGAACGCTGTTGGCCAAGGAGATGATGTTTACCGGCCGCGTCGTGTCCGGGGCGGAAGCGGCGCGCATCGGGCTGGCAAACGACTGCGTCGCCGATGCTGACCTGGAAACCCGAGCGCATGAGCTTGCAGCAGGCATCGTCGCGAATTCATGGCACAGCCTGCGCGGGGTAAAGATGCTGGTCAATCAGGGGCAGAACCATACGTTGGCCGACGGACTGGCGTTTGAACGCGACCAAAGCCCGGGCCGCGGACCTGATTTGGAAGAACGCCTGAAACGCTTCGGAGCCAATTGAGCACGCTATCCGGCGCCGCTCTGATCGCCGAACCGGGCTTGCGCCTTGTCATCGACCATGGTCATCGCCAGGCGCAGAAAACGACCGCCGGATTGGGCGATGGCACGCAATCCCTGAAGTGCTGCTTCGCGCGGCGTCTTCAGCCAACGCACGACGAACACGACGCCGTCACTGTTGCCGGCCAACAGGCTGGCGTAAGACGCTTCGAGCACCGGCGGAGAATCGACGATCACGACGTCAAATACCTGGGCAAAGGAATTCAATACCTCTTTCAGCCGATCGGAGGCCGCGATATCGAGGCCGCCGCCATGGCGGCCCGCTGGCACGACATAGCAGCCCGACACGGTATCGCGGCGTATGGCGTCCTCGAACGGCGCCTCGTCTGCCACCAATTCGACCAGGCCTGGTGATTTCGGCATGTCGAAAAAGCCGTGACAATCGCCGCCGGCCATATCCGCGTCGACCAATAGAACCCGTCGGCCGGTCGCTGCCAAAATGCGCGCCAGAGAGACGCAGAGTGTTGTTCGCCCTTCTTTGGCCCGGGCCGAGGTTACCAGGATACGCTTCGGCGGATTGACAGGATCGGTCAACAGGATGGCCGTATACAGATGGCGCAGGGATTCCGCGTACGCCGACTTCGGCTGATTGACGACAAAGTCGTGGAGCTTGACGGCGTCATCCATCGCTGGAACACGCGCGGCCACGGTGATGCCGGTAGCGCTTTCCAGATCGCCGGCAAAGCGAAAGCCGGATTCCCGGAAATGGGCGGCCACGGCGATCAGCAGCCCAAGGCCAAGCGAGCCGCCAAAGGCAAGGGCGAGAATTTCCACGCTCGGCGGATAACTCGCCGTCTCAGGGCTTTCGGCGCGTGCCACCACCCGCGCGTCACTACCGGCCGACGCAACCTGGGCACCACCGCCACTGGTGCCGAAGCGCGCGATGAAGCGATCGAGCACCAGGACGTCAATCTGTACCTGCTGCTCGAGATCCACCAAGCCTTGTCGGGCGGCGATGGATTGGGCGTGTTCTTGGCGCAGCCGCTCCAGCTTTTCCGCAAACAGGGTTTCTCGTTGGGTCGCCATGGCAACTTGTCGCCGCAAGCCTTCCGTGACCGTGGCAAGCTCGGCCGCGATGCTCTTTTGTATGTCATCGAGCATGGCACGTACGCGACGCACGTCGGGATGCTGCTCGCCATACAAGTCGGCCAATCGCTTGAGCCGACCGCGCAACTGCTTCTCGACCCCGGCCACTTCCTTGACCAGCCCGACTTCCGGCGCGGCGGCTTCTTCGGCCGCGGCCGGACTGTCGTCCAACGCTTCGATGCGCCGCAACCGACGCTGCAACAACGCCCGCCGATTTGACGCGTTCGCCAAATCCTGCTCCAGTTCGGCGATGGTGCGGCCGACGGAGTCGACGTCGGAATCCGGCCGCAACCCCAATTTGGTGCGATGATCACCCAAGGCCACCTTTGATTTCGCCAACTGGCGCCGCAATTCGGTTAGCCGGGCGTGGATCCATTGTGATTCTCGACGCACCGCCTCGAGTTGGCGCTCAAGACGCTCGGTGACGAACTGATCCGCTACCCTGTTGGCAATCTCCGCCGCCGTCGGCGGGTTCTCCGATTGAACTTCAAAGGCAATGACCGGGGCCGCGCCAAGCCGGCGCGGCGTTAAGCGCTCAAGAAACAATCCGAAGGCCCGGTCACCATCCTGATCCGCCGAGCCGGCCTGAGTGGCGATCGTATCGTCGGCAAACGGGTCGCCGGCGGTCTGCCACATTTGGTCGAAAAACCCCAAGACCAGCCCCGCGAGCGGCCGCTCGCCAGTGTGAAATTCGGCCTTCATCGGATCCGTAAGTTGGTCGAAAACACGGCGCGCCAACCGTCGCGACGTCGCGATCTGCATACCCGCACCGAGATCCGGTATCGCCGCGGCGGCTTCGGCATCGACATTCGTGTCCGCCGAGCGCACCAACGGCCGTTCAATCGCGACCACGGATTGCGCCGTGTATCGCGGCACCGTCAGCGCCAAACCAACGGCGGCAATTGCCGTGCCGGCCAACACGACCAGGGCGACCATACGCCGGCGCCCCCATATGCCGCGCCAAACCGGGCGACGCACGATACCGTCGGCGTGAATCGCGGTCGCCGCCACCATACCGGTTCCGGTACGAATCGACGGCAATCCGGCATCTCGCCTAAACATCGTATGTTTCAAATCCCGCACTCATTGCCCTTGTCATTGCGAGCGACGGAAACAGCAGCAAACGCCCGACCATCGCCGCCGACAACGCGGCGGTGGCGGTCGGCGCGGTTCTTCAATGCCGCGGCACGGCTCGCGAACCACTGTATCGTTGCACGCAACGTCTCTATTCGTGGCATTCGCGAATCCGAAACCCGTAACGCACACTATTGCAACATTTTTGGCAAGTTGCAAATTTGCAACGGCTTTTCACCGATAATCTCGTTGAGTTCGAACGCCTACGACCCCGCGTTTTACGCAGATTTCCACGTGAACGTTGAGGCGATGCCGTAATTCCAGACCGAACCGACCACGGCGCCGACCATGCCCGCCAATGCCCAGTGGGCCCCCAGTTGAAAGACATACTCGGCCATCTGCAAATTGACGACCGCGCCGATGGCACAAGCAATGTAAAACGACAACAGGCCTTTCATAAATTGGAATCCGTATAGCCGCCGATCACGGTAGGTGAACTGGTTATTGAGATAGAAGTTGCCGGTCATGGCGATCACCGCGGCGATCGCCTGGCTCCAATAGAACGGCAGGTCCAAGATAAACAGGCCGGCGCTCAACAGCAGAATATGGAGCACCAACCCAACAAGGCCGACAAGCACGAAAAGCGCGAAACGAACCGGGATAAAACTGCCGATCAATTTGTCTGCGATCAGTATCGAGAATTCCAACAGGATGAGCGTATCCAATTTGCTGCGGCCGCTATGGCGGCTGGCGAAGGCGTACGGCAGTTCCGCGAATTTGAGCGGCCGGGCTGAGGACGCGAATATATCCAGTAGAATCTTGAACCCTTCCTGCGAGAGCGAATGCACGACGTCTTCCAGAACATCGCGGCGCAGCATGAAAAAGCCGCTCATTGGGTCGGTAAGTGGTACGCGGGTCAGCAACCGGCTTATATCGTTGCCCCATCGGCTGAGCCGCTCCCTGACCGCCGAAACATCACCCAGGCTCGCACCCTCGGCAAAGCGGCTGCCGACCACGATGTCGAGGTCGTCTTGGCCGAGCAAAGCCAGCATTCGCGGCAGCAGGGTTTCATCATGCTGCAGGTCGGCGTCCATGACCGCCAAGACCGGAGCGGCGGTCGCCATCATGCCTTCGACGCAGGCCGAGGCCAGGCCGCGGCGCCCGACCCGTCTGAGGCAACGGATGTTGTTGTGGCTCAGGGCCAGGCCATGAATTATTTCGACCGTGGCATCTACAGAATCGTCGTCGACGAAAATCACTTCCCAACGGATCGATCCAAGCGCCCGGTGCAGGCGGTCGTAGACCGCGACGATGTTACCTTCCTCGTTCAGGGTTGGAACGATGATGGCCAATTTAACGGGGCCGACTTGGTCTTGGCTGGGTTCAGTCATCTCGGGGCTGGAAAAAAACGCCATTGAGACTGCGCCGATCGAGACGGTAATTGGCGGCCAGAAGGTCCAAAAAGGCTTGGGTATAAAGTTGCCCGTCCTGCGGCTCGTCGAAATGACTGAGTTGAATGACCTGATAATGCCGGCCACGGATTTTGTCGTGCACGACGGCCGCGTTCAACTTGCCGATCAGCACTGCCTGGTGGGCGTTGAAATGATCGATTTCGAAGGCCTTGCCGGCCCAGTAGCAAATTGCCAGCTTTTCGCAGAACGCCGGCCCTGAGCGGTCGCGCAGGTAGTCGGTATCTTCGACGCCGGCGGCGGCGTAGCGCGCCAACCATTCATTGCCAAACACATGGTTCAGCGCCCGAGCGAGCGAGGCCGGCGCCGGCAGCAACAGGCAAAGGCTCATCGCCAACGGCAAAACAAAGGCGATCACTGCCGACCGTGTCGATGGGCCGGCGAGCGTGCGCACCCGCGCGACAACGGCGCCGACGCCGATGCTCAGGCCAATCAGGACATCAAACATAACGCTGTAAAAAACCCCGGCGCCACCGGACAGCGGAACCGCCACAATGCTGCTCGCCAGCGCAAGCGCCAAGCCGAGATATATGCCGCGGTCAGCGGGCAGGGCCGACCAGGCAACGACGAGCGCCGCGAGCGGCAGCGACCAGACCGAGAACCACTCCGAGCATTTCTGGATCAGGTCCTTCAGGGAATAGGTCCGGGTGGCAAATATTTGGGTGAAGAAATCCGGCCCGAACAGACTATAGCAGAGCCAGAATCCGGTCGCCGAAAACAGCGCCAGCGCGCCGATCCAAAGCCACAACCGCGGCCGGTCGAAGGCCGCGACGTAGACGGTCATGGCCAACGGCACGCCAAGCAAGGTGTGCTTGGTAAAGCCACCGATGACGATCAACGCGGCCGCCAGAACGACAGTGCCGGCATTGGCGCGCCAAACATAAACCGCGACCCCTGATACCATGAACGCATGGGCCAGCATCTGCGGATCGTTCATCGCCACATACATGCGATAGTGGACGCCCATGCCGGTCAGGAAAAACGCCGCCATCAGGCCGCCGACCGTCCACGACCGGCATAACCGAGCACCAATCATGACCAAGCCGAGCGCGACCGAAAGGTAGGCAACACCGGCCAGCAGGCGGCCGGCGACGACATAGTCGGTCACCCAGGGTCGAAACAGGCTTAATACATAAAATGAAACAGGCGGATAATTTGCCCACACCAAGCCATTGGTTTGAGCGTAGATCTCCATGCCTTGCGCGGCTCTGGCCGCGAAATAGGCGTTCCAGCCTTCATTGTAGTTGTAGTCGATATGCAGCGGCAGGCGATAAAGCGGCTCTATCCAAGCGATGCAGGCGACGATGAATAACAGGCAAAGCGTAAGTACCGTGCCGTGCCGGCCGGCCCGGCCCGGCGCCCCGCATTGTCCGGCTTCCCGGCTAGAGTCCGCGATAGGCACGGAACCACTCGACGAACTTCGGGACGCCAACATCAATTGACGTCGTTGGCGCATAGCCAACATCCCGTTCGATGGCGGAGATATCCGCATAGGTCTCCTTGACGTCACCTGGCTGCATCGGTTCGAACCGGATCTCCGCCTTGCATCCTATGGCCTGCTCCAACAGGCCGATCAAGCGCATAAGTTCTTCAGACCGGCTATTGCCTATGTTGTAGACTTTGTGCGGCGCTCCGCCGTTTTGGGTTTGCGCCGGATGATCCAAGGTGGCCAGGACACCGGCGACAATGTCGTCGATGTAGGTGAAGTCACGCTTCATGTCGCCTTGATTGAAGACCGGTATGGGCCGCCCGCCGATGATGGCGTCGGAAAATATCCATATCGCCATATCCGGCCGGCCCCATGGGCCGTAGACGGTGAAAAAACGCAGACCGGTCTGCGGCATGCCGTAGAGGTGGCTGTAAGTATGGCTCATCAATTCATCCGCCTTCTTCGTCGCCGCATAGAGCGAAACCGGATGATCGACACGATCCTCTACCCGAAAAGGCAGCGAATCATTGCCGCCGTAAACCGAACTCGAAGAGGCATAGACAAGATGTTCCATGGCATCGCTATGGCGGCAAAATTCGAGCATGGCGACATGGCCGGTGAGGTTGGAATGCACATAGGCCATGGGGTTCGTCAGGGAATAGCGCACGCCGGCCTGGGCGGCCAAATGCACGACGCGGCGGATCTTGGTAGCCGTCCCGAGGCGTTGTGGAAGCGTGCCCGCGTCGACGATATCCATTTCCAAGAACCGGAAATTGGGTTCATCCGCCAACTCGGCTAGGCGCGCCTTCTTCAAGGCAACGTCGTAATAGTCGTTCACGTTGTCGATACCGACAACCGCATCACCGCGCGCCAGCAGCGCACAGCAAACATGAAATCCGATGAACCCGGCGGCCCCGGTGACTAGTGTCGTCATTCGCTCTTCCCAACGCATAATAATGGTCCCGCGATCGCTCTATGACGATCGTTAGAAACCCCGAATTCGAACCGTCGCCGTTCGTTTGGTGCCGTCCAACGAATCGGTTGTCGCATCTTCCTAACACATATCCGCCGTTCTCTGGATCGGAATATCGGCACGGAATAGCCAAGCCTGGGCCGGCGCGACCGGATCGTCGAAAAAGTCGGCCGATTTACCAGAAATTTAGGGAATATCCTTAGATCATTAAGATACAGTCGACACTACGGCGGGTCGACGAAGACGGCAATTCGTTTAGAATAAATCCTCACGGCAGCCTATGATGCCGTTGGCCGTGAGGGCTTTTTTATCATACGCAACCGAGGCCACACTCTCCATGATCAACATCGCTGAAAAGAACCGCGTCATTGCCATCGGTCTCGATTCCGCCGAATGGCGGCTGATTGAGCCATGGATGCAAGAAGGTCACCTACCCAATTTGCAATCGATGATGAAGAAGGGTCTGTTTTCCAAGGTCGTTGGCGGCAAGGGATACGCGGCCGAATCTCCCTGGACGGCATGTTTGACGGGCTGCAAACCGGAGACCACCGGTTATTGGTCGCCGGCCAACATCTTGGCCGATTATCGCGTCGACGCCGTTGGCGCCTATGACTACGACGGCTGCCGGGTGTTCTACGATTACTGCCCGGACCGCAAAATAATTGCATTCGATGTTCCTCATGCACGCATTTCGGACCGGATGTCGGGCGTACAGGTTCTGGCGTGGGGTGCGCATTCGCCGCAAGGGCCATCGGGCTCGCAACCGCCGGAACTCTTCGACGCCATCAACGAAAAATTCGGTACCCATCCAGGGCTGCACAACGACGATATTCTGGTCTGGGAAACCGATACCAAAACCAAACAATTGGAGCAGGATCTCATTACCGGCATGGAACGCCGCACCGAAGCGTGCCTGCATTTGATGACCGAAAAAGACTGGGACTTGACACTCGTGGTCTACGGCGAAGTGCATTCCGCCGGCCACGGCTTCTGGCATCTCAGCCAACAGGACCACCCGCTTTCGACGATTTACAGCGACACCCAGTCCGACGCGCTGCTGAATGTCTATAAGGCGACCGATCGCGCCGTTGGACGCTTTATCGAAGCAGCACCCGACGACGCCGTGGTTATGGTCTTTTCCCAGGAAGGCATGAAAACCAATTCCTCCGATCTACCGAGTTGGCTGTTCCTGCCGGAGCTTCTGTATCGTCATTCGTTCGAGGGCCGCGTCGCCATTGCGGCCGCGGACGGCGACAGCGCGCTACCGCCCTATGCCCGTCTCGAGGAGACCGAATGGCTGCGCGCGATCTGGGCGCTCAAGGCGGACGACAAGCCGCTGCGTCGCTTGATCCGCCGCCATTGCAAATTCCGAATTTCTCAGCAGCTGGAAAAACTTTGGCCGGACGATCCCTTGAGCCCGGCCCACCCGCTGGACGGCGACACCTACCGCTACATGCCGCAGATGTGGTATCAACGGCTCTGGCCGCGCATGAAAGCGTTCGCGTTGCCGAGTTTTTCGGACGGCTACGTTCGCATCAATCTGGCCGGGCGCGAGCAGAACGGCATCATCGCACCGGAGCAGTTCGACGCCACACTCGACGAAATTTGCGGTCTGCTATCGGACCTCAAATGCGCCCGCACAGGCGGTCCGATGATCAAGGAACTGATCCGGACCCGTAAGTCGGTGCCGGCCGCCGGCGTGCCTTGCGACCCGGACGCCGACCTCATCATCATTTGGACCGACACGCCAACCAACGTGATCGACAGCCCTGCCTACGGCCGCATCGGGCCGGCGCCCTTCCGGCGCACCGGCGACCACTATAATCAAGGGTTTTTCCTGCTCAACGGCCCCGGCATCGACGGCCGCGAAATGCCAAGCGGCGAGCTGGTCGACATCGCGCCGACCATTCTCGATCTCATGGGCGTTCCGACGCCCAACCATTTCGACGGCCGCTCGCGCTTGCGCGACGCCGCTTGATGCGGCCCCGGCACTACAGAACGGCGCGGAGTGTCACCATGAACCTGTTCTGGATATAGTCGTCGTTGGGCACCTCGGCATCGCGCTGCCGGAATACGTAGTCTGCGCCCAAACGAAAATTCCGGTTCAGCAAGTAGTTGGCGCCGAACTCGAGGGTGTAGTATTCGTCTGTACGATTAATATCCTCGAAATCTTCGTTCTCATAGCGGGCGCCGCCGCGCAATTCAACGTTACGCAATAATTCATGCTCAACGGCCACGCCGAGGCGGGTTGATGTTTTGCTGGGAGAATTTAAGGATGTCGTGGCGACGTCTTCGCGCGAAACGCGTCCGATGATGGTGGTCAAAGCCGTAATATTCCAATTGGTTGAGCTGCGAATGGCGAGGCCGTTGGCGTCGTCTACCCGACTATCGTCGTAGCTCACGGTGTAATAGCCGATCGACGTCTCGCCGGTGATTATGCCGGTAATGTCGTATTGGCTGCCGATGAAGGCGCCGATCTCGTTGGCATCGCGCTCAAGGCCACCGAAGTCCTGACGTCGGTCATACTGACGAGTCGCAAAAAACGGCTCAACAAAGAATGACACGTTTGGCGACGGCACGTAACTGACCCGAGGGGCAACGCGGCCTTCGACACGGTCTTGGTCGCGATCATCGCTGGCGCCGTAATCGGACCGTGCCACTGTGCCGAGAATGCCGATAGCGATGCGATTGAAGCGATGTTGGTAGCCGAGTACCGCGGCCGTCCGATTGAGTTCCTCGGGCTCGTCATTGGCGGTATTTTCCGGATCGCCGCGGCCGACGATAATCTGGTCGAACCGGACCGACGTCCGCAAGGTGTCACGACTGGAAAGATCCGCGCGCGTTCCCAGCGATACGCCCCATTCCTCGGAATCTTCCGACGTCGTATCCCAATAGCGGTCGATAGACCCGTAGGCGGCCACATTGAGTTGGTGTCTGCTCCAATCGCTTTCTAGAGTTCCGCCAAGGCGTGCCGTTGTGAAGAAGTCATCTTCTTTGTTGTTATTGGACGCAAACACGTTGTCGTTATAGGTCTGCACGACATCGAGAGACGGATGAAATGTAAAGCCGCCAACTTTTATGCCGAGCGGATCAAAATCGGGCCGTGGCCGTTGAAAAACCGTTTGCCCCCTTTCGATCTGATATTGCGCAAATGCCGTGGTTGCTGTCGAGCAAATCAATGCCAGGGCAATCACGAACACGCCAGGCGCCATCTTCACCGCCCGAATGCCGCCGACCGTCCTGTGATTCTCTACTGGCTTATTCATCATCATGCTCGTCATTCCAATAGCTAAACCAACATCGCGCCAGCTCTTCGACGCCGGACCTCGGCAGCGCAACCGCGCGGCGCCGTCCGCACCTTACCGACACGTCTCGTTCCTATCCTCCGGCCGAACCATACACGCACGGAACGGCCCCGTAACGCTACCCCTACGCTTAGAAATATCGCTCAAAGACAAAAACCACGTCGCCCGGCTCGACGCTGGTGTTGCGCCCGCCGCGACCTTCGATCGACTTGCCGCCTTGGGCTCGGGTGATCGAAAAAATGTCTTGCTTGGCGCGAAACGTGAAGCCGCCGCCAATCGCCACCGCCGTCAGGGTTGTCATGCCTTCGACGTACGGGTACTGACCCGGCTTTTCCACCTCGCCCAGGATATAGAAAGGCCGGAAGGCTTGAATTTGCACATTGACGCTCGGATTGACCACGATGCCTTTCTTCAGCTCGGCAATGATCGATTGCTCGAGCACGTCGGTGGTCTTGCCGCTTGCGGTGATCGTTTCGAGCAACGGTATGGAAATTGCGCCATTGCCATCGACCACGTATTCGCCGGTCAACCGTTCTTCTCCAAAAACGATGATTCTAAGTTTGTCACCGCTATCGAGCGTGTAGGCGCCGGGCTTCGTTGGCTGAATCGGCGGCAACGAGGATCCGGGCGACGAACAGCCCCACAACCCAATCGCCATCACGATCGCCAAGAGCGCCTTGATTCCTGAACTCTTCATCGTTCCCTCTCCGCTGATACGCTCGACCGGCACCGGATCAGTCGTTATCCGCGAGCGCCATGCTACCGGCGAATTCACCGGGCTTGCCCGACGCCCGGTGCCCTAACCCTATCTCTTAGACTAGAATAAAGAACAAGTACAAGCGCCTGAAACGCCAGACATTAAGTTGACGCTGTTGCGCAATTGCAACGCTGCAATCCGGTCGATTTCCTGGCCGATGCCGCTAACGGAATTGCAACAATGGTTGTCCACAATGTCGGCTTGCTTGTAAGGTCGGCAGAGGCCGGCCGCGATTTCCGTAATTTCGCCTCGAAGGGTCTCCGCATGTCCGAAAATCCGCTTGTTGACGTGATCATTTTGTCCATGGACCGGACCGAAGACACCATCGGCGCCATTGCCAGTGCATTGGAACAGGAAGGCGTTTCCCGGCTCGTTTGGGTGGTTGACCAAGGCAGCCAGCCGGAAAATCTTGCCATGCTTAAGGCTTACGTCGCCGACAAGGCCGACGTGCACCTCGAGATTCTCGGCCGCAATTTGGGTGTCGCCGGCGGCCGTAACGTGGCGACCGCGCTCGGCAGCGCGCCCTACGTGGTCTCGCTCGACAATGACGCCATTTTCACTGACACCGCGATGCTCCGGCGCACCGTGGATTACATGGAAGCCCACCCGGATTTGGCGGCGATTGGGTTCCAAATCCTGAATTTCTTTTCCAAGCTGAACGATGACCGGTCCTGGGGCTATCCCAAGGCGTTGAAGAGCCAATGGTCTGACGAATTTGACGCCACCATGTTCATCGGCGCCGGCCATGCCTTGCGCCGTGCTGCTTTTGAGCGCGCCGGCTGTTATGATGCTCGGCTGTTCTTCTGCCTGGAAGAAGTCGACTTGTGCCATCGACTGATCAACCTTGGTCACGGCATCAGGTATGTGCCCGAAATCAAGATCTATCATAAGGTCTCACCGGAACACCGGGTGAGTTGGACCGCCGATCGTTATTATTTCCTGGTCCGAAATCGTCTTTACATCTATTTCAAATATGGTAAGTCGCTACCGATGGTCGCCTGTTTTGCCCTCGGTTATATCGTCAAGGGCCTCTACAACGGCGTTTTTGGCCAGTCCGTCCGCGCCGCGCGCGATGCGACGGCCATGATCTATCGGCTGGCCCGGTCCGACGAGGCTAAGTCGCTCTATCACCTGTCGGAGACGGCGGCGGCCTATATTTACGAGCACGATGCCCGGCATCGCGGCAGCCTGTGGATGCGGATCAAGAAGGACGTCTTCGCCAAACTGCCCGGCACCACCCTGCCGACGCCGGAGAACGGCACGCAGCAACACTAGAGCATGATCGACCTACTCGGGGTCATTTGACCGGGTTCTTTTTCGCTGTGGCGGCTTCGCGCGTCTTATCCGATATCCCACATCGCATGGCGAAGCGCTCATTGCCACAGCGCAAAATAATCCCGGTCAAATGACCCCGAGTAGGTCGATCATGCTCTAATGCGGAAGCCTCACCGCCTCAAAATGCGCTACCGTATTATTACAACTGAAGAAAAGTACACTGAGCGTAGCGAAGGACTTTTCTTCCCAGTCAACTACTTGAAATAACCGGAATAGCCGCGGGCATATTCCTCGGAGCCGACATATTCCGAACGCGCCTGCATCTTGAAGTTCACCTGCGTGAGCGCAATGCCGGTCACGTTGGCGCCGACCGAGGTCAACGTGCGCACGCCGTTCATCACCACCGATTGCACGGTCTCGCGCCATTGGACGCAATAGATCACGGTGTCGGCCAACGTCGCCAAAATACGGGCGTCTGATATGGCCATGGTCGGCGGTGCATCGAGAATGACCAAGTCATATTCCGACCGCAATTCGCGGACCAGCGCCGCCATGTTGTCGGACATCAGCAACTTAGCCGACTGGTGGGAATGCGAGCCGGCGGTGATGTATTGGACGTTCTCGACCTTTGCATCGGTCTGGGTCACCTCCAAACGGGTGGCTTCACCCGACAGCAGGTCGAGCAAGCCGCGGCTGCCGGCGGGCGCCTTCAGCGCCGTTTGAACCGAGGACCGGCGCAAATCACAGTCGACCAGAACGACCCGTTCACCGCTCAAGCCCGCGACGCGGGCCAAGGAAACGGCAGTCGTGGTCTTGCCTTCGCCGGCCCGCGACGAGGTCAGAACAACGCTCCGCGGCATTTCCTGCGCACCATGCAGCCACAGCGACGTGCGCAATGAGCGAATCGTTTCCGCATAGACAGAGGTTGGTTTGGCGATCACATAATCATAGATGGACACCCGCCAGCCCGGTTTGCCGACTTTCGGAATGCCAAGACAAGGCAAGCCAAGCGCCGATTCGACTTCGTCGCTGCTGCGGAAGGTGTGATCCAAAAGTTCGCGCAAATAGACCAGCAACAATCCGAACAGGAGCGACAGGCCAATCGCCGTGCCCATGATCAAGCCCTTACGCGGATAGGACGGCGAGGACGGCGCGTGGGCCTGGGACAAGACCCGCGCATCAGACTGTTCGAGCTCAACCACCTCGGCGGTTTCCTTCGATCGTTCCATGAAGGTCTGCAGCAGGGTCTGGTTGGCGCTGGCTTCGCGCTCCAGGGCCCGCAAACGTATGCCGGAGGCATTGGCCTGGGCGGCCCGCGACCGGGCCCGGCGGAGTTCCACCGTCAACAATTCGTACTTGCGCAGCGCCGATTTCTCCTCGGTTTCAAGGCCGCGGCCAACACGCCGGATTTCGTCAATAACGCGCGTCGCCAAAGTCGCGAGTTGCGCCCGGACCTTGATCAAATCGGGATGCCGCGGCCCAACCCGCGAACTCAACTGCGCTTCTTCGCTTTTCAGGGTGGTTTCCTGGCCACGGAGATCTCTGATCACCGGGTAATCGAGCACTTGCGGCAGTGATTCCAGACCGACGGGATTGTCGGCGAAAGCGCGCAACTGCGCCAGGCTCGCTTGAATGGTCGACAATTGCGATTGCGCGTCAAGGCGCTGATCGCTAAGCCGTGAAATTTGTTCGGTGATCAAGTCGGATCGAGTGCCCCGGATCAGGCCCTTTTCCTTGCGCCACTTGGCGATGGCAGCCTCGGAGTTGTTCACTTGATCCTTTAACGATTCCAGTCGCTTGTTCAGCCAAAGCTGGGTGCGCTTCATGGCCTCGAACTTCACTTCGAGCTGATCGTCGATATACAGGTCCGACAGTGTATGCACCACCTGCGCCGTAAGTTGGCGGTCCTCGGATGTGAAGGAGATTTCCAGGACACTCGACTTGCCGATGACCGAGACTTCCAATGCTCTCGAAAACTCGTCGATGACCGCTTCCCGGTCGCCGGGCCGTTTCGGCGCAGGCTGAGGAATCGGATTGATGCCAACCCAGCGTTCAACCATGACACCGACCGGGGCAAGGGCAGTAAACGCCGTATCCTGAAGCTTGCGACGCCAGCCCGCTTCCCGAAGCCCCGGGTTGAATTCCGGCCGGGTATCCAAAAACAGCCGTTCGATGGTTCGATTGGCGAGACCGCGCGATCGCACGATCTCGATTTGACTATCGATGCGAACGTCCGGGCGCCCTTGATTGAGAACTTGGTCGATGTCGCCGATATTGACTGTTCTCGGCTCGATGATCACCGTGCCTGTTGCGGTATAGCGCGGCGTGGTTTGCAAAATTGCGATCATCGCCAGAGCCGGCAAGACCAGAACCGTCGAAATCAACGTCCATTTGCGCCGCTTGATCATACGCAAAATGGAAACCAGATTCATTTCCGATTCCATCGGCGTCAGCTTCATGAGCCGCGCCACCGGAGATTCCGACGGCGACCGCGACTGCCGTGAGGCCTCTGGCACCAGTTGTGAAGCTTGGTTTTTCGTCATCTACATCGACCCGCGTACTTATCCCATGGAATTTTCGTGGCGCACCGCCGACCCGCCTCAAACCAAACCGCGATCCTCGGCTTGCCGCACCAGAACATATTGGCGCATCATGGAATTAACAAAGCTATACCGCGTGCCGCGCGGCGCATTGATTTTCTTCAGCATGGGCCCGCTTTTTTCCTTGGTCAGCGCCGCGAGCGACCGTTGCACGGTCAACAAATGCAACGGCGACCGATCCTTACCAAGGTTCACTTCGACGGCATCTGTCGCGGTAAAAGTACCATAATCATCACAGTCGCATTGCGCCGCCGCGAAAACCACATCTTTTTGCACGTCATTACTGCCGGCGGTCGCGCGATCATAAACATCGACCACGATCGGGTCCGATTCATCGGCAATGCGCTGCAACGCGGTCACCACATCTTTGCGGTCGACCACTGCTGACGCTCTCTCGATGGCGACCCGGCCGCTATGCAGACAAATCAGCTGCGCATAATAGGGCAAGCCACGCGACAAACTGACGATGACCCGACAAAGTTCATCGGAGAAGTCCACGTTTGCCGCTTCCTCACCAGCACGGACCAATCGCAGCAGTTCGCGCGATGTCATCAACGGCAAGTGCACGCCAACCACATGGCGTTGAATGGACGGATGCTTGCCAAGCAATTCCTCCAGGTTTTCGGCGACGCCGAGGACCAGCAACGTCACTTGGGCCGACACATCGGAGAGATTCTTGATCGCCTCGGCCAGTTGATTTTTCAGTTCGTCATCCCGGACCCGATCGAACTCGTCGATCAGCAAAATCACATGCATTTCCGTTAAATGCCGGAGCGCGTCGGTCAATTCCGTAGCGCCGAAACGGCCGGCAGGCAACAACTTGGCAAACCCGTTGGCGTCGGGATTCTGAATGTAATGGGCGCCGCCGGGAATGCCACGCAACGGTAAGGCGATCTCGCTGAGGAAATTCTGGAACATTTCCTCAAATGAGATGTTCGAGCTGCAGGAACAAGACAAAACCTTGATCGCACCGGCCTGGGCGATTTCGGAGACAATGTTGGCAAGCGAGGTTTTTCCGAATCCGCGTTCGCCGAAGATCACCACATGGGCGCGTTCTTCCTCGATTGCCGACACAATGCGCTTGAGCTGCCGATGGCGACCGGCAAACAAGCGCGCCGCGCGCTTCGGCTGCGTCGGCGTAAACGCTTCCCGCAATACCGATATGGCGGCCGCCGTGGAGCTGTCGATACGGCGTGCCGAGGCCATCGACATATCGGACGCCAACAGACGGAATTGCGGTAGCTCGAAATCGTCCTCTTCTTCGGCTTCGTCGATGGTTGTCAGCGCCGTCGGCTCGATGACATCATCGACGGCCTTGGCGGCAACTTCCTGGGAAGCCAGGGTCGGCGCCTCGGCGGTCAGCTTTGTCTCGGCCCGGGTCGAAGGCGCACCGTTTACGGCCGCATCTCGCGCGACCGGTTCGGAACTTTGTACCGGATCCGACCATTCCTGATAAAGCTTGGGCGCCGCGGCGGCGCCGGTGTTTAGCGCCGGTTGGTTCAATTCGTTGGTCGACACCAGTTTTGGACCGGGTTGCCCGACATGCAGCGGCGTCGGCGTCGGATCTGTGGGAATCGTGGCTTCGGCGCCCGATTGGCTATTGGCCGCGGTCATGGATGCGGCCACGGCATCGGCGGTTGGGATTAAAACCTCAGAATTGCGGCGTGTAGGAACCAACGGCTCAACTTGGGCATCGTGGGCATCGTGATAGTCCCGCGAAGCGGCAAGGCGGTCGCGAATTATTTTCAAGGTGTCCGGCGGCTCAGACGTTTTCGCGGCGATATTCTGATCAACATCTTCGGTCGGCTTCGGTTCGGGCTCGCGGACGGCAACCTTTTTCTCAGGATTTAGGTCCGGCGCCGCGATCGATCTCGATTGCGGCGGCCGAGCGTCGGCCCTTGGCTTGTCCACTATCGCACCGGGCTGCACGGAAAGCACCGGCGGCGGTGTCGCGGCCAACAGCGGATCTTCCCGAACGTCATCGCCATTGCGCCGCCGTAAAACGATAAAGGCCGCCAATCCGATCAAGAGAACCGGCGCAAGAACGCCCCCGACCACGGCGGTCGGCGCGCCATAGCGGCGACGCACATACATGGCGACACGGTTGCGTTGGCCCGAAGCCGCGCTTTCCCCGGAATTGTTGGCGAATTCCCAAAATTCAATGATCGGCCGTTGTTGCGTCTGGCCACTGGGCACCCAACGGACGAAATGGGTATGAAACAGTAACGCGGAAATGGCGAACAGCAATACGACCAATACTTTTAATACATTGTCCAACACGATACCCTTTGACTGCCCAACCGACGGTTACCGTCGAAATTCAAAGCGCCAAACGTTTCCGCCGGTTCTAGGCGTTTTCGAGAGCGCGGCGGCCTCGGCATCGTACTACCGAAATCACACCACAATCCGATCAACAAATGGCCGACCAAAGGACGCCAATGCCCTCGCGGGATCATCATATGGCGCCTGTGGTCTCACTTTGATCTGGGGTCCTTTTCTCCTCTGCGCCAATCTCTGCCGCGTGACCACATTGCCAGCGACTGTATACTCAAACAGGTTAGTGGATCCCTAACCATCATTCGTAGTCGATCTTTTGGGCAGCAATAAGACCCGTTTCCGGCGTTGCGGAATGCGGGCGGGCTGACGGTTCCGCCCAAAACTGATGCGCCGGGCTCACTGCGTCGTTTCAAATATCCGTCGTTCCGGCTTAACCTATTTCGGAACGATCGGCTTCGTTGTCTCCCGCGTTTTGCGGCGTCGCCGCGTAGGATGCCCCTGCTTAATTCATTTTTACACCTTGTGAGACTGAATCCACAAGTTACAAACATGTGCGCGCCTATCAGATTCCATAGGATTGATGGCAGATTTAGACGACAAATTTCTGACGACCGACCCATCTGGGGCCTCCGCCGGGCCAGTCAATAGCGGTAACTGATCAGCCGACCGTTCCGGCCGGCCCCGTCAGTCTTCGCTTGGCCGTCACATAAAATACAAAAACGGCGCCAACACAACCACCCAGCTGAGAACAATTGAGCACACAATCACCGCCATTCGGCGCTTGCGCGACCACAGGATCGGTTGCGGATCCGACACCGCGAGCTGCTGCGCCGCCACTGCGGGGGCCATTGTTGCCCGGCGGTATCGCAAAGCGGCATCGAAATCGCCAGCGGGCACGAATGAAGCCATTTTTTGCCTCCGTTGACGGGGTGGCTGTGTGCGTGATTAACAAATTTGTAGAAATCAATTAACAAATCGTAAACTGGGCCTGTCCGGGCGGCGCACGGCCGGCGGTGGCGATGATTGTCGAAAAGAATCCAACGCTGCGCAGTTGCCGGATTTGCCAGGGCACCCATAAAGATGCTTACATCCAACGTACCAAGCTGGGCATGCGCGGAAAATCATGACGTGGCCGTGCGTGCTGACGGTGGCCGACGGGATTAAGGGGCAATCGGGCCAAACCTATGAACATGCCGAATCCGTCGGGTCGCGGGCGACCCGGCGACACAGCTATCGGACTGACCGTGGCGGACGCGGCGTTGCTGATTTCGCAGCATGCCAAAGGCGATGCCAAGCGCATGCATGGCATCTGTGACCGCATACGCCAGCACGTCGACAATTCCGGCCAGAAAGCGTTGACGGCGGACTTGATCGGTCGCATTGCCGCGGACCTGGATAAAGAAGGCGAACGCCGTGATGCCGCCGCGGACGACAACCGACAGCACGGCGTGTCCCTGGACGATCAAACCATTACCGGCAAACGTTTCCCCTGGCTGCGCGGCAGAAACCGAGGAAAAAAGACGGTCACGATAGAAATTGTCAGCGTTGGCGCTGCTGCCTTGCTCATCATTATTCTAGCTTTTCGACCGGATCTTATTGAGCAGGGAGTTGCGGCGATCGGCGGCATCGAACCCGACACGCCGAATTTGGTCGAAAATCCGGCCTTCCCGGTGGCCAAAAGGGCGCCGGTCGAGGCCGCCCCGGCACGCCCGGCCGACGATCCAAAGCCGGCCCCTGTGGACACTGCCGCAATCGACAGCAGCAAATTCGCCACCCTAGCGCCCAAGCCGTTGCCCGCGACGGTCGATCATGCGCCTGCATTAAATGCGCTGACCACGGAACTGGCCAGCATCAAAGAACAGCGCGACGCTTTGCTGAAAGAGCGTCTGGCATTGTTGAAGGATCGGGACGGCCTGCGTGAGCGGGTCGCCGCCGCAGCGCCCGCCAAGCCGGTGCCGGCACCGATCAATGAAAACGAGACCATCGTCAAGTTGCGTTCGGAGCGCAACAGGCTTGCCCATCAAGTGGAAACGCTGGCCATCAGCAACAAACATCTCGAAGACGGCCTGAGCCGGGCATCGGTATCCAATCTGGAAAGCCAACGTGAAATTGCCGGGCATCTTACGGACATGGCCGGATTGCGTGTCGAAAGAAACGACTTGGCGCGTCGCGTCGAACGGTCTGAGAACCTGCTGGCCGACCAATCGGCGAAGCGCGCCGGCCAAGTCGAACGATTGTTGAAGCGATCACGCCAGCAACTGTCCGCCGGCAAGTACATTGAGCCGATCGGCGACAACGCCGTTGAGACGCTGCACCAAGTTTTGTTGTTGCATCCACGCCATACGGAAGCATTGCGTGGCACGGACACGATCAAACGCGAATTTCGCCGTCTCGCCGGACTCGCCGCGGCGGCGCGGGATTGGTTCAACGCGCTGGCTTACTACCGAACCGTACAGCGCATCGATCCGTCGGACACCAAAGTCGCGTCGGAAATTCTCGCCATTATCGAACGGCAACGCAGTGATCCCCGCCGTGCCGATCTGGATGCCCGCCAATAGCGATCGCGGTCGGCATACCAGCGCGTTCTTCCTAACAAGGCCGGATACAGATCAATTTCTACGTATTGCGGGACGAGTGCCGACGTGGTAGGTATCGGAAAGTTGCGAATTTAGTGCTTGACGCACCGCATCAAGAGTTCAAAACTACGCGATGGCATACAGCCTACGCATCAGTACAGTGATTCTGCGTCGGATCGAAACAAATCGGGCATTGTTTCATGAGCGACATCGAAAAATTGCGCCAACGGGTGCAAAAAGCCGGGCAAGACATTCGACACCTCGGGAATCGAAACCTGCAGGCCAAAGATCGATTGGCGGAACTCGCCGATAAGTTTGAAGCCGATCTGTATCATATCTACCAACAAAGCAAACAATTTGAAGGTCGGCTACAGGCGCTGGCCGAGGACAATCAGCAACTGCGAGAATTGCTTTCGTCATTGCTGGGAACCGTCGACAGCTGTTTGACCCATGATTTCGGTGATACATCGGAAGCTTTGGAGCAACGCATCGCAGCGTTGGCGCAAACGCCGATGATGGCGGAGTTTGCCGACACCGAAAATGATCTGATGTCGAACAGTAACGACAGTGGGAACGACAGCCCGTTGCCGGACGACACGACCACCTTGGAAGAGGATTTGGACGACGCCCCGCCGCCGCAATATCTTAGTGAAACGACAGCGGAAACAGCCGGCGACGAGGAAGACGAAACCATATCGATGATGGCGAACCTGAAACGATTGTTACGTGAAATGACCGACGACGACAGCAAAGACGACGACACCGACGACGTTGAATCGAGAACCGTCGCTCACTGACGGCGACCATCATTCCGTATAGCGCGTAGCAAGCTAGAAGGCGACCTTCCGTCGCCTTTTGCTTTTTCCAGCCGCTGATTTTACTGTTGGTTGCGAATCATTGACCGATCGCAAATTCCGGGGAAACCATGGCGGCAGAACAGGCAAACATTAAAACAACAGTGGTCGGTTCCTACCCGGTGCCGGAATGGCTGCTCCGATCTCCCACTCAGAGTGCATTGATCGATGCGACGCGGGTGGTCCTCGCGACCCAAGAACATGCCGGCCTGGATTTGGTTTGCGACGGTGAACTCTACCGTTTCGATCCAAGCCACCCCGAAACCAACGGCATGATCGAATATTTTGTCCAACCCATGTCCGGCATCCGCATGGCCGCCGATTTCGAAGAGAAAATCACCTATCGGCAAAATGCGGGCATGCGGTTTCGCTCGGCGCCGCCGGGTGTCGTCGACGGGCCGATCGGCCATGGCGGTTTGGATTTGCCGAACGCCTGCCGGCAGGCGGCGGCACTGGCGACGCGGCCGTTCAAATTCACCGCGACCGGGCCGCATATGCTCGCCAAGACCTTGGTCGATAACCATTATGGCTCGGTCGAGGCGGTCGCCGACGCCATCGCCGACGTCCTCGCCGGCCAAATCGCCGAATGCCGCGCCGACGTCATCCAACTGGACGAGGCGAATTTGCCGGGCCACCCGGAAGAATGGCCGTGGGCGGCCGCGGCCATGAACAAGGTCCTCGACGCGGTCACGACGACGGCGGCGGTGCATCTGTGTTTCGGCAATTACGGCGGCCAAAGCGTGCAAAGCGGCACGTGGGCGGCGTTAATCGCCTATTTGAATGCCCTTCACGTCGATCACGTGGTCCTCGAATGCCGCCGTCGGCCGGAAGAAGAATTGCAGGTTTTCAAGGATTTGCGGCCGGAAATTGGTTTCGGCATGGGGGTGGTCGACATCAAGGACACCGCCGTCGAATCCGCCGATGCGATCGCCCGACAGATCGAGCGGGCGGAAACCGTCCTGGGGCCGGGCCGGGTGCGTTACATTCATCCGGATTGTGGCTTCTGGATGCTGAAACGCTCGATTGCCGACGCCAAGATCCAAGCCCTGGCCGCCGGCCGTGATTTATTCGAAGGCCGGACCCTCAGCCACTAGAGCATGATCGACCTACTCGGGGTCATTTGACCGGGATTATTTTGCGCTGTGGCAATGAGCGCGTCGCCATGCGATGTGGGATATCGGATAAGACGCGCGAAGCCGCCACAGCGAAAAAGAACCCGGCCTTCGGTGGGGCAAATCGGCTTTTCGGGTGCGTTGCGATGCTTGCCCGATGTCCCACATCGCGCTGCGCAGCGCGCCTGCCCGAAAAGCCGATTTGCACCCATCAAATGATTCCGAGTAGGTCGATCATGCTCTAAGCGGCTCGATATCGATCCATCGGCGTTCGCGCCAGCTTTGCAGTCCGGCCATGGCCAACTGCACCCCCTTGGCGCCGGCCATCAGGTCCCAGGGAAACGGGCCGTCTTCGGTGACGTGACGGATGAACAATTCCCACTGCGCCCGAAACGCGTTCTGGGCCGGGCTGTTGTCGGGCACGTCCTGCCAGGTTGAATAGAAATCGATGCTCTGCGGCACATCCGGGTTCCAAACCGGTTTCGGTGTATTGACCCGCGCCTGGCTTTTGCAGCCCGTCGGGCCGGCCACCGCGGAACCATGGGTGCCGTCGACATGGAAGGTCACGAGATCGTCGCGCCGGACCCGCGTACACCATGAGGAATTGATCTGGGCGATGATGCCGCCGTCGATTTCGAACGTCGCATAGGCGGCATCGTCGGCATCGGCCCGATAGGCCGCGCCGCTCTCGTCGACCCGTTCCGGAATATGGTTGGCGCCGATGCAATTGACGCTGCGCACGGGCCCGAACAGATTGTCCAGCACGTAGCGCCAATGACACAGCATATCCAGAATGATGCCGCCGCCTTCGGCCAGGCGATAGTTCCAGCTTGGCCGTTGTGCCGGTTGCCAATCGCCTTCGAAGACCCAGTAGCCGAATTCACCGCGCACCGAGAGAATGCGGCCGAAGAATCCGGAATCGATCAGCAGCTTCAGCTTCAGCAGGCCCGGCAAAAACAGTTTGTCCTGAACCACGCCGTGTTTGATGCCGGCCGCCTTCGCCGTATTGGCGGCGGACAACGCCGACGCCAAGTCAACCGCCGACGGTTTTTCGCAATAGATATGCTTGCCGGCCGCGATCGCCTGCTCGAGCAAGCCGGCGCGCATGGTCGTGGTGCCGGCATCAAAGAAAACCGTGTCATCGGTGTTGGCCAAGGCTTCGTTCAAATCCGTCGTCCAGCGCGACACGCCATAGGCCTCGGCCAGATGCCGCAGCTTATCGGCATTGCGGCCGACCAGCACCGGGTCCGGCATCACCCGGTCGCCGGAGCGCAATGCGACACCGCCGGCCTCGCGAATGGCGGCAATCGACCTGGCAAGGTGCTGGTTGGTCCCCATGCGGCCGGTAACGCCGTGCATAATGATACCCAATCGCTGCTCGGCCATATGTCAATCCTCTTTCATGATCTTGTTATTCCATGCCCAGTAAGCGGTAGACACGACGCGTATAGGCGCCAAAACGCTCCTCGGTCTTCATGCTGAGCTCACGCGGATAGGGTAAGTCGACGGCGAAGAAGTCCGCCATTTTTGCCGGTCCCGCCGTCATTACGGCGACATGCGTGCCGAGGAAAACCGCTTCTTGTATGCCGTGCGTTACGAAAACAATGGTTTTGCGGCTCTCTTGCCAGATGCGCAGCAGTTCCAGGTTCATTTTCTCGCGCGTGAGTGCGTCGAGCGCACCGAACGGCTCGTCCATCAAAACGAGCTTCGGATCATGGATCAACGCCCGGGCGATCGCCGCCCGCTGCTGCATGCCGCCGGAAAGCTCGTACGGGTAAGATTCCTCGAAACCGGTCAGCCCGACCATATTCAACAAATCGCGCGCCCGTTCGCGGGCCTGCTTCATCGGCAAGCCCAGGATTTCCGCCGGCAACAGGACATTGTCGGTCACCTTGCGCCATTTCAGCAGCAACGCCTGCTGGAAGACCATGCCGACGTCGCGCCCGGCCTCGAAGGTATGGCCGCCGGAACCGACCGTCACGGTGCCGCCGTCGTGGCCATGCAGACCGGCCAGGATCTTGAGCAATGTCGATTTGCCGCAGCCCGACGGCCCAACCAAGGAAACCAGCTCGCCGGCAGCGACGTCCAAGGTGACGTCCGACAGGGCCAGAAATTCCGTCTTCCGCGTTCGGTAAACCTTGCGAACGTTCTCGAGCCTGATGAACGGTGTTGTCATTCCTAGTCGATAGCAAAGCCGGAACGGCCGGTAAAGGCGTCCGATCAATTCGACGGCGCTTAATGTCCGCTCACTTGCAGTGCCATGTCCCGGTCGTAGGGCAGGGCCGGGGTCACGAAGGGATTGTCGTTTCGGACGTAGTGCAGCGCACAGGCCCGGCGCCAGTCCGCGGAGCGATTGTCCGACGATTGATGCAGGGTGGTGCCGTGATGCAGTGAGATGCCGCCTTTCGGCACCGGTGCCGGGCGCATCGCATGGCGGTCGGCAACGGCGGCCGGTATCTGCAAATTGAACGGACTGTCCGCCGGCGCTTCATGCGCCAGCACGGACCCACGATGGCTGCCGTCGGCGAATTGCAGGCAGCCGTTCTTCACGGTTGCCGCGTCCAAGGCGATCCAGACCGTGATCAAGCCGTCCAAATCAGCCGGGCCGAAATAGAAATTGTCCTGGTGGACCGGCTTGGGCCCGCCGCCATGGGGCGGCTTGAAGAAGATTTGACTGAAATAGACGGTGACGCCCTTGCCGATGATTTGTTCGACCACGTCCAACAAACGTAGATCGGCGGCCAGCCGGCGAAAGGTCGGTCGATGGTGGTGGGGGTTGTCGAGCTTACGCACCGCCGCGACGCCGCCGTCGGTTTCCTCCAGATACCATTGGCGCTCGGCCGCGTCCAAGCCGGCGATGAAGGCGTCGGACCAGGCCACGGCATCCGCTATAGCCGCATCCATCTCGGCCGGCTCGAAGATGCCCGCAAGCGTCACATGACCGGCACGCCGATAGCGCTCGAGATCGGCCGGACTGATCGACATGGCGCATCTCCTATTGGCTCACTGCCAGGGAATGCTACCATCGTCAGTGGCCCTTTCCATAGCAATCAAGGCATCGAGCATGACAGAGCCCGACAGCGCGCCCGAGCGCTTCCGAGACGTCGATCATTTGGAAGACGTCATGACCGTCCCGGACAGCGCCGTGATCGACGATTTGAGCGGTTTGTCCGGCGACATCGTCATCCTCGGCATCGGCGGCAAGATGGGGCCGACCTTGGCGCGGCTCGCCAAACGGGCAGCGCCTGAGAAAACCATTATCGGTGTCGCCCGGTTCAGCGAACCGGGCCTTGCAGAGAAACTAACCGCCTGGGGCATCGACTGCCACCGGGCCGATCTGCTGGATCGCCAACAAGTCGCCGCCTTGCCCGATGCAGAGAACGTGATTTTCATGGCCGGGCGCAAATTCGGCTCCGTCGGCCAAGAAGAGCTGACCTGGGCCATGAACGCCTATGTTCCCGCACTGATCGCCGAACGCTATGCCAAGGCGCGGATCGTCGGCTTTTCGACCGGCTGCGTTTATCCGTTCGTCGCCGTCGACCAGGGCGGCGCGACCGAGGCCGTGGCCCCGACGCCGCCGCCCGGCGAATACGCCAATTCCTGCGTCGGACGAGAGCGCATGCTGCAGCATTTTTCCGTCAGCAACGCCACGCCGGGGCGAATCATCCGACTGAATTACGCCATCGACATGCGCTATGGCGTGCTCCACGACATCGCCGTCAAGGTCCGCGACGGCCAGGAGATCGACCTTGCCATGGGTCATGTCAACGTCATCTGGCAGGGCGACGCCAATGCCATGGTCTTGCGGTCCTTGCGCCAATGCACGACGCCGACCAGCCCGCTCAACGTCAGCGGCCCGGAAACCATCGCGATCCGCTGGCTGGCGGCGGCGTTTGGCGAGCGCTTCGAGCGCGCGCCGCGCTTCGTCGGCACCGAGCAGCCGACCGCCTGGTTGGTCAATACGACCCAGGCCATGGGCCTGTTCGGCTATCCCCGCGTGCCCTTGACCCGGATGATCGACTGGGTCGCCCATTGGGTCGGCGATGCCATGCCCTCGCTCGGCAAGGCCACCCACTATGACAGCCGAGACGGTGACTACTGATCCGCCGGCGATCCGCGCGCTGGGCGCCGATGATGCCAGCGCCGCGGCGCGGCTTTCGGCGCTATGCAACTGGAATCAAACCGCGGCGGATTGGCGCCTCATGTGCGCCCTTGGCCAAGCCTACGGCATCGACGGTGTCAACGACACACTAACAGCGACGGCACTCAGTCTGCCCTATGACAGTGGCTTCGGCTGGATCAGCATGGTCCTGGTCGACCCCGATTGGCGCCGACAGGGCCTCGCCAGCGCGCTCATGGCACGCTGCATCGACGATCTCAGGCGCCAGGATCGAACACCGATCCTCGACGCCACACCGGCCGGCCGGCCGGTTTACGAAAAACTCGGCTTCAAAGCGTTCGCCGGGCTCAGCCGGCTTCACCGCGGCGCCGCGAAACCCGCCGCGCCCAACCGTCAAGGCGCTGGGATTCGACCGCTCGGCGACAGCGATTGGCCGGCGGTGTTGGCCCTGGACACGAAGGCATTCGGCGCCGACCGCGGCGCCATCTTGCGCCATCTCGCCGGCCGCTGGGCCGCTGCCGCCTGGGTCAGCGAATCAACCGCCGGCATCGACGGCTTCATTCTCGGGCGCGATGGCCGCGCGGCGCATCAACTCGGGCCGCTGGTCGCGACACGCGAAGACAGCGCCCGCGCGCTGCTCAGCGCAGCGATATCTGTCAGTGAAGAGGCACTCTACATCGATCTGTTCGATGATCATCCGGCGATCGCCGGATGGCTGGGCGCCCAGGGTTTCGCCGCCGAGCGGCCGTATTACCGGATGGCGGCCGGGCCGATCCCGGCACCCGGCGACAGCGCGCTTACCGTCGCCGCCGCCGGGCCGGAACTTGGTTAGGGCTTATTGCGCCATCTTGATCGTCATATCGATATTGTCGTTGCTGTAGGCCGACTTGATATCGAAGGGTTTGTCGAGTTTGAAATAGGTTTCGATCAGCTTGTAGTCGCTCGCCATACGCGCCGGGTCGAAATAGCCGAGCGCGCCTTTACGCGATGAATCGGCGTCCATCAGTTCGACCACCAGCTTCCAGTTCGCCAAAGCGTCTTTGTACTTGATGCCCGAATTGGCCTTGATCAGCGCCTTGAGGCAGGGATCGGCATCTTTGACGCAGGCGCTGTAGGCCTTTTGCGTGACCCCGACCAAGCTCTGGACGGTTTTCGGGTTGGCCTTCATGTAGGCGCCGTTGACGATGACCGAATTGCCGTAAGGGTTGACGCCCAATTCCTTGCCGGAGACGAACCCCATGTCGTCGCCGAAGACCCGCTGAAAGATGAAGTGGATGTTGTAGAATGACGTAGTGGCGTCGATCGAGTCGGTCTTGAGCGCCGAGATCTTGGCGTTTGGCTGCACGTTGACCCATGTCACTGCCTTAGGATCGAGGCCGCTGGACTTGGCGAATGCCGGCCACATTTGCCGGGCGGCGTCCCAAGGCGGATTGCCGATCTTGCGTCCGGCCAGATCCTTCAGCGATTTGATGCCCGAGCTTTTTTTCCAATAGAAGCCATAAGGCGAGTTGGCGTAGATGTTGAAGACGGCGACCAGATCGGCGCCTTTGCTCTTGTTCACCAGGGCGGTGCCGAGATCGGCGATGCCGAACGGGTTCTTGCCGATGCCGACGCGTTGCGACGACAAGGTCGAGCCCTTGCCTTGTTCGACGGTCAGGTCGATGCCGGCCTTTTCGTACCAACCCTCCTGCAAGGCATAATAGATCGGCGAGTGATCGCCGCCGGCCACCCAATTCAAGATCAAACTGACCGGCTCAGCCGCCTGCGCCGTTTGTGCCGCCAGCGTCAGGCCGGCCGATAGGGCGGCAACGCGCCCGAGCCGTGACATTTTTCCAACCATTACTATTCTCCCGATGACCAATTTTGTTGCATGCTTGTGGTGATTATCCGCGTCACAGTACGATAGGCGAGGGACCGAATGCTGTCCATGCGGCAGCAAGCCATCGTAAAGCAAAGGAGCAACCGTGTCCGTCACATGGACCGACCTGCCCGAATCGGTAATGGCGACATTGCGAGACGGTATTGTCATTCCGGCCCACCCCCTGGCGCTCGATGCCCACGGCGCTTTCGATCGCCGGCGCCAGCGCGCGCTCACCCGATATTATGTCGATGCCGGCGCCGGCGGGCTGGCCGTCGGCGTCCACGCCACGCAATTCGAAATCCGCGACCATGGGCTCTACGAACCAGTGCTGCGCCTGGCCGCGGAGGCGGCCGATGAATGGACCGACCGGCCGCTGGTTCGCATTGCCGGTCTGGCCGGCGACACCCGGCAGGCCCGTCAGGAGGCGGCGATAGCCGTCGATCTTGGCTATCACGCCGGTCTGTTGAGCCTGGCGGCGTTGCGCGGCGCCAACGAAGACACACTGATCGAGCATTGCCGGGCGATCGCTGGGGACATGCCCCTGATCGGATTCTATTTGCAGCCGGCGGTCGGCGGCATCCCGCTCGGCAGAGACTTCTGGCGGCGGTTCGCCGAGATCGACAACGTCATCGCGATCAAGGTGGCGCCGTTCGACCGCTACGCCACGCTGGATGTCATGGCCGGTATCGTCGCCGCCGGCGCCGAGGACCGGATCAGCCTCTATACCGGCAACGACGACCATATCCTGCTCGATCTGGTCACACCGTTCCAAGTCCGGCGCGGCGACGACCTGGTCGATCTGCGGTTCGTCGGCGGCCTGCTCGGCCATTGGAGCGTTTGGACGCAATCGGCGGTCGCGCTGTTGGCACGCGCCAAGGCGGACGTTGCCGACGGCCGGATCAGCGCCGAGCTGCTGGCCCTGGATTCCCGCATCACCGATTGCAACGCGGCGATTTTCGATGTCGCCAACGCTTTCAAGGGATGCATCGCCGGCTGCAATGAAGTTTTGCGCCGACAAGGCCTGCTCGCCAGTAATCGCTGCCTCAACCTGGACGAGAGCCTCGGGCCCGGGCAACAGGAGGAAATCGACCGGGTCTATCGCGACCACCCGGATTTGAACGACGACGCCTTCGTCGCCGCTAACCTGGATCGCTGGTTGTCATGAAGCTAGAGCAAATTTCGACCATAGGGAATCGTTTGATGGGGGCAAATCGGCTTTTCGGGCAGGCGCGGTGCGCAGCGCGATGTGGGGCATCGGGCAAGCATCGCAACGCACCCGAAAAGCCGATTTGCCCCACCGAAGGCCGGGTTCTTTTGCGCCGTGGCGGCGTCGCGCGTCTTATGAGATGTCCCACATCGCATGGCGACGTGCTCCTTGCCACGACGCAAAATAATCCCGGTCAAACGGTTCCCTATGATCGAAACTTGCTCTAGATCGGCATTTGCGCCACAGCGAAGCATAGGGCGGCGAAACCATGGAAGAGACCGCGGTCAAAGCCAAAAAAATAGGGCTGGCGATCGCCATGCATCTAGCGTTGGTCGTTGTTTGGCAATTGTGGATCGATTGGGGCGAGGTGCCGGCCTACATCATGCCGTCGCCGGCCGACACCGTCGCGACATTGTTTGATGAGGAATACGTCTGGGCCGCCAATACCCTGTCGACCGGGATCACTATCTACGCCGGATTCTGGCTGGCAGTAGCGGTCGGTGTCGCCATGGCCTTGCTGTTTTCCTGGTCGACGACGTTGAACGCCGCCTTCATGCCGCTGATTGTCAGTCTGAACATGATTCCGAAGGTGGCGCTGGGGCCGTTGTTCATCGTCTGGTTCTCCTACGGCGTCGGCCCCAACATCATCATCGCCTTTTCCATCTGTTTCTTGCCGATCCTGATCACCATGGCGCGGGGTTTGCGCGATACCGAGCCCGACCTGATCGATCTGGTGCGCGCCGTCGGCGCCTCGCGCTGGCAGATCTTCACCAAGATCCAGTTGCCCGGTGCCTTGCCGCATCTGTTTTCCGGCATGAAAGTGGCGGTCGTTCTGGCGGTTGCCGGCGCCATCGTCGGCGAGTTCATCGCCTCCGAAAAAGGCCTCGGCTATCTGATCCTGCAAGTGCAAGTCGCCCTCGACACCGCGGCCATGTTCATGGCGGTGCTGTTGATCACCTTGGTCGGCGTCAGCCTCTATGCCCTGGTGCTGATCCTGGAGCGGATTTTCGTGGTGCGTGATGCCCGCGTCGAGTGAAGCCTCCAAGACGCCGATGGGTGGTTTTCGCGTGCTCGACCTGTCGCGGATCTTGGCCGGCCCTTATGCCACCATGGTGCTCGGCGATCTCGGCGCGGAGGTGATCAAGATCGAGCGTCCGGGCGGCGGCGACGACACCCGGGCTTTCCTGCCGCCGGACACCGCCGGCATTTCGACCTATTTTTTGACCGTCAACCGCAACAAAAAAAGTGTCACCCTCGACCTCAGCCGGCCCGAAGGCCGCGACGCCTTTCTGACCCTGGCGGCCCAAGCCGACGTCATCGTCGAGAACTACCGGACCGGCGTCACCCAGCGCCTCGGCATCGACTATGACGCCGTGCGCCAAGTAAACGCGGCGATCGTCTATGCCTCGATCTCCGGTTACGGCCGCGACGGGCCGGCGGCCATGCGGCCCGCGGTCGATCCGATCCTGCAGGCCGAAAGCGGCTTGATGACCCTGACCGGGGAGGCCGACGGCGCGCCCATGCGCACCGGGGTCTCCTTGGTGGATGTGGTCGCCGGCCTGTTCGCGGCGCAAGCAATCTCCGCGGCGTTGCTGCACCGGCAGTCAAGCGGCGAAGGCCAATTCCTCGAAGTCGCGCTCTATGATTCGGCGATCGCCATGCTGGCCAATTTTTCCGGCAATTATCTGCTGGCCGGCAGCGAACCGCGGCGCGTCGGTAACGGCAATCAGGTGGCGCAGCCGGTCGGCTTGTTCCACGCCGCCGATGGCGATTTCATGCTGGCCGTCACCAGCAACCGGCTGTTCCGACGGCTTGCCGAAACGGTGTTGCAACAGCCGGCGCTGGCCGACGATCCGGCCTTTGCCGACACCAGCGCCCGGCTCCGAAATGCCGACCGCCTAATCGCGCTCATGAATGAAATCTTCGCCACCGGCCCGGTATCGCAATGGCTCGACCGCTTAAGCGAGGCCGGCGTCCCGGCCGGCCGCATTCAGTCGGTCGCGGAGGCTTTGGACGCGCCGCTGACCAAGGCGCGCGGCTTGATCGAGAACCAGCAGCACACAAAGCTTGGCACCATCCCGACCTTGGCCTCGCCGATGCGGCTCGCGAAAACCCCGGTCTCGGTCAGTACCGGCGCGCCGCTGCTCGGCGAACACACCGAAACCGTGCTGCGCGAGATCGGCGGCTTCGACGACACCGCGATCACCGCCTTGCGGGCGGCCGGCATCCTGGGTGACGAGCCCGGGCCTTGATCAGGTTGGCCCGACTAAGTCGGCGCCATAGGCGAAAATCGCCGGCGTGCCGCCGGTGTGGATGAACAGCATGGTCTCACCGGACCCGGCCTTGCCGGCAAGGTCGAGAAACCCGGCCATGGTCTTGGCGGTGTAGGTCGGATCCAGGATCAGGCTTTCGCTCCGGGCGGCGCGGGTCAAGGCGTCGATTGTCGCCGGATTGAGGCAGCCGTAGCCGGGCGCCAGGAATGCGTCGGTCACGACAATGTCCGCATCCGACACCGGTGACGGCATCCTTAAGAAATCGGCGATTTCCCGGCAGCGGGCGGCGAGGCGGGGCACTTGCAAGTCGGCCGAGCGGCGGACGCAAACGCCGGTCACGGGCACGGCGCTGCCCAACGCCCGGAGCCCGAACAGCAGGCCGGCATGGGTGTTGCCGCTGCCCGAGGCGACGACGACCCGGTCGACAGTAAGGTCACGAGCCTTCATGTCGTCGAGGATCTCCGCCGCCGCGACGATGTAGCCGAGCGCGCCGAGCGGCGCGTGTCCCGGCCCTAGGGGGATGATGTAGGGCCGTCGGCCCTGGCCGGCCAAGTCGTCGGCGAGTTCGTTGAGCCGGCGGTCGGCGCCGGCCTCGTCCTCACCGTCCGGATAGGCGTGCAGGGTGGCGCCGAGCAGCCGGTCGAGCAGGACGTTGCCGGAGGTGTGATAAAGCGCATCGTCGCGTGCCACCCGCTCTTCGAGTTGGATGTGGCAGGTCATGGAAAACAGCCGGGCGGCCGCCGCCGCGGTCCGCACGAAGTTGGATTGCACGGCGCCGGTGATCAGCACCGTGTCGGCGCCTTGGGCCTTGGCCTCGCCGAAATAGAACTCGAGCTGGCGCACCTTGTTGCCGCCGAAGGCGAGCCCGGTGCAGTCGTCGCGTTTCACAAAAAGCTCTACGCCGAATTCTGCCGACAGGTTGGCCATGTGATCCATCGGCGTCGGACTATGGCCGAGCCGAACACGCGGCAAGTCGTCGAGCCGCCCAAACGCATTTTGCACCACCGCACCTCATTTCCGCTGTCGTCCCGCCGTCTTTCCTATAGAATTCCGTGGCATTGATAAAGTCGGAGGACGCCATGCGTCTCGAAGGGTCCTGCCATTGCGGCACGGTGCGGTTTCGCTTGGAAAGCGCGCACGCTTACCCATTCAACCGCTGTTACTGTTCGATTTGCCGCAAGACCGCCGGCGGCGGCGGCTATGTCATCAATCTCGGCGGCGATTACGAGACGTTCGAAGTTGTGGCCGGCAAAGACAATGTCGGTGTTTATCAAGCCGAATTGCCCGACGGAAAAAGCCCGCTCAAGCGGCATTTTTGCAAGACCTGCGCCAGCGCACTTTGGGTCTGGGACCCACGCTGGCCCGAATTGGTGCATCCTTTCGCCTCGGCCATCGACACACCGCTGTCGGCGGCGCCGGAAACCACCCATCTGTTGCTGTCCGCCAAGCCCGACTGGGTGGCGGTCGCGGCCGGGCCGAACGATCAGCAATTCGACGGCTATCCCGACGAATCGATCGCCGCCTGGCACCAGCGGCTCGGGCTCGAGACCTAACTATTCGGCTGATTGATTTAAGGCATCGAGCCCGAGTTCCGCCCGTAGGGCGGCGGTCGCCGCCTGTTTGGCGTCTTCCAGGGGAATGCCGGTGGCGTCGGCGATGCGCGGATAGGCGTTGAACCCGGCAATCACCGCCGCCGCGTCGACCATGGCGGCTTCGCCGAGGCTATCGACGACGGCTTGGCGGGCGCCGGCGATGGCATCCAAATCGCGGCCGCAGATGGCCTCCGCGAAGGCATTGAGCGGCCCGCCGGCGGGAATGCTCATCGCACCCGTAGCGTCGCCGGAGACCGCGTCGAGGTCGTAGGTATCACCGGTATCCTGGCCGCTCACACGGAGCCGCATGGCATGGCTGGTGGTTCAGTAATAACACCCGAGCAGCGCCGAGGCGCGCGCCGCCAAGAACTCCATCTGCGCCCGCGAAATCGCGCGATCCAGCCCATCGAGTTCATGAACCCGCGGGTCTTCCAGGTACAAGGTATTGAGCAGCGCCCACATGCGCCGGGTCTCCGCCGGCAGCAAGGTCAGCGCCCGGCGAATATAGAAATGGGAGTCGTTGGCGTAGAAATCGGCGAAATCCGGTTCAACATCCTCCGGCGCAATGGTCGCGACCCAGCCCGGCCCGGGCTTGGCAGAAGCCGCCCGCTGCCGCGGCGGCGCGCCGGCGACCGGATCCGGCAATGCTGGCGGCGCCATGCCGATACCGAGGAGATAGGCATCGATGGTGATCGTCAGCACGGTGACACTGACGATTTCGATGAATTCGTCTTCGGCCATGCCGCCGGCCAGCGCCCGGCCGAGCCACGCCTCCGTCAGGCGGCCCGAATCGCGGGTCAACCGATGGACGACATCGATCCACGCGGCGGGCAGGGCGCCGGTCTGGTCGTGCTCGCCGTCAACCGCATAGGGCGTGAGCGCCGCCTTCTGGCGCGCGCAGAGATCGCAACCCCAAGCCCAGCGCGCCTCGGCGGCAACCGCCAGGCGGGTGGCGCCGTCAAGCCAATCGCCGGGCGCCCCAAGCTCGGCCCAAGCCTGCTCCAACGCTGCCTGTATCTCCGGGCGCATCGCCACCGGCGCTCCGTCAAACACCATCCCCATGGTCTAAGTCCGTTTCTGCCTGTCACATCCAGTGAAACTATAGCCGGCAACGGGCCCGTGGCGAAACACTCGGCGTCAGACCGCGTTCGATCTTAACGGATGCGGTCAGGGCCGCGACTGCGGCCCCGGCGCGGCTAGCGCCGCCCCCGCGGAGCCATGCGCCACAGGCGCATTGGCGTGAGCGCGACAAATAGCCCCCGATCGGGGGTGACAATTAACACAGCGTCGGCGTTGTGAACGGCACAGCGGAATATAACGGTTCAGGCGATGATCTCCTCATCAAACAGGAGAAACATTATGACCCGCATCACCAACACCCTCACCGCCGCCATCGTCGTTCTTAGCATCGCCAGCCCGGCTCTCGCCAAAGCCCCGAGCATCGGTTCCGGCCTGTCCACGCAGAAGATCGCCGCCACGCTCGCCAAGCAGCCGCGCGGCGCCGATGTTCTCAAATCCGGCCTGGCCGCGCAAAAGAAGCGTTTTGATGCGCGGAAGTCCGTCACCACCAAAATCAAACGCCGCGCCGGCAGCAATCTTGCCGACCTGCGCCACCGCGGCGACGTCGCCCGGCATGCCCGGCTCCGCACCAAGGTCAAGGCGACTTTGACCAAGGCCGCCAAGCCGCGCGTTGGCTTCAAGGCGAAGCCGAGCAAGGTCAAATTTTCGGTTTCCAAGAAGATGACGACCGTTGGCGATCGCTTCAAAACCAAGACCCGCGGCAAAGGCGGCATGACCTCGGCCCAGGCCCGCAAGCTCAACGCGTCGAAAAAGGCCGCCTCGCCGAAATACGCTGCCTACCGCAACAACCAAAAATCCCTGCGCAAAGCCAAAGCCGCCCGCAAGGCCGCCAAAACCGCGCGCACCGCGAAAAAAGCGGCCAAGACGGTGAAGACCGTGAAGCGGCTGAAGACCATTGGTAAGATCGCCACCGGCGGTGCCGCCACCATGGTCGTCGGCGCGGCCCTCGGCGTGAAAATTCCGGACGCCGTCGACGCCGCCCTCTGGACCGCCAAGACCCTTTCCAACCCGGCCCAGGCTCCGAAGCGTATCGCCGCCCTCGCCGTCGGTGCCGTCAAAACCACCGCCACCGCGCTTTCGACCCTGACCAAGCCCAAGAAGATGGTGAAGAACCTCGGCAAAGCCGCCAAGTCGGTCGGATGCGGTTTCGTCAGCCTGTTCGGCGCCAAGTGCCGCTAAGACGCTAGCGCCCCGTAACACGCCCCCGGCTCACAGAGTTGGGGGCGATTTTTTGTGCCTAGACCGCGTTTGATTGTGAATTACGCGGTCAGGGCCGCCCCCGCGGAGCCATGCGCCAAAGGCGAATTGGCGTGAGCGCAAAATGAAACCTAACCCCCGATATGATTTTCGATCGCCGGTAGGGTGTTGATGTAGCGGGCGATGGCGCGGCGGTCCGCGTCGGTGAGAAATTTATAGCCGTCCTCGACGGCTTCGCCCATGACGCCTTCCGCTATTTCCCAATCCGGCTTGGTGCCGGATTTCAGGAAGAAGGTGAGCTGGTCGACCGACCAGCCGATGCCGGTCGCGGGGGCCGGCGTGACGTTGGGCACGGCGTCGCCTTCGGGACCGTCTTCGGTACCGGCCATCCATAAGCTCCGGTCCAACGCGCCGACAAAATTGCGCGGCGTGTGGCATTCGCTGCAATGGGCCAACGCGGTGGCCAGATAGGCGCCGCGGTTCCATTCGTCGTCTTCGGCCGTGTCGGCGGCGAAATCGCCTTGGTCAAAGAACAGCAGGTTCCAAAACCGCATCGGCCAGCGCCAGCCGAACGGCGGCGTGACGTCATGGTCGCGGTTTTCTTGTGCCACGGGCGGCAGGGAAAACAGATAGGCCTTGATGGCGAGCGCGTCTTGGTCGCGCATCCCCGTGTAGGAGGTGTACGGGAAGACCGGGAAATAGTGCGATCCGTCGGGCGCCACGCCTTTTTTCAAGGCGGCGAGAAAGTCAGCGTCCGTCCAGCTGCCGATGCCGGTCGCTTTGTCGGGGGTGATGTTGGGGCTGTAGAACGTGCCGAACGGCGTCTCAAGCGCGCGGCCGCCGGCGAACGGCACTCCTTTTCCCTTTTTGTCGGTGTGACAGCTGACGCAGCCGGCGGCGCGCGTGACGTAGGCGCCACGCTCCACCGCCGTGTCGGCCGCCGCCGACGGCAGCGACCAAACGGTGATCAAGCACGTCACAACGCCGCCAAGACGCAGGCGTTTTCGGTATCCGATCAACGGCGGTAAAAGTGAGCGGGGCAAAGCCCCTATTTCATTTTTTTGCGGCGTTCGGCGTCGCGCAGATCATAGTGACAGGCGTTGCAGGCATTCATGACACCGGCGAGGGCGTTGGCCACGTCCTTCTCTTCACCGGCCTTGGCGGCGGCGACGAGAGTGGCCGCTGCCTCGGCGACCTTGCCATGGCCTTTGCGCACCGGTTCGGGCAACCGTTCGATGCCGGAGATGTAGGTTTCGCGCTTCTGCAATGTTTCGGCGATCGTCGCCGCGCGTTTCATATCGAAAACCATCATCGCGGCGGTGATGCCCTGAATGTCGCTCAGGCCGCCGACCATAGCCCCCCATACCGGCTTCGGCGCATGTTTCTTCTGAGCCATCGCGGCGCCGCCAAGACCAAGCGTTGCACTCACCACCAGCGCCACGGACGCTAAAACTATTTTGTTCATCACAGACCCTCCCTGTTGGACTTCGACCATGTCCACTGATCGTGCCATCGCGAGCCCCCTGCCTCGAACTCACAATTTCGCGAGCGTTCGAGGGCATAAGACTTAAGTCCGCAGGACTATGGAGGGACTGTCCGTCAGGTTGGATCTAGACCGCGTTCGTCTTCGATGAACGCGGTCAGGGCCGCGACTGCGGCCCCGGCGTGTTTAGCGCCGCCCTCGCGGAGCCAGGCGCCGCAGGCGCATTGGCGTGAGCGCGACAGATGAGGACCTGATTCGATGGTAATCGAAGCAGGTCTCAAGCCTGCCAAAACGGCTTGTTGGCCTCGCACTCGCATTGCCAGGGGCTGAGCCCCATGTCGGCCAATTCGTGCCGGCTGGCGCGTTGCAGAAAGGCACGATTGTGGATCCGCCTGTGCCAGAGCCGAAACAGCGCCTGCAAGGCCGTGACCGGCTGGAAAGGCTCGGTGCTGTGCAATCTGATATAGTCTGTGATGTCAGTCATTGGTGTTGCCTCATTCAAATACCGTCAAACAACACTCCCGCCGATGCAACATTATCGCCATGGCGCCAACCGCGTCATTGATCGAGATCAATCAGATATTCATACCCGTCCGCCAGACTGGACAGCCGGCCACGCGCCGGTCATCATTGCCCGGCTAACGCCAAGGAATCTGGGAAAAACCAGCAGACACATGTCAACGCGCCACAACGTCGTCTTAGAACCGGAAGACCTATCGGCGGATCGGGCAGAGCCGTTGCACGAGAAGAACCGCCAGTTCCTGCAATACTGGCTCAGTATTCGTCATGGCGGCCACATGCCGCTCAAAGACGATTTCGACCCGGTCAGCATTCCTGACTTGCTGAACTGCATCTGGTTGCTGGATTACCGCGGCCCGGAAGAGATCTTGGTGCGGCTTTGCGGCACCTCCATCGACCGGCGCTTCGGCATCGAGATCACCGGCCGCAATCTCCTGAGTTTGATCCCCGTCGACTTGCGCTCCATCTATGGGGCGATGTTCGGCGACATCTGCCGACTGCCCTGCGGCTACCTGACCAGCGGCGATATCCTGCTGCACGGTACCAGGCGAACCACGGAAGCCATCTACCTACCGCTGGCCGGCGCCGACGGCCGGGTAGATGTGGTCGCCGGCTCGACCCACCTATTCGACAGCTCCCACGAAGTCGGCAACCTGGACGGAAAAATCGCCGGGATCGTGGACCATCGGCATGCGCGGTTGGTGTTGTCGTAGGTTGGCGGGACGGGGTGGTGGCTTAGCGATAGGTTCTGCGGTGCAGGCAGTTTGTTGGTGGCCAAATTAAGCAATATCGATGACAGCACGCTAATTGGTCTACTGGCATGACGCTGCAGTCCTGTCATCGCAATTCCACAAGGTTCATAGACTGAACCTTGTGGTCAAAACCAAAAAATACGGCACAACAAGGAATGAAAGTGAGGTAATATACTGTCATGAGATTCGAAGTCATTTCCGATAGTCGACGTGCGCCCAATGAAGGTCGGCGTGTTGGTTATCTATGGGCAGACAATTGGAATGACTGGTTTAAGTATCAAACGCTCTTTTATCTGACCTACTTCGATGATGCAGGTGAAAAACATGTAATTGGATCGGTCAAAATCGGACAGTTTGGCATGGCGGAAGATCAGTCACGACCTGATCTACCCGAAAAATTTGAAGAACTGGACGCGCGCTTCTTTTCACTCGGTCAGGACGCTGAATATTATTCGGCGATAATGGCCTTGGAGCCGGAGACGGCAAACTCATTTCTTGCTGCACTCAACGACATTGCTGCCAATGAAGAGCTTTATCAACAAACTCTCGAAGAAGACGTGACCGGTGTATCGCTGCTGCGCTACGTTAATATGAGAACCATTGAAGAGCAGTATCGCCGCATACTTGGTGGCGGCGCAGAACTTACCGATTATACATTCCGCTATGCGGGTCCTGCGCCATTGATTGAGGATGTTGACCCGCTCTATCTCGAATTCGATGTTACGCCGAATTCGCGACCGCCGACCAACATCCATGTCCTAATCGGGCGAAATGGCGTCGGGAAGACATTTCTCCTCAACGCCATGACTCGCGCCCTAGTATCGTCAGATAGCGATAAGGACAAGGATGGTCAATTCAAATCCGTCGGTGACGAGTTTGAAGAGGTACGCGCAAGCCCATTCGCAAATATTTTGTCGATTACATTCAGTGCTTTTGACGACTTCCAAATTGTGCGCCAGAACCGCAACGCGACTGAAGGAGTCCGCTACACCAATGTAGGACTGCGCAAGCGGATGAAGAACAAGAAAGATAAGTGGATCACGATCACCCGCGGCCCCGATGATCTCGCCAGAGAATTTTCACTTAGTGCTAAACTCTGTGCGAGAGGGATCAAAGCCGAGCGTTGGCGCAAGGCGCTGATCACGCTTGAAGCCGACCCGTTATTCGCCGAGGCCGAAGTCGCGGGCCTTGCCGACGTGGACGAAGAGAGTTTCGGGCGTGTGGCCGGCAGACTTTATAGACGGCTCAGCTCAGGTCATAAGATTGTATTGCTGACAATCACGAAGCTTGTTGAAACTGTGGAGGAGAAAACGCTTGTAATAATGGATGAACCGGAAGCGCATCTCCATCCGCCACTGCTGGCCGCTTTTGTGCGCGCCTTGTCAGACTTGCTCATTAACCGAAACGGCGTCGCCATTATCGCCACCCATTCCCCCGTGGTGTTGCAAGAGGTTCCAAGTTCCTGTGTCTGGAAAATCGTTCGTCATGGCGGCGCAGCTGAAGCAAGCCGTCCGGAGATTGAAACCTTTGCCGAGAATGTCGGTGTTCTGACAAGAGAAGTTTTCGGTCTCGAAGTTACACGTTCCGGCTTTCACAAAATGCTGGCGGATGCTGTGCGGGACGAGCAGCGAATCAGAGAGGTGCTTAGGAAATTTGACAATGAACTGGGTGCCGAAGGGCGCGCGTTGATCAATAGCATGATTGCGTCGAGAGACGCCGACAAGGCTGATTAGATGTGGTCTGTGGTTCGGCCGGAACTGGATGCCGGCAAGACTTTTGAAACGTGCATCGAACGGGTCAGGAACCCGGCCACACGGCGCTGTCTTACGGCGATACGCCCCAACATAGAGGTCGCAGCAACCGATTATGTGGAAAAAGCCAAAGCCGGTGAACTCCATCTGATTCAGCAAACAGATGCAGTCGGCACCGTCCCTGGCAGCGAGATGGTTAAGACTTATGACGAGCGCATGGCGAAGAAAGGTCAGCCGGGCCGTCCCATTTATGACCAGATCAAGCTGCTGCCGAGGGGCGATCGTTGCCCTTTTTGTGATCATAGAAACGTCTCAACATTAGATCATTTTCTGCCGAAAACGCGCTATCCAATTTTCGCTGTAGCTCCTTTCAATCTCGTTGGCGCCTGCGCAGACTGCAATAGGACGAAGTTGGACACCGCCCCGACCAGCGCGGAAGATACCGTGCTGCACCCGTACTTCGATGACGTGAATGACCAACAATGGCTCTTCGCCCGAGTTGTCCAGACGGTTCCTGCGGCCGTCACCTTCCACGTAATCGATGTAGACAAATGGGACGATGTCTTGAACGCTCGGATCGCCCGTCAGTTCAACCTTTTGGGTCTAGCCGATCTTTATTCAAGCCAAGCCGCGCGTGAGACGACGGACATAAGACGAAACCTGGAACGGCATTTCGAGTATGGCGGTGCCGCCGTAGTACGCGCTGAACTTGAATACCAATGGGAGTCCCGCCAACAGAACCGAGCCAATTCTTGGCAAACAGCCACCTATGAAGCGCTTGCTGAATCTGACTGGTTCTGCGATGGGGGTTTCTCTGAAATTTGATATTTTGAACGCAAGGAACGTCATCAGTTAATACTACAGCCTGAATATTTTGTTGATCGGGAACAAAATTTTTCGCGTCAGACCGGCTGCCTGGCGGGAGGGGTAGCAGTGTAAGATTGACTAGCGATGACGCTGACGGAAAGGATTTCCACAATAGTGCAAATGGTTCGTCTGACGATGGGCCGTGTAGCTTCAGAAAAAATTGGTGCCGCCTGGGTGACTCGAACACCCGACCCCAGCATTACGAATGCTGTGCTCTACCAGCTGAGCTAAGGCGGCATTGCGGCGGGAAGATAGGGTTTTCCGGGCGCCGCTGCAAGCATCATCGCGGGCTCGGCCCGTGGCTCAGCCTGCCGCGGCGCTGCCCGACGTTGGTTCCGGCGCTGCGAGCGCTTCCCGGGTTTCGGTCGGGGCCGCCATCAGGCCCGCCGAGCGGGCCCGGTCGGCGGCTTCCGCATCGGCGTCTTGTAGCCCGGCGAAGGCGCCGCAGGCTGGGCAGAGTGCTTCGTAGTCGGCATGGAAATGGCCGCATTCGCGGCAGCGCCAGCGGCCGGCCTGGGGCGCGTGGGCGGCTTTGACCAGCCAGTCGCGGGCGGCGGCGGCGTTGCCTTTGTAGGTTTCCTCGAACTCGGCCATGAGCCGGCAGACGCGCTGGTCCGGGTCGGTGTCCTGGGCGGTCAGCGCTTCGAGGGCGCTGCGCGTCCGTTGCCAATCTTCGGCGCGGAAGGCGGCGCCGGCTTCGAGCACGCGGCTTTCCCGGTGGTTGGCGTTGCGCGGCAGCAGCACGTCGAGCCGGGCGAGCCTTTTGTCGGCGTCCAAGTCGGCGTGAATCTGTTGCCAGAGCGCGCCGAGGCTCGGGTGCGGCGCTTTGGCCCAGGCGTCGGACAAGACCCGCTCGGCCTTCGCGGTCTTAGCCTCCGCCGCATAGAGCCGGGCCTCGAGATGGGCGGCGGCGACGAAGTCCGGCTTGAGCTTGCGGGCGCCGCGCACCAGGCCGAGGGCGTCGCCGGCGCGCCCGACTGCCGCGGCCGCCGCGGCAGCGCCGTAGCGCAGCACCGCGCGGTTACGCTTCACTTCATCGGCCGGATAGAGCTTCAGGCGTTCGGCGCGGTCGAGGGCGGCTTCGGCGTCCTGCCAATGGCCGGCTTCGGCCGCGAGCCGGAACCCGGCCTCGACCACCCAAGGCATGCCGGGGCGCAGTTCGCCGGCTCGCTTGGCGAGCTTCAACGCCGCGTTGCGGTCGCCAGAGCGGCCGGCCTGGCCGAGCAGGCCGCGTAGCCCTAGGATTTCCGTGTCCGGCCGTTCCAGCATGCTGCGGTATTGGCTCTCGGCCAGGCCCTCGTCGCCGGCAAGCTGGGCCGCTTGCGCCGACAGCAACAGGGTCAAGACCGGCTCGTCGAGCAGGGCTTCGGCGCGTTTGGCATGGCGGGCCGCGGTCTTGGCGTCGCCGGCGGCGACGGCGACCAGGCCGTTGCTCAATTCCGTATGGCCGCGCTTGATGCGCGATTGCGCCCGCGCCTCGCCGAGCACCCGCGGCGCCCGCCGGATCCAGCGCCAGAAGCGATAGATCAGGGCGGCGACGGCAATGATGAAAACGGTGGCGACGACCACCAAACCGGCCGAGGTGTCGACCCGCCAGCCGCCCCAATCGATGGCGATGGAGCCGGGATTGTCGGCCAGCAAGGCAGCCAGCGCCGCCAGCGCGACAATGACGAGAAACAGGATGAGAAATCGGATCATGATGGGCTCCGCCGGCTCAATTGCCGCTGCCGCCGAGGGCCGCGAGCAGGCGGGCTTGCAGCTCCGCGGTGGTGCGGTCGACGGCGAGCCGGGCTTGCGCCCCCTTCAGCCAGTCCGCCGCCAGCGTGGCCGAGGCGCCGTCCAAGCGTTTGACTTCGCCGACCGCGGCGACCAGATCGCCGGCCGCGAGCCGCAGTTCGACCCGGGCAACGATGGCGTCGGTCGCATCGCCGGTGACCTTGCCGGTGCGCCGGACGCGGACCAATTGGCCGAGCCGGGCGACGGTGCGCGACATCCAACCATCGTCGGCCGGCAAGCGCGCCGCCTGGACGATGTCGTCGGCGAGCCCGGCGAATTGGACTCGCAAGTCGCCGATGGTCGCGACACCGCTCGCCGCCGGGGCCGACAGCGCGGCCAGCTCCGGATCATCGGCGCCGAACGCCTTGACCGCGGCCAATTCGTCCTCGAACGGTGCCGCCCCACGGCTCGCCACGCGGAGTTGGCTCAACGCCACGGCGAGGCCGGCACTGCGCGCCTCGCCTTGTCCGGCGACGGTGCTGGCTTCGAGCTTGGCGAGCCGTTCGCCCTGGGCGGCGGTGCCGTCGCTCAGGCCCGTCAGGGCTTGTTTCAAGCCGCCGATCTCTTCCGTCAGGCGGGCGAGTTGGGCGTCGGTATCGCCGCCGGCGGATTTGTCTGCGAGGGCCTTTTCCAGATCGTTGAGCCGCGCCGAGAGCAGCTGCAGCGCGGCGGCGGCCGCCGAGCCGTCGCCGCCGGACGCGGCAGCGACCGGTGCTGCTTCCAACGCCTCGAGCCGGGCGGTTAGGCGATCCAAGCGCTCGCCGACCGCGGCGCCGTCCGAAGCGGCGGCGAGCCGGCTGCTCAGCTGATCCAGGCGGGCATCGGTCTTGTCGATGCGATCGGCCAGGCCAGCACGGGCCGGATGGCCTTGGGCGAGGCCGGTCTCGAGCGTTTCGAGCCGGACGCCCCAGCGTTTGCGGGTTGCCGCCACCGTCGCGTCACGGTCGGCATCGGCGGATTCGACGGCGCCGAGCCGTGTGTCAAATGCCGCAAGGCGCCGATCCATGTCGCCCAACCGGTCGCCCAGTTGGTTGCCGGTCAGGCGGCTGGCGATGGAATCGGGCAAATACGCCGCGACCCGCGGCACCACGAAGGGCCAGGCAACCAAGCCGGCGACGAAGAACACGATGAGTGCCACGAGAACGTACGGCCAGCGCCGCCGGGTCGGCTGTTCGGCGGCAGGGTCTCTGAGCGGCGCGTCGGGAATGTCGGATTCGTCGGCATAGCCTTCGGCTTCCGCCGTGGCCGCTTCGTCGAAGGCGGCGTCGTCATCGGTGGACGTCGGCGTGTCTTCGGCGGCTAGCTGCTCGTCGTCGGGCGCGGTCTTTTCCCAAGGCGCAGCGCCGCCGGCCGCCGGTTCCTGATCTTCTGGCGTGTCTTTCTTCGACGTCATGTCCGTCGTCCCCGTGTTCGTTGCGGCCGCCGCCGCGACCGTTTCCAATAACGCTTCCTGGGTCGGCGCCGCTGCAATCACCACCTTGCCCCAAGGCAACCGCGCTGCCGCTTCCGCCACGGCGGCGCTCATAGCATAGAGCACGACCGGACGTAATGACTCAGCCAAACCCGCCGCCGCCACCAAATCGGCAAAGCGGCCCATGCTGCGCGGCGAAAATGCCAGCACGCCATCGAGCCGCCCGTCGGTCAAGGCCCGCTGCATCGCCGCTTCCAGCTCTGCGACCGGTTCCGCCCGATAGAGAACCACGGATTCGATGTCAAAACCATGCTCTGAAAGTCGAGGCGACACATTGCCGCGTGTTTCCCGGCCGCGCGCATGCATGACCGGCCCATCGGCCGGCGCCAGGCGATCGACGGCGAGCGCAATCAAGGCGTCGGCGTCGCCATCGGCACTTTCGACCTCGGCAAAGCCAAGTTGCCGGGCGCGCTCCGCCGTGGCATCACCCACCGCCAGAATCCGCAACGTGCGCAGAACTGTGCTTTCCGCCAAGGCCTCGGCGCCGTTCCGGCTGGTCAACAGGACGGCCTGATGGCCCGCCGGGTCGAAACCCTCGGGCGGTTCGATGACGATTTCCAGCACCGGCGAAATCACCGTATCGATGCCGGCCGGTGCGAGCTCTGCCGCCAGACGCTCGGAATCGGCGCGCGGCCGGGTCAGTGCCACCAACATCAATCGGCCCCGCCGTCGACGAAGAAATCCGGCGGCAGTTTGGCCTTGATTTCGGCACCCGCCTCGGCGCCGAGCCCGGCGGCATCCGCCGGCGATCCAGTCCGTGTCGCCTGAAAACTTTGCCGGCCGTCGGGGCTCAGCACTTCGCCCCTGAACGCCAGCGCGCCGGCGCCGTCAATCCGCGCCAGACCGGCAATCGGCGTCCGGCAGGAGCCGTCGAGTTCGGCCAGGAACGCCCGCTCCGCCGTCACGCAAGTTGTCGTCAGGCTGTCGTTCAAGGGCGCCAGCCAGTCGGCCGCGGCGGCATCGTCGCGCCGGCATTCGATGCCGATGGCGCCTTGTGCTACCGCCGGCAGCATGTCGTCGGTTTCGATCAGCGCCGTCACGCGATCGGCCATGCCGAGCCGGTTCAGCCCCGAGACCGCCAACAGCGTCGCATCGACGGCGCCTTGCTCAAGCTTGCGCAGCCGGGTTTCGACGTTGCCGCGCAAGATCCCGACTGTCAGGTCCGGCCGCGCTTTAAGCACCTGTGCCTGGCGCCGCAGGCTCGCCGTGCCGACCAAGGCGCCCGGCGCCAGATCGTCCAGGTTCGCCGCCCGCAGCGAAATAAAGGCGTCGCGCACATCCTCCCGCGGCAGCAGGCAGGCGATCCCGAGCCCGTCGGGCAGAACCGTCGGCACGTCCTTCATGGAATGCACGGCCATGTCGATGCTGCCGTCCAGAAGGGCCTCTTCGATTTCCTTGGTGAACAGGCCCTTGCCGCCGGCCGCCGCCAGGGCACGATCCTGGATCCTGTCGCCGCTGGTGCGGATGACCTGGATGGCGATCGCCGCCGGGGCCAAATCGCCGTGCGCGGCCAGCAGCCGGTCGCGCGTCTCATGGGCCTGAGCCAGGGCGAGGGGGCTGCCACGGGTACCAATGCGGATGGCCGGTTGCGTCATGGCCTTGCGATGTGTAGAGGCTTAACGGAGCGACCTTCATAAACCAATGACACGGGCCGGCACAATGCATAAGGTCGGCGCGACGCCGAGAGTGAAAGGTCAGGCATGTCCACGATCGTTTTGGGCATAGAAACCAGTTGCGACGAGACCGCCGCGGCGGTGGTCACCGGCGACCGCACCATTCGCGCCAACCTGGTGCTGAGCCAAATGGCCGAGCATGCGCCCTATGGCGGCGTCGTGCCGGAAATCGCCGCGCGCAGCCATATCGACCACATCGACCGGCTGGTGGCCGACGCCCTGGCCGAGGCTGACATCGACTTTGCCGACTTGGATGCGGTCGCGGCGACCGCCGGCCCCGGCTTGATCGGCGGCGTCATGGTCGGCCTGATGACGGCGAAGGCCATCGCCGCGGTGACAGCCAAGCCGCTGATCGCGGTCAATCACCTCGAAGGCCACGCGCTGACCCCGCGGCTGATCGGCGATCTGGCGTTCCCCTATCTGTTGCTGCTGGTGTCCGGCGGCCATTGTCAATTGCTGATCGTCGACGGCGTCGGCCGTTACCGCCGGCTCGGCACGACCATCGACGACGCTGTCGGCGAGGCCTTCGACAAAACCGCGAAGCTGCTCGATCTCGGCTATCCCGGCGGCCCGGCGATCGAACGCTGGGCTGAGGCCGGCGACGGCGCCCGCTTTCAGCTACCGCGGCCGCTGCGGGGCCGGCCTGATTGCCATTTTTCTTTCTCCGGCCTGAAGACGGCGGTCCGCCACGCCGTCGCCGCGTTGCCCCAACCGCTCAGCGACCGGGACAAGGCCGACATGGCGGCGAGCTTCCAGGCGGCCGTCGTCGATTGCCTGATCGACCGCACCACCAACGCCATCGCCCGGTTCCGTGATTTGCATCCCGGTGCCGACCGCCTGGTGGTGGCCGGCGGCGTCGCCGCCAACAGCCGGCTGCGCCAGGCGCTTGGCGAGTTGGCAGCGTCAGAGCACTGTACTCTGACCGTACCGCCGGTGGCGCTTTGCACCGACAATGGCGCGATGATCGCTTGGGCCGGTGTCGAGCGCTTCGCCGCCGGTTTGACCGACCCGCTGGATTGCGCGGCCCGGGCCCGCTGGCCGCTCGACCCGACGGCGCCGCCGGCACCTGGTGCCGGCGTCAAGGCATGAGGCGCGGCCGATGACCGACGACAAGTCAGCCATCAACCGCATCGGCATTTTGGGCGGCGGTGCCTGGGGCACCGCGCTTGCGGTGGCCGCCGCCGCGGCCGGCCGCGACGTCGTGCTGTGGGCGCGCAATCCGGCGGTGGTCGACGCCATCAACGACGATCACGCCAATCCGCTATATCTACCGGCTATCGACCTTGACCCGGCGATCCGCGCCACCGGCCGCCTTGCCGAAGCCGCCGGTGCCGACGCGCTGCTGTTGGCGGTGCCAGCGCAGCATTTGCGTGGCCTTGCCACGGATCTGGCCGCAGTTGCGTTGGCCGACCGGCCATTGGTGATTTGCTGCAAGGGCATCGAGCAAGGCACCGGCGCGACCATGGGTGAAGTTTTGGACACGACCATGCCCGGCAACCCGCAGGCGGTGCTGTCGGGGCCGACCTTCGCCATCGAAGTGGCCCGCGGACTGCCGACCGCCGTCACCCTAGCCGCCGCCGACCCGGTGGTCGGCCAGCGCCTGATCGACGCCTTGGGCCGGCCGGTGTTTCGGCCGTACTATTCCGCTGACCCGCGCGGCGCTGAACTCGGCGGCGCGGTGAAGAACGTGCTCGCCATCGCCTGCGGCATCGTCGAAGGCCGGGCGCTTGGCGACAATGCCCGGGCCGCGCTGATCTCCCGCGGGCTAGCGGAACTGTTGCGGCTCGGCCGGCATCTAGACGTAAAATCCGAAAGCCTGATGGGCCTCGCCGGATTGGGCGACCTTGTGCTGACCTGCACCAGCGGCACCTCGCGCAATTATTCGCTGGGTGTGGAACTCGGCCGCGGCCGGGCGCTTGACGATATATTGAAAGAACGGCGCAGCATCGCCGAGGGCGTCTGGACCGCCGACGCGCTCCATGGCCTGGCCAAGCAACGCGGCATCGACATGCCGATCGTGCATGCCGTGCACAGCCTGCTGCACGAAGGCGCCGGCCTCGACCAAGTCATCGGCGGCTTGCTGACGCGGCCCTTCACATCGGAATAGGAGAACGAAGCGGATGAGATATTGGCTAATGAAGTCGGAGCCCGGCGCTTGGTCGTGGCAGGATCAAGTCAAGTCCGGTAAGAAAGGCGCCGAATGGGACGGCATCCGCAATTACCAGGCCGATAACAACATGAAAGAGATGAAGATCGGCGATCGCATCTTCTTCTACCATTCAGTCACGGAAAAACAGATTGTCGGCATCGTCGAGGTGGTCCGCGAGCATTATCCCGATCCGACCGACCCGAAAGGCCGGTTCGGCATGGTCGATGTGGCCGCCATCGAGGCCCTGCCCGAACCGGTGACCTTGGCGGCAATCAAGGCAGAGCCGCGGCTCGAGAACCTGGCGCTGGTCCGCCAGTCGCGGCTTTCGGTCACGCCGATCGAAGCCGACGAATGGCAGCTGCTCTGCGCCATGGGCGGGCTGAAGAGTTAGGCGGCTTTAATCCGCGGCCAGGAAGTCGTTGTAGGATTGCACCACGTCGGCGACCGACGCCTCGAACAGCCGGCGCCCGGCTTCGACCGACGCCAAGCCCGGATTGGAGCCGATGCGGCCGTCGGCGAAGCGCCGGCGGTAATCCGCGGCATCGTAGATCGGTCCCTTCGGCGCGATCGGCGGGTCCATTTCCGTTGCCGCCGGTATGTGATCCGGATAACCGAAATAGGTCAGCGAGACTTCAGACGGCGTCGCATGGCCGCCTTCCGCATCGCCGAACAATTCCGCCGACAGCGCCTTAACCGCGGCACTGTGCCACCAATTCTTGAGCTGGCAGCGCACCGGCTTTCGGTTGGACGGCGACGCCTGCAGGCTCGATTGCGCGTAGATCTCGGAAAAAGCGGCGCTGGCGGTGGCAATGTTGCCGCCATGGCCATTGAGCAGAAAGAACCGGTCGAAGCCGTGCAAGGTCAGCGAATTGATCTGATCGACGATGACCGCGATCAAGGTGCTCGGCCGCAAGGTCATGGATCCGGGAAAGGCGAGGTGGTGCTGGGCCATGCCGACGGCGATGGTCGGCGCCACCATGACCTCGATCTCTTCGGCAACGCCGCCGGCGACGATTTCCGGGCAGAGCGCGTCGGTACCGATGAACCCGTTGGGGCCGTGTTGCTCGGTCGAGCCGATCGGAATGATGATCCCAGTCGAGCGGGTGAGATAGGCCTCGACGTCAGCCCAGGTCGAGAGTTGAAGTTGCATGCGGTCACGCCTCCTGTTGCCTTGTTTGGCCGAGCAATTAATACAATAATCCGACAGTTCAACACTACCCGACGGCGTGACGCCGTTTCGACTAGCAGGAGGCAGACAAGCCATGACGGATCAGAGATTTCCGGTATCCCAAGAATGGGCCGAGAAGGCTTGGTGCAACAAGACCCAATATGAAGAGATGTACCGCCGGTCGATCGACGACCCGGAAGGCTTTTGGGCCGAGCACGGCCAACGCATCGATTGGATCAAGCCGTACACCTTGGTCAAGGACGTTTCCTTTGCCGCCGACGATCTGCATATCCGTTGGTTCTACGACGGCACGCTGAACGCGTCCGCCAACTGCCTCGACCGCCATCTCGCAGAGCGTGGCGATCAAGCGGCGATCATTTGGGAAGGCGACGATCCGGCTGACGACAAAACGATCAGCTACACCGAATTGCACGAACAGGTCTGCCGCTTCGCCAACGCCCTGAAATCCCTCGGCGTCAAAAAAGGCGACCGAATTACCATTTATCTGCCGATGATTCCGGAGATCGCCGTGGCGGTGCTGGCCTGCGCCCGCATCGGCGCCATTCATTCGGTGGTGTTCGGCGGCTTTTCGCCGGATTCACTGGCCGGCCGCATCATCGACTGCAAATCGAATTTGGTCATCACCGCCGACGAGGGCGTACGCGGCGGCCGACCGGTCCCGCTCAAGGCCAACACCGATGCCGCGCTCGAAAAATGCCCCGGCGTCGACAAGTGCGTCGTGGTGAAGCGCACCGGCGGCGCCATCGACTGGCAGGACGGCCGCGACGTTTGGTACGAGGATGTGATGGCCGCCGCTTCAGCCGATTGCCCGGCCGAAGAAATGTCCGCCGAAGACCCGCTGTTCATTCTCTACACCTCGGGTTCGACCGGCCAACCGAAAGGCGTCATGCACACCACCGGCGGCTATATGGTTTATGCCTCGATGACCCATCAATATGTCTTTGATTATCACGACGGCGATGTCTATTGGTGCACGGCCGACGTCGGCTGGGTCACCGGCCATTCCTATATCCTCTATGGCCCGCTCGCCAACGGCGCGACCACGGTGATGTTCGAAGGCGTGCCGAACTATCCCGATGCCTCGCGCTTCTGGCAGGTCTGCGATAAGCACAACATCAACATTTTCTACACCGCGCCGACCGCGATCCGCGCCTTGATGCGGGAAGGCGATGGTCCGGTTAAGGCGACCACGCGGTCGTCGCTACGCCTGCTCGGCACCGTCGGCGAACCGATCAATCCGGAAGCCTGGATGTGGTATTACAATGTCGTCGGCAACGGCCGCTGCCCGATCGTTGACACCTGGTGGCAAACCGAGACCGGCGGTATCTCGATCACGCCGCTGCCTGGCGCCATCGACCAGAAACCCGGCTCCGCGACCCTGCCATTCTTTGGCATCCAGCCGATGCTGGTCCATGGCGACGGCCGGCCGATCGAGGGCGAGGGCACCGGCAATCTTTGCATCACCGATTCTTGGCCAGGCCAGATGCGGACCGTCTACGGCGATCATGAGCGCTTTGTGCAGACCTATTTCTCGACTTTCCCTGGGCGCTATTTCACCGGCGACGGCTGTCGCCGGGACGCCGACGGCTATTACTGGATCACCGGCCGCGTCGATGACGTGATCAACGTCTCAGGCCATCGCATGGGCACGGCGGAAGTCGAAAGCGCCTTGGTCGCCCACGGCAAGGTCGCCGAGGCCGCCGTCGTCGGCTATCCGCACGACATCAAGGGCCAAGGGATTTACGCCTATGTCACTTTGAACGTCGGCGAGGCGACGTCGGAAGACCTGCGCGCCGAGCTGAAGCAATGGGTACGCAAGGAAATCGGCCCGATCGCGTCGCCGGATCTCATCCAGTTCGCGCCGGGACTACCGAAGACCCGGTCCGGCAAAATCATGCGGCGCATCCTGCGCAAGATAGCCGAGGATGATTTCGGTAATCTCGGCGACACCTCGACCCTGGCGGAACCGGCGGTCGTCGACGATTTGGTAGAGAACCGGCAAAACCGGTGACGCCGTCACTCAACCGGTGATGGCCGCGGCCAAGGCTTGGGCCGCTTGGTCCATTTGCTCTTCGGCAACAGCCGCAAAACCAAGTACCAGCCCTTGGCGCTCGGCTGAACCCTCATAGTAGGCCGAGAGCGGCTGCACCATGATGCCCAAGGCGCCGGCACGCCGGGCGATTTCTCGGTCGCCGATGTGCCGAGAAGCGGCCGCGTCGATTGTTGCCAACAGATGCATGCCGGATTCGCTGGGCGGGACGGTCAACAGCCCGGACCAATGGCGCTTGGCGGCCGCCAATAAGGCCGCCTGGCGCGCCGCGTAGAGCCGGCGCATGCGGCGGATATGCGCGGCAAAGCTGCCGTCGTCGATGAAATGCGCCAGCGCCAGCTGGGTCACCGCGGAGGGATGAGCGTCGAGCACGGCACGCGCCCGGACAATGGGCTCGGCGAGGTCTCGCGGCACCACCAAATAGCCGAGGCGGAGTGACGGAAACATGACCTTCGAAAAACTTCCGACGTAAATCACCCGTCCCGTGCGGTCGAGCCCTTGCAAAGCCGCCACCGGCTGGCCGCCATAACGGTACTCGCTGTCATAGTCGTCCTCGATGATCCAGGCATCGCGGCGCTCGGCCCAGTGCAACAATGCTAGCCGCCGAGCCAGACTCATGGTCATGCCTAGCGGGTATTGGCGCGCGGCGGCGACGCAGGCGAGACGGGCGTCCGGCGCCGCCGCTTCGCCGTAGCGGATATCCAAGCCCTCCGCGTCCACCGGCGTCGGCACCAGCCGCGCACCGGCGGCGGTCAGGGCGCCGCGAATGCCGGCATAGCCCGGTTCTTCGACCAACGCGGCATCGCCGACATCGGTCAGCACACGCGCCGCCAAATCAATACCCTGTTGCGCGCCGGCAACGACGATGACTTGGTCCGGGGTGCAGCGAAGCGCGCGGACCTCACGCAAATAATCGGCGATGGCGCGGCGCAGCGGCGGATCACCCGCCGGATCGCCATACTGCATCATGGCCGGCTCCGGGCGCCGCCAGACCCGCGCCAGCAGCCGCGCCCACTCGGCCGATGGAAACAAATCCACTGCCGGACCAAGTACGAAGGCGCCGCTGGCCGGCAACCGACCAGGCTGGTGAATGCCGGCGATGCGGTGGCCACGCTCGGACAATCCTCGGCGCCTGGCCACCGCGGCTATCGGCGGCGCTGCTTCCGACGGCAGGCGCGCGTTGAGCAGGGCATCGGGCGTCAGCTCGGCAACATAAGTGCCCGACCCGACCGCGCCCCGCACATAGCCCTCGGCCAGCAATTGCTCGAACGCGCCGACCACGGTGTTGCGCGAAACACCGATGTCGCGGGCCAGTTCCCGGGTTGCCGGCAGGCGCGTGCCGGGCGCCACCCGGCCCGCCAGGATACCGTCGCGCACCTGTTCGTAGACTTGGCGCTGCAAACCCGGCCGCGCCCGGCGGTCGATCGCAATTGGTAGCAAAGTGGCACGGCCAATGGGGCGCTGAGGCACGGCGTTTCCTCTGTTTGGTCCAATGTAATGGCCATGATTGCCACATTTCAGCAAACCAATCAAAGGCGATTCGCCCATCCATGACCATAGCGCGAACATAGGAAGAAATGCGGATAGCGATTCGTTCCGATGAATCTTATCCCCTTCACTTCATCCAAGCCGCACTGATCTGGCCTACTAGATTTCGTGGGTTGGTTCGGAACACACGCAAGACTGAGCGGGTCAACAGACTCATCCATAAAGGGTTTTCCGGCCACAGAACGAATCGCGATTCGTTGATGACGCCGCTTTGTTCTCGCAATTGCGCCAAAGCCAGGGCGTTAAAGCCGGGAATTATTTCCTATAACATGACCGCGTCAGAAATCGCTGATCAGGCCTTTTTTCTCCCAATCGCCGTAGCGCGTCGGCTCCAGCCCCTTGGGTCCGTCCACTTCACCCGGGGCTTGTTTGAGTTTATGCGCGGGTTTGGCTTTTCTAAGTTTACCGCCTTTGCCCTCAATCAGGGCATTTTCATCGTCTGCTTGGGTCTCGGCCGCGTCGGTGCGTTCCGCCATGGTTCCGGCTTTCGCTTGCTTGTAGGTGCCGGTTGAAGCATACCGGCTTCCCCTTAAATATGGTGCGGGGAACCGGTTGTCGAGTGGACCATAAGGAACTGCAATGAACTACGCGCGAACGGCACTCTTACTGTCGGCGATGACGGCGCTTTTTCTTGTCGTCGGCTTCTTGCTGGGCGGGGAAGGCGGGTTGATCATCGCGTTGCTGGTTGCACTGGGCCTAAACGTCTTGTCCTACTGGAATGCCGACAAACTGGTGCTGCGCATGTATGGCGCGCGCGCCGTCGATGCCAAGAGCGCACCGCAACTGGTATCGATGGTCACGCAATTGGCGGAGAACGCCAACCTGCCCGTGCCGCGCATCTATGTCGTCGATTCCGAGCAACCCAATGCCTTCGCCACCGGTCGAAACCCGGAGAATGCCGCGGTTGCCGCGACCGCCGGGCTGCTCAGCCGGCTCACGACCGAGCAAGTCGCCGGCATCATGGCGCACGAACTGGCGCATGTCAAAAACCGTGACACCCTGATCATGACGATCACCGCGACCATCGCCGGCGCCATCAGCATGCTGGCCAATTTCGCCCTGTTTTTCGGCGGCAGCCGCAACAATCCGCTGGGCTTGATCGGCACCATCGCCTTGATGATATTGGCGCCCATGGCAGCGATGGTGGTGCAAATGGCAATATCGCGGAGCCGCGAATTCGAAGCCGATCGGGTCGGCGCGGAAATTTGCGGCCGGCCGCTGTGGCTGGCCGATGCGCTGGGCAAGCTCGATCGATCGGCGCGCCAGATCGACAACCGCATGGCGGAGGACAATCCGGCGACGGCGCATCTGTTCATCGTCAACCCCTTGCATGCCCGGCAAATCGGCGCGTTGTTTTCCACTCACCCCAACATGGCCGAACGTATCCGCCGGCTTCGCGCCATGGCCGGCGAAGGGCCAAACCAAGGTCCTTGGGGATAATTCAACACTGATGAGCAACAACCAGACAACGGACGGGGCCGAAACAAGTGACGGCGTCGCCGTCCGCCGGGCCGCGCTATCGATGCTGGGTGCTGTGCTTCGGCGCGGCCAAGCCTTGAGCGAGGCCCTGGCCGTCGGGCGTGATGCGCTGTCCTCGCGCGATCGACGGTTTGCACATGCGATCGTCGCCGAAACACTGCGCCACCTTGGCGAGATCGATCATTTGATCGGCCACTGCCTGGATCATGAATTGCCGGCGCGCGCCGGCCCGGTCCGCGATATTTTACGCATATCGACGGCACAGCTGCTGTTCATCGGTGTTCCGGCCCATGCCGCCGTCGACGGCGCGGTCCGGCAATTACCGGCGAACAACCGATACCGCGGCTTGGTCAATGCCGTGCTCAGACGATTAGCGCGTGACGGCGCGGACCTGTTGGCCGCAGATCCGGCGCAAAGCCGCAATCTGCCCAATTGGCTCCGCGAGCGTTGGCAGGCGACCTATGGCGAAGAGACGACGGTCAAGATCCAGGCGCTGCTGGCCAGCCAACCGCCCTTGGATTTCACACTTAAACAGTCTGTCGACGCGGCGGATATCGCCGATCGGCTGGCCGCCCAGCGATTGCCGACCGGCAGTCTGCGACGCCAACAAACCGCCAATCCCGTTGACCTCGCCGGTTATCTGGAAGGCCATTGGTGGATCCAGGATGCCGCGGCCGCACTGCCTGCGACCTTGCTGGGCGCGGTCGCGGGCAAACGGGTCTTCGATCTCTGCGCCGCGCCTGGCGGCAAGACGGCGCAATTGATCGATTCCGGCGGCCAGGTCACCGCGGTCGATCGGTCGCGGGCGCGGCTGCACCGCTTGCGCGACAATCTTTCTCGCCTCGACCTGCGGGCCGACTGTGTCGAAGCCGATGTCACCACATGGCGGCCGGACCAGGCCGCAGACGCCGTGCTGCTCGATGCGCCTTGTACCGGCACCGGCACGCTGCGCCGCCATCCCGATATCGCCTGGACCAAAATGCCCGAAGACCTGGCCGGCTTGATCGCGGCCCAAGACCGATTGCTGGCCGCCGCCGTCGCGCTGACGAAACCTGGCGGTGTCATCGTCTATTGCACCTGCTCGATGGAACCCGAAGAAGGCGAGCATCGCATCGACGCGCTGATCGCCGGCGGCGCGCCTATCCGGAGGATGCCGCTCACGCCGGCGGACGTCTTCGATCTCGATGCCTTGGTGACCGACGCCGGCGATCTCCGAACCTTGCCGTGTCATTTGCCGGAATTTGGCGGCATCGACGGCTTCTACGCCTGCCGTTTGCAGCGAATTTAAAAAGACATGCCGTCACGGCATCGCCTGCGCTTGCGGGCATGCAGGCAACTTGATAGGTAATACCACCCTGCGGCGATAGGAACCCATTTGATGGTGGAAAAAGAGTTCAGTCCAGAAGGCACGTCGCGCAGCGCGATGCCGGCGCATCGGGCAAGCGTCGTAACGCACTGGCTGCGCTATTTTTCCCCACCGAAGGCCGGGTTCTTTTGCGCTGTGGCGGCGTCGCGCTGCTTATCCGATATCCCACATCGCATGGCGCAACGCGACGCCGCCACTGCGCAAAATAATCCCGGTCAAATGCGTCCCTATCACCGCAGGGTGGTATAAGACCCCATGCAGAAACCAACACGGATCGCCCCGTCCCTCCTGGCCGCGGATTTCGCCAATCTCGGCGCGGAAGTTGCCGCGGTCGATGCCGCCGGCGCGGATATGATCCATATCGATGTCATGGACGGTCATTTCGTTCCCAACATCTCGATCGGCCCGGCGGTGATCGAGGCCTTGCGCACGTCGACGGCCAAACCCTTCGACGTGCATCTGATGATTGCCCCGACGGATCCGTACATCGCCGACTTTGCCGATGCCGGCGCCGACGTCATCACCGTGCACCCGGAAGCCAATCCGCATGTCCACAGGACCTTGCAGCTGATCCGGTCGTTGGGCAAAAAAGCCGGTTTGGCGTTGAACCCGGCGACCCCGGCGACGGCCATCGACCTGGTTTTGGATGAGATTGACCTGGTTTTGGTAATGAGCGTCAATCCCGGCTTTGGCGGCCAGGCGTTCATCGCCAGCCAACTGCAGAAAGTCAGCGACCTTCGCCAGCGGATCGACCGTTCAGGGCACGCCATCGACTTGGAGATCGATGGCGGCATCAATTTCGAAACCGCACCGCAAGCGGTCGCCGCCGGTGCCGATCTGTTGGTCGCCGGCACTGCCACCTTCGCCGGCGGCCCTGAGCACTACGCGGCGAACATACGCAGGCTGCGCGGCGCGCCGTGAGTCCTGGCCTGAATACCGCGGCCCGCGAGCCGATGCGGCAGGCGCAACGGCGGCTCGGCGAGTTGATATTCCGAATGCCGGCCTATCATCGCCTGCTGGCCCGGGCGCCGGCTTTGCAGCCGGTGACCCGGCCGGAAGACCCGTGGTTCGGGCGCCGCGAGACCGCCGATGAAATTTTCCGCGGCATTTACGACTTGGCCGGAGAGCGGGAAACCCGCCCCAACATGCCGCCGTGGCAGACCGACAGATCGCCTGCCTGGCACGCCAGCCTGCATGGCTTCGACTGGCTTCGCCATTTTGCCGCCGCCGACGGCCACGCCGCCCGCATTCACGCCCAGGCACTCATCCAATCTTGGCTGGACCAAACCGACCCGTCGCTTGCCGTCGCCTGGCGCGCCGACGTAGTCGGGCGTCGATTGATCAATTGGGTTTTTCAACTGCGCTGGCTGTTGGTCGACGCATCCGACGATTTTCGCGATTCCCTGCTTCGGGCATTGGTGGCGCAGGCCCGCCATTTGAACCGCAGTGTCGGCCTGGCGCCACCGGGCGAGCCGCGCCTCGCCGCCGTCGTCGGCCTGATCGCCAGTGGCATTGCTTTGCCCGACGGCGGCGCCCGCCTCGACCGTGGCTTACGCGTTCTGAAGCGAGAAATGGCGGATCAATTTCCACCGGACGGCGTGCATATCAGCCGCAATCCGAGCCAGCACCACCGGGCATTGCGGGATCTCGTAACCGCTCGGCAGTGCCTGCTAGCCGGGCAAGTACCGATCCCGATGGAGCTGCAAAACACCATCGACCGGGCGGCGCCAATCCTGCGGTTCTTCCGTCACAGCGACGGCGTCTTGGCGCTATTCAACGGCGGCAACGCCGGTGATCGCGACGCCCTCGACTTGACCTTGGCACGGGCCGATGCGCCGGGTCGGGCACCGGCGAGCGCGCCCCATGGCGGTTTCGAGCGGATCGAGCGCGAAGCCACCATCCTGCTGGTCGATACTGGGCCGAGCCGGTCGACATCGTACCCGCGCGGCCACGCCGGCCTGCTCAGCCTCGAAGTCAGCGCCGGCGGCGAGCAGTTGTTCGTGAATTGTGGTGCCGCCGGCCCGGGCGATCAGGAATGGGCGCGCGCCACGGCAGCGACGGCGGCACACAGCACAATCACCCTGGGTGATCAGAATGCCATCGCCTTGTACGCCGACAATCGGTTGCGGCGACGGCCATCAGTGCGGGCCGAACACCAAAAGGATCGCGCCGGCCAAGTCTGGCTGCAGACCGAACATGACGGCTATCTCAGCCGTTTCGGCATCACTCATCGCCGCCGCTTATTCGTATCAGATACAGGGGAAGCGGTGCATGGCGAAGACGTGCTGCAGCGTCAAAGCGGCCGGCGTGCAGCGCCGACCTATGCGACGCGCTTCCATTTGCATCCTGCCGTCAAGGCTTCCCTGGTGCAGGGCGGCGCCGGGGCGCTGCTGCAAACCGCGAGCGGCATCGGCTGGCGGTTTCGCATCGACGGCGGCACGGTGACGTTGGAAGAAAGCATTTATCTCGGCGACCCGAAGGTGCAAAGACGCTGCAGCCAGATCGTCGTGACCGGTCAATGCAGCGAGCGTTCGACCCGGCTCCGCTGGAGCCTCAGTCGAATGTCGGTTTCATGAATTTTCCGTCGGTGGCTACCGACATGTCTAATAGGGTCAAGACGCCATGACGAACCCCACCAGCGCCGATCGCGTGCGCATCCGACGTGCCTTGTTGTCGGTGTCCGATAAATCAGGCCTCGAAGATTTCGCCCGTTTTCTTGTAAGCCAAGGCGTCAAACTGTTGTCAACCGGCGGTTCGGCCCGGCAAATTCAGGCCGCCGGCCTGCCGGTAACCGCGGTCGAAGACTACACCGGCTTCCCGGAAATGATGGATGGCCGGGTCAAAACCTTGCATCCCAAGATCCACGGCGGGCTGCTGGCTTTGCGCGATGCGGTCGAGCATCAGTCGGCCATGGAAGCGCACGCCATCGGCGCCATCGATCTGCTCGCCGTCAACCTCTACCCGTTCGAGGAAACTGTCGCGGCTAAGGCCGACTTCGCAACCGCGATCGAGAACATCGACATCGGCGGCCCCGCCATGATCCGCTCAGCCGCCAAGAATCACCGCTTCGTCACCGTCGCCGTCGAACCCACCGATTACGCCGCCATCATGGCCGACATGGCCGAAAACGACGGCACGACGGGCAGCGAATTACGGCGACAATTGGCCGCCAATGCGTTCGCCCGGACCAGCGCCTACGACAGCGCCATCGCCACCTGGTTCGCCGGCCAACAGGGCCAGGACTATCCAAACCGGCTGACCCTGTCCGGCAGCCTGGACGGGCACCTGCGCTATGGCGAAAACCCTCACCAATCGGCCGCGTTTTATCGCTTCACGGAAAGCCGGCCTGGTGTCGCTACGGCCCAACAGCTCCAGGGCAAGGCGCTGTCGTACAACAATCTGAACGACACCGACGCCGCTTTTGAGCTGGTCGCGGAATTCGATTCCCAAGAGACCGCAGCAGTCGCCATCATCAAGCACGCAAACCCCTGCGGTGTCGCCATCGCCGATGACCTGCTGGCGGCCTACCGCAAGGCCTTTGCGTCCGACCCGGTCAGCCCATACGGTGGCATCGTCGCCATGAACCAAACCCTCGACGAGGCCGCGGCCAAAGCGATGACGGAAATATTCACCGAAGTCATCATCGCGCCGGCAGCGACGCCGGCTGCCCGCGACGTCGTCGCAGCAAAGAAAAACCTCCGCCTGCTGGTGACCGGCGGACTGCCGGATCCGCGAACCGTTCGGCTGACGGCGAAGACTTTGGCCGGCGGCTTGCTGGTGCAGCAGCGCGATTTCGGCCAGATCGACCGCGCCGACATCAAGATCGTGACCAAACGGCAGCCAACGGATCGCGAACTTACCGATCTGTTATTCGCCTTCACCGTGGCCAAGCATGTGAAATCCAATGCCATTGTCTATGCGGTGAACGGTGCCACCGTTGGCGTCGGGGCCGGGCAAATGAGCCGCGTCGATTCCGCCCGCATTGCGGCGCAAAAGGCTGCCGATGCCGTCGCGGACAATGCTGACAATCCCGGCACCGAAGGATCGGTCGTCGCCTCCGACGCCTTCTTTCCGTTTGCCGACGGATTGTTGGCCGCCGCCGGCGCCGGCGCCACGGCGGTCATCCAGCCGGGCGGCTCCATGCGTGACGACGAAATCATTGCCGCCGCCGACGAAGCCGGTCTCGCCATGGTCTTCACCGGCATGCGGCATTTCCGCCACTAGAGCAAGTTTCGGCGAGCGCCCGATCCGGGTTAATCGGGTTCTTCAGTGCGTTCCTCTTTGACGCCGAGGAATAACAGCAGGCCGACACCGAGAAACACCAGGATGATGGCGATGCCGACCCGTTGACTGTCGAACATCGCGGTCATTATGCCGATCGCCAAGGGCGCCATGAAGCTCGTCGCCTTGCCGGATAGGGCATAGAGCCCGAAGAAGCGGCCGGCCGATTGGCGCGGCACCAAGCGCGCCAGCAAAGTCCTGCTGGCCGATTGCGCCGGTCCGCCGAAGATGCCGAGCAAGATCGACACGACCAGGAATATCCGCTCCGCCGTCGATGAAAACAGCGCGCCCTCGGCGGTCGGCATCGACACGGTGAAGAAAAACAATGCCTGACCGTCGCCGATGGACACCACCGCGAGGGTGCAGAAGAACAGGCCACAAACAGCGACAACGATCGTCGGCTTGGAGCCAATGCGGTCGTCGAGCCAGCCGCCGGCAAAACAGCCGATCGCGGCGAACACCAGGATGATGATCCCGAACAGGCCGAGCTCGGTCGTGCCCCAACCGAATATGCCCGCCGCGTAGACGCCGCCGAAGGCAAAGATCGCCGATTGACCGTCGTAGTAGATCATCCGGCTAACCAGATAGAGCGCCACGTTGCGATAGCGCGGCAGCCGCCGCAGAGTCCCCAACAGCGTGCGAATGCCCTGGCCGATCGCGGCCCGGCGATCGAGCCCGGTGGTGGAGATGTCCGGCGTGTAAATCAGCATCGGCAAGATGAATAGGGCAAACCAAATCGCCGACATCGGCCCAACCATGCGGTCATGTTCGTGGGCCGCCTTGTCGAGACCAAAAAGCGGCACCTCGGGCAGGCTGAAGCCGGCCAAGACCACGAACAGCGCGATCAATCCGCCGATGTAGCCAAGCCCCCAAGCGAAGCCGGACAGGTTGCCCATTTTGTCGTCGCCGACCAGGCTCGGCAGCATCGCATTGTTGAAGACGATCGAAAATTCGATGCCGATGGTGCCGACCACGACCAGGACCATGATCGTCACGATCAACGTCGTGTCGGCCGCCGGAGTTGCAAACCAAAGCCCGGCCGAGCCAAGGACGCACACCGCGGCAAAGATCGCGATCCACGGCTTGCGCGGCCCGCCGGCATCGGCGATGGCGCCAAGAAACGGTGCGAGCACGGCGATCACGATGCCGGCGGCAGCTTGGGTGTAGCCCCAATAGGACTGCCCCAGTATAGGATCGCCGACCACGTGGGAAGTGAAATAGGGTGCAAAGATGAATGTGGTGACGACGGTGAAATAGGGCTGGTTCGCCCAGTCGAACATCGCCCAGCCAAAGCGCCCGGCGCGGGTCGAGCCGCCGGCCGTCAGTTGGTTTGCCATATCGCTCATGGTCTTTGCCGCCTCCCGATTCTTCATCAAGAAGCTACGCAATCACGGCCACTGTTGCCAGCACGGATTTCGATCAGCGGTTGATCATGCCGCCGATATACTGGTTGGCAATGGCGAGCTTCGCCACGTCGAGATCGCCGCTGGCGCGGAAATCAGCGATCAGTTGACTGGACCGGGTGACGCCGCGCTTCTCGCCTTGCGCCCAGTTGTCGATCGCGGTTTCGCCCAGCATGCCATTGGACACCAACAGCACCCGATTGGTCAACGCACGCTGTTGGCCATACATATCGTCGATCATCGCGGTGACCGCCATGCGTTCCCAATTGTTTTCCGCCTGGATCCGATCGGCCTGGCTGCGCAGCCAGTCGAGGCCGAGGCGGGCGCCGATGGCAAAGTAGACTCGGCCGACGTCAGAAACACCGCGGCTGGCCTCGCGCGCCGCCTGGGCGATGTCGAGAGAGCAACCGAGCGGTTCGAGCACGGCGACCCGACGCGCCAGGCCCTCCGGTACGCCTTGGTCGCGAAGCGACTGAAAGGCCCGTTCCATATTCTGCATTTCGAGCGCGCCCAGCAGGCCGTCCATACCGTCGCTGAGTTCGCGGATGCCGGGTTGGAAATCGGCATTGGTCTGGGCGATATCCAATGGCCGCGGCCCGTGCCGCAGGAACCACAGCGTGCCGCGTTTGAGAAGTGCTTGGATGGTTTCGAGCATTTCGATCTGCGTCGAGGTCGGCACTTTGTTGTCGAGGGATTGAATCTCCGTCCACAGCGAACGCAACTCGAAAGCTTCGCGGGTTACCGCCAATGCCCGAACGATGGCCGACGACGGGGCGCTGGTTTCTTCCTTGAGGTCGTTGACGAAGGTAATGCCGCCCCGGTTGACCACCAAATTGGCCAGGAAGGTCGCAATGATTTCCCGGCGCAGCTTATGGCGGCCGATGACCTCTGTATGGGCTTTGCGCAGCGGCCGCGGGAAGTACTTGATCAGGTCTTGCTCAAGATAGGGATCGTCCGGCAGCTCGCTTTCCAGCAACTCGTCATAAAGATCCATCTTGGCATAAGCCAGCAACACGCACAGCTCCGGCCGGCTGAAGCCCTGACCCGCCGCGGTGCGGTCGCCCAAAATTTCCTCGTTCGGCAGAAATTCGATTTCGCGGTTTAGGCGGCCGGATTTTTCCTGATCGCGCATGAACCGAGTCAGCGTGGCGGTGGCTTCCCTACCGCTGGCTTCGGCGACACTGAGCGCCTGGGTTTGCAGATAATTGTCGTGCAGCACAAGAAGACCGACCTCGTCGGTCATGTCGGCAAGCAACCGATCGCGCTGTTTTCGGGTCATTTCGCCATCGGACACGATAGCATTCAGCAGGATCTTGATGTTGACTTCATGGTCGGAACAATCGACGCCGGCGGAATTGTCGACGAAATCGCAGTTGCTTTGGCCGCCCTTTAAGCTGAACTCGATTCGGGCAAGCTGGGTCAGACCGAGATTGGCGCCTTCGCCGATCACCCGGCAGCGCAAATCGTTTGCATTGACCCTGAGCGCGTCATTGCCGCGGTCGCCGGCTTCGGCATGGGTTTCCGTCGACGCCTTGATGTAAGTACCGATACCGCCGAACCAAAGTAGGTCGGCTTCCGCGCGCAAAATGGCGCTGATGAAATCGGTCGGCGTCATTTCTTCCGCTTCGATGGACAGCGCCTGGCGAATTTCCGGGGTCAGGCTCACCGATTTGGCGCGCCGGTCGAACACGCCGCCGCCCGGCGATATCAGGCCGGGATCATAATCCTCCCAAGACGAGCGTGGCAGATCGAACAGGCGCTTGCGCTCGTGCCAGCTGGCCTCCGCCCCCGGGTTCGGATCGACGAAAATATGGCGATGGTCGAAAGCCGCCAACAATCGAATGTGGCGGCTCAACAGCATGCCGTTACCGAACACGTCGCCGGACATGTCGCCGCAACCGACCACGGTGAAATCTTCGGACTGGATGTCGCGGCCCATTTCCCGGAAATGCCGCATCACGGATTCCCAGGCGCCGCGCGCGGTGATCGCCATCTTTTTGTGGTCGTACCCGGCCGCGCCGCCGGAGGCGAATGCATCGCCGAGCCAGAAGCCATAGGACTCGGCCACTTCATTGGCGATATCGGAGAAGGTCGCGGTGCCTTTATCGGCTGCCACCACCAAATAGGGATCGTCTTCGTCGTAGCGGACCACATCGGTCGGCGCCACAATGGCATCGCCGACCAGATTGTCGGTAATGTCGAGCAGGCCGGAGATGAAGATCTTGTAGCAGGCGATGCCTTCTTGCAGCCAAGCGTCGCGATCGCCGTCGGTCGGCAAGCGCTTGGGCACGAAACCGCCTTTTGAGCCGACCGGCACGATGACCGCGTTCTTGACCATCTGCGCTTTCATTAGGCCGAGCACCTCGGTTCGGAAATCTTCGCGCCGGTCCGACCAGCGCAAGCCGCCGCGCGCCACCCGGCCGCCCCTGAGATGGACGCCTTCGACCCGCGGCGAATAGACGAAAATTTCCCGGAACGGCCGCGGCAGCGGCAGGTCAGTGAGCATGGTGCTGTCCAGTTTGAACGCAATATAACTTTTGATCGCGCCGGCACCGTCGAGTTGGTAGAAATTGGTCCGCAGCGTCGATTGCACCATATTCAGAAAGCGCCGCAATATACGGTCTTCGTCCAGGCTCGCGACTTGGTCGAGGGCGGCGCGATATTCGGCCACCAGCGCCTCAGCTTGCTTGTCGCGATTTTTACCGGTGTTCGGATTGAACCGCACATCGAACAGCCGGCACAACAGGCGCGCGAGCGCCGGATTGGCGGCCAGGGTATCTTCCATATAGTCCTGGCTGAAGGCGATGCCGGTCTGGCGCAGATATTTGCAATAGGCGCGCAGTATGACCACGCCGCGCCAGCCGATGCCGGCCCGGAGAACGAGTTGGTTGAAGCCGTCGTCTTCCATCTCGGCGTGCCAAACCTTCGACAAGGCTTCTTCGAATTTGGCCTTCACGGCGGCAAGATCGAGCGCCGCCGCGCTGCGGTCGACCATGCTGAAATCATGGATCCAGCAAGCCGTCTCGCCGGCGTCGTTGCCGATCCGATAGGGATGTTCTTCCATGACCCGGAGACCCATATGCTCCATCATCGGCAGGCAATCGCTCAACGGTATCGGATCGCCGGCGTGATAGACTTTGAGCCGGACCGCGCTTTCTTCGTCTTCGATCAGCCGATAGATGTTGAGCGCGACGTCACCACGGCCTTGGAAGCCTTCGATTTTCTCGATGTCGAATAGCGCCACTTGCGCGTTGAAGCTTTCCTTATATGACGTCGGAAACATACCGCCGTATCTATGCCAATATCGGTTGCCGCGCTCCTCACCGAAGCGATCGATCAAAGCCTCTTGCAAGGTGTCGTCCCAGATACGCGCGGCGGCGATCAACTTGGCCTCGATCTCGACGTCCGACCATTGCGCATTGCTGCCGACGTCCGTGCCGATGATGTAATGAATGCGCGCTAACGGGTGGTCGCCGACCTGTGTATTGAAGGCGCTGGGACGGCCTTTCAACTCATGACATAGGATCTTTTCGTAGTCCTTGCGCAGATCCGTCGTGTAGCGCTCCCGCGGCACATAGACCAGGCAGGAAAAAAACCGCTCGAAGCGATCCTGTCGCACGAACAGCCGAATGCGCGGCCGTTCTTCCAGACCGAGTATGCCAAGTGCGGTGTCATAGAGTTCATCCACCGGGACTTGGAAGAGCTCGTCACGCGGATAGGTCTCGAGGATGTTCAGCAAGGCCTTGCCGTCATGGGATCCCGGGGCCACGCCGGAACGTTCGATGGTGTGTTTGATCTTGCGGCGCAGGTAGGGGATCTCGCGCGGCGTACGGGTATAGGCCGACGACGTCCAAAGCCCGACGAAACGCCGTTCGCCGACGACCTTGTCGTCGGCGCCATAGCGCTTGATACCGACATAGTCGAGATGGACCGACCGATGAACAGTCGACCGGGACGCCGCCTTGGTGGTGATGACGAGATCCGGTCGATGGAAAAAATCGCGCAGTTCCGGTGACATCTGCGGCGAGTTGCCACCGCGGCTGAGCACGCGTGTCTTCGGATCCCGAAGAATCCCGAGGCCACTGCCGTCGATGGTACGGAGCGATTCCTTGGACTTAGTCGACCGCCCTTTCTTTTTCGCGCTGCCGTCTTCATAGACGTATTCCCGATAACCGAGGAACGTGAAATGGTTGTCCGCCATCCAGCGCAACAGAGCCTTGCCTTCCTCGATCTCTTCCGCCTCGAGCGGCAACGGGCCGTTTTCCAATTCGGCCAGGGATTCGTCGACCTTTGCCATCATCGGCTGCCAGTCGTCCACCGCCGCGCGGACATCGGCAACGCTCGCCGAGATTGACGCCGCCAACCCCTCGAGCACGGCCGCGTCCGATTGTTCATCGACCAGAATCTGCATCAGCGACTCAGCATGCGGGTCGCCTTTGGTTTTGGCATCGGAGGCAGACCGACGGCCACTTTCGTCACGGTGGCATTGCACCACCGGATGCACCAAGCCATGAATGCTAAGCCCGGCGGCGGAGACCGCGGCGACGACCGAATCCACCAGAAACGGCATGTCGTCGGTGATCACCTCGACAACGGTATGACCAGAATACCAACCGCTTTCTTCAATCCTTGGGTTGTAGAGCCGAACCTTGGCTTCATCCGCTTTGCGTGTCGCGGTGAACCGCCAGAGGCTGAAGCAGGCGCCGTAGAGGTTTTCGACACTGAAAGCCAGCACTTCTTCCGGATCCATGCGATCCGTAAATAGGCGGACAAATGTTGCAATTTCCGGCGCTTTTTTCTTGCCCAGTTTTTTCCGACAATGATCGATGACCTTGTCGATTTGTTCTGCCTTGTGCTCTTGCGCCTTGGCATTCATGGCGTTGGCTCCTCCAAACGCTGCCCGGCCGCCGGTTCTGGAAACGCGACGGCTGGCCCTTGACTGACCCAACCCGCTGGCCGAACCCCAACCGGTGGGCGCATGACCAAACCACGACTTGGATCATCGGACGTACCGGCCCAACCTGATTGGTTGACCGAACGGCACTCACTTTGACAGACTACACCCGAGCAGACTGAGGAGCGCATGATAAATCTGCTAACTTCTTGTAAAAATTTCATTAGGGATGGGCAAAATGTCTGATTTATTCGATAAGGCGCGTCAAAGACTTGATGAGGCCGCGGCGCACCTGAACATTCATGCCGATGTCCTGGAGCGGCTTCGTTACCCGAAGGAGACGCTCGCCGCCAGCATTCCGGTCCGCATGGACGACGGCAGCAGGCGTTCGTTCAAGGCTTGGCGCTGCCGCTATGACGATACCCGCGGACCCACAAAAGGTGGCATCCGTTACCATCCCGCCGTCAACTTGGACGAGGTCATGACCTTGGCCTTCTGGATGACCTTCAAATGCGCCGTCGCCAACTTACCGTTCGGCGGCGGCAAGGGCGGCGTGTCCGTCGATGCCCGCGCCCTGTCGCCGGCGGAACTGGAACGGCTGTCGCGCGGCTATGTGCAGGCGTTCTCGCGCTTTATCGGTCCGGACCGGGACATTCCCGCACCCGACATGTACACCAACGGCATCGTCATGGCCTGGATGGCCGACGAATACGCCAAGATGGTCGACGCGCCGATGCCTGGGGTGATCACCGGTAAACCAATCCCGCTCGGTGGCTCGCTCGGTCGCGACGACGCGACCGGACGGGGCGGTTATTATGTGTTGCGCCATCTCGAAGGCGACCTCGGCCTGTCGCCGGAGAAAAGCCGCGTCGTCGTCCAGGGCTTCGGCAACGCCGCCTTCCACGGCGCCCGGCTGCTGCATGGCGACGGCTACAAGATCCTCGGAGTTTCCGATTCCAAGTCGGCGATCTACGATCCCGACGGCCTCGACCCGCTCGCGGTCATGGAGCATAAGCGGGCAACCCGGAGCCTGGCCGGCGCGCCGACCAACGGCACCGCGCAGGAAATGACCAACGCCGAGCTGTTGGAAGCGGATTGCGACCTGCTGGTGCCGGCGGCCATGGAAAACCAAATCGTTGAAGACAATGCCGGCCGCATCGCGGCACCGATCATTCTCGAGCTTGCCAACGGCCCGGTGACGCCGGAGGCCGACGCCATTCTCAATGCCGCCGGCAAGACCGTGATACCGGATATTCTCGCCAATGCCGGCGGCGTCACGGTCTCCTACTTCGAATGGGTCCAGAACAAGGCCGGCTATTATTGGGACCTGGACGAGATCCATCAGCGCTTGCAGCCGATCATGGAACGGGAAGCGCGGCGCATTTGGATGGTGAAAAACGAGAAGGACGTCGACATGCGTACCGCCGCCTACGTGCACGGCTTGGAGCGCATTGCCGACGCGGTCGCAGCCCACGGCACACAGGACTTTTTTACCAGTTGAGCAGGCTGCGGCGCGCGTTTTAAGATTGGGTTGACGAATCACCGCTCCGGCCGGTGTCTAGAATCGGCCGGAGCCAATCGGACGTTCTGACCATCCGCACGTTCTTCTTCAGCCTATTCGCCTGCTTCCTCTCTGCCGCGGCGGCAACCGCCCAACAGCCCGAGGAGAAGCAAAAACCGTTGTGGGAAGTCGGCGTGGTCGGCGCCATGGCCTACGTGCCCGATTATCCCGCCGCGAGCCAAAACCACGCCCATTTCCTGCCCCTGCCATTTGCCATTTACCGCGGTGACATTCTGCGCGTCGGCGACGAGAGCATCATCCGCGGGCGGTTTTTCGAATCCGACCGCTACGAATTCGACGTCAGCATGAACGGTTCCTTTCCCGTCGATTCCGACAGCAACAACGCCCGCGACGGCATGGACGACCTGGATTATTTGTTCGAAGTCGGTCCGCGCCTGCAGATTGCTCTGGCGAAGGCGCCGAAATGGGCGAAGATCGATCTGGAATTGGCGGTCCGCGCGGTCTTCTCGACCGACCTTTCCGGCATCGAATACCAAGGCGCCGTCTTCCACCCGAAACTGGCCTATGAACGCAAAAATCTGTTGGGCGCCGGTTCCCGGCTCAAGGTCGGTATTGGGCCGATCATCGCGAATTCCGGCCTGCATGAGTATTTCTACGAGGTTGACCCGAAATTCGCCCGAGCAGGTCGCCCAGCCTACGAGGCCGACGCCGGCTATTTAGGGACCGAGCTGCAAGTCAGCCTGTTCACCCCGATCACCGATCAGTTCCGCATCGTCGGCGCCGTGCGCGGCGGCTACTACAAGGGGTCCGCCAACGAAGACAGCCCACTCTATCGGGAGGACTGGACCCTTGGCGGCGGCATCGCCGTGATTTGGTCATTCCTGCAAAGCGACGCCCACGCCCGCGATTAGTTCTGTTTCGATTTTCATCGAATCAGAACTCTTGGGTCGCGCTCACGCCAATGCGCCTACGGCGCATGGCTCCGCGGGGGCGTCGCTTAACGCGACGGGGCCGCAGTCGCGGCCCTGGCTACGTATGTCAAAGTCAAACGCGGTCTGTCTTGTCGCGCTCACGCCAGTGCGCCTACAGCGCATGGCTCCGCGGGGGCGGCGCTTACCGCGCCGGGGCCGCAGTCGCGGGCCTGACCGCGTTTCTCAAAGTCGAACGCGGTCTACTAATGCCGATATTATTCCTGCTTGTTAGCGGAACATTCTTTCACTTTCATCCCATCCGGCAGCTTGGTCTTTTCGTTGCCGCAGGCGAAGTCGAGTTGTTCCTGGGTCAAGCCATCGGCATCGCTCAGATCGGCGCCGTTCAAGACGGTCCGGCTGAGCAGCGCGTCGTCTAAGTTGGCACCGCGCAAATTGGCGTTGGTGAGGTCGGTACGCCGCAGTTTCGCCAGGCTGAGGTCAGCATCGGTCATGACGGCGTCTTCCAAAATCGCTCGATCCAAGTCGGCGCGTTGCAGGTCGGCCTCATCGAGCCGGGCACCGGTCAAGTCGGCGCGTTCCAAATTGGCGCTGCGTAAATTGGCTTCGCGCATGTCGGCCTTGCGCAGGTCGGCCCGGTTGAAGTCGCTGTCACGCAGATCGGCTTCCGTTAGTTTGGCCCGGTGCATGATCACCTTTTGCAAATCGGCCCAGCGCAAATCCGCCTCGCTCAGGTCGGCCTCGGTCAAATCGGCTTTTTCGAGATCGGCCGCCGCCAGCCGCGCCTTTCGCATATTGGCGCCGACCAGTTTGGATTTTTCCAGATTGGCGCGCGACAATTCGGCGCTCTCCAGATTGGCGCCGGACAGATCGGCTTCCTTGAGGTCGGCATCGCGCAGGCCGACGTCCGACAGGTTGGCGCCTTTCAGGTCGGCACCCTTGAGATCGGCGCTTTTCAGGTCGCAATCCTCGCAGCCGCCGGATTTTCGTAAGGTTTCCAAATCGTCCGGATCCAACGCGGCGGCCGGATGGATCACCCAAATCACCAACAGAGCCGCTACAACGATGCGCATCATGATTGTCTCCCGCCCTAGGTCTGTGGCATGACGCCACTTGATGTCATTGCAATACCATATAACCCTTGCATCTCCGGCTTTCCAGGGACGGACGCATCTTGACAGAATCCGCGCCGCCGCGCGACATGGTTGGAGCGGCAACGGAGCGCCTGGATGAGCAAACGATCGAGCCGATCCGTCGGCGCCAAGGACAAACATGCCGCGTTTGTCGCCGAGGGCCTGGCCAAGGCCGAGGCGCTCTATCGGGACGGCGACTTAGATGGCGCCTGGCAACGCTGCCGCGCCGCCTTGCGCCGGGCCGGCGCGCACGGCGAGGGGCTCAATCTTGGCGGCGTCATTCGCAAAGAAATGGGCGCGGAGGAAGAGGCGCTCGACCTGTTTCGGCGCGCCGCCGAGGCGGTGCCCCAGTCGCGCGGCATCTTGACAAATTACGGCGTCGCCTTGCGCGACCTGGACCGTGCCGAGGACGCCGTCGCGGTGTTCGAGCGGCTCGCCCGGCTGAGCCCCGACGACGCCACGCCGCTGGCGCTGACGGCCGATTGCCGGCGCCGGCAAGGCCGGCTGCAGGAAGCCGCCGGGCTCTACGCCCAAGCGCTCGCCAAGGACCCGGACAACGGCCCGGCGCACTATAACCTGGCGCTGACCTTGATTCCATTGGGTGAGCTGGCGGCGGCCCGCGAGGCTCTGGGCGAAACCCTGCGCCGCCACCCGGACCGCGCCGGCGCACACCGCAACCTCGCGCTGATCAGCGACCATGGCCCGGGCGATCCGGCGATCGCCGCCATGGAGCGGCTGTTGGCCAATCCCGCCACCGACAGCGAACAGCGCCAACAGCTCTACTTCGGCCTCGGCAAGGCTTATGACGATTGCGGCGAGCCTGATCGAGCGTTCCACGCCTTCGCCGAGGCCAACCGGCTTCGCCGGGCCGAGTTCGACTATGACATGGGCCTGGACGAGGCTTGGGTCGAGCGTCTGATCGACGTCTTCGATAGCGCGTTCCTGGAGCAATTCCGGGACCAGGGCGATCCGACAGAGGCACCGGTTTTCATCGTCGGCATGCCGCGGTCGGGCACCAGCCTGGTCGAACAGATCTTGGCCAGTCACCCGGCCGTGCTCGGCGCCGGCGAGTTGCCGGACATCCGCCTGTTGAGCCGACGCCACGATGGCCCGGACGCGACCTTCCCCGACACCCTGGCCGGGCTCCGACTTTACGACCGGCGGCGCCTCGCCAAGGCCTACCTCAAGCGTCTCGGCCGCGACCGCCAGGTGGAGACGCGGATCACCGACAAGATGCCGGACAATTTCTTCTGGCTCGGTTTCATCCATGTGTTGTTGCCCAACGCCCGCATCATCCATTGCCGCCGCGATCCGGTCGACACCTGCCTGTCCTGCTTCAAGGCGCGCTTCGACCGCGGCCAATTCTTCGCCTACGACCTAACCGACCTCGGCCGCTTCTACCGACTCTATCGGCGGCTGATGGATCATTGGCGCCACGTTCTACCGGCGGCGGCGATGATCGAGGTCGACTACGAAACCCTGGTCGCCGACCCGGAACCGGCGAGCCGGGCCATGATCGATTTCCTCGGCCTCGACTGGGATGACGCCTGTTTGACGCCGGAGCGAACCGCCCGCGCGGTGCATACCGCAAGCGCGGCGCAAATCCGCCAACCGATCTACGGCCACGCGGTCGGACGCTGGCGCCGCTATGCCGGCCACCTCGGGCCGCTGCTCGCAGCACTCGGGCCCTATGCGCCGGCCGACGAAATCCAAGGAGGACCAGATGACCAAGAAACGCAGCGGTGAACCGTGGATGTCCGGCGCGGCCTATGGCCGAAGCCTGAACGGGCTCACCATCAACCTGTTGGTGCGCGACGTCGCCGGCGCCGTCGCTTTTCAGACCGAAGTGCTCGGCGCCGAGCTGGTTTATGGCGACGTCGATTTCGCCGTCCTCTGCGCCGCCGGCAGCGAGTGGATGCTGCACGCCGACCACACTTACGACGCCCATCCGCTACGCCCGGAGCTCACGCCCGAGGGCCGGCGCGGCAGCGGCCTCGAAATTCGTTTGCACGGCATCGATCCGGACACCGCCGAGAGGCGCGCCCGCGCCCGCGGCGACACCGTCCTCGAGGCCGCCACGGACAAAGGCCATGGCCTCCGCGAAGCCTTCATCCGCGATTCGGAAGGCTATATCTGGGTGCCCGACCGGCCGACTGCGGACGGCTAAACCCGAAGCGCCGATTGGCATGCGTCAACCGATTCCGTATGATCGAAGCTTGCTTCAGCCGGGAGGTTAGGCCGCATGCTTTTTCGTCAGCTATTCGATCCTGACTCGGGAACCTACACCTATTTGCTGGCCGACCCCGAGGCTGGCGAAGCGGTGCTGATCGACCCGGTCTATGAACAGGCCCGGCGCGACGGCGCGCTGATCGGCGAACTCGGCCTGACCCTGCTTTATACGCTCGAGACCCACATCCATGCCGATCACGTCACCGGCGGCTGGTTGCTCAGCAACAATACCGGCGCCAAGATCGCGGTGTCATCGGACGGCGGCGCCGAGGGGCTCGACCGGCCGCTTGCCAACGGCGACAAGATCAGCTTCGGCGCGCGCTACCTGACCGTCCGGGCGACCCCGGGTCACACCGCCGGCTGCGTCACCTACGTGCTCGATACCGAAGAGATGGCGTTCACCGGCGACTGCCTGTTGATCAGGGGCTGCGGCCGGACCGACTTCCAGGGCGGCGACGCCGGCCAGATGTACCGCTCCATCCATACCCAGATCTTCACCCTGCCGGACCAGTGCCTGCTCTATCCGGGCCATGACTACCGCGGCCTGACGGTGACCAGCGTGGCCGAGGAAAAGGCCTTCAACCCGCGCCTCGGCGGCCAGCTGAGCCAGAGCGATTTCGTCGGCTACATGGATAATCTCGGCCTGGCCCATCCGAAGAAGATGGATATCGCGGTGCCGGCCAACCTGCAGTGCGGCCGGCCCGAAGATGACGCCGTGCCCGAAGACGAACCGACCTGGGCCAACCTAACCTACACCTTCGCCGGCATCTGGGAAGTGCAGCCGCAATGGCTGGAGGAAAACCTGAGCGCGGCGCAGATCCTCGACGTCCGCGAGCGCGACGAATTCGACGGCCCCTTGGGCCGCATCCCCGGCGCCACCTTGATCCCCTTGGGCGACCTCGCCAAGCGCGCCGAAGAGCTCGACCAGGCCCGGCCGATCGTCGCCGTCTGCCGCGCCGGCGGCCGCTCGGCCCAGGCCACGGTCATCCTGCGCCGCGCCGGCTTCGAACGGATCGCCAACCTGGCCGGCGGCATGCTGCGCTGGCGCGCCCAACACTGCCCGGTCGAAGGCGGCCGCGAATAGGGGTGAGGGCGGCCGCAGATGGATCGCCGAGTTTGCGGCACACCTCAGCGCCGGCACCGTCCAGTTGGACGATATCTACAGCCGCGACGTCTTTCACCTGGAACGCCATTTCGATCACTGGATGGCAGCCGGCGACTTACCGCTGTTCGCCATGCGCTACGACCGGATCTGGGCCGCCAAAGACGAAATGGCGGCGTTCCTATCGGTGCCGTTGGCATTGTCGCCGCAGAGGGCGCGGCGATCGTCGCGGGAGGGGATTCCGGAGGAACGGATGAAGGAGCTGAAGGCGACGTACGGGCGGTTGCGTGGAAAATTAGAGTGCAGCGAGATGGTTGTCGCGCGAGAAAGGCTGTGAAGTTGAAAGGAACGATTACGGCCTGGGCGGAGGGGCTTGAAAGACACTGCCAACCCAGCCGGCGGCACACTGCGCTAGCGCGCCCAACACTGCCCGGTCGACGGCAGACAGGATAAGGCAGTGGTACCGACACCATGACGCCTTGATCATGTCCGTTGTCTAGGAATTTGACAGATTGTCAGGTTGCAAGTAACTGCGGGTATTGCGAATGTACCTTTGCCCTAGGAACCTCCTAGGTAAAACTGAACTGGTCTCCAAAGGTTAAGCAGTGGTGGTATTAGTAGCTGCTAGCTCGACACTGGGAAACACAAAAATATGACTACATCCGCCGGAGAGATTCAACAGCTCGCGAAACGCATACGGCTCAGTGTTGCACAAAACAAAGTTGTTGAAACAAAACTCGCCACAAGCCAGCGAATCATCGCGCGCGTTACTGATGGAATTTACCGAGAACCATGGGCCGCATTCAGAGAGCTTGTCGCCAACGCATATGACGCTGACGCGACAAGTGTCGTCATTGAGACCGGGGCGCTTGAATTTGAACAAATTACAGTTCGCGACAACGGCAATGGAATGTCGCCAGAAGCACTCGCGTATATACTAAGCAGTATCGGCGGGAGCTCTAAGAGGACGACGGCCGGCGCCAAACTTAATACTGCTCAAGAGATAGAACTAGATCACAGTCCGGGGGGCCGGCTTCTAATTGGAAAAATTGGGATTGGCTTGTTCGCTGTAGCCCAACTGACACAACATTTTCAAATCGTAACGAAGGCAGACGGTGAAAAGGTCCGCACTTCAGCAACGATAAGGTTGCGGACTCACGACGAAGAGGATCTCAGTAATACGGCCGGAGATGATTACGTCGCCGGTAGTGTAACCATAAAATCAGAAAAGGTTCCAAATGGAGAAATAAATTCACATGGAACGTCGATCATTCTTTATGATCTTCGTCCGGAAATTAAAAGAACTTTGCAAGACGTTCGCCGCTGGACGGCTTCACAGGTTGAAGACTTCGATGGTGAAGCCATAATTCAAGAGCCTGTTTACCACATTGGATTGCTAGCAGGGGCCGCAGGCAAGAAGCATCCCGGCGTCAAACCCAATTTGCCTTGGTTAGCATCGGACAGCCCAAACGACAAATTTACAAAACTCATCGACGCTGCCGCCGACGTTTCCGGCCGTGGCACCAAGCAGGCGAACTTGGAGCATTTCGACGCGTATCTTCAACTCATATGGAAACTCAGCCTTTCACTGCCATTGGAGTATGTTCGCGGCCACCCATTCGATATCGATGGCGGGCAGGGAATGATATTTTACGATGTACCTGGCGGCCGCGGCCAAGCGCGTCAGATGAAAGTTCGTAAATCGAAGTCTCTTCGCGAGCATTTGGATCTGAAATCTGGCACAGAAGATCCGTGCGGCGGTTTTTCCGTCGAACTCGACGGCATTGCGATAAAGAGGCCAATTGTTCTTCCCACAGAACTTCGGAAAGACTCACGGATTCCGGCCCCGGTGATGATGGTGTCAAAAGAAAAAGCCCCATTCAAAGACGAGGAACTGGCGCGGGCGGGCGGACCACTGGAATTTGAAGCCTATTTGTACTGGAACAGCAAGATCGTTCCAAAAGATACTGCTGGCGTGGTCGTGAGGGTTAGAGAGGCAAGCGGGACACTCTTTGATCCAGGCTTTTTGAAGTATCAGGTGTCCGAGCAAACACGACTACGGCAGATTACGGCAGAAATTTTTATAAGAGAAGGTTTGGACAGCGCCATTAATATCGACCGAGAATCATTCAATTATAGCCATCCTCATTTTCTCTATATTCAGCGTTGGCTCCACAAAGCTCTTCGCCTGTTTGTAAACCGTCTTAAGGCACTGGCGGATGAAGATTTGAGAAAGGAGAAAGTTGAAAGGCGCGAAGCGGGCCGCAAGGCCATAACCAATACCGCACTAAGTGTCTGGAAAAACCGCCTGGGCGAAACCGCCGATCTACCGGTACCCGGACATAAATCTGACGAAGTAGCCCCAGAAGTTGGCGGCGTGACAATCAAGTGGGAGCACGCGTCACCCAGAGGTGATCCAACGCGTGCATCTGCGCTAGCAATTGTTTTAGAGGCTTATGGCGTGCTTTCAAACCTTTCTGAGCACGACCGAGCCCGCCTAATCAACGACATAATAGAAATATTTGACCCCCAAGAATGACAAACGACAAGAATGAATCTGATGAGGATATCGCATCTGATGTCCTGCCGGCAGCAATTGACGACGATGCGGTCCCGATTTTGCTTGATCGGCTTTTTCCGTGGCACAGACCGCGCAAACAGTTCGTGCGCGAACGTCAATGGGTCGAGCACTCTCGACGTCTCATTGATAAACTTAAGAACGGACACTTCCTTCAAAACGGGCCGGGCGGAAAACCAGAAATCAAGTACCTGACGCTTCCAGGAATTGACTATCTAGACGTCCGTGAACTTGCAAGCTGTTGCGCAAATTTGAATGTAGGATTAACTATCACAGGCTTCTTGGCGGGAGGTGAAAAAAATCCAGCACGTGCCCGAGCGCAGTTTCGCGAAGAGTCGTTGAAGGAAGCTGGTCACATTTCCGACCGATCTTCTACATTTTCGAGGCGTTTCGAGGAAATTAGTTCCGTAAATGGACAAGCTTATAGGGATCTAAGGCGACGCGGACCATTTCAAGTCATAAACGTCGATGCCTGCGGATCAATAGCGCTTCCTTCTGCCGGTCACGCCCACCGAATGGTTGATGCCATTTTTCGAATAGTTGAATTACAGCTTGAACTATGCACTAGTCGTTGGCTCTTATTTTTAACGGCTGATGTTACTAAAGAAAGTTATTCGGTCGCGGCTTTGCAAAATATGTCTCGTGCGATTGCAGAAAACGCGGAGGGAAGTAGAGAGTTTAGCGACGGCACGATCTCACTGCTTGCGGACTCTGACATTACGGTGGTGCAGGCGATTGATGCAGCGTCTGAAAGTTCAGGCGAACGATTTGTGAAGCTGTTTTCGCTCGGTTTTGCTAAGTGGATAATGCATCTCGCTGGTTCCAAGGACTGGCATCTAAAAATGCATAATTCCTACTTTTATTCGACTACGCCAGAATCAAGCCGTTTTCCTTCAATGCCATGTTTGGCATTTGAGTTTATTCCGCCAAGTCCCGGTTTGGAGGATCAGTTTGACGTTACGAATGTTGAACCGTTGTCACGAAAAAACGAAGAGAATTTTGCTATGCGTGCATTGTCTAAAGTTAGTGAGATGGAGGACCTTGATGAACGAATGTTCTCCGATCACACGCTCCGTGCAGAAATGATTGCGACCACCAAAAATATGCTTCGTGAGATTGGTTATACAGATTCCGCGCTTAAGGACTTGGACAAACTTGACCGTGCACCAGCGGTATAGCATTTGTCAGATAATCCGACTGCCTGAGCCACAGATCGCGCCACTGCTTCCGCAAGCGGAGGTGGGACAGCTTCGCTAACCTGGTCAATTTGTGCAGATAATGGCCCATATAGAACAAAATCATCTGGAAAACCCTGAAGCTTCATAGCTTCATACACGCTAAGCCGCCGTTTACCGGAAGGGTGAATATGCACCTCCCGGTGTCCGTAAGATACAGTGATGCTTGGTTCGTCCCAACGCAAGGTTTTGAAACTCCGGCCAGAGCTGTAGCCTTTCTTCAATGACCCGTCGAAGAAACGTTTTGACTTCGGCTTCATGCACCAGTGATTGGGGTGCAGTGGAATATCTTCAGGATCAAGAGATCTGGAGAAGTGGACCGGCTCAGGCAGGCCTCTAAGAACTTCATGGACCTTAATCGTTCCATTTGTTCCTTTAGGTGTTGTCCAAATTGGTTGCACCAGGGCATCTTTGTGAACAGCAATAATAAAAAGCCTATGTCTGTGCTGAGGTACAGAAAATGTAGCAGCATTTAGTTCAACTATTTTGACGTCGAACCCATTCTTTTCGAGGCGTGTCACTTCTTTTCTTAAAAGGTCGCCATTTCGGGACGTGGCAAGTTCCCGCACATTTTCCATGACGATAAACCGCAAAGGGTTTCGGTAGTGGTGTAGCCGGAGCGCCAGCGTGAAGAATTGGCGGACTAGGCGAGTCCTGGGATCATCATCGATCTGGTGTCGATTGGCACGTGTAAAACTCTGGCACGGCGGGCCGCCAATCACTCCTGACGGGGCAAAGCGCCCCCTGTAGTGACCGTCCATGTCCATAAGGCTCACTTGCGATACGTCAGCAACAAATCCGCGGCTACGAACGTAAGACCTGTTTCTGTTCCATGACTCTATGGAGTAAGGTCGGATGTCATACGCGAGCGCAGGTTCGAAGCCGGCAGACTCGAAACCAAGGTCAAGGGCGCCACACCCGCAAAATAGGCTAAGAATCAATATCTGGCCCTCCGATACTAGACTAGATGCCATATATGGGAATATTGGTCTAGAGAATATGCTCATTCTGAGAGGCGAAAATGGATGTTTTGACACCTGAGCAGCGAAAAAAGTGCATGTCGCGTATCCGGTCCAAAGACACGAAACCGGAGTTTGTAGTGCGCCGCATTGCTCACAAAATTGGCTTTCGATTCCGGTTGCACCGCAAGGACCTTCCCGGCAAACCGGATCTCACGTTTCCCTCTAGGAAGAAAGTTGTTTTCGTACATGGCTGTTTTTGGCATCGCCATGATGGATGCAAACTCGCATCACAACCTAAATCTCGACAGGACTATTGGGAGCCGAAATTTGCTCGCACAGTGGAGCGAGACAAACAAGCGCAAGAATTTCTTAGAAAAATGGGATGGAAATTCCTAATTATTTGGGAGTGCGAAACTAAAAATCCAGAAAAAGTAGAAATTACGCTAAATAAATTTTTATCGGCCTAAACACAAACTGCGACGATCGAAATAACCGCTTTTCCGCTTGCTCCACCTATTCGCCCTTTGAACGAACGGTTCCACTCAAATGTCCTTAATAAATTGGAGCGGGCGATGAGATTTGAACGCACGACTTCAAACTTGGCAAGGTGACTCGCCCTCAGCAGAATTTTCACGGTTAAGTACCGGCCGGCATACGCGCCCGTCGCAGCGGCTGCTGTTCCGTGAAGATCATGCGGCGCCGGAAGGCAAGCGGACTTTCCACCAAAAGCATGGCCTTGAGGTCTTCGATCGGCGTTGTGAAATACGGCCGGCGCAGGAATCGTGACGGATCATTACTCCACGCCGGAATCGGACATTGCCACCGCCGGGCCAGATACTCTGCGACCGCGCCCAGATAGGCGTGCTCAGCAGGATCGGACAGCTGCACGGGTTGGTCTGCCAACATGGCGCCGCGTTGCGACGTGTCGGCGCCGTAGAAGCTGTCCAGAAACTCGCGCAGGGCATAGCTGAAGTCCTGGGTGCCTTCAGACGATCTTCGGGCCACTTCCGCCAGGGTAGCGGGGCGGCTCACCCCGGTTTTGCCGTTCTCGGCTTTCATAGGCGCTCCACAAATGATCAAGCGAAAGCAGTAGTTTTCCACTCACCCTCGCTTCCGGATAAAACCCTGCCGCCAGCTCCACAATATCCTGCTTGCCGGCCGGTCCGACCACCTGCAATAAATTCAAGATATCTTCCAGATCCGCCCCGCCGGTTGCTGCGTCAACGCGCATCGCCATCAGTTTCATGGCCAGCAGGTACTCCGGTTTCGGTATAAATACCCGCAGGCCCGGCGCATCCTCACTCGGATAGGATCCAAAGGGCTCATGCTGCTCAAACAATTCCACGTTCGGGCTCAGAAAGGTCCGCACGCCGTCGTTCAACCAATCCTGCGGCCAGCCTCGCTGCGCCGCGATTTCCCCGGCCAGCCGGTCAATGTAGCGCTGGTTCTCGACACCATACGCGGTGACCGCGTCGACATCCTTGGTCGCCTGCCGAAAATTCGACGCCAGCATCAGACAGGAACCGCCATAGACCGCAATGTCTATGACCATGCCATCCTTCCGTGCCTGCGTGCCTAATGTGCCAAAAGCTTCCAGCAAATCCTTACGGGTCAAATCAGTCATTGCGTTCATTGTATCGGAATTGCCGGCGAACCGCCAATTCCCGAAAAGCGCCTACGACAGACGCCGAAGAGATCTTCGGGAAAATCAAATGGGCGATGGTGTGAAACTGCCTGTCATCAATGCCTAAACTTCCCCCACAACAGCGTGGCGGGAGCCTTCAATCGCACAGGACAGACCTTGAAGAAAATTGGAGCGGGCGATGAGATTCGAACTCACGACTTCAACCTTGGCAAGGTTGCGCTCTACCCCTGAGCTACGCCCGCACTCTCGCGCCGTGGTGCGGCGCGGTATCGGCGGGTGATCATACGCATTCGCCTGTGATTGACAAGCCAAATCGGCGGCTTGGGGCCATGGTGTACGGCGGGTTCCGGCTTTGCTATGGTGCGGCCCGAAATTTGTTGGTTTTGCGGCGGAGGGGCGGCCCTTATGGCAGCCTGTCGAGAGGCGTTGTTCGAGCGGTTGGCGGCACTCGGTATCGAGACCGAGACGGTGGCGCATGCGCCGGTGTTCACGGTCGAAGAATCGAAGGCGCTGCGCGGCGATCTGCCGGGCGGCCATTGCAAGAATTTGATGTTCAAGGACAAGAAGGGCGCGCTCTGGCTGGTGGTCTGCCTGGAAGACACCCAAGTCGACATCAAGGCGCTGGAGAAGCTCATCGGCTCGGCGCGCTTGAGCTTCGCCAAGCCCGACCTGTTGCAGACCGTGCTCGGCGTCGATCCCGGCTCGGTGACGCCGTTCGGGCTGATCAACGACACCGAGGCCCTGGTCACCGTCGTGCTCGACAAAACCATGCTGCAATCTTCCGTCTTGAACTATCATCCCCTGAAGAATGATGCGACAACACGGATCCGGCCGGTGGATCTGCAGAAATTCATCGCCGCTTGCGGTCATCGGGCAAAAATAGTGGACTTGCCCGGCTAACGCGGGAAACCGGCTTCCAAATCGCGGCCGGCGACCCCATCTTCCCGATAACGCGGCACGGCGGCGCCGCCGCGGTCTACCATCGAACGAGGAGCCCCCATGGAACCCATTATCGGATCGAGCCCGAGCCCGGCGGCGGCCGCCGACTTGATCAAGGACAGCGACATCAAGAACTTCGCCGAGGACGTGGTGCGCACCTCTATGGACGTCCCGGTGCTGGTCGATTTCTGGGCGCCTTGGTGCGGCCCGTGCAAGCAATTGACGCCGATGATCGAAAAGGCGGTCACCGCGGCTGCCGGCAAGGTCAAGCTGGTCAAGGTCAATATCGACGAAAATCAGGCGATCGCCCAACAGCTGCGCATTCAGTCGATCCCGGCGGTCTATGCCTTCAAGCAGGGCCAGCCGGTCGACGGCTTCGTCGGCGCCCTGCCCGAGAGCCAAATCCGCGCCTTCATCGAGCGCCTGATCGGCGGCGCCATCGGCCCGACGCCGGTCGAGGAAACGTTGGAAGCGGCCCGTGCGGCGCTGGAAGCCGGCGACACCGGCGAGGCGTTGCAGGCCTTTGCCGCGGTGCTCGACGCCGAGCCCGACAATGTCGCGGCCCAAGCCGGCCTGGCGCGCTGTTATGTCGCCGAAGGCGAGCTCGAGGCGGCCGCCGATATCCTCGACCAGGTCGCGGCCGAGCATGCCGGCGACCCCGAGATCGTCGGCGCCCGGGCCGCGCTCACGCTGGCCCAAGACGCGCTCGCCGCCGCCGATCCGGACGAGACCGCGGCCCTGACCGGCCGGATCGACGCCAACCCGCAGGATTATGAGGCGCGCTTCGAATTGGCCGTGGCGCTGAACGCCGGCGGCCGGCGCGAGGAAGCGGTCGATCAGCTGCTGGCGATCATCAAGGCCAACCGCGGCTGGAACGACGAGGCCGCGCGCAAGCAGTTGCTGACATTTTTCGAGGCCTGGGGGCCGACCGATCCGTTCACCGTGGATTCGCGCCGACAGCTGTCGACCATCCTGTTCTCTTGAGATAAGGCCCCGGCCATGACGGCTCCTTCCGCTCCGACGTCGCTGGTCGACCTACCACACCGGATCCCGGTGTTTCCGCTGTCCGGCGCCTTGTTGCTGCCGCGCCGGCGGCTGCCGCTCAACATATTCGAGCCGCGCTACCTCGACATGGTGGCCGACGCCCTTGATGGTGACCGTATCATCGGCATGATCCAGCCGATGCAGTCGGAGGCCGAGACCGAGAATCCGGATATCTATGACGTCGGCGGCGCCGGTTGGATTTCCAGTAGCGAGAAGACCGAGGACGGCCGCTATTTGATCAGCCTGCAGGGCGTCAGCCGTTTCCATGTGCTGCGCGAGCTCGACCGCGATGCCGCCTATCGCAAGTGCCTGGTCGATTTCACCCGCTATCGCGACGACTTGAAACACGAGGCTGGCGCGGCCATCGACCGGCCGCGGCTGGTCGCCGCCTTGCGCGCGTTTCTCGACAAGGCCGATCTGTCGGCCGACTGGAAGGCCATCGACAACACCAGCGACCGGCCATTGGTCGATATGCTGTCGATGGTGTGTCCGTTTCACACCAACGAAAAGCAAGCCCTGCTGGAAGCCGGCGACGTCGCCGAGCGCGCCCGCGTCATGACCGCGCTGATGGAAATGGCGCTGCTCGACAGCGACGACGACGGCGCGCCGGCCATGCAGTAATTGAATTTGGAAGAAAACACCGGAACCGAAGCCATGAGCGAAGACACAAGAACACCGCCGCAACGCCCCGTGGCGGTCGACCCGAAGTTGCTGGAGCTGCTGGTCTGCCCGCTGACCAAAGGACCGCTTACCTACGACGCGGCCGCCCAGGAACTGATCAGCGAACAGGCCAACCTCGCCTATCCAATCCGCGACGGCATTCCGATCATGCTGGTCGATGAGGCCCGCGAGCTCGACGACGGCGAGCTTAAAAAATGAGCGCCTACGATCACGCCGGCCGGCCGACGCCGACGGAGATTCGCTACGCCAAGGAAAGCCGCGAATTGACGATGCATTATGACGACGGTCAGACGTTCACGTTTTCGGCCGAGTTCCTGCGCGTCGAAAGCCCGTCGGCCGAAGTGAAGGGCCACGGCCCGGGCCAGGAAGTCACCGTCGCCGGCCGCCACTTCGTCGCCATCAGCGCGATCGAGCAAATCGGCAATTATGCAATCCGCATCACATTCGACGATGGCCACAGCACCGGCATCTATTCCTGGGACTATCTCTATGGCCTGGGGCTAAACCAGCCGGCGATCTGGGCCGCCTACTTGGCCAAGCTGACCAACCAGGGCCTGAGCCGCGATATCGGGTGATTCTGCCTCTGGCCGCCCGCCTCCGGCGGAGCGTTCCAAGCCGGCCCGCTCCCCCGCCCGGCCACCCACCGTGCCGGCTTGGAATCGATCCGCCAGAGGATCACGGCCATACCGCTTGGGTGGCCGGGCGGGGGAGCGGGATGGCCGTGATCCGTCGGCCGTAGGCCGCGGGCCAGAGGCAGAATCCCCTACAACGGCTCGCCGGCCAGCAATCTTGGCAAATCGCCGACGCTGCCGCGGGCGTGGCGTATGAACAGGCGTTTTAAGGGATCGATCTTGTTGACCGCCGCCAGGCCGAGGTCGCGGGCCATGCGGACCGGCGCGATGTTGTTGGAAAACAGCCGGTTCAGGCTGTCGGTCACCGCCGCCATCAGCAACGAATCGAAGCGCCGCCAGCGTTGGTAGCGGGCGAGCGCCACTGTATCACCGGGGTCGAGGCCGAGGCGCAGGCGATCGACGATGACTTCGGCGAGGGCGGCGACGTCGCGCAGGCCGAGGTTGAGGCCTTGGCCGGCGATCGGATGCACCCGATGGGCGGCGTCGCCGATCAGCGCCAGCCGTCGGTCGACATAACGCTCGGCCAGGCCGAGGGTAAGCGGATAGCCGAAGCGCGGCCCGACCACTTCCAATTCGCCGAGATAGTCACCGAAGCGATCGGTCAATTCCTCCATGAACGCCGCCTCGGGCGCTTGCAACAGGGCCGGCGCCAGGTCGGCGCGTTCGGTCCAGACCAGGGACGAACGGTTGCCGGTCATCGGCAAGATGGCGAACGGCCCGGCCGGCAGGAAGCGTTCTTGGGCAACGCCGAGATGCGGACGGGCGTGGCGGACGGTACAGACGATGCCGGTCTGCTCATAGGCCCAGCCGACCGAGCGGATGCCGGCGTCGTGCCGGAGCGCCGAGTTGGGGCCGTCCGCGGCGACTGCGAGCCGCGCCTTGAGCCGGCGGCCGTCATCGAGCCGGGCCTCGACGTCGGCAGCGTTACGCTGCAAATCCGCGAGCCCGGCCGGTGCTAAGAGCCGCACCGTTTCCAGCGCTTCAAGCCGCCGGTACAACGCCTGACGGTGCAGCCGGTTTTCAACCATGTAACCGAACGGATCGTTGCCAAGCGCCCGGTGGTCGTAGTGTAGGAACAACATCGACGGGCCATCGCTCACCCGGATATCGAGGATCGGCGCGGCCTCGCTCAACAACGGCCAGACGCCGATGCTGTCGAGCATCCGCCAATTCGCCCAGGCCAGCGCCGAGACCCGGCCGTCGAAGCCCTGATCGAGCATCGCCGCCGGGTCCTGGCGATCGACCACAATGGTCGCGACACCAGCCGTGCCCAAGGCCACCGCCAGGCTGAGGCCGACCAGACCGCCGCCGACGATCAACACATCGGCTTGTTCGCTTGCCGTGCCGTTCATGGCGGCAGCATCGGTCCGAAAGCACGTACTGTCCAGAGACGAGTTGTCGCATTCGGGCGGTGACGATAGTCTCTGGGTATGACACAGCCTTGGAATGAACAGACCGCGCTGCAACTCGGCGCCGGCATCGCCGACGGGTCGATTGATCCGGTCGCGCTCACCGACTTTTTTCTCGACCGCATCGCCGAGATCGATACCGACCAGGCGATTTTCGTGCGCACCACAGCCGACCGTGCCCGGGCCGAGGCCATGGCCGCAGAGGCGCGCCAGCGCCAAGGCCTGCGCCTCGGCCCGCTCGACGGCGTGCCGATTTCCTGGAAAGACCTGGTCGACAGCGCCGGCGTCGCCACAGAGGCCGGCACCCGGCTGCTGGCCGGGCGCACGCCGGCTGAGGACGCGGTGATCCTGGCCCGCTCGCAACGCGCCGGCCTGATCTGTCTCGGCAAAACCAATCTCCCGGATTTCGCCTTCTCCGGCCTCGGCATTAACCCGGCTTTCGGCACCCCGGCCAATGCCTGTGATGATCGGACGGCGCGGGTGCCCGGCGGCTCTTCCGCCGGCGCCGCGGTTTCCGTCGCGAAAGGCTTGGCGGCCATCGGCATCGGTTCCGATACCGGCGGCTCGGTCCGCATTCCGGCGGCGCTGAACGGCTTGTTCGGCCTCAAGACCACCGCCGGGCTGGTGCCGCTCGACGGCGTCGTTCCACTGTCGCCGACCCTCGACACCATCGGCCCGCTGACCCATGACGCCGCCGACGCCAACGCCATGCTGGCGGTGCTGACCGGCCAACCGGCTTTCGACCTCGACGGCGCCAGCCTCCGTGGGGTCCGTTTGCTCAAACCGACCAACATATTCTGGCGCTTTGTCGACGACGCGGTCGGCCGGTCGTTCGAAGCCGCACTGGCCCGCCTGGGCCGGGCCGGCGTCGAAATCAGCGAGGCCGAGATCCCCGAGCTCGACCAACTGGTGGCGCTGTTGGAGCGCCACGGCAACATGATCGCCTCCGAGGGCTACGCCATCTGGGGCGCCACCATCGAGGCCGATCCTAACCGGATTTATCCGCCGATCCGTGAACGCTTTAGGGCCGGCCGCGGCCATAGCGCGGCGGATGCCGAGGCTTTGCATATCGGCGTCGCCGATCTCCAGGCACGCTACGCCGCGCGGGTGGCCGGCTATCACGGCGTCATCGCGCCGACGGTGCCGATCCTGGCGCCGGAAATTGCGCCGTTGGAGGCCGATGCCGCCAAGCACGACGAGGCTGCGATGAAAGTGGCGTGGAACACCCGGTGGGGCAATTTACTGGGCATTTGCGCTGTCACGCTGCCGTGCACGCCGGTCGACGGCCAAGGCGTCGGCCTGATGGTGATGGCGCCGCCGTTCACCGAAGGCGCCCTGCTGCGCTTGTCGACGGCGATGGAAGGACCGGTCGCCGACCGGTAAATGCCCATTATATGGGCTTTACTCTTTGATTGCCTATTTTTTGGGCACGACAGTCTGGCGACTGGCCTGGGTGCATCCGGTTTCGCATCTTTTTCCGCGCATTTCGAGCGAATCTGATTCCGGCATGGTTCTTGAATAATCCCTGAAAAGACGCGCCGGCAGCGGTGTGTCATCACCGCACCTATGGCGTAGGGGAAGGGTTCATCATGACATCAATTCGGGCCGTGCCGATCGGCTTGGCTGCGGTTGCCGTGGCGGCGACACCGGCGGCGGCCGCAGTCAGCGCGGAAACCGCCTTCATTTTCAACAGTTTTTCGTTTCTCGTCTGCGGCGCCCTGGTGATGCTCATGGCGTTGGGCTTCACTTTGCTGGAGTCCGGCCTGGTCCGTTCCAAGAACACCGCAGCCATTTGCCTGAAGAACATGGCGCTGTATTCGATCGCCGGGCTGATGTTCTACATCATCGGCTACAATTTGATGTATACCGACGTCGCCGGCTGGATCGGCTCGATCAGCCTGCTTTACAACGCGCCCGAGGCCGAGCTCACCCTGCTCGGTGCCGAGACGGCGACTGATGAAATGGTCGCCGCCGTGGTCGACAACAAATATTCGGTGATGTCGGACTGGTATTTCCAGATGGTCTTCGTCGCAACCGCGGCCTCGATCGTCTCCGGCACCTTGGCCGAGCGCATCAAGGTCTGGCCATTTCTGATCTTCGTGACCGTCTTGACGGCCATCATCTACCCGATCCAGGGCGCCTGGACCTGGGGCGGCGGCTGGTTGTCAGAGCTCGGCTTTTCCGACTTCGCCGGCTCGACCATCGTGCATTCCGTCGGCGGCTGGTGCGCCCTGACCGGCGCCATCGTGCTCGGGCCGCGTCGCGGTAAATTCGACAAAAACGGCAATGTTCGGCCGATTCCGGGCGCCAATCTGCCATTGGCCACGGCCGGTACCTTTGTGCTCTGGTTCGGCTGGTTCGGCTTCAACGGCGGCTCCCAACTGGCGCTCGGCAGCGCCTTGGACGCGGTCGCCATGTCGATCGTCTTCGTCAACACCAACCTCGCTGCCGCCGCCGGGGTCATCGCCGCCATGGCGCTGGCCAATATCCTGTACCGCAAAATCGACCTGACCCTGGCCTTGAACGGGGCCATCGGCGGGCTGGTCGCGATCACCGCCGGGCCGGATCTGAGCAATCACTTGCTGTCGATCATCATCGGCGCCATCGGCGGCGGCCTGGTGGTGGTTGCCGTGCCGTTCATCGACCGGTTGAAGATCGACGACGTGGTCGGCGCCATCTCCGCGCATTTGGTCGCCGGCGTTTGGGGCACCTTGGCGGTCGGCATCTTCGGCAGCGGCGATTTGCTGGTACAGGTGATCGGCATCGCCGCGATCGGCGCGTTCTGCGTGGTCACCAGCGCCGTTCTGTGGCTCGCCCTGAAATACACCATCGGCATCCGCGTCGACGCCGAGGACGAGGATCTTGGCCTCGACCACGCCGAGCTTGGCCAGGAGGCATATCCGGAATTCGGCCGCGGATCACAGATCGTCTAACCGAGATTTTGGCTCCGACTATGGCGTCCGGGCTTCGGCCCGGGCGCCTTTTTTGTTCGCGGTCAAACCGGGCTCAGACAGCGCTTGTAAATTCCCCCGTAACTCAATATCGTTGCACGGCTTTCGCTGCTCTTCCCTGGAACCCGCGAGCGGCCAAAGCATTGTCGTCGGGCAACGACACCCTGAATTCATGCGCGTGTTCGGCGTCCGTAAGTAAAGGAGTGCAGCCATGGCGCGTAGTTCAGCCCCCACCCAGCGATCGGATTTTTTGCCGCCCGGCATGCGCGACTTTCTGCGGCGGCGGGCAGCCGAATGCGGCGGCTTGGCTCTGATCGCCTTGGCCGCCTTTATCGCCATTGCGCTGGCCGGCTACGACTCCGACGATCCGACGATCAATCACGCGACCGGCGCCCTGCCCCATAACCTGATGGGCTATGTCGGCGCCGTGATCGCCGATCTATTGCTGCAAACGCTGGGGCTCGGTGCGATGGTATTGGCCGTGATCCCACTCGGCTGGGCATGGCGGGTCATTTCACACCGTGGCCTGCCGTGGTTTTGGCTGCACGTTGCCTTGTTGCCGGTGACCGTGTGCTTGGCGGCAACCTTGGCGGCGCTGTTTCCGGTTTCGGCGCATTGGCCGCTGCATGCCGGCTATGGCGGTCTGATCGGCGCGGTGATGTATACCTGGCTGATCGCCTTTGTCGGATTTTTCTCCACATTTGCCGGAACGTTGATCGCAGGCTCAGTTCTCGTTGCCCTGACCTTGATATCGCTGGCCTTCACTTTGGGCCTGACTTTGGGCGAATGGCAAAGCGCCGGCGCCGCGGCGCGCGACGGTTTCTATCGCGGCCTTGGTGCGGCTTTTCGCGCCGGCGGTGCGCTCCACCGCGGTTATGGCCAAGCGCGAATTTGGGCCGCCGGTCGCCGCTGGCGCGTCCCGGTTCCCCGAAAGACGCGCCAGGAGCCGATCATCGAGGCGGCACCGGAGCCAACCGAACAGCCAGCCCCGCCGGCGCCGGCCGAACGGATACCGGCGGCACGTATCGAGCAGCCGTCGGTGAAGCCGCGGTCCGGCCGACGCGAACGAGCGGAGCGCCAGCCGGCCCTCGATTTCGGCCCGACGGAAACCTACGACTTGCCGCCGCTCGCCCTATTGCACCAGCCCAGCCCCCGCGACCATGTTCGGCAAGTCAACACCGAATCGTTGGAACAGAATGCCCGGCTGCTCGAATCGGTACTCGAGGATTTCGGCGTTCATGGCACCATCGTCAAAGTGCGCCCCGGCCCGGTCGTCACCCTCTATGAACTCGAGCCGGCGCCAGGCACCAAGTCGTCGCGGGTAATCGGCCTGGCCGATGACATCGCCCGCTCGATGAGCGCGGTATCGGCGCGGGTTTCGGTCATTCCCGGGCGCAACGCGATCGGCATCGAACTGCCGAACGCCAACCGTGAGACGGTCTATCTCAGAGAATTGCTGGCATCGTCGGAATACGAATCGACTGCCGGCGAACTCGGCCTGGCGCTCGGAAAGGAAATCGGCGGCGCGCCGATGTTCGCCGACTTGACGCGCATGCCGCATCTGTTGATCGCCGGCACGACGGGATCCGGCAAGTCGGTTGCCGTGAACGTCATGATCCTGTCGCTGCTTTACCGGCTGTCGCCGGAGCAATGCCGGCTCATCATGATCGATCCGAAGATGCTCGAACTGTCGGTCTATGACGGCATTCCGCACTTGCTGTCGCCGGTGGTGACCGATCCGCAAAAAGCGGTGGTGGCGTTGCGCTGGGCGGTGCGGGAGATGGAGAACCGCTACAGACGGATGTCGGAGTTGGGCGTCCGCAATATCGGCAGTTACAACGACCGGGTCCGGGAAGCCGCGCGCAAGGGTGAGGAATTGCGGCGCACGGTGCAGACCGGTTTCGACGCCGATACCGGTGAACCGATCTTCGAGGACCGCCAGCTTGATTCGGCAGCGCTGCCGTTGATCGTTGTGATTGTCGATGAAATGGCCGATTTGATGATGGTCGCCGGCAAGGAAATCGAAGGCGCCATCCAACGTCTGGCGCAAATGGCCCGGGCCGCCGGCATTCATCTGATCATGGCAACGCAACGACCGTCAGTCGACGTCATTACCGGCACGATCAAGGCGAATTTCCCGACCCGTGTCAGCTTCCAGGTGACGTCGAAGATCGACAGCCGAACGATTCTCGGCGAGCAGGGCGCAGAACAATTGCTGGGTGCCGGCGACATGCTGTATATGCCCGGCGCCGGCCGCATCACGCGCGTTCATGGCCCGTTCGTGTCGGACCAGGAAGTCGAACAGGTGGTTGCCTTTTTGAAAGCGCAAGGCGCGCCGGAATATCTGCAGGAAGTCACCGAGGACGACGACGGTGCCGGCACCCCGGCGTTTCTTGGGCCGCGTGCGGGCAACGGTAGGGGCGGCGACGCCCTCTATGATCAGGCAATCGACTTGATATCCCGGGAACGCAAGGCGTCGACAAGCTTCGTTCAGCGCCACCTGCAGATCGGCTACAACCGGGCCGCCCGCATCATCGAGCAGATGGAGGCGGACGGCATCATCGGCCCGGCCAATCATGTCGGCAAACGCGAGGTCCTAACCCGGCCACCCGATGAGTTCGACTGAACGGCGTGGCCGTCGCAATCTTGAAACGGCGCCGACACCGCTTAGGTGAGCAGTGGTGAAGACCGTTTTCAAAATTCTGGTGGCGCTTGTCTCGACCGGTATCTGGTTGGGTTCCCTGTCGATTCCAGCGCAGAGCGCTACCGCCGAGCTTTCCGACGCCGATCGTGCCGCTCTGGCCCGGGTCGAGACCTATTTGAACGGTATCCAAAGCCTGCGCGCGCGGTTTCTGCAAGTCGCCCCAGATGGTTCCTTAAGCCAGGGCCGATTTTTTTTGAAACGACCCGGCAGACTGCGCTTCGAATATGATCCGCCAACGCCGTTATTGGTGATCACCGACGGTGTCTGGGTGGTGTTCTACGACAAGGAGATCGATCAGGTCTCCAGGGTGCCGCTCGCGTCGACACCGCTCGCCGTGCTGGTCCGCGAGACCGTCGATCTGAGCCAGGATATTCATATCGATCGGGTGCAACGCGCAGCGGACGGGATTACGATTACAATCAGTGATCCCGAGCAACCGGACATCGGCAGCATAATTCTGTTTTTTGCCGACGAACCCTTGCGTTTGAAGCGCTGGTGGCTCAAGGATGCTCAAGGTCAGGAAACCGCCATCGTGATCCACGATGCGGAAAGCAACGTTACATTGAAGCCGGAGCTGTTCTTTTTCTTCGACACCGATCAGCAAGACCAAAACAACTGACGCCGAACGACCGAAATGGTAGCCGCATGAACCGCCACAATCCGCCCGAAACCAATCATCCGATGCCATTGGTCGGGGTCTCGGGATCGGTGCGCGACTTCAACGGTTTCGGCTTTCATGGCACGCATGACGGATACATGACATCCCTCGTCGAGGGTGCCGGCGCCCAACCGGTGATCGTGCCTCCGCTCGGATCCTGTCTCGATTTTCTTGGATTGTTGTCGCGTTTGGACGGTGTGATGTTGACCGGCGGCGCTCCCAACGTTCACCCCAGTCTCTACGGCGGCCCGCCGAGCCGGCCGGAAACGGCCCATCAACCGCAGCGCGACGCGACGGTGCAACCGTTGATTCGCGCGGCAATCGAGACCGGCGTGCCGCTGTTCTGCGTCTGCCTTGGCATCCAAGAGCTCAACGTCGCGCTGGGCGGTTCGCTGCATCAGTATTTGCAGGAAGTTCCGGGCCGAACCGATCATCGGCGCAACCCCGCCGGCAGCCGCGAAGACCAACTCGCCGCGAAACAGCGCATCGCGCTGACACCCGGCGGCATGCTCGCGGCCATCGCCGGCGGCACCTCCGTCATGGTCAACTCGATGCATGGCCAAGGCATTGACCGGTTGGCGCCAGGGCTGGAAATCGAGGCGACGGCGGCGGACGGTACGATTGAGGCGGTTCGGGTCAAGGACGCGCCGGCATTCACCCTCGGCGTTCAATGGCATCCCGAGTGGCAAATTCACGAGCACCCGTTTTATTTTGGGTTGTTCGACGCATTCGGCGACGCCTGCCGCGAGCGCATGGCGCAACGAACGGCCACGGCACCGGTAGGTTAGCGCCGCTTTCGGCGGCAACATCCCAAGAAGTCGCAAAGAATTCACACAATTAGGGCTTGTTCGACTGGTTCCGTGCAAGTCGTGGCCTATATAATAATCTTGGCGATGATGTCGCGCCGCGGCGTTTAGGCGCTTTTGTTGGTGCGTCATTGTGGCTCGGTGCCGAACCGTCCCCTCTCGGTACCAACGTTCTTCGGAGCGGAGACGCCCGGCCAGCCCCCGGCCGGGCGTTTTTGCGTTTAACTGTCCTTATTTACCGCATCCGCACCAATCTAGGTCTTCCGTCCGATGGACAGGCGCGCCAAAATGGCGCCGCCGGTTATCGTCCAGGGAGGGATCCGAATTATGACGGAGACGAACGCGGGAGACCGCGCGGATTTCTATCGCCGCATGGCGGACTTCAATCTGGCGCCGCTTTGGGAGGTCATGCAGTCGCTGATTTCCGAAACCCCTGCCAGCGCTTGCGAGGCGGCGATTTGGCACTATGACGCGGTGCGGCCCTATGTGCTCGAATCCGGGCCGATCATTTCCGCCAAGGAGGCGATCCGGCGGGTTCTCGTATTGGAGAATCCAGGTTTGCGCGGCTCCTCGCGCATCACCACCAGCCTGTATGCCGGATTGCAGCTCATCTTGCCCGGTGAAATCGCACCGGCCCATCGCCACAGTCAAAGCGCCTTGCGTTTTATTGTCGAAGGCAATGGCGCCTATACGGCGGTCGACGGCGAACGCACGATCATGTCCGAGGGCGATTTCGTGGTCACGCCCAATTGGGCGTGGCATGATCATGGCAACGAAAGCGATGAGCCGATGGTCTGGCTCGACGGCTTGGACATTCCAATCGTGCAGCTTTTCGACGCCGGATTCGCTGAGGATTATAAGGATGACGTCTACCCGACGAACCGGCCGACCGGCGATTCCTCGGCGCGCTACGGCGCCGGGCTGATGCCTGATGGTTATGCCCACAAAGGCGCGGCGTCGCCGATATTCAATTACCCTTATGCGCGCACCCGCGACGCGCTGGAAACCATGCGACGGCTCGAGGAGTGGGACTCCTGCCACGGGTTGAAAATGCGCTATGTCAATCCAGCCAACGGCGACTTTGCCATGCCGACGATCGGCACGTTCATGCAATTGCTGCCGGCCGGATTCGATGCCGAGCCCTACCGTTCCTCTGACGCCACGGTGTTTTCGGTGGTCGAGGGCCGCGGCCATGTCGATATCGGCGGCCAACGCTTCGATTGGCAGCCGCGCGACATATTCATCGTCCCGAGCTGGCAGTCCTATCGATTGACGACCGACGACGATGCGGTGCTGTTTTCGTTTTCCGATCGGCCGGTTCAGTTGAAACTGGGCCTGTGGCGCGAACACCGCGGCGCCGATTGACATGAGCGGCCCGTTCCACGACGACGATGACGAATTTTCGATGGATGATTTCCCGACCTTAGCCGCTGTCGCCGGACTGGCGCGCTTGATTCCGCAGGTACCGTGGTTCACTTCTGTCGGAACCGCAATCGACGCCGAACTACGCGCCGCCGCGGATTCCTATGTATCAGCGTTGGGGTTCCCCGAGGCCACCGTGGCCGACGTCATTGAATGGGAAGACGCGGAATTTGCCGCCGCCAATCCGGACTGGAACACCGATTGGTGGGAAGCGGAGGAGCAATTGCGCGTCGCTTTGACCGCTGAGGCCGTCGAATTGCTCGGCGATGAAGAGATGCTGGTCGTCGCCTTGACCAACGTCACCAAAGCAGCGTCGGAATGCGTCCATGTTGCCGCGGCGGGCGCTGCCGGCGGCATCGGCCGGCGCAACCCGGCGCTGGTGCGCGCGGCGGCCGGCGCCGCCACACAGGCAAGCTATCAAACCGCGCTGTTGCTGGCCGCCGACGGCGAAGAAGATCACCCGTTCGCCTTGAAGTTCCGCTTGTTCGAGGCCGGCCGCTGGCCGCTCGGCATCGTCGGTTCGAGTTTCAATATATTCTAGAGCCTGCGAAAGGACCAGTTATTGACAGTACGTATCGCGACCTGGAACGTGAATTCCGTACGGCTTCGCCTGGACGCCATCGCCGAATTGGTAAAGCAATGGAACATCGACGTTCTCTGCTTCCAAGAAACCAAGGTGATTAACGACGCCTTCCCGATCAAAGCCTTTCGGCGTCTCGGTTTCGACCATTGCGCATTGAACGGTCAGAAGAGCTACAACGGCGTCGCCATCCTGTCACGCCGCGCCTTCGAACGCCGCGCTGAGCCGGCTTGGTGCGGCAAGCGCGATTGCCGCCATCTTTGGGTTACGCTCGACGTCGGCATCGACGTTCATAATTTCTACGTGCCGGCGGGCGGCGACGTCCCGGACCCGGACCTCAACGACAAATTCGCCCATAAACTTCAGTTCCTGGAGGAAATGACCGACTGGTTCGGCAAGCGCCGCAGGCGCAACCCCAAGAGTGTCCTGGTTGGTGATTTAAATATCGCACCGCATGAAAACGACGTCTGGTCGCACAAGCAATTGCTGAAAGTCGTCAGTCATACGCCGGTGGAAGTCGAGGCACTGACCAGGCTCTACAGGACCCGGGATTGGGTCGACGCCGTCCGGCATTTCGTACCGCATTCGGAGAAATTATACAGCTGGTGGAGTTATCGCTCGCCGCGGTGGCAAGACTCCGACCGTGGCCGGCGGCTCGATCATATCTGGACGACGCCGGCGCTGAAGCCGCATCTCAGCCGGTTGGAGGTTCTGCGCGATGTGCGCGGCTGGGAAAGGCCGTCCGACCATGTGCCGATCGTTGTCGAACTGACTTTGCCCAAAGGCTGACGGTCTTCGTCGACGCAATCGTCTGACCGTTTCTTCGCCGTTAGGCGCCCGCCTCGAGTTGCGCCTTCACCTGCACCAATTCGTTCTTGGTTTGCTGCAAGTCATTCGTCGTTCGATCAAGACGCAAGGCGATCTCTCGCATGACCTCGAATGCCATCTGCGGGAATTCCGTGCCAAGACGAAAAAACAGTTCTTTCGCGATACGCAAAGCAATTAACTCCGACTTGGCTTGAACGGTCGCAGTGCGGGGCACGTCGCAGAGGATGGCGATATCGCCGAAGAAGGCGTTCTTCCCGAGCGTTGCAACGGTCAACGGCCCGCTTAAGGTGCTGACGATCACGTCCGCACTGCCTTCGACAATGATATACATGGAATCGCCGGCTTCGCCTTGTTGGACAATCGCTTGATCCGGCTGATAGGTAATCCGCTCAGAGGTGAAGGCGAGCAGCTTCAGTTTCGACGGCTCGATCTTCGAGAAGATCGGAATGTTACGCAGAATTTCAACTTCTTCGTTCAGGCTCACGTCACTCTCCCTGGTGCAACGGTTTGAGAACGCTCACGACTTGCTCCCACGGGCGTTGCACGCTCCATAGTAACCGGGCATTCCTGACAACGACAGTGTTAATTGGCGAGTGCGCCATCAGGAAAAATCTCGTCATCATTCGGCCGCAATCAGTTCCGACAGGGGCCGGCCGTCCTGCGACAGCTCTTCGAACGTGCCCTTATCGACAAGATTGCCGCCTTTCATCACATAAACATAATCAAACGCCGCGGCGGCACTGGCGCGATGCAACGACCAAAACACGCTGCTGTCGGAAAATTCCTTTAGCACATTGTCCAATATTTTCGCCTGAGATGCCGAATCCAGCGGCACCGTGGCGTCGGACAAAACCAGCAAATCCGGTCGTTTTATCAGCGCGCGAGCGATCGCCAGCTTTTGCCGCATCGCCGGACTGAGACGGCTGCCGCCGATCCCGACATGGTAGTTCAAGCCGACTTCCGCGACGGTGTCGTACAGGCCGAGATCGTCAACCACTTCGCGGATCAAGGCGCCGACCCTGTCCTGTGCTTCTGCCTGGCCGTAGGCGATCTTGCCGAACAGAATATTGTCCTGAATGTTGGCGGCAGCGTTGTAGCGTTCAGGGTTGAAAAATTCCAACTTGTCGTTCAGATCATCCGGCAGTTCATCGGCGAACAGTTTTCGGCCTTTGAGAATTTTGGCCTGAAGCTCATCGGTCACCACGCCCAAGCGATGCCGCGCCGGGATCAACTTGAATGGCAAGGACAGCAAGCGAACGCGATCGTCGGCCTTGAGTTCGGTGATTTGCTCTCGGTTCGTCCGGGTCAGCAAAGCCTGGTAGTCCGGCAGCTCCTCGGCCGAAATGAAACTGAATTGCTGGAAGAATTCGTGATCCGCCGGCAAATCAGCAAACAGTTCGACCATGGTCGCCGCGGTCTGGTAACCCGCCGCCAGCATGTCTTCCACCAAATCGGCTTTTTCCAGAACCGTCATGACATAGGGATGTTCGGCCAAGCGGTCCATATCAAAGGCGTCGCCGACCGGCGTGCCGAACAACAGGTTTTCGCCGACCGTTGCGTTGCTGTTGTAGAGGTCTGGTTCGAAGCCTTCAATCAACGGCGCGATCGTCGGATCCTTCAGCCGATCGCGCACCGCCAGGCGAGCCCGCATGATGGCTTCTTGCGCGTTGGTCGATTCGCCATTTTCGAGCGTGCCGCGCAAGCCCATCACATAGACGTCTTCATCCATGTCGACGGCGCGCAGCGCCTTCAAGGCAGCGCCATGCAGTTCGTGTTCGTCCGCCGCCCCGGCGGCGGCGTAGTCGATCCAATCCGCTCCGATGTCGGCAGTGCTGTTGCCGGACGCTTTGGCCTCCGACAAAAACCGCTCGAATTCTGGGCCTTCATCACTCTTGTCTTTTGCCCGCAACGGCCGATGCTTGAGGCCGTAATACAGGTTGTCTCCCAAGCTTTGATTGAAAGCGAAGGCGTTGTTGCCGACATAACTGAGACGCCGGCCGGTCACCGATTCCGGCAATTGCTGCAAATCCTTGCCGCCAATAGTGATGCTGCCTTTGTCGGGCACCATCAGCCGAGCCATCAGCAACGCCAGCTCTTCCCGGCCACCACCCGGCGCACCCACCACCGCGACACGCTGGCCGAGCGGCATGATCATGCTGAGGCCATTGACGACATTGCTTTCCTGTTCGTCGATAAGCACTAGGTTGGCGGCTTGGATGTCGCCGGAAAGCGGCGCTTCGGATTCCGGGTCGGTATCTTGCAATTCTTCCGGCAACATGCCGGCCGGGGCGAATTGCTCGACCACCTGATTATATTTGATCCGCGCATCTTCCAAGCGTTGATAGAAACCAAGCAATTCCTTCCACGGCGCGCCCAGGTCCTTTTGTGCCTGAATGGCTGCCAGCAAGGTGCCTATTTCAAGCTCGCCGCGAATCGTCAAATAGCCGCCGATGGCATAAAAGAAAAACGGACCGAGTTGCTGGATGAAGTTGTTGAGGAATTTGATGACGAACTTCAGCAAGTAGATGCGGTAGCGGACGAAATATATCGAGTTGAGCTGATTGGAGAATTCCGCGAGTTCCAGTTGCGAGGTGTCATGGGCATGAATCTCTTGCACGCCCTGGACGGTTTCACCGATGCGCTCCGACATTCGCCGCACCCGCCGCACCCGTTCCTTGCCAAGCAAATTGACGCGGCGCTGCAATTTTGGAATGAGGTAACCCTGCAGCGGATAGAGCGCCACCGCGGCGCTCGCCATAAGCGGATTCTGGACGAACAAAAACGCCAAAATCACCAACAGGGTGCCGCCTTGGAAGGCCGGTAGAGAGAACGCTTCGCCGATAAAGCCGCCGAGCGGCTCGACTTCGGCCGTGATCATCGAGATCAATTCGCCTTGGCTCTTTTTGCGAAACGTCGGCAGGGGAAACCGTAAGATTCGGCGATAGAGTTCGTAGCGCAAGCGCCGCAACAGGCGTTCCCCGGTCACACCGCGATAAACGTTGATGATATATTTGAAGCCTTGATTGACGATCACGAGCACCAGAAACAGGCCCGTCAGTATGAACAGATACGTCATCTGATCGAGTTCGACATCGAATAGCGGCACCGACACGACATCGGATTCCGCCTGAATCGCACCGTTCACAATGGTCTTCGGCAGTTCATAGAAAGCGTACAAAAACGGGAACGACACCAGCGCCATCAAGGTCAGAATGAGTTGCTGCGGCGTGCTGTACTTCAGTAAATATTTGTAGACACTGGGTTCCATCAGGAACACCCTCCGGCGCGCAAATTTATGCCCGGGCCCCGCCAGCAACAACGAAACGGACGCCCAACCTCATTTTCGTTGACCGAGAGACTAGAGCAAATTTCGATCATACGGAAACGTTTGATCGAAACTTGCTCTAGCCGACAGAAACCAGCGCGTAAATCTGCAGTCTTGTTGTCAGCCACAACAAATCGCCGCGGAACTTGCTTTGCGAGACCAATCAAAGTGTGTATGAGTCAATTTGCTGGAAACACGAGGAATCGTCCGGAGATGACCAACACACCGTCCGGCGCCCGGGTATTAATCTACAGCCACGATACCATGGGCCTCGGCCATCTGCGCCGTTGCAGCACAATTGCGCATGCATTGGTCGACGAATATGCCGATCTTTCGGTCTTGATTCTGTCCGGATCACCGATCATCGGCAGTTTCGATTTTCACGATCGTGTCGATTTCGTCCGCATTCCCGGCGTTATCAAGCTGCATGACGGCGAATATACGTCACTGAAGCTGTTGATGGGCATCGAGGAAACGGTTCGGCTGCGCGCTTCGATCATCCGCCATACAGCGATGATCTTCGATCCTGAACTTTTTATCGTCGACAAGGAACCGCTCGGTCTGCGTGGCGAGGTCGCCGCGACCCTGCGCGATCTCAAACCCAGGGGCACGCGCCTGGTGCTTGGCCTGCGCGACGTGATTGACGACCCCGACTTATTGATCCCCGAGTGGGAACGCAAGAAAGTAAGTCCGGCGTTGCGCGATATCTATGACGAGATTTGGGTTTACGGCTTGCCGCAAATCTGCAACCCGCTCGAAGGCATGCAACTCTCCGACGTCATTATGAGGAAAATAGTATATACTGGGTATTTGCGGCGTTCTATTTCCGATCTGCCGCCAACGCAGCATTCGAAAATTATGGACCAGCCTTATATTCTGGTCACCACCGGCGGCGGCGGCGACGGCGACGGATTGATCGATTGGGTGCTCCGCGCCTACGAATCCGACGCGACCCTGCCCGATCCGGCGCTACTGGTCCTGGGTCCGTTCATGCAGCCGGATTTACAAGCCTCCTTCATCGAACGGGCGGCGCGGCTGCAGCGAGTCGACGCCATCACCTTCGACGCGCATCTTGAATCAATCGCCGCCCAGGCCATCGGCATCGTTGCCATGGGCGGCTACAACACGTTCTGCGAAATCCTGTCGCTCGATAAGCCGGCGCTTATCGTGCCGCGCAGCGTGCCGCGGCTCGAACAAACCATCCGGGCGAGCCGGGCCCAAGAACTCGGGCTTGTCGAAATGCTGACCGATGACGGGCGCTACGATCCGGCGACGATGGCCGCCGCGTTGCGACGGCTGCCGCACCAACGCCGGCCCTCGGAAGTCGTCGTGCCTGGCCTGTTGGAAGGGTTGGTCAACGTCAATCGATTGACCGCGCCGTGGATCGGTCGACCGATCGACCGATCGACGGAGGCCGACAACGTCATCGTCTCGAATTTCTGACGCCGGCATCGCAACGTTCAGCATGCCCAAACCGCAAACTGCAAAAATTGGCTTTATCCTAAAGGGCTATCCGCGCCTATCGGAAACCTTCATTGCCCAGGAAATTCACGCGCTTGAGCAGCGCGGCCTCGACATCGTCATCTATTCGCTGCGCCACCCGACGGATCGCGATCAGCATCCGATCCATGCCGAGATCACGGCGCCGGTCCATTATCTGCCGGAATATCTCTACCAGGAACCGATTCGGGTCTGGCGCGCTTGGCGCGCCGTGCGCAAGCAGCCGCACTACCGCACAGCACGCCGTGTTTGGCTCCGCGACTTGCGCCGCGACCGAACCTCCAACCGCGTCCGGCGTTTCGGCCAAGCCTTGGTCTTGGCGCACGAAAGAGCGGGTTCAATCGGCCAATTCCACGCGCATTTCATTCACACGCCCGGCTCTGTCGCCCGTTACACGGCGCTTCTGACCGGATTGCCGTGGACCGTATCGGCCCACGCCAAGGATATCTGGACCATTCCGGCTTGGGAGAAAGCGGAAAAACTGGCGCATTGCGACTGGGCCGTTACCTGTACGAAATTGGGCGTCGATCATTTGTCCGGGCTGGCGCCCGAGGGACGGGTTTCGCTGTTGTATCACGGTCTCGACCTCGATCGCTTCCCGCCACCGCCGGCATTGCCGGCGACCCGGTCTGGGCCATTTCGCATTCTGTCCGTCGGCCGGGCGGTGCCGAAAAAGGGCTATGCGGTGCTGCTGCAAGCCTTGGCGACGCTTGGCGATGCGGTCGATTGGCAGTTCACCCATCTCGGCGGCGGCTCTGATCTCGACCACCTCAAACGCCGCGCCGAGACGCTCGACATCGCCGACCGTTGTACCTGGCTCGGCGCCCGGCCGCAGCGCGACGTGCTGGCGGCAATACGCGACCACGACGTATTCGTGCTGCCCAGCCGGATCGCCGACGACGGCGACCGTGACGGTATGCCCAACGTTTTGCTGGAGGCACAAAGCCAGGGATTGGCCTGTCTCTCGACCCGGGTGTCCGCCATTCCCGAGCTCATTGTCGAAGGCGAGACAGGATTACTGGTGGCGCCCGAGGACGCCCCGGCGCTGGCCGCCGGGCTCCGTCGATTGCATGACGATCCGGGCCTGCGCCGCCGCTTGGGCAACGGCGGACAACAGCGCGTGCGGACGCATTTCCCATTGGACGCATGCATCGCTCCGCTGGCCGAACGCTTTGGCCTCGACCCGCCACCGGTGCGGCGCGCCGCCGAAGCCTGAAGCCATGCGAATCGCTTTCTATGCGCCTTTGAAATCACCCAATCACCCGGTGCCGTCGGGAGATCGCCGCATGGCCCGTCTGCTCATGGCGGCGTTGCGTGCCGGCGGTCACGAGGTGGTGCTGGCATCGGAGCTCAGCACCCTGGAGTCGCGCGGCGAACCGGCGCGTCAAGCTGCGTTGGCGGCCCAGGCGGAAGACGAAATTGCCGGCCTGCAGCGACAATGGAATGATACCGTCGGCGATTGTCGCCCTGAAGCCTGGTTCACCTATCACGTCTACTACAAGGCGCCCGATTACCATGGGCCGGCCATGGCCAAAGCCTTTGCCATTCCCTATTTAGTTGCCGAAGCATCGCACGCGCCGAAGCGCGCCGGCGGCCCGTGGGATCACGGCCACCGGGCGAGCGAGGCGGCGATCCGCGCCGCCGACGTGGTCTTCTATTTGACCGAATTGGACAGCCAATGCACGGCGCCGCTGATCGCGCCGCCGCATCGGCTGATCGCTTTGCCGCCGTTCCTCGACCCGTCGCCGTTTGCCGCCGCCGCCGCCCAAGCGCCCGCCCACCGCCAAGCGCTGGCCGAAGCCGCCGGCCTCGATACCAGCAAGCAGTGGATCATGGTCGCCGCGATGATGCGCGTCCGCGACAAACTGCCGTCCTATCGCCAGCTCGGACAGGCGTTGGCGGCGGTCAAGTCCGACAATTGGTCGTTGATCGTCGTCGGTGACGGGCCGGCAAGACCGGACGTGGAAGCCGCCCTCGCGCCACTCGGTGACGCGGTCCGCTTCCTCGGTGCGGTCGAACCGGACCAGTTGCCGGCACTGATGGCGGCCGCCGATTTCTATGTCTGGCCGGCCGTTGGCGAAGCCTATGGCATGGCGTTCCTGGAAGCGCAGGCGGCCGGCCTCGCCGTGGTCGCCGGCCGCCATCGCGGGGTTCCGGACGTGGTCAAGGACGGTGAGACGGCATGGTTGACTGAGCCCGACAACATCGGGCAAATGACCGACCGGATCGATCAGATGCTGGCCGATCCGACGGGCCGCGCACGCATGGGCGAAGCCGCCCGTGCCTTTGTTAGCGCCGAGCGTACCGTGATGGTCGCCGCGGCTAAATTGGACGGGGCCTTGCGATGGGCGCAGAGTTGTTATTGATCCGCCACGGCGAGACCGCGTGGAACCAGACCAAGCGCCTGCAGGGCCGCGCCGATATCGCCCTTAGCGACGCCGCCCGCCGCCGGCTCACCAAACTGCGCCCGCCGCCGTTGTCGTCGGCCGCCGACTGGGTCGCCAGCCCGCTAGTCCGGGCCGGCGAGACGGCGACCCTGTTGGGCGCGGCGCCGCTGATTACCGAACCGCGCATCATTGAAATGGATCTAGGCGCCTGGGAAGGCCAGACTTTGGACGCCCTGCGCCAGGCCGACCCGGCGGCCATGCGCCGCAACGAAGCGCTTGGGCTCGATATGCTGCCGCCCGGGGGCGAATCGCCGCGCATGGTGCAGCGGCGGCTCAAGCCGTGGCTGCAGGAACGCGGCACCGGGCGGTCCGCCACCATCGCAGTGACCCACAAAGGCGTCATTCGTGCCATAATGGCCCTCGCCCTGAATTGGGACATGCGGCAGGATGCGCCGGTAAAGCTGGATTGGCGGGCCGCCCATTTGTTTGAAATCGACACCGCAGGGTTGCCGCGTCCGCTTCGCATGAACATCCCCTTGGAACCGAAATGACCGACATTCGCGTCCTGTTTTATGTGCAACATTTGTTGGGTATCGGTCATTTGCGGCGCGCCGCGACGCTCGCCCGCGCGATGAGCGCTGACGGGCTCGCCGTCACCCTGGTATCCGGTGGCCACGAACTGCCCGGCCTCGATTTGGGCGGGGTTGACTTGATCCAGTTGCCGGCGACGCGCGCGACGGACCTGTTTTTCAAGGTCTTGGTCGATGAAAACGAAAACGTCATCGATGACGACTGGCGGGCGCGCCGCGCCGAGCAGTTTTTGCGCATCTGGACGGATCTTGCCCCGCAAATATTGATGTTTGAGTTGTTCCCCTTTGGTCGGCGGCAAATGCGGTTCGAAATCTTGCCCGTGCTCGAGGCCGCCAAGGCGGCTGACCGGCGGCCGGTTGTCGTGTCGTCGGTCCGCGACATCCTGGTCGCCCAATCCAAGCCCGGACGCAACGATGAAATGCTCGACTTGGTGGAGACCTATTTCGATCATGTGCTGGTCCACGGCGACCCGAGTTTTGTCGCCTTGGACGAAACTTTTCCCCATGCGGCGCGGATCGGCGACCGGGTCACTTACACCGGCTATGTCGTCGACGAATCGGGCATGGCCAAGGCGCGGTCCAAAGCCGATTCGGTGTCAGGCGATGCCGAGGTCTTGGTGTCCGCGGGCGGCGGCGCGGTCGGGCTAAATCTGTTGGAGACCGCCCTGACGGCCCGTCCGCTCAGCGCCGCACGCGAGCGCCCGTGGCGCGTTTTGGTCGGCATCAAAGTCGACGATGCCGACTTTCACCGGCTTGCGGCGGCGGCCGGCGCACCGAACGTCGTAGTCGAACGCGCCCGTCCCGACTTTCCCGCGCTCTTGGCCGGCGCCAGCCTGTCGATCAGCCAGGGCGGCTACAATACGGTCATGGAAGCGCTCGCCGCGGGTTGCCGCGCCGTGGTGGTTCCCTATGCCGGCGGTGTCGAGACGGAACAAACCTTGCGCGCCAAGCGTTTGGCCGAAAGAACGCCGCTGGAAATTATTGCGGAATCGGACCTGACGCCAGAGCGGCTGGCCGATGCCGTCGACCGGGCGCTGGCCGCACCACCGCTCGCGGCCGGCGTCGTTGACATGAACGGCGCGGCAACAACCGTGTCGCTCATTCGGAAATGGGCAAACGAGGCGGGTTGTTGAACCATGGTCGCTTGGCGGACGCATTTCGGCATCGTGCACGATGGGACCAATCGCGGCCGCTACAAAGTGTCGATCGTTGTTGCACCCGTGCGGCGTGTGGAGGGTCTGGCCCATGAGCGTGCATAGCTACCAATTTAGCGATCTCGTGCCCGATTATCTCAGGGCAGGCGCCGGATTTCTGCTAACCGGCGGTCCCCTGTTGCTAGTGAATCCGGCTTCTGTCATGGTCTATGTTCTGGGAGGGTTAGCTGCTCTTTTTGCGGTCTTCGGTATCCGTACGGGTCTGCGCCAAGCGTCGCGGATTCAGGCGACGGCGGAGGATGTGCGCAATGTCGGACCGCTGGGCGCGGTCATTCCGTGGTCTGGATTGGACATGTTGGAACTGAAGTATTTCTCGACGCAACGCAACCGCAAGGATGGTTGGATGCAGCTCAAATTGAGAGGTGCCGGCAAGATCATTACCGTCGATTCCAACATTTCCGATTTCGACAAGCTCGCAGCACTGTGCGCCGCCCATGCCATTGACCGCGACCTCGCTCTTGATGAGTATAGTCGGTCTAATCTACAATCGCTTGGAATTGCCCTAGGGTCAGGCGACGCTCCGCCCGGGCCGAAGGACTGAGCAAATGGACAACGTCCTCAGGGTGCGCGACCTCAGGGTCGAGTTCAATGTCGCAGAGGGCCGCATTACCGCCGTCGACGGTGCCTCCTTTCGCGTTCCCCAAGGCAAAACCGTTGCCCTTGTCGGCGAATCCGGTTCGGGCAAATCCGTAGTTTCACAATCGATCATGGGTATTTTGCCGAATTCGGCGACGATCACCTCCGGCGAGATCATATTTTTCGACCCGAACAATTCCGGCAAGTTCGTTGACATCACCAAGCTCAAGCCAGACGGCACGGCCATGCGCGATCTTCGCGGCGGCCGCATCTCCATGGTTTTCCAGGAGCCGATGACTTCCCTGTCGCCCTTGCATACGGTCGGCAATCAGGTATCCGAAGCGCTGTATCTGCATCATGGCCACAGCCGCAGCCAAGGCCTAGACCTGGCCCGCGACATGTTGCGGCTGGTCGGTTTCCCCGACCCGGACAAAGCGTTGCACACCTATCCGTTTGAATTGTCCGGCGGCCTGCGCCAGCGCGCGGTCATTGCCATGGCCCTGGTCTGCCGCCCGGCGTTACTGATCGCCGATGAGCCGACAACGGCATTGGACGTCACCATTCAGGCGCAGATCCTGAAGCTCATGAACGACCTCAAGGACGAGCTCGGCATGGCGATCCTGATGATTACCCACGATCTCGGCGTGGTCGCCAACATGGCCGATGAAATCGTCGTGATGTATCATGGCCGCGTCATGGAGCGCGGCACAATCGACGACCTGTTCCATGATCCGAAGCATCCCTATCTTCGCGCCTTGCTGAACGCCGTGCCACGCTTTGACATGAAGGCCGGCGAGCGCTTGGTGCCGCTGCGCGAAATCTCTGCCGAGACCGGTCAATTGATTCGGCAAAAAACGGGTCGCACCAACACCGGCGACAAGGATCGGCCGCTGCTGACCGTGAGGAATTTGACTAAAAGCTTTACCACGCGCAAATCCGGGATTTTCGGCGGCAAACCCGGCGGTGCGGTGTTGGCGGTCGATGACGTGAATTTCGATATCGCCCGCGGCGAGTGCCTGGGCCTGGTCGGCGAATCCGGATGCGGCAAAACCACCTCCAGCAAGATCATCATGCGCGCCATCTCCGCCGATGCCGGCGAAGTCATCTACAATGACAGCGCCACACCGACCGACGTCCTCGCCTTGCAAGGCAGGGATCTGTTTGATTTCCGCCGCAAGGTGCAGTTCATTTTTCAGGATCCGTTCTCGTCGCTCAATCCGCGCATGACGGTATTCGATATTGTCTCGGAGCCGCTGATCATCCATGACGTCGGCGATTCCGAAGAGCGTGTCGACCGGGTCCGCGAGTTGATGACCTTGGTCGGCCTGGATATTCGCTTCCTGCGCCGCTATCCGCACAGCTTTTCCGGCGGCCAGCGCCAGCGGATCGGCATTGCCCGGGCACTGGCGCTACAGCCGGACTTGTTGATTTGCGATGAACCGGTCTCCGCCTTGGACGTTTCCATCCAGGCGCAGATCCTGAACCTGATGAAGGACCTGAAAAAGGAACTCGGCCTCACCTATTTGTTCATTTCGCACAATCTTGCCGTCGTCGATTATATGGCCGATCGCATTGCCGTCATGTGCGCCGGCCGGCTGGTTGAAATCGCCCCGCGTGAGGTGTTGTTCGCCAATCCGGTCCATCCCTACACCAAGGCCTTGCTTGCCGCGGTGCCAAAGCCCGATCCAAGCCAACCGCTCGATTTGACCGCGTTGATGGCCGGTCGGGCATCGAACCCGAGCGACTGGCCGGAACCCTTTACCATCGTTCCCGGCGGCCAAGCGGAATTGTGCGATATCGGCGCCGGCCACGCGGTCCGGGCCCAAAAAAATGCTGATTTGGGAGGTTTGGTTTCATGAAATGCGTTCGCAGAGGTTTGCTGGCGGTCGCCGTATGCGCGACCGCGGGGTCGGCGTTCTTGGCCCCGCCGGCCTCGGCCTTGGAGTACAAAGAGACGGAGTATTTTCGCGACGGCGTCGCCAAAGGCGACTTGCCGGCGATTTCAGATCGCTTGCCGAAGACACCAAGCGTTGTGCAATTCGACGGCGAAACAAAAACCTACGGCAAGTCCGGCGGCGATCTCAAAACACTCATCGGCCGGGCCAAAGACACCCGGCTCATGGTCGTCTATGGCTATGCACGCTTGGTTGGCTACGACGAGAACCTCGCACTGGTCCCCGACATCGTCGAAAAGGTCGACGTCGAGGACGGTCGCGCATTCACCTTTACGTTGCGTGCCGGCCACAAATGGTCGGACGGCCATCCCTTTACCACGGAAGCATTTCGCTATTGGTGGGAGGACGTCGCCAACAACCGTAAGCTGAGCCCGTCGGGACCGCCGGTGACCATGCGCATCGACGGTGAATTGCCGAAGGTCGAAATCATCGACGACCTCCGCGTGCGCTACAGTTGGAGCAGGCCCAACCCATACTTCCTGCCGCGTCTGGCCGGTGCCGCGCCGTTGTTCATTTATCGGCCGGCCCAGTATCTCAAGAAATTCCACAAGAAATACGCCGACACGACCAAGATGTCTCGGACCGAAAAAATTCGGCTGCGAAATTGGGCGGCCGTCCATAATCGATTGGACAACCTGTATAAATTCGATAACCCCGACCTGCCGACCCTGCAGCCCTGGCGGCTGCGGACCAAACCGCCGGCCACGCGGTTCATTGCCGAACGCAATCCGTTTTATCACCGTGTCGATGCCAAGGGTCATCAGCTGCCTTACATCGATCGGGTGATCATGCAGCATGCCGACGTCAAATTGATTCCGGCAAAGGCCGGCACCGGCGAAGCCGACCTGCAGTCGCGTGGGCTTGCCCTCAGTCAGGTCCCGTTTTTGAAGCAGAACGAGGCCCGCGCCGGTTATCGGGTTTTGTTGTGGCGCACCGCCAAGGGCTCGCACTTCTCGCTGTTTCCGAACCTAAACCACAATGACCCGATTTGGCGCACCCTGTTCCGCGATGTCCGGTTTCGCCGGGCACTGTCGCTTGCCATCGACCGCGAAGCCGTCAATCACGCCCTGTTTTTCGGTATGGCCGGCGTCGGCAACAACACAATGTTGGACAGCAGTCCGCTCTATCGGGAGGACTATCAAAAGAAATGGGCAACGTTCGACTTGGATCAGGCCAACGACTTGCTGGATGGGCTCGGGCTGGACAAACGCGACAGTGATGGCATTCGATTTCTGCCGGATGGCCGATTGCTGGAAATCGTCGTCGAAACCGCCGGCGAGGAAACCGAACAATCGGACATACTGGAGTTGATCGCCGGCAGCTGGGCGAGTGCCGGAATCAAACTATTCACCAAACCCTCGCAACGAGAAGTGTTTCGCAACCGAATTTTCTCCGGCGATACGCTGATGTCGGTTTGGTCCGGTTTCGAAAACGGCATTGCCACGCCGATCATGAGCCCGGCCGAACTGGCTCCGACCACCCAACAGAGCCTGCAATGGCCGAAATGGGGTCAGTATTTCGAGACTTCCGGCAAAACCGGCAAAGCACCCGACACGCCCGAGAGCATCAAGCTGCTGGCGCTCAATTCAGCTTGGAGCAACACCGAGGACATCGAGGAAAGGACTCGAATCTGGCATGAAATGTTGGAGATCCATCGCGACAATCTGTTCACCATTGGCGTCGTGACAAGCATCATTCAACCCATCATCGTTAGCAACAGAACGCAGAATGTCCCGACCGAGGGCATCTACAATTGGGATCCCGGCGCGCATTTCGGTCGCTACCGTCCGGACACATTTTGGCTCAAATAACCGCCGCATCGTTTTTCAGGGTGTTTCATCCTGCCGGTTTCTGTTTTTATGAGAGAATCGAAGACTAAGAATACCGCAAGTGCCACTTCCGTCCGGATCCAATGTTTACTTATCTCGCCCACCGCCTATTGATCATGGTACCGACGCTGCTGGTGATCAGCATTATTACTTTCTTGATCATTCAGGCGCCGCCCGGCGACTATTTGACCAATATGATTCAAGAGTTGCGGGCCCAAGGCGAAGCCGCCGCCTTGGAAAAAGTGGAATTCCTGCGCAAGCAATACGGCCTCGACCGGCCGATGATCGAGCAATATGCCGTCTGGATGGGTTTTTGGCCCGGCCCGGACGGTTTCAACGGGCTGTTGCAGGGTCATTGGGGCTGGTCGTTCGAATTCAATCTGCCGGTCAATGATGTCGTCGGCGATCGGCTGACGCTTTCCGTCGTGCTAAATCTGACGACGCTGCTGTTTGTCTATGCGGTTTCTTTTCCCATCGGGGTCTATTCGGCGACGCGGCAATATAGTTGGGGCGACTACGGTTTCACGTTACTAGGCTATATCGGCTTGGCCACGCCGAATTTCCTGTTGGCCTTGGTGTTGCTTTATCTTGCCAATGTCTATTTCGGCCTGTCGATCGGCGGCCTCATGGATGCTGAGTTTATCGAACAGCCGTGGTCAATGGCGAAATTCGTTTCCGTGCTCGAACATCTGGTCGTCCCGGTCGTTGTCATCGGCACGTCGTCCACCGCCGCCATGATCCGGCGCTTGCGCGCCAATCTTCTGGACGAACTGCAGAAACAATATGTCGTGACGGCGCGGGCCAAAGGCTTGTCCAACACCCGGTTGCTGATCAAGTACCCGGTTCGCATGGCCTTGAATCCTTTCGTTGCCGATATTGGCAATCAGTTGCCGTCTCTGGTGTCCGGCTCGGCAATCGTTGCCGTGGTGATGTCACTGCCGACGGTCGGTCCGCTGTTGCTGCAGGCGCTGCAAAGCCAAGACCAGTATCTCGCCGGATCGATGTTGCTGTTCCTGGCATTACTGACGGTCATCGGCATGCTGATTTCGGATATCTTGCTGGCGATGCTTGATCCACGCATCCGCATGGGTGGAGGCACCAGCCGATGAGCGCCGGCGACCAGAGCGAGAAATTGGAACATTGGGTCGATGAGACCCCGTTCGACCCCTATTCCCGCGAGGTTCTGACGCCGGAACAAGAGCGCTTTTTCATGGCCTCGCAATGGCAGTTGATCTGGTGGAAATTCCGCCGCCATCGGCTTGCCGTGATCTCCGCCATCATCCTCGCGCTGTTCTATTTTTCGACGTTGATCTGTGAATTTCTGGCGCCCTACGCCTTGCACGAACGCAACATCAAGAACATCTACGCACCGCCGCAAAGCATCCACTTGTTCCATGACGGCAGTCTGATCGGTCCGTTTGTCTACGGCTACGACTATAAACTCGACATCAAGACCTTCGAGCGTAATTACGTCGTCAATACCAAGAAGATCCAGCCCATCCGCTTTTTTTGCAGCGGCTCGCCGTACCGGTTCTGGGGTCTGTTCGACGCTAACCTCCGGCTGTTCTGCCCGGCTAAAGGCGGCACGCTATTTTTCTTCGGCACTGATCGCCTGGGCCGGGATATGCTGTCGCGCATCATTTACGGCGCCCGCATCTCGCTCACTGTCGGCTTGTTCGGCGTCTCTATTTCCTTCCTGCTCGGCATCATCCTCGGCGGTATCTCCGGCTACTATGGCGGCTGGGTCGACAATTTGATCCAGCGCTTTATCGAGATGGTCAGTTCGTTTCCGCAATTGCCGTTGTGGATGGCGTTGTCGGCCGCATTGCCGGTGACCTGGTCGCCGATTTTGATCTATTTCGGCATTACAATCATCTTAGGCCTGCTCGATTGGCCGGGTCTCGCCCGTGCGGTCCGTTCGAAACTGCTTGCCTTGCGCGAGGAGGATTTTTGCACCGCCGCGCAATTGATGGGCGCGCGGCCGCAGCGCATCATCGGCCGGCATCTGTTGCCGAGTTTCGCCAGCCATCTCATCGCCTCGGTCTCGCTATCGATCCCGGCGATGATCCTAGGTGAAACGGCACTCTCCTTCTTGGGTCTCGGCCTGCGGCCGCCAATCACGTCTTGGGGCGTGCTGCTCAACGAGGCGCAGAATATCAACGCCGTCGTGGTTACGCCGTGGCTGATCTACCCGACCCTGCCGGTGATCATTGTCGTGTTGGCCTTCAACTTCCTTGGCGACGGTCTGCGCGACGCCGCCGATCCTTATAAATAGTTCACTGTGAAGAAAAGTCCTTCGCTACGCTCCGTGTACTTTTCTTCAGTAGTAATAATGTGTTAGCGCCTCTTGAGGCCGCCCCAAGGCCTGATTTGGCATTATTTCCCGGTAAAAAGTACACTGAGGCGGAGCCGAAGGACTTTTTAACGATCGACCAAATAGTCCATCGCCGGCAAGGCGCCGAGGACCGCCAGATCGCGTTTGCCGGGCAAGCCGTCGATCGTCCGGCCGGTGCGTCGTTCGATCCGCTCGCGGGGCTCATAGCCCTGGGCCACGGCTTCTTCGAACGCATCGGCGGTTACCAGCGCCCGGCACTGTTCCACCTTGGTATGTTTTTCGAGTTTGGCCGCGGCGTTGACCGCCTCGCCGATCACGGTGTATTCGAGCCGGCTGGCGTCGCCCACCGCACCGAACACGACGTCGCCGACGGCCACGGCAAAGCGAATATCGAGCGGCGGCAATCCGCCATCCCGACGCTCTGAGGCCCAGGCCGCGGCGGTATCGATCAAATCCTCGACCGCGCGTAACGCACGACAGGCATAGTCCGGGCTCGGCACGGCGGCGCCGAAGGTTGCCATAATTCCATCGCCTAAGAACTTGTCGATGCTGCCGCCATGACGCTGGATGACCGGAACCATTTGCGACTCGTACTGCGTCAGCATGGCGATCAGATCATTCGGCGCCATTTGGCTTGCCAAGGGCGTAAATCCGCGAATGTCGCATTGCAGAATGGCCGCCCGCCGAAGTTCGCCGGTGCCGGGTTCGACACGGTTTTCGGAGCTCGTGATGGCGCGTGAAATTTCCGGCGAAAAGAACCGTGAAAGGTCGCGGGCGGCGGTTTCCTCCGCCACCGATCGAACCAGCAGGCCCCGCGCCCGAACGATCGCCACGACCAGGATGCCCGTGGTCAGCGCGATGATGATGACTTTCTCGATCTCGGCGCCCATCAATATATGATTAGATGTTATGTATACGGCAAAATCGCGCGTGATCATGGCCATACCGTTATCCAAGAGAACGGCGTAAGCCAGCAAACAGAGCCAGCCGACCGCCGCCGCGCCACCGGCCAGCAACACGAACCAGGGATCGAAGCGCAACGCCCGCAAACAGATGAAAACGAACACATAAAGCACGGTCGGCGCCTTGAGATAGAACGACGCCGGCTGTTGGTACTGCAGATGAAAACTCCAAATCAGCACCATGAGCAGCGCGATATCGACCAACACGGCAGCGGCCAGGAACCAATTGGCCAGGAACCCGCGGCGGACCAGCAGAAGCCGCAAAACATTGAACAGCAGATAGGCGCCGACGGCCCACGGCACCGGCGTGAACATGACGTCTTCGTTGAATGCCTTTGGCGTCAATGAATACAACAGCGCCAAGAATATGCCGACGAAGAACTGCAGCCAGGCGATCAGTAATTCGCCCTCGGCTTGCTGTTGGCGAATGGCGCGATGCACGCGGTCCGGCATGACGTCCGCAGCGGCCTCGCCAAACACAAAACGCCCCAAATTGGCAAACATCGTGCTCGCTCCCTCCGCCGACGCCCGTTCGTCCTGGTATATGTGCTGGCGTCCGGCAATCAGCCAATCAACAAATATTACGTCGTCGTGACGGTCCCGTATGGTCGATACTTGCTTTAGATCAAACTGCATTAAAATGGAATCATTTCGATGCAGATAATTTGATCTATTTCAAAGTGTTAGAGCAATTTATCTGGGTTCGAATGAACGCAAGTTGCTCTAGGATTTTTCGAGCCACAGGCTGGTCTCGAAGGCACCGGCGACCAGCGCGACTTCGCCGACTATGCCGGCGGCCAGCCGTTCGCTCATGGCCGCGGCGACATAGCGGCTGGCGAACAACACCCGGTAACCGCCACCGGCGATCAGCATCGCCACCGCCTGTTGTTCGTTATAGGCCCGCCAATCCCATTGCCGCGGATAATGTTCCGGCAGGAAGATATCGTGAATATGGACCAAGACGCCGCTCGGCAGTGCCGTCAGAACATCGTTGAACAGGATATCGACGTCACTGCCCGGCATCAGGATGTGGCTGGAATCGATGAACAACACGTCGCCGGCCGCAAGTGCTGAAAAAACGGAGCGATCCGTGTCTTGCAGCGCCGAGCGTTGGATGATGATCGGTAAACCGGCAATCGGCGCGCGCGGCGCCGGGTCGATCGCGATGATTTCCGTATCGAGGGCGCCGTCGGCGACAGCGCGCGCCAGAAACCGGGTCGAATGGCCGGAGCCGATTTCGACCAGGCGCTTTGGTTTGCGCCAGCGAACCAAGGCGTAGGCCGCCATCGCGTCGAGCCGTGGAAACCAATCCTGATCGAACCGCGGCGCCGGCGGCGGCGCGCCGCCAATGGCGTGCAAATCGTCGGCGAATCCGTCAATCTGATCAAGCCAGGCAGCGAAGGTGTCTTCCGAATCCCGAAACAATCGGCGCAAGGCCGGATACCCGGCGCGACGGTCGGCATCGGACAGCGGTGCCGCATAGCGGTAGGGAATGAACCAGCCTTTTTGACGCCAGCCGACCAGGGTCGACAGACCAAATGCAAACCGTCTCAGGTTCATTCGTTCACTGTGAAGAAAAGTCCCTCGCTACGCTCAGTGTACTTTTCTTCAGTTCTAATAATGCGTTAGCGCATCTTGCGGCGGCTCGGCGATGCGCTAACTAGGTTTTTGTTTGCAATAAATTGCGCCTGATGGGCGCAATTTATTGCGGACTCTGATCATGACATTTGGTCATGATCAGTCAGAGAAATGATCAAATCAGACCGCCGGGCCGCCCCAAGGCCTGATTTGGCATTATTTCGACGGTAAAAAGTACACCGAGGCGAAGCCGAGGGACTTTTTAACGATGGATTCATTCGGTTAGGGCCGAAGGGTCAAGCCTTCTCGGGCAACCAGGGCGCCGGGAAGCTCGGCGTCGACCTCCGACGCGACACGGTCCATAAAGGTATCGTCGTGATCGGGGTCGTGATGGAACACGACAAAGGTCTTGACGTTGGATTGTCGGCAGAGCCGCATACCTTCTTGCCAGGTCGAATGGCCATAGCCGACAAAGTGGGGAAATTCATCGTCGGTGTAGGTACTGTCGTAGATAACAATATCCGCATCCTTGATGAGGGCGAGGATGTTCTGATCCGGTCCGCTTTCGACATGTTCGGTATCGGTGATGTAACAGATCGAATGGCCTTGGTACTCGACGCGATAGCCGGTCGCGCCGTCCGGGTGATTGAGCGTCGCGGTCCGCAAAATGATGCCGTCGCCAAGATCCAAGCGATCGCCGGAGTTAAAATCTTTGAAATCCAAATTCGCGTTGAAAATTTCCGGTGGCACCGGAAACAGCGGCGCCGCCATCATGTCCTTCAAGATCTGATGGATGGAGGAGTTCGGCAGCAAATGGCCGGCCCAGATCCTGAAATGATGGTCGTTTTTAAAAAACGGACCAAAAAACGGCAAGCCGCAGATGTGGTCGAAATGGGTATGGGTGAAGAACAGATCACCATCCAGGGGCGGCGAATTTTTCAGGCTGGCGCCGAGGTAGCGGATACCGGAACCGGCATCGAACATGAGCAAGCGGTCACCACACCGTATCTCCAAAGAAGAGGTGTTCCCGCCATATTTGGACGTTTCGGGCGCACAGCAAGCAATACTGCCGCGCACGCCCCAAAAACGTACGTAGAAGTCATTTGGCGCCACCGTTACTCCTATTCGGTCGGTTTTGCCCACCGTTCACAGATTCTATATCGCGTAATCGCTTGGCGTGAAACGAAAAACTGGTTCTCGACCCGGCAAATCCGACTGGAACGTGATATTTGTCACACACATGACCGCCCGCGGCGGTGTCCTGGTTATGGCACCAAACGATAGCCGCCGGCCTCGGTGACCAAAATGATGGCGTTCGACGGATCCGGTTCGACTTTCTGCCGCAGGCGATAGATATGGGTTTCCAAAGTATGCGTGGTCACGCCGGCGTTGTAGCCCCACACCTCGTTGAGCAGCACGTCGCGCCCAACCACCCGATCATTGGCCCGGTAAAGATACTTCAGGATCGCCGTCTCTTTTTCCGTTAGGCGGACTTTCTGGCCGTTTTCGCCGTGCACCATAATTTTTGCCGCCGGCCTGAAGGTGTAGGGGCCGATGGTAAAAACCGCGTCTTCGCTTTGTTCGTGCTGTCTAAGCTGCGCCCGGATCCGTGCCAGCAGCACGCCCAACCGAAACGGCTTGGTAACGTAGTCATTGGCGCCGGATTCCAGCCCAAGAATGGTATCGGCATCGGAATCCGAGCCGGTCAGCATCAAAATCGGTGATTTGAAGCCACCGCGGCGCAACAATTTGCAAACCTCGCGCCCATCCATATCCGGCAACCCGACATCCAAAAGGGCAAGGTCGAAATGATCGGATTTCGCCGCTGCCAGCGCATCGTTGGCGTTGGCAACCTGGGTGGTGCGAAATTCCTCGTGCAGCTCTAGCTGTTCCGCCAGGGATTCCCGTAGGGCCGAATCATCATCGACCAGCAATATCCGTTTACCCGTACTCATTGGCGAATCCCCATGCAGTTATATCTTCCCTGACACGCGCAAAAACCGCGTCGGTTGCTTACGTCGACATTTGTCGCCAATCATGCCGGTTCAAGATCTAGTGTTGGCCGAGGCATTGCAATCACCGACATGTGATAGTAAGCCGGTCATCGAGAATACCGCAAGCAGGCTGCAAAGATCGCCGATATGACCCAAAAACAGGCCGCTAAAGCACAGAGACGCGCGCTCCGCCGGGTCGATCGCGCCATCGGCGATTTGCGCCGCGGCTTGCCGGTCGTGATCGAAGCGGCGGCGGACGCCGGCGCCGTCTTGGCGGCCGAACTGGTAACCGACGGCTGGATCGCCGAATGTGCCGATACCGCCTCAGCCAAGCCGACGCTCGGCTTAACCGCACGCCGCGCCAATATCCTGCATATTTGGCCGAGTGGCCACGACACGCAACTGGTTCCCATACCCGACCGCTTCGATGCCGAAATGATCCGGGCGATCGTCGATCCGACCCATGACCTCGACCAGCCGATGCGCGGGCCGTTCGAACAGGTCAAAGGCCCGCCGCCGGCCTATGCCAGTGCCGGTATCGATCTGTGCAAGGCGGCAAAATTGCTGCCGGCGGTCGTTCTCATCGGCCTGGACAAAAGTACCGCTGCGGCCTGGGCATCGCGGGCCGATCTGCTGACGGTCAGCGATACGGCCATCGCCGGCTTTTCAGAGGCCGCGGCCGCGCAACTGATCCGTGTCGCCGGCGCCAACGTGCCATTGGCTGATTCCGAGAAAGCCCGGCTGGAGGTCTATCGGCCCGCCGATGGCGGCGTCGAGCACTACGCCATTATCATCGGCGATCCGGACCGCCATCAGCCGGTGTTGGCCCGGCTTCATTCCGAATGCTTCACCGGCGACCTACTGGCGTCTTTGAAATGCGACTGCGGTGACCAACTACGCGGCGCCATGCAAGAGATCGCGGCACAAGGCGGCGGCATCCTGCTGTACCTCTCCCAAGAAGGCCGAGGCATCGGATTGGCCAACAAAATGCGTGCCTACAGACTGCAAGATGAAGGGTTTGACACGATAGAGGCGAACGAACGACTCGGTTTCGAGGACGACGAGCGCCTGTTCGCACCGGCCGCCGAAATATTGCGCCAATTGAATGTCACAGCCGTCCGGCTGATGACGAACAATCCGGCAAAGATGAGTGGCCTGACCCGGTTCGGCATCGATGTGGTCGAACGGGTCGCTCATGCCTTTCCGTCAAACCCCCACAACGCGCATTATCTGGATACCAAGAAACGCCGCAGCGGCCACCACCTATAAGGCGGAATTTTCCGCCGCCGATGCGGCAGCTATTTCCCAGACGGGCCGGCACTGCACCGTCAAGTCCTTGATAACAAACGGCTCTCCGATGGCCTGAACTTTGCTTGGCTGTGAGCCATGCCGGCGCTCGAACTGACAACCGATTGGACCCCGTCACCGGTCGATCCCGACGCCCGCACGGTGACGGCAGCAACGCATGAAGATCGGCCCGACGGGCCGACCTTCGCCGATGTTTTGGACATCATCAATCCGCTGCACCACATTCCGCTCATCGGCGGCATCTACCGCGCGATCTCCGGCGATGCCATCGCCCCTGCCGCCCGCATGGTCGGCGGCAGCCTTTATGGCGGCGTCATAGGATTGGTCGCTGCCGCGCTGAACGTCACGACGGAAGAATCCACCGGGCAAGACATCGGCGCCCACGTCATGGCGCTATTCAGCGACGACGCCCCGCAATCTCCCAGCTTAGCGCAAGGAGAACCCCGCGAGGGCGCCGGCGCGGCAAGCGGCGAAAGTAGCTCATCGACATTATTTGCCAGTCAGCCCGGCACCTGGTATGCCGCCCTGGAGGACGGCCCCGCAAACCGCAGCACGGAGATCTGGGGCGGGCCCTAAAGCACGTTTCGACCATACGGACAGCGACTCCAGTGATCGCCCCAACCATCATAGTGCGGCCTGAGGGTCGTCTCTTCTTCCATGGCCGGACGCTCCGTTGCGCGCTCGGGCGCGGCGGCATCGCCATGGCCAAAACCGAAGGCGACGGTGCCACGCCGGTGGGAACGTTCGCCTTGCGCTGGGTCTATTTTCGCGCCGACCGGCAACCCACGCCACGGACCCGGTTGGCAGCCACCGCGATCACGCCGGACATGGGTTGGTGCGACGATCCCGGGCATGGCCGATACAATCGGCTGGTCCGCCGCCCGTTCGCCGGCCGTCATGAACGGCTATGGCGCGCTGACGCCCTCTATGACCTGGTCGTCGTCATCGGCCACAACGACACGCCGCCGAGACCCGGCGACGGCAGCGCCGTGTTCATGCATATCGCAAGCCCGGCCTACGGACCGACGGCGGGCTGTGTCGCGCTCAATCGCCGTGACCTGGTTTGGCTGCTCGGCCGCATTGGCCCGGAGACTGCGATCGCGATCGAGCCCAATTAAACGAACCGCACATCGATCAAGCCGGCATCAGGTCGAAAGCAAATGAAATCCGCCGCTCTTCGGAGCGAAAGGGCACCGTGCGGTGATAAAAATAAGACGGAAACAAGACCATGTGGCCCTCGAGGGGCTCGATCATCCGCGTTTCGGGCTCGACTTTGGTGGCATAGTCCAGACCCGAGCGGCCAAACTCAATCCAACCCTCGCGGTCGCTGTTGCCGGCAATCTGATCGGGAATCTTGGCGTAATAGACACCGCTCAACCAGCCGCCCGGATGGATATGTGAAATTTGGTGGCCCTGGCTCTCTAAGATCGTGGTCCAGAGCGTCAGGCGCCAGGCCTTTGGCCGGTTGGCAAGAAACGGGTGGTCGACATCGTCCGGCATCGCTGCGATATAGCGCAGGGCGGCCGTTTCGATGGCGGCTTCCAGGTGAGCAACCGGGCCTTTCGGCTCACGGATGAGCTCGCCGCTCTGCTGGCCGCCGCGTGTCGTGTAACTGCTCGGCGCATGGATCAGGCTCGGATGCTGCGCCACGTGCGCTGCAAGGGCAATATTAAACGCCTGTATGTCCTGAAAATCAGTCGGAACGGCAATCTGCGAGATGTCGATGAAGCGGTTCAGATCGGCCAGTTCGCGGGCCGCGAGCCGGTCGCCGAGCTCTTCGAGAACGGTAACCTTCAACGCCAACGCCGCAATGTTGCCCGGTGCGCGCGCCAGGCACGCTTCGCAGCGCGCCAGTGCCGCCCCGAGGTCACCTTTCTGCAGCAGGACGATGCCTAAGTCGACATAGGCGCGCAGCATTGCAGGATCTTGGCTCAGCGCTTCTTTGAGCAGCGCCTCGGCTTCCTCGAGCCGGCCCAACGCCCGACAGGCCTCTGCTAGGTTGGCCCGGATCACGGCGAATTCCGGCCTCAATTCGATCGCCCGTCGATAGGCCGGGATCGCTTTTTCATGACACCGTGCCAGCTGATGGATGTTGCCGAGATTGCTGTAGGCTTCGGCGTACTCCGGATTGATGGCGATCGCCTTCTCGCAGGCCGCGATGGCTTCCTCTAACCGGCCTGATTCCTTGAACATAAGCGCCAAGCTGTTGTGGCTCTGCACCAGGTCGGGTCTTATGTCGAGCGCCCGGCGATAGGCGGCGATGGCGTCATCGAGGCGACCCGAGGCGCGCAAGGCTTCACCGAGATTATGGGCCGCCTCCGCGAAGTCCGGCGCCAAAGCCAGCGCCTTCTCATAATGATCGACGGAATCCTGCGGTCGTCCAGCGGCTTTCAGGCAGTTTGCCAGATTGAATTGGAACGCCATGACATCGGGCGCAAGCCCGATCGCGCGTCGGTAGACGTCGATCGCGCCCTCCAGATCGCCCAACTCTTCCAGCGCCGCGGCGAGGCCCTCATGGGCGGCCAGGTCGTTCGCTGACCGAGCCAACGCCGTCCGAAACAGCGCCGCCGCCTCGGCAGGCCGGGCGCTGGACATCAGCATCTGTGCGAATTGGGTGAGCGCCGGTCCAGTTAGGTGCCGCGCCAGTTCCGCGGCACGCAGAAAGGCCGCCTCCGCCATCTCCGCCCGGCCTTGGGCGCGCCGCGCCGCGCCTAGGCGTGCAAAAAGCCCCGGATCATTGCAGCCGGCATTGGCTGAGCGGTCGAACAATGCGACAGCCTCATCCAACCGGCCCCGGCGCAGCGCCAGCGCGCCCATCAAATGCAGGGCGTCAGGCTGACCGGGCGCGACCGACAGCACGTCGCGCAGGAGACTTTCCGCCTTCGGCAAATGGTCCTGCTGAAGGCACAGGGCTGCCTGATTGAGTTTCGGGATAATTTCGGCGTTGGCTTGCGTCGGCGACATGGACAGCCCTTCTACGAAGTCATTTCGGCCGTGCTCCGAACACCGCCGTGCCGACCCGAACCACTGTCGCCCCGAACTCAATGGCGATCGGATAATCGGCACTCATGCCCATGCTGACGACGGATAGACCGTTGCGATCGGCGATTTTTCGCAGCAGGGCGAAATGCGGCGCCGGTTCTTCGTCGAGCGGCGGCAGGCACATCAAGCCCTTGACCGGCAGCGCCAACTCGTCCCGGCAGAACGCGACGAAGGCATCCGTTTCCGACGGTGCAATACCACCTTTTTGCGGTTCCTCGCCGGTATTCACTTGGATCAGCAGGTCGGGCCGGCGGCCGCATTTCGTCATTGCCTTGGCCAGCGCGCGGGCGAGCTTCGGGCGGTCAACGGTCTCGATCACGTCAAACAGCAAAACCGCATCTTCAGCTTTGTTGGTTTGCAAATGGCCGATCAGATGCAATGTGACATCCGGAAAAGCGGCCTTCAACTCCGGCCATTTGTCCTGGGCTTCCTGCACCCGGTTTTCGCCGAACAGGCGGTGGCCGGCCGCCAAGGCGGCGCGAATTCTATCGCTGCCGTGGATTTTACTGACGGCCAAGAGTGCTACATCGTCCGACGCGCGGCCGGCGGCGCGCGCGGTTTCGGAAATTTCTTGCTTGATCGCCGCCAAATTGCCGGCGACATCGACTATGGTAACCGAATCGGCTCCCAGGATTTCAGCCATTTTCTGACCATCATGTTGGTTGACAGGCACCGTGACGACGACAATAGCAAACCAGGCGCGCGCGCTCAATTTAGCAGCCGGCGCCGGGCGCCTGCCCGCCCTTGTCCTGATGACCGATCGCCATCGCTTGCCCAACCTGGAAGCGGCCCTGGATCGGCTGCCGATCGGGTCGGCGGTGCTGTTCCGCGACTACGACGCCGCCGATCGCCGCGCCCGTGCCGGCTGGTTGGCCCTGCAATGCCGAAGCCGTGGCCTGTTACTGATCGTCGCCGGTGACGCCGGCCTAGCAATCCAAGTCGGCGCGGCCGGCCTGCATCTGCCGCAGCACCTGCTGCGCCGCACCGGCCGCTGGCGCCGCGGACGCCGTGGCTGGATACTCACCGCGGCGGCGCACGACGCGGCCGCGGTGACCGCGGCCGCACGCATCGGCGCCGACGCCGCGATCCTGTCGCCGGTCTTCCCGACCGCCAGTCATCCCGGACAACCGACGCTTGGATCCCATCGTTTTGCCGCCCTGGTTCGCCACAGCGCGATCCCGGTCTACGCCTTGGGCGGTATCACCGCCATGACCGGCCGGCGTCTCAAGGCCAGCGGCGCGGCCGGCTTGGCCGGCATATCGGCGCTGGCGGTCGACGGCCGGCGGACCGAAACCCTTTGCGATCAATTGCGCGGCGCATAATATGCGCGCGCATCGTCACAAACGCGGTACGGATCGATGAAATTGAATCTCGGATGCGGCTACCAAAAGCTGGACGGCCACTGCAATGTCGACAAGTTCGCCGACTGCGAACCCGACGAAGTGGTCGATCTGGAAGCCACGCCCTGGCCATGGCCGGACGACAGCGTCGATGCGGTGTTGTTGCGACACGTGCTGGAACATCTTGGCCGCGAGCCGGACGTTTACCTCGCCATCATCAGAGAGCTCTGGCGGGTTTGCCGCGCCGGCGCCGAAGTTACTATTATTGTGCCACATCCGCGCCACGATCAGTTCTTGAACGACCCGACCCATGTCCGGCCGGTGACCCCGCAAGGCCTGGAGATGTTTTCCAAGGCGCGGAACCGGGAATGGCTCGAAACCGGCGCCGCCAACACGCCACTGGCGCTGCAGATCGATGTCGATTTCGAATTGGTTTCGGTCAATATGACACCGGACGAGCCTTGGCGCGGACGCTTCGAACGCCAGGAAATTACCGCTGCAGAGCTCAATCAGGCCATGCGCATGCACAACAACGTCATCGTCGAATCCACCATTGTGATGCGCGCAGTAAAACCGGGGCCTGCATGAACCGGCAGCAAGGCGCACGAACCACGACGCCGATGCTGGAATTCACGGCCGCGGCGGAATTTCGCTTCAATCAGCACAACGCCAGCGCCGCCGCCGCCCAGACCGGTCAGGCCGGCGACCGTTTCTATACGACCTCCCAACAATTCGTCGATCAGGCGCTTAGCCCTAATCCCCGGCAATTCCGCATCACCAAGCCTTCGGCCAGCCTAAAATGCCTGCCGCTGACCGGCTGGCCGGATGCCAAGGTCACCGGCCGCCGGGTGTTGTTTCTGCTGCCCTCGCAAGCGCTTGGCAATAACGTTGCGACCCTGCTTTTTCTGCAAGCCTTCGCCGAACAGCGCCGGCCGCGTGCCGTCGGCGTGTTTTGCGCCCGCTCGGCGGCGGACATTTACCTCACGTCCGATCTTGCCCGGGTCTACACCATTTGGATCGCGCGCCGGGAATTGAAGAAGTGGGACATGGTGATCGATCTCGGTCAGCTGGAAAGCCGGCGCAACATCGATCTATGGCCGGTCGATATGGAGGCCGAGCTGAACCAGGCGTTTGGCTTGGTCCCGACGGAAACGTACCCGAGCGGCGGCCGGCAGATCACCGGTGGCGCGGTGCCGACCATCGGCATCATGCCACTGGCGTCGTCACCGCTCAGGACGCTGCCCGTCGAAACCACCCGCAGTCTCGTCGAGCGCTTGTCTTCGCAAGGGTCGGTGGTGGTCTGCCTCAATCGCTTTCAGCGCCAAGGCCAAGTCTATCGCCGGGCGCTGGAAGGCGGACTGCCAGACCGGGTCCGCCTGATTGACGCTTTCGATTCCATCGGCGATCTATTGGACCAGATCCGTGCCCTCGATTACGGCGTGTTCGCCGATTCCGGGCCGGCGCACATGGCGAAGCTCTTCGGCACGCCGGGTGTCGCCGTATACAGCTCCGCCCCCGGCGACGTCTTACAAGGTCGTTTCACCAATCTGGCCAATTGGACCGTCCCTTATCGCGGCGACTTCTGCGAGAGCCCTTGCGGCCTGGCTAAACTGCGCCGCACCGTGGATGGCCGTGTCGGATGCATGGGTTCGCTTCAGGTCACGCTCGACGATCTGCCGGACATTCCGACGGCAAGAGACGCATCGGTGGTCGAAAAACTGGCCGCCGATCCGGTGCCCTGCATCGCCGAATTGGCGCGCCGCGCCGATGACCTGACCGAGTTCGTGGCAGCCGATTTCCAGGCGCGCCTCTAGAGCAACCTGCGTTCATTCGAACGCAGATAAGGTGCTCTAACGCTTTGAAATAGATCAAATTATCTGCATCAAAATGATTCCGAGTAGGTCGATCATGCTCTAGCGGCCAGGGCCGCGACTGCGGCCCCGGCGTGTTTAGCGCCGCCCCCACGGAGCCATGCGCCGCAGGCGCATTGGCGTGAGCGCGACAACAGTGCCCTGATTCGATGGAAATCGAATCAGGGCTAAGGCATGTAGCCGAAGCGCGCCATCTGTTCGTGGTGACAATCCGAGATCCGGGCAATTTGCGCCGTGCTTAATGCCTGCCGCCACTGACCGGGCCGGCCTTGGCGAAAGAAACTCTCGGCATTGACCGGCCTTTCCTTGAAGCCGTGCTTCTTCTCCTGGCCCTGCAAAACCTTGAACGACGAGAACTTGATCGCCTTCTGCAGCCGTTGCCGGGGTGGGCTGACGCCGATGAATTTCGCCACCCTGGCGAAGGTCTTGTTCGGTTTGTCGGTCATATCCTCATAGCGCAGCACCAGCAGCTGGGCATTTTCCTGTCCGGTCCAGCTGCGAACGTGGTGCGACCAGTCGCCGTAGTACTGCGGCACGTTCACCGCGTCTTCGGGCGTCGAGCAATTCGGATCATTGAGCATGTCGATCGCCTCGTCGATCGTGCAGCCGAAGTGATGGGCCAGCGATACCGAAACGTCGAGCGGGTTACGGATGACATAAATCCCTCCGGCCGAGCAGGACATGGTGATCAATTGTTGATCGAACAACTCACCGAGGAAGTTGTGGGTTTTGACGAAAATCGAATCGGGGAAAGCTTGCGTCATGCGCTGGTGAACCGCTGGTGTCAGCGCCACGATATCGGCAATTTCCATGTCTTCCAGCGGCCGATCCGCGACCTCGGCGTACCACATTTTCTGCGAATCGCCCAAAGCAAACCGATCCAGCTGATTGATATCGGTCGGCTGGCTCGGGTTGCGCAGCAAGTTGTGCAAGAACGCCCGAAGCCAGGTATTGCCGGACTTCGGATAGGAGGCGAGCCAAATGATAGCGCCCATGAACGGTACCCAATCGATGAAACGGATCGCAAGTTCGGTGCCTTGCAGTTAGCCGAGACACGCCGTCTAGGCAAGGCGGGAACGACAGTACCGACAGGCGCCGCCGTTATTGCGGTGGTCTGGCGGGCAGGAAAAACATGAGCTGCACAAGGCGGCCGTTGTCTAGGCAGTCGCCGAACGAGCGGCCCGGTTCATGCCAAATTTGCGAGCGCATGAGAATCAGCCGATTGAAGCGCATTGGCACGGTCATCAGAAAATCCCATTTACTGTCATCCATGGTATCGCGATCGACGTAATACGTAACCGCTTCCGCCACATCGTCAAAGCCAAGTTCCCGCGCTTTCTCCTCCGTCGGAACCCAGTCGCCTAGCTCCTTATGGGCAAAAATCTTGGTGCCTTCTTGATCGTCACCAGGCAGGGTAAGACTTAAGATCCCGGACCAGTATGAATTCATGTCGACATGCCGGCGATACGTCATATGGTTATCATCATCGGCAAACGCGACCCGGAAATTGCCGTGCGGCGCTTCCAGGTTTGCCGACACCGGTTCACCGACGATCGCCGACACGACGGCGTCGACACCTTCGGGTATTACTTTGCGTGCTGAATTCCGGCCCGGAAAAATGATCGGCGGCTTCTGATTATCATAGTCCATGTCCAATGCCATCCGCCGCACCGCCATAGGGTCCGGATAGAAGTCATCGACGACTATCATTGACGCATACATTCCCAATTCCCGCGTTCGTTGACCCCCGTCAACACGAGGTCGCGGGACAATAGCAGATCACAAAAAATTGATTAACCGAAAAATTGCTCGCGGCCATGCGAATGATTGTCAATCGGGTGGGTAGCCAAATGCCTTAAGGAACGGCGCCAGTGCCGTGTTGGCCGTTTCAAGATGTGCCCGGTAATGGCGCCAGCGGCCGACCGCCTGGTTCGATATCGGCCGGGCCACGGCATCGCGGCTCGGTGTCGCGACATATCGGTCGGTCGGCTTCAGCCGGCGGTCGAGCAGGCCGGCATCCCACGGCAAGTCTAGGAACGAAAAAACCGAACGCAACACAGCGTCCGGATCTGCGACCAAGTCCTCATAGCGGTATTCCAGCCAAGGATTGGCAAGCGCTTCGCGCGCCTCGCGCCACAATGCCATGACCGCGGCATAAAGCCGTATCGTGTCGTCCAAGGTCAGGAAATTCGCCATGGCGTCGTTCAGACTGAAATGCTGCGTAAAACAGCTCAAGCAAACATCGCGCGGATCGCGCAGCGCCACCAAGATCGGTGCGCTTGGAAACAGCCGCTGGATCAACCCGACTTCGACGATGTTGAGCGGCAACTTGTCGAGGAACAAGCGGTCCTTGTCGGTGATGCCGAACTCGGCCGATGCGGTTTGCCAATAAGCATCAACGGCGCTGTCCAGCAGGGTGGCGGGGGCGGTGTTCAAATCGGCGGGAAACCGAAGGTCAGGCGCCTGCGCGTGTATCGCCGCACGCGCGGCCTCCAGGGGACTGTGTTCGCCGGTCGTCACGATCGCCGGATGGGCTCCGAGGATGTCTTCCATCAAGGTCGTGCCCGACCGTGGAAAACCGACAAAAAATGCAACGCGGCGGCCCGTATCTCGAGCCCTCGGTCCGTCCGCCTTAGGCGTGTCGAGCCCGCCGTAAGCGGCGACATAGCGGTGGTAGCGCAAGGCATCGGCATCGATCGAGGATGCCGACCGGGCCATCAGGTCGTTGCCGTTGGAGAAGGCGGCAAACGCTTGGTCGAAGTGCCCCAGCCGATCCCTCGCCTGACCGATCAAATGCCAAGCTTCTGCCGTTACGGACGACGGCGCGCCGTTTTCCACCAGCATCGTCGCCGTCCGAACCGCGCCGTCATTGTTACCGGCGCGAAAGGCCAATTGGGCGATCAGCAACCGCATGCCCGGATGCGCCGGCTGTTCCGACAAGACGCGCCGGGCTTCGGCTTCCGATTCGGCAAGCGCATTGGTCATTTCCAGAACCAGCGCCAGATTGGCGCGAACCTCGGTTTGGTTGGGCGCCAACGCCAACGCTTGGCGATAGAGCACCGCCGCCTCTTTGGCGCGGCCTTGGGTTTGCAGCACGCCGGCAAGGTTATTTAAGACATCGAGTGATGTCGGATCGATCTCCTGCGCGCGCCGATAGGCGGATTCGGCCTGGCGCGGCTGGCCGGACTGCGCCAAGGCAAATCCCAGAGCGAACCACGAGCTACCATCGGTCGTGTCAAGCGCCAGCGATTTTTCAAAGGCTTGGTGCGCCTCATCAAACTGCCGGCGCAGCAAATGCACATGGCCGAGTGCCGCTTGTGCGCCGGCATCCTTGGGCCGCAAGGTTGCCGCCTTGGCCAGTGGCTCGAGCGCGGCGTCCGGGGCATTTTGGTGAAGCAGGACCGCGCCCAAGGCGGAGAGCACTTCGGCATTGCGCGGCGCCAGGCGGTGAATTTTTCGATACAGGCGCTCGGCTTCCGCCAAACGGCCTTGTTGATGTAACTGCCGGGCTTCGTTGAATTGCCGCTTCAGATTTGCCATGCAGTCTTATACCACGGCAAAAAAAGAGGCGGACCGAAGTCCGCCTCTTCCGTTGATACGGTTGAAAAACCGATCAGAACGCGACGTGCGTACCAATAAAGCCGATCGTGGCTTTGTTTTCGTTGGCCGCTAATCCGCTTTCGTCTTCGACTTCGACGTACTGGATACCGGCTGACAACACGACCCCCGGCCCTAGTGCGTAAGAACCGCCGACTTCGAAGCCATCAAGCTCGTCGTCGCCGCTCTGTGCCGCATTGGTCGCTTCCGCATGGGAGTACTGAATACCGACACCCCACGGACCCGTGGCAAACCGTACACCAGCGTTATACTGGGTTTGGTCCGCGCCAGAGGCACCGGCAAGGGCTTCGCGATCGGTGTAAGCGCCACCGATGGTGAAGCCTGCGAACGAGACCTGGCCACCAACGGACCATTCGGTCGGATCTTCACGCGCCGCGCCACCGACTTCGTCTTCGGCAATACCGTAGCTGCCTGATACCCGGACACCAACGTCGCCGAAGTTACCGACATAGTTGACGGAACCTTCCCAGGCTTCGCCTGTGGCGTTGGTGTCAGACGGCAGACCGGCATAGGAACCGCCACACGTCGCCGGCACACTACCGGCAATCGCTTCTTCACACACGTCCGGCGTGTAAGACACACCGACCTGGAAACCGGCGAAACGCGGCGTGAAGTAGGTCAGCTTCTCAGCATCCGACGAAATGTTCACCGGATTGGTGTGCGGGAAGTTGGCAAGATTGCCACCACCGCTCCAGTGCCGGAAGTTCGGCGAGTTCAGACCATGCGCCCAATGGGACGGCGCCGGTGCGGCATAATGCATCAAATAGGCTGCGGAGTTTTCCGAACCGATATTGACGCGGCCGAAGCCACCCGAGAACCACATGAATGATTCGTCGATTTGGTCGTTACACACTTCAGCTTCGAGCTGGACCTGAACGCCGACCTGAATGCCGTTGTCGAACGTGGTCTTGCCGTTGAAGATGATTTCACCTTCGCGGGACAAACCGTGCTCGCGCCGATTGGCGCCCGGCTCACCAGTACCATCGTCCTGGTCAGCCACTACGAAGAACGCCTGGAAATAACCGCCGACGCCCATCTTGACTTTGTCGGCGGCGGCGGCCGACCCGGAGGCCAACATACCAGCGGCGACAAGAGCCGTCGTACCATAAAATAGTTTTTTCATCGTATCCTCTCTGAACAACCCTTGTGGGTTTGACACAGTGCACGCCGGCAGAGCCTTTTGACTCCAATGACGTAGGCAGCATTTCAAGCAACTTGCGTCTGAATCGTCAAGCAAACCCCGCAGGTCATTGTGTCAAATTTCGCTCAGTGTGGCGAAGTAGCAACAGCCTAGCGGTCCAGTGCCAGCCATATCAGCATGTGTGCGGCCGAAAAACCGCTTCCAATCAGGAACGACGTTGTACTGGACCGCGGCGTCGGATAATAAGGAGGCGACATTTCGGCCTGTGGATAATTCGGCCACCGCGAGACAGAAACATGATCAGTCGCAATACCATGACGCAACGGATTGTCTCAGTTCGGCGCCACCACGATTTGCCGACGTTCAAGCGTTGCCGGGCCGCCCTCGCGGCGCTTGCGTTGGTTATCATCGCCAGCTGTTCAGGGGTCGAGTCGGAAGCCGTCTATCCGCGCAAGGACGGTAACAAGGCTGTTCCGGCGCCGGCGGGGGAACGGGATACCGTTTTCGGCCCGGGCGGGCTGTCTTTATTCGGCGGCGGGGAGGGCGGCGGTGGCGGCGGTGGCGGCGGCATTGGCGTCAACAGCTTTTTATGGCGCGCCTCCCTCGACACCACGTCTTTCATGCCGCTTTCCAGCGCCGACCCCTTTGGCGGCGTGATCATCACGGATTGGTATAGCCCGCCGGACGTGCCGGATGAGCGGTTTAAAATGACCGTGTATATCCTCGACCGTCGTCTCCGCGCCGACGGCATCAAGGTCGCGGTGTTTCGCCAGCGTCGCGACCCGACCAAGAGTTGGGTCGACGAGCCGGTGAACAAGCTGACATCGACCAATCTCGAAAACGCGATCCTGACGCGGGCGCGTCAAATGCGGATGGAGTTCATCGAAGAAGAAGAATAGGCGGCGGTTGATACGACCGGTTCGCTGATATTCTTGTGCATTCAATTAAAAATTTCCGCATATCTGGCTTTTACCATCAGGCATTCTAATAATGAGCGAACAAATAGAGCGCTACAACGCCACGCCGGTTGAATCAAAATGGCAGGCACGCTGGGCCGAAAGCCGATGTTTCGAAAGCAGCGAAGATCCTGACCGGGAAAAATACTACGTCCTGGAAATGTTTCCTTATCCGTCGGGCCGCATCCATATGGGCCACGTGCGCAACTACACGATGGGCGACGTTGTTGCGCGCTTCAAACGCGCGCGCGGCTTCAACGTCTTGCATCCGATGGGATGGGATGCGTTTGGACTGCCGGCCGAGAACGCGGCGCGCGATCAACGCATTCACCCGGGTCAGTGGACCTATGACAACATCGCCCATATGCGCGATGAGTTGAAAAGCATCGGCTTGTCGCTGGATTGGTCTCGCGAACTGGCGAGTTGTCATCCCGGCTACTATCGCCATCAGCAAAAAATGTTCCTCGATTTCTACAAAGCGGGTCTGGCTTACCGGCGCGAATCTTGGGTGAACTGGGACCCGGTGGATCATACGGTGTTGGCCAACGAACAAGTCATCGACGGTCGTGGTTGGCGCTCCGGCGCGCCGGTCGAAAAGCGTCAGTTGACCCAATGGTTCTTCAAGATAACCGCGTTTTGTCAGGATCTTCTGGATGCGTTGGATGGCCTGGAACGTTGGCCGGAACGGGTCCGCCTGATGCAGCAGAATTGGATCGGGCGCTCCGAGGGCATGCGGTTGGCCTTCGCGTTTTCTCACGACGATAGCCCTTTGGACGTCTATACGACGCGCCACGACACCTTGTTCGGCGCCAGTTTCATGGCATTGTCACCGCAACATCCCATCGCCTTGGCGGTGGCGGAGCGAGATCCGGACGCCGCCGCCTTCATCGCCGATTGCCAACGCCTCGGAACCTCCGAGGAAGCCATCGAAAAAGCCGAAAAGATCGGTTATGACACCGGATTGACCGTGCGCCACCCATTCCGAGGCGATGTCGAGCTGCCGGTCTACATCGCCAATTTTGTGTTGATGGATTACGGCACCGGCGCTATTTTCGGCTGCCCCGGCCACGATCAGCGCGATTTGGACTTTGCTCGGCGCTACGGTCTGCCGGTCACGCCGGTGGTTTGCCCGGCCGGTAGCGATGCCGCGTCTTTCGTCATCGAAGACGAGGCCTACACCGGCGACGGGCGGCTGATCAATTCGGATTTCCTCGACGGCATGAGCGTGGCCGATGCCAAGATCGCCGTGCGCGACCGGCTTGAGGCTGCCGATAGCGGGACACGCGCGGTCAATTTCCGGCTGCGCGACTGGGGCATTTCACGGCAACGCTATTGGGGTTGTCCGATCCCGATGATCCACTGCAAGACCTGCGGCACGGTGCCGGTGCCGGAGGCGGATCTGCCGGTCGAACTGCCCGACGACGTAACCTTCGATCAGCCCGGCAATCCCTTGGATCGGCACCCGACGTGGCGGGCCGTGGCCTGTCCCGAGTGCGGCAACGCGGCCGAGCGGGAAACCGATACCATGGACACCTTCGTCGATTCGTCGTGGTATTTCATTCGCTTTTGTTGCGCCCGGGCGGCCGAGCCCGTCGACCGAGCCGCCGTCGAGTATTGGTCTCCGGTCGATCAATATATTGGCGGCATCGAGCATGCGATCCTGCATTTGCTGTATTCGCGGTTTTTCGTCCGGGCCATGCGGCAATGCGGCTATGTGACGTTTGACGAACCGTTTGCCGGGCTATTTACCCAGGGCATGGTGTGCCATGAGACCTATCGGGACGGACAAGGCAACTGGTTGTTTCCGGAGGAGGTGATCCGCGATTCGTCGGGTGCCGCGACCCACGCGGACAGCGGTGAACCGGTGACCGTCGGCCGCATCGAATCCATGAGCAAATCGAAGAAGAACGTGGTCGCGCCGCTCGCCATCGTCGAGAAATACGGCGCCGATATTGCGCGCTGGTTCATGCTGTCGGATTCGCCGCCGGAACGGGATATGGAGTGGACAGACGCCGGGGTGAACGGCGCCTGGCGCTTCGTGCAACGGGTTTGGCGCGGGCTGCAGGAGGCATTGCCGGTATTGCCGGCCGCCGGCGGCAGCCTGAATTTGACCGAAGATCGGGCGGTTGCGCTGCGCCGCGCGGCCCATAAGGCAATCCTTGGCGTGACAGAGGATGTCGAGCGCTTTCGCTTCAATCGCGCAGTCGCCCGGATTCATGAATTGAGCAATGTGATACTGGACTTTGAGACCGGCGAGAGCCCGCAATGCGCTTCGGCTTTGCGCGAGGCCTATGAAATTTTGGTGCAATTGTCCGGGCCCATGATGCCGCATCTCGGCGAAGAAGCCTGGCAGGCGCTTGGCCATGACACCATGTTGGCAGATACGCCCTGGCCGGCAGCCAACACGGACCTGATGGTCGATGAACGCATTATCTTGGCGGTACAGGTCAACGGTAAGGTTCGCGGGGAAATCGAAGCCGCGCCGGACACCGAACACGATGAGGTCCGGGCGCTGGCGTTGGACCTCGCAAATGTCAAAAAGGCAATCGGCGACCGGGATGTCCGCAAAGTCATCGTTGTCCCAAATCGGATCGTGAATGTCGTGGTGTGACGCCATCAAAGGCCGACGGCCGCCAATTACCGTCATCGGTGTTTGTGCGATGACGATCAGCCTATTTGCCTGCGGATTTCAACCCCTTCACGGCCGACAAAGCGATCCGGCTGGCGCCAGCGCGGTAACGGCGGTCACGTTATCCGACGTCTACATTGCGCCGATTCCGGACAGAATAGGCCAAGAAGTCCGCAACGGACTGCTGGATCGATTGAACCGGCTCGGCCAACCGACCAGGCCGCGATTTCGGTTGGACGTCTTGCTGCAATCGAGAAAAGAGGGCCTGGCCATCCGCTCGGACGAGACCGTCACGCGGTTCAACTTCCGTTTAGGCGCGCGCTTCAAGTTGATTGACACGCGGTCCGGAGAGACACTCTTCGGCGGCCGAACGGTCGCCATTTCGGCCTATAACATCGTGCGCTCGTCATTTGCCAACGTGACCGCGGAAAAAGACGCGCAAAGCCGGGCCGCGCGCGAGGTCAGCGAAGAGATTCACGTACAGATCGCGGTGTATTTTAAACGACGGGAGGAGCGTTGATGCGCATAACGGTCGACGGCGCTTCATGAAGGTTGCACCAAGACAAATCGCCGGTTTTCTCGCCAAGCCCGATGCCAATGTGCGGGCGATCTTGGTTTACGGTGCCGATCGTGGGCTGGTTCAGGAGCGGGTCGCGATCTTGGCGCGAACCGTCGTCGACGATGCCGCGGATCCGTTTCGCACCGTCGAACTGACAGCGGCGGCGGTTGACCAGGATCCGGCTATATTGGCGGACGAGGCCGCGGCACTGTCGCTCACCGGCGGTCGTCGCATCGTCAGGCTTCGTGATTTCGGTAACCGCCAGGCCAAACGAATCGAAGCATTCTTGGACGATCCGGTCGGCGATGCCTTGATTTTGGTCGATTCTGAACAATTGGGACCACGCGACGCCTTGCGCGGCCTGTTCGAAAAGCACCCCTTGGCGGCGGCCATTCCGTGTTATGCCGATGGCGTCGGCGATTTGGAGCAGTTGATCCGACAGGAATGCGGCGACGCCGGTCGGCAGATCGACGCGGAAGCAGTGGCGTATTTGGCAACCCATCTCGGCAATGACCGGCAAGTGACCCGCCAAGAACTGGCCAAACTTCTGACGTTCAAGCTGAGCGACACGGGTCCGATTACCTACGATGACGCGGTGCAATCTGTGGGTGACAGTGCGGCACTAGCGCTGGAAGACGTGGCCTACGCCTGTGCCGGCGGCGAGTTCGCGGCGTTGGAGCGGGCGTTGACGCGTAGTCTGACGGCGGGTGATCAACCGATTCAAGTTATACGTGTGATTGCGTCGCATTATTTCAAGCTGCATAAGGCTCGTGGGCAAATCGACGCGGGAAAGTCCGCGGACGCCGCGTTGAAGGAGATCAGGCCGCCTGTTCATTTTTCCAGACGCAATGGGTTCTCGGCGCAATTGCGGCTTTGGGACGGCAAACGCATCGGACTGGCGCTCGACCGGTTGCTGGAGGCGGAATTGGACTGCAAAAACGGTATCCTGCCGCCGGAAACGATTTGCCGGCAGATGCTGTTTTCCCTGGCGCGATTTCCAGCCGAACGACGGCGTCGAGGACGCTAAATCCAGACCTGTTTCGATTTTCATCGAGTCAGGTCATTTTGTCGCGCTCACGCCAATGCGCCGGTGGCGCATGGCTCCGCGGGGGCGGCGCTAACCGCGCCGGGGCCGCGGTCGCGGCCCTGACCGCTTATCTCAAGTAGGATCATGCTCTAGGTCACCGACTCATTAAATCGGAGCCATATTCGCACTGAAGCGAGTTTTACGGAAGCGAGATAGTTGTCGTCTCGTTTGTCGTAGCGTGTGGCGACGGCGCGGAAATGTTTGAGTTTGTT